>Ga0068851_10000007_pt1 | contig 244101 bp, 216 predicted proteins | sample KBSCornC12_FD_66588 | JGI IMG/M metagenome (GOLD analysis project Ga0068851, IMG submission 66588) | Corn rhizosphere microbial communities from Kellogg Biological Station, Michigan, USA - KBS Corn C1-2 | ecosystem: Host-associated > Plants > Roots > Rhizosphere > Soil ...
TTGACGCGCAACACAATAATCCCCAACGCCGCCTTGAGATCCTTGGCGGAGTTAACTTCCTGGACGATCTTGCGCAGCGTATTGAGCATGGCTCGGGGTCGAACTCCGTCGTCAGTCGCGCGCTAAAAGGCGCGGGGCAAGCTCTTTGAGCGCGCGACGATAAACCTCGCGCTTGAATGTCACCACCTGGCCCAACGGATACCAATAGCTGACCCAGCGCCAGCCATCGAACTCCGGTTTACCGGTCAAATCCATCCGCACCCGCTGCTCGTTGGAGATCAGGCGCAGGAGAAACCATTTCTGCTTCTGGCCGATACACAGCGGTTGGCTGTGGGTACGCACCAGGCGTTGCGGCAAACGATAGCGCAACCAGCCACGGGTACAGGCCAGAATCTGCACATCTTCGCGCTCAAGGCCGACTTCTTCGTTCAACTCGCGGTACAAGGCGTCTTCAGGGGTCTCGTCGGGGTTGATTCCACCTTGAGGAAACTGCCAGGCATCTTGGTTGATTCGGCGAGCCCATAGCACCTGTCCGGCATCATTCGTAAGAATAATCCCGACATTAGGACGGAAACCATCGGGGTCGATCACGGCAACAACCTCGCAAACGCATGTCGCCGCATTGTTCCACAAAGGTTGATGAAGCGGCAACGAGGCTTCGTACCTTATGTGCACTCTTGTGAAAAGACCGTATTCTGGACGCCTTTTTACAGACTTTTCAGCGAGTAACTGCAATGCGCCTGGCTTTATTCGACTTGGACAACACCCTTCTCGGCGGTGACAGCGATCACGCCTGGGGCGATTACCTCTGTGAACGCGGGATTCTCGACCCGGTGGCCTACAAGGCCCGCAACGACGAGTTCTACCAGGATTACCTGGCCGGCAAGCTGGACAACGCCGCCTACCTGAACTTCTGCCTGGAGATCCTCGGCCGCACCGAGATCACCCAGTTGAACGAATGGCACAACGACTATATGCGCGACTGCATCGAGCCGATCATGCTGCCGCTGGCCATTGAGCTGCTGGCCAAACACCGCGCCGCCGGTGACAAGTTGGTCATCATCACCGCCACCAACCGTTTCGTCACCGCGCCGATTGCCGCTCGCCTGGGCGTTGAAACCTTGATCGCCACCGAGTGCGAGATGGAAAACGGCCGCTACACCGGGCGCAGCACCGATGTGCCGTGCTTCCGTGAAGGAAAGGTGACGCGCTTGAACCGCTGGCTGGAAGAAACCGGGTACAGCCTGCAAGACAGCTATTTCTATAGCGACTCGATGAACGACTTGCCACTGCTGGAGAAAGTGACTCACCCGGTGGCGGTGGATCCGGATCCGAACCTGCGGGCCGAGGCCGAGAAGCGCGGCTGGCCGGTGATCACGCTGCGCAGCTGATGAAGCCATCGGGGGCAAGCCCCCTCCCACACTTGATCGGGTTCACACGGTCAAAATGTGGGAGGGGGCTTGCCCCCGATGCAGACGACTCGGTCCAAAGCCTTAAACCGGCTTGGCGCCCATCAGACCGGCAATCGCCACAAACCCCACCAGACTGACCACCGCCAGCACCAGCGTGAAGTTCAGGCTACCGCCCTCACCTTTGCGCAGGCGATTGAGCCGCGCCACCAGCCAGAACCAGGCCAGCGCCGCCACGGTATAGAGGATGCTGGAACCCAGGATCCAGGTCTGGCCCAGCGGCCAGCCAACCAGGTGCACCAGCCACCAGCCGGTAAACGGCATGCTGACCACGCACACGCCCATCAGCAACCAGACGAACGCCCACGGGCGCTGCACGGTCACCGCCGGGCCGGCGCTGCGTTTGCGCCAGGCCAGCAGCGCCAGGCCAAGGCCACTGAGCAGCAACACCACGGTGGCTGCCATGTGGATAACTTTCAGGGTGGTCAGGGTTTCCATGTGTCGTTTTCCTTGAAGGCCGCCCCTTCAGCGTAGTCGCTCAACCGAGGAACAGTTTGTAGGCCGGGTTATCGCTTTCATCCCAGTACGGGTAGCCGATGGCTTCCAGGGCGGCCGGTACCAGGTGACGTTCATCCGCCGGCACTTGCAGGCCGGCGACCACACGGCCGTCTGCTGCGCCGTGGTTGCGATAGTGGAACATTGAGATGTTCCAGCGCCCGCCCAATTTGTTAAGAAAGTTGAACAACGCCCCCGGACGCTCCGGAAACTCGAAGCGCAACACCACTTCATCGCTGACCTTGGCCGCGTGCCCGCCCACCATGTGACGAATGTGCAACTTGGCCAGTTCGTTCTCGGTCAGGTCCAGCACCGGGAACCCCTGGCGGGTCAGGCTGGCGATCAGGGCACTGCGCGGATCATTTTCCGGATGGGTCTGCACGCCGACAAAGATGTGCGCCTCGCTGCCGGAGTGGTAGCGGTAGTTGAATTCGGTGATCTGGCGTTTACCCACGGCCTCGCAGAACGCCTTGAAGCTGCCGGGCTTCTCAGGGATGGTCACGGCGATGATGGCTTCGCGGCCTTCACCCAGCTCGGCGCGTTCGGCCACGTGGCGCAGGCGGTCGAAGTTGACGTTGGCGCCGGAGTCGATGGCGACCAGAGTCTGTCCGGTGACGCCACGGGTCTCGACGTACTTCTTGATCCCGGCCACGCCCAAAGCCCCTGCCGGCTCGGTGATGGAACGGGTATCGTCGTAGATGTCCTTGATCGCCGCACAGATCTCGTCGGTGTTCACGGTGATCACTTCATCCACATAGTCCTTGCAGATGTCGAAGGTGTGCTGGCCGATCTGCGCCACCGCCACGCCATCGGCAAAGATGCCCACGGTCGGCAGCACAACGCGCTCGCCAGCAGCCATGGCGGCTTGCAGGCAGTTGGAGTCGTCCGGCTCGACGCCGATGATCTTGATCTCGGGGCGCAGGTATTTCACGTACGCCGCAATACCGGCGATCAGCCCGCCGCCGCCCACCGGTACGAAAATCGCGTCCAGCGGCCCTGGATGCTGGCGCAGGATCTCCATCGCCACGGTGCCCTGCCCGGCAATGGTGTGCGGATCATCGTAGGGGTGGATATACACGTAGCCTTTTTCGTCGACCAGTTTGAGCGAGTAGGCCAAGGCTTCCGGGAACGAATCGCCATGCAGCACCACTTTGCCGCCACGGGAGCGCACGCCTTCGACCTTGATTTCAGGCGTGGTCTTGGGCATCACGATGGTGGCCTTGACCCCCAGCACCTTCGCCGCCAGGGCCAGGCCCTGGGCATGGTTGCCGGCCGACGCGGTGACCACGCCGCGCGCACGTTCTTCGGCGCTCAGTTGGGTCAGCTTGTTATAGGCGCCGCGAATCTTGAACGAGAACACCGGCTGCAAGTCTTCACGCTTGAGCCAGACCTGGTTGCCCAGCCGCTCGGAGAGCTGACGGGCGGTCTGCAACGGGGTTTCTACGGCAACGTCGTAAACGCGCGAGGTGAGGATCTTTTTGACGTACTGTTCAAGCATCGGCGGATATCACTGGGCGGGTTGGGCAGGGCCAAGGAGTCTAACCCAGCGTTTGGGCGGGCGACCACACGAATCCAGAGGTTTTGTTGGGTTATACTCGCGCCCCTCGATAACTCCCCGCCCGTTCCGGAGCCCGCATGACCCAGGATCAACTCAAACAGGCAGTGGCCCAGGCCGCCGTCGATTTAATCCTTCCTAAACTCGACGACAAGAGCATCGTCGGTGTCGGCACCGGCTCCACCGCCAACTGCTTTATCGATGCACTGGCCCAGCACAAGGGCGCATTCGATGGCGCCGTGGCCAGCTCCGAAGCCACCGCCGCACGCCTCAAGGGCCACGGCATTCCGGTGTACGAGCTCAACACCGTGAGCGACCTGGAGTTCTACATCGACGGCGCCGATGAAAGCGACGAACACCTGAACCTGATCAAGGGCGGCGGCGCAGCCCTGACCCGCGAGAAGATCGTCGCGGCTGTGGCCAAGACCTTCATCTGCATCGCCGACGCCAGCAAGCTGGTGCCGGTGCTCGGTGCCTTCCCGTTACCAGTGGAAGTGATCCCGATGGCCCGCAGCCACGTGGCCCGCGAGCTGGTAAAGCTGGGCGGCGACCCGGTGTACCGTGAGGGCGTGCTGACCGACAACGGCAACATTATCCTCGACGTGTTCAACATGCAGATCACCAATCCGGTGGAGCTTGAAACGCAGATCAACGCGATTGTCGGCGTGGTCACCAACGGCCTGTTCGCGGCGCGTCCGGCCGATGTGCTGCTGCTGGGCACCGCCGAAGGCATCAAAACCCTCAAGGCTTCTTGAAGACGTAGAACAGGTTCGGCTCGCTGACGAGGTACAGCGCGCCCTCGTCATCCATGGCGATGCCTTCGGCCTGCGGCACTCGCTTCGTCAGGCCATGACGTCCGTTGAGCAGTGACAGACTGCTCAACGGGCGACCGTCGATATCCAGTTCCAGCACCAGAAACGACTCATCCGACAGCGCCAGCAGATGGCCGCTGCGCTCATCGTATTGCAGGCTCGACAGGTCACGCACAAACAACCCGGCGTCGCGCTTGGGGTTATTGATCACGTGTACCGAGTAGGTTTTTTCCGGTTTGAAATGCGGGAAGCCATGCACCTCATAGATCAGCATCGGGTCGCGCTCCTTGGCCACGAACAGGCGCTTGCCCACCGAGTCGTAGGCCAGGCCTTCAAAGCCCTTGTTGCCACCGACGTGCAGGCCCAGGGTCATCTGCTCCGCATCGGCGGCGTCGAGGAATTGGGTGTCATCGTCCACATGCACCTTGATCAGCCGCTGCTGGCGCTCATCGCTGATGACATAGATGTTGTCGCTGATGAACTCCACGGCTTCGGCATCGCCGAACCCGATCAAGGGGATGCGCCGCAAGATCTTGCCTTCCAGGGACAACTCGATCAGCTCGGCGTTTTTATTGGTGACGGTGAACAGGCTTTTGCGCACCGGGTCGTAGGTCAGGGCCGAGACATCGTCGTCGAGCCCCTCAATGGCCTGGGCCTCCAGCGTGACGCGGTAGTCCGCCAGCCCGATGGAGCGTTCGTCCGCTGGCTGGCGCCATACCTGCCAATTGAACCAGGCACGTTCGAACAGGCGAAAATGCTGCGCAACGGCCCCGGCGCTGACCAGGGCGATCAGCGCAAGCATGATGAACAGGGGTTTGGGGCGGGCTAGTCGTTGCATCGGGGGGGCTCAAATTCAAAAGTGGCGAATGAATATCACGCCCGTCTGAATTTAAACTTAAACACGCCCGGATGTCTGGCAGATGCCGCTCACAGAGACATATCTGACGTAATCGGTGTGCTATTTCTGCTTTTCGAATCGGTAGAACAGGTTTGGCTCACTGACGATGTACAGCGTGCCCTCCTCGTCCATGGTCACCCCTTCGGCACGGGGAATGGTGTGCTTGAGGCCGTTGAAACCGCCGAGCAGGGTCATGAAGCTGACTTGCTGGCCCTTCTCGTCCAGCTCCAGCAACAGATGGGAGTCGGCCGACAGCACCAGCAAATGCCCGGTACGCGGGTCGACGGACAGGGCCGAGAGGTTGCGCATGTCCAGTTCTTTGCTCGCCAGCGTGTGTTTATCGCCCGCCAGGGTCGGGCCGCCGTCGCTTTTCCAGGTAAACAGCGCGGGCGGGCGCTCTTCGCCAAGGATCAACTGCTGGTTACGCTTGTCCCAGGTGATGGCTTCGAAGGCCTTGTTCTGGTCCTTGGACGGGCCGAGGTCATAGCTGGTGAAGTCGGCCTTGTTCAGTTGGGTGGTGCTCGCATCGACCTTGACGATGGTCAGGGTGTGCTGGCGCTCGTCGACCACTGCCAACAGGCCATTCTCCATCACGGTCACGCCTTCCGGGTTGTCCCAGCCGTTGAGCGGCATCTTGCGCAATACATCGCCTTGCAGGCTCAACTCGGCCAGGAACGGGTTTTTGCCCATCACGGAAAACAGGGTTTTGGTCTGTGGGTTGTAGGCAACGTCTGACGCTTCGTCCTTCTCCATCCCCGGCAAGAGCTTGCCATCAATGACCGCATGGTAGTCCGGCAGCCATACGCTCTGCTGGCGTTCAGCCGGCGTCTCAAAGCGCTCCAGCACCCACAACACACCGCGATCATCCCAGTGCAGGGCCCAGGCCACGCCATACAGGATCACCCCTGTCAGCAACAGCCAGGAATACCAGCGCATGGCAAAACGAGAACGCGGCTTGGGTGAAGCGGAGGGCAGGGACACGGCCATTGGGCGCTTTTTCCGGAAAGTCAGCGTTAGGTGATAGCACAGGAACAACGGGCCTGCGCGAACGAGGCTGAGGATTATCCGGATGGCGTGTGAAAAAAATGCAAAAGCCTGGGATGTGGGAGGGGGCGTGCCCCCGATTGCTGAGTGTCAGGCAACAGATGTTTGACTGATAAACCGCCATCGGGGGCAAGCCACCTCCCACAATTTTGACCGCGTTTTGTCTGTGCTTAACGAACAACGCTTTCAAAACGATGCTGGCCCGCCAGTTCCAGCACCAACTCATCCCCCACATTCAGCGGGCCTACACCGGCCGGGGTGCCGGTGAGGATCACGTCGCCCGCCTGCAGCGAGAAGCAGCCGGCCATGTGCTGGATCATCGGGATGATCGGGTTGAGCATCTGCGCGCTGTTGCCGTCCTGGCGCACCTCGCCATTGATGGTCAGCCGGATGCCGATGTCGGTCACGTCCACAAAGGTACTGCCCACCACGAACGGCGCAATCACCGCCGCGCCGTCGAAGGACTTGGCGATTTCCCACGGCAGGCCCTTGGCTTTCAACTCGGCCTGCTTGTCGCGCAGGGTCAGGTCCAGGGCCGGGGCGAAGCCGGAGATGGCATCCAGCACTTCTTCACGGCTGGGCTTGTTCGACAATGGCTTGCCGATCAACACCGCGATCTCCGCTTCGTAATGCACCGAACCGCGCTCGGTGGGGATAGTGAAACTGTCGCCCAACGGCACCACACAGCTGCCCGGCTTGATGAACAGCAACGGTTCGGTCGGTACCGGGTTGTCCAGTTCCTTGGCATGTTCGGCGTAGTTACGCCCGATACACACCACTTTCCCCACCGGAAAGTGGATGTTGGTGCCGTCGACATACTTGTGCTGGTAGCTCATGGAACGACTCCTTCAGGGCGATTAAACAGCGAAGATCTTGCCAGGGTTCATGATCCCGTTCGGGTCGAACACTGCTTTGACAGCCTTCATGTATTCGATTTCAACCGGCGAGCGACTGTAGGTCAGGTAATCGCGCTTGGTCATGCCAACGCCGTGTTCAGCGGAGATCGAGCCGTTGTATTTCTCGACGGTTTCGAACACCCACTTGTTCACAGTGGCGCATTTGGCAAAGAACTCGTCCTTGCTCAGGTTTTCCGGCTTGAGGATGTTCAGGTGCAGGTTGCCGTCGCCGATGTGGCCGAACCAGACGATTTCGAAGTCCGGATAGTGCTCGCCGACGATCGCGTCAATTTCCTTCAAGAACGCCGGTACTTTGGAGACAGTCACCGAAATATCGTTCTTGTATGGGGTCCAGTGGGAAATGGTCTCGGAGATGTACTCGCGCAGTTTCCACAGGTTGTGCAGCTGGGTTTCACTCTGGCTCATCACACCGTCCAGCACCCAGCCTTGTTCCACGCAGTGCTCGAAGGTTTCCAGTGCGTGGTTGGCGACTTCTTCGGTGGTGGCTTCGAATTCCAGCAGCGCATAGAACGGGCACTCGGTTTCGAACGGCGCCGGCACGTCGCCACGGCCCATGACCTTGGCCAGGGCCTTGTCGGAGAAGAACTCGAAGGCGGTCAGGTCCAGCTTGCTCTGGAACGCGTGCAATACCGGCATGATCGAATCAAAGTCAGTAGTGCCGAGCACCATGGCGGTGAGGTTTTTCGGCGCACGATCCAGGCGCATGGTGGCTTCGACCACAAAGCCCAGGGTGCCTTCGGCGCCGATGAACAGTTGGCGCATGTCGTAGCCGGTAGCGTTCTTGATCAGGTCGCGGTTCAGCTCCAGTACATCGCCCTTGCCGGTGACGACCTTCATGCCGGCCACCCAGTTGCGGGTCATGCCGTAGCGAATGACCTTGATTCCGCCGGCATTGGTGCCGATGTTGCCGCCAATCTGGCTGGAACCCGACGACGCGAAGTCCACCGGGTAGTACAGGCCTTTTTCTTCGGCAACGTTCTGCAATTGCTTGGTGACCACGCCCGGCTGGCACACGGCGGTGCGGTCGGTGAGGTTCACGTCGAGGATCTGGTTCATGTAGTCGAACGACACCACCACTTCGCCATTGGCCGCCACGGCAGCGGCCGACAGGCCAGTACGCCCACCGGATGGCACCAGCGCCACCTTGTGGGTATTGGCCCAACGCACGATGGCCTGGACCTGCTCGGTGGTCTTGGGGAAGACGATGGCGGTCGGGGCGGGTGCGAAGTGCTTGGTCCAATCCTTGCCGTAAGCCTCCAGGGAGTCTGCATCGGTCAGCACTTTGCCGGGCTCAACCAGGGTCTTTAGCTCATCAATCAGGGCAGGATGGGTCATCGACAGAACTCTCGAACAATTCATGGTCATCCTGAGAACGCTTCACGTCGCAGGAATGAGTGTTTAGCGGGGCGCGTATGCTAGCATACCGCCCCCGCAGGACAGAGCCCAAGGGCGTTTCTGCGGTGACGGCTTTCCTGCCGTCCGGGTCAGCTTAAGCGATCCGATTCCCTGCCATTTTTCTCCGGGATACAGGTTTACGCAGATGAGCAAGACTTCTCTCGATAAGAGCAAGATCAAGTTCCTTCTTCTGGAAGGCGTCCACCCATCGGCCGTCGAAGTACTGAAGGCCGCCGGGTACTCCAGCATTGAGTACATCACCAGTTCTCTGCCGGAAGCCCAGCTCAAGGAAAAGATCGCCGACGCGCACTTTATCGGCATTCGCTCCCGCACTCAGCTGACCGAAGAAATCTTCGATCACGCCAAGAAACTCGTGGCGGTCGGCTGTTTCTGCATCGGCACCAACCAGGTCGACCTCTCTGCTGCGCGCGAGCGCGGCATCGCGGTGTTCAACGCACCGTACTCCAACACCCGTTCCGTGGCGGAGCTGGTGCTGGCCGAGGCCATCCTGTTGTTGCGCGGCATTCCCGAGAAGAACGCTTCCTGCCACCGTGGCGGCTGGATCAAGAGCGCGGCCAACTCCTTCGAGATCCGCGGCAAGAAGCTGGGCATCGTCGGTTACGGCTCGATCGGCACTCAGTTGTCGGTCCTGGCTGAAGGCCTCGGTATGCAGGTGTTCTTCTACGACACCCTGACCAAGCTGCCATTGGGCAACGCCACCCAAGTGGCCAGCCTGACCGAGCTGCTGGGCATGTCCGACATCGTGACCCTGCACGTTCCGGAAACTGCCGAGACCCAGTGGATGATCGGCGAGAAGGAAATCCGCGCCATCAAGAAGGGCGGCATCCTGATCAACGCCGCACGCGGCACCGTGGTCGAGCTGGACGCCCTGGCCGATGCGATCAAGGACAAGCACCTGATCGGCGCCGCCATCGACGTGTTCCCGGTTGAGCCTCGCTCCAACGACGACATCTTCGAAAGCCCGCTGCGTGGCCTGGACAACGTGATCCTGACCCCGCACATCGGCGGTTCCACCGCTGAAGCCCAAGCCAACATTGGCCTGGAAGTGGCCGAGAAGCTGGTCAAGTACAGCGACAACGGTACCTCGGTATCGTCCGTGAACTTCCCGGAAGTGGCCCTGCCGGCTCACCCTGGCAAACACCGTCTGCTGCACATCCACCAGAACATCCCTGGCGTGATGATGGAGATCAACAAGGTCTTCGCGGAAAACGGCATCAACATCTCCGGTCAGTTCCTGCAGACCAACGAGAAGGTCGGCTACGTGGTGATCGACGTCGACGCCGAGTACTCGGACCTGGCGCAAGAGAAGCTGCAGCACATCAACGGCACTATCCGTAGCCGCGTGTTGTTCTAAGGTTTCGACCGCACCACGAAAAAGGGAGCCCCTCGGGGCTCCCTTTTTTGCATCTGAACAAATCTTACTTGACGTTAACCGTGATCACTTTCGAGGCTACAGTGGGCTCGAACTGGCGGTGCACGTTATCGCCCGCCACCAGTTGCAAGGTGTGCTTGCCTGGGGCCAGTGTCAGTTCGGTTTCGGTTTGCGCCTTGCCGAAATGGATAGAGGTGGCGGTGGCCGGGATCGCCTCGTCTGCTTTGAGCGACGTCACGTCCTGGTCGACCAGCAGGTGATGGTGACCGGCACCGGGCACCTGCTTGTCGATCGGTTCCAGGTCCAGCCCCTTCACGCCAAACTTGACGGTGAAGGTCTTGTCGACGGTGGCGCCATCTTTGGGCGAGACGATAAACACCTCGGCGCCCTTGGGTGCGGGGGTGCGGGGAACATCAGCAGCGTTTGCCAACATCGAAGCACCCAGCATCAGGGAGGCCAGGGTGGCACGGGACAAAAGGGCTTTCATTCGCTTCTCCAGTTTTTCTGTGAAATCTGTAGGGTTAAGACAACTTCGCGACAAATTGCTGTCCAAGGCACTCAACACCATAGCAAAGCGATGCTGACCGGCGCCTCGCACATAAAAATTCTCTAGGAGTGACCATGCGCTTTTCGCCTGGCCTGTTACTGCTGCTTCCCCTTCTGAGCCCCCTGGCTCACGCCGAACTGGTCGATGATGTGTTCGATCGTGGCGAACTGCGCATCGCCCTTGAAGCCAATACACCTCCGTTCAACTTCAAGGAAGGCGACAAACTCACCGGTTTCGAAGTGGAACTGGGTGAGCTGCTGGCAAAGGAAATGGATGTGCGCTCCTCGTTCATCACCACCGATGACGTCGACTTGCTGCCCGGCGTGGCAACCGGCAAGTACGACGTGGCCATCAACCATATCGCTAAGACTGCCGACCTTGAGGATCAGTTCGATTTCAGCGAGGTTTATCGCGAGAAGCCTGATTTGGTGATCCCGTTCCAGAAGGGTAACCCGGCGTTCAAGACGAGCCTGGACGGCGCGCTGAAGCGGGTGAAGGAGGATGGCCGGTTAAAGGCGCTGTCGCAGAAGTGGTTTGAAGGAGAAACCCCGACTACAGCCGCGCCAGTGCCCGCGCAGCCTCAGGCAGCTCCAGCTCACTGAACACCTGCACGCCGTGGCGCTTGAGCAGTGCCGCGGTTACGCCCTCGCCACTCACTTTCACGCCGGTAAAAGTGCCGTCATAGGTGAGCAGGTTGCCACAGGACGGGCTATTGGCCTTGAGCACGGCGATGCGGATAGCGTGGCGTTGAACCAGAGCCAGTGCCTGGCGGGCACCATCAAGGAACGCTGCGCTGAAATCTTCGCCCTCGGCCGTCAGCACCTGGGCACGCCCCTCCCACACATCCACACCCTGCCCGCCTGGGATCTCGGCAGCAGGTCGTGGCGTTGGCAAACCACCCGACACTTCCGGGCAGATCGCAACCACACGCCCCTCGGCCTGCCACGCGGCCAACTGGTCGAACGGCCCGCTGGCGCCACCGTCGTAACGCACCTTGTGCCCGAGCAGGCAGCGGCTGATCAGAATCTTTTGCATGCTCAGAACGGCTCGTTGCCCCGCCGGCGAAACCAGCCGGTGAGGGACAGGCGTTCGCGCGTGGCGGGCATCACTTCGTGGGGCACCTCGCCCGACAGGAACACCACCAGGCTACCGCCGGTGGGCACCACATCGTATTCGACGCCGTTTTTGAGGTACATGCGCAACTGGCCGCCATGTTCGGGCAGCCAGGCATCGTTCAAGTAGATCACCGCCGAGACCATGCGCCGGTCATCGTCACGGAAACGGTCCAGGTGCTTGAGGTAAAACGCCCCCGGCGGGTACATCGCGAAATGGCTTTCGAAGTCTTCCAGGCCCAGGAACAGGTCACGGTTCATGGCCAGGCGCAGGCTGTCCATCACCGCCATATAGGTGTCGCAAACCGCCGCATCGCCCTCTTCCAGCCACTGGATGTGGTCACCGCGAATGCCTTCACGGATCTCCTGGCTCGGGCCGCGCCCTACCGCTGCCGGGGCCAGCTCACCTTCGGCCTTGCGTTTACGGCACTCAGCCGCCAGTTCCAGGGTCAGAGCCTGGGGCAGGAAGCCGTCCTGTCGGGACCAGCCCTTTTCGGCCAGGTCGTCGACAATACGTTGCAGCAAGGGGTGATCGAAGGGCATTTGCATGGCGCGCATAGTATCCATACGCCTGTGAATCCGACAGAGCCGCCGAGCGTCTGAATACACTTTAGTCAGGTGACTGATAGGACTTCTCGACAAATCCTACGCCCGACACGGACAATAGTGGCCGACTGACAGGAGTCCCTATGCGTCGTTTGTTTTTTTCCTTGCTGATGTTCTGCGTTTTGCCCGCCTGGGCAGACGGCCATGACCAGTTGTACAAGGTCGCCGGCTGGGCCGAACAACGTGCGCATTTCAATGACGCCCTCAGTGCCGCCCAGCAACGCTATCGCAATAGCCTGCCGCCGGCGGTGTACCAGGCGCTGGTGGACAACAGCAATAAACGCTTTGCCGCCCAGGCCATGGACCAGCGTGCCGAAGCGCAATTGCGCAAACACCTGGCGGACCCTGCGCCTGCCTTGGCGTTTTTCCAATCGCCCCTGGGCCGCAAGATTGTCGCCGCCGAATTGCTCGCCACCCGCCGTGACCAACTGGCGAAAAACGCCCAGGGTTTGCCGAAAATCGAAGCCGGCGCCACACGCAGCCTGATCATCGGCCACCTGGCCCAGTCCCTGCCGGCCCGTGAAGCCGGCGCGGAAGTCAGCCTGGCGATTGCCGGCGTGGCGGCCGACAGCCTGAGCCAGATGATCCCCGGCCTGCTGGGCGGCGGCCAGGCCCAAGGCATGTTGAATGGTCAACGTGAACGGTTGATGCAGCAGATCGACAAGGATCTGAACAACACGCTGCTGTACGTCTATCGGGATCTGTCCGACCCGGAGTTGGAAGAATTCGCGACGTTTGCGGAGTCGCCGGAAGGTAAGGCGTATTACCAGGCAGCCCTTGCCGCTATTCGCGCGGGCCTGGCGGTCGGCCAAAGCACCTCAAGCCTTGCGCAGTAAAAAATGTGGGAGGGGCAAGCCCCCTCCCACATTTGGATCGTCTTAGTTCAGGTGCTGGGTGAGATACCTGAAGTACTGCTCGCGAATCTCCGGAATCTCATTGGCCAAGTGATGCCTGCCACGCGGCAGCATCAACACCTCCGGCTGGTCGAACTTGCTCCGCAACACCTGCAGGTTGTGCTGCCAGTCCACCGTCATGTCTTCTTCACCCTGCACGATCACCGGCCGCCGAGGGCTGCGCGGTGCGGCTTCGATGTGTTTGATCCAGCGCGCCAAGGCGCCCACCCAGGCGGTCGGCAACTGGCGCGGCTGCAGCGGGTCGGCTTCAAGGAACGGTTTGAACGCGGGGTCGTTGGTGTTTTCGCTGAACCGCCGCGCAATGCCTTTGACGAAGGGGCGCAGCAGGTAATAGCTGACCTGCGACCAGCCCCACGCACGCGGCCGCACCAGGGGGGACAGCAGGAAGGTCTTGCCCTGGGCGGGGCTGTCGGCGCCGTGGTTGAGCAGGTGGTCCACCACCACCGCGCCGCCGGTGCTTTGCCCGAACAGGTGCCAGGGTTGTGGTAATTGCAGGGCTTCGGCCTGGCTAAACAGGGCCTGCACCACGTGCTGGTACACCGCAAAATCGTCGATGCTGGCACGGGCGCCGCTGGACAGCCCATGCCCGGGCAGATCGCAGGCGATCAACACGAAGCCCTGGTCCAGCGCCCACTTCACCACATGACGGTACAGCCCCATGTGGTCGTAGAAGCCGTGGAACATGAACATCGTGGCCACCGGTGTGGGCGGCCACCACACTTGCGCGACCACCTCGAATCCATCCACCTCGAAGCGCCCCAGGCGACTCACCGCCTGGTCCAGCCCATAGAAACGCTGGTAGACCCGTGCCTCGGCTGAAAGCGGTTGCGCATCCACCAGGGGCTGCAAGCTTTCGCGCAGATGATCGGGGTCAAAGGTGACGGGCATAAAGGCTTCCAGACTGGCGGCGAAGATGAATATCGAGCTGCGATATTCATCTGTCAGGACAAGCATGGCAAGCTACGCGACCTTCGAGGATACATCTGAATGCGACAGCCCTACCGCACCGCTCTATTCGCCAGCCTGATCCTGGTTATCTGCGCGGGCGTGCTGTGGGCGGCGTATGACTGGTTCCAGGGCCGCTACCTGCGCGCCTTCAGCGAACACACGGCGGTGTTTTCCGGTGACCCATTGAAGCTGCCCGCCGACCTCGCCGGCCCCGGCCCGATCCGCCTGGTGCACTTCTGGGACCCAGCCTGCCCGTGCAACGTCGGCAACCAGCAGCACCTGGGCGAGTTGATCGAGCAGTACGCGCCCCAAGGCGTCGAGTTCTACGCCCTGCAAAAGCCCGGCAGCCACGGCCAACTGCCCGACAACCTGCGCACGATGAAAACCCTCGCCGCCCTGCCCGGCGCCGACCAGGTGCCGGCCAGCCCGGCCGTGGGGATCTGGGATCGCACAGGCAAGCTCGCGTATTTCGGGCCCTACAGCGAGGGCCTCACGTGCAATTCCAGCAACAGCTTTATTGAGCCGATCCTGAAGGCCCTTGAAGTGGGGCGCGAGATAAATGCTACTCACACCCTGGCGGTGGGCTGCTATTGTTCGTGGCCAAAAGGCTCGTAACCCGCCTCTCTCTTGGTAAGGAATGTTCATGAAGCGCGTCTTGCAGGTGTTCGCGGTTCTGGTCGTGCTGGCTGCCCTTGGCGCAGGCGCATACGTCTATAGCAAGCAGCCCACCCGCCAGGGCACGGTGACGCTGGCCAACCTGCAAGGCTCGGTCACGGTGCGCTACGACGACCGTGGCGTGCCGCATATCCGCGCCGAGAACGAAACCGACCTGTATCGCGCCCTGGGCTATGTGCATGCCCAGGACCGTCTGTTCCAGATGGAAATCATGCGGCGCCTGGCGCGTGGCGAATTGGCCGAAGTGCTCGGGCCGAAGGTGCTGGAGACCGACAAACTGTTCCGCAGCCTGCGCATTCGCGACCGCGCCGCGACCTATGTGGCGCAACTGGATCATGAGTCGGCGCACTGGAAGGCCCTGCAAGCCTATCTGGACGGGATCAACCAGTATCAGGACAGCCACGCCCGTCCGATGGAGTTCGACGTGCTGGGCATCCCCAAGCGGCCGTTCACCGCCGAAGACACCATCAGCGTCGCCGGGTATATGGCCTACAGCTTTGCCGCCGCGTTTCGCACCGAGCCTTTGCTGACTTACGTACGCGACCAGTTGGGCAGCGACTACCTGAAAATCTTTGACCTCGACTGGCAGCCCAAGGGCGCCCTCAACCTCGCCGCCAGCGACTGGCAGACCCTCGGCGCCCTCGCGTCACTGAGCGAACAGGCCCTGGCCGACAACGGCCTGCCGCAGTTCGAAGGCAGTAACGCCTGGGCCATCAGCGGCAACCGTACCAAGAGCGGCAAGCCGTTGCTGGCGGGTGACCCGCATATTCGTTTCTCGGTGCCGTCGGTGTGGTACGAAGCGCAGCTGTCGGCGCCGGGTTTCGAGCTGTATGGCTATCACAACGCACTGGTGCCGATGGCATTCCTGGGACACAACCTGGATTTCGGCTGGAGCCTGACCATGTTTCAGAACGACGACCTCGACCTGATCGCCGAGAAGGTCAACCCGGACAATGCCAACCAGGTCTGGTACCACGGCCAGTGGGTCGACATGACCCGCACCGAGCAACAGATCGCGGTGAAGGGCCAGGCGCCGGTGACGTTGACCCTGCGCCAATCGCCCCACGGCCCGATCATCAATGACGTGCTCGGCGAGAACGCCGGCAAGACCCCGATTGCCATGTGGTGGGCGTTCCTCGACACCCAGAATCCGATCCTCGAAGGCTTCTACCAGCTCAACCGCGCCGACACCCTGGCCAAGGCCCGAGCCGCTGCAGCCAAGGTGTCCGCGCCGGGCCTGAATATCGTGTGGGCCAACGCCAAGGGCGATATCGGCTGGTGGGCGGCGGCGCAATTGCCGATTCGCCCGGCCGGGGTCAACCCCGGTTTCATCCTCGATGGCAGTACCGAACAGGCCGATAAACCGGGTTTCTACCCCTTCAGCGCCAACCCGCAGGAAGAAAACCCGGCACGCGGCTATGTGGTGTCGGCCAATGCTCAGCCCGCGTCGCCCACCGGTATGGAGATCCCCGGCTATTACAACCTGGCCGACCGTGGCCAGCAGTTGAATGCGCAGTTGAGCGACAAGAGCGTGAAATGGGACGTGAACAACAGCCAGGCCTTGCAACTGGGCACCACCACCGCTTTCGGCCCGCGCCTGCTGGCGCCGCTGTTGCCGGTACTGCGTGAGGTGGTCAAGGACCCGGCACAGTTGAAACTGGTGGAGCAGCTTGCACGTTGGAAAGGTGACTACCCGCTGGACTCCACCAGCGCCACGCTGTTCAACCAGTTCCTGTTCAACCTGACCGACGCGGCCTTCCACCCGAAACTCGGCGACGGCATGTTCAAGACTCTGCTCACCACCCGCGTGATCGACGCCGCCCTGCCACGCCTGGCCGCCACGCCGGACTCACCGTGGTGGGATGGCAAGCGCGCCGACACCGTCAAGCTCGCCTGGGACAACAGCCTCGCGCACCTCAAGGCCACCCTCGGCGATGACCCGGGCCAATGGCAGTGGGGCACCGCGCATACCCTGACCCACGGCCATCCATTGGGCATGCAGAAGCCTTTGGACAAGGTATTCAACGTCGGCCCGTTCCCTGCGCCGGGCACCCATGAAGTGCCGAACAACCAGTCGGCCATGATCGGCCCGGCGCCGTGGCCGGTCACATACGGCCCCTCGACCCGCCGCTTGATCGACTTCGCCGATGCGGCTCACGCACTGACCATCAACCCGGTCGGGCAAAGTGGCGTGCCGTTTGACCGACACTACAGCGACCAGGCCGAAACCTACATCGAAGGTGGCTACGAACAGGCGCATTTCACCGATGAGGAAGTGACGGCCAATACGCGCGGGACACTGAAGCTGTTGCCCGCGCGCGCGCCGCAGTAACCGGCGCCTATACCGGCGCCGCAAAGTTAAGCCGGAACTGTTGCGGCGTCACGCCCAGGCGGCGGTTGAACACACTGCGCATGTGCTGGGCGTCGCGAAAGCCGCATTGGTAGGCCACGGTCTTGAGCGGTGCGGGGCTGCTTTCCAGCATGACCCGCGCCGCATCCACCCGCGCCCGCTCGACAAACTCCGCCGGCGTGATCCGCGCCTCACGGGCAAACACCCGGGAGAAGTTGCGTGCGCTCATGTTCGCGGCCTTGGCCAGATCGGCAATGGTCAGGTCCCCGGTCAGGTTCGCCAACACATACAACTGCACCAGCGCTACCGCCGAGGTGGTTTCGGCGTGGGGCGTCAGAAACGGGCTGAACTGCGACTGCCCGCCCGACCGCTGGGTGAACACCACCAGGCGCTTGGCCACGCTCAGCGCGACTTCCGGGCCATGATCCTGGGCCAACAGATACAACGACAGATCGATGCCCGCCGTGACCCCGGCCGAGGTGTAGAGACTGCCGTCCTGCACGTAGAGACGGTCGGCTTCGACCTGAGCCGTGGGGCACAAGCGCGCCAGATCCGCCGCATCGTTCCAGTGGGTGGTCACGGTTTTCCCGTCCAGCAGCCCGGCGCGGGCCAGCAGGAAAGCGCCGTTGCAGATCGAGCCGAAGCGCTGCGCACGCGCCGTGGCGCCACGCAACCAAGCATCGAACTCGGCGCCGAAGTCTTCGAAGGGCAACTGCGGGCCACCCGCCACCAGCAGCAGGTCATACGCTTGCAACGCGTCGCTGTAGTGCCGATGGGCCTGCAATGACAGGCCGTTGGAAGCAACCATGTTGCCGTGACCGAAGCCGATGACGTCCAACCGGTAATGATCCTGCGACGGCAGAAAACGGTTGGCTTCGCAGAACACGTCCATGGGACCGCTCACGTCCAGTGACTGGACGCCGGGGAAGATCAGGATGGCGACGTTTTTTTGCATGGGTAGACCTTTATGTCCGGGCGAACGCAAAACCCTGCGGGAGCTGGCTTGCCTGCGATGCAAGCGACTCGGTCCATCAGGTATACCGCGGTGATGATATCGCAGCATTGCGGCGATCCGACAAGCCAGCGCCTACATTTGACCGAGTACACCCTTGGCGTGATATGCCAGCACATTGGCCGGGATCGCTCCCCCGCCGCGATGGCCCCTTGGCGGCCACGCGAACAGACTGGACTCATCGGCGCCACCCCCGGCGCTTTGTTGAGGAGAACCACCATGACCACCACCATCGCCGGCATCCCGATTCCGGACAGCGCCCTGGCCAAGGCCACCACCGAATACATCCGCGACGTCGAATCCGACCTGCTCTACCACCACTCGCGCCGGGTATTCCTGTTCGGCGCCTTGAGCGGTGAACGCAAGCAACTGGCCTACAACCCGGAGCTGCTCTATGTCGGCGCGATGTTCCATGACCTGGGCCTGGTGGAAGGCCATCGCAGTGACAACGAGCGCTTCGAAGTCGACGGTGCCAACGCCGCGGCCGCGTTCCTCAAGCCATATGGGCTGAGCGATGACGATATTGAACAGGTGTGGCTGTCCATCGCCCTGCACACCACCCCAGGCGTGCCGCAACATTTGCGCCCGACTGTGGCACTGGTGACGGCCGGCGTTGAAATGGACGTGCTGGGCATGGACTACGCCGCGTTTTCCAGCTTGCAGCGCGAAGCCGTGGTGCATGCGCACCCACGCGGCGAGGGGTTCAAGGAGTGCATCATCTGCGCGTTTGCCGACGGCTTGCGCCATCGTCCGCAGACCACGTTCGGCAACGTGAAGACGGATGTGCTGGTGGATCAGGAGCCGGGGTTCAAGCCGATGAATTTTGTGGAGGTGATCCGCAAGTCGCCCTGGACTTGAAATGCAATCAAACGTAGGAGGGGGCTTGCCCCCGATAGCGGAGCATCAGCCACATATCCATTGGCTGACACACTGTCATCGGGGGCAAGCCCCCTCCCACATTTAGACCGGTGCAGCTGCCCGGCGCTTGTCCGGCTGCTGCCAGCCATCGGCAGCGGCTTCTTCAATCGCTTGCTGAATGGCCTTCTTGCGCATCTCTTCGGCACGCCGGCTGAAGAACCACACCAGGAAGGTCACCAGCGACACCGCCAGCAGGATCAGGCTGGCCACGGCGTTGATTTCGGGTTTGACCCCAAGACGCACCGCCGAGAACACTTCCATCGGCAAGGTCGTCGAGCCCGGGCCCGATACGAAGCTGGCAAGCACGAGGTCATCCAGGGACAACGCGAACGACATCATGCCGCCCGCCGCCAGCGACGGCGCAATCATCGGGATGGTGATCAGGAAGAACACCTTCCACGGCCGCGCACCCAGGTCCATCGCCGCTTCTTCGATCGACAGGTCCAGCTCACGCAATCGCGCCGACACCACCACCGCCACATACGCCGCGCAGAATGTGGTGTGGGCGATCCAGATGGTGACGATGCCACGCTCCTGGGGCCAGCCGATCATCTGCGCCATGGCCACGAACAGCAGCAACAGCGACAGACCGGTGATCACCTCGGGCATCACCAACGGCGCGGTCACCAGGCCGCCAAACAGCGTGCGGCCCTTGAACTGGCTGATGCGCGTCAGCACGAAGGCCGCCAGGGTGCCCAGCGCTACCGCGGCCACCGCCGTATAGCAGGCGATTTCCAGGGAACGCGCCACCGAACCCATCAACTGGGTGTTGTCCAGAAGGCCCACGTACCACTTGATCGACCAACCGCCCCACACTGTCACCAGCTTGGATTCGTTGAACGAGTAGATCACCAGGATCAGCATCGGCAGGTAGATGAACAGCAGCCCCGCCACCAGCATGAAACTCGAGAAACTGAAGCGCTTCATATCTTGCCCTCCATCTCTTTGGCTTGGCTGCGGTTGAACAGGATGATCGGCACGATCAGGATCGCCAGCATCACCACCGCCAGGGCGGAGGCCACCGGCCAGTCACGGTTGTTGAAGAACTCTTGCCACAACACTTTACCGATCATCAGGGTTTCCGGGCCGCCCAGCAGTTCCGGGATCACGAACTCGCCCACGACGGGGATGAACACCAGCATGCAACCGGCGATGATGCCGTTCTTGGACAGCGGCACGGTGATCTTCCAGAAGCTGTTGAAGGTGCTCGAACCCAGGTCCGAAGCGGCTTCCAGCAGGCTCTGGTCGTGTTTCACCAGGTTGGCGTACAGCGGCAGGATCATGAACGGCAGGTACGAATAGACCACGCCGATATACACCGCGATGTTGGTGTTGAGGATCTGCAGCGGCTCGTTGATCAAGCCGATGGACAGCAGGAAGCCATTGAGCAAACCGTTGTTGCTGAGGATGCCCATCCACGCATACACGCGGATCAGGATCGCGGTCCAGGTCGGCATCATGATCAGCAGCACCAGCACGGTCTGCATCTCTTTGCGCGCACTGGCAATGGCATAGGCCATCGGGTAGCCGATCAACAGGCACAGCAGCGTGCTGAAGAACGCCATTTTCAGCGAGCCCAGGTACGCAGCGATGTACAACTCGTCGTCGCCGAGCATCGCGTAGTTGCCCAGGTTGAGCACCAACTGCAGTTTCTGCTCAACGAAGGTGTAGATCTCGGTATACGGCGGGATCGCCACGTCGGCTTCGGCAAAACTGATCTTCAGGACGATGAAGAACGGCAGCATGAAGAACAGGAACAGCCACAGGAAGGGAATGCCAATGACCGCATGACGGCCACTGGGCGTTATTCGTTGCAGGCGGCGCTTGAGCTTCTTCATGTTCATGAGCGCAGTACCACGCCGCTGTCGTCTTCCCACCATACGTAGACCTGGTCACCCCAGGTCGGCCGCTGGCCACGGCGCTCGGCGTTGGCCACGAAGGACTGCACCAGCTTGCCGCTCGGCAGCTCCACGTAGAACACCGAGTGGCCGCCCAGGTAGGCGATGTCGTGCACCTTGCCGCTGGACCAGTTGTGCTCGCAGGTCGGCATTTCGGTGGTGACCAGCAGTTTTTCCGGGCGAATCGCGTAGGTCACCGACTTGTCTTCGACCGACGTGGCGATGCCGTAGCCCACGTAGATGTCGCGGTCCAGGTCCGGGCACTTGAGCACCGCATGGCCTTCGGCGTCATCGACCACTTGGGTGTCGAAGATGTTGACGTTACCGATGAACTCGCACACCAGGCGGCTGGTAGGCGTTTCGTAGATGTCGATCGGGCTGCCGATCTGCGCGATCCAGCCCAGGTGCATGATCGCGATGCGCTCGGCCATGGTCATGGCCTCTTCCTGGTCGTGGGTCACCATCACGCAGGTCACGCCCACGCGCTCGATGATCTCCACCAACTCCAGTTGCATCTGCGAACGCAGCTTCTTGTCGAGGGCGCCCATGGGCTCATCGAGCAACAGCAGTTTCGGGCGCTTGGCCAGGGAACGTGCCAGGGCTACACGCTGGCGCTGGCCACCGGACAACTGGTGCGGCTTGCGCTTGGCGTACTGGCTCATCTGCACCAGTTTGAGCATCTCGGCCACGCGGGCGTCGATCTCGGCCTTGGGGATCTTGTCCTGTTGCAGGCCGAAGGCGATGTTCTGCGCCACGGTCATGTGCGGGAACAGGGCGTAGGACTGGAACATCATGTTGATCGGCCGGTCGTAGGGCGGCATGTCGGTGATGTCCTCGCCGTCGAGGTAGATGCGGCCCTCGGTCGGGCGCTCGAAACCTGCGAGCATGCGCAGCAAGGTGGACTTGCCCGAACCCGAACCGCCGAGCAGGGCGAAGATCTCGCCCTTCTTGATTTCCAGGGACACATCGTCCACGGCAATCGTCTCGTCGAACTTCTTCGTGACCCGGTCGATTTTGACCAGCACCTTCTTCGGTGTCTGGTCCCCTTCGAGGGCTTTCTTATAGGCGCCGGAGGCAACTGCCATTTACGAAACTCCCAACAAAAATTTCTGTGCGCCCGAGGCGGGCGAACCTTGGATAGTTTGAGCCTTACTTGCCCGTCTTGACCTTGGTCCAGCTACGGGTCATCAAACGTTGCACTTTCGGGGGTAGCTCGAAGTTGACGAAGGTCCTGTCGAGTACCGCCTGCGGTGGGTAAACCGCTTCGTCCGTGCGTATCGATTGCTTCATCAGTTTGTCCGCCCCTGGGTTAGGGTTGGCGTAACCGACGTAATCACTGACCTGGGCGATCACCTCAGGTTGCAGCAAATAGTTGATGAAGGCGTGGGCTTCTTTGACGTTGGTGGCATCCTTGGGGATGGCCAGCACGTCGAACCACAGGTTGCCGCCTTCCTTCGGAATCGCGTAGGCGATGTTCACGCCCTTGCCCGCTTCGCTTGCGCGAGCCTTGGCCTGGAACACATCGCCGGAGAACCCGGCCGCCACGCAGATGTTGCCGTTGGCCAGGTCCGAGATGTATTTGGAAGAATGGAAGTAGGTCACGTAGGGTCGCACTTTGAGCAGCTTGGCTTCGGCCTTCTTGTAGTCTTCAGGGTTCTCGCTGTTGGGGTTCAGGCCCATGTAGTTGAGCACTGCCGGCAGCATTTCGTCCGCCGAGTCCATGAACGACACGCCGCACGTCGCCAGTTTCTTCATGTTTTCCGGCTCGAACAGCACGGCCCAGGAATCGATATGGTCGACGCCCAGCACTTCCTTCACTTTATCGACGTTGTAGCCGATGCCATTGGTGCCCCACAGGTACGGTACGGCGTACTGGTTGCCCGGGTCGTTCTTTTCCAGGCGCTTGAGCAGCGCCGGGTCAAGGTTGGCGTAATTTGTCAGCAACGACTTGTCGAGCTTCTGGAATGCCCCGGCCTTGATCTGCTTGCCCAGGAAGTGGTTGGACGGCACCACCACGTCGTAGCCGGTACGCCCGGCCAGCAGCTTGCCTTCCAGGGTTTCGTTGGAGTCAAACACGTCATACACGGGCTTGATGCCGCTGGCCTTTTCGAAGTTGGCCAGGGTGTCGTCGCCGATGTAATCCGACCAGTTATAAATATGCACGGTCGGTGCGGCCTGTACGCTCAACGTCAGCGTGATACCTGCACCCACCAGCATGGCTTTGCGAAATAAAGAAATTGGCAAGTGGAGGTCCTCTTAAATAGTTGGGCCCAAAGTTGTTGCCCGGCAACAAAACCGGCGCGCAACTTACCCTCGATAAACCGATCCGGCAAAACTTTCTGTTATTTAATTTGTGAGAGGGGCAGTCAAACTGCCCCTCCACCGGTTTCAGCGCTTACTTACCGGACTTGATCTTGGTCCAGCTGCGTGTCATTTCACGCTGGGTCGCAGCCGGCAGGTCGGCAATGGCGTAGAGCTTGGCCTGCACATCCGCTGGCGGGTAGATGCCCGGGTCGCTGGTGATGTCTTTGTCGACCAGCGCGGTGGCCTTCTCGTTACCGTTCGGGAAACGCACGCTGTTGGTGATCGATGCCATGACTTCCGGCTTGAGCAGGTAGTTCATGAACTTGTAGGCCGCGTCGACGTTCTCGGCATCTTTAGGGATGGCGACCATGTCGAAGAAGCTGCCAGCGCCTTCTTTCGGAATGTCATAGGCCACCTTGACCTTGCCACCGGCTTCGGCCGCGCGGGACTTGGCCTGCTGGATGTCACCCGAGTAACCCACGGCCACGCAGATGTTGCCGTTGGCCAGGTCGGAAATGTACTTGGAAGAGTGGAAGTAGCCGATCGAAGGACGGATCTTCAGGAACAGCGCTTCGGCTTGCTTGAGGTCGTCTTTCTTCTGGCTGTCGGTCGGCAGGCCCAGGTAGTGCAGCGCGATCGGCAGCATTTCGGTTGGCGAATCGAGGAAGCTCACGCCGCAGCTTTTGAGCTTGGCGATGTTTTCAGGCTTGAGCAGCACGTCCCACGAGTCGATCTTGTCCACGCCCAGCGCGGCCTTGACCTTCTCCGGGTTGTAGCCGATGCCGATCGAGCCCCACATGTACGGGAAGGCGTGCTTGTTGTCCGGGTCGCTGACCGATACGGCCTTGAGCAGGGATTTGTTCAGGTTGTCGTAGTTGGACAGCTTGGACTTGTCCAACTCCTGGTAGACACCGGCCTTGATCTGCTTGGCGAGGAAGTTGTTCGACGGCACGACGATGTCGTAACCGGACTTGCCTGCCAGCAACTTGGCTTCCAGGGTTTCGTTGCTGTCAAAAACGTCGTACACCACCTTGATGCCCGACTCTTTTTCAAAGTTGGCGATGGTGTCCGGTGCAATGTAGTCGGACCAGTTGTAGACGTGCAGCACTTTATCGTCTGCCTGGGCCGCGCCCGCCATTGCGCCCATCAGGGACAAGGCGAGGAGGGTCTTGCCAGCGTTCTTCAAACCTAATGCCTTCATTTGGTGATGCTCCGATTTTTTCTTTTTTGGGCCACAAGCTTTCAATGTTGAGTAGCCCAGCCAAAGGGCAACAAAACAGGGCGACAGTCTGGCAAGTTCCGAGGCCGGCTTTCAACCAAAGCCTCATTTATAACTGCCCTGAACGCAGCACCCGAAAGCCACTGCGTTCTGAGCCTAGCACTTAGCCCTGCAATGCCGCCAAAGTCAGGTCCAGGCACTGCCGAGCCTTGGTCACCAGCTCGTCGATTTCTGCCTTACTGATCACCAGCGGCGGCGAAATGATCATGGTGTCGCCCACGGCGCGCATGATCAGGCCATTTTCGAAGCAGAACGTGCGGCAGATCATGCCGACACCCTTGCCTTCGTAGCGCTTGCGGGTGGCCTTGTCCTGCACCAGTTCAATGGCACCGAGCATGCCCACGCCGCGCACTTCGCCCACCAGCGGATGATCCGCCAACTCCCTCAGGCGTTTCTGCAAATACGGTGCCGTTTCATCATGCACACGGTTAACGATTTTTTCATCGCGCATGATGCGGATGTTTTCCAGCGCCACTGCAGCGGCCACCGGGTGACCGGAGTAGGTGAAGCCGTGGTTGAAATCACCACCTTCGTTGAGCACCGCCACCACGTCATCGCGCACGATCAGGCCGCCCATGGGGATGTAGCCCGAGGTCAGGCCCTTGGCGATGGTCATCATGTGGGGCTTGAGGTCGTAGAAGTCGCTACCGAACCACTCACCGGTGCGGCCGAAACCGCAGATCACTTCGTCGGCGATAAACAGAATGTCGTACTTGGCGAGGATTTCCTTGATGCGCGGCCAGTAGGTGTCCGGCGGCACGATCACGCCACCGGCACCCTGGATCGGCTCGGCAATAAAGGCACCGACGTTGTCCACGCCCAGTTCCAGGATCTTTTCTTCCAACTGGTTGGCGGCCCACACGCCGAATTCTTCCGGGCTCATGTCGCCGCCTTCGCCAAACCAGTACGGCTGGGCGATGTGGGTGATGCCCGGGATCGGCAAGTCGCCCTGCTCATGCATATACGTCATGCCGCCCAGGCTGGCGCCGGCCACGGTGGAACCGTGGTAGCCATTCTTGCGGCTGATGATGGTTTTCTTGTTTGGCTGGCCCTTGATCGCCCAGTAGTGGCGAACCATGCGCAACATGGTGTCGTTGCCTTCGGAGCCGGAACCGGTGAAGAACACGTGGTTCATACCGGCCGGTGCGATGTCGGAAATGGCCTTGGCCAGTTCCAGCACTGGCGGGTGAGCGGTCTGGAAGAACAGGTTGTAGTACGGCAGTTCTTTCATTTGCCTGGCGGCGGCGTCAGCCAGTTCATCGCGGCCATAACCGATCGCCACGCACCACAGGCCGGCCATGCCGTCGAGGATCTTGTTGCCTTCGCTGTCCCACAGGTAAACGCCGTGGGCTTTGGTGATGATCCGTGGGCCTTTCTCTTTCAATTGCTTGAAGTCGCTGAACGGCGCCAGGTGGTGATCGCTGCTCAAGGCTTGCCATTCACGGGTTTGCGGGTTGTTGCTGGACATACCAATCTCCTAGACTTTTCAGTAAAGGGCGCGCCGTTCAAAGGGCGCGCCCGGCGTATCAGACGGCAAAGAGCAGGAATTCCCGCTCCCACGAACTGATCACGCGCTTGAAGTTTTCATGCTCGGCCCGCTTGACCGCGACGTAGCCTGTGATGAATTTCTGACCCAGGTATTTCTCGATGGTCTTGCTGTTTTCCATGCGCTCCAGGGCGTCTTCGATGGTCAACGGCAGGCGCAGGTTGCGCCGCTCGTAACCACGGCCCACCACCGGCGCGCTCGGGTTATGGCCTTCGACCATGCCGATGTAGCCGCACAACAGGCTGGCGGCAATCGCCAGGTACGGGTTGGCGTCGGCACCCGGCAGGCGGTTTTCCACACGGCGGTTCTGCGGGCCGGCATCCGGTACGCGCAGGCCGACGGTGCGGTTTTCTTCGCCCCATTCCACGTTCACCGGCGCCGAGGTGTCGGGCAGGAAGCGGCGGAACGAGTTCACGTTGGGGGCAAACAGCGGCAGCAGTTCAGGGATGAATTTCTGCAGGCCGCCAATGTGGTTGAGGAACAGCTGGCTCATGGTCCCTTCTTCATTGGAGAAGACGTTCTTGCCGGTGGCGATGTCGATGATGCTCTGGTGCAGGTGCATCGCGCTACCGGGCTCGCCGGTCATCGGCTTGGCCATGAAGGTGGCGGCCACGTCGTGCTTGAGCGCGGCTTCGCGCATGGTGCGCTTGAACACCAGGATCTGGTCGGCCAGGGACAGGGCATCGCCGTGACGGAAATTGATCTCCATCTGCGCCGTGCCGTCTTCGTGGATCAGGGTATCGAGGTCCAGCTCCTGCAGTTCACACCAGTCGTAGACGTCTTCGAACAGCGGGTCGAATTCGTTGGCGGCTTCTATAGAGAAAGACTGGCGACCGGTTTCCGGGCGGCCGGAACGGCCAATCGGCGGTTGCAGCGGGAAGTCAGGGTCTTCGCAGCGCTTGGTCAGGTAGAACTCCATCTCCGGCGCCACGATGGGCTGCCAGCCTTTGTCGGCGTAGAGCTTGAGGACCTTCTTGAGCACGTTGCGCGGCGACAGCTCGATCGGGTTGCCTTGCTTGTCGTAGGTGTCGTGGATCACCTGGGCGGTCGGCTCGATGGCCCAAGGCACCAGGAACACGGCGTTCTGGTCGGGGCGGCAGATCATGTCGATGTCGGCCGGGTCGAGCAATTCGTAATAGATGTCGTCTTCGACATAGTCGCCGGTCACGGTCTGCAGCAGAACGCTTTCGGGCAGGCGCATGCCCTTTTCGGCAATGAACTTGTTGGTCGGCGAGATCTTGCCCCGGGTGATGCCAGTGAGGTCGCCAATCATGCATTCGACTTCTGTGATCTTGTGGTCTTTCAACCAATCGGTGAGCTGGTCGAGGTTGTTACTCATAAATGCCTCTGGGCTGGGTTTCCTGGCATCCATTAAAGGCCAGGCGTTGTTTGACGCAGCATCCGCGTCGTTTTTTCGTTCAGGGTAGGAGCTTACCTGCCATTTGCTGCTGCGTTGCATTCCTCACGCCAAAGTTGTGCGCAATCTTGAGCAGCACGCAGGGCGCACGCCGCTCTCTGACAAATGAGGAAGCAAAAAAGAGGGTAGACCGGGCGTCAAGAATATTGGCCGGGGGGCGCGCTATCACGCGGGAGGAAAATACGGATGACACAGCCTGGCTGAAGCAGGCCAAGACGCCGTTGGGCGGCAGGTGAAACATGAAGCACCCCGGTATTATTGCTGTTATGGGTTTGAATCGAGCTTAGCCTTGTTCATTTTTTTACACAACACCCCCGTAAAAAATACAACACGGCCCGCTCAAGCCTGCGAGTCCCAAGCCTCTCAAACCCAAAAAACCGCCCCAAAAAGCCCCAAAAAAGCCTTCACGGCGCTTTTTTAGGGCAAAAAAGGCCTCGCTTGACTTCGGCATGCCGTTCGGGTTGACTGAAACCAGAAAAGATCAATGATTGATATTTTTAACAACAAAGGTGTTGCATCATGTCGGTACCACCGCGTGCCGTTCAGCTTAACGAAGCGAACGCGTTCCTTAAGGATCATCCTGAGGTTCTGTACGTAGACCTTCTAATTGCGGATATGAATGGTGTGGTGCGCGGCAAGCGCATCGAACGCACCAGCCTCCACAAGGTTTACGAGAAGGGCATTAACCTGCCTGCCTCTTTATTTGCCCTGGATATCAACGGCTCTACGGTGGAAAGCACCGGCCTGGGCCTGGACATCGGTGATGCTGACCGAATCTGTTATCCGATCCCCGACACCCTGTGCAATGAACCCTGGCAAAAGCGCCCCACCGCGCAACTGCTGATGACCATGCACGAACTGGAAGGTGAACCTTTCTTCGCCGATCCGCGCGAAGTGCTCCGCCAAGTTGTAAGCAAATTCGACGACCTCGGTCTGACCATCTGCGCCGCCTTCGAGCTTGAGTTCTACCTGATCGACCAGGAGAACGTGAACGGCCGCCCACAACCGCCCCGCTCGCCGATCTCCGGCAAACGCCCGCACTCGACACAGGTCTACCTGATCGACGACCTCGACGAATATGTCGACTGCCTCCAGGACATCCTGGAAGGTGCGAAAGAACAAGGCATCCCGGCCGACGCCATCGTCAAGGAAAGTGCCCCGGCGCAGTTCGAAGTGAACCTGCACCACGTGGCCGACCCGATCAAGGCTTGCGACTACGCGGTACTGCTCAAGCGCCTGATCAAGAACATCGCCTACGACCATGAGATGGACACCACCTTCATGGCCAAGCCGTATCCGGGCCAGGCAGGCAACGGTTTGCACGTACACATCTCGATCCTGGACAAAGACGGCAAGAACATTTTTGCCAGCGAGGATCCCGAGCAGAACGCCGCATTGCGTCACGCGATCGGCGGTGTGCTCGAGACCCTGCCCGCCCAGATGGCGTTCCTGTGCCCCAACGTCAACTCCTACCGTCGTTTCGGCGCACAGTTCTACGTGCCGAACTCGCCGTGCTGGGGCCTGGACAACCGTACCGTGGCGATTCGCGTACCGACCGGCTCGTCCGATGCCGTACGTATCGAACACCGCGTGGCCGGCGCCGACGCCAACCCTTACCTGCTGATGGCTTCGGTCCTGGCAGGCGTGCACCACGGCCTGACCAACAAGATCGAGCCTGGCGCACCGGTGGAAGGCAACAGCTACGAGCAAAACGAGCAAAGCCTGCCGAACAACCTGCGCGATGCATTGCGCGAGCTGGACGACAGCGAGGTGATGGCCAAGTACATCGATCCTAAATACATCGATATCTTCGTCGCCTGTAAGGAAAGTGAGCTGGAAGAGTTCGAACACTCCATCTCCGACCTTGAGTACAACTGGTACCTGCATACCGTGTAAGCGGTTGCGACTGTAAATGTGGCGAGCAGGCTTGTTGTGGCACGCCCGCTCGCCACAACAAGCCTGCTCGCCACAACAAACTCGCTCACCACAAAAGCCCTCGCCCCAGGTATGGATCATCTTCAGGCTCTGCGTACAATGCCCGCTGCCTTGTAGGAGACTTCCATGACCACCCGCCCCGCCGCCCTTCGCAAACCCCGCGCCCGCAGCCAGGCCCGGATCGACGCGATCCTCGACGCCGCCCGCACCTTGCTGGCTGCCGAAGGCGTGGTGGGTTTGTCGATCTACGGCGTGGCCGAGCGGGCGCAGATTCCGCCGTCGTCGGTGTATCACTTCTTCGCCAGTGTGCCGGCGCTGTTGGAAGCTCTGACCGCCGATGTGCATGCCGCTTTCCGGGCGGCGATTCAGGCGCCCATCGACCACGACTCACTCAAGCATTGGCGCGACCTGTCCTGCATCGTCGAACAGCGCATGCTCAGCATCTACGAGCACGACGCCGCCGCCCGCCAGTTGATCCTGGCCCAGCATGGGCTGACCGAAGTGACCCAGGCGGATCGTCAGCATGATCTGGAGCTGGGAGATTTGATGCTCGCGGTGTTCAACCGCCACTTCGAAGTGCCGACACTACCGAAGGATGTGGATGTATTTGCCCTGGCGTTGGAGCTGAGCGACCGAGTGTATGCGCGCTCGGTGCATCAGCATGGGCTGATCACACCGCGCATGGCGGAGGAAGGGATGCGAGTGTTTGATGCCTATGTAGGGCTGTACCTGCCGCCCTATCTGCCCAAACGTTAATTTTGTGGGGGCTGGGCCAGCCTCATCGGGGGCAAGCCCCCTCCCACACTTTGACTTGTGAATACATTCAAAATGTGGGAGGGGGCTTGCCCCCGATGGCGGTCTCAAGCGCGATCACAACTTGGCGATCGACACCTCGGTGGATTTCACGAAGGCAATCACTTCGCTGCCAATCACCAGTTCCAGCTCTTTGACCGAGCGGGTGGTGATCACGGAAGTGACGATGCCGGACGCGGTCTGCACGTCGATTTCCGACAGCACGTCGCCTTCGACGATTTCCTTGATGGTGCCTTTGAACTGGTTACGCACGTTGATGGCTTTAATAGTCATGGTGTTCTTCCTTCAGGGGATGAGTGAGTTATTGAGCCCAACGCAATTGCGTAGGCAGCGGTGAAACAGGTTCGGGTTCCGGTGGCGAGCCGGGCAACGACAGCACACGGTTGAGCACTTCAGCTTCCAACGCGGCCAGGCGATGTGAGCCCCGTGCACGCGGGCGTGGCAGGTCGACGATCAGGTCGAGGCCGATTTCGCCGTCTTCGATCAGGATGACGCGGTCGGCAATCGCCACGGCTTCGCTGACATCGTGGGTCACCAGCAACACGGTGAAGCCATGCTTCTGCCACAGGTTTTCGATCAGTTGCTGCATCTCGATGCGGGTCAGGGCATCCAGCGCCCCCAGCGGCTCATCCAGCAACAGCAGGCGCGGTTGGTGGATCAGCGCACGGGCCAGGGCCACGCGTTGCTTCTGCCCACCGGACAGCGCCGCCGGCCACTCGTTGGCACGTTCAGCCAGGCCGACCGCCTCCAGGGCTTCCAACGCTTTGGGGCGCCAATCGCCTTTAAGGCCAAGGCCGACGTTGTCGATGATCTTTTTCCATGGCAACAGGCGCGCTTCCTGGAACATCAACCGCGTGTCTTCAAGCGCTTCGCTCAGCGGTGCGGAACCGGCCAGCAGCTCGCCGCCGCTGGCTTTATCCAGCCCGGCCAGCAGGCGCAGCAAGGTACTTTTGCCGCAGCCACTGCGACCGACCACCGCCACGAATTGGCCGGCAGGTATGTGCAGGTCGATCTCCTTGAGCACTTCGCGCGCGCCAAAGGCCTTGCGCAACTTGCGTACCGCCAGGGGGATGCCCTTGAGCAGGCGCGGAGGTTGTTGAGCTGTCATGCCGCACCTCCTTTATTCACTTGATAGGCCGGGTGCCAGCGCAGCCACACACGCTCCAGGCCACGAGCAGCCAGATCGGCGAGTTTGCCGAGGATGGCGTACATCACGATGGCCAACACCACCACGTCAGTTTGCAGGAATTCACGGGCGTTCATCGCCAGGTAGCCGATGCCGGAGCTGGCCGAGATGGTTTCCGCCACGATAAGCGTCAGCCACATGAAGCCCAGGGCAAAGCGCACGCCGACCAGGATCGACGGCAGCGCACCCGGCAGGATCACCTGGCGGAACAGGCTGAACCCGGACAAGCCGTAGCTGCGCGACATCTCCACCAACGCCGGGTCGACATTGCGGATGCCGTGGTAGGTATTCAGGTAGATCGGGAACAGCGTGCCGAGGGCAACCAGGAAAATCTTCGCCGTCTCATCAATGCCGAACCACAGGATCACCAGCGGAATCAGCGCCAGGTGCGGCACGTTGCGGATCATCTGCACCGAACTGTCCAGCAGGCGTTCGCCCCACTTCGACAAGCCAGTGATAAAGCCCAGAACCAGGCCGATGCTGCCGCCGATCACAAACCCCAGGCCGGCACGCCAGCCACTGATCGCCAGGTGCGTCCAGATCTCACCGCTGGCGACCAGATGCACGCCGGCAGCAATCACGGCACTGGGCGCCGGCAGGATACGGGTCGACAACCACCCCGCCGATACCGACAACTGCCACACCGCGAGCAATAGCACCGGCAGTACCCAGGGCGCCACGCGGTGGCTTAGTTTTTCATAGCTCATGGGGCGGCCTCAGCTCTGTGACGCAGCTTTGGGAAGGATATCGTTGGCGACCATCTCGCCGAACGGGCTGACGTAGCCGGCGCTTTTCGGCAGCTCGGGTCGCTCGATATCCAAGTGAGGGAACAGCAATTCGGCAACGCGATACGACTCTTCCAGGTGTGGATAACCGGAGAAAATAAACGTGTCGATACCCAGCGCGGCGTACTCCTTGACGCGTGCCGCCACGGTCGGGCCATCGCCCACCAGCGCCGTCCCCGCACCGCCACGCACCAGGCCGACGCCGGCCCACAGGTTGGGACTGACTTCGAGGTTGTCGCGGTTGCCGCCATGCAACGCCGCCATGCGTTGCTGGCCGACAGAATCAAAGCGTGCCAAAGAGGCCTGGGCACGGGCGATGGTGTCGTCATCCAGGTGGGAGATCAGTTTGTCGGCGGCCTTCCATGCTTCTTCGTTGGTTTCACGCACGATCACATGCAGGCGGATACCAAAGCGCACGGTACGCCCGAGCTTGGCGGCCTTGGCGCGTACCTGTTCGATTTTTTCCGCGACAGCGGCCGGTGGCTCACCCCAGGTCAACACCATTTCCACCTGCTCGGCTGCCAGGTCCTGGGCCGCTTCGGAGGAGCCGCCGAAGTACAGTGGCGGACGCGGTTGCTGGATCGGCGGGTAAAGCAGCTTGGCGCCTTTGACGCTGATGTGCTCGCCGTCGTAATCCACGGTCTCGCCTTCCAGCACACGGCGCCAGATGCGGGTGAATTCCACCGAGGCCTGGTAGCGCTCTTCATGGCTGAGGAACAAGCCGTCGCCGGCCAATTCTTCCGGATCGCCGCCGGTCACCAGGTTGAACAATGCACGGCCACCGGACAGACGATCCAGGGTCGCGGCCTGACGCGCAGCCACCGTCGGGGAAATGATCCCGGGGCGCAGCGCGACAAGGAATTTCAAGCGCTGGGTCACCGGGATCAGCGAAGCGGCCACCAGCCACGAGTCTTCGCAGGAGCGCCCGGTCGGGATCAGCACCCCACCGAAGCCCAGGCGATCGGCGGCTTGGGCAACTTGCTGCAGATAACCGTGGTCAACGGCGCGAGCGCCTTCGGCGGTGCCAAGGTAATGGCCGTCGCCGTGGGTAGGCAGGAACCAGAAAATATTGAGGCTCATGGAGTTGTCTCCTGAAGAAGTCGGATTACGGCGCGTTGGCAACGGCGGCGGGTGGCGTCCAGATCACGTCCTTGATGCTCAAGGGTTTGGGGATCAATTTGAGTTGGTAGAAGCTGTCGGCGATTTTCTGCTGGGCGGCGACCACTTCCGGGGTCAGGAACAGCGCGCCGTAGCCCTGGCGTTTTACCGAGGTCAGGGTGATGTCAGCCGGCAGACCGAGCAGCGGTGCGACTTGTTCGGTGACTTCCTGGGGGTTGGCCTTGGACCATTCGCCCACGGCGCGGACTTCTTCCACCAGCGCCTTGATCACTTGCGGATGTTGTTCGGCATACGGTTTGGTCGCCAGGTAGAACTGATGGTTGTCGGCGATGCCGGTGCCGTCACGCAGGGTGCGGGCCTGCAGTTGTTTCTCGGCGGCGGCCTGGTATGGGTCCCAGATCACCCAGGCGTCCACACTGCCACGCTCGAAAGCGGCACGGGCATCGGCGGGCGGCAGGAATACGGTTTGCACATCGGTGTATTTCAGGCCGGCATCTTCCAGGGCCCGCACCAGCAGGTAGTGCACGTTGGAGCCTTTGTTGAGCACGATTTTCTTGCCCTTGAGCTCGGCCACGGATTTGATCGGTGAGTCTTTCGGCACCAGGATCGCTTCGCTGGTCGGCGCCGGTGGTTCGTAGGCCACGTAGAGCAGGTCGGCACCGGCAGCCTGGGCGAACACCGGCGGGGTTTCGCCGGTCACGCCAAAGTCGATGGAGCCGACATTCAGGCCTTCAAGCAGCTGGGGGCCGCCAGGGAACTCGGTCCACTGGACATTAACGCCCTGGGCCGCCAGGCGTTTTTCCAGGGTGCCCTTGGCCTTGAGCAGCACCAACGTGCCGTATTTCTGATAGCCGATCCGCAGGGTCTCGGCCGCTTGAGCTTGAACAATGGCGCCGAAGGACACAGCCGCAGCAAACAGTGCGACCAGACCACGACGCAAGATGACAGTGCGCATGGCGCTCTCTCCAAAAATGCGATTAGGGGTTTTGGCTGCACCTGCTTGGCCGTTGGCGGCTGAGTAAGGTGAGTGTTTCGGTATATCAGTGAGGCTCAGATGCTCCAGCGAGCACTCAACAAACGTTCGTTCAACACGTGGGGGTCCAGCGGTTTCGGGCGACGGGCCATGGCGCCGTACAGTGTTTCCAGGGCTTCGTGCAAACGCTGTTCGAGTACTGGCACCAACTGCGCCTGGGCACTGCCTTCGCCATACGCGATCTGGCTGTCTTCGGCAAAGATGCCGTGGAGCAATTCCTGGGCCTTCAGCGCCGACAGCACCGGCTTCAAGGCATAGTCCACCGCCAGCATGTGGGCGATGCTGCCGCCGGTGGCCATCGGCAACACGATCTTGTGGGCCAGGGCGCGTTCGGGCAGCAGGTCCAGCACGGTCTTCAGCGCGCCGGAGAACGAGGCCTTGTACACCGGCGTAGCGATCACCAGGCCGTCAGCGTTAGCCACTTGTTGCAACAGGTCGATGACCTTGGGACTGTCGAAGCGCGCATGCAGCAGGTCCTCAGCCGGGAAGTCCCGTATCTGGTAACTCACCACTTCTACGCCTTTGTCTTGCAACCACTGACGGGTTTTATCCAGCAATACCCCGGAGCGGGAGCGCTGGCTGGGGCTGCCTCCAAGTGTTACGACCAACATGCAGGAATTCCTTGAGCAGGTGTCGGCGGTTCGCTGTGTGACGATGGCGCCAAGATGGAACAGACCTTATCAGCAGATTCATATATCTATAAATCTTATTTTTTCATTTGTTTATTCTTAAAATGCATATACCAGGTATGAAATCGCAGCCGAAAAAAAAGGCCGTCGAAACGGCCTCAAAACCCCTGCTATGTGATCAGCGATTCGGTTGTGGTGTCAGGCGCAGGTACGGCTTCACCGCGCGATAGCCCTTCGGAAAGCGTCTCTTGATCTCTTCCTCATCCTTGAGCGAAGGCACGATCACCACCTCATCACCGTCCTGCCAGTTGGCGGGCGTGGCGACCTTGTGGCTGTCGGTGAGCTGCAACGAGTCGATGACCCGCAGGATCTCGTGGAAGTTGCGCCCGGTGCTGGCCGGGTAGGTAATGGTCAGGCGGATCTTCTTGTTCGGGTCGATCACGAACAAGGAACGCACGGTGAGGGTGTCACTGGCGTTGGGGTGGATCAGGTCGTAGAGGTCGGACACTTTGCGATCGGCGTCGGCCAGGATCGGGAAGTTGACAACAGTGTTCTGGGTTTCGTTGATGTCTTCGATCCACTTGTGGTGCGAATCCACCGGGTCGACCGACAGGGCGATGGCCTTGACGCCGCGCTTGGCGAATTCGTCCTTGAGCTTGGCGGTGAAACCCAGCTCGGTGGTGCACACCGGGGTGAAATCCGCCGGGTGGGAAAACAGCACACCCCAGCTATCGCCCAGCCATTCGTGGAAACGAATCGTGCCGGCGCTGGAATCCTGTTCGAAGTCGGGGGCGATATCGCCCAGTCTTAGGCTCATGGTGTGGCTCCTGGTGAGTGCTTATGGAGCCCACTGTGCATGGATTGTGGATTATTTAAAAAGAATAAATATCAATTTATCTAGACGATAAAGGAATATTAAAAATCTGTTCATTGGACGCGGGGGCAGACGAGGAGCAACATCGTTTTCAAGGTTAGAGAAGGCCTTGAGACGCTGTACAAAGAGGGGTCAGGAAGGGCCTGCGGGGGTTTGGCCCGACTTGAAAGCAAGACACCCTGCCCGGTGTTGCACCGGGCAGGGCTTTACAGGCTTACAACAGCGTCACGCTACTAGAACAGTGGCAGCGAGTAGCTGACGATCAGGCGGTTTTCGTCCTGGGAACGGGTGTTCGCCAGGTCGGTACGCCACATAGCGTTTTTCCAGGCAACACCAAGGTTTTTCAGCGGGCCTTCCGGAATCACATAGGCAACAGTGATGTCGCGCTCCCACTCGGATTGACCAGTGGTTTCGGCACGACCGTTGTTGTTGGCGATGGTGTCGATGTCGCTACCTTTCAGGTAAACAACACCAGCGGTCAGGCCAGGTACACCGACTTTTGCGAAGTCATAAGCGTAGCGAGCTTGCCAGGTACGCTCGCCAGCGCGGGCGAACTTCTGGATCTGCATGTCGGTAGTGATGTAAGCCGACGAGCCGTCGCCCTGGTTCAACCAAGGGAAGTCGCTGCTACCATTGCTGACCTGGTAACCACCACCGAAGGTGTGACCGGCAACGGTGTACAGGAACAGGCCGCTGTACAGGTTGTTGTCGACCTTGCCTTTACCCGCGTTGAAGTTGTTGTAGTTACCGCTGGAGTAGTAAGCGGCGGTGTCGCCGTTCTTGCCATCGTCCGAGCTGTTGAAATAACGCAGGTCAGACTTCAGAACGCCTGGACCGATTGCCCAGTTGTGGGTCAGACCAAGGAAGTGCTGCTTGTAGAAGTCCTCCAGATTGCCGTAGTAGTACTGGGCAGTCAGGTCTTTGGTCAGCTTGTAGTCACCACCGGCGTAGTAGAACTTGTTGCTGAACTTGCCGGCATTGTAGTTGGAACTACCGTTGGCGCCGCCAATCGACAGGTTTTCGTTGTTGCTGGAGTTACGGCCCTTGGCCTTTTCCACCTGACCGGCCACCAAGGTCAAATCCTTGATGTCGTTGGTGGTGATCTGGCCGCCTTGGAAGGTTTGCGGCAGCAGACGACCATCGTTGGTCACGATAACCGGCAGTTTTGGCTGCAGGGTGCCCAGCTTCAGTTCGGTCTGGGAGATCTTCACCTTACCGGTCACGCCCAGGCTGGCGTAATCGTGGACGGCTTTGTTGCCGTCGCTTGGGAAGACGGTACCGCCCGAAGCAGTGCCGGTGTAGTTACCGTGATCAGCACGGCTCGAATCCAGACGCACGCCGTACAGACCAATCGCGTCAACACCGAACTGCACAGTACCTTGGGTGTAACCCGAGATGAAACGTAGATCGAAGCCTTGGCCCCATTCAGCGTTTTTGCTACGCGTGTTGGACGTGGCGTTAGGGTGACCGTCACGGTTATCGGTGTTGATGTAGAAGTTACGCAGCCCCAGAGTTGCCTTACTGTCTTCGATGAAACCGGCGGAGTTTGCCTGCTGGGCAATCGCAGCCAAAGCTACGGCCAACGCCAATGTTGACTTCTTCATGTACCGCTCCTCTCATTTCTAATTTTTGTATTTCTTTGGTCTCGGGTCTGACGCCCTCGATCCACAGATGCGCGATTAGCGCCAGATAGTGACCACCAAGTCAATCGTAACCTTGTGTGTCTACTACCTTCGTCTAATCGCAGTTGATTTGGTCCCTGCAGGGTAATGAGTTTTTCATACACCCAAAAAGAATTATTTCATTCTTTTTCATACGATTCGGGAATAAGCCTTTGCATGACGCGAACCCGTCAGCCTAGACGAACCGCTCCACAAGCTAATTCCTAAAGGGTATTTGTTAGCACTTTTTTAGATCGATTAGTGTGGCCGTAAGGTTGCATACGTCACCCACGATCAAAAAGGCGACGCCATCATGGCCAAACGCATATCCTCCCGTCAATTTGTTACAGTTTTTGTGTCACTAATAGTTTCTTTTGGTGTCCAAGCGGCCGATTTGCCCATCGGCTAGAAAATTGCCTGGCGCCATTCAACAGTGGGCCGGAAGTCGTAACCGCCATCGCCTCGGGCGACGTGCAAATCGGCAACCTCGGTTCCAGCGCCGCTGCCGCAGCGGCATCACGGAATCTATCCATCGTCGCGTTCATCGTATCGGCCCAGATCAATACTTCTGAAGCATCGGTGGTACGTAAGGACAGCCACATTGACGCACCCAAGGATTTGATCGGTAAAACCATCGCCACGCCGCTTGTCTCAACCTCTCATTAGTAGATTCGAAACCTGTACAGAAAATCGCGAAAATGACAGGCGCCGACGCCGCAGACATTCATGAGCTGCTAGCCGGCACGACATTCCCGGATGCCCAGGCACAACAAACCGATGCGCTGCCAAAAGGCGGCACGGCGAAGGCGATCGGGGAGACGGCGAAGCTCTTGGAGTAACAGGGGAAGGTTGAGGTAGTGCTGCCGGATGACTCGGCCTTCGTGACCGACAAATTCGTCAAGCCCTGCTCCCTGTAGGAGCCGGTTAACCGGCTCCTACAGGGAGTGGGTTACAGGGCTTTCTCGAAGATCTTCGAATTACGCTGATAGTTGTACAGCGACGCCCGCGCCGACGGCAGGCGGTCGACACTGCTCGGCACAAACCCCCGCTCACGGAACCAGTGCGCGGTGCGGGTGGTGAGGACAAACAAGGTCTTCAACCCCTGCGCCCGGGCACGGGCCTGGATGCGCTCCAGCAACACATCGCCACGAGCGCCATGGCGATATTCCGGGTTCACTGCCAGGCAAGCCAGCTCTCCCGCGTCCGAATCGGCGATCTGATACAGCGCTGCACAGGCGATGATCATGCCTTCGCGCTCTACCACGCTGAACTGCTCGATCTCACGTTCCAGCACTTCCCGCGAACGGCGTACCAGGATGCCCTGCTCTTCCAGCGGGCTGATCAGGTCGAGCAAACCGCCGACATCCTCAATCGCCGCTTCGCGCACCTGCTCGAATTGCTCCTGGGCCACCAGCGTACCGCCGCCGTCTCGGGTAAACAGCTCGGTGAGCAAGGCGCCGTCTTCGGCGTAGCTGACAATATGGCTGCGCCCTACTCCACCTCGGCACGCTTCGGCGGCGGCATCGAGCAATTCGGCCTGGTAGTTGGTTTTGCCCAGGCGCTGCAGGTGAGCCGGCACCTGTTGCGGGCGCAGCTCGCGTACCAGGCGGCCGTTTTCATCGATCAAGCCCATATCGGCGCCAAACAGCAGCAGCTTGTCGGCGCCCAGGTCGATGGCGGCGCGGGTCGCAACGTCTTCGCAGGCCAGGTTGAAGATCTCACCGGTGGGCGAATACCCCAGCGGCGACAGCAACACGATGGAGCGCTCATCCAGCAAGCGATTGATACCCTTGCGGTCGACGCGGCGCACTTCGCCAGTGTGATGGTAGTCCACGCCTTCGAGTACACCGATCGGACGTGCCGTCACCAGGTTGCCGCTGGCAACGCGCAGGCGCGAGCCCTGCATCGGTGACGAGGCCATGTCCATCGACAGGCGCGCTTCGATGGCGATACGCAGATGGCCGACCGCGTCGATCACGCACTCCAGGGTTGCGGCATCGGTGATGCGCAAGCCTTCGTGGTAAGCCGGGGTCAGGCCCCGCGCTTCAAGCCGCGCTTCGATCTGTGGGCGCGAACCGTGGACCAGTACCAATCGCACACCCAGGCTGTGCAGCAGCACCAGGTCGTGGACGATATTGCCGAAGTTGGGATGTTCCACACCATCGCCAGGCAGCATGACCACAAAGGTACAGTCGCGGTGGGCATTGATGTAGGGGGACGCATGGCGAAGCCAGTTAACGTAGTCGGGCATAGAACCTGGGCCTGTAATAAAAAGCAGCCGAAAAAGGATGAATCGTGAAAGCGCACGGCGGGCTGATGGTTATCGTCGGAACAGGCTTGGCGACACGCTCACTCTCCTTCTATGTACGAACAGGCAGGGGTTAATTTATGCAGGTTTCAGGCAGTAATGTTCGATCAGTTCCCGCAATAGACGCACTGTAGGCGTCAAGCGTGACATTTCGAGGTATTCGCCCGGCTGGTGTGCGCAGGCGATGTCGCCGGGGCCGAGCACCAGGGTTTCACAACCAAGGCGCTGAAGATAAGGCGCTTCGGTGCCGAACGCTACTGCTTCGGCACGATGGCCGGTCAATCGTTCCGCCACCCGTACCAGTTCGGCATCTTCCGGTTGCTCGAACGGCGGTACTTCGGGGAACAGGGGCGCATAGTCAATCTTGACCTGATGGCGCTCGGCCACCGGCTGGAGCTTCTGGCGGATCGCATCGCGCAGCACCTGGGGGTCCATGCCCGGCAGTGGGCGCAGGTCGAACTCCAGGGAACACTGGCCGCAGATGCGGTTGGGGTTGTCGCCGCCGTGGATGCAACCGAAGTTCATGGTCGGTTGCGGCACGCTGAACTGAGGGTTGCGGTACTCGCGCTGCCAGGCCAGGCGCAGGCCGCGCAGTTCGCCGATGGCGTCGTGCATGGCTTCAAGCGCGCTGTGGCCCAGGCTGGGGTCCGACGAGTGGCCGCTTTGGCCAAGAATATCGATGCGTTCCATCATCACGCCTTTGTGCAGGCGGATCGGCTTGAGGCCGGTCGGCTCGCCGATCACCGCTGCGCGACCCAGCGGGCGGCCCGCTTCGGCCAGTGCGCGAGCGCCGGACATGGAGCTTTCTTCATCACAGGTGGCGAGAATCAGCAGAGGCTGTTTGAACGGCTGATCCAGCAGCGGCAACACCGCTTCGATGGCCAGCGCGAAAAAGCCCTTCATGTCGCAGCTGCCCAATCCTACCCAACGGCCGTCAACTTCCGTCAGCTTGAGCGGGTCGGTCTTCCACAGCGCTGCGTCATAAGGGACGGTATCGCTATGACCCGCCAGCACCAGGCCTCCGGGCCCACTGCCGTAACTGGCCAACAGGTTGAACTTGCCGGGGCTGACTGGCTGGATGTCGATGGCGAAACCCAGATCCCCCAGCCAAGCGGCGAGCAAGTCGATCACCGGGCGGTTGGTCTGGTCGAGAGAGGCCTGGGTGCAGCTCACGGATGGCGCGGCAATCAACGCGGCAAACTGCTCTTTCATGGACGGTAACGGCATGCTCGGCCTCTCGACTTCCCGGATGAGCCTCACTATAGAGCCATCTGCACGACACAATAAACCGTTGCGGCGCGTTGCCGGGCTCAGTCCTGTACACTGCACGACCTTGGCAGCCACTCATTTCCCCGGCTGCGCTCCCGATCCTGGATGTTCCGGCCATGCAAAAAGAAACTGAAATCAAGCTCCGCGTCAGCCGCGAGACCCTCGCCGCGCTGCGTGAGCACCCGCTCCTGAAAAAACGCAACAAAAGTGGCTGGGAACGCCGTGAGTTGATGAACCAGTACTTCGACACCCCCGAGCGCGACCTGGCCCAGGCCAAAGTCGCTCTGCGCCTGCGCAAGGACGGTGACGACATCATCCAGACCCTCAAGACCCGCGGTCAGAGCGTCGCCGGCTTGTCGGAACGTAACGAATACAACTGGGAACTGCCTAAAGCCAAGCTCGACGTGAAGAAACTCGACGGCGAATGCTGGCCCGAGCAACTGGCCGAGCTGGACAAAAAGACCCTCAAGCCGATCTTCACCACCGACTTCGTGCGTGAGCGCGCCGAAATCGCCTGGGGTCGCGGCAAGGCCAAGGTGGTGATCGAAGCCGCCCTGGATCTGGGCCACGTGGTGGTCGGCAAGCAGAAAGAAGAAATCTGCGAGCTGGAACTGGAACTGCGCGAAGGCGAACCGGCCGCCCTGCTGGAGTTGGCCGCCGAGCTGGCCGCGACCCTGGCGTTGATGCCGTGCGATATCAGCAAGGCCGAGCGCGGCTACCGCTTGTACGACGCCAGTAGCTACTCCCTGAGCCTGCCGGCGCCGCAGATCCACGCTGAAATGCCCCTGGACGATGCCTTCGCTGCGATCATGTGGCACCTGCTGGGCAGCAGCCAACGCCTGGCCGAGCAATACCGTTTCAATGGCCACTGGCGCCTGCTGCAAGACTGGGTCGACAACCTCGGCGAACTGCGTGCCCTGGTCGGCAGCCTTGGCCAGGCGGCACCGCGTCAGTCCACCAGCGAACTGCGCAGCGCACTCGATGCCCTGCTGGAAGACTGGCGTCCACTGGTACAGGCCGGTGATGACGACGAGGACATCCGCAAAGCCGCGCCGGAACAGTTCGCCGAAGAACTGGACGACGTGCGCTGGGGCCTGTTCTCACTGAACGCTTCACGCTGGCTGCTCGCCCGCACCTGGACCGCCGACCGCAACGTGCGTGGCAACCGCCAGGGCGCCGCGCAAATCACCAACTGGCTGCCGCGCCTGCTGGCCGACGACGCTGTCGCCCTGCAACTGCCGCGCTACCAGCAACAGCCGGAAGACCTGGCCGAGCAACTGCCGCGTATCGAACGCATCCAGGCCTGGCTGCACCATGCGCGCCAGGTGGTCGACATTCCGGAACTGGACCGTCTGTACGGCGAGCTGAACAAGTTGGTGCAACTGGCCAACCAGCCGATTACCGATGAGTCGCTGGATGCGCGGATGCATCAGGCGATTGCGGTGTATCAGAACCGGGCGTGGAAGACTCTGCTGCGTCTGTAAGGCCGCTATCACCAGCCTGTCAGCGCAATACTGGCAGGCTGGTGGTGGATTTGATCTCGGATAAAGCCACAATCGAATTAACCTCCTGAATCCCAGGCACCATAGACAGTTTCTCGAAGAAAAACCGCTCATACGCCTCGATGTCCGAGGTGACGATACGCAGCAGAAAGTCCACCGCCCCCATCAGCACATAACACTCCAGCACTTCCGGGAACCCGCGAATCGCATCGGTGAACTCGGTGAAGTTGGAGCGGCCGTGGGCGTTGAGTTTCACCTCGGCGAATATCTGCGTGTTGAGGCCGATCTTCTTGCGATCCAGCAAGGTCACCTGGCCACGAATCACACCCTCTTCCTTGAGCCGTTGGATACGTCGCCAGCAAGGCGACTGGGACAGGCCGACCTGTTCGGCGATCTGCGCGCTGGAGAGAGAAGCGTCTTCTTGCAACAGGGCCAGGATACGGCGGTCGTAGGCGTCCAACTCGCTGTGCATATAAATACCCTCCATCGCACTTATTCTGAATTGATTGATTCGATTTTCGACAAATAAGGCCCATCTTAGATAAGAAATCTCCCGTGGCGAATGTAAAAATTTCTCCAGTCGAATCCGGAGCTTTCCCATGCATGCCGTCGAAACCAACCACCCCGCCACCCGCGTCGATGCGTGGGCCGTCAACAGCGCCCATTGCCAGGCCCATTACCAGATCGTCGCCGAGGCGGAGCCCGACGTGGTGTGCCGGGTACTCAACTATTTCGCTCTGCAATTCCTCACGCCACAGCAGGTTACGGTCAACCGCGAAGAAGACCTGTTAAACATCGGCATCGTGATGGACGGCCTGAGCTGGCACCGCGCCCAGGTGATCGGTGAAAAGATTCGAAACCTGATCAGCGTGTGCACACTGGACGTGTGGTCGGCTGATTCCGTGGCGCCTCAGGCAGTGATGGCGGTTGCTCAGTAAGACCCTGCAATACACGCCGGGAGGAAGATATTCAGGGGCTGGCTAGCCTGGGATTTACGCCCACTGCCCTCAGGAAAATCTCCATGCCGGTTGATCAACGATTGGAACTGCGTCAGCTGCTGCCGGCTTTGCTCGAAGGGCGAGTGATCACCCCGGAAGTTGCACAGCAGTTGTCGGCGCTGCCGGCCAGCAACACCTTGCATCCCCTGGAAAGCATCGCAGCCCTTGGCCCCAGTCTGGAAACCCTGACCGAATGGCTGGCCCAGCATGCCGGGCAACCGTACCTGCGCATCGACCCGTTGAAGATCGATGTGGCGACGGTCGTGCCGCTGATGTCCCATGCGTTCGCCCAACGCCACGCCATCCTTGCAGTGGCGGTGGACGCGCAGACGGTCACCGTCGCCAGCGCCCAGCCCCACGTCACCAGTTGGGAAGCCGGGCTGGCGCAGGTGCTCAAGCGCTCGATCAAGCGTGTGGTTGCCAACCCCCATGACATAACGCGCTGTATCGGCGAGTTCTACCGGCTGGCGAAGTCCGTCAGCGGCGCCGATCAAAAAGTTGCGGCACCGGGCAACAACGAACTGCTCAACCTCGGCGCCAGCGACCAGGAGCCGGATGCCAACGACGCGCATATCGTCAACATCGTCGACTGGCTGTTGCAGTACGCTTTCGGCCAGCGGGCCAGCGATATCCACATTGAACCGTGCCGTGAACAGGGCCGTGTGCGCTTTCGCATCGACGGGTTGCTGCACGACGTCTATCAGTTCCCGCTCCAGGTCACGATGGCAGTCGTCAGCCGCCTCAAAAGCCTGGGCCGCATGAACGTGGCAGAAAAGCGCAGGCCCCAGGACGGCAGGGTCAAGACCAAGAGCCCGACCGGAGCGGAAGTGGAGTTGCGCCTGTCCACCTTGCCCACGGCGTTTGGCGAAAAGCTGGTGATGCGGATCTTCGACCCACAGGTGCTGCTCAAGGGCTTTGACCAGCTTGGTTTATCGGTTGAGGACCAGCAACGCTGGCAAGCCATGACGAGCCAGACCAACGGCATCATCCTGGTCACCGGCCCTACCGGTTCAGGCAAGACCAGCACCCTCTACACCACGCTCAAGCAATTGGCCACGCGGGAAGTCAACCTGTGCACGGTGGAAGACCCGATCGAAATGGTCGAGCCGGCGTTCAACCAGATGCAGGTGCAGCACAATATCGACCTGACCTTCGCCAGCGGCATCCGCGCCCTGCTCCGCCAGGACCCGGACATCATCATGATCGGCGAGATCCGCGACCAGGAGACCGCCGAAATGGCGATCCAGGCTGCATTGACCGGGCACCTGGTGCTGTCGACCCTGCATACCAACGATGCGCCCAGCGCCATCAGCCGCCTGCAGGAGCTGGGCATTGCGCATTATTTGATCAAAGCCACCTTGCTCGGCGTAATGGCGCAGCGTTTGGTGCGGGTTCTGTGCCCCCACTGCAAGCGTGCGTTGGGTGACGCCCATGAAGCGGTCGGTTGCGTTGAATGTCGACACAGCGGTTATCAGGGGCGGGCCGGCGTTTACGAAATCATGGTTTTGAACGAAGCGCTCAGGACTTTGATCACGCCTGGGGCCGATGTGCAGGCCCTGCGCCAGGCAGCAGTGACTCACGGCATGCGCAGCTTGCGTATGGCCGCCATGCAGAAGGTCGCGGCGGGGCTCACCACGATGGCGGAAGTCTTGCGGGTGACTCCCGGGGATTCGGTAACAAATCCTTTGTTTGTTAAGCAGTGAAACCGTTCTTATCGGTGACAACACCGTTACAATCGGCCCAACGTCGTTTCACTGACACCATCAGATAGGGAATCGCTATGCAGATCGGAACCGTACTGCTTCTTTTCGTGGGGCTGGCCATCGCCATCCTGTTCATGGGCTTCAAGGTGGTCCCCCAGGGCTACCAATGGACGGTCGAGCGTTTCGGCCGTTACACCAATACCCTCAAGCCTGGCTTGAACATCATCATCCCGGTCATGGACCGCATCGGTCGCAAGATCAACGTTATGGAAAGCGTACTGGATATCCCGCCCCAGGAAGTCATCACCGCCGACAACGCCACCGTGCAGATCGACGCCGTGTGCTTTTTCCAGGTGGTCAACACCGCCCAGGCCGCCTACGAGGTGAACAACCTCGAACACGCCATCCGCAACCTGCTGCAGACCAACATCCGTACCGTGCTCGGCTCCATGGAACTGGATGCCATGCTCAGCCAGCGTGACGGCATCAACGAAAAACTGCTGAAGACCGTGGACGAAGCCACCGCGCCGTGGGGGATCAAGATCACCCGTATCGAGATCAAGGACATCAGCCCGCCCGCCGACCTGATGGCCGCGATGTCGGGCCAGATGAAAGCCGAACGGATCAAGCGTGCGCAGATCCTCGAAGCCGAGGGCCTGCGCGCCTCGGCGATCCTGACGGCAGAAGGCAAGAAGCAGGCACAGATTCTCGAGGCCGAAGGTAGCCGCCAGGCGGCGTTCCTTGAATCCGAAGCCCGTGAGCGTCAGGCCGAAGCCGAAGCCCGCGCCACACAGGTGGTATCGGAAGCAATCGCGTCGGGCAACGTGCAGGCGGTCAATTACTTCGTCGCACAGAAATACATCGACGCCCTGGGCAAGCTGGCTTCGGCCAACAACAGCAAGGTCATCCTGATGCCGCTGGAAGCCAGCCAGGTGATCGGCGCAGTTGGCGGTATCGGCGAGATCGTCAAGGCAACGTTCGACAACAAGAAAGGCTGAGGCCAGCGCCATGTGGGATTTCCTGCAGCATCTGTCGTTCTGGGATTGGCTGGCACTGGGCACGGTACTGCTGATTCTTGAGGTATTCGGCGCTGGCGGTTACCTGTTGTGGATGGGTATCGCCGCGGCGGCCGTGGGCGTGATCAAGTTCCTGGTGCCACCCCTGGGGCTGGAATGGCAACTCCTGCTGTTTGCCGTGTTGTCGATAATGACGGCGGTGTACTGGTGGAAACGTCAGCGCAGCAGCGCCAAGGCCAGCGACCAGCCGGGGCTCAACGAACGCGGCTCCGAGCTGATCGGCCGCACCTTCGTGGTGCACCAGGCGATTGTGGATGGCCGGGGCAAGGTGAAAGTCGGTGATGGCGTGTGGATGGTGACCGGCCCGGACAGCCCCGTAGGCGCCCAAGTACGGGTGGTTGGCCAGGAAGGCGTGGTGTTAAGGGTTGAAACTGTTTAGTCAGTGATGGAACTCGATTGGGCTAACTACAATCATAAAGTACAGATAACCCACCCGGAGTCACCCATCATGCGTCTCAAATATGCTGTCGCAACCCTTGCTGTGCTTTCCCTCCCTGTCGGATCAGCCATGGCCGACAGTTTCTGGCGCAATGTCATCTCGTCCGGCGCCACTACCGGCTCGACGTACCTGACCTTCAAGGACCACAAGTTGGTGGTCGCTGCACAAGACGACGCAGGCAGCTTCGTTGCCAGCGACGGCGGCATCCGTGGTCCATACCTGGAAGCAGCAATGCAGAAAGTTCGCGCTGATAACCCTGGTCTGCAGGCCACGGACATGGAGTTGGCCAACGCCATCCTTGCGAAAAATGCTGTCACCGAGTGATTCCATCGCTCTGAAAAATGCCGCTGTTGAAGCGGCATTTTTTTGTCCACGTTTTTCCCCGCGCATGACAATTCATTCACGGGCGACAGGCTATATTCAGTCAACCCGTGCAACCATGCCGGTACTGATACCTCGCTTACTCATCGCCAACCTGAAACGGATGCCTTCGTCGTCATGAGCCAACTGCCCTTCCTGCCGTTTTCCAAACCCACCATTGATGAAGCCACCATTGCAGCGGTCGGCGATGTACTGCGCTCGGGCTGGATCACCAGCGGGCCGAAGGTCCAGGCATTCGAGGCGCAGTTGTCGGAGTACCTTGGCGGTCGGCCGGTGCGCACCTTCAACTCGGGCACCTGCACCATGGAGATTGCCTTGCGCATTGCCGGCATCGGTCCGGGCGATGAAGTCATCACCACGCCAATCTCTTGGGTGGCCACGGCCAACGTGATCCTGGAAGTGGGCGCTACGCCGGTGTTTGCCGATATTGACCCGGTGACCCGCAATATCGACCTGTCCCAGGTGGAAGCGGCGATTACCCCGCGCACCAAGGCGATCATCCCGGTTTACCTGGCCGGCCTGCCCCTGGATATGCCGATGCTGTATGCACTGGCGAACAAGTACAACCTGCGCATTATCGAAGATGCGGCGCAGGCGCTGGGTTCCAGCTGGGATGGCGAGCGTATTGGCGCCACCGGGGATTTTGTGTCGTTCAGTTTCCAGGCCAACAAGAACATCACCTCTTCCGAGGGCGGCTGCCTGGTGTTGAACAACGCCGAAGAGGCACGGCTGGCGGAAAAATACCGCCTGCAGGGCGTTACCCGCACCGGCTTCGACGGCCTCGACGTGGATGTATTGGGCGGCAAGTTCAACATGACCGACATCGCCGCCGCCATTGGCCTGGGGCAATTTGCCCATATCGAGCAGATCACTGCTCACCGCCAGAACCTGGCGCGGCACTACTTCAAATGCTTTGGCAGTGACTTTGAAGAGCAGTACGGCGCACAACTGCCGCCGGCAGACTTCGAGAACAGCAACTGGCACCTGTTTCAACTGGTGCTGCCGGAACGTCAAGACGGTCTGCCAGCCCGCGCCGCCTTCATGGAGCAGATGCAGGCTCATGGCGTCGGCATTGGCTATCACTACCCGCCGATCCACCTGCTGAGCCTTTATCGGGCACAGGGGTTCAAGGAAGGCATGTTCCCGGTGGCGGAGAGAGTGGGGCGTTTGATCGTGTCGTTGCCGATGTTTACAGCGATGACAGAGGCGGATGTGGAGCGGTCGGTGGCAGCCGTGAAGGCGGTGCTACAGCCCTGAAAACACATTGCGGGAGCCGTTTGACCGGCTCCCGCAACAGGATCACTCGCCGATGGCGGCTTTGTAGCCGGCAGCATCCAGCAATTTGTCCAGGTCAGCCGGGTTGCTTGGCTTGAGCTTGAAGATCCAAGCGCCGTAGGGATCTGAGTTCAGCAGCTCCGGGCTACCACTCAGTTCTTCGTTGACGGCAATCACTTCGCCTGCAACCGGGGCGTAGATATCCGAGGCGGCCTTGACCGACTCAACCACACCCGCCTGGCCAGTCGCGTCAAACTGGGCGCCCACTTCGGCCAACTCAACAAACACCACATCACCCAACGCTTCCTGGGCATGGTCGGAAATACCGACGGTCACGGTGCCGTCAGCTTCCAGGCGTGCCCATTCGTGGCTTTCGGCAAAACGCAGGTCGGCAGGGATATCGCTCATAGTCTGTGTCCTCAAGAAGTAATGTCAGCGGCCTTCGGCCTGCCGGAAATAGGTTAGATCAAGGTTTTGCCATGGCGCACGAAGGTCGGTTTGACCACTCGAACCGGGTACCACTTGCCGCGGATTTCCACTTCGGCCCGATCAGCGGTTGCCGTCGGTACACGCGCCAGCGCAATGGATTTGCTCAGCGTAGGAGAGAAACTACCACTGGTGATCTCCCCTTCGCCAATATTGGCGATACGAACCACCTGGTGAGCACGCAAAACCCCGCGTTCTTCCAGCACCAGCCCGACCAGTTTGAACTGCACACCAGCTGCTTTTTCCGCTTCCAGTGCGGTGCGGCCAATGAAATTACGCTCGGCCGGTTCCCAGGCGATGCTCCAGGCCATATTCGACGCCAGGGGCGAAACCTCCTGGTGGATGTCCTGGCCGTACAGGTTCATGCCCGCTTCCAGGCGCAAGGTATCGCGGGCGCCGAGGCCGATGGGTGAAATACCAGCGCCCACCAGGTCATTGAAAAAGCCCGGTGCCTGATCGGCAGGCAGGACAATTTCCAGGCCGTCTTCGCCGGTGTACCCGGTACGTGCGATAAACCAGTCACCATCGGCGCGGCCTTCGAAGGGCTTGAGCTGGTGAATCAGGGTGCTGCGCGATTGAGTGACCAGCTCAGCGATCTTCTGCCGGGCGTGGGGGCCTTGGATGGCCAGCATCGCCAACTCGGCGCGCTCATGCAGTTGCACCTGATAGTCGCCCAGTTGCGCGTGCATCCAGGCCATATCCTGGTCGCGGGTGGCGGCGTTGACCACCAGCCGATAGGCGGCCTCGGTGCGGTAGACAATCATGTCGTCCACCACGCCGCCCTGCTCGTTGAGCATGGCGCTGTACAACGCACGGCCGCAGTCGTGCAGGCGTTCGACATCATTGGCCAGCAGGTGCTGCAGCCATTCCTTGGCCTGGGGGCCGCTGACATCGATCACGGTCATATGAGATACATCGAACACCCCGCAGTCGCGTCGCACCTGATGGTGCTCCTCAACTTGCGAGCCGTAGTGCAGAGGCATATCCCAACCGCCAAAATCGACCATTTTCGCGCCGAGGGCGAGATGCAGGTCATACAGAGGCGTACGCTGTCCCATGGGTTTCTCCTTCCGGGCTTGGCGAAGGTGCGCGGAGCTACTGTCCGCGCTGAACACCTTGATTCACAAGGCCTGCAGCCACGTCCAGCGACCCGCTCCAAAAGACGAAGCGCACCGAATGCCGCGCATTGTAGCCGCAAGCCGTAGGACTGGCACCTAACCGATTTGCCGTGCAGAGCGTCGGATGAGCCCGATCACCGGCAACAGGCCCACCAGCACCAGGGTCAACGCCGGCAAAGAGGCCCGTGCCCACTCGCCTTCGCTGGTCATTTCAAAGATCCGCACCGCCAGCGTGTCCCAGCCGAACGGGCGCATCAGCAAGGTGGCAGGCATTTCCTTGAGCACATCGACAAACACCAGGAGTGCTGCGCTCAACGTCCCCGGCAACAGCAACGGGAGATACACTTTGCAAAACAGTCGTGGACCACTGACGCCAAGACTGCGTGCAGCTTCCGGCAGGGACGGACGGATACGCGCCAGGCTGTTTTCCAACGGCCCATAGGCCACCGCCAGGAAACGCACCAGATACGCCAGCACCAGCGCCGACAGGCTGCCCAGCAACAACGGCTTGCCCGCCCCGCCGAGCCAGCCGGACAGCGGCACCACCAGTTCACGGTCCAGATAGCTGAACGCCAACATGATCGATACCGCCAGCACCGAGCCCGGCAAGGCATAGCCAACGTTGGCAAGGCTGATACCGGAACGGATCGCCCGTGTCGGCGCCAGGCGGTTGGCGAACGCCAGTACCAGCGCCACGCTGACCGTGATCAAGGCCGCGATGCCGCCCAGGTAAAGCGTATGGAGGATCAGGCCCGAATAGCGCTCATCCAGATCGAAGCGGCCGCGCTGCCAGAACCAGGCCACCAGTTGCAGCATCGGGATGACAAACGCGCAGGCGAACACCAACCCGCACCAACTGCTGGCTGCGGCCGCCTTGACCCCGCGCAGGTGGTACAACGCCTTGCCCCGTGGCCGCTCATTGCCTGGCCGGCTGGCGCCCCTGGCGCGCCGCTCGCCGTACAGCACCAACATCACCACCAGCAGCAACAGGCTGGCCAGTTGGGCGGCGCTGGAAAGACTGAAGAAGCCGTACCACGTCTTGTAGATGGCGGTGGTGAACGTATCGAAGTTGAACACCGAGACCGCGCCGAAATCCGCCAGCGTTTCCATCAACGCCAAGGCGACTCCAGCCCCAATCGCCGGGCGCGCCATGGGCAGAGCCACGTGCCAGAACGCTCGCCATGGCGATTGCCCGAGCACCCGCGCGGCCTCCATCAGGCCTTTGCCCTGGGCCAGGAATGCGGTGCGCGCCAATAGATAAACATAGGGATAGAACACCAGGACCAGAACGATGATCACACCGCCGGTGGAGCGCACCCGTGGCAGGCGCAGCCCGGTGCCGAACCATTCACGCAACAGGGTTTGCACGGGGCCGGAGAAGTCCAGCAGGCCGACAAATACAAAGGCCAGCACATAGGCAGGAATGGCGAACGGCAACATCAGTGCCCAATCGAGCCAGCGTCGTCCGGGGAATTCGCAGAGGCTGGTCAGCCAGGCCAGGCTGACGCCCAATAGGGTCACGCCAATGCCGACGCCCAGCACCAGGGTGAGCGTGTTGCCCAGCAGGCGCGGCATCTGGGTTTCCCACAGGTGCGACCAGACCTGTGCATCGATACTTTGCCAGGACAGCAACAGCACGCTCAGCGGCAACAGCACCAGGGCGGCGACGGTAAAGACCGGCAGGTACCAGCGGCGTTGGGCGGGGTGGGCCAAAGTCAGCTCTCAATGAATGTCTTAAATTCAACTCAATCCAATGTGGGAGGGGGCTTGCCCCCGATGGCGGTGGATCTGTCCATGATGAGTGAACTGATATATCCCGCTATCGGGGACAAGCCCCCTCCCACATTTTGACCCGTAGTGTGTCAGTTCCAGCCGGCGCGATCCATCAACCGAATAGCCTCAGCCTGTCGCTTGCCCGCGACTTCCACCGGCAAGGTATCCGCGACGAACTTGCCCCACGTCGCCACTTCGGCTGACGGCGGCACCGCCGGGTTGGCCGGGAACTCCTGGTTCACGTCGGCAAAGATCTTCTGCGCCTCAGGCGTGGTCATCCACTCCACCAGCGCCTTGGCGGCTTCCGGATGCGGCGCGTGCTGGGTCAGGCCGATACCCGACAGGTTCACGTGCACGCCACGGTCACCCTGGTTCGGCCAGAACAGCTTCACGGCCAGGTCCGGCTTCTGCTTGTGCAGGCGGCCATAGTAGTAGGTGTTGACGATACCCACGTCGCACTGCCCGGCGTTGATGGCTTCGAGCACGGCGATGTCATCGGAGAACACGTCGGTGGACAGGTTGTTGACCCAACCCTTTACGATCTCTTCGGTCTTGGCCGCGCCGTGGGTTTCGATCAGGGTGGCGGTCAGCGACTGGTTGTAGACCTTTTTCGCCGTACGCAGGCACAGGCGGCCTTCCCATTGTTTGTCGGCCAGGGCTTCGTAGGTGGTGAGGTCACCCGGTTTTACCCGGTCGGTGGAATAGGCGATGGTGCGTGCGCGCAGGCTCAAGCCGGTCCAGGTGTGTTTTGACGAGCGATATTGCAGGGGAATGTTCTTGTCGATCACCGGAGAGGTGAACGGTTGCAGGATACCCATCTGCTCGGCCTGCCAGAGGTTGCCGGCATCGACGGTGAGCAACAGGTCGGCGGTTGCGTTTGCGCCCTCGGCCTTGATGCGCTGCATCAGCGGCGCTTCCTTGTCGGTGATGAACTTGACCTGCACGCCGGTTTTTTGGGTGTAGGCGTCGAAGACCGGCTTGATCAGCTCATCGATACGCGAGGAGTAGACCACCACTTCGTCGGCGGCCTGCACGGTGGTGCTGCCGATCAGGGTGAGTGCCAGGGCAGTCAGGAGGCGCTTGGGTGCCAACATGGGTGCGGTCTCTCATTTGCAAAAAGAGGGCAAATGATAAGGACTCACATTTGGTAGCGCTCGGTGGAGGCGTTACCAGATGTTGCATGACGGATATTGCTTGTAGGCTGATGGCCTCATCGGGGGCAAGCCCCCTCCCACAAGGGTCGCATTTCAATACCAGGGTTTGGCAAGGTCCGGGAGATCGCCAGTCAGGCCGAGAGCCTGGCGTACGAACACGGCCTTGGCCTCGGGCATCTGGTCGACCATCTTCAGCCCGGCGTTGCGCAGCCAGCGCAGCGGTAGTTGATCGGCCTGGAACAACCGCTCAAAGCCCTCCATCGCCGCCATCAGCGCCAGGTTATGCGGCATGCGTCGACGCTCGTATCGGCTCAGCACCTTCACGTCCGCCAGGCGCTCGCCGCGCTCGGTCGCCGCCAACAAGACTTCAGCCAATGTCGCCGCATCAAGGAAGCCCAGGTTCACGCCCTGTCCCGCCAATGGGTGGATGACGTGGGCCGCGTCGCCGATCAATGCCAGGCCTTCGGCCACGTAGCGTTTGGCGTGGCGCTGACGCAACGGGACGCACACGCGCGGGTCGGCGCTCAGCACCGTACCAAGCCGCCCTTCAAAGGCGCGTTCCAGTTCACGGCAGAAACGTTCATCATCCAGCGCCATCAAGCGCTCGGACTCGGCCGGCGTGGTCGACCAGACGATCGAACACCAATCCTCATGCCCATCCCGCACCAGCGGCAAAAACGCCAGCGGGCCGGTATCGGTAAAGCGTTGCCACGCCGTGCGCTGATGCGGCTGGCTGCTGCGCACGCTGGTAACGATGGCGTTATGCAGATAATCCCATTCGCGGGTGGCGGTGCCGGTCAGGCGGCGTACGGCGGAGTTGGCACCATCGGCGGCCACCACCAGCGGCGCGCGCAATTTGCGCCCGTCGGCCAGGGTCAGCAGCCAGTCATCGCCGGAGCGGCGCATCTGTTCCAGGCGCGCATTGGCCAGCAGGCCCAGGTCGCAGTCGTGCAGACGGTCGAGCAAGGCATCCTGCACCACGCGGTTCTCGACGATATGCCCGAGCACCTCGGCATGTACGCTGGCCGCCGAGAAGTGGATCTGCCCGGTGCCGCTGCCGTCCCACACCTGCATCTCGCCATAAGGGCTGGCGCGGCGCGACAGGATGCCGTCCCACACGCCCAGGCGTTCGAGGATGCGTTGGCTGGCAGCCGACAAGGCGCTCACGCGGGGTTCAAACGCCGCGTCACGGTCGAACGGCTTGACGCTCAGCGGGCTGCCGTCGAGCAGCAGCACCTGCAGGCCGCTGCCCTGCAATGCCAGCGCCAGGGCGCTTCCGACCATTCCGGCCCCGACAATCAGCACATCTGCGCGCATATCCATGCTTTAAGCCTGTCTCACTGGCGGCTTGCGCCGCACGTAAAGGGTTTTGTCGACCCGCGCCACCAGGGTGCCGGAGCCGTCATGAATCTGCACCTCGAGGTGGGGCAGGTACTTCTCGCCACCTTCGGTGTGTCGACGGATCTCGTCCAACAAGGTCTCGTCGATGGAGAATTCGGCATACACCGGACCTTTGCCGGGCGAAATGAAATCGATACTCGCCGCCTTGTCCCACACGATGTAGTCGCGGCCCAGGTTCTCCATCAGCATCAACATGTAGAACGGGTCAACCATCGAGTACAGGCTGCCGCCGAATTGCGTGCCGACATAGTTGCGGTTGTACCAGCCCAGGCCCATGCGCACTTTGACGTGACGAAAATCGGCGCTCATGTGCTGCACGCTGACCCCCGCGCCCAAATACGGCGGGTACAGGGTCATGATCCAACGCAACAACCGCGCCTTGCCCAGACGCGCGATCAACCACTTACGCATCGGGGCGCGTGCCCAGGCCCATGGCCTGCCGGGCGAACCAGCGCTTGGCCGGCGGCAACAGGTCCAGGCCCAGCAAACCCAGGTTGCGCCCCACCGCGACCAACGGTTGGGCGCTGCCAAACAGGCGGGTGACCTGGTCGGAGAAGCCCACGGTGAGGCTCTGGTCCAGTCGCTGGCGCTCGCGATAGCCCTGCAAGGTGGCTAAATCACCCGGCACCTGCGGCCCGGCCAGCAAGGCCTCGGCCAGGGCATTCGCGTCACGCAGGGACAGGTTGAAGCCTTGCCCGGCAATCGGGTGCAGGCTGTGGGCGGCATTGCCAAGGATGGCCAGGTGCGAACGCACCTGCTCCTCGGCTTCCACCAGCGTCAGCGGATACAGGTGGCGGGCACCGACCTGCTTGAGGGTGCCCAGGCGATAGCCGAACACACCCTGCAATTCACTCAGGAAACTGCGCTCATCGAGACCGGCCAGGCGCTGCGCATCCATGCCGATGCGGGTCCAGACCAGCGCGCAGCGGTTGTCTGGCAGCGGCAGCAAGGCCATCGGGCCTTCATCGGTGAAGCGCTCGAACGCCTCGCCGTTGTGGGCTTCGCTAGGGGTGATGTTGGCGATCAGCGCGCTCTGATTGTACGGGCGGGTTTTCACGCCAATGCCCAATTGCTCGCGCAGGCCGGAGCGGCCGCCGTCGGCCAGTACGGCAAGATCACACTCCAGCACGGTTTCATCATTGAGGGTCAGGCGGTAGCCATCGGGCAGCGGCTCCATGCGTGTGACCTCGGCCGGGCAACGCCAGCTGACCACGTCTTTGTCCAGGCCTTGCCACAGGCATTGGCCCAGCCAGGCGTTTTCCACCACGTAGCCGAGGGCCGGCACGCCCTCCTCCATCGCGGACAGACGTGCAGTGGAGAAACGCCCACGGTCGGACACATGGATCTGCTTGATCGGCTCGGCGCGGCGGGAAATGTCCTGCCACAGGCCCAGGCGCTGATAGATCTGCCGGGCGCCGAAGGACAGCGCCGACGAACGTGCATCGTAGCTCGGCTGGTAGCTGTCGCCCGGCGCGAAGGGTTCGATCAGCACGATCTTCCAGCCACGGGCCCTGGCCCCGGCCTGCAACGCCAGTGCCAGGCTGGCACCCACCAGGCCGCCGCCGATGATCGCCAGGTTGACCCGGCTCATCGGGCAGCCGCCATCAGCGCTTCGATGTCGGCGACGGTCTTGGGCACGCCGCCGGTCAGGATTTCACAGCCTTGCTTGGTCACTACCACGTCGTCCTCGATGCGTACGCCAATGCCACGCCATTTCTTTGCCACGTTCTGGTTGTCCGGCGAAATGTAGATCCCCGGCTCCACGGTCAACGCCATGCCGACTTCCAGCACACGCCATTCACCGCCCACTTTGTATTCGCCCACATCATGTACATCCATGCCCAGCCAATGGCCGGCGCGGTGCATGTAAAACGCCTTATAGGCTTCGCTGGCGATCAGTTCGTCGACGTCACCCTGCAACAATCCCAGCTTGACCAACCCGGCAGTGATGACGTGCACGGTCGCCTCATGGGCCTGGTTCCAATGCTTGTCCGGGGCGATCTCGGCGAAGGCCGCTTCCTGGGAGGCCAGCACAATCTCGTAGATCGCCTTTTGTTCCGGCGAGAACTTGCCATTGACCGGCCAGGTGCGGGTGATGTCGCTGGCATAGCAGTCGATCTCGCAACCGGCGTCGATCAGCACCAGGTCGCCGTCCTTGAGCACCGCGTCATTCTGCTGGTAATGCAGGATGCAGCTGTTGCGCCCGGCGGCGACGATGGAACCGTAGGCCGGCATTTTCGCGCCGCCTTTGCGAAATTCATAATCCAGCTCGGCTTCCAGGCTGAACTCATACAGGCCGGCCCGGCTGGCCTGCATCGCCTTCACGTGGGCCACGCAGGAGATTCGCGCCGCCTCGCGCATCACCTTCACTTCCGCCGCCGATTTATACAGGCGCATGTCGTGCAACAGATGATCCAGCGCAACGAATTCGTTCGGTGGCTGGGCGCCCAGGTGGGCTTTGGAGCGGATCACGTTGATCCATTCCATCAGGTGCCGGTCGAACTCCGCATTGCTGCCCATGGCCGAGTACACCCGGTCGCGGCCTTCGATGAGGCCGGGCAGGATGTCGTCGATATCGGTGATGGGGAAGGCATCGTCGGCGCCAAAGTCACGGATTGCGCCTTCGGTGCCGGCGCGCAGGCCGTCCCACAGTTCGCGTTCGGCGTTGCGTTCGCGGCAGAACAGCACGTACTCGCCGTGCTGGCGACCGGGCATCAGCACGATCACCGCTTCCGGCTCGGGGAAGCCGCTCAGGTACTGGAAGTCGCTGTCCTGGCGGTAGACATGCTCGACATCACGGTTGCGGATCGCCACGGCGGCGGCCGGCAGGATCGCGATGCTGTTGGGTTCCATCTGCGCCATGAGCGCCTTGCGGCGCCGGGTGTATTCCGCTTTCGGGATATGGATCATGGGCAGATGGGTTTCCTTTCTTAGTGCAGCGAAGGCTTGGGTGCAGCCGGCTCAGCCGATTTTTTGGTCTCGGTGAACAGCAGCAGCGGCGCGACGCGCAGGTATTCCATCACTTCCATGTAGTCGCCCTCACCGTCTTCGGACTCTTCCAGGGCGTCTTGCACCTGGGAGATGGCTGCCAGGTCCTGCAGCACTTCCTTGGCGTCGGTGCTCAGTTCCAGGCCGCCGGCGTTCACGCCGAAACCGTGGAGGAAGCCCTGGCACCATTGGCCCAGTGCGGCGGCACGCTCGGTAAGCGGCGCGTCGTCGGTCGGCAGCAGCAGGACCACGGTGACGTCATCACCGGTCAGCTCGCCCTTGACCATCTCTTGCAGGCCGATCAGCGCGTTGCGCACGTTGTCGGTCGGTTCGGTTTCCAGCAGCTCGGCCACGTCGGCCAGCCAGTTGTCGGCATCAAAGCCGACGCCGGTGCAGCTACGGCCCAGCAACACGCCGTGCAGTTCGGCTGGCGAGCAGGGGTGGCCGCTGGCGCTCAGCAGTTTGGAGAAAGCATCGTATGGGGAGTTCTGAATAGGCATGGTGAGCTAGGCGCCAGACGGCGCAATGTCTAGAATGGAGCGCTGTATCCTAGCACCGGCAGACGTACCAAGACTATCAAGGGCGTCAGATCGTTTATCCTGCAGTTGCCATTCATCAGACAAATCCAGTGGAACCCAATGGAAGACACCGACCTGCAAGCGCTGATGGCCAGACTCGAATTGCTAATTACTCGGGTCGAGCAACTTAAGAGTCAAAACGGACTCCTATTAGCTCAGGAAAAGACCTGGCGCGAGGAACGCGCTCACCTCATTGAAAAAAACGAAATCGCCCGGCGTAAGGTCGAATCGATGATTTCGCGCCTGAAGGCCCTGGAGCAAGACTCATGAGTTCAAGCAATAGCGTCACCGTGCAGATCCTCGACAAAGAATATTCGATCATCTGCCCCCAGGAAGAGCGCAACAACCTGGTGAGCGCCGCCCGCTACCTGGATGGCAAGATGCGTGAAATCCGCAGCAGCGGCAAAGTCATCGGCGCTGACCGCATCGCCGTGATGGCCGCCCTGAACATTACCCACGATCTGCTGCATAAGCAGGAACGCCCTGACGTGCAGGCCAGCGGCTCGACACGTGAGCAGGTGCGTGACTTGCTGGAACGTGTCGATCTGGTGCTTTCCAGCGACCCGGAAGCACCCAAGGGCTGATTGCCGCGACGGTTTAAGGTATACTCGCCCCACTCCCTGGCGTGTTTGCCAGTCGGCGATGTCCCTGAGCCGATTCGCACTACCCTGGAAGTTGCACGTTGGGCTGGTGTGCATGTCCGCTAGACGGAAAGCCTTAAAGCCTACTGCATCTTCCACCTTGAACTTTCGGGTTCAAGGGCTAAGTCGACAGCGGCTCTGTCGGGGAGCCTGAATTCCCAAACTCAATGCCAGTCTCCGGACTGGCATTGTTTTATGAGCCGAAACCATGACCGAACCTGCGCCGCTTTCCCGTCCGCAACTTCGACGCATGTTGCGCAAAGCCCGCCGCGCCCTCACGCCGAGCGAGCAGCGCAAGGCCGCCCGGGGCCTGTATCGGCAACTGGCACAGCATCCGCTGTTTCGCCGGGCCAAACATATCTCTTTGTATCTACCGACGGACGGTGAAATCGATCCGCGCTTGCTGCTGCGCGCCGCCCAGCGCCGGGGCAAGGCCACCTACCTGCCGGTGCTCAGCGCGTGGCCTCGGACCAAGATGGTGTTCCAGCGCGTAAGGCCTGGGGAAAAGCTGCTGCCCAATCGCTTTCGCATCCTGGAGCCCCGGATGAATATCAGCCGCCAACGCAACGTCTGGGCGCTGGACCTGGTGTTGCTGCCGTTGGTGGGGTTCGATGATGCGGGAGGGCGCTTGGGCATGGGCGGCGGGTTCTACGACCGCAGCCTGGCCTACCTGGCGCGGCGACAGAACTGGCGCAAGCCGACGCTGCTGGGCCTGGCCCATGAATGTCAGAAGGTCGAACGGTTGGCACAGGCAAGCTGGGATGTGCCGCTGGCGGGCACCGTCACCGATAAGCATTGGTATAGTGCGAAGACGCCACTGGAGTCAGCGGCGCCTTGAAGAAGGGTCAGCGCTTGAACGGTTGTGGCTGCTGCTGAGCCAGTTCAACGGGCGCATCGGTCTTGTTCGACCACAAGCTTTGGGCATACCCGGTGGTCACGACGCCCAGACCAAACAAAATCACCAAAATCCATAGTAAATCCGGTTTACGTTGCATCGATTGCCCCCCTTCAGGCATCTCGTACACGATGACAACAACGTTCCAAAGTAGTCCGTTGCAGCTGCGTCAAGCTTTAAAAGCCGGCATTCTGCGGTAACGTGAACCAACACGCAAACCTTGGCGCCAACCGACTGTCGGTTTGTCATTAAATTGCAGGACAACTTGCCCACTGCTTATTTCAGGAGCCCAAAAATGGCCTATTGGCTGATGAAATCCGAGCCCGACGAGCTCTCCATCAAAGGCCTGGAAAAACTCGGCCAAGCCCGCTGGGACGGGGTGCGCAATTACCAGGCGCGTAACTTCCTGCGGGCCATGGCGGTGGGTGACGAGTTTTTCTTCTATCACTCCAGTTGCCCGGAGCCGGGTATTGCCGGCATCGGCAAAATCATCGAGGCGGCCTATCCGGACCCCACCGCGCTGGAGCCCGAAAGCCACTACTTCGATGCCAAGGCCAGCCCGGAAAAAAATCCGTGGAGTGCGATCAACGTCGCCCATGTCCAGACCTTTCCCAAGGTGCTCGGCCTGGGCTATCTCAAACAGCAAACGGCCCTTGCCGAATTGCCTCTGGTGCAAAAAGGCAGCCGGCTTTCGGTGATGCCCGTCACGCCCGAGCAATGGGCCGCCGTCATCAAGTTGATTTGACTGACCGGCATCAACGCCGCACCGGGGCAAACCGCTCACACTAGGACGCTAACGCCGCAGGAAGCAGCCATGTCGACGAACCACCACACCTCCCGCCTATTCGCCGTTGCCCTCATCGCCCTGTTGCTGGGTGCCGGCGGCTTCGGTTATTGGCGCTCCACCCAGGACCGCCTGCCCGAAGGCCTGAGCATGGGCAATGGGCGCCTGGAATCCACCGAAGTGCAGATAGCTGCCAAGATCCCCGGGCGCCTGGCCGAAGTGCGGGTGGACGAAGGCGATAAGGTGCTCAAAGGCCAACTGCTCGCGCGCATGGACACCCGCACCCTCGAAGCCCAACGCGCCCAGGCCGAGGCCGAAGTGCTGCGCGCCAAGGAAAACTTCGCAGCTGCCGAGGCCAATGTACAACTGCGCCAGAGCGAACAACTGCTGGCCAACCAGGAACTCAAGCGCACCCAGGAGCTGTACAAGCGCGGCTTCGCCAGCAGCCAGTTGATCGACCAGCAGCAAGCCCGGCAGAACACCGGCAACGCCGCCGTGATTGCCGCCCAGGCCCAGGTCAATTCGGTGAAAGCCGCGATTGGCGCCGCCCAGGCCCAGGTCGCCCAGCTCACCAGCGAGATCGACGACAGCAGCCTGCGCGCGCCCATCGACGGAATCATCCAGCTGCGCCTGGCCGAGCCCGGCGAAGTGCTCGGCGCGGGTGGCCGCGTGCTGCTACTGATCGACCCTAATGATCAGTACATGAACCTCTACCTGCCCGCTTCCGTGACCGGTCGCCTCACCGTCGGCAGCGACGCACGCATCCTGCTCGACGCCCTGCCCGACCAGCCGCTGCCGGCCAGGATCAGCTTCGTCGCCGCCAAATCCCAGTTCACCCCCAAGGAAGTGGAAACCCGCGACGAACGCCAGAAACTGGTATTCCGCGTCAAACTGCGCCTGACCCAACCCAGCGCCGTGCCCCAGGCCAAACCGGGCATGCCCGGCGCCGGTTATGTGCGCACGGCTGACATTGACTGGCCGGCCAACCTGCAATGACCGCCCTGGCGCTGCAGGCCACGGGGATCAATCATCGCTACGGCAAGCAACAGGCCCTGGTTGATATCACTTTCAGCCTGCCGGCTGGTACGCGCTGCGGGTTGATCGGCCCGGATGGCGCAGGCAAGTCGAGCCTCCTGGGCTTGATCGCCGGGGTTAAAAAGCTCCAGGACGGCCAGTTGCAGGTGCTCGGCGGCGCCATCGAAGATCGCCGCCACCGCAACAGCCTGTACCCGCGCATTGCCTTTATGCCCCAGGGTTTGGGCGGCAACCTGTACCCCGAGCTGTCCATCAGCGAAAACATCCGCTTTTTTGCCACGCTGTTCGGCCTGTCCCAAGCCGATTGCGACCAGCGCATGCACAACCTGCTGCTGGCCACCGACCTCGCGCGTTTCGCCGAACGCCCGGCGGGCAAGCTCTCCGGCGGCATGAAGCAGAAGCTCGGTTTGTGCTGCGCGCTGATCCACGACCCGGACCTGCTGATCCTCGACGAACCCACCACCGGCGTCGACCCGCTGTCACGTCGGCGCTTCTGGGAACTGGTCGACAGCGTACGCAGCGAACGCCCGCAACTGACGCTGCTGGTGGCCACGGCCTACATGGAAGAGGCCGAGCAGTTCGAACACTGCCTGATGCTCGATCGCGGCAAGCTGATCGCCGATGGCCTGAGCAGCGACTTGGCCGCCGCGACACCCAGCGGCAAGCTGGACGAAGCCTTCACCCACTTCCAGGGTGACAGCGCTCACGACAACCAGCCGCTGGTGATCCCGCCGAGGCAAAGCGGCAACACCGATATCGCCATCGAGGCCCATGACCTGACCCTGCGTTTTGGCGATTTCACCGCAGTGAACAAGGTCAGCTTCGCCATTGGTCGCGGCGAGATCTTCGGTTTCCTCGGCTCCAACGGCTGCGGCAAGACCACCACCATGAAAGTCCTCACCGGGCTGATGCCGGCCACCGAGGGCAGCGCGACGCTGCTGGGCAACCCGGTGAACGCCAAGGACCTGGCCACCCGCAAGCGCGTGGGTTTCATGTCGCAAAGCTTCTCGCTGTACGGCGAACTCAGCGTGCGCCAGAACCTGGTGCTGCATGCGCAACTGTTCGACCTGCCCAAGGCGGACAGCGGCCCGCGCATCGATGAGCTGATCCAGCGTTTCGACCTCGGTGACGTCGCCGAGCAACCGTCCGGCGAGCTGCCCTTGGGCCTGCGCCAGCGCTTGTCATTGGCGGTGGCGGTGCTGCATCGTCCGGAAGTGCTGATTCTCGACGAGCCCACCTCGGGCGTCGACCCGGCCGCCCGGGATGACTTCTGGCGATTGCTGATCGAGCTGTCCCGCGAGCAAGGCGTGACCATCTTCCTGTCCACACACTTCATGAACGAAGCCCAGCGCTGCGACCGCATCTCCTTGATGCACGCGGGCAAGGTGCTGGCCTGCGATACGCCGGATGCGCTGCAACAGCAATTCCACGGCGATACGTTGGAAGCGGCGTTCGTCACCTGCCTGGAGCGCGCCCAGGGCGAAGCCGAGCCTACTGCGCCCGCCAAGACTGTCAGCGGAACCAGCACACCGCCCATGAGTAAACGGGGGTTCAGCCTGGCCCGGCTAGCGGCCGTGGCCAGCCGCGAAGGCAAGGAACTGCTGCGCGACAGAGTGCGCATGGCCTTCGCCCTGCTGGGGGCGATGTTCATGATGGTGATCTTCGGCTATGGCATTTCCCTGGATGTGGAAAACCTCGCCTTCGCCGTCTACGACCAGGACCAGACGCCGCAAAGCCGCGCCTACCTGGAGGCGTTTCGCAGTTCGCGCTATTTCGCCGAGCAAGCGCCGATCCAGGACTCGACTGAACTGCACCGGCGCCTGCAACGTTCAGAAATCAAACTGGCCCTGGAGATCCCGCCTGGTTTTGGCCGCGATCTCTATGCCGGCCGCCAGCCTACGGTGGCCGCGTGGCTGGACGGCGGCATGCCGTTTCGCGCGGAAACCAGCCGTAACTATGTCGAGGCCGTGCATCAGGAGAACCTGCAGCAACTGGCCGAACTGAGCAGCCTGCCGCGCAACACCCCGGCCGCCGCCAGGCTGGAAACGCGCTTTCGCTATAACCAGGACGTGGTCAGCGTGAATGCCATAGGCCCCGGCGTGATGGCGCTGATCCTGGCATTTATCCCGGCCATGCTCACCGCGCTCGGCATCGTGCGCGAAAAGGAGTTGGGCTCGATCACCAACTTCTACGCCACGCCGCTGACCCGACTGGAGTTCCTGCTCGGCAAACAGGCACCGTACCTGGCCGTGAGCCTGGTCAACCTGGCGGTATTGGTGGCGATGAACCGCTGGCTGTTCGGCGTACCCTTCAAGGGCAGCGCCCTCACCCTGGCGTTCGGCGGCCTGCTCTACGTGCTGGCGACCACCAGCATGGGCCTGCTGATTTCGGCCTTCACCCGTACGCAGATCGCGGCGATCCTCGGCACCATGATCATCACCAGCTTGCCGACGATCCAGTTCTCCGGGCTGATCGTGCCGCGCTCGTCCCTGGAGGGCGCGGCGGCCTTGATGGGTATGCTGTTTCCGGCGGGGCACTTCCTGGATATTGCCGTGGGCACCTTCACCAAGGCCCTGGACCTGCGCCAGTTGTGGCCCCAGTGCCTGGCGCTGTTCGGGTTCTTCGTCGGGTTTACCGGGCTGAGCCTGGTCATGCTCAAGAAGCAGGAGGCCTGATGCATAAGTTCGCGCACATTCTGCGGCTGGGAATCAAGGAACTGACCAGCCTGCGCCACGACAGCGTATTGCTGCTGTTTCTGTTCTACGCCTTCACCGTCGCCATCTATATGCCCGCCGCCGGTTCGGTGATCGGTGTGCACAATGCCAGCGTAGCGTTTGTCGATGAAGACCACAGCGCCCTCTCACGGCAGATGGCCGAAGCGCTGCAACCGCCCGAATTCCAGGCGCCTGCACCGTTGGTCTATGACCAATTGGACAGGGTCATGGACAGCGGCAAGTACACCTTCGTAATCAATGTGCCGGCGAACTTCCAGGCGGACCTGTTGGCGGGGCGCCAGCCGGGGGTGCAGGTGAATGTGGATGCCACGGCGATGAGCCAGGCGTTCATGGGGGCGGGCTATATCGGGCGGATTTTCCAGCGAGAACTGCTGACCTACAGCGGACAAGCCGATGCCGCCAGCCGGGCACCCGCGCAGCTCACTACCCGGGCGCTGTTCAACACCAATCTGGAGGGCGGCTGGTTCCTGGCGGTGATCCAGATCGTCAACAACATCACCATCCTCGCCATTATCCTCACCGGCACTGCCCTGCTGCGTGAGCGTGAACACGGCACCCTCGACCACCTGCTGGTGCTGCCGCTGACGGCGCTGGAAATCATGCTGGCAAAAATCTGGAGCAACATGCTGGTGGTGGTGCTGTGCACCTGGCTGTCGCTGGAGGTGGTGGTCAAAGGCTTGCTCGGTGTACCACTGGCCGGATCGCTGGGGTTGTTCCTGTTCGTGACAGCGCTGTACCTGTTTGCCAGCACGGCGCTGGGGATTTTCCTCGCCACGCTTGCCCGTTCGACGCCGCAATTCGGCCTGCTGGCGATTCCGGTGATTATCCCGATGCTGTTGCTCTCAGGCGGCAGTACGCCGCTGGACAGCATGCCCGAGTGGTTGCAGTGGGTGATGCAGGGGTCGCCGTCGACGCATTTTGTGAGTTTGAGTGCGGCGATTCTGTTTCGTGATGCAGGGGTGAGCGTGGTGTGGCCGGACTTGCTGGCGCTGGCGGGGATTGGGTTGGTGTTTTTTGTGGTGGCGTTGGCGCGGTTCAGGAAAAGCCTGGCGTCCTGAGGCGCCTGTACCGCCGTCATCGGGGGCAAGCCCCCTCCCACATTTGATCGCATTCCAACTGTGGGAGGGGGCTTGCCCCCGATGGGCGCGCTGCGGTTACTGGATGATCAGGTTGTTGAACAACAGGTCTTCCACCACCGGTTTGCCGGTTTCGTCGTTCATCACTTGCTGGGTCTGCTTCAGGGCTTCCTGGCGCAGTTTTTCCTTGCCCTCCACGGTGCTCATCGCCTCGTTGGTCTGCTGGGTGAACAGCGCCACCAACTGGTTACGGATCAACGCATCGTTGGCTTTGACGGCGGCGGCCGCTTCGGTGCCGGTCACGCGCAGGGCGATGTCGGCCTTGAACACCTTGAGTTTCGCCGTGCCATCCAGGCCGTAGTTGCCCACGAACGGCGGGCTCAGGCTGATATAGCTGACCTTCGGCGCCTCGCCTTCTTTGGCTTCTTCGGCCTGGGCCGCCATCGGCAAGGTCAGGGCCAGCATCAACAGGATCCACGCTTTCACAGTTCATTCCTCACATTCGGTTGCCGGGTAGCATAACGCTAGCAAGGCAGAGCACAAGCTTATGGCGGCTTATCAGGCCTGGGCATGCTCGTTGACCCACGGGCGTACCCTCCTACACTTATCGGCCACGACGCCAAAAGGAATAGTCCGATGAAAGCTGTGCTGTGCAAAGCCTTCGGCCCTGCCGAAACCCTGGTGCTGGAAGATGTCGCAAGCCCTGCGATCAAGAAGAACGAAATCCTGCTGGACGTGCACGCGGCCGGGGTCAACTTCCCGGATACGCTGATCATCGAGGGCAAGTACCAGTTCAAGCCGCCCTTTCCGTTCTCGCCGGGTGGCGAGGCGGCAGGCGTGGTCAGTGAAGTGGGCGAAAAAGTCGGCCACCTGAAAGTCGGTGACCGGGTCATGGCGCTGACCGGCTGGGGCAGCTTTGCCGAACAGGTCGCGGTGCCGGGCTATAACGTACTGCCGATCCCGCCGAGCATGGATTTCAACACCGCCGCCGCGTTCAGCATGACCTACGGCACGTCGATGCACGCGCTCAAGCAACGGGCCAACCTGCAAGCCGGCGAAACCCTGCTGGTACTCGGCGCTTCCGGTGGCGTGGGCCTGGCCGCCGTGGAAATCGGCAAAGCCATGGGCGCCCGTGTGATCGCCGCCGCCAGCAGCGCCGACAAACTCGCGGTGGCCAAGGCCGCCGGCGCCGATGAGTTGATCAACTACAGCGAAGCCAGCCTGAAAGACGAGATCAAGCGCCTCACGGACGGCAATGGCGCCGATGTGATCTACGACCCGGTGGGGGGCGATCTGTTTGACCAGGCCATTCGCGCCATCGCCTGGAACGGCCGCTTGCTGGTGGTGGGGTTTGCCAGCGGGCGCATTCCGGAGTTGCCGGTGAACCTGGCGCTGCTCAAGGGCGCGGCGGTGGTAGGGGTGTTCTGGGGTTCGTTCGCTCAGCGCCAGCCGCAGGATAATGCGGCGAACTTCCAGCAGTTGTTCACCTGGTACGGCGAGGGCAAGTTGAAGCCGTTGGTGTCGCAGGTGTATCCGCTGGAACAGGCCGCCCAGGCAATCAATGACCTGGGGCAGCGCAAGGCGGTTGGTAAAGTGGTCGTCCAGACTCAATAAAAAATTTGAAATAGGGTCAATGTGGGAGGGGCAAGCCCCCCTCACACATTTTGATCTCCGGTGTTCGTAAGGGAACATTCATTAGGGTTCATTTCTTGTTGTTTACAGATAAGAGGCGATGCTATTTTCGGTAACGAAACTGTAACATTCGCATCCGCAGTCAAAACAAGAAATCTGGAGCTCTTGAATGTTTGCTTTCTTTCGTCCTGCCGCACATCAGGCGCCCCTGCCTGAAGAAAAAATAGACAGTACCTACCGACGCCTGCGCTGGCAGATCTTCGCCGGTATTTTCTTCGGTTACGCCGGGTACTACCTGCTGCGCAAGAACTTCTCCCTGGCCATGCCTTACCTGATCGACGAGGGCTATACCCGCGGCGAACTGGGCCTGGCGATGTCGGCTATCGCGATTGCCTACGGCCTGTCCAAGTTCCTCATGGGCCTGGTGTCCGACCGCTCCAACCCGCGCTACTTCCTGCCCTTCGGCCTGCTGGTTTCCGCCGGGGTGATGTTCATTTTCGGTTTCGCACCTTGGGCGACGTCCAGCGTGACCATGATGTTCATTTTGCTGTTCATCAACGGTTGGGCCCAGGGCATGGGCTGGCCGCCAAGTGGACGGACCATGGTGCACTGGTGGTCGCAGAAAGAACGCGGCGGCGTGGTGTCGGTGTGGAACGTGGCGCACAACGTCGGCGGCGGCCTGATCGGCCCGCTGTTCCTGCTGGGCATGGCCTGGTTCAACGACTGGCACGCGGCGTTCTACGTACCGGCCACCGTGGCGTTGCTGGTCGCGGCCTTTGCCTTCATCACCATGCGCGACACCCCGCAATCGGTAGGCCTGCCGCCAATCGAGCAATACAAGAACGATTACCCGGAAGGCTACGACGCCAGCCACGAAGACGAATTCAGCGCCAAGGAAATCTTCGTCAAGTACGTGCTGCGCAACAAAATGCTGTGGTACATCGCCTTCGCCAACGTGTTTGTCTACCTGCTGCGCTATGGCGTACTGGACTGGGCACCGACCTACCTGAAAGAAGCCAAGCACTTCACGGTGGATAAATCGTCGTGGGCGTACTTCTTCTATGAGTGGGCCGGTATCCCGGGCACGCTGTTGTGCGGCTGGATGTCGGACAAGATCTTCCGTGGCAACCGTGGCCTGACCGGCATCGTGTTCATGGCGTTGGTGACTGTGGCGACCCTGGTGTACTGGCTCAACCCGCCGGGCAACCCGATGATCGACATGATCGCGCTGTTCTCCATCGGCTTCCTGATCTACGGCCCGGTGATGCTGATCGGCCTGCAGGCGCTGGAACTGGCACCGAAGAAAGCCGCCGGCACCGCTGCGGGCTTCACCGGCCTGTTCGGTTACCTGGGCGGCTCGGTGGCTGCCAGTGCGGCCATGGGTTACACCGTGGACCATTTCGGCTGGGACGGTGGTTTCGTGCTGCTGATCGGCGCGTGCCTGCTGGCAATCGCCTTTCTGATCCCAACGCTGTGGCACACCAACAGCGTCAGCTCGGCGCGTTAACCGCCTGGGCAATCCTTTGCACAGCGCTTGAGCCGCGCCTCCAGGTTCTTATCTGGCATGGCGTGGCTACGCAGGGCGTTGACGGTCTGCTCGACATAATCGCGAGTGGTGCCGTAACGCCCGCAAGCGCTTTGCAGCACATGGTTCAGCACGATATCGGGCAAGTTACCGGCGTAACTGGGCAAGTGCCGTTCCAACACAAACCCCAGCGCCTGTACGGTATTGCCATCTTCCAGACGGCAGCTGAGCCAGTGTGGCCGGTAGGACGGGTAAGGCATCTCGCGCTGCCACAGGGCGTACAGCGAGGCCTCCAACTGATCGTCCGGCAAACGGTAGGCAAACCCGCTGCAGGAGCCGCCGCGATCCAGACCAAACACCAATCCCGGCAACTCCGGTGTACCCCGATGCTCATGGGACCACAGGTACAGACCCCGGTGATAACCGTGGACCCGTGCCCGCACCCGCTCGGTCGAGGAGCATTCAGGGCGCCAGATCAGCGAACCATAAGCGAATAACCAGACCGGCCCACCCTTATGCCGCGCCATAGTGGCCTGCATCGAGCTCATCAACTGTTCGTGAGTGAGTTGCGGCCCAAGATCGAGCCGCGGAGGGTAAGCCAATTGCAAGAGATCGGATTCAATAACGGTCATGGCAAATCGCTTAGGTCTCCTGTGCGTTACCAGTTGTAGGCAACTTTACCGTAATAGAACGCACCGCTGTAACCGTACGGCGAAAAAGTGCTATAGGCCAAATTCCCACCGCTGCTGGCAAACGCGTTGACCTTCTCCGGATATTTATCGGTGACGTTGTCGCCGCCCAGGGTGAAGGTCCAGTTCTTCAACTTGTAGTCCGCCGACAAATCCAGGACCCAGGCCGCCTTGAAGGTCTGGTCGTTGACCTTGTCGGCCTGGTAGCTGGTGAATTCACCATAGCGCACCAGGTTACTGTGCAGCGCCCAATTGCCGAATGTGAAGTCGTTACCCAGGCTCAGTTTGTGTTCAGGCGTGGTATCGCCCAACAAACCGCTCTTCTCGCGACGGTCCACCCGCACCAGGTTGGCACCCAGGCTATCGAGGATGGCCGGGTTGGGCTTCACGTCCGTCACCCGGGTGTGGTTGTAGTTGTAGCCTACGGTACTGTTCCAACGGATGCCGTTATCGAACTGATAGCGATAGTTGGCCACCAGGTCGATGCCGTCGGTGCTGGTGTCGGTGGCGTTGGTGAAGTAGCGGGCAGTGGTGTAGTTGATATTGCCGACACCATTGGCGCGCAGATAGGCCTGGGTGGCCGGGTCCAGGTTGAGGTTGGACGACAGACTGATACGGTCGCGGATATCGATGCGGTACACGTCCACCGTTACCGTCAGGTCGTCGGCAGGTTCCAGTACCAGGCCAAGGCTGTAGTTGCGCGACTTCTCGGCCTTGAGGTCTTCCGCGCCCAGCAGGCGGGCCACCTGACTCGACGCCGGGAAGGTGCCGGCCTCGCGGATGTCACTGCCGATCAACTGCGACGAGGTAAACGCGAAGTTCTGCTGCGCCAGGGACGGTGCGCGGAAACCGTTGGAGATACTGCCGCGCAAGGCCACCTGCGGGGTGAAGTCGTAACGGGCCGACAGCGAGCCGCTGACATTGGAACCGAAGTCACTGTAATCCTCATGCCGCACGGCGGCCGATGCGCTGAGTTTTTCGGTGAAGTTGGTTTCCAGGTCCAGGTACTGGGCCCAGTTGTGGCGCGAACTGCTGCCGGCGTCGGCATCACGGAAGCCACCGAGGCCCGAGCTGCCGGTCTGGTAGTAGGACGCCGGTTCACCCGCTTCAATCTCGTAACCCTGGCGCAGGTATTCACCGCCAAAGGCCACGGAGACCGGGTATGGCAGCAAGCCCACGTCGAACTCACGGGACAGGTCGAGGCTGACTTGCTTCTGGTCGTTGCTCAGGGTGCCGTTGTCGAACTTGCGCGGCGTGGCCAGGCCCAGGGAGGTGTTGACGGTTTCCGTGCCCAGCTCGTATTGGTTCTTGCCGTAGTTGGCCGACAGGTCGTAATGCCAGTCGTAGGCCAACAGCCCACGCAGGCCCACCACCAGCGAGGTGTCTTCCAGGTTGCCCTTGATCAGCGGCAGATAACCGTTGGGGTTGAGCGCCGGGATGTTATTGGACGCGTTGCTCGCCCGGTAGAACGCCGCCGTCTCACCGCGCCGCTTGCTGTAGCCGCCGAAGGTGTAGAACTCGGCGGCATCGTTGAACGAATATTCCGAGTTGAACTGGAACTTGCCTTCATTGGTGGCCGGTTCACCCTGGCGAAACACGCGCTGGCCGTAGGTGGTGGAGCCGACACTGCCTGGGCGGTAATCATCTCCCGCACGGTTGGTGTAATCGTTATCGGCACCTTCGGCCGAGAGGTCGATAAAGCCGTTATCGCCCAACGCCAGGCCAGTATTGCCGCTGACATTACGCTGGATACCGTCGCCCTTCTTGTATTCGCCGAACTTGGTAGAGATCGAGCCGCCATGGTCGGCGTGCTTGAGGATCACGTTGATCACCCCGGCAATGGCGTCCGAGCCGTAGCGCGCGGAAGCGCCATCGCGCAGCACCTCGATATGGTCTACCGCCGACAGCGGGATCGCATTCAGATCCGCCGGCGCCGAGCCGCGACCCACCGCACCGCCCAGGTTGACGAACGCGCTGGTATGGCGACGCTTGCCATTGACCAGCACCAGCACCTGATCTGGCGACAGGCCACGCAACTGCGCAGGACGCACCAGCTCAGCACCGTCCACCAGGCTCGGGCGCGGGAAGTTGATCGACGGAATCAGCCGCGCCAGCACTGCGCCCAGCTCATCGGAGCCGGTGCTGCGCAGGGTATCGCCGGAAATCACATCGATGGGTGACAGCGAAGCACTGGCCGTACGCTCCTGGGCCCGGGTGCCGGTGACGATCACGGTGTCGAGCCTGGGTGCATCGGTAGCCGAGGTTTCGGCCGCGAAGACAGGATTGAAACCCACGACAGTCAGCAAATTGGCTGACAAAATCGCCGTGTACAGCGCGTGTTGCTTGTAGCTCCCCATACCGCTCCCCTTTGAATCAAAAAACCAGAACGTCGCGTTCTGAGTTCATACGATCGGTCCGGCTGGCGGGCGGTGGCGGTCAGTGATTGGTGGTTGTGAATGAGTCGGTAGTCCGTTGCGATATAGCTTAAGGATATTCATGTAACAAATTAAATACCTTTAAAGCATAAGCGATTGCATATGCAAACTCGCCCATTCGTCAGGATTGCGCGTGCCAATCCCGGTAGTTTCAGCCCCGGTTCAGCCTGGGAACGCGCCAAGCCGTCAAAATAGCGCACACGTCCCGACCCACCTAGCCGCCTGTCAAACCGACTATCGAGGTCGCACCCATGAAAAAATTCCGACTGCCTGGCCTGCTGTTCCTGGCCCAGGCCACCACCGCTCTGGCGGGCGAAGCACCAGCCACCGAGGACGACAAAGGTTTCTGGTACGCCCAGACCAGCGTCTACACCCGGCACTTTGCGCCGGACCCGGACCACAACAACAACCAGGACCTGATCGGCCTGGAGCGCAATGAAGCCTCAGGTTTTGTGTATGGCGGGGCGACGTTTCGCAACTCGTTCAGCCAGCGCTCGTTCTACGCGTACGCGGGTAAACGCTACGACCTGGCGGACTCTCCGGTGTACCTGAAGCTGACCGGTGGGGCGATCCAGGGCTATCGCGGCAAGTACCGCGACAAGATCCCGTTGAACCGTTTCGGCGTGGCGCCGGTGATCATTCCGTCGGTGGGCGCCCATTACGGGCCGGTGGCGGCGGAATTGGTGTTGCTGGGGTTCAATGCAGCGATGGTGACGACCGGCGTACGATTTTAAGCACGCGGCGCATAGGCAAACACATCAGCCCGCATCTGGTGCGCATCCATGCCGGCTTCGACCAACGCATCCAAGGTGCCATAGACCATGGCCGGTGAGCCGCTGGCGTAGACGTGCACCGACTTGAGGTCGGCAATATCTTCGCACACCGCTTCATGCAACAACCCGCAGCGCCCTTCCCAACCGCACAGATCGCTGACGACTTTGTGCAGGAACAGGTTGGGCAGTTGCAGCCACTGATCCCAGTGTTCGATCTCGTAGAAATCTTCCGGGCGACGCACGCCCCAGTACAGGTGCACCGGGTGCTTGAAGCCGGAGGCGCGGCAATGTTCGATCAGGCTGTGCATCTGCGCCATGCCGGTGCCGGCGGCGATCAACACCAGCGGCCCATCGGGCAGCTCGGCCAGGTGGGTGTCGCCAAACGGCAGCTCGACGCGGGCCATCTGGTTGCGCTGCAGTTGCGCAAGCAAAGTGCGCGCGCTGTCCTCGCGGGCCAGTACATGTAACTCCAGCTCACGCCCAGCATGAGGCGCCGACGCCAGGGAGAACGCGGATTTCTCGCCATTCTCCCGCTCGATCATCAGGTATTGCCCGGCGTGGTAACGCACCGCCTTGCCAGCCGGCGCACGCAGGCGCACCCGCCACACATCGCCACCGACCTCTACGCATTCACTCAATTGGCACGACAGCTTGCGCAACGGCAACTCTCCCGGCGCCAGCACGCCATCCCACAACACAATGCAATCTTCCAGCGGCTCGGCAATACAGGTGTAGAACTCACCGTGATCACGCACTTCACCGGCCTGCTGCACGCGGCCTTCCACCAACAGCGCGGCGCACACATGGCACACACCGTTGCGACAGGCCTGTGGGCACTCGTAGCCCAGGCGGCGTGCGCCTTCGAGGATTCGCTCGCCAGGGACCAGCTCCAGCACGGCGCCGGAAGGTTGCAGGGTTACACGCATCAATCTATTCCCAATTCTTTCCAGATCGCATCGACACGGACAGTGACGGCTTCGTCCTTGACGATCACCCGGCCCCACTCGCGGGTGGTTTCACCCGGCCATTTGTGGGTGGCATCCAGGCCCATCTTCGAACCCAGGCCCGACACCGGCGAAGCGAAGTCGAGGTAGTCGATTGGCGTGTTGTCGATCATCACCGTGTCGCGCTTGGGGTCCATGCGCGTGGTGATGGCCCAGATCACGTCGTTCCAGTCGCGGGCGTTGATGTCGTCGTCGGTGACAATAACGAACTTGGTGTACATGAACTGTCGCAAAAACGACCACACACCGAGCATTACCCGCTTGGCATGACCTGGGTACGACTTTTTCATGGTCACGATGGCCATGCGGTACGAGCAGCCTTCCGGCGGCAGGTAGAAGTCAGTGATCTCCGGGAATTGCTTCTGCAGGATCGGCACGAACACTTCGTTGAGTGCCACGCCGAGAATCGCCGGCTCGTCCGGCGGCCGGCCGGTGTAGGTGCTGTGGTAGATCGGTTTGATCCGATGGGTGATGCGCTCGACGGTGAACACCGGGAAGCTGTCGACTTCGTTGTAGTAGCCGGTGTGGTCGCCGTAAGGGCCTTCATCGGCCATTTCACCCGGGTGGATCACGCCTTCGAGGATGATTTCGGCAGTGGCCGGTACTTGCAGGTCGTTGCCGCGGCATTTCACCAGCTCGGTGCGGTTACCGCGCAGCAGACCGGCGAAGGCGTATTCGGACAGGCTGTCGGGCACTGGGGTCACGGCACCGAGGATGGTGGCGGGGTCGGCACCCAGGGCCACGGAGACCGGGAAGGGTTTGCCGGGATGCTTCTCGCACCACTCACGGTAGTCCAGCGCGCCGCCACGGTGGCTCAGCCAGCGCATGATGACCTTGTTGCGGCCGATCACTTGCTGGCGGTAGATGCCGAGGTTCTGGCGGTCCTTGTTCGGGCCTTTGGTGACGGTCAGGCCCCAGGTGATCAGCGGGCCGACGTCGCCGGGCCAGCAGGTCTGCACCGGCAGCATGGCGAGATCGACGTCATCGCCTTCGATGACCACCTCTTGGCACACCGCGTCCTTGACCACTTTGGGGGCCATGGCAATGATCTTGCGGAAAATCGGCAGCTTCGACCAGGCATCCTTGAGGCCCTTGGGCGGCTCGGGCTCCTTGAGGAAGGCCAGCAGCTTGCCGATCTCGCGCAATTCGCTGACCGACTCGGCGCCCATGCCAAAGGCCACGCGCTCCGGCGTACCGAACAGGTTGCCGAGCACCGGGATATCAAAGCCGGTCGGGTTCTCGAACAGCAGCGCCGGGCCCTTGTTACGCAGGGTACGGTCGCAAATCTCAGTCATTTCCAGCACCGGGGAAATCGGCATCTGAATACGTTTCAACTCTCCGCGCTGCTCAAGTTGCTGCACGAAATCCCGAAGATCCTTGAATTTCATTAACCATGCCACCCGTAAAATAGGCGTACATCCTACCTGCTCTGAGGGCGGCTGGCAGCTTAATTGGCCGTTAGCCCTCGTGATTGCAGCGAACGAAACAACGGCTCCAGGAAGGCCTCGACGTGCCGCGCACCGACATCAGAGAGGTGATTGTCATCGGTGTACAGCGCTCGGCCGTTGAACTCAACCCGGCACAAGCCATCGGCGCCGCACAGCAAGGGCGCGGGGTCGAGCACCGTGACACCGCTGTCGGCCGCTGCCAACTCGTCAAACAGCTGGGAGATAAAGGCTTGGCGCTTGAGGTGCTCGGCCACGGGCAGGCCTTCTCGGTCCACCGGCCGGTGCATCATCGCCAGGCGACTGAGACGGTAAGGCACGATGATTTCCTGCAGCGGCACCTCCTTGATCAGCCAGACTCTATGGCCTGCGGCGCGCAAATCCTTGATGCGCTCGCGCAGCCCCTCAGCGAAGCGTTGCTCAGCGATGGCACGCACGTATTGACCTGTCGCGGGGTCCTTGAGCGCGTGCTCTTTGTCACCTGACATCTGCCCATAGAGGTACAAGCTCCAGCGCGCCGCCAGCACCACATCGCTGAAGGATCGCTCGGCCAGCGCTTTTTCCACGCGATGATTGAAATGGGCGCAGCGGGCAATGTTTTCCAGGCCATCCAAAGGCACGCAACCCGCAAAACTGGCCTCTACCAGGCTGATGTCGTGCCGCTTGGCCGCCATCTCAAGTGCTGGAATCAAGGCCGTGGCGTGACTGTCACCCCATACCAGTGCGGAAACCGCGCTGTCTTTAGAACCGAAATAACAGAACAGCCGCTCGTCGGGCGTGTCTTTGTCGGCCATGCACGCCATCAACTCCGGGCTCCACTTTTTTGCCTGGGCATAACGCAGGGCCTGCTCGGATAAGCGCGATGGCACACCGTCGGCCTTGCGCAACGCCACACCTGTGATGCCGAGACACAGGATCCCGACGCACGCCGCCGCCAGAATCGCCTTACGCCCGGGCAGCAGGCGCTTCTCCCGAAACGGAGTTTCCACAAAACGCCAGGACAGGTAGCCCAACACCAGGCTCAGCAGCATCAGACCGCCCAGTTCCAGCGGGCTCAGGCCATCAACCGCGGCATAGCTGGCATACACGAACACCGGCCAGTGCCACAGGTACCAGGAGTAGGAAATCAACCCCACGCCCACCATCACCCGTGAACTCAGCAGGCGCCCGACCCAGGTGGGTTGCTGGCCGTTGGCCCAGATCAGCCCGACCACACCCAGCACCGGCAACAACGCGGCCGCGCCGGGAAACGGTGTGGCTGAATCGAAGACTAAAACGGCGATCAGTATCAGTGTCATCGACAACAGGCTGATCCCTTGGGCCAGAGCGGGCGACGCTCGCCATTCACGCAGGGGCATCACCGCCAGCATGGCGCCGGCCAGCAACTCCCAGGCACGCAGATGCAACAGGTAGAACGCCTTTTGCGGCGCATGAACCACCGCCCACAGGCTCATGCCGAACGACACCAGCAAAATCCCGAATAGCGCCAGGCGCCAATGCTTCAGGCGACTGGCCAGCAAGGTCAACAGCAGCGGGAAGATGATGTAGAACTGCTCTTCGACCGCCAGCGACCAAGTGTGCAACAACGGCTTGATGTCGGAGGCCGCCTCAAAGTAACCGTGCTGGCGAGAAAACAGCAGGTTGGAGGTGAAGATCGCCTGGTAGTGCACCGACCGCCCAAGCTCCTCGTAGTCCTTGGGCGCCAACAGGAACCAGCCCACCGCCAGGGTGGCCGCCATCATGACAAACAGCGCCGGCAGGATGCGCCGGGCACGCCGCGCCCAGAAATCCACAAAGCTGAAGCGCCCGGCCTGGCGTTCCCGACAGATGATCGAGGTGATCAGGAACCCTGAAATCACGAAAAATACATCTACACCGACGAAGCCGCCTGTTACACCGGGCACCCCAAAATGGAACAGCACCACAGCCAGCACTGCAACGGCGCGTAGCCCATCGATGTCTCTTCGGTAAGCAAGAACAGTCATAAAACGTAGTCAACCTGATACGAATGGGAGTGAGCGTAGCCTCACTCCCCTTTTTTGTTTCTTAACTGACACTTATGCCGCACAAACCTCCCTTTTTTGGCGCAAAAAAATGGCGCCCCTTGGTGCGCCATTTTTTCGACCTGAAACGTCGTACTACTTACGCTTCATCGACAGGAAGAACTCGTCGTTGGTCTTGGTGGTTTTCAGCTTGTCGACCAGGAACTCGATGGCGGCTACTTCGTCCATCGGGTGCAGCAGCTTGCGCAGGATCCACATGCGCTGCAGTTCGTCGTCAGCGGTCAGCAACTCTTCACGGCGGGTGCCGGAACGGTTGATGTTGATCGCCGGGAACACGCGTTTTTCCGCGATGCGACGATCCAGTGGCAGTTCCATGTTGCCGGTACCCTTGAACTCTTCGTAGATCACTTCGTCCATCTTCGAACCGGTTTCAACCAGTGCGGTGGCGATAATGGTCAGCGAGCCGCCTTCTTCGATGTTCCGCGCGGCACCGAAGAAACGTTTCGGTTTCTCCAGGGCGTGGGCATCGACACCACCGGTCAATACCTTGCCGGAGCTCGGGATCACGGTGTTGTAGGCACGGGCCAGACGGGTGATGGAGTCGAGCAGGATCACCACGTCCTTCTTGTGTTCGACCAGGCGCTTGGCCTTCTCGATCACCATTTCGGCAACCTGCACGTGGCGGGTTGGCGGCTCATCGAACGTGGAGGCAACCACTTCGCCGCGCACGGTGCGCTGCATTTCGGTTACTTCTTCCGGACGCTCATCGATCAGCAGCACGATCAGGTGAACTTCAGGATTGTTACGCGCGATGTTCGCGGCAATGTTCTGCAGCATGATGGTCTTACCGGCTTTCGGCGGGGCGACGATCAGGCCACGCTGGCCTTTGCCGATCGGGGCGCACAGGTCGATCACACGGCCGGTCAGGTCTTCGGTGGAACCGTTACCGGCTTCCATCTTCATGCGCACGGTCGGGAACAGCGGGGTCAGGTTCTCGAAGAGAATCTTGTTTTTCGCGTTCTCGGGACGATCGAAGTTGATCGTGTCGACCTTGAGCAGGGCGAAATAACGCTCGCCTTCCTTCGGTGGGCGGATCTTGCCAACGATGGTGTCACCGGTGCGCAAGTTGAAGCGACGGATCTGGCTTGGCGAGACGTAGATATCGTCTGGGCCGGCGAGATAGGACGCGTCAGCAGAGCGGAGGAAGCCGAAGCCGTCCTGGAGAATCTCCAGCACGCCATCACCGGAGATTTCCTCGCCGCTTTTCGCGTGCTTCTTGAGCAGGGAGAAAATCACGTCCTGCTTGCGCGAACGGGCCATATTTTCTATGCCCATTTCTTCGGCCAATTGGAGCAGGTCGGTAATCGGCTTTTGCTTGAGTTCAGTCAGATTCATATAGGAATGACGTAATCATTTATGGAGGGGGGAAATTAAGCTTTTGGCTTAATGAGGCCGCGCCGCAGAGAAGGCGACAGGATCGCGTACTAATCGAAAAGGAATGCGTCGGCGACGGCTTGCAGGGGGCAGTGGAGAAACCAGTGCGGGGCCGAATGTACCACTTGAGTTTCGGAGCGTCTAGCCCTGTTTCACGAAAAAACCCCGCTATTTTGCGGGGCTTTTTTGAGGACGCTTAGATGTTCGCGTCGAGGAAAGCTTGCAGCTGAGACTTCGACAGCGCGCCTACCTTGGTCGCTTCGACGTTGCCGTTCTTGAACAGCATCAGGGTCGGGATGCCACGCACGCCGTGCTTGGCCGGGGTTTCCTGGTTGTCGTCGATGTTCAACTTGGCAATGGTCAGCTTGCCTTCGTAGGTGGTCGCAATGTCGTCCAGGACTGGAGCGATCATTTTGCAAGGGCCGCACCATTCAGCCCAGTAGTCAACCAGCACCGGGCCTTGAGCCTTGAGTACTTCGGCCTCAAAGGTCGCGTCGGTGACGTGCTTGATAAGATCGTTGCTCATGGATGTCTCCGGATTGTAAGCAAAAAAAACGTGGCCCATCATAGCCGCCCTTCCCCCGTTCAGGAAGCCGCCTCTGATTGAGTCTTCCTATGATGGCCCATGAGTCTGGGTATAGCCCAACTCAGGGCGTTATGGGAGTCACGAAGGCTATGCCGGTGCGCAACGCCGCATTGCGTACGTGCTCCTGCATGGTTTTTTGCGCCGCCGCGCTGGCGCGCCGGGCCAGCGCGCGCACTATCCGGCGGTGCTCCTGCCAGGTTTCCATGGCCCGCTCCGGTCGGATGAACGGTAGCTTCTGACTCTCCAGAAAAACTTCGGCACTCGCGCTCAGAATGCTCACCATCGCCTGGTTGCCGCTGGCGAGCAGGATGCGCTGGTGAAATTCGAAGTCGAGCCTGGCGGCGGCTTCGAAGTCGCCGGCCTTGAGCACCTTGCGCATGGCCTCGACATTGTCTTCCAGGCTGTCCAACTCATCGAGGGTCAGCGTCACCGCCGCCAACCCCGCCGCAAAACCTTCCAGGGCATAGCGCAACTGGAAGATATCCAGTGGCGTAGCCTGCGCCGCGAAGGGCCAGGCGAATCCCGGTGACTCCTCGACCGCCTGCACGAACACGCCCTTGCCCGGCTGCACACTGACCACACCCAACGCGCTGAGGGATGACAACGCCTCGCGCAACGACGCCCGGCTCACCCCCAACTGCACCGCCAGATCCCGTTGCGACGGCAACGCATCGCCCGGCCCGAAGCCTTGCTCCTTGATCAGTTTGCGGATGGCCTGCAGGGCCGCTTCCGGTACGGCTTGGGCAATGGAATTCATAAAAAACTCAAGGTTCCAGTCAACTGAGTGGCTAGTTGTAAAGCTATTCGTGGCGGGCGGCAAGCCACGCCCCAAAGGGGCTCGCGGGGTTTTGCCGACGCTCGAAAACAGTGCGCAAAGCCCCGGCACTGTTCAGACCAGTCCGACCACCAAAACTCAACAAATACTGGCCCTGCAGACGATTCTGAGGGTGATGGCATGGGCTGTGCACTGGGCAAACCCAGAAAATCCCTTCGCCCTTCTCGGAGTATTGCCATGACCAAGCGCTACAGCGCCCTGCTTACTGCCCTGTTTGCCAGCCTGATGCTGAGCCAGGCACCCGCCCAGGCCAATGGTCTGGACGACATCGTCGCCCGTGGCACCCTCAAGGTCGCCGTACCCCAGGACTTCCCGCCCTTCGGCTCGGTCGGCCCTGACATGAAGCCACGTGGCCTGGACATCGACACCGCCAAGCTGCTGGCCGACCAGCTCAAGGTCAAGCTGGAACTGACCCCGGTCAACAGCACCAATCGTATTCCGTTCCTCACCACCGGCAAGGTCGATCTGGTGATCTCCAGCCTGGGCAAGAACCCTGAGCGGGAAAAGGTCATCGACTTCTCCAAGGCCTACGCGCCGTTCTACCTGGCCGTGTTCGGCCCGCCTGAAGCCGCCATCAGTAGCACCGACGACCTCAAGGGCAAAACCATCAGCGTGACCCGTGGCGCCATCGAAGATATCGAACTGACCGCCGTCGCCCCCAAGGAAGCCACGATCAAGCGCTTCGAAGACAACAACTCGACCATCGCCGCCTACCTGGCCGGCCAGGTCGACCTGATTGCCAGCGGCAACGTGGTAATGGTGGCGATCAGCGAACGCAACCCAAAACGCGTACCCGCGCTGAAGGTAAAGCTCAAAGACTCGCCGGTGTACGTGGGCGTGAACAAGAACGAGCCGGCCTTGCTGGATAAGGTCAACCAGATCCTGGTCGCGGCCAAGGCCGATGGCAGCCTGGAAAAGAACGCTATGCAATGGCTGAAAGAGCCACTGCCCGCCGATCTCTGAAAGCGGAGCTGACTTATGGCGTATCAATTTGACTTTGTGCCGGTGCTGGCCAACACCGACCTGCTGCTGCGCGGCGCACTGTTCACCCTCGAGCTCACGGCCATCGGCGCCATCCTCGGCGTGGCCTTGGGCACCGTCGGCGCTGTGGTGCGGGCGTGGAAAATCCAGCCGTTCGCCTGGTTCTTCGGCGTTTATGTCGAGTTGATCCGCAACACGCCGTTCCTGGTGCAGTTGTTCTTCATCTTCTTCGGCCTGCCGTCCCTGGGGCTGAAGATCACCGAGTGGCAAGCCGCCGTGCTGGCGATGGTGATCAACCTGGGGGCCTACTCCACGGAAATCATCCGCGCCGGTATCCAGGCCATTCCTCGCGGGCAGCTGGAAGCCGCTGCGGCGCTGGCGATGACGCGCTTCGAAGCCTTCCGCCACGTGGTACTGCTGCCGGCGCTGGGCAAGGTGTGGCCGGCCCTGAGCAGCCAGATCATCATCGTAATGCTCGGCTCGGCGGTGTGCTCGCAGATCGCCACTGAGGAACTGAGCTTTGCCGCCAACTTTATCCAGTCGCGCAACTTCCGTGCGTTCGAAACCTATGCCCTGACCACCCTGGTGTACCTGTGCATGGCGCTGATGATTCGCCAGTTGCTCAACTGGATCGGTCGCCGCTTTGTGATGAGGAACAGTCGATGAGTGATTTCTCGTTCTGGGACATCGTGCGCAACCTGGCCACCGGCCTGCAATGGACGCTGCTGCTGTCGGTGGTGGCGTTTGTCGGGGGCGGCGTGATCGGCTTGCTGGTGATGACGATGCGCATCAGTCGCAAAGCCTTCCCGCGCAATGTCGCCCGCACCTACATTGAGCTGTTCCAGGGCACGCCGCTGTTGATGCAGCTGTTCCTGGTGTTTTTCGGCATAGCCCTGCTGGGTGTGGATATCTCGCCCTGGCTGGCGGCGGCGATTGCCCTGACGTTGTTCACCAGCGCCTACCTCGCCGAGATCTGGCGCGGCTGCGTCGACTCCATCGCCCACGGGCAATGGGAAGCGTCGGCCAGCCTGGCGCTCAATCCGCTGGAGCAACTGCGCTATGTGATCCTGCCCCAGGCACTGCGCATTGCCGTGGCGCCGACGGTGGGCTTCTCGGTACAGGTGGTCAAGGGCACCGCCGTGACCTCGATCATCGGCTTCACCGAACTGACCAAGACCGGCGGCATGCTCGCCAACGCCACCTTCGAACCCTTCATGGTCTACGGCCTGGTGGCCCTTGGTTACTTTTTACTCTGCTACCCCCTGTCCCTCAGTGCTCGCTACCTGGAAAGGAGACTGCATGCCTCTGCTTAGAATTTCCGCCCTGCATAAGTATTACGGCGATCACCATGTGCTCAAGGGCATCGACCTGACCGTGGATGAAGGCCAGGTGGTGGCGATCATTGGCCGCAGTGGCTCGGGCAAATCCACGTTGCTGCGCACGCTCAACGGCCTGGAGTCCATCAACGACGGCGTGATCGAGGTCGATGGCGAGTACCTCGACGCCGCCCGCGCCGACCTGCGCAGCCTGCGGCAGAAAGTCGGCATGGTGTTCCAGCAGTTCAACCTGTTCCCGCACCTGACGGTAGGCGAGAACGTCATGCTCGCGCCGCAAGTGGTGCAGAAAGCACCGAAGGCCAAAGCGGCGCAATTGGCCAGGCAAATGCTGGAGCGCGTTGGGCTGGGCGAAAAATTCGACGCTTTCCCTGATCGCTTGTCCGGCGGCCAGCAACAACGCGTGGCGATTGCGCGCGCCTTGGCCATGTCGCCCAAGGTGCTGTTATGCGACGAAATCACCTCGGCCCTCGACCCGGAACTGGTCAATGAAGTGCTCAGCGTGGTGCGCCAATTGGCCAAGGACGGCATGACCCTGATCATGGTGACCCACGAGATGCGCTTCGCCCGTGAAGTCGGCGACAAGCTGGTGTTCATGCACCAGGGCAAGGTGCATGAAGTGGGCGACCCGAAGGTGCTGTTCGCCAACCCGCAAACCGCCGAGCTGGCCAATTTCATCGGTTCAGTGGAGCAGCCGGGCTGACCAGCTCGAAACTGCCCTGCCCCTCCAGCACCGTTTGATTGCGAACATGTAACGCGTCAGCGGGCAGGTGGGTATCGATTGCCACCTGGGCGCTCAATCGCCGGCCGGTCCCTCGTGCCACCAGGGCCTGTCCTGGCAATAACTGCCCGCTGGCGGTCTCACCGGGCGCCTGCGTCCACTCGACAGTACGCCCATCCAACTGGGCGTGCTTGAGGGTCAGGCTGAAACGCCCCTGACGGCCAAACCGAAAACCTTGCCCATTGGCTGCACCGGTAAATCGCAACGCGATGGCCGCTGGCTCCTCGCACAGTACGTTCAGTTGCACCATGCGCGTGCCGAGCGCGATTGAAGGGGGGTCGACAAGCGCCTCCCTGCGAATAACACCGTAGTCGACACGCGGCTGACTTACGGACAGCCGGCAGTTTTGCGCCTGTGCCCCTTCGGCTAACAACGCGACACAAATCAGCACGAAGCCCATGCTTCTCAACTTAACGGCCATGGCACACCGCCGAACCGGTCTCGTAGAACTTGTCATTGTCGACCTTCGACTGGGGGGCAAGGTTGAGCAGGCAAGAGGAAGAGTCCGGCAACAGAACCCGCAGTATTTGGGCGTCATTGCCATCGTTGAGGAAAATCATGCCGTCACCCACCACAGTGGTCAGGAACCGATTGTTTTTGTCGAATACAGAAGCGCCCTGAGGCAGCGGCCGCCCTTGTTGATCGCTAGCACTCAGCAGCACGCGGCGAACAGTCACGACATCGAAAGTAACGTTATTGACGGAGCCTCGGCCTGCAGCCAGCACTTGGGTGCCGTTCTTCAGATCGACACGTTTTGGCAAGGACTGGGTTTGCACCTCGATACGACTGTTGGTGTAGGCGGGTAAATCGGCGAGCACCGCCTGTCCGGTGAAGTCGGTCCACACCGGACCTTGCGGGGTATCGATTTTTGCAGCGCCAATGTCACCCACCGAGACGATGCCGAAGGTGTCCTGTACGGTATAAGGCGAGAAGGTCAGCCCACCCTGATGGGCCACCACACCACCCTGAACTTGTCCTGAATAGGTGGTGCCCTGCGGGTCACGACTGATACCCAACCCGGCTCGTGCATATCGCGGCAGCACGTCCACATTGGCCCGGATCGATTGTTCCTGACGACTGAGATCGCGTTCGACGCCCAAGTCATAACTCACGTACTCATTGACCCGCTCACTGAATGAGCTACCTGCGCGGGACTGGCCCCCTTGACGACTGATATAGCTGCTCACACGCCGATCAGCCCCCAATGGCACACGAACCTCCAGCCGCAAGGACAGCCCATCTTCCTGCGCAGAATCGCGGCGAGGACGGTCACCCGGGGCATCACGGCGGGCCCGAGTGCCGCCCACCTGCGAGTCGCCGATCAGCGCGACGTCGGCATAGCGGTATGACTTGTTCCACGCCGCGAACACATGCTCGGTCATATGCCCGTCGAATTGGGCGCTGCGGGTGTAACCCACCGAAAAGCCGCCAAGCGTGGGGTCTACCCAGTTCATGCCCGCCGTAAATTGATTCTTGAAGCGAGAACCCACGTCCTCGACCCTGGATGAACGCCCGGCTTCAAGCACCTCACGATAACCACGGGTCTGGGTAGTTGCGCTCAGGCTGACATCGATATCGGCAATAACCGGGCTGCTCACGGACACGCTGCTGCGTGACCCCGAGAGTGCATTACGACTGTCGTGGGACAGATTGTGACGTGCGCCCACGGAAACGCGCTGGAAAAACACGCTGCTCAGCGTGCCGCCAGACGACCAGTATTCATCGGTACTCAACAGGCCAAAGCCCGCAGACGAGTCACGCCCCAGGCCCCATGTGCCGCTGCCCACGGCAACCACGGGCGACGCCCCGCTTTCGGATGCGTTTTCCCGCACCTTGCCAAGGGAAAAGTAGTAGCCGGGAGCCGCCGGTGCGGCGCCCGCAAACGAAGCCGCCGGAACCGCGAAACTGCGCTTGGCACCTCGTACATCGATGACACTGACTTCCAGGTCGCTGGTGCCATTGAGCAAAGGCAGCCCCGTCAGCCGGAAGGGGCCTTCAGGCACGAGCGTGCTGTGAATCAACACGCCGGACTGGCGCACTTCAATCCGCGATTGGCTCTGGGCCAGGCCTTCTACGACGGCATTGTTACTACCCGCCGGCACCCGCGACTGGCCGTCAGGAGAAAATTGCACGCCCGATAGCTGGATACCACCGAACAATGGGTTGTTGGTGGAGATCTGCCCCGCCTGGAAAGTCGATCGCAATGCAGCGATGTCTCGCTGGGCGTAGGCATAAAGGTGCTCAGTACGGGTATCACCATTGTCAGCGACGTAGAACTGACGACTGCGCACAATCCAGTCGCCCAAATTGAAGCCAGCCTCGGTATAAGCCGATACGAACCGGCGGGCCCCACTGCGCGAGCGGCTGTCGAAACCCAGCACGTCATAGTTGAACAGGGCCGCCGTGCCGCCATGGGCGAAATTACCGGCCTCCCATTGCGGCTCACGAAACGATTGGGTCGGCACCACCAGTGCCACTTCATCGATGCCGGGTCGCAGCCGCACCATCGTCGTCGGGAAGGCACCGAGGAAATCATGGCAAGCGTCATCGGCCGTGTTGCCTTCACGAACGATTTCACGCGGCTGCACCAAGCCGGCTTTCTCCAGCAACCCTGGGGTAAAACACAATTGGCCTTGCGAGTCGAACCGCGCATCCACCAGCCCGAGCGGGTTGCCATTGACCCGTAGCCCCACAACCTGGGTACCTTCGCGAAAACGCGCCGCACTGCGAAAATAGTCAGAGACCTTGGGGTCGATTCCGTAGGTAGTCAGTGCCGCGACGTCGAAACCCTCTCCCAACTCAAGCGCAGAGACGAGGCTGGGCAAACTCCACAGCGTCGCAAACCCCATGAGTAACGTGGGTCGACGCGGCCAACAAGAAGCTGCAAGGCTTCTATTCGACAAGTTAGCCATGAGCCGATCAACTCCCATCGACATTGATCGGCGCTCGGTAGCGGTCTACCGAAAAGCCGTAGACCGTGGCCGGTTGGATCTCGACTTCGGCCAAGCCGCCCAGGGTGCCCTCAACCTGTGCCGTCAGCACTTCCCCCGGCAAAATGTAGGTGCGAGGCAAAGTGGCCATGGCCCTTTGGGGAAGAAGCTGTACATCCGGCAGCAGGCGCACCACATAAGCGCTTTCGTTGTGAACGGTGAGACGCTCCCCTGCACGGCTCCACTTCAACAGTTCCCAAGGCGAATCATGCCGAGGCAAGTCTTTGGGGTGCAGGATCAGCGGCAGGTTCTGCCGAACGGTGATACCAATGGTCGCACCCGTTTTGGCGCGCGCCTGTGGAATCCCCTCAAAGGACACGCGTTTCAATCGCTGGGTCTTCAACGGTTCTTTCAAAGTGGCAATGAAACGCACTAATTGGATTTCACCCGCTTCTACACGCGTGATAGGGGGCGTAACGATCAGTAAGGGCTCCTCATCTTCGGGCACGTTCTCCACAACCGAGTGAAGAAGTGCCGGCCCCGCGTCGGTATTCCTGATATTTATCGTGGCCTCGCCCTGTTCTTCAAAAAGAATAACCACCGAAGTCTCCGGCAGCATGCCGTCCGCCGCGGCAACATGGGCAAAACATAGGCAGATACTTGCACCTAACAACCCCAACTTATTTATTGCTGAAAGACTACGCACCCAGTATTCCCCGTAGAGCATGAAGTTAGCTATTGCAGCCAATCGCCCATATGAAAACAGCCGATCAAAAAGCGCCTGCCTTTTGATCGGCTACAGTTAAACCGCTTAGAGGTAAACCAATGTCAGCGAGGCGCGCCCTTCAAGAAGGACATCGCGGGTCAGCGTCAAGTCTTGAGCTTTATTGATAACGGCCCTGACGGCGATAATCCCGTTCATCTGGGAGAGCGAAGCCGGAACGAGGGTCGTACCGCTGCGCCAGGAATACTGACTTGGCAGTCTTGCGACCTTGCCATCACTGTTCAGCCAGGCACCGACATCGCTGCCGCGCGTAATAAGAGAAAGCGTTGCGCTTGGTGACTGCAGCTCTCTGAGCGTGATTGCATAACCGCCGGTTTTTTTACCCGCTACCGTACCCAAGCCAAAATTATGAATCTCGCTATGACCTTGGCCGAGCGCACTCAGGATGCCCGGCACCCTGCTGGTCGACTGCAGGTCGTTAAAGGCCAGCCCGAACGGGGTGTAACCTGTGCCGCAATTGATCTTCACTGGAGTGGTCAGCTCCCGAAGCGGCGTCGGGCTCCCTTGGGACAAGGAGCTCGAGAGAATATTACCGTAACTGACAATCCCATCTCCGGTCATGCTGAGGTTACAGGAGGCAGGTTTGATCGTGCCTGTGACCTTCAATTCGGCAACCGTCGTTGCCTGTGCACCCACAGCCGCGGCGAGGCAAGCGATACCGAGAGCCAATCCAACAATTTTCTTCATGTTCGACCTATCACTAAAAGTTAGCTGGCGTATTTATTTCTGCCTTGTAGAACAAACCATAAATAAATAACGCCACGGCACAATTGCCAAGTGACAGTGTGTCTCGTTGGAAACTAATTAAAGAATAAGACAACACCTTAATTACTGTCGGAGCCCTACAAATAACTTGTCAGTATCGCGTACCTCAGAAGTAGTCCCGAATCAGGCCACGAAAAGAAAACCGAAACTAACTTGTAGGCGAAATCACAATTAACCGTCCCACAGTGCAAAGTTAAAAGCTCCTACAACGCTCAGAAACTTCTCTAACAGAGTGCGAAACAGCAACCTACCTGTCCCAAAAGAATTACCTACAGACGACCTCAGGAAAATTCCCCAAGCACTACGCGTTGGCTCCAGCGGTCGATCGTGGCACGATGGTCAGGTTATCGACCGAGACCTCAAACCATGCCGCAATCCCAAGCCAAGAATCTGTCCCTGATCGCCGCCATCGACCTGGGCTCCAACAGCTTTCACATGGTCGTGGCCAAGGCCCAGAACGGTGAAATCCGCATCCTTGAGCGGCTCGGAGAGAAAGTGCAACTGGCTGCCGGGATCGACGACGAGCGCCAGCTCAACGAAGAATCCATGCAACGCGGGCTCGATTGCCTGAAGCGGTTTGCGCAACTGATCAACGGCATGCCCCTGGGCGCCGTTCGAATCGTCGGCACCAACGCGTTGCGTGAAGCGCGTAACCGTGGTGAATTCATCCGCCGCGCCGAGGAGATCCTCGGGCACCCGGTAGAAGTCATCTCCGGCCGTGAAGAAGCCCGTCTTATCTACCTGGGCGTGTCCCACACCCTGGCCGATACACCAGGCAAACGCCTGGTCGCCGACATCGGCGGCGGCAGTACCGAATTCATCATTGGCCAGCGCTTCGAGCCGTTGCTGCGCGAAAGCCTGCAGATGGGCTGCGTCAGCTTCACCCAGCGTTACTTCAAAGACGGCAAGATCACCCCGGCACGCTACGCCCAGGCCTACACCGCGGCGCGGCTGGAAATCATGAGCATCGAGCACGCCCTGCACCGCCTCACCTGGGATGAAGCCATCGGCTCGTCCGGTACCATCCGCGCCATCGGCCTGGCACTGAAAGCGGGCGGCCATGGCACCGGCGAGGTCAACGCCGAGGGCCTGGCGTGGCTCAAGCGCAAGCTGTTCAAGCTGGGGGATGCCGAGAAAATCGACTTCGACGGTATCAAGCCTGATCGTCGCGCGATCTTCCCGGCCGGTCTGGCGATTCTCGAAGCGATCTTCGATGCTCTTGAACTGCAACGCATGGACCACTGCGACGGCGCCCTGCGTGAAGGCGTGCTTTATGACCTGCTGGGTCGCCACCATCATGAAGACGTGCGTGAGCGCACGCTCACCTCGTTGATGGAGCGTTACCACGTCGACCTGGAACAAGCCGCCCGCGTGGAGCGCAAAGCCCTGCACGCCTTCGACCAGGTGGCCGAGGACTGGGACCTGGAAGACGGCGTCTGGCGCGAGTTGCTGGGCTGGGCCGCCAAGGTGCATGAAGTGGGCCTGGACATCGCCCACTACCATTACCACAAGCACGGCGCCTACCTGATCGAGCACTCGGACCTGGCCGGCTTCTCCCGTGAAGACCAGCAAATGCTGGCCCTGCTGGTGCGCGGCCATCGCCGTAACATCCCCAAGGACAAATTTGCTGAATTCGGCGACGAAGGCATCAAGCTGATCCGCCTGTGCGTGCTGCTGCGCTTTGCGATCCTGTTCCACCACATCCGTGGCACCCAGGCAATGCCCCAAGTGACCCTGCGCGCCGACGGCGACAGCCTGGATGTGGTATTCCCGAAAGGCTGGCTGGATGAGAACCAGCTGACCCAGGCGGATTTTGGCCTGGAAGCGGAGTGGCTGAAGCGGGTGGGGTTCAGCCTGAACCTGCGCTGATCTGAAGAACTCTGCAAAACAATTGTGGGAGGGGGCTTGCCCCCGATAGCTGTGGATCAGTCCAAGTATTTGGTGACTGACACACCGCCATCGGGGGCAAGCCCCCCTCCCACATTTTTAAACCCCGCAGGGTTTTAGTTCACCGTCAGAATCGGGCTACCCAACTTCTCCAGCAACGTCGCCTGCGCACTGCGCGGGTTCTGGTTGCCGGTCGGCGTGTTGCGCACGTAGCGACCGTCCGACTGCAGGCTCCAGCTGTGGGTGTTGTCGGTGAGGTAGCTTTCCAGTTCCTTCTTGACCCGCATGATCAGCTTCTTGCCTTCCACCGGGAAGCACGTTTCTACGCGCTTATCGAGATTGCGCTCCATCCAGTCGGCGCTGGAGAGAAACATCTGCTCTTCGCCGCCGTTGAGGAAGTAGAACACCCGGGTGTGCTCCAGGAAGCGGCCGATGATCGAGCGCACATGAATGTTGTGCGAAACCCCGACAATGCCAGGGCGCAGGCAGCACATGCCGCGCACCACCAGGTCAATGCGCACGCCGGACTGGCTGGCCTTGTACAGCGCGCGGATGATCTTCGGATCGGTCAGCGAGTTGAACTTGGCGATGATGTGCGCCGGCTTACCGTCGAGGGCGAACTGAGTCTCGCGGGCAATCATGTCGAGCATGCCCTTCTTCAGGGTGAACGGCGCGTGCAGCAGCTTCTTCATGCGCAAGGTCTTGCCCATGCCGATCAACTGGCTGAACAGCTTGCCGACGTCTTCACACAAGGCGTCGTCGGAGGTCAGCAGGCTGTAGTCGGTGTAGAGCTTGGCGTTGCCGGCGTGGTAGTTGCCGGTACCCAAGTGGGCGTAACGCACGATCTCGCCGGCTTCACGGCGCAGGATCAGCATCATCTTGGCGTGGGTCTTGAAGCCGACCACGCCATAGATCACCACCGCACCGGCTGCTTGTAGACGGCTGGCCAGTTGCAGGTTGGACTCTTCGTCAAACCGCGCACGCAACTCGATCACCGCGGTGACTTCCTTGCCGTTACGCGCGGCGTCGACCAAGGCATCGACGATTTCCGAGTTGGCGCCGGAACGGTAAAGGGTCTGGCGTACGGCCAACACATGCGGGTCCTTGGCGGCCTGGCGCAGCAGGTCGACCACCGGGGTGAAGGACTCGAACGGGTGCAGCAGCAGGATGTCCTGCTTGCTCACCACGCTGAAGATGTTCTCGCTGTTTTGCAGCAGTTTCGGGATCTGCGGGGTGAACGGCGTGTATTGCAGCTCCGGATGGCTGTCCAGGCCGGTGATGCTGAACAGGCGCGTCAGGTTCACCGGGCCATTGACTTGATACAGCTCGGTCTCGCCCAGGTTGAACTGCTTGAGCAGGTAGTCCGACAGATGTTTCGGGCACGTGTCGGCCACTTCCAGGCGCACCGCATCGCCGTAGCGCCGCGAGAACAGCTCGCCGCGCAGGGCACGGGCCAGGTCTTCGACGTCTTCGGAGTCCAGCGCCAGATCGGCGTTACGGGTCAGGCGGAACTGGTAGCAGCCTTTTACCTTCATGCCCTGGAACAGGTCATCGGCGTGCGCATGGATCATCGACGACAGGAATACATAGTTATCGCCAGCGCCCCCCACCTCTTCCGGTACCTTGATGATCCGTGGCAGCAAACGGGGTGCCGGGATGATTGCAAGGCCCGAGTCGCGACCGAAGGCGTCGATACCTTCCAGCTCCACGATGAAGTTGAGGCTCTTGTTCACCAGCAACGGGAACGGGTGAGTCGGGTCCAGGCCAATCGGGGTGATGATCGGCGCGATCTCGTCGCGGAAGTAGCGACGCACCCAGGTCTTGATCTTGGTGGTCCAGTGACGGCGACGGATGAAACGGACCTGATGCTTTTCCAGCTCCGGCAGCAGGATGTCGTTGAGGATCGCGTACTGACGGTCCACATGGCCGTGCACCAGCTCGCTGATGCGCGCCAGGGCCTGGTGCGGCTGCAGGCCGTCGGCGCCGGCCTGTTCACGGGCGAAGGTGATCTGCTTCTTGAGGCCGGCCACGCGGATTTCGAAGAACTCATCCAGGTTGCTGGAGAAGATCAGCAGGAACTTGAGCCGCTCCAGCAGCGGGTAGGACTCATCCAGCGCCTGTTCCAGCACACGGATGTTGAATTGCAGTTGTGACAGCTCGCGGTGGATGTACAGGCTGCTGTCATCCAGGTTGGTCACCGCCGCTACCGGGGCCGGCACGGGCGGTTCGGCTACCACGACGGCTGCGGCGGGCTCATGCTCCGGCGGGGTCTCGGTGACTTGTTCAACCACCGGGTGAGCGTCTTTTACGGCAACTTCTGTGAGTCCTTCGGTATTCATCGAGTGTTCCTGTGAGGGCTATTGTTGCTCTCTAAGCAATTGTGCGGCGCGGGCGGCGAAGTAGGTCAGGATGCCATCAGCCCCGGCGCGTTTAAAGGCTGTCAGGGATTCAAGGATCACCCCTTCGCTCAGCCATCCATTCTGTATTGCAGCCATGTGCATGGCGTATTCGCCACTGACCTGATAGACAAAGGTCGGCACTTTGAATTCGTCTTTGACCCGGTAAAGGATGTCCAGGTACGGCATACCCGGCTTGACCATCACCATGTCAGCACCTTCGGCCAGGTCGGCCGCCACTTCGTGCAGGGCTTCATGGCTGTTGGCCGGGTCCATCTGGTACGAGGCCTTGTTGGCCTTGCCCAGGTTCAGCGCCGAGCCCACCGCATCGCGGAACGGGCCGTAATAGGCGCTGGCGTACTTGGCCGAGTAGGCCATGATCCGCACGTTGACGTGGCCGGCCAGCTCCAGGGCTTCACGAATCGCCTGGATGCGGCCGTCCATCATGTCCGACGGGGCAACCACCTGGGCGCCGGCTGCCGCATGGGACAAGGCTTGCTTGACCAGCGCATCGACGGTGATGTCGTTTTGAACATAGCCGTCTTCGTCAAGAATGCCATCCTGTCCATGGGTGGTGAACGGGTCCAACGCCACGTCGGTGATCACCCCAAGCTGCGGAAAACGCTCGCGCAGGGCACGGGTGGCGCGCTGGGCGATCCCGTCCGGGTTCCAGGCTTCGGCAGCATCCAGCGACTTGAGTTCAGACGGCGTGACCGGAAACAGTGCCAAGGCCGGAATCCCCAACTCGACCCAACCAGCGGCTTCTTCAAGCAGCAGATCAATGGTCAAGCGCTCCACGCCCGGCATCGAAGCCACCGCTTCCCGGCGATTTTCCCCGCCCAGCACAAACACCGGCAGGATCAGATCATCGGTCGTCAGCACGTTTTCACGCACCAGACGGCGAGAAAAATCATCACGACGATTGCGACGCAGACGAGTGGCGGGGAACAGGCGATTGGCAGGGGTAAAGCTCACGACAGACTCCTGAGCCCGGGTTTACGGGCGAGCGTTGCAGTTATAAGCGGCCATTATGACGAAGGTATGACAGTTGTGCTTAAGGATGCGACCTGTAGTCGCATTCGGCATTTCCGTAGGAATTGTTCACTTCGTGACACATCTCGATACTTTCATGAATCTTCATGAAGGCGTAGGCTGCGCGTTCATTTCGCCAGCACCCCAGACCATGCTTCAACAATTCCTGCATGACTTCGGCTACTTTGCGCTCTTCCTGGGCACTTTCTTTGAAGGCGAGACCATTCTGGTTCTCGCAGGCTTCCTGGCGTTCCGTGGATACATGGATATCAACCTGGTGGTGGTCGTTGCCTTTTTCGGCAGCTACGCCGGCGATCAGCTTTGGTATTACATGGGCCGCAGACACGGCCGCAAGCTGTTGGCGCGCAAGCCACGCTGGCAATTGATGGGTGACAAGGCACTGGAGCATATCCGCAAGCACCCGGATATCTGGGTACTGAGCTTTCGCTTCGTGTACGGGTTGCGCACCGTCATGCCAGTGGCGATCGGCCTGTCCGGCTATCCGCCGTTGCGCTATCTGATCCTCAACGGCATTGGCGCTGCGATCTGGGCTTTGGCCTTGGGCGCTGCGGCCTATCACTTCGGCGCCGTACTGGAAGGCATGCTGGGCAGCATCAAGAAATACGAGCTTTGGGTATTGGGTGCCTTGCTGATACTGGGCTTCGGCCTGTGGCTGCGCCGTCGCATCAAGAATGCACGCATCGCCCGCGAGGCCTGCGCCGACGCCAAGGCCCGGCTCGCGGCAGAACCGGACCCGGTCGAGCCGCCTAAGACACCAGTCGAGTAAACCGGCTTCTGCAGCAGTAGAGGCCAATCACACTGAGCAAGCTGTAGCTCAGCAGGCCCAGCCAGCCCAGGTTGCTGGCCGGCCATAACCCGACCAACGGTGCCAGCCACACCAGCGGTACGTTCAGCACCAGCCGCGAAAGCTCGGCCTTCAACGCCCACGGCCGGTTCTCCAGCGCCACCCCCAAGGTAAACAGCCCCAGCGCCATGGCGCTCCAACCGAGGATCAGTGCCGCCGTGGGCAAACCTTCGCCGAAATTCATCAGATAGCTGCCAAAGCCCACATAGGCCGCAAATTGCAGTGCGATGTACACCTGTTGACGCACGTCCAGCGGCACGTCGAATTTACGGAACTGGCTCAGGTCGTGCCTGGCCATCGGATACTTGGCCTTCACGTCCGCCGGGCGCCAGCCGGTGCGCATGAACCAGATGCGCAGCTTGTCCCACCAACACTCGGCGCGCCGCGCATCACTCCACAACTGGGCATAGAACTGCAGGTTGGCCCACAGCGGATTCCAACTGGCCAACGGCGTGGTTACGCCGAAAATCACCGGTTCGTTGTCGTCCTCCTCCTGGAAGGTACCGAACAGCCGGTCCCAAATAATGAACACACCGCCGTAGTTACGATCCATGTAGAGAGCGTTCTGTGCATGGTGAGCCCGATGATTGGATGGCGTAACGAAAAACCACTCGTACCAGCCGAGCTTCGGCACGTGCCGGGTGTGCACCCAGAATTGATAGAGCAAATTCAGCGATGCCACGCTGATAAACACCACCAATGGCACGCCGAGTACGGCCAAGGGCAGGTAGAAAATCCAGCTCAGCAGGAAGCCGGTACTGGTCTGGCGCAGTGCGGTGCTGAGGTTGTAGTCCTCACTCTGGTGATGCACCGAGTGTGCGGCCCACAGGATGTTGCGTTCGTGACCCATGCGATGCAGCCAGTAGTAGCAGAAGTCGTAGAACACGAAGGCGAACCCCCAGGTCAACACGCTGTGGGCTGGCAGATCGATAACGGCAAGATGCTTGAGGGCGAACGCGTAGGTCAAAATCCCCACGCCCTTGGTCAGCAGCCCCGTGGTGGTGGACAGCACCCCGGTGCTGAGGCTGTTGATGGCATCCGCCACCCGGTAGTTACGCTCGCCGCGCCAACGGTCGGCAAGCAACTCCACAACGATCAAGGCGATGAAAAACGGTACCGCGTAAGGCACGAAGTCCATGGTCTGGTCCGGTCTATTTTTGTTACATCAAGATTAGGTGCAGCGGCGTGAGATCCCATTGGCAACAGATGACAAATTAGTAGACATTTAACGCCAAGACCCCAGGAGAAATGCCCATGAGCAAAAAGATTGCAGTGATCCTTTCCGGCTGCGGCGTGTACGACGGCGCAGAGATCCACGAAAGCGTGATCACCTTGCTGCGCCTGGACCAGCGTGGCGCTCAGGTCCAATGCTTTGCCCCGGATATTGCGCAACTGCATGTGATCAACCACCTCACCGGCGAAGAGATGCCCGAGTCGCGCAATGTGCTGGTGGAGTCGGCGCGGATCGCCCGGGGTGACGTGAAAGATATCCGCGAAGCCAACGCCGGCGATTTCGACGCGCTGATCGTGCCCGGTGGGTTTGGCGCGGCGAAAAACCTCTCGAACTTTGCCGTGGAGGGTGCCGGCTGCAGCGTCAACCCGCAGGTGCTGGAACTGGCCGAAGCCTTTGCCGAAGCGGGCAAGCCCGTGGGCCTGATCTGCATCTCCCCGGCCCTGGCGGCGAAAATCTACGGTCCCGGTGTGACCTGCACCATCGGCAACTGCGCCGACACCGCCGCCGCACTGGACAAGATGGGCGCTACCCACCAGGAGTGCGGGGTGGAAGATATCGTCGAAGACAAGGCACGCAAGCTGGTGAGCACCCCGGCCTATATGCTCGGCAAGAACATCAGCGAGGTCGCTTCAGGGATCAACAAGCTGGTGGATCGGGTGCTGGAACTGACCCACGAGAACGACTGATAGCCCCACCTATGGTGAGCAGGCTTGTAGGTGACTCGGCTTGTTGTGGCGAGCGGGCTTGCCCCGCGTTGGGCTGCGCAGCAGCCCTAAAACCTGCAGCCATGGTCTAACGGACTCACCGCATCGCTTGAATTGGGGCGGCTTCGCCGCCCAACGCGGGGCAAGCCCGCTCGCCACGGATCAGGGTTGGCGCATCAAGCGTGTAAGAATGCGGTCCAGCGCATTGGCAAACGCCTGCTTTTCCTTCTCCCCGTGGGGCGGTGGCCCGCCCCCCATCTGGCCTTGCTCACGCAGATCAGTGAACAGATTGCGCACCGCCAACCGTTCACTCATGTTGGCGGGGCTGAACTCCTTGCCGCGTGGATCAAGCGCCGTAACGCCCTTCTTTACCAGGCGGTCAGCCAGCGGCACATCGCTGCAGATCACCAGCTCCCCGGGCTCCGCGTGCTCCACCAGGTAGTCATCCGCCGCATCCGGGCCGCTGGGCACCACAATCAGCTTCACACACGAGAAGCTCGGCTTGATCTGGCTCTGACCGGCCACCAACACCACTTCGAACTGGCGCTTGAGGGCGAACTTCACCACCTGGTCCTTGGCTGCCCGAGGGCAGGCGTCGGCATCGATCCACACCCGCATGCTCAGGCAACCACCCGGCGCTTTTCGGCCAGACGGCTGCGACCGTACAGCACCACAATCGCCAGGATCGCCACCGCCTGTGCACTCAACGAGTACGCATCGGCGTGGATGCCCAGCCAATCGAAATCAAAGAACGCCACCGGCCGGGTGCCGAAGATGCCGGCCTCCTGCAGCGCCTTCACCCCATGGCCGGCAAACACCACCGACAGCGCACACAGCAACGCCGCGTTGATGCCGAAGAACAACGCCAGCGGCAGCTTCGCCGAACCCCGCAGGATCACCCACGCCAAGCCCACCAACAGCACCAGCGCCGTGGCGCCACCCGCCAGCACCGCGTTATGCCCGGCCGGGCCGGCTTGCAGCCACAGGGTTTCGTAGAACAGGATCACTTCGAACAGCTCGCGGTACACCGAGAAGAACGCCAGCACCGCAAAACCGAAGCGCCCGCCGCCGCCTACCAGGCTGCTCTTGATGTAGTCCTGCCAGGCGGCGGCGTGGCGGCGGTCGTGCATCCACACGCCGAGCCATAGCACCATCACACTGGCAAACAGCGCCGTGCAGCCTTCAAGCAATTCGCGTTGGGCACCGCTCACATCGATCACATACGCGGCCAATGCCCAGGTCGCCAGGCCCGCCAGCAGCGCCAGGCCCCAGCCGACGTTAACGCTGCGCACCGCCGATTGCTGGCCGGTGTTGCGCAGGAACGCAAGGATCGCCGCCAGCACCAGGATCGCTTCCAGGCCTTCACGCAACAGGATCAGCAAACCGGAGATGTAGCTCAGCGACCAACTCAAGCCATCACCGCCAAGCAGGCCGGCGGATTCGGTAAGTTTGCCCTTGGCCACGTCCAGGCGTTGTTGCACCTGTTCAACCGGCAGACCGTCCTGCAACGACTGCCGGTAGGCCATCAACGCCTTTTCGGTGTCCTTGCGCACGTTGGCGTCGACGTTATCCAGCGAGCTTTCTACCAGTTCGAAACCTTCCAGGTACGCAGCCACAGACAGGTCGTAGGCCTGCTCATGATCGCCCTTCTGGAACGCCGCCAGACTCTTGTCCAGGGTGGCCGCGGTGTAGTCGAGCAACTGCGCCGGGCCACGCTTGACCTGCGGCGGCTGCGCACGCTGGGCGCGGAACGTAGCGGAGGCGGCTGGGCCGTTGGCCGCCAGTACTTCATTGGGGGTCTGGCGGGCCAAGTCGGCGAGGTTGAACGGTTGCTCGCTTTTTGCAGCCGCCGGGTCGGCAGTAAAGCCGGCGATGTAGGTAGCCAGGTCCCAGCGCTGGCGGTCGTCCAGTTGGTCGGCGAAAGACGGCATGTCGGTGCCTTCAACACCCAGGCCCAGGGTGTTGTAGATCGCGTAGAGGCTCAGGCGATCCAAGCGCACGGCGTCACGCAGATTGGCCGGTGGTGGCGTCATGCCCACGCTGGCCGGGCCGTCACCCGCACCTGCGGTGCCGTGGCACACCGAGCAATGCTGGGCATAGAGCGGCGCGCCTCGTGTTGGATCAGGGGTGATCGCCGGGGCCTGGCTGACTTCATAGGCCACGGCTAGTTGGGCACCTAACTGACGGGCTTGGCGGGCGACTGTCGTACCGTCCTGATGGGCGGTTACAGCGGCTGACAGTTCGTCGACGCCTTTGACCAACGCCGCGCGTTCCGGGCGCTGCGGCAGCTCTGCCACCAGGCCCTGCAACACCCCGAGAAACTCCAGCTGTTCACGGTATTCGGATTCATCGATTACCTTGCCCGCCTCCACCGTCGCTGGGTAGTCAGCACCAATGTAATCCAGCAAATGCAGGGCTTGTGGGGCACCCTCGGCCGTCGCGGCCAACAGATTGAAGCTGCACGACATCAACGCCGGCAAAACCAGCCAGGCGAGAAAGCGAAAAGGGGCAGTCATGAATGAATCTCAAAGGGAAATACGAAGTAACACATTGTCAAACGTTAAAGCGTTTGACTCAAGGCACAAGTGATTTGTCGTGGGTTGAGGCAAGGTAGTTTTCAGAACAGTTGGAGGGTGGGTATCAACACCCATGTGGAAGAGGGGCGTGCCCCTCCCCCATTTTCAATCCCGTTTCGTCAGTCAGGCCGTGGCACGATGCAAGCTGGCCAGGAAACCCGCAGCCCCCACAAACAACCCCGCAAACGTACGATTCATCCGTTTCTGCTGCTTAGGCGTGCGCAACAGGCGCAACACCTTCGACGCCAAGCCCGTATACCCCGCCATCACCACCATATCGACGCAGATCATCGTCGCACCCAGGATCAGGTACTGGATCAGTAGCGGCGCCTGTGGGTTCACGAATTGCGGCAGGACCGCCAGCATGAACACCAGGGCCTTGGGGTTGCTGGCGTTGACCAGGAAGCCACGGAACATCATCGCCATCGGTTTACCGATCGGGCGCACGGCCGCGTCATCGGTCATGTCCATGGGCAGGGCGCGCCATTGCTTGATGGCCAGGTACACCAGGTACGCCACGCCAAACCATTTGATCGCATAGAAAGCGGTGGAGGATGTCGCCAGAATGGCACCCAGGCCGCACGCGACCACGGCAATCTGCATCGCCAGGCCCAGTTGCAGGCCGATGGCATTCCAGTAACCACGCAGGAAGCCGTATTGCAGGCCGCTGGACATCGAGGCGATGGCGCCAGCGCCAGGGGAAAGGGAGATGATCCAACTGGCCAGGAAAAAGGCCAGCCACGTATCGAGTGCCATTACACACCTCAGGAGGGAGTTTGCTGTTGTGCCTTAAGCTAACTCCGCCGACCAAAGGATGGCTATAGATTTTTACAGGATGTGATTACTAGCGGTCGCCCGGAAAGACATGGGTACCTGGCCAACGGCGCACCGAGCGCTGGAAGAACAGGCTGTTGGGCACCTGCACCATCGCACTGTCGGTACCGGCCTCTGCCACTTCGACCAGCGTGGTATAGAGCAGGTTGATCGCCACGACCCGACCCTTCACGCCCGGTTTGTCGACGGTATCCACCAGTTCGACGATGTCACCCAGGCGAAAGGGCCCGACGGTGAAAATCAGAATGGCGCACAGCAGGTTGGACAACACCGACCACATGGCGAAGAACGCCACGGCGGCAACCGCGACAAACCCGGAGAGTGCCGTCCACAACACCGTGGCGGACACGCCCAGGCGACCCAGCACAAAGATCAGCGCACTGCCCATGATCAGCCAGCGCAAGCCACCGCGCAGTGGCATCAGCAATTGCGGCGGGAACGGATAGCGCTCACCCAGGCGAGTCAGGCCCTTGGCGACAAACCGCTGTGCGAGGTAGCCGGCCAGCAGGATCAGCAGGATTTGCACGCCGACCCATACGGGTTCGACCCACTGCGTCGGTATCGGCAGTTGCAACGCTTCCATCAGGACAGCGCCTCCAGCTCCGCTTGCAGGGTTTCCAGCAATTCGAGGGCCTCCATCCAGGTTTCCTCCAATTGCCCTTCGCGTACTTTGAGCTTGGCCTGTTCAGCCAGCAGGTCGCGCAGTTCGTCCTTGCGCGCCGCCTCGTAGATGGCACTGTCGCCCAGGCTGGTTTCGATCCTGGCCAGGCGCTCATGCACCTTGCCCAGCTCGGCTTCCAGCTTGTCGGCTTCACGCTTGTGCGGCGCCAGCTGTTGACGCAGCGCGGCGGCGGCCTGGCGCTGGGCTTTCTTGTCGGTCTTGTCCGGGTTGACCGGGGTGTTGCTGACCGGCGCGTTGCGCAGGCGGTAATCCGTCAGCCAGCGCGCATAGTCATCCAGGTCGCCGTCGAACTCTTCGACTTTACCGTCCGCCACCAGTAGGAAGTTGTCGGTGGTGCTCTTGAGCAGGTGGCGATCGTGAGACACCACCAGCACCGCACCGCTGAACTCCTGCAAGGCCATGGTCAGCGCCAGGCGCATTTCCAGGTCAAGGTGGTTGGTCGGTTCGTCGAGCAGCAGCAGGTTCGGACGGTCCCAGGCGATCAACGCCAGGGCCAGGCGGGCTTTTTCGCCGCCGGAGAAATTCAGCACCGGCTCGTCGATACGCGCGCCACGGAAGTCGAAACCACCGAGGAAGTCGCGCAGGGTCTGTTCGCGCTCGGTCGGCGCCAGGCGCTGCAAGTGCAGCAACGGGCTGGCCTTGGCGTCCAGCGAGTCCAACTGATGCTGGGCGAAGTAACCCACCACAGTGTTCTCGCCACGGGTCAGACGCCCAGCCAATGGCGACAGCTCGCCTGACAGGTTCTTGATCAGCGTCGACTTGCCCGCGCCGTTGGGGCCGAGCAAACCGATACGCGCACCCGGCGTAAGCTGCAGCTTCACTTTTTCCAGGATGGTCTTGTCGCCGTAGCCCAGACGCGCATCGGAAAGATCCAGCAACGGGCTGGAGATCTTCACCGACTCACGGAACACGAAGTCGAACGGTGAGTCGACGTGGGCCGCCGACAGCTCTTCCATTCGCTCCAGGGCCTTGATCCGGCTCTGGGCCTGCCGCGCCTTGGTGGCCTGGGCCTTGAAGCGGGCAATGTAGCTTTCCATGTGCGCACGTTGCGCCTGCTGCTTCTCGTAAGCCTGTTGCTGCTGGGCCAGGCGTTCGGCGCGGGCGCGTTCGAACGCAGTGTAGCCGCCACGATAGAGGGTGATCTTTTTCTGCTCGACGTGGGCGATGTTGTCGACCACGGCGTCGAGGAAATCCCGGTCATGGGAGATCAACAGCAAGGTGCCCTGATAATTCTTGAGGAAGTCTTCCAGCCACAGGATCGCATCGAGGTCCAAGTGGTTGGTCGGTTCGTCGAGCAGCAGCAGGTCAGACGGGCACATCAACGCCTGCGCCAGGTTCAGGCGCATGCGCCAGCCGCCGGAGAAGTCGGCGACGGGGCGGTCCATCTGTTCGTTGGTAAAGCCAAGGCCGGCGAGCATTTTGCGCGCACGGGCGTCAGCCGTATAGCCGTCGGCGCTGTCGAGTTCCGAGTGCAGGCGCGCCTGTGCGGCGCCGTCCTGGGCTTCCTCGGCCTCGGCCAGGTCGTGTTGCACCTGACGCAGGCGCAGATCGCCATCGAGCACGTAGTCGATTGCAATACGGTCGAGGGTGTCGATCTCCTGGCGCATATGGGCGATGCGCCAGTCGGCTGGCAGCAGGCAGTCCCCGGAATCCGGGGTCAGCTCACCCAGCAACAGAGCGAACAACGTGGATTTGCCGGCGCCGTTGGCACCGATCAGGCCGGCTTTGTGACCGGCGTGCAGGGTCAACTCGGCGTCTTCGAGAAGACGTTGCGGACCACGCTGTAATGTTAGGCTTTGAAGTCGGATCATAATGGCGGCGGAGTCTACCAGCTTCGTTGGCCGCTGGCTTGGGTGTGAATATGTGCGCTGACCTGTGGAGCTTTGCCCTCTCGACTTACGCCCGCTCAGGGTGCGAGGCCGCTTGCCTGCGTTTGCAGGAGCAAGGTGCGGACGTGTGCCTGTTGCTGTGTGGTGCGTGGCTCGAGCAGCGTGCGGTGATAGCGACCGCCGAGCGCATGCAGGCGCTGAAACAGATCGCCGGGTCTTGGCAGACACACGTAATCAAACCGTTACGACAGGTGCGCATGCAATGGCGCGCCATGGCGCTGCAGGATCAGGATTTGGCGGGCTTACGCGAACGGGTCAAGGCCCTGGAGCTGGACGCCGAACGGCAGTTGCTGGAGCGCCTGGAAGCGTTGGCACAAACATGGCCGACAGGCGATGCGCAGGGTCAGCAACGATGGTTGGAAGGACTGGCGGCTGAGGATACCGCCAACCTTGACCGCGACGCGCTGCAGCAGCTGCGCGTCGCGGCCACCAGCACTTAGGAAGCGCTGGTTGGGGTGGTGCTTGGCGCTACCGGGGCAGGCGTGCTGCTGGCCGGTGCAGTTGGAGCGGTGGCTGCAGCCGGGGCGGCAGCAGGTGTTGCTGGCTTGGCAGCAGCAGGTTTGGCTGCTGGCTTGGCGGCTGGTTTCGCAGCAGCAGGTTTGGCCGCTGGCTTGGCGGCTGGTTTCGCAGCAGCAGGTTTGGCCGCTGGCTTGGCGGCTGGTTTCGCAGCAGCGGTTTTAGCAGCTGGCTTGGCGGCTGGTTTCGCAGCAGCGGTTTTAGCAGCTGGCTTGGCGGCTGGTTTCGCAGCAGCGGTTTTAGCGGCTGGCTTGGCGGCTGGTTTTGCAGCAGCGGTTTTAGCGGCTGGCTTGGCGGCTGGTTTTGCAGCAGCGGTTTTAGCGGCTGGCTTGGCGGCTGGTTTCGCAGCAGCGGTTTTAGCGGCTGGCTTGGCGGCTGGTTTTGCAGCAGCGGTTTTAGCGGCTGGCTTGGCGGCTGGTTTTGCAGCAGCGGTTTTAGAAGCTGGCTTGGCAGCAGCAGGTTTTGCTACGGCTTTAGCGGGTGCCTTGGCAGCAACAGCTTTGCTCGCCGGCTTCTTCGCCGCGCTCGCTGCAACAGCTTTAGCTGGGGTACGAGCACCCAACACCTTAGCCACGGCTTCCTTCACACGACCTACGCCCTGAGCCAGTTTCAGGCTTTCCTGAGCATCTTTTTTCAGTTGGGAAATGTAGGCGCGGGTTTCAGCTTGGCGATCCTTGAGGGCGTCCAGCAGGTCCTCAAGTTCTTTGACAGCGTCTTTGGCTTTGGCTTGTGCCTTGGCCTTGCCGGCAGTAGCGGCGTCTTGCAGTTTGGTACGGGATTTGTGCAGCTTTTCTTGCGCTTTACCGCGTTGTTTTTCCAGCTTGGCGAGCAGTTTTTCTGCATCGGCCAACGCTTGGGAACAGGCGCTTTCCAGATGTTCGAGCAAGCTGCCCGAGAGTTGTTGGAGTAAATGCAACGGGGTATTAACAGGCTTCTGTTTGGCCGACATGGTTTACCTCCTGGCTGACGTGGGTGCGGCTCATACTAGCCCTCTGCTCTTACCGCCGCTAGGGCATGTTGACAGTATCGTTTGCCTGGCGTTGCACCGTGAGAAAATTCTTATCGAGATAACGAAAATACGCGGCACTTTTTACGTCACCACACTGGCATAATCCGTCGCACTTTCGGCGGGAGGATGCCCATGTCGCGTTACCTTTTTCTTGTGCTTGGCCTGGCGATTTCGGTGGCCAATGCGAGCGAACAATCGCCGGTAAAAAACACCGACCAGAACCAGCACGACCTCGCCTACAGCCTGGGCGCCAGCCTCGGCGAACGCCTGCGCCAGGAGGTTCCCGACTTGCAGATCCAGGCGCTGGTCGAAGGCCTCAAACAAGCCTATCAAGGCAAACCCCTGGCGCTGGACAACGCACGCATCGAACAGATTCTTGCCCAGCACGAAGCACAAAGCGAAGCTGACGCGCAGGCACCTCAAAGCGAAAAAGCACTCGCGGCCGAACAACAATTCCTGAGCAAAGAAAAAGCCACAAAGGGTGTGCGCGAGTTGGCGGATGGAATCCTGCTTACCGAGCTCACCCCAGGCACTGGCGACAAGCCGAAGGCCAGCGACCAGGTTCAAGTGAAGTACGTGGGACGGCTACCCGATGCGACAGTGTTCGACCAGAGCGCGCAACCTCAATGGTTTCGCCTGGACAGTGTGATCAGCGGTTGGAGCAGCGCGTTGCAACAGATGCCGGTGGGCGCCAAATGGCGCCTGGTGATTCCATCGTCCCAGGCCTATGGCGCCGACGGTGCCGGCGAGTTGATCCCGCCCTATACACCCCTGGTGTTCGAGATCGAATTGCTCGGTACCCGACACTGAGGCAATAAAAAACGGTGCGCCATGCGCACCGTTTTTTGTACCGCTATTATCGCGGATCAAGCCTGGGTAGCAGACTCTTCCTTGTGAGCGTTGTGCAGCACTTCGATCAGGCAGTCTTCCAGCTCGAACCGTTCGTGAAGCAACGCGCCCAATTCCTTGAATTTATCCGCCACGCAGTTACCGGCATCACACAGGTCGGTGAACTCGAGCAGCTTTTCAGTGATGACGTCGATACGCGGGTAAATGGTTTCCGCCAAATCCAGGCCACGCTGATCGTCGAAGGCCTCGGCCTCCTTGGTCAGTTGCTCATAGACACCGAAATGGCCGGCTGACACGTAGTCCACCAACACACCACAAAAGTCCTGCAACGGTTCACGGTTCTCGGCCAGTGCTTCAGGCTTGGCGCCAAGAGCATCAAAGGCCCGAACCAGTTCGTGACGTGCCTTCAACCAGCTGTCGATCAGCTTGTGCACCCCACCCCAGCGTTCCTGAGCATTCTGACAACTTTCCAGCATGATGATCTCTCTTCCCTAATAGGGGCGCTGCCGCCTGGTGCCCGCGCAACACTTCAAGGATAAAGCAGCAGCCGGACAAGGCCGCGTCTGACAAACGGTTTGAACTACACGTGCGGGCCAGATTATGCCCGCATGACTATGGCTTCAAGGTACGCAGGAGAGAAAGTTCATACAAGTGTTTAATCCCGTCCTACAAACTGCGACCCGATATCAGCGCCTCGCCGGGCGCAAACGTTGGCTCAAAAACAGCTGTGAAAATTGCATGACGCCCAATATCAACATTCCAATGAAGAACAGCAGGCTCCACTCCGGCAGGCTCAAGTCAAACAGCGTCCAGTTGATCTCAACGCAGTCGACGGTGCCTTTGACGGTCAATTGCAGAGCCTGCCAAAACGACAGGTTTTCGATCATGTAATGCAGGCTGGGCCAGCAATCAGCCGACTGTCCCGGTGCGGCGTTTTGCAGCAGTACCTGGCGTACGGCGGTAATGGCACCCAGCAGTGCGAAGCCCATGCTCGCCAGCCCATACAGGCAGATAACCGAGCGCTTGGGGTTATGAAGGGCGGCGACCAGATTGACTAATGTGAAACCGGCCAGGAAACCCCGCTGCATCTGGCACAGGAAGCAAGGACGCAACGAGACCCCGAACTCGAGGTAAAACGAGGCGCCCAATGTCAGCGCACCCGCCAGGAACGCAAGGACATACAAGGAGCGTGAAGGGGCCAAAGACATGCTTTATCCGCATCGCGAAAGATAGGTCGCTACGGTAGAGGAAAGGCCTGACCGCTTTCAATACATGCTGGAGCAGACGATTCCGCGAGAGGTTAAGGAGATCCCGCCAGAAGATGGAAGACTTTAGACAACAGAGCGTCGGACTTTGCCCACAATCTCGCTGATAGCTGCTTTCTGAGGTCCTGAGGGATTGGCTGCCAGACATATCCGAGCCAACCCTCGCCTGTCTTCCTGCCTCAAACCCGGGCCGGGACGGGTAACGGTGAAGCCAGCAAACGGTTATCCAGCAACCCCAGCCCTTCCTGGAACAATTGGTTACTGCGCTCGGTGTCACCCAGTTGGGCCAACAAACGCGCCAGCTCGGCGCAGGCCTCAGGGTTACGCTGCACCTGCAGGCTGCTTTCCAGATAGTCTCGCGCCTTGCCCCACAAACTGTTTTGCAGGCACAGACGGCCCAACGTCAGCAGCAGGCTGGCATCGCCAGGATGATCCTTCAGCCAACCTTCGGCAAACTTCAGCTGCCGGGCCGGATCGCCGCCACGCAACAGACCATACAGACGGATCAGGTGGCTGTCGTAACCACGCTTGATGGCGCCGCGCAATGCTTCCTCAGCCTTGGCGTCGGCGCCCAGTTGACGCAATTGCTCGGCATAGGCCAGGACCAATTGCGGCTCCTGACGCTGAGCGGATGTCAGTTGTTGCCAAGCCCGTTCAAGGGACTGCAAGCCGGCCTCGCCCTGTTCTTCACGTTGGGCTGCGAGGCTGAGGTTCTCGCCCCACGCACGACGCTCAAGCTCGGCCAGTTCACTGGCGGGCAGGACTTTGTCCTTGCGCAATTCCGGCAACAGGCGGATCACCGATGACCAGTCGCCCCGCTGCTGATGCAAGCGCTGCAATTGGCGCAGCACCTGCGCGTTATGGGGATGGCGTTCGTGCATCGCCTGCAAGGTGGTCAGCGCACCCTCCGTATCACCACGGTCCAGTTGCAGTTGGGCATGGCTCAAGGCAACCGCCAGCTCGGCCTGGGGCTGACGCTCCAGGGCACGCTCCAGCAAACCATCGGACTCTTCGTAGCGCCCCTGCTCATTGGCAGCACGGGCCGCGCCGAGGTAGTACAGCAGTGGCTGACGCTCGGCTTCGGCAGCGCGGTGCAGGTGGCGCTCGGCGCTGGCCCAGCGGCCTTCGGCGAGGTCCATCTGGCCTTGTTCGATGGCGATCTGCACGCGGCGGCTGCGGTTGCGCCGCGACCACGGGTTGACCACGCCACCGGAAGTGGTGACCAGGCTCAGGAGCACGCGGATCAGGTAAATCGCCAAACCGATGGCAAACACCGCCACCACGGTCGCCCACAGGCTTGACTCGTAATGCAGCACGTGCGGGTAGGTGACCAGCACGTAACCGGTGTGTTTCGAAATGCCCACCGCCAGCGCCAGCGCGATGGCAATCGCCAGCACCAGGACCACATAGAAACGTTTCATCAGCTCTACTCCTGCTTCGCCGGCGTCGCCGCCGCCTTGGCTTCGTCGGCAGACAGATGACGCCGCTCAAGGTACGCCTGCACTGCCGCCAGGCTCGCAGCCAGGTCCGGCGTCACCACCGACACCGCCTTGGGCTCAAGCTCTGCAATACGCGCCAGCATCGCCTTGCTCTGTGGGTTGTCCTGGTTGAAGTTGTCCTGCAAGACGCTGCGCGCCTCTCCTAGGGAGCGGCTATAGACTGCCGACTCGCCATTGAGAGCGGCCCATTGTGCTTGCTCCAGGGCCAGGCTCAGGGCCAGGCGCACCTGGTTCAAGCCTTGGCCGGCCAGGAGCGGGCGGATGTTGTCATCCGGGTTGAAGTCAATGCGGAAGTAGCGGGAAATCTGCTCCCACCATTGGCTCCAGCGGCTTTCGGTGTCCGTGGTCGGGCGGCCTTGGGAGGCCGGCTCGGTCAGCTGATATTCGGGGGCGATGGCCGCCAACTGCACGACCTGGTCGCGCAAGGCCGCCAATTGCAGGTACAGCCCGGTGCGGTCCGGCTGCTCGGTGCTACGCAGCGCAGCTAGGCTCTTGGCCAATTGCTCGCGTGCCGCGTAGGAGCCGGGATCGCTTTGTTCGCGAAGAATCTCGTCGGCACCCTGCACCAGCGCCTGCGCACTGTTGATGTCCTGCAGGGCAGACAGACGCAGGCTCGCCAGGCGAATCAAGTGTTCGGCCTCGGCCAGACGCCAGTCCTTGCGGCTGGCGCCCAGCACGGTTTCCAGGCGCTGGCTCAGACGTTGCTGGTCGCCCTGCAACTGGGCCACCAAACGACGGCGCTCCTCAAGCTCATCCGCACCCGGCAACTGCGCCACGCGCGCCGCCAGTTGTTGCTGGCTTTGCTTGAGGGACTGGGACTGGTCATCGAGGGTCTGCACCTGGCCCAACTGCTGTTGGCTGCTGGCCTGCAGGGCGCGGACCTGCCAGATCCCCCAACCGCCCGCGGCAACACCGGCGGCGCCGAGCAGCAGGGCGACGATTGCCAGGCCATTGCCACGGCGCGGCGCGGTGACCGGTGACTCAACCGGCGCATCAAGTGCGGGTTGGGTTTCATCTTTAGGCAAGGCTGTTTCGCTCACGTATCCGTCCTTTGCGTTTCAGAGAGTGGGAACGGTATAGCTCCGTATCGCCACTAACAAAGCCGCGGCACTCGCACCACGACAATCCACAACTTTTTCTGCACCGGCGGCCCGCGCCATCTCATGGACTCGCGGGCTCGGCACGAACAACGGTAGCTGTGCCACTTGCGGCCAATCGGCTCCGGCCAGGGCTTGCAGGTGTAGAAAACCCTGCCCACTGCTGACCACCAGGCCGTTCAAGCGTTCCAACTGGATGCGTTGCATCAGTACCCCGGCGTCGTAGGCCGGCAGGAAACGGCGATACAACTCCAGATAGTCGACACTAGCACCTTGCTCACGCAAACGCTCCGCCAGCAGCTCACGCCCCCCCTCGCCTCGCAGGATCAAGACCTGGGCATCAGGGCGTGCGACAGCCTCGCGCAACGCAGGCAATTGAAGCAAGGCCTCGCTGTCGTCGCCAGTGGGGGGATAGTGAACGGTGAGGCCGTGATCAGCCAATACCTGCGCGGTGGCGGCGCCGACACTGAACCATGGCAACTGCGGCCATGCGCGATCCAGCTGCGCGACCGCAAGTCGCGCCGCCGGCTTGCTTACTACGATCACCGCGCAGTAGCGGCTCAGGTCATGGAAGACAGCCTGCTGTTCAGGAGTGACCGGCAGCGGCTCAATATCCAGCAACGGCAAGCTGCTGCTGAAAACCCCCGCATCGGACAACGTGGCCGCCAGGGCCATCGATTCCTCGGCAGGCCGCGTCAGCAGCACACGCCATTCGGTCACTGCGGGCCGGCCTCGCCGTAGACTTTTTGCAGAATGGCACCGGCGCCCTTCTCCAGCAGCGCTTCAGCCACCTGGATACCGAGGGCCGTGGCATCACGTTGCGGGCCACGGACCTCGGCAGTCAGCAGGGTGCCACCCTCCGGATCACCCACCAGGCCACGCAACCACAGGTTTTCACCTTCGAGCACGGCGTAACAGGCGATTGGCACCTGGCAGCCACCGTTGAGGTGCTTGTTCAGGGCGCGCTCGGCCGTGACGCGCACTTCGGTATCCTGGTGATCAAGAGGTTTGAGCAGGGCGTGGATTTCTCGGTCGGCGGTACGGCATTCGATGCCAACGGCGCCTTGCCCACCGGCGGGCAGGCTGTCCTCGACGCTGATGGCCGAGGTGATGCGGTCTTCAAAACCGAGACGGATCAGGCCGGCGGCGGCGAGGATGATCGCGTCATATTCACCGGCATCCAGCTTCGCCAGGCGGGTGTTGACGTTGCCACGCAGGAAGCGGATCTGCAGGTCCGGACGACGAGTCAGCAGCTGCGCCTGGCGACGCAGGCTCGACGTACCGACGATGCTGCCCAAAGGCAACTCATCCAACGATGCATAAGTATTGGAAACGAAGGCGTCACGCGGGTCTTCACGTTCACATATGCAAAACAGGCCCAGGCCTTCTGGAAAGTCCATGGGTACGTCTTTCATCGAATGCACGGCGATGTCGGCTTCGTTTTCCAGCAGCGCGGTTTCCAGTTCCTTGACGAACAAGCCCTTGCCGCCGATCTTCGACAGTGGCGAGTCGAGCAGCTTGTCGCCACGACTGACCATGGGCACCAGAGACACCTTGAGGCCAGGGTGGGCCTGCTCAAGGCGTGCTTTGACGTATTCGGCCTGCCACAAGGCCAGGGCGCTTTTACGGGTGGCGATGCGGATTTCGCGAGAGGACATGGATCAATCCGTACTGAATAGATACGGCAGATAATAACAGCTCAGGCAAATACGCTTTGATTTGAATCAGCAAGTGCGGGGCCTCCCTGGCCACCTCGCACCGGGATATGGAATGCAGGCCTCGCTACAACCCTTGGGCTAAAGCTGCTGCATCATCTTGCGCACACCGGCCACATGCCGTCGGCTGACGATCAACGCGTCGCCGTTAAGGCCTTTGAGGAAAAGCTGGAAATGCCCCAGGGGCGTGCGCTGCAAACGTTCGATGCGCTCACGGGCCACCAGCGCGTTGCGGTGGATACGCACGAAGCGGTCGCCGAACTCATCCTCAAGCGCCTTGAGCGGCTCATCGAGCAGCACTTCGCCGCCCTGGTGACGCAGCGTCACGTACTTGTGATCGGCAATAAAATAGACCACTTCACCCAGCGGGATAAGTTCGATGCCTTTACGGGTACGGGCGCTGATATGGCTGCGTGGCCCGTTACCACTTTGGGCGGCAGGCTGAGTCAGGGCGGCAAGCTGGACGCGGGTTGGGCGCTCAGCCTTTTTGAGGGCCTTGAGCAAGGCGTCGCCCACCACCGGTTTGATGAGGAAGCTGACACCGCTGGCTTCCAGCGTTTCCGTGGAAAACTCTTCACCGGTTGCGCAAAACACCACGGCAGGTGGCGACTCTCGCTCGCTCAATCGGGCCGCCACTTGCAAGCCATCGAGGCCCGGCATGCGGATATCGAGCAACACCACATCCGGCTTGAGGCTGTCGATCAGCGTCAACGCCTCTTCGCCCGTGGTGGCGCTCGGCTCTAATACTGCATAACCCTCGAGTTCACTGACCAGACGGCTCAGTCGCTCGCGGGCTTGGGGTTCGTCATCAACGATCAGGACATTCATATTGCGCTGGATTCCTGCGTGAGTCTCGCACAAGGATAGCGTAGACAGGTGCGGTGACTTGCGTCACAGCGATCCACGCTAAGACTAGCGCGAGCGGCAAAAAGTGCCCTGAGAGTGGCACCCATATTTACCCGGACCTGTTCAATAGCGCCCAAGACCTGCTGCCTTCGGGCATCGTCGTAGGGTTTGCTGATACACAATCCGAATACCCCCCTTTTTTAATGGATAGTCTGGGCTCTGACCGCATTACCCGACTTTGGTGCATTCACACACTATCAGTCCAACTGTAGACGCTCGCCGAGACGACATTGCTCAATCGTCAAATATCGTTTCAATAAGCCCCTTTCCTCAGTCTCGTCCTGGACGCGGTCGACGGCAAGGCACTTAGCCATCCTTTGCACAAATAAAAATGCCGACGACCCGCAGCACCGCGTCCACGGGCAACCCTGTTATTATCGCCGGCACACTTCCATGCCTCTTTATTAAGCAGATCACGAGCGAATCCATGAGCACCGACAAGACCAACCAGTCCTGGGGCGGCCGCTTCAGTGAACCCGTCGACGCCTTCGTCGCCCGCTTCACCGCCTCCGTCACCTTCGACCAGCGCCTGTACCGCCACGACATCATGGGCTCCATCGCCCACGCGACGATGCTGGCCAAGGTCGGCGTGCTGACCGATGCCGAGCGCGATAGCATCATCGACGGCCTGACCACCATCCGTGGCGAGATCGAAGCCGGCACGTTCGACTGGCGCGTCGACCTGGAAGACGTGCACATGAACATCGAGGCCCGCCTCACCGACCGCATCGGTGTGACTGGCAAGAAGCTGCACACCGGCCGTAGCCGCAACGACCAGGTGGCCACCGATATCCGCCTGTGGCTGCGTGACGAGATCGACCTGATCCTGTCCGAAATCACCCGCCTGCAGAAAGGTTTGCTGGAGCAGGCCGAGCGTGAATCGGACACCATCATGCCGGGCTTCACTCACCTGCAGACCGCGCAACCGGTGACCTTCGGCCACCACTTGCTGGCCTGGTTCGAAATGCTCAGCCGCGACTACGAGCGCCTGGTGGACTGCCGCAAGCGTGCCAACCGCATGCCTCTGGGCAGCGCCGCTCTGGCCGGCACCACTTACCCGATCGACCGCGAGTACACCGCACAATTGCTGGGCTTCGACGCTGTTGGCGGCAACTCGCTGGACGGCGTGTCGGACCGTGACTTCGCCATCGAATTCTGTGCCGCCGCCAGTATTGCGATGATGCACCTGTCGCGCTTCTCCGAAGAGCTGGTGCTGTGGACCAGCGCGCAATTCCAGTTCATCGACCTGCCGGACCGCTTCTGCACCGGCAGCTCGATCATGCCGCAAAAGAAAAACCCCGACGTGCCCGAACTGGTGCGTGGCAAGAGCGGCCGCGTGTTCGGCGCCTTGATGGGCCTGCTGACCCTGATGAAAGGCCAACCCCTGGCCTACAACAAGGACAACCAGGAAGACAAGGAGCCGCTGTTCGACGCCGCCGACACCCTGCGCGACTCGCTGCGTGCGTTTGCCGACATGATCCCGGCGATCAAGCCCAAGCACGCGATCATGCGTGAAGCGGCGCTGCGCGGGTTCTCCACGGCGACCGACCTGGCCGACTACCTGGTGCGCCGTGGCCTGCCGTTCCGCGATTGCCACGAAATCGTCGGCCATGCGGTGAAGTACGGCGTGGACACCGGCAAGGACCTGGCGGAAATGAGCCTGGAAGAACTGCGCCAGTTCAGCGACCAGATCGAACAGGACGTGTTTGCCGTGCTGACCCTGGAAGGTTCGGTGAATGCCCGCAACCACGTGGGCGGGACCGCCCCGGCGCAGGTAAAAGCCGCAGTGGTACGCGGCCAGGCCCTGCTCGCAAGCCGCTAAACAGGTGGGAGTGCGGTGCAGCCTGGGTTATTTCTTGGCCGCAATCATGGCCCTGAACGCAGGCATCGCCGCCTCCCTGTCCTCCGCCACTTTCTGAGCGTTGGGCATCGCATGCAACATGTCCAGCAACGCCTTGGCCGCCGGCATTTCAGCCAGCAAATCCAGGCCGAACAGTTTTTCGCCCACCGCGCAGGCGAGGTTCACGCTGTACATGAAGTACAAATCCGCAATCGTGAAGCTCTCCCCCGCCACATACGGCGCGAACTTGCCGTGCCTGCCCAGCGCACCGACCCCCAGTAACAGCTCGGACCTGGACTTCTCCTTGATCGCCTCCGGCACCGGCATGCCCATAAACGCTTCGGCGTAACACGCGCGGGCCGGCAGTTCGATGTACAACTCGATCTCCCTGCACAGCGCCAGCACCTGGGCTCGCTGGAACGGCTCGGCGGGCAACAGCGAAGGTCCTTCCTGGGTCTGTTCGATGTATTCGAGGATCACACTGGTTTCGTTGATAAACCCCTGCTTGACGCCGAGGGCCGGCACCTTGCCACGTGGGCTCACCGCAAAGACATGGGGGGTCTGCCCAGAGAAAAAGGGCACCTCTTCGAACGACAGTCCTTTCTCCAGCAGCGCCAGCTTGACCATGTTGTAGTAGTTGCTGACCGAGAATCCGTAGAGCTTGAGCATTGCAGGTGCCTCCAGGCCGGGAATGGGGTTGGCTGCAGGGGTTATAGCCCTCAGGGCCCGGCCTTGCCAGCAGCATCACCCGCCTGAATGGGGGTAGACTGACGCCCTTTCCTTGAGGAGCCAGCCATGAGCGAGCCGACCGATATCGACAACGACGAAGAAGAATTCGCCGAAAACACCCTGATCGAAGCGATCGAGAACCAGATTGAAAGCGAAAACCCGCCGGCGGCCAAAGCCACGTTCAACAAGCTGACACTGGTGGGTTATGAGCGTGAAGAGATCCTGCAACTGATGGCCCACGTGCTGGCTGTCGAGATTGATGCGCTATTGGAAGAGGACCGTGCGTTCAATACCGAATGGTATGAAACTGCATTGCGCGCCCTGCCGGAACTGCCCCCGGAAAAGCAATAATCCAGGGGCGCTGCAACACGCTGGACAGTTCGGCAAAGTGCGTTCACCTTATGGCCTGCTAGCCTCTAATAAATTCTTAGAAAGTCTGGAGTCCTTATGTCGTATACCCCTGAGTTGGTTGCCGAACTGGAAATCCTTGTACTCTTCCCATTGGACAGCACCAAGGAAGGTCTGAAAGTTCACCAGACCGCCGCGCCCACTGCCGTCGCTGCTGCCAAGCGCCTGCACGCGAAAGGACTTATCGACCAACCGGACGGGGGCTACCTGACCAGCCTTGGCCGGGACGCTGCCGAACAAGCCCAGACCCTGCTGACCATCCTGACCACTGCCACTACCAAAGAAGCTGCCTGATACCCTACATCGCCCATGGAGTCCGCTACTGGCGGATTCCGGGGGCATTGCTTTGGAGGTGCGAAAATTCTGACGTCAAAATCCATTTCCCTCTAAACCTCCTACGCTACTGGCTGTAAACTCCTACATGGCCGCCCACGTCGGGCTCTGCGAGCCACCGACTTCGACATGACCCGCACCCATGAGATCCGCCCCGACCTGGACGAAGGCATCGACCGTAAGGTGCTGGCCCAATTGCGCGCGCGTTTCATGGCCCTCAACGAAGGGCGCATGGCCCGGGCTGTCGAAGGGCTGACGCCGCGTCAGCAAAGCGTGCTGACCTTGTTGCCGCTGTTCTTCCACGTCAATCACCCGTTGCTGCCCGGCTATGTATCGGGCAGTACACCGGCCGGCCTGTCGAATTTCGAACCCGACGCCCAGGCACTGACCGAAGCCCAGCGCCTGACCCGCTCGTTCTCCTACAAGCCACGCCACGGCAACCCACCGCGACCGATTCACGGCCTGTTTCTAATGGGCAGCCTTGGGACGCTGGCCCAGGCCGACCAGAGCGATATGGATGTGTGGGTGTGTCACGCCGCCGACCTGAGCGAGGTGGAACTGGCCGAACTGCGCAAGAAATGCCAACTGCTGGAAGCCTGGGCCCTGACCATGGGTGCCGAGGCGCACTTCTTCCTGATCGAGCCGACACGCTTTGTGCTCGGTGAGCGCGACACGCAACTGAGTTCCGACGATTGCGGCACCACCCAGCATTACCTGTTGCTGGACGAGTTCTACCGCACCGCCATCTGGCTGGCCGGGCGTACACCGATCTGGTGGCTGGTGCCGGTGTATGAAGAGACTCGTTATGCCGAGTTCACCCACACGCTGATTTCCAAGCGCTTTATCCGTGCCGACGAAACCCTGGACCTTGGCCACCTGGCGCGCATCCCTCCGGGCGAATTCATCGGCGCCGGGTTGTGGCAGCTGTTCAAGGGCATCGAGTCGCCCTACAAGTCGGTGCTCAAGCTGCTGCTGACCGAGGTCTATGCCAGCGAACACCCGAACGTGCACTGCCTGAGCCTGCGCTTCAAGCGCGCGGTATTCGCCAACCAGATGGACCTGGACGAGCTGGACCCCTACATCGTGGTCTACCGCCGCATCGAGGAATACCTCAAGGCCCGCAACGAGCCAGAACGCCTGGAGCTGGTGCGGCGTTCGCTGTACCTCAAGGTCAACCGCAAGCTCAGCGCCGGCCAGCGCAGCACCAGCTGGCAACGCCTGCTGCTGGAGCGCCTGGCCCATGAATGGGGCTGGGACCAGCGCCAACTGACACTGCTGGACAGTCGCAGCCAGTGGAAAGTACGCCAGGTCGCCTCCGAGCGCCGCGCACTGGTCAACGAGCTCAATTACAGCTATCGCTTCCTGACCCAGTTCGCTCGCACCGAACAGACCGTCAGCCTGATCAACAAACGCGACCTCAACGTATTGGGCCGGCGCCTGTATGCCGCCTTTGAACGCAAGGCCGGCAAAGTCGAGTTCATCAACCCCGGCATCGCCCCGGATCTGGCCGAAGACACCCTGACCCTGGTGCAATCGCCCAACCGCAAGGAGCCGGGCCAACACCACTGGGGCCTGTACAACGGCAACCTCACGGCCCTGGAATGGGAGCACTTCGCGCCGATCAAGCGCAGCCGCGACCTGCTGGAGATGCTCACATGGTGCCATCGCAACGGTGTGATCGACAGCAGCACCCGCCTGGCCCTGCACCCCGGCACCAGCGACATGACTGAGTTCGAGCTGTTCAACCTGCTGGGCAGCCTGCAACAGAGCGTCGCCCTGCCCCTGGCCAGCGTCGATGAAGAGCGCCTGCTGCGCTCGGCGGTGCCTGAGGAAGTCCTGCTGCTGATCAACGTCGGCGTCGACCCGCTCAAGCACCACCGCGACCTGAACATCCTGATGACCACCGAACGCACCGACTCCCTGAGTTATGCCGGTGTGCGCGACAACCTGGTGCTGACCTTGGACCAGGTCACGCTCAACAGCTGGAACGAGGTGATGGTCAGCCGCTACGACGGCCCTCACGCCCTGCTCGACTGCCTGCGCGACTACCTCAATCAATTGCCGGCGGACCATCTGCCACGGCTGCGGGTGCGCTGCTTCTGTCACAACCGCGCGCAGTTCATTGCCCAGCGCGTGGAAGAAATCTTCGACACCGCCCAGAACCTGCTGCTCGGTCAGGGCAATCACCGTTACCTGCTCCAGGTACAGCAGCACTATCACGTGATGGAGCTGATACCGGGCCAGGCGACCCACGTGTCACTGCCCACCCAGGACGCGCTGATCGCCTACCTCAGCGAAGAACTGGCCCGCTACAGCCCGCTGCATCTGGACGCCATGGCCCTGGAAGACCACGACCTGGCGCTGCTGCTGCCGATGGGGCTAGCCGATTGCGTGCAGGTGTTCTACCGAGTCAACGAAGGCTTCGCCGAGTTGTATGTGCTGGATGAGTTCAACGCGCTGTGGCAGCAGCGCTTGCCGTTCCATGACGAACAGAGCCTGCTGGCGCCGTTGCAGCGCTTTTTGCAGTCGATCATTTATCGCCGCGACGCGCTGTCACCGCTGGACCCGCATGAGCCACTGGGCGCAGTGCAAACCTTGTATTACCAACTGTTGCCGTCGGGCAGCGGTCGCGCGCGCGGCATCGAGCCTCGCCCTGCGCCGTCGAACCCGGCGAATAAACCGTTCTATGACGTGCAGGCGATTATCGGCAAGGCAGCGCCGGGCCAGGTGGGGATCACCCTGTACTGCAATCAGCGGGAGTTTTCCGAGCTGGAATTTGGCGACCAGCTGTTTGCAGTGGTCGCCCAGGAAATCGTCGGGCAACGCCGGGAGCCCGAACGTTACCGCTGCTACATCACCGACTTGGACCTGTCCGGCCTGCTCGGTGATGTGCAAAGCCCCAGCAACCTGTACCTGCGCTACAAGGCCGAGCTGGAACTGTCGCTCAACGAAGCGCTGAGCCGGATTTAAAGAGGGAAGGCACCGCCATCCTTGGGCTGGCCTTCAACACTGAGCAATTCCAGCTTGAGCGTCTTGCCGCCAGGGGCCGGCCAGTCGATATGCTGGCCAACCTGCAGGCCAAGCAAAGCACTGCCTACCGGTGCCAGGATCGAGATCTTGCCTTCATCGGCATTGGCATCTTTCGGGTAGACCAGGGTCAGGTGGTAGTCCTTGCCGCTGCCTTGCTCACGGCAATGCACGCTGGAGTTCATGGTCACGACACCCGCAGGCACTTCATCGTGGCCAACCACTTCTTCGGCGCGGTCGAGTTCGGCTTGCAACGCTTCGACGCCGGGAGATTCGTCGCCCAGGCGGTCGATCAGTTGCTCCAGACGCTGCACGTCAAGACGGGTGAGGATGATGGACGGTGCGGTGGTCATGATTCAGGCAGACTCCTTTTTTCTGCACAAAAAAGCAAAACCCCGCCAGGAAAGGCGGGGTTCTCACGGGCCTCGATGAGTTGAGGCGTATCCGGACACTACCACAGCGTCACAAATAAACAAGACAGCCTCAGGCGCGGGCCCGGCGCTGCTCGGCCTCGGCGCAGATGATCCGGCGCCGTGCATCGTCGGCAGAGCGCCATTCACGGATATCTTCCACATGGCGGAAGCAGCCGAGGCAGACTTTCTGCTCGTCCAGGCGACACAAACTGATACAAGGTGACGGCACCGCCGGGCTGACATTACTGAACAGCGGCTTGGGCGGACGGACGGCAGCAGGCTGGGTCACCATCAAATCTCGTCGAAATCCAGGTCGGCGCCGGCTTGTTCCTTGACCAGGCGCGCGAGCATCTCACTGAGCAGTTCATCGCTGGTGTCACACTGCCAATTGTTGTCTTCTTCGTTGAAATCAAAGTGAAAACCACCGGAACGCGCAGCCAGCCACAACTGACGCAGCGGTTCCTGGCGGCTGAAGATCAATTGAGTGCCGTTTTCAAACTTGACGGTCAGTACACCGGCCGAATTTTCCAGGTCCACGTCCAGGCCGCTGTCGTCGAAAATATCTTCCAGCGCCTGCTGGGTCGAATCCACCAGGTCGTGAAAACGGGCTTCGGTCAAACTCATTGTGGCAACCTCAAAAGTGTCTGGTTTTGCTCGAGCGCCGCACGATACGGGCGAGCCCCGCCGATTGCAAAGGATACCGATTCCATCACGATTGGCGGTACGAAATATCCACGGCCAGCGTAGTCCACTTCATCTTCATGTCGGCAAACCCCCGCCGGACGGGTATTCCAGCGCATAGGCAAGCTGGCGGGTGGTCGGTATACTCGGGCGCAATTAATGCATATTCAAGGATTTCGCCATGAAGCGCCTGATCTCTTCCCTTGCTGCGCTCGTCGCGGTCGCTTGCCTCGTTAGTGCCTGTGGTCAAAAAGGCCCGCTGTACCTGCCCGATGACAGCAAAGACCCGAATGAACAGGCGCAATCGTCGCAAAAACCATCCAAAGCGCATAAGCACGACACCTACGAATAAGGGTACTCCATGGACGCTTTTAACTACCGGGACGGCGAGCTGTTCGCGGAAGGCGTGGCGTTGTCCGCGATTGCCGAGCGCTTTGGCACCCCGACCTATGTGTATTCCCGTGCGCATATCGAAGCCCAGTACCGCTCGTTCACCGACGCGCTCGACGGTGTACCGCACCTGGTGTGCTACGCGGTCAAGGCCAACTCCAACCTGGGTGTACTGAATGTCCTGGCGCGCCTCGGCGCTGGTTTTGACATCGTCTCCCGTGGCGAGCTGGAACGTGTGCTGGCTGCCGGCGGCAAAGCCGACAAGATCGTGTTCTCCGGCGTCGGCAAGACCCGCGAAGACATGCGCCGCGCCCTGGAAGTCGGCGTGCATAGCTTCAACATCGAATCCACCGACGAACTCGAGCGCCTGCAGGTCGTGGCCGCCGAGATGGGCGTTCGCGCGCCGATATCCCTGCGCGTCAACCCGGACGTCGACGCCGGCACCCACCCGTACATTTCCACCGGTCTCAAAGAGAACAAGTTCGGCATCGCCATTGCAGACGCCGAAGACGTGTACATCCGCGCTGCCCAACTGCCAAACCTGGAAGTGCTGGGCGTCGACTGCCACATCGGTTCGCAACTGACCAGCCTGCCTCCGTTCCTGGATGCCCTCGACCGCCTGCTGGCGCTGATCGACCGTCTTGGCGAATGCGGCATCTACCTGCACCACATCGACCTCGGTGGTGGCGTGGGCGTGCGTTACCGCGATGAAGAGCCGCCGCTGATTGCCGACTATATCCAAGCCGTGCGCGAGCGCATCGAAGGCCGTGACCTGACGCTGATGTTCGAGCCGGGCCGCTATATCGTCGCCAACGCGGGCGTGCTGCTGACCCAGGTCGAGTACCTCAAGCACACCGAGCACAAGGACTTCGCCATCGTCGACGCGGCGATGAACGACCTGATCCGCCCGGCGCTGTACCAGGCCTGGATGAATGTCACCGCCGTGACGCCGCGCGCCAGTGAAGCCCGCGCCTACGACATCGTCGGCCCGATCTGCGAGACCGGCGACTTCCTGGCCAAGGATCGTCAGCTGGCCCTGGAAGAAGGCGATCTGCTGGCCGTGCATTCGGCCGGTGCCTATGGGTTTGTCATGAGTTCCAACTACAACACCCGCGGGCGTACCGCCGAGGTGTTGGTGGACGGTGATCAAGCGTTTGAAGTGCGTCGCCGCGAGACGGTAGCCGAGTTGTATGCTGGCGAAAGCCTGCTGCCGGAGTAAGCCATGCTGCTGCGTTTTACCAAGATGCACGGGCTGGGCAATGATTTCATGGTCCTCGACCTTGTCAGCCAGCACGCGCATATCCTGCCCAAGCACGCTAAACAGTGGGGCGATCGTCACACCGGCATTGGTTTCGACCAGTTGCTGATCGTCGAGGCGCCGAGCAATCCGGAGGTGGATTTCCGTTACCGGATCTTCAACTCCGACGGCTCCGAAGTGGAACAGTGCGGCAACGGTGCGCGCTGCTTCGCACGCTTTGTGCTGGACAAGCGCCTGACCGCCAAGCGGCAGATCCGTGTCGAGACCAAGAGCGGCGTGATCGAGCTGGATATCCGCAGTGATGGCCAGATCAGCGTCAACATGGGCGCGCCACGCCTGGTGCCGGCGGATATTCCGTTCCAGGCCACCGAGCAAGCTGTCAGCTACGCCCTGGACGTTGATGGCAAGACCGTCGATATCGCCGCCGTGTCCATGGGCAACCCCCATGCGGTGCTGCGGGTCAACGACATCAATAACGCCCCCGTGCATGAATTGGGGCCGAAAATCGAACACCACCCGCGCTTTCCGGCGCGGGTCAACGTGGGCTTCCTGCAGGTGATCGACCGTACCCGCGCGCAATTGCGTGTATGGGAACGCGGCGCCGGCGAAACCCAGGCCTGCGGCACCGGCGCGTGCGCCGCTGCCGTGGCCGCGATCAGCCAGGGGTGGATGGATTCGCCACTGCTGATCGACCTGCCCGGCGGACGCTTGTCCATCGAGTGGGCTGGCCCTGGCCACCCGGTGATGATGACCGGGCCGGCCTCGCGCGTATACGAAGGACAGGTCCGTCTATGAGTGAGCCAAGCCAATGACCGATAAGCCTCAAGTACCCGCACAAGCATCCCCGAGCAACAGCCTGGAGGCCGCTGCTGTCGCGGCGTACCTTGAGGCTAATCCGGACTTCTTCGTCGAACACGAAGAGCTGTTGCCGGCCCTGCGCATCCCCCATCAACGCGGGGATACCGTGTCGCTGGTAGAGCGGCAGATGAAGATCCTGCGCGAGCGCAACATTGAAATGCGCCACAAGCTCTCGCACCTGATGGACGTCGCCCGCGACAACGACCGCCTGTTCGAGAAAACCCGCCGCCTGATCCTGACCCTGATGGACGCCACCAGCCTGGAAGAAACGGTGATCGCCGTGGAAGACAGCCTGCGCCAGGACTTCCAGGTGCCGTTCGTGAGCCTGATCCTGTTCAGCGACAATCCGATGCCGGTGGGTCGTTGGGTCAGCGGCAGCGACGCACAAACCACCATCGGTGGCCTGCTGTCCGAAGGCAAGACCATCAGCGGCACCTTGCGTGAGCATGAGCTGGACTTCCTGTTCGGGGCCGAACAGCGCAAGCAGATCGGCTCCACTGCCGTCGTCGCCCTCAGTCATCAAGGCCTGCATGGCGTGCTGGCCATCGCCAGCCGCGATCCTCAGCACTACAAAAGCTCCGTGGGTACCTTGTTCCTGACCTACATCGCCGAAGTACTGGGCCGCGTCTTGCCGCGTTTCACCACCGCCCTGCGCGCGGTGCGCTAGCCATGGAACGGCAACTGGACGCTTACTGCGCTCACCTGCGCAACGAGCGCCAGGTGTCGCCCCATACCCTGGAAGCCTACCGACGGGACTTGAACAAGGTCCTGGCCTACTGCGAAAAACAACAGATCAGCAGCTGGAAGGCCCTGGATATCCAGGGCCTGCGCAGCCTGATCGCGCGACTGCACCAGGCCGGCCAATCCTCGCGCAGCCTGTCGCGCCTGCTCTCGGCGGTGCGTGGGCTCTATCACTACCTGAACCGTGAAGGCCTGTGCGACCACGACCCGGCCAACGGCCTGTCGCCACCCAAGGGCGAGCGGCGCCTGCCCAAGACCCTGGACACTGACCGTGCCCTGCAACTGTTGGACGGTGCGGTCGAGGATGACTTCCTGGCCCATCGCGACCAAGCGATTCTGGAACTGTTCTATTCCTCGGGCCTGCGCCTTTCTGAGCTGACCGGCCTGAACCTGGATCAATTGGACCTGGCAGACGGGCTGGTGCAAGTGCTCGGCAAGGGCAGCAAGACCCGCGTCCTACCGGTAGGCCGCAAGGCACGGGAAGCATTGCAGCTGTGGTTGCCGCTGCGCCTGCTGACCAACCCGGCGGACGATGCGGTGTTCGTCAGCCAGCAAGGCCGGCGTCTTGGACCCAGGGCGATTCAGGTGCGGGTGAAGGCCGCCGGGGAGCGAGAGCTGGGGCAGAACCTGCACCCACATATGCTGCGACACTCTTTCGCCAGCCATCTGCTGGAATCGTCCCAGGACCTGCGCGCCGTGCAAGAGCTACTGGGCCACTCCGATATCAAGACCACACAGATCTATACCCATCTGGATTTCCAACACCTGGCAACGGTGTACGACAGCGCCCACCCAAGGGCCAAACGCATCAAGGACGGCGACTCATGAGTATCAAGCTGATCACCTTCGACCTGGACGACACGCTCTGGGACAACGTACCTGTCATCATCAGCGCCGAGGCATCGATGCGCGAATGGCTGGCGCTTAACGCCGCCAAGGTCGGCGATTTGCCGCTGGAGCACTTCGCCAGTCTTCGCCAACAGGTGCTGGAGCGCCATCCCGAGCTGAAACACCGCATCAGCATCCTGCGTCACCGGGTGTTGATGCATGCATTTGAGGAGGCTGGTTATCCGCAGCCTGAGGCCACGGAAATGGCCGATGTGTGCTTCGAAGCATTCATTCATGCGCGCCACCAGCTCACCCCGTTTCCCGAAGCCGAGCCTATGCTCCAGGCGCTACGCCAGCATTTCCTGCTGGGTGTGATCACCAACGGCAATGCCGATGTGCAGCGTGTTGGCCTGGCGGACTACTTCCATTTTGCGCTGCGGGCCGAAGATATCGGCATCGCCAAGCCGGATGTGCGGTTGTTTCAGGAAGCGTTGCAACGTGGTGGCGTGGACGCTGGTGCGGCGGTGCATGTTGGCGATCACCCGGGGGATGACATCGCCGGGGCGCAGCAGGCGGGGCTACGGGCGGTGTGGTTCAACCCGACGGGTAAGGCATGGGAGGGGGACAAGCGACCGGATGCGCAGATTCGTAGCCTGACAGAGTTGCCGGAACTGCTGCGCAGCTGGAAGTAACACCGTATGTCAGCATGTGGGAGGGGGCTTGCCCCCGATTACAGTGGGTCAGCCAATATATTCGTTGGCTGATACACCGCTATCGGGGGCAAGCCCCCTCCCACATTTTTTATCGCCGGTAACGTCCAGGCATGAAAAAACCCGCAGCGACGGCGGGCTTTTTCTTACAAGCAGGTGACTGACCTCAAATAGGTCGGCTGCCGTACTTGTTATCCGGCTTCTTCGGTGGGTCTGCCACCACGTTGGCCTCGACTTCCTGCACTTTGCCGCCTTTAGCGAGGAACTCTTCCATCGCACGGGCCAGGGCATCACGCTCTTTGTTCTTGGCTTCAACGCTTGGCAATTCGTCTACCGACACAGCTGCCTTGGCTTTGCCTTTGGCGGCCGGGACAGGCGCATCATCGCCACTGTCCTCGTCGGCAACGTCTTCCGCCGCCGCTTCAAGGCCTTCTTCGGTGTCGTCTTCGTCACCTACTTCGAGTTCGTCGTTTTCCAGATCATCGTCGCTCATGTTCTACCTCATGACTTGCGAAAAGCAGATTAGTTATAGCCCAGCTTCACCCTCTGTCGACGGCTGCCGGAAAAAAATCAACATCCACTGGTTAACCAGTGGCTTATGCCCCATCACCGTGCAAGGTGGCGAGGACTTTACGAGCACCGCCATGATCACGGTGCTCGCCCAGATAAACACCTTGCCAGGTCCCCATCGCCAAGCGGCCGGCCTTCACCGGCAAACTCAGCTGGCAGCCCAGGAGACTGGCCTTGAAGTGCGCCGGCAGGTCGTCCGGACCTTCGTCGTTGTGTTCGAACCCTGCGAGGCCTTGCGGCACCAGCGAATTGAAATAACGTTCGAAGTCACGGCGTACCGCCGGGTCGGCATTCTCGTTGACGGTCAACGAGGCCGAGGTGTGCTGCAGCCACAGATGCAACAAGCCCACGCGACAGGCCTTCAATTCAGGCAAGCCGGCCAGCAACTCATCGGTTACCAGGTGAAAGCCCCGGGGCTTGGCCCGCAGGGTAATCAGGGTCTGTTGCCACATACAGTTCTCCGCCCATCGGCGCGCATTCTAGCGCGCTCAGGGAAAAAACAAAGTGCCGAATACGCCTACATGCCTGTAAGACATTGGCATGCGGAAAAGTGCCGTGTGCATCCCATCACAAACACTCGATAAAAACCGGTACAGCTCGTTATGACTGACAAACAACAGACAAAAAAATGCCCGGCAAGCCGGGCATCTTTTTTTCGCGTACTTACAGGTTGTAGCCGCGCTCGTTGTGTTGCGCCAGGTCGAGGCCGACCGCCTCTTCCTCTTCGGTCACCCGCAGGCCCATGACCATGTCCAGCACCTTGAGGATGATGAAGGTCACGATAGCGGTGTAGATCACCGTGAAGCCGACCCCTTTGGCCTGGATCCAGACCTGTGCAGCCACGTCAGTCACCGTGCCGAAGCCGCCCAGCGCAGGGGCTGCGAATACACCGGTGAGGATCGCGCCGACGATACCGCCGATACCGTGCACGCCGAATGCGTCCAGGGAGTCGTCGTAGCCAAGCTTGCGCTTGAGGCTGGTGGCGCAGAAGAAGCAGATCACACCGGCGACCAGGCCGATCACCAGGGCGCCCATCGGCCCGACGGTGCCAGCGGCTGGGGTGATGGCTACCAGGCCAGCCACCACACCCGAGGCGATGCCCAGTGCGCTTGGCTTACCGTGGGTGATCCACTCGGCGAACATCCAGCCCAGCGCCGCAGCAGCGGTAGCGATCTGGGTGACCAGCATCGCCATGCCGGCAGTGCCGTTGGCCGCAGCGGCCGAGCCGGCGTTGAAGCCGAACCAGCCGATCCACAGCATGGCCGCGCCGATCAGGGTGTAACCGAGGTTGTGCGGTGCCATCGGGGTGGTCGGGAAGCCTTTACGCTTGCCGAGCACGATGCACGCCACCAGGCCAGCCACACCGGCGTTGATGTGCACCACTGTGCCACCGGCGAAGTCCAGCACGCCCCAGTCCCACAGCAAGCCACCATTACCGCTCCAGACCATGTGTGCGATTGGCGCATAGACGAGGGTGAACCAGATGGCCATGAAGATCAGCATCGCGGAGAACTTCATACGCTCGGCGAACGCACCCACGATCAGCGCCGGGGTAATGATGGCGAAGGTCATCTGGAAGGTGATGAACACCGCTTCCGGGAACAACGCCGCAGGCCCGGTGATGCTGGCCGGGGTCACGCCCGCCAGGAACGCCTTGCCCATGCCGCCGAAGAAGGAGTTGAAGTTGACGACGCCCTGCTCCATACCGGTCGTGTCGAACGCGATGCTGTAGCCGTAGATGACCCACAACACGCTGATCAGGCCAGTGATGGCGAAGCATTGCATCATCACGGAAAGAATGTTTTTGGAGCGCACCATGCCGCCGTAGAACAGCGCCAGGCCTGGAATGGTCATGAACAGCACCAGCGCGGTGGATGTGAGCATCCACGCTGTGTCACCGGAATTGAGGACTGGAGCCGCCACTTCGTCTGCCGCCATGGCCAGGCTTGGCATTACGATGGACAACAGGGCTCCGAGCCCTGCGAATTTACGCAGAGTCATATTGTTTTCTCCTGGGGCGTTGGGGTTTGGCGGCTTAGATTGCGTCGGTATCGGTTTCGCCGGTACGGATGCGAATAGCCTGTTCCAGATTGACCACGAAGATCTTGCCGTCACCGATCTTGCCAGTGTTGGCGGCCTTGGTTATCGCCTCGATAACCCGGTCAAGATCCTTGTCGTCAATCGCGACATCAATCTTCACCTTCGGCAGGAAATCGACTACGTATTCCGCGCCGCGATACAGCTCGGTGTGACCCTTCTGCCGACCGAAGCCTTTGACCTCAGTAACGGTAATGCCCTGCACGCCGATCTCGGACAACGACTCGCGTACATCGTCCAACTTGAACGGCTTGATGATGGCAGTGACTAGCTTCATGAAAACTCTCTCCCGAATTGGTGGACTTGCCCCAGGAAAACAAACCCGTCTCAAGTCTAAGCGCAGTGCCTGGCTTTGTAACGCGTCGTCGCCTCGGCATTTGCCGTTGCGACGCCAGCGAACCACTGGTGACGAAACCTGTACCCCTGATCCGTCGGCGCACTGCATTCGTCACAGCGACTGCATCAGTGCATGGGTCATGATCGTCTAAGCAGAAACCTTGCCAGCTCCGTAAAAATCACTGAAATCAGTCCTTTGCTCACTTTTGCCCAACTGCGGGGCTTTTTGATGGCGGCAATGCGCACAAAAACAGTGCGACACCGCCCGACCCGCTGCGCGAAAAGCGTGCGCTCGCCGCCACGGAAAAGACTATAGACGCTGCGTGGTACACTGCCGGCCAACAGTATTCCGGAATATTTCCCATGCTCGCGCCCAAAGACCTCCTCGACGCCCTGAGCGGCCACGCCTCTCGCCTGTTCAGCGGCGACACCCCGCTGCCCCGCAATGAAATCGAAAGCCAGTTCAAGGCGCTGCTGCAAAGCGGCTTCAGCAAACTCGACCTGGTGAGCCGGGAAGAGTTTGATAGCCAGATGGTGGTGCTGGCCCGCACGCGTGCGCGGCTGGAGAGCCTGGAGGCGAAGGTGGCGGAGCTGGAAGCACGACTGACGCCGCCCTCTGCTGAATAAACGCGGTCAGTGTGGGAGCTGGCTTGCCTACGATGCAGACGCCTCGGTGTATCAGTTGCACGTAGGCGATGCTATCGCAGGCAAGCCAGCTCCCACATAAAGCGCTGCGAACGACGCTGGATACGTTCTGTAAAACCTCCCTCGCCTCGCATTTCTCCACCTCGTCTACCCTTGAAAAACCGCAGGAAGCGGCCCTCTTTTCAAGGAACGAGCATGTCCCTCGCCATCGTCCACAGCCGCGCCCAGATCGGCGTCGAAGCCCCTGCCGTCACCGTCGAAGTGCACATGGCCAACGGTTTGCCATCCCTCACCCTGGTGGGTTTGCCGGAAACCGCCGTCAAGGAAAGCAAGGACCGGGTGCGCAGCGCCATTCTCAACTCTGCCCTGCAATACCCTGCCCGACGCATCACCCTCAACCTGGCACCCGCCGACCTGCCCAAGGACGGCGGGCGCTTTGACCTGGCGATAGCGCTGGGCATCCTGGCGGCCAGCGTTCAAGTGCCGGCGCTGATGCTCGATGAGGTGGAATGCCTCGGCGAGTTGGCGCTGTCCGGCGAAGTGCGAGCAGTGAAAGGCGTGCTGCCGGCCGCGTTGGCGGCACGCAAGGCCGGGCGCACCGTGATAGTGCCGCGGGCGAATGCCGAGGAGGCGTGCCTGGCCTCGGGGTTGAAGGTGATTGCGGTAGATCATTTGCTGCAGGTCGTGGCGCACCTGAATGGGCATCAGCCCATAGAGCCCTACAAGTCCGACGGCTTGCTGTACCTGAACAAGCCATACCCGGACCTGAGCGAAGTACAGGGCCAGCTCGCCGCCAAGCGCGCACTGCTGATCGCGGCGGCGGGCGCGCATAACCTGCTGTTCAGCGGCCCGCCCGGCACCGGCAAGACACTGCTTGCCAGTCGCCTGCCGGGTTTGTTGCCACCGTTGAGCGAGCAGGAAGCCTTGGAAGTGGCGGCTATCCAGTCGGTCGTCAGCCTGGCACCGCTGAGTCACTGGCCACACCGACCGTTTCGCCAGCCGCACCACTCTGCATCAGGTCCGGCATTGGTGGGCGGCGGGTGTTGGTTTTGGAAATAATTGCGACTTCTTCGAAATAAATGCGACTGACACAAAGGCATGTCGTATTCGTCAGACGTCAGCAAGGCCGTACAAAATCAGGCGTCAAAAGAGTCTTCTGAACCACGGTCTATACGGTGGATGATCAACAGATGACGACGACCGCAAGCTCGGCGGACCTGTATAAGCTTCGACCTTAAACGCGCCGTCGCTATAGAAATCATTTGACTTTCAACAAATCTAAATCTCTCTCATATCCACGTTTCCTGGATTGTGGATGGATCGCCTCTGGAAACAGCTATCGGCGGGCCGATCAAGCCTCGGCCAGCGAGACAACGTCGGCGGATATTGAGTTCGCGTGTGAAGCCTTTGAAGCCGGCATTGAGGGACGAACCAGCGACCAACGAAACATTTTCAAGCGTACAGCTTGGAATACCTGGTCCAACGCATTGGCGTGTTGAACAAGCGAAAACCGGCGAATATAGAGGCAAACATCGGGGTCAACATCCTGAATCACCTAGAGGATCGCGAAGGGGGCGTTTACACGCTAAGTAACTGAGTGGCAACACGGCGTCGTCAGTGGTAATCGAGGCCACGAAATTTAGATATTCGGCGCAGTGGCATCACGCTAGTATAAGTTGCGTACGCTGGGCTCCTTGTATGGCTGGCGAGCAAATACCGCTTTTCGAGATAGGGAAATTTCAATGAACTCACAGCGGACACCTTTTCCAGATCCCTTTTTTCACCCCTCGTCTGCGCTTAGCACACAAGCTGACGCGCAAGGCGCATGCCGGAAATACAACCTCACCAAAGGCCTAACTCGCAAGGATTCGTGGTCTCCAGCTGATCCCCACATCGTTTTGTCGCGCGAGAGCTTTCCTGATATCGCGGACTGCTGAGCTTTGTCATTTTTGTTGGCACGGGACTGATACATCAGTTGCGGCGAGGATTACGTTCATGTTGATGCTTCACATCTCTGATATTCATTTTAAATCACCTGACTGTCTCGACCAATGGATGGATCCCGATTCACCCATACGCACCCGTATGATGCGCGACCTGACAGAACAGGTCCGAATTCATGGAAGCGTTGGCGCTATCTTGATCGGGGGCGATATCGCATTCAAAGCTGCTCCTGACGAATACCAGACAGCTCTTGCTTGGATTCAGCAGCTCGCTGAAATTTCGAGATGCTCGAAAGAGCGTATTTTTGTAGTACCCGGAAACCATGATGTCGATCGGAATATAATAAAAGGCAGTGTGCAGATACAAAACGCTCAGCATGCGATCGCATCGACCCCGCTGCAAAATCGCGAATGGAAGCTTCGGCAGCAGCTATGGGATGCGGAGACCGGTCAACTTCTTCTTCAGGCTCACGCTGCCTACAACGATTTCGCTGCACCTTTCGGTTGCCAGATTTGGCCGAAGAAGCCGTTCTGGCATCAGGACATTCAACTGGAAGGCGACGTAAAACTAAGACTTTACGGATTGACGTCGACCTTACTGTCAGGCATGGGCGGAAACAATGATGTTGAAGGTGATCTATATCTAAGCCCATTACAGACGGTCCTGGACCCTGTGCCCAATACGCTCAATCTGGTTCTATGCCACCATCCAATCAATTGGCTGGAAGACAAAGAGGCCGTAGATGACGCCTTGAACACACGTGCTGCTTTTCACTTATTCGGTCACAAGCACAAACAGCGTATTCAGATGGACCCAAGCTATGTGCGATTCGGCGCAGCGGCAGTAAACCCTTCGCGTGAAGAGCAGCCTTATCAGCCTGGTTACAATTTGATTCAGCTCGACGTTCAAGGCGCAGGCGTCGATCGTCTCGTCAGCGTTCATATCCATCAACGTCGTATGCAAGATGTTCCCGAACGTTTTGTCGCAGTACAGAGCTCTCAGGGCAAGGACTTCTTCCACACAACAATCTCGGTTCCAGAAGAACCTGTTTTGCCGGGTATGATGGCTGGACCTGTTAAAGATGTGGTGTCATCCATAGAAACGGTCGAATATCCGAAAAGGCCACAGTCGGCCCCAGACGCGGAGGCGACCATGGGCGAGGAAGATACCCGGGATTTGCTCTACCGATTTTGGAGTCTCACAAGCAGTCAGCGACGAGCAATCATGAACGACTTGGGACTGCTGTCAGAAGACGAAATGAAGCTTCCGGAACCTGAGCGCTATGGGCGAGCGCTGATTCTGGCCGCCGAGAGGGATTTACTGGACCAGGTTGCGGCTGAAGTCGCCAAGAAGGAGAAGTGACGATGGCTAAGACGCCCGATATGACTGCTGAATTTGCGCAGTGGTATGTTGATGCCTTTATGGATGATGGTGAAGTCAGAGCTCACCGATGGAAAGGGGTAGTGGATACCGCTGAGGCTGCCGACTATCTAATGGTAGAGATTCTGGTCCGTTACGCTTTCGCCACGAAAGCGCCCGCGGACGGAGGTAAGAACGAAGAGTTATCCAAAACGCATCGGGCGCTCTTAGCCAGTATGTCCGGCAATGAATCGCCCATGAATCCTTCTGAGTCTCGCCGCGAATTACAAATCCTGTCGGCAGCAGTGCTGGTGAGGCTTTTCTCCAGATTGCCGGACGCTGCGATCGCTGTTTTGAATGCTTCGTGCGGAGGCAAGCGGAAAGTAGATCTACCTATGGATCTGGTAGGGCTAGCAAAAAAGGCCATGATGGCTTTGTCACAGAAAAAGCAACTGCGTCCCTCTGACAAAGAACTGGAGATCGTATCTCCAGCTTTTGAGTTCGAGGTTTCTCCAGAGGCTATGGCTAGCATGACACCCGGCCCGTGGAAGGCTGAGCTCGATAGCCTTTATGAGGCCACGCAGGAAGCGATAGGCGACATTGTCGTCCAACAGAATCGAATCACGACGCAACTCATACGCCAGGTTTCTCTGGGAGAGGAAGAGTTGCAAATGCTTTGGTGGTTAATTGGAGGCCATAGCTGGACTCTTGATGCCCCCTTCACCGACATCCCTGACTTAGTAAAACCGTTGGTGTTTGGTAAGGAATTAGCGAGCCTCGCCCAAATAGCCCCGGGGCCGGTTTCGATAGCCGCCATACTGGCACGTGCCGGTGTAGCTGGTAACACAGTTAGCGTGTTGGATGTGGTGAACGGGGCAGATATGCAATGGATCACAAAGGTAACAGCCTCGAGCAGGTTGTCGCCCGTAACCACTCCTTTGCACTTCGCACTCGAAATGAGATATGACATCGAGTCAGACGACGCCTGGTTGCCCGTGTGGGCATCCAAATCTGGGCTTCCATCCGATACATCTATGTCGTCGGTTCAGATCGCTGAACTCTTTTACCGTGAGCATCTTTTCCTGTTCGTAGGCCACTGATCAAATGGCGACCCAGCAGCTAACATGCGGCAATGCTGATTGTAACCTGGCCTCCGATGGTAAATGTGTGGAGGGCTACGAAATCGGTGAGTGCCCCCATACCGAAAGTCTATCTCTTGAGGACATTCCGGAAGCCGAAGAGTCCAGTACTCCGTTGGTGCAGCCAGAAACCACGATAGCGCTTGCTTCTGGAGAAGCGCTGGAGCGAGAAGATGCGTCCGTTCTGCAACGGAGAAACGTATCAAGATCTATCGGTCTAATCGGGCCGAACGATGCAGGCAAGACCAGTTTGATAGCAGGAGTTTTTGACCTCTTTCAAGTGGGGGCTTTAGCGGGTGCGCAATTCGCAGGATCCTCAACCCTCATCGGTTTTGAGAGGGTTTGCCACCTTGCTCGTGTGGCTTCCCAAATTTCAGTTCCGCATACTGAACGTACTAGCCGGGGAGCAGAGCCGACATTCTTCCATCTCGATGTTCATCAAGAGCAAAACGGCCTGATCTCCGTATTCATCAGTGATCGATCGGGAGAGGACTATCTCGCCGTCAACGACCAGATTTCACAGGCTGATCACTTTTTCGAAATTCGACGTGCTGACTGCATAACTCTTCTAGTCAACGGCGCGCAGTTAGCAGACTCCAAGCTGCGCCATGAGGTGAAAGCGACAACGCCACAGATCGTTGATGCTCTGATCGAGGCGGGCGCCATCCGTAAAGGCTGCCGGCTAGCAATCGTCCTCACCAAAAAAGATTCTGTGATGGCTTCTACAAATCGTGAACGGGTCGAGCGGGACTTCAATGGCTTGGTCGCATCAATTTCCAGAGCCCACGCGGCATCGCTTGGAGAGGTAAAATCATTTGTGGTTGCAGCATCACCGAAGGAGACTGAACATGTTACCAAGGGTGAGGGGGTTGCTGATCTGCTGCTTTACTGGCTACAACCAAATCTACCAGTCGCATCGATTAGTGACGGAGAACTTCCTAAATTTGAACGTATGATTGATCTGTTGACTGATACGGGGGCGGGAAAATGACTGGAGAGCGTCATATCTCTATCATAGGACTGCCTTCGTCGGGTAAAACGACTTTTCTTGCAGCGCTCTGGCACATGGTCAGAGAGGCGGGAGCCAATACGGAGCTTTCTTTCGATCAGCTCAGCGAAGGAAATTACGAGCACCTCAATGCCTTGGCCAAACGTTGGCGATTCGGATTAATCCAGCAGCGTACTCAGGTCAGCGGTGCGCGGGCCGTAACTATGCGTCTGAAAGACACGGACGGTCGGAAAGCCGAAGTATCCTTTCCAGATCTGCCTGGTGAAGATTTTTCCCAAATGTGGGAGCGCAGGGAACTGGACAAAGGGATGCTGGAAACGCTCAAGGCGCCTTTACTCGTTCTGATGATCAACGGCGATACGATCAAGATGCCGGCCTGGGTCGCTGAATGGACTACTTTGGCAAAAAGGATAGGTAGTAAGCCTGCGACTAAAGAAATAGTTGACTGGAAGGCCGAAGTTTCCCCTACTCAAGTCAAGGTGGTTGACCTTCTGCAAATGCTGATGTCAGGAGATTTGAAAATCGGCGGCAGACGTCTGGCGCTTCTCATTTCCGCGTGGGATGAGGTTGAAGGAGAGGGGCAGACACCCGCTCAAGTCCTTCAAAGCAAATTACCTCTTCTGAGTCAGTATCTTCAAAGTGGTCGTGATCCTTGGACGTGGCAGGTCTGGGGCATTAGCGCTCAAGGGGGGCAATACGAGGATCCTGACAAGGATGAGAACTTCGCTGAGACAGAAAGGCTAAGGGATCTGGAACGAGCATCTGATCGGATCAAGGTCGTCGAGGAAGCCTGCGTTAGCTCTGACATAACCAAGCCGCTGAAATGGTTGATCGGCTGATGTCGTCGATTGTGGTCCATCAAGCGCTGCACGGATATAACGACGGTCACAGGCTCATTTCCAGCTCGCTTATGCTAGAAACATTCGACGCTCGGGTTATGTTGGTGATGAGCGACTTATCGGGACCTGGCTTGAAGCCGTCCCCTAGTGGATATCTCACGGGCTATCCACTCGAAAAAACCGGAAGGTACGTGCTTGCCCGAACTTGGGCAGCGCCTGAGATGCCTCGACCAGGTTGCGTATGGACGCACTCACTGATCATAGAAATCGCTGATCTCGCCAAGCTGATGTCTGCCCAGTGTTTGCTCGACGCGTTCCTTCGCCCCAATGATGGGAATATGCGCATACACTATGGAGTTGAGATTCCTCTCTCACCCAAACCCAACCCAACCTCGATCAGTAATTCAGAGAGAGTTGAGTCGGTGCTCCAGGCACTCTACACCAGCCCAGCAAATCAGATATTGATTGAAGCAGAACAGCCCTCTGATGATGAGCAAATGGCGATTGCAATTTGGATGCAGCAATGGCCCAGGCTACGTCGATCCTTCGGGTTTTGCACATTTTCGGGGATGGATCGTTCAGGGAAAGGCGTCTCTCTCGATCTACAATTTGTGCCGGAAAAGGAACGTCTGGCACGCTCCAAATTTAACAATGCGTTGTTCGTCAGCCCCTATCCGCTAGTCAAAGATTTGCAGCCTCTCTTAACTGATCTTGTAGATCCGGCGTCGTCCACGCTTCGCGAGTTTCTAAAGCGTACCGGAGGTGATGTGGATGGTGGGCGCAGAGCCATGCTTCCTCTGTGTCAGCTTCATTCGAGCCTTCTTAAGCGTTATCCGCCAGATCTAACATCAGCTGTTTCTGCATTGGGCGCTCTTGATGAAGATGGGCGTAAACAAGCTAGGTCTGTTCGTACACTTGTTGCTCGACAAGCACTAAAGTCGGCGGCCCAGGTCGAAGATTCTGTTTTTGAATTTCTCCTCGAAACGCTAGAACAGTCGACCGACCCTATAGCTGGGGTTGAGATGGGCGATAAGCTCGGGGTTGAATTGTGGCGACGATCACCGGACAGATTTTACGCCGCGCTTATTTCTAACGGAGAGCTAGAGCGTCTTGCATCGCATGCGCTGGCGGAAATGGCGGCGGAGCATGTGGTGTCTGGGCTTCAATTCAATCCCCATCTCGCCACGGACATCGCAAAGCGACGCCCTGATATTCTTACTTCGGCGGCCTTCTGGAGTATTCCAGAAGTGGATGATGGCATAGTGAGTTATATATCGGATGAGTATGCAGGACTCGCTGCACATGCATTGCTGAAGGCTGGCCGAACCAATTATTCGGCGATCGTCATTGATAAAGCGGCTCCGACCGAGCTGGCATCGGCATTGGAATCCGACGATGCCGATCCCTACGCAGTACGGAGGTGGCTGTCTGTTTTGTGTCGCGACCGGAACAAGCTCGCTGCTCTACTCGCAACAGGCCGGGTAAGAAAAATGGTGACAATTGTAGCGATTGCCACTGAAACCGATCCTGATGATGTACCGAATAGCTACGGTGAGGATCCTTGGCTTATCGCACTTCAAACGGCGTCCGGCTCGAGTGGTTCTGGGGAAAAAGACTTTCTGGCAGCCTATTTCTTGACTCGGGCGCTTGGATGGGAGTCTAGATCGCAGGCTGAGCTGCTGCAATATTCCTACACGCGAGTCTATACAGCGTTTCTAGAACGACGCCTCTCGTATGAAACGGATCGTCTTGCCAGGTCACGATTGGAAAAGAGTTCCTGGCTTGACTGGGACAACTGTTCACGGCTTAGAGCTACGGTAACGAACCGGTTCATTGAAGCTGCCCTAGATCCTGAGTGCTTCGGCCGCCTGACCCCTGATGCGGCGCTCGCTCTATCACTAATTGACGAAGCCGCGCGAAGTAAAAAAGGACGTAACTATCTCAAAAGTGTACTCAACGCCCTTCAGCATTCACATGAGATTGAAATGCAGATCAGAGCAGACTACATCTTTGAAAAATTGAACTGATGGCAGGGCGAACGGAAGACGGAGAGAGATCAACGGCACATTGATCACCAGCCTCTCTTCCGGTCGCGATATGGACGGCAGTTACCTGCCGCCCCCCGCACACATACGTACATGCGGAGCTACCGCATACCGCTCCTGCCTTGGGTACGTGACGCGAAGCGATACTAAGGGTAAGGATGTACATTTCTGGGTCTTGGTATGTAGACGTCAGCAAGGCGTCCGTAGCGTGACCATTGGAGTCGATGACGCTGGCTGTGATGTTTGAGGGCTTGCCGCCATAGACGGCATACCGCCCGACGAAAACCACCAAGACGTATCAGGTTTCCCGGCACCGCGTGGTAGTTGAAGTACCCAGTTACCACTCGTTTAAGCCACTGACCCACGACTCGAACAGGCTCGTGACCTCGGCGATTCAGCTCATCCCGAATAGCCAGCAGCGTCGCACGCATATGCTTTGTCACAATCAGTCGCAGCGCTTGGAAGTCACCGCGTCGGTTTACACTACAACAGTGGATGAAACCTAGGGAATCAAAAGTCTCCAGCTTACCCACGCCTGGCTTCCTACCATTGCTCGCAACAAAACGACCAAACTCAATAAGTCATATCATCGAAGCGTCGAGCGATAACCGAATCTGGGCAGCCACTCCCGCAATCGCTCCAAGAACTGCTGAGCCTGCCATTGGGTCGTGGAACCCACCACACTGGCGTCCGCTTAGTGCACGACATCACATCGCCCCGGGCCGGGGCGCTGGCGCCAGTGCAGGCTTGAGACAGTAAAACTACCCTTTCGTATCGCGTGGGTCGTGTCCTGGGGAGATCGTGTCCTTAGCTCTAAATTGCCCATCCCTTCCTTTTGTGGTCATTTCACCGCCGCCCTGATTTCGAAGCATTTCGCGAGCAGCCTCCTGTGCTTCGGCCTGGGTTTTATGGACACTGGATGCTCTGTCAGCATCATTGCGCTTATTTTCCCACGTCCCATCCGGCCGCTGGGAAATCGTTCTATCTTGGGGCTTACTCATTGGCGGGTCTCCTTGAAGTTTTTACCAACTTTATTTATAGACCAGATCCCAATATCCGTCCCCTTAATCCACCAAATCTGGGATCTCTTCACCCAAGCTGTTTCCGTCTCGGAAACTTAAGCGTGCCCTGTGCAGAGCGGGTGCTGGCCACCATTTGCGCGCATGATTGGCTTTCTTCATAACGTGGTGGAATGGGGTGAAGACCAGGAAAAAATGCGATTTGCCGTTCTATAAGGTCAGCCACTTTTAGGTAACCGTCGTGATAGCTCCCCGCGACGACTGGAACCACGCTGACATTAAGTGACCGGAGTAACGACGTGACAGGCGTTTCATTTGCTTCCGTATCGAGTGACACGTGGTAGTAAAAAACCTGCCCCGTTTGGTGCCGACGTCGCCGTTTGTGCAACAAGAGCCACCAGAGATCGATCTCCGTAAAATCCAAGCCCAACCCCACAATGTGTATGTGGTCACGCAAGAAATAATCCACCCAAGAATAGACAGAGCGATTTTCAGTAAAGTCGAGGTTTCCCCCTTTTACCGGACTTCCAACGCGTCCGTGTGGATGACCTTTGACCTCGACCGAATCTGTTACGTAGTTGCGGATTTTTTGCAGGTACCCAGCGTAATGGTCAAACCCTAGAACCATTGAACCAGGTCGGGCTACATCACCATGCACATGCCAAACATCCTTCGTGCCGGCGGTATGCCGGCGAAAGAGGCTGTATCTCGATTCAGGCGCAAGGAACGTAGGGGAGTGGAGTGGTCCTGCAAAGACCTCCTCAATCGTGAAATCATAGTTTGTGGTCATGATCACACTGAATAGACTACAAATTCTTTCGTGAGCCTCGACTGACTGAATTTGTTTGAGCAGTCTGGCGAACTCAACCTTCACAGCATGCTCAGCTTTCTGGAATGAAAGATTAGATCTGGCACATAACTCCTCTACGAACATGGACAGTGGCTTTGATTCGATGCTGGGGACTAAATCCAGACCATCAAATGCCAGAGCCAGCTCCTGAAGAATTTCGTTCCAACCTCTCTGCATCGCTACACGATTAATGCCATTTCCAAGAAGAAGGCTATGCATAAGGTATCCATTTTATGCTGAAGTTGAAGATTAACGTTTGCAGGCATAGGGGTGTCAAAAATAGCCTACAGTAAACCCTGTAGCGCTGGTTCGACTCTTAGGCGTCCAAGCCGCGGTGAGTAATAGAGTTACGAATCGATTACGACTCATTCTTTCGTCGCGAAACTGCGTACAAGTGATGGCAGTATGCGATGATCAAGCCAAACGCGCACTACCTGACAGGGACTCGTTATGGCAGCACCAGACTTTCGGCTCATAGCTTCAGCGAACAGCGACAAAAGTGGGCATTTCGACGACATAGGTGCAATTGGTAAGACCATCACGCCTGAAATCGTCATTGCTCTTTGCGGTCCGATGGGTACTCCCCTGCACGACGTGGCGCAGACTTTCCAAGACCTCCTACTCGGCCATGACTATAGCTACGAAAAAGTAAATATCATCCGGTTAAGTGATGAAATTCGTAAGCAAAAAGCCTTGGCCGCTGAAAAATCGATACGCAATCTAATCGAAGCGGGAAATGAGCTCCGCGCCGAGTATGGCAACGAAATCCTAGCTCGATTCGCGATAAGGCGAATCACTTTGGAACGCGAAGAAGCTCAGCAAGAATCAGAAAAAATTTATGAGCCTGACCTTTTCGAAACTCCAGCGTCGGCGGTCGTGCCTAAAGTCACTGTTCGATACTGCCACATCATCGACTCGATCAAACATATCGACGAGCTGAAGCTCCTGCGTTCCATATACGGAGATATGCTCCATGTTGTAGGCGTGTATTCACCCATTGAGATGCGGATCGCCAGACTCGAACGCGCTAAAGGGCCAGGCGATCACATCCATGATCTAATTGATAGAGATTCTGGTGAAGAGATCGACCACGGTCAGCGGGTCGAAGACACATTCCCTCAAGCTGACTTCTTTCTACGCGTTGAAAAAACTACCGATACACATCGTAAAGGTCGGGTAAAACGCTTTCTTGACCTCATGTTGGGAACGGTGATTGCGACTCCAACATTGAATGAGCGGGCGATGTATGCGGCGTTCTCAGCAGCAAGAAACTCGGCTTGTCTTTCCCGGCAGGTAGGAGCTTCGATCACCAGTGCTGAAGGTGAGATTCTCGCCACCGGCTGGAACGATGTACCCAAGGCATTCGGTGGGCTTTATCAAACTGAGACGTATGGCAGCTCACCCGATGAAGATCGGCGCTGCTGGAACCTAAATGGTGGCTTTTGCTCCAATGACCAAGAAAAAAGGGTCATGTCCAACGCAATTGTCGATCTCCTGGCCAGCGAAGGCCTTATCGAAGAAGACAAACGCGAACTGGTCTATCAGGTAATCCGGAAAAAATCACAGCTCAAGAGCCTTATTGAGTTTTCGAGAGCTGTGCATGCCGAAATGCACGCGTTGCTGAGTGCTGGCGGTACCGATGGGGGAAAAATTCGGGGTGGAAAGTTGTTTGTCACCACCTATCCTTGTCACTCGTGTGCTCGGCACATCGTGGCAGCTGGCGTCCGGGAGGTTTACTTCCTGGAACCCTACAGAAAGAGCCTCGCAACCAAACTGCACGAGGATGCTATAACTGAAAATGAAAACGAGATAGATAAGGTCAGAGTGATGCCGTTCGACGGTGTAGCTCCCTCTCGATTCCTTCGTTTTTTCTCTGCTCACCCTCAGGGGCGGAAAAATGCCGAAGGAAATATGCACTCCAGGGAAGCGCATCCCGTCGCTTTCGTCACAATAGAAGCTATTCCGACCCTTGAATCTCTCATCGTACAGGGACTATCCTCCCGCGGAATTTAGCGGATCCGGTTTGCTGCTAGGAATTGTGGAGTATTTTTATGAAGAACGTTGACGAAGCGGGCCAGCATGAAGTCGGAGTACAGTTGGCGCTCAGCTTTGACGCATATGACTCCAAAGATCAGTCGTATCTGCCTATACCCGCATTCATCGAATCTGCGAGAGCGTTCCCGCTGACTGAACGCAATGTGCTGGCATTTCCCAAAAAACGGGTGTCTCCAGCTGAGGCCGGATTAATTGCAAGGATTTTGCAGAGGACGCGGCACTTCGTCTAAGCCTCCTGACAACTTCGGCGTACTTGTACCTGGGCTGGGCCTTCTGAGCCAGACTCGGCCCGGCCACTCCCACCTGCATGCGTAGCTTCAAACCTTCGCTTCAAAGCGTCTGCTTTCGGGACGATAATGTTCTAGCTCACGCCTCATCGTGAGCTTGAAAAGGTTTTTTAACCTGGGCAATCTTCAAGGTGCCCTTACCGAAAAACCAACATGGAAGCATTCCTCTCCAGTTACACAAACACAATCACCTTTACGAGCATACTCATCACCCTTCTCTGCACCTACGTCGCCCTCATTCAGCCGCCTCGCTAACGGTGAATCCGGATGAGAGGCTGCCGTCTCTCGCTAGGTCAGCCAGACACCCTAGGGTACACATGGGGCAACCGCGTTTCAGATTTCAGGTTGCCCAATGCGTCGTAAAAACCGGTGCTGAGCTTATGTTTTCGCTAACCCTACTCAATCATCTGTATGGCACTTTGATAGCCACTATGGGAGATTAAGCAGTGGGGTTCGGAAGCGAACCCAAGGTGAATATCCACCACAGTAACGAATTGATTGACTATTTTTTTGACCATCCTTGATGGATGTCCACATTTCATGGAATGTGGACATCCGCTGATTTGCACGATCGCGTTTGTCAACGGTTTGATTCCAAAATTTCTCAGCAGTGGATTGTCGTCATTGCTGTAAAGCAAAGAATATTTTGCTTAACCGGCTGAAATCGGCATTAAGGCAAAGAATTGTTTGCCTTACGTATGAAGCAGAATCTGTGATGGGCTGAGGCACGAATGCAATGTTCCGTGCAGGAGGCATGCAGCGCAGCCTTGTTGCGGATGTAAATTTGAGGTGGTTCTTGTCAGATTTAACATTAAATTTTTACGATCAAGCTCCTTTTAGGCTGGAGCCTGCCTGGTTGCATTCGGTCAACCGCTGCGCATTTACTTATCCCAAACCGCAGATCAGTCTGGCCGGACGCTTCAAAGACCTTACAGGTGACTTACTTGTATTGTGGTATGGATCGTTCACGCCGAATGCCCGAGAAAGAACTGTTCCTCTGGTAAATGTGCATTTTCGCAGCGTTGACTCCAAGGGACAGCTGGGAAGCTTTCACACGGTCCCCATCGGGTTGCCTTACCTAAGCTATTTTCAGATCGGGACCGTTTGGCGTGAAGGCTCGTTGAGCTCAGACACCCAGATGGAAAATCTTCCAGAGCAGTATCTGGACTTCACCCCGAACAAATGGAAATTCGTACAAGCCACGGAAGTGGGACTCACTTCCGCTTACAGCACCTACGAATTGCCGAGTTCCGTAGACTCATGGCTGATCGAATTCAAAGGCACAGGTGATGAAACTGTGCTAATTCCATGCGTGGAACTGTTAGTACGTCTTTATGGCCGTAGCTCCGAAACCAGTCGAATTCTCACGACATACCCTTGGGACGAAGTCCAAAAGCGATTTTTCTTTGACCATAGTGAGACCTGGGAAAAGAACGTCGTGAAGCTGCAGCCCAAAATCAGAGAAAGCGAGGCTGTGTTTCTCGCTCATATGCGGCATGACGAGTACGCCCGTTATCAGTGCAAAAAGCTATACGCGGACCTGGAGTCGGCCTTCAACGGCACGCAGAATCTGTCAGCTCCATTTGGTGATCTAAAAATTGCACCCTGGTTTACCGGCCTAGCGAAAGTGAGGGCGCGAGGGTTTTGGATTAATGGTCGGAAAACGTTTCTCTGCCTGCGTCTCACCGGAGCGAGCGAACCACTCGGCCCAGAACTTGAGGTGTACCGGCCCGACTACAGCACCGAAGCACCGAGCGACGACAATGAAGATGATGGTGGGGTCTTCATCAAACGTCCGACAAAAACTCTTCCTCTGGACCAAAAGGCTGAGCTGACTAATGACCAGGCCTCCGATCCCGATATAGGAACGCATATCCTTCTTCATGAAAGCTTTGAAGTACTCGGAGAGCGTCGGACTATCAACAAGCGCATTCAGCGCAAACCTGGTGAGCGTGGAAAAAAAATCCTACCTACAGGTGATGCCGATGTGCTTTCTGCTGGCGATCCTGGTGAGCGGGGATCTGGTGTTGGTAAAGCGGAAATTGTGGATGTACAACCGTGGGAATCATCGGGCGTTCTCACAGACGTGTGGCAGGCACTCTGCGCATTGAGAAACGCATACTCAACCGTTATTGATCGAGTCGAATGGCTAACGCTCGATGGCCAACGGGGCACCGTCGGACCTGCGAAATTGGTTCTGCTGAAAGAGTTCGACGATGAAGATGAGGCATCTCCAGAGCAGAGCAAATGGCTTTATCTCGAACCCAAGCTCAAAATCTTACGTGGTGTGCAAATCGTCCGGATCATTTGCGGCGAACGCCATTTTTACTTATTCGAAACACAAAGGCGCCCGCTCGGCACTGCGAAGAACGATGCTGAGCCCGCGGAAGAGAAATCCCAAGGCTTTCTTATCGAGCTCTCCCTGCCGTCAGCAAGGGTAGAAGTGAAGCAAATCCTTGCCATGATTCGCCGCCACCAAGGAAAGTTTCGCGTTTTCCGCGGAAACCTACGAAATCCATGTGTGTCATTCAACCACAGCAAAAACGCAGACGATGAGCTCCTGTATTTCACCTGCCTCAAGAATAACTTTGAGAAACTCGGCGTCTTTTTCCCTAGGGATCTTTAGCCTGTACAAGCGAAAGGCTGCGTGGATCCGGTATCCAATAGGTGACTCCTGTCAGGGTCACCGAGTAACCATTGCCCTCAGGATCAGGAGTCGATGTCAACTCGCTAGAAGAGGCCGGATGTAAACGGTGAAAGTAAACCAAGGAATGGGATATCCATCTGCGCTGAACATCACGGCCTGATCTTGCCGCGATAGCGAGCTCGATCATCTGAAGCTCGAGTTTGGAACGCCGGCTTATTTCGATTTTTTTCTTGTCCACAACCAATACTGCTACTCCCCCTCTTCGCGCATTTAAAAACGAAATGAATCCCCAGAGATTAGCTGCGATCCCTGGCTTAATTTTCAGGAGATTGTCGATTTGATGCTGCTCTACGATGCCCTTTCCCTTGGACTTCGCCGTATGAAGAAGATCTACAGCGGCACGTAGACATGCACGCAACGAGCGAAGCTTTAGAGTGCCCATGCTTACTCGTGTCTCTAACTCAGCTTGGTAACCGCTTAACAACGTGCTATCCGCGTCGCACGATAATTCCGTCATAATTTTTCGGATTCGATCACGTTCAACATGCTCTTCCAGCAACGCATCACTGATTACATATCCCCTCACTGATGCGAGCCATCGCAGGGGAACTCGAGCTCGCCGTATACCACCTATTCCTAACTGCATCAGCAGGTGCTCAGGGGGCGGCATCACCCCCCACTTTTCATCGATCAACATGAAAAAATCTAAATGACGATGAATAGAGAGCGCTGCGCGTTGATTGCCAATTTTTAACTGCAGCCACGAGCCAAACGCCAGATACTCGTTGATCACGGGATCGGTACGGAGCGCATTGGCGTCGAGCGTCAGGCGTTTATCGAACGTCCTCGACCAATAACAACTTTCACATTCAGAGCCTCGGCCTCCAGGAATACCCTTATCACATTTAGAACATTTCGCATTACTGGACTCGGCGCAACGCCGACAGATCCCCCTGCCATCCACCTGTAGCACGAGGAAGCGATGGTGGCGGCACATAGGGCAGGTTCGGGCAGACAATCGAGCGCACCGAGGGCAACACTTGATCGTTTGAGAGTCGAAAGCTGTACGTACGAGACGCGTGGATAGAACAGAACACCGCTCGCAGGGCTCCGGGACATTAAAGTAATGGGCGCAGGAATTACATGCTGGGCCATAGTCCGTCAGCTTTCCAACCGGACGACCTAGTCTTCCACAGCGCACGCAGGGTCGTGCAATTATGCATCGGCTACAAACAGCCTTGGCATCGAATATCGGCAGGCGAGAATAGTTTCCGCATCCTGAGCAAAGACGCCGCTTAAACAGGCGCGCATAGCATGTCCCGCAATACCGGTTGCCCGCATGGACCTTCTTGGCTTTTGTCATGCCCCTACCGCATTGATCGCAGTCGGTCGGACGTTCAGAGATGACCATAGGCAAAAATTTTTCGTTGAAGTCGAAGCCATTCACGCTCAACAACAAATCGATCCGCAGGCAGGCGGGATTTGCTGAAAGGGTATTGTTTGTGTGCGCGAACAGTCGTCGCTGAGATTAGAGATCGAGCAACCGTACCTATGAAGGTTTTGCTCACATGCGTTCCAAACACCGAAATTGGGAGTTTGTACTCAGTGATCGCTTGCACCACAACGACAGGAGGGTGAGCAACCAATGGAGCAAGCAATGCCAAAAGCTGCATTCGCTCACTTACCTCTAACAGTTCTAGAGGCAGGCCTGAGCAAATCTGATGGTGTGGTTCGATTTCTACCCCCAACGAGCTCAGCATACGCAGCGTTGGACCACTCTGGCTTCGCATGGCGTAGCGCAAAACCCCCAATAATAGGTAGGCATATTCGAACCACTCGCCAGCTGCAAAAGCTGCGCTTCCAAAATTCATTTCATGGTCCGCGACGGACTGCAGTTGCAAGGCACTAGGCAAACAAACCCTGTTGTGCAATCCGGAACCGAGATTTTCACCACAAGCATGGCAGACCGAGCAATCGATCGCTGGAGGCTTCAACAGCTGTGGTTGAATGGGGGTATGGCATTGCATGCATCGACTGAGCAGGCAATTACCGTGTCGGAGACAACCTGTGTGCCATGCAAATCGCCAGTGATATCGGAAATACGGAATACCTTCCTCAAAGCAGGATGGGCAATATTGCAGGCCACAGCGATGTCGCCGATTGCGGTAGCCCAGCGAAAGAATCCATCGAGCGTTTCCATGCCCAATCTCAGCGTTCAAAACGCAATTTAAGTCCGTAAGAAAACGCCTGGCAGCCACCGCGACATTTGGGAATTCATCACTAGTCAAACGTTCTAGGAGTGAGGGTTTCATACCGCTATCAACATCTGTCGCCCAAATCCTTACCCCTGGCCAAAGCGCCCCGCTGAACGCTAACGGTGAGCAGCCATGAGCAAGCGCATTACGCACCAACCAGGAAGAAAACAATTCGCCGTCCTGGATAGGTTGATAAAGCGGCCAAGGATTCAAACTCTCTCCCTAATCCCGCGCGTAGGCCGAAGCCATGCGTGCTTCTCAATTGTTGCTTTGGTGATCTGTTCACTACCCGTGACAATGGCATCTTTGGCGCACTCCATTAGTAATCGATGCAGATCCCCAGTGTTACCACCTGAAATTGAATGAAGGGCCAAAGCCAGCTCAGGCTTACTCAAACCAGATGCATGCTGCAATGGCAGAATCGACTCAAAAGATCTGATCAAGCGCTGAAATTCTGGAGACGGCTCCCAGCGGCGAAGAGCGACCACATCAAAACGACTGGCGTGCTGCGGATCGGTGTGCAGCACCCGAACGGCATCAGAAGTGCCAACACCTACGATCGGTATGGCCAGGGTGTTACACAGCAACTTGAGAGCGTTCATAACCTCCCTTTGCTTGATCGCCGAGCCGGTCAGGAGGGAATGAAACTCATCGATTACCAACAGGCGAACATGGCACGAGCGGAACATGTGAACCACCTGGTAGCGCAATTTTGCCGCGGCATCACTGGCACGATAAGGCGCCCAAAAACTCTCAAGAATCGAGATGTAGAGCCCTTTCTCATCAGCCGCGGGAGGAGACTCCACCAAAATCACGGGTTTGACAGGCTCACTCTGAGCGTTCACGTAGCCTTGGCCGTAAAGCTCCACAAATCGCCGAATAATGGTCGTCTTGCCATTGTTGGAGTCCCCGACCAGTAACAGATTCGGCATTCGTGGACGAGAGGGGATCGTCAGTAGCGCCCTCATGGCACTAATTATTTCGTGCGCGGCGGGGTACCCAATCCACCTGGGCTCCTGAATAAACCGGATGCGTTCCTCATCAGACAGGCTCATGACGGCACGAAAATCTGGATGAATGTGCGGGTAATCGCTCATAGGATTTCCTCAAACACCTCGTCCATATCGTCGAGCAATCCCAACAAACCGCGGGGAACGATCGTTTTTGGCTCTAGGGGTACTGGAGCAGCGGGCGTTTTTTTTGTTTGATGGATTTTCTGTCGCTGGGCCAATCGACGCGTCTTTTTGGTGTGGGTCTTGGCGCGTTCCACCAGCTCGCGGTTCTCCATGATCAGCCGCTTGATGAGGTCATCGTCGATATTGGCCAGCCCTCGCTCGACGGCCTGCTTCTTGGCTGCGCGAAACTCCCACACACTGGTCGCCGGGAAGGACTGATTGGCCACCGGGATCTTGAAGTACTGCTTCAGGTGGGGATCGTAAAACCAGAGTTGGCTGATATCGCGTGGATCACGCCGAAAGATAAATTTGCGCGTCTTACCCGACTCGTCCTTGGCGTTTATCCACGGTCTCAGCGCTTCGGAGTAGTACGTCACATCGAGCTCCACGCCGTAGTGCTGGACGGTTCGCTCATAAGCGGGCAGGAAGTCTCGTTGAATGGTGAAAGGGTCTGCTGGCCGCGGAGGCATGCCAATCGCTGGAGTGTCATCACGCCCTCCAAAAATGCCGACATTCCACTTGTGGAGCGGACTCATGAAGATCTTCGAGTGATACTTGGCGTTGTATTTGAGAATTTCACGTACCAGCCAGACTTCAAATTCCGAAACGGTCAGCGCCGCCTGGGCGTCGGAGTCGATGCCCTCGCGCTGCTGGATATTGCTAAAAGTGGTGCCGGGCAGGCCATGAATGGCTTGCATAAACTTGCCCATCAGCCGCTCGATATGACCGCCGTACTTTGGCCGTTTGATGGGGCGGAATCGGTTCTCAATCCCGTAGTTAGAGCAGGACCTGCGCAGGCTTTCAGATCTGAAGTCAGCACCGTTGTCGCTGTGCAAAATGCGAGGAAAGCCCCAGACAGGCCAATCACCTTCGATGCCGTGCGCAAGCAACCACTCTTCCTTGGGAATAATCGAATGCGCCACGCACATGGCGACGGAGATTACCGAGGGCGCGTCGATCGCCAGGTAGTAACCCGTGATCATTCTTGAATGCACGTCGATGGCCAGTGTCAGCCAGAGACGCCCGATGGATTTACGATGCACGTCGTCGACGACCATTACATCGATCGGCGTATGGTCAATCTGGACGACCGCGAGCGGGTACTCGGCTCCGGGAAACGCGCCAGGGGAAGGGGTGTATGCGTTGCGAGCTTTATCTGCAAATCCCCGACCACGAAGAAACTGCTTATCCGTGATACGGCTGATGCGCTGACGAATAGTCGACTCAGTCACCATGGGAACACCGCGTGCTTCGGCACGAATGCGAAATTCACTGACCGCCTTGCTGACCGTGGGACGTGTCTTGCTGAGATAATAATCGTGAATCACCTCATCGATGAGCGCATCGGCCTCGGCTGGAATACGGACGTTGCCAACCTGCCAGCCGCGTTTTCTTGGAATTAGGGCCAACAATTCTCCCCAGCTTTTGTAACGGTCCATCCAGCGGTAGATCGTCGCACTGTCCACCTGGTATAGCAGCGCGCGAGCCTTGATCTCGGCTTTGGTTCGAACAACGTCTCCAAGCAATGGCTCAATGGCCTCAAATCGCTTCTTCGCAATCGCCCATTGCTCTTCGGTGATGCTTTCCGTGTCGTAATTGACATAGAGGCCGTCCAGTCGCTCCTGGGCAACCGGTTTGAGGCCTTCGACCGGTAAGGCCGAGGCGCGACCGCTGTATACATCGATTCCGACCACCGTCTTGAAGTCCAGTACCTGGTTGATTCGGTAGACGTCTTCGCCATAACGAACAAACGCATTTCGCTCGAGGGAAACACGTGCGCGATCAGGCACAAAAGCCTGAGGTTTTTCCTCGTGAGTATTTGTCTTGTTCATGGCGAGGGGATCCAGACATCGAGAAAATCGTTCAGCGGCTGACGGATGTCGCAGTCGAGCTGACGCGTCGCGATCAGGTACCAGATGTGACTGATGCCGCGCCCGCGGTAGATGCCGGCAAAATGAATCGCCAGCAAGTAGTGCACCGGCACTGATCCGGCCTCACGAACCGTTTGAACAACCCATTCACTCTCCTCACGTGAGAAGTCCATCGCTTTGTAGCGGTCGAGGAACTGGATGTTGGCAAAGCCCGTGTCACGAATTCGGGACTCGTCGTAAATGTGGAACGCCCATCCTTGTTCCCGCGCATATCGCCAAGCGGCTTTCCATTTCGGCAGCCATTTGCGCCAGTTTTTAACCCAAAGGTCGCGAGGTTTGACCTCGACCAGTAAAGGCACCGGGTAGTTACCAAACTGACAGTCACCCAGGTGATAGTTGATGAGGAAATCAGGCGTGTAGGTATGGATGCGCGCGCCGTCACCGTGAAAAGGGATTTGAACCGGCTGCGCGATAACGTCACACACATGTCTGGAAAATGTCATTCGCGCAAGGAAATCACGCTCGAGCAACGACTCATAGGGAATGCCATCGCCGTTACGCAGCGGATAGGTGCCGGAAAGGCTGCGTCTCGTCGGCGCAATTGGCCGAGTCTGCTGGTGGGCGACGACGGGAATACGGTGGGTCTGCATGATGTTCACCTGGTCAACCGAATTCCAGGAATCATGCTTTGAGTGTAGGCCAAAAATGTCGGCAATTCGGCCCCATTCAGGGGGCGAAGCGTTGCGCGAACGAGAAGTTTCGCCGCCCCAAGAAGGCACGCCTGACCCGAAATTCTAGGAGGCCTACGGCGTAGGAGCGTCAGCGTGTGAAAAACATGGTCCGCTGCTGGGAGGGAATAATGATGTCACTTGATTTTATGCTGCTGCCCTTGCGTCGCTTCGTTCGACTGTTCTTATCAAAGACCTCAATGTCGCCATTCATGATCGGACCGTGCAAGGACTGTTTTACAATGGCCTCATCCGCCATCGTGTGGTTGGCCATACCCATCATCATCTGTTCGAAGGACAATTGCGGTTGATCGTAGATCTTCCTTGGCAGCACCTCAGAGAGCTCCACTTCAATGCGTTTGCTCGTAACACCACAAAAATTATGCTCCTCTCCAAATCCGAACGCATGTTGATCCGTAATCTGGATATCTTTATTGGTGTCATAGCCCACAAAAAGTGACGGCGTCATTGAGTGGGAAAAGTTGTTGCCATATCTCCAATGAATTTCTTTCATCACCGCGTTGGCGCGGTAACTCTTCGCCAAATGGATAAACCAATAGGCTCGCGGATTCGGCCCACCAGGAGTAATGAAGAAAACGGTCATGAAATCAGCACCGCTTTCTTTCAAGATCCCCTCTGCAAGAAACCGCTGAATCAAATGCTGCCATTCGTGACGCATGGTGGCTTTAAAAGATCGCAGCTTTTCCCAAGGAATATACTTCTCCAAATCGATATTTTGTAATGCCTTCTTGTTTTCATCCCGCTCGGAGAGGTAGTCGATCAGGCTATCAACATTGAAAGTCAACAGAACTTCAGCATTCGTCAAACTATTGAAAATGGTTCGTATGCTAGAGAAAGGCACATCTTTGTAGGCGTATTGATCGAGCAAAAACAAAGAGCGCTCGGCAAACTTGAAATCCTTTATCTTTTTAATAACGCTCGGAAGCGCATTCGTAAATCTCGCGCGAAGAGCGTAAATATCTTTATCCAAGCGATGGCCATGCCCTTTGGTGGCAAGCACGGCTTTCAAGTAATCAATATTAGCCCTTTTGATATCTATGAAAAAATACTGCGCCAATACTTCCCGCGGCAGGTTTCTCTGAATATTTATCTCAGCGACAGTTTCTTGAACCGCCTCTAGCGCGATAATGGGTGAGCCGTAGTGGTCACGACGCCCCCAATCATCTTTATAGATGCCTCCACCGCAAAAGCCATCGACGATATTAATTCCAATGCGCGGAATCATTTGATTACTCATGACCACCGTGATGTACGAACGGATATAATCATGAATAATCTGATGTTTTATTTTGCTATGAGGGTCTATGTTCGGATAGATACCAGCCGACAAATCCCATTTGTATTTTTCGTCCTTGGCCACGCGAAATCCTTTTAGCTCAGGCTAGGTTTAGCAAGGGAATTTCATCCCAAGTCTGACCGTTCAATAGGCGGCCATTGGCTTTCTTGGATCGTTTTACTCCGTCAGCGCCCCAGCCACCCCACTGCTTGAAGAAGAAAGCAGAACCGGAGGCATCGCATTGACGGTGGATGTTGTCGACCCATTCCTGCTGCATTGGGCGCGCCTTCGCACCTGATTCACCCCCGACAATCACCCAATGAATATCCGTCAGGTCAATCTCGCCCAAGTCTTCCAATAAAGGCTCCGCTGACAGAAAGCGGATAGTGGCATCAACCTTACGCAGACAATCAATACGCGGCACCCCGTAGGCCTTGTCCTCTACCGAAACACCTAACCAGGCATTGGTCGGCGTTTCTCGCGTGCTGAAATACTCAGCCAGGCGCTCAGCTCGTTTGGTCAGGATCTGAAACGTATGCTGAGAGGCACGCTGGATCACATCGAAGACCTGATCGATATAAGCATCAGGCACCTGCTCGTGGAAGAGGTCAGACATGGAGTTAACGAAGTAAATCGTCGGTTTCTTGCGCAGAAGAGGCTCTTGAAGCTTTTCTGGACGCAGGCTCAACCGAAAGCCATTCTCGTAGCCAGGTGTGCCCATCGCCTGCAGGCGGTGAGCCATGTTCTCGGCGTAGCAATGTTTGCAGCCCGGTGAGACCTTGGTGCAACCCACCACCGGGTTCCAAGTCATCTCGGTCCACTCAATGCTTGTTTGGGTACTCATTGCACTGTCGCTCCTTTCGTGCGCGATATTAGTAATATGCCGCAAGGCATGTCAAATTGACATCACTCAGCGTTTCTGACTTCACCCCATATTATCTTTTCGATTTATATATTCAGTGAAAATCTTAGCCCAATCGTAGCTCGATTTAAAAAAACGCAAGAATGGCGTGAATTTTTCGACTGACATGCCTTCAACTATCATATCAAGTGTTTCCTAAATATCGCTATATATTCCCTCATTGGTCAGTCATTAAGGATCCAGCGCTCACTTTTTCGCGAATAATCGGGCTTAACTGGAAACTTGCTCCGCCTGGCAATATTTGCATCAATATTTAGGATTCGGCCCTCTTTTGCCAATTCCTTAAAGGCCAGCTGAAGATCGGTCGGATAATAATCAGTCTGTATGAGAAATTCTGACCAGCAGTCGTAATCTATCAGCAGAGGTTTTTTTGACAGTCTCGTAAGAAGAAACTCTTTCGCTGCCATTCGATTGTCTTTGAGTTTTTCAACGGGCTGTAGAGCTTGGTCCGAGCCGAACAAATCGCCGATGGGAGATTTGCTGATTTGTGCTCGAACCTTCGACTCAAAGTGGCTGACGCGCTGAACCATCTCCATTTCTTCGGCAGCTTGTTTGAACTTGATAATGCCCAGAGGATGCCTGGTCAGATATACCAAGAAATAAAGCACCCGCTCCATACCTGGGCGCTCAACTGATACATATGCCGTCTTTCCACCATACAAGTCCCCGATGACCTCGCGATACTGAGCAATTACCAGCGACTGCCGTTCGGATGAGGTTTCATTTCCAGTTAAAACTACCGGCCTTCCTAAAAGCTCTTCAACATCTGCTTGATGCGGCTTCATCGACATAGCACGGTTGAAGAAGTCGTACATCAAGTTAATGAGGAACTCGACTTTATTCAGTGCCAAGAGCGGGGCCAGAACTGGCGCGCTGATTACAGTTTTCCAACCCTTGGGATCAATAAAGAAAAACGTGAAATTGCCTGACGCCCACTGAACGATTTCATCGATCTTGCTGGTGTAGTCACCTTGAATGCAGGAGGCGTCTACAGAAGCCTGCTTGTTCCCAGCGAGGAACGCTTCGAGCTTTCCGAAGGCTTTTTTGTCCTTCTCGATGTAAAGCGCGCGAAATTTTACATTGGCGCTAAACTTGGATTTCAGCGTCTCGGCACACTCCCTCATCTGACGAAGCGAAATACCGATAGAGGTGTCTTTTAAATCATCCGACTCCTCTGCCCAAGGACCAGCGAAGCAATCAACGTAATTGATGACGGTTTCCTTGCGCCCGATGATCATGAACAAGCACTGAAGGTACGTCTTCAGAATTGTGTGTTTGACGTATGCCTGTTCGCGGCCATGATATTCCTTAGGTATTGGCAAGTTTTCACTCCATGTGTTTTCCCTTTACGCCGGGACACTACCCTATAAATGATACGTGCGAATAGTGCTCGAATGAGCGCCCTCACGGTCGGTCCACCTGGACTCCGCTACGATTTTCCGAAAGTTTCGCACGCACCCGCGTGGGTTTACCGGCTACTCAGATTAAGCAAAAGGGTTTCAGCGTCTACAAGGTCGCGTTGGATGCGCAAAGAAAGCCCAGGTCAATGCCCTTTGGAAGTGCGGAATCGACCGAAGATGCAAAAGTGAGAGGCCCAAAAACGGCGAATCCCGCTCTAGGCGGGATTCTCAGCCGTCAATTGCATGCGTTCGACGGGGCAGGACGCTGTTACCTGGCACTGGGCCATCTGACGCTTATCAGAAGCGGGATGCGATCCGAAGATCCCTGTAGCCATCCTGTAGTTCACGCCTAGGCGCGGACGAACAATAGTCAAACCATAATCACTATGTCAATCGGGCTGTCCGCTCGTGGATCACTTAGATTCCCCCACGATCATTCAGTCAGCCCTCGTTCAGAACTGCCCTGACAGCGTCCAACCCATCCGCCCAGCTGGCAAGCTTCCCTGGCTCAACGGGCGAGCTATAGCCTCTGGAAAATTCAGCTAGTCTTGCCACACAACTTACTTGATGAAGATTCCCATGCCAGATAGCTCTGAAGCCAACATTGCCGCAGCTGATGCTCTCACTTTGCTCCTGCACAACCAGCACGCGATTGGTGCGGCCATTGAAGAGGTGACAAAGTGGCTCTCTGAGAATGGCGAAGGGAATATCGCCTTGAACGCAATCGCGGCTATGGAAACGCTGGACACGAATGCTCAAGCCATCACAGATTCAATCATGCGACTGAGGCAGTTATAGGAGCTATCTAACCCCTTACCGCCACTATGAATTGTGCGGGCCCTTTTCTGCGCTTGGTACGAGCCGCAAGCTCGCCAGCCCGATAGCCTCCAACGTCAACGTCCAAATAAAGTCGACGCGTTGGCGCATTGCGATGCATGCCGAACGTATTTTCCTGTGCATTGAAATTCACGATTCCCCACGAGAATGCATACGCCGTCCTCCAGCCAGCAATTGGCATCGAAGCAAAGAAACTTAAGCCCCAAGGCAAAGCCAGACCGGGGATATCACATATGCTTTGAGGAATGGGGTGCATTTTCAGATCGCGTCCGGAAAGGCTCGAAATCCTCCTTAGGATAGCCGCACCTATTGCTAGCGTTACTAGACACAGTCGCATCTATTTCCAAATCCAGGCTCACTTAATTCCATAATGCAAGTCCGGAAGGTGGGGCTTTCGGAGCACTTCAGTCGCATTAATTAACAAAACCTACAGCGGGTCGAAACCGCAGCCTGGGGAGATTACTCTGGCCCATCACGGCGTACTGTTCCTCGATGAATTGCCGGAGTTCGACCGCAAGGTGCTGGAGGTGCTGCGCGAGCCTCTGGAATCGGGCCACATCGTCATTTCCCGCGCCCGCGATCGCGTCAGCTTCCCGGCCCGCTTCCAACTGGTAGCCGCCATGAACCCCTGCCCTTGCGGGTACATGGGCGAACCCAACGGGCGTTGTCGCTGCACGCCGGAGCAGGTTCAGCGCTATCGCAACAAGCTCTCCGGCCCTTTGCTGGACCGCATCGACTTGCACCTCACTGTGGCGCGGGAAACCACCGCGTTGAATCCAACCCAGCAGGTGGGCGATAACACGGCCGAGGCATCGGCACGGGTCGCCCAGGCCCGCGATCGCCAACGGCAACGCCAGGGCTGTGCGAATGCGTTCCTTGATCTGCCAGGGCTGCGCAAGCACTGCAAGCTGACGAAGACCGATGAAGGCTGGCTGGAAACCGCCTGTGAACGGTTGACGCTATCCCTGCGCGCGGCCCATCGCCTGCTCAAAGTGGCGCGTACCCTGGCCGACCTCGAGCACGCCGATAACATCACTCGACCGCACCTGGCGGAAGCGCTGCAATATCGGCCCGCGGCCGTCGGCTAGGGCGCCTCTGGGAAGTCCAGCAGCAGCCGCGCCACTTCCATCACTTCATCCAGGGCCGCTTCGGCCGACTCCATGGAGGGTTTGAGCATCAGGTCGTCGGCATAGCCCATCGCCACGGCAAAGATCTGGCGGGCAGCGCGTTGTGGCGAGTCACAACGCAAGACGTTGGCAGCCACACCCCGCTCGATCACTTCGGCGAGCATGCCTTGCCATTGGGCGTTGATCGCCAGGTAAGCCTGGGCCATTTCCGGGTCCTGCATGGCTTCGTCCCAGGCATCCAGCCACAGCGCCCACCCCGCATCGGCGGTGCTTGGCAGGCAGTCGCGCAAAAACCCCACGAAGGCTTCCAGGGGCGCTGCTTCTGCCAGGGGCGCGCGTACTTCGTCCAGCTGTTCGTTGGCAAATCGCACGAAGGCTTCGCGGCGCAGTTCCTTCCAGTCGCTGAAGTAGTGATAGACGTGGCTGCGGGACAGGCCTGCATGTTCGGCCAGGTCGCGGGTGGACACATCGGCAAAACCTTTGCTGCGAAACAGTTCCAGGGCGGCGGCGATGATCTGGTCTTTACGGTCGATACGCGACATGGGCAATTCCTTCCAGGCACCGGCAGATAAGCGGCGCTTGCTTTTTGAGCGATCGCTCAAGGATACTTGAGCAGTCGCTCAATAATAGCGTCTATCACTCCTTTGGTGCACCCCATGTCATCCGTCACACCGCAAATCCTGATCGAAGAAAGTCAGAAAATCGGCCAGCAATCCGCCGGCCAGACGCTCAAGGCCATTGCCAAGGCCTATCCGGGCAAGCTGTCCGCCACGCTGTCGCTGGTCGCGCTGGAGAACGCGCTGCTGCTGGCCTACCCGTTGTTTGCCGGGTTTGCGGTGGACGCGATCATCCGCGGCGACACGGGTAACGCGCTGCTCTACGCCGCCGTGGTCCTGGCGTTCTGGGTGGTCGGCGCGGCGCGCCGGGCGTTGGATACGCGGACTTTCACGCGGATCTACGCCGATCTGGCGGTGCCGGTGATCCTCAACCAACGCCTGCATAACCACAGCACGTCGAAATCGGCGGCGCGGGTGGTGCTTGCTCGGGAGTTCGTCGACTTCTTTGAAAAGCATGTACCGATCATCGCCACGGCGCTGGTGTCGATTATCGGCGCGGCAGTGATGTTGATCGTGATCGAGCCCTGGGTAGGCCTGGCGTGCCTGGGCGCGCTAGTGCTGTGCATCACGTTGTTGCCACGCTTTGCCCGGCGCAACCAAGCGCTGCATGAACGGTTGAACAACCGGCTGGAAAAAGAAATCGGCCTGGTGGAAAAGGTCGGCGCACCGACCCTGCGGCGCCACTACCAGGTGCTTTCGCGCCTGCGCATCTGGCTGTCAGACCGCGAGGCCGCTGCGTACCTGTTTCTTGGCACGCTGGCCGCCTTGCTGTTTGTGGTCGCCATCAGCCAGTTGGCGCAGTCACCCGCGGTCAAGGCCGGCCATATCTATGCAGTCATGACTTACCTGTGGACCTTCGTCACCAGCATGGACGAAGCCCCCGGCATGGTCGACCAACTGGCGCGCCTGAAGGACATCGGCAAGCGCGTGGACCCCGGCCTGGGCGACCGCTAGGCCTCAACGAAACCGATCTACCTCATGCCGCAAGCCTGCCGCCAGGGTCTCCAGTTCCTTGGCGGTAATCGCCAGGTTCGACACCACTTCCCGCTGCTCGCTATTGGCCAGCGCGATGCTCTGCAAGTTGCTGCTGAGCAAGGTCGCGGTGCTGCTCTGTTCCTGGGTGGCGGTGGTGATCGCGGCAAACTGCTGACCGGCCGAGCGGCTTTGCTCGTCGATCCGCGCCAGGGCCGAAGCCACGTCGGCGTTGCGCGACAGGCCTTCCTGCATCAGCACATTGCCGTGTTCCATGGTGCTGATGGCGTTGCCGGTTTCCTGCTGGATGCTCTGGATCATCCCGGAGATTTCATCGGTAGCCTCACGGGTGCGTGACGCCAGGTTGCGCACTTCATCGGCGACCACCGCAAACCCACGGCCCTGCTCACCGGCGCGGGCAGCCTCGATGGCAGCGTTGAGCGCCAGCAGGTTGGTCTGGTCGGCAATCGAGGTGATCACGCCGACGATTCCGCCAATCTCTTGGGAGCGTTGGCCCAGGGTGTTGATCACCGTGGCTGTGCTGTTGAGCGCGGCAGCGATGTGTTCCAGGGATGACGACGCCTCTTGCATCGAGTTGCGCCCGATGCGGGTTTGTTGGGCGTTTTCCTGGGCCAGGCGTTCGGTGCTGCCCATGTTGTCGGCGATGTTCAGCGAGGTGGCGCTGAACTCTTCCACCGCGCCGGCCATGCTGGTGATCTCGCCGGACTGCTGCTCCATGCCTTCATAGGCGCCACCGGACAAGCCGGACAGCGCCTGCGCACGGCTGTTGACCTCTTCAGCCGCCTTGCGGATATGCGAGACCATGGTCGACAGCGCTTCACCCATCTGGTTGAAGCTGCGTGCCAGTTGGCCGATTTCGTCATGACTGGACACATTCAAGCGCGCGCTCAAGTCGCCCGCGCCCAAGGCTTCGGCCTGGCGCACCAGGTCGCCCAACGGCGCCAGCTTGCTGCGCAGCAGCCACACCGTTGCACCGACCGCCAGCAGCATGGCCAGCACGCTGCCTACGACCAGGCGGATACCGACGTCCCACGTCACCGAGCGGATCTCAGCCTTGGGCATGCTCGCGACAACGGCCCATGGCCCGCCCTCGAAGGGTACCGACACGCTGTAGAAATCTTCGTTTTTGTCTGCCCAGAAGCGCCCGGTGCCCGGCGTCTTGGCCAGGTCCAGCATCACGGGTACGGCTTGATCCAGCGCCTGCACGCCCGCCGGCGGTACAAGCCAGCGCTTCTGCTCATCCAGCAAGGCGAGGGAGCCGGTCTGGCCGATGCGGAAACGCTTGAGGTTCTCGAACTGGGCATTCTGCGCATCGGTGTAGTCGAACCCGATGAACAACACCGCAATCACCTGCCCACTGCTGTCGCGCACCGGGCTGTACTGGGTCATGTAGGAGCGGTCGAACAGCACCGCGCGGCCGATATAGGTCTGCCCGCCGAGCACCCGCTGGTAAGCCGGGCCCTGGCGATCCAGCACCGTGCCGATGGCCCGGTTGCCATCCTGCTTGGTCAACGAGGTGCTGATGCGGATAAAGTCTTCGCCGCTGCGCACGAATACCGTGGCCACGCCGCCGGACATCTGCTTGAACTCATCCACTTCATTGAAGTTGTTGTTCAACACCTGATTGCCCAGGTACAAGCTAGGCGTCTGCACACCGGCCACGGTCACAGGCTGGTCCGCATGCACGCTCAAGCCGGCGCCGAAGCGCTTTTCAAACAGCCCGCTCAAACGCTGGGTACTTTCGCGCAAGGTGCTGTGGAAGGTGTTGAGTTGGTCGGCGAGCAAACGTGCCTCGCTGGCCAGGTGCTCCTCGCGGGTAGCGAGGTTGGCGGAGTCGAGTGAACGCAAGGCAAACACGGTGCTGCCGCTGATGACGACAGCCAGAATCACGGCTAATGCCAGGCCTAACTGGGAGGCTATCCGGGCGCGAGGTTGAGACATGACGGCTCCTGGCCGAGGCCAGGATCATCCTGATCTCATAGCGTTGCTCGGCAAATTATCCAGTGGGAAACGTTGGTGTACGATGGTTCCAACACACCTACTTCGGCGAGCCGAGGCAATACTTGAGCGATCCGCAGGGGTATCACGCAAACGATTGCACGAACAGTCTGTCGCCCCTCACTCGAGGCGTTCGACCTGGGGCAATTCCATCGCCTTGACTTCCGCCTGCAGAAACTCCGCCAGGCGCCGCAAACGCTCGCCGCCGGGGCGGGTTTTAGGCCATACCAGGTAGTAGTTTTCGCCACTGGCCACCGCCGTTGGCCAGGGCAGGCTCAGGCGTCCCTGGGCCACGTCTTCGGCCACCATCAGCAAGTCGCCCATGGACACACCGTAACCCCGCGCAGCGGCGATCATGCCCAGTTCGAGGGTATCGAATACCTGCCCGCCCTTGAGCGACACCTGGGATGACAACCCCATGCGCTCCAACCAATTGCGCCAATCGCGACGGTCGGGCGTGGGGTGCAGCAATTCAGCGGTGGCCAGGCGTGCAGCATCCCAGGGCCCGTCCTCCAGCAGGTTCGGCGCACCTACCGGGATCAGCAGCTCCGGAAACAGGTAGCTGGCCTCCCAGTCCGCCGGGAAGTGCCCGTAGCTCAGCAGCACCGCGCAGTCGAAGGGCTCCTGGTTGAAATCCACCTCGTCCACGCTCATCCACGCGCTGGTCAGTTGCACCTCATTGCCCGGCTGCAACGCGCGGAAGCGGCTGAGCCGCGCCAGCAGCCAGCGCATGGTCAGGGTCGACGGTGCCTTCATGCGCAGGATGTCGTCTTCGGCGTTCAGGGTATGGCAGGCCCGCTCCAACGCTGCAAAACCTTCGCGCACGCCCGGCAAGAGCAGGCGCGCCGCCTCGGTGAGCTGCAAGGTGCGGCCACTGCGCTGGAACAGGCGACAGGCGAAATGCTCTTCCAGCGTGCGGATATGTCGGCTCACCGCACTTTGCGTGATGGATAGCTCCTCCGCTGCCCGGGTGAAGGAATTGTGCCGAGAGGCGGCCTCGAATGCGCGCAAGGCATACAGCGGAGCAAGGCGACGAGACATCGGTAAATTCCTGCATAGCGATCCACCAACACTATCAGATCAATACACATGAGTTTAAGTCATGCACACCATCGCTTTAATCCTTTTGTGTAATTAACCCAGAGCGCCGAGAATCAAGCCTTCCCCAACCCTCTGACTTGTCGAGCGTGATGATCATGCAACATCCGGCACGTACCGAACTCTGGGCCATTCTGCGGCTGTCAGGGCCGTTGATTGCCTCACAGTTGGCACACATGCTGATGGTGCTGACCGACACCCTGATGATGGCGCGCCTGAGCCCCGAAGCCCTGGCCGGTGGCGGCCTGGGCGCGGCGACCTACTCGTTCGTGGCGATTTTCTGCATCGGCGTGATTGCCGCCGTGGGCACGCTGGTGGCCATCCGTCACGGCGCGGGCGATATCGACGGCGCCACCCGCCTGACCCAGGCCGGGCTATGGCTGGCGTGGCTGATGGCCCTGGCGGCCGGTTTGCTGCTGTGGAACCTCAAGCCAGTGCTGCTGATGTTTGGCCAGACCGAGACCAACGTGCACTCGGCCGGGCAATTCCTGACGATCTTGCCGTTCGCCCTGCCCGGCTACCTGAGTTTCATGGCCCTGCGCGGCTTCACCAGTGCAATCGGCAAGGCGACGCCAGTGATGGTGATCAGCCTTGGCGGCACGGTAGCCAACTACCTGCTCAACCACGCGCTGATCGAAGGCATGTTCGGCCTGCCCAAGCTCGGCCTGATGGGTATCGGCCTGGTCACGGCCATCGTTGCCAATGGCATGGCGCTGACGCTGATGTGGTACATCCGCAGCAACCGCACCTATGCGGCCTACCCGCTGAGCACAGGCCTGCTGCGCCTCAACACCCAGTACCTGCGCGAACTGTGGCGCCTGGGCCTGCCGATCGGCGGCACCTATGCGGTGGAGGTCGGGTTGTTTGCGTTTGCGGCGCTGTGCATGGGCACCATGGGCAGTACGCAGTTGGCAGCGCATCAGATCGCATTGCAGATCGTCTCGGTGGCGTTCATGGTGCCTGCGGGAATGTCCTACGCGGTGACCATGCGCATCGGCCAGCACTACGGCGCCGGGCAGTTGCTGCAGGCGCGCCTGGCCGGTCGTGTCGGCATCGGCTTTGGCGCGGCGATCATGCTGGGATTTGCTGCCGTGCTGTGGCTCTATTCCGACCCGCTGATCGGACTGCTCATCGACCACAACGACCCGGCGTTCCACGACGTGATCGTCCTGGCCGTCAGCCTGCTGGCCGTCGCCGCCTGGTTCGAGCTGTTCGATGGCGTGCAGACCATCGCCATGGGCTGCATTCGCGGGCTCAAGGACGCCAAGACCACCTTCCTGATCGGCGCGGGCTGCTATTGGTTGATTGGCGCACCATCGGCCTGGCTGATGGCCTTCACCCTGGGCTGGGGACCGACCGGTGTGTGGTGGGGCCTGGCGCTGGGCCTGGCATGCGCGGCAGTGAGCCTGACCTGGGCGTTTGAGGCGAAGATGAAGCGGATGATTCGCCAGGAGCCGCCGCGGCAGGAAATGTGGGAGGGGGCTTGCCCCCGATAGCGTTGGGTCAGTTGCAGATGAACTGGCTGACACTCCGTCATCGGGGGCAAGCCCCCTCCCACATTCCTAACCGAGCAAAGCTTGCTGGCTTTTGCCGAAGGTCAGGTACTCCACCAACTCCGGCAACGGCAGCGGCTTGCTGATCAGGTAACCCTGGGCCTGGTCGCAGCCAAACAAATGCAACAGCGCCAGTTGCTCAGGCGTCTCCACCCCTTCGGCCACCACCTCCAGGTTGAGGTTGTGCGCCAGGTTGATCATGGCATGCACCAGCTTGCGGTTTTCTTCGCGCTCCTCCATGCCACCGACAAAGCTCTTGTCGATCTTCAACAAGGCAATCGGCAGGCTGTTGAGGTGCACGAACGATGAGAAACCCGTACCGAAGTCATCCAGGGAAAACCGCACACCCAGGCGGCCGAGGGCGTCCATGGTCTGCTTGACCAGGTCACTGCGGCGCATCACGGCGGTTTCGGTCAGTTCGAACTCCAGCCATTGCGCCTCCACGCCCCGCTCGGCAATCAGCCGGCTGAGTGTGGAGAGCAACTGGCTGTCCTGGAACTGGCGGAACGACAGGTTGACCGCCATGTGCAACGCCGGCAGGCCGCGTTCGCGTAGGTCCTGCATGTCGCGCAGGGCCCGGGAGATCACCCAGTAGCCCAGCGGCACGATCAGGCCGCTTTGCTCGGCCAACGGCACGAATTCACTTGGTGGCAACAGGCCGCGCTCGCCATGACGCCAGCGCACCAGGGCCTCCAGGCCGACGATATGGCCGTCGTCCAGGTCCAGGCGTGGCTGGTAATGCAGCTCCAGTTCGTCACGGCGCAAGGCGCGGCGCAGCTCGCTTTCCAGGTCGGCCAGGCTGCGCGCGTTGCGGTTGATACGTTCGTTGAAGATATGAAAGGTGCAGCCTTGGGTGCTCTTGGCCTGCTGCATGGCGATATGAGCGTGCCACATCAAAGGGTCGGCACCGGCGCGAGCGCGGGCATGGGCCACGCCCAGGCTGCAACCGATCAGCAGGCTTTCGCCATCCACCCAATAGGGTTCGGCCATGACCTCGGTAATGCGCTCGGCCATCCACTCGGCACGCTGGGGTGCACGGCGGGTATCGATCAGCAGGGCGAATTCATCGCTGCCCAGGCGCGCCAGTTGGTCGCCGACCTCCAGCTGGCTCTTGAGCCGTGACACCACTTGCAGGATCAACCGGTCGCCGGCCTGGTGGCCGAGGGCATCGTTGGCGTGGCGGAAGTTGTCGAGGTCCAAGTGACCGAGGGCCAGGCCACGCCCTTCATTCTCGGCCAGGCGCGCGGTCAACAGGGTCTGGAAGCCCTGGCGGTTGGCGATGCCGGTGAGCGGGTCCTGCTCGGCCAGGCGTTGCAGGGTGTTTTCCAGCACGCCGCGCTCGCGGACGTGGCGCAGGCAGCGGCGCACTGTATCGGCATCCAATACGTCACGCACCAGCCAATCGCTGACGCCAAGCGGTGAAACCAGCGGTTCCTGTTCCAGCAACAATACGCACGGCAGGCTGCAACGGCCAGGCCCGGGTTGCAGGCTGGGCGTGGTCAATAGCACGGCGCTGTGGTCGTCATCGAACAGACGGCTCACGGATTCCCAGTTTGGTGCGCTGATCAGCACAGCCCCATCGCCCATCGGCGCCAGGCACTCGCGCAATAACGCTGCCCACGCGGGCTCATCGGCCAGCAGCAGCAAACGCAAGGGTTCGACAGGCGTAGACAAGCTAGCTCCCTAGACTCTGCAAAAATTCGTGGCGACGGGCATTATGACGTGCGGCCTGAGAATCACCAATGATAGGGGTTTTCAAACACGCGAACTGTGAACATTAGCCTCAAAACAACCCTCACATCCTGCGGCAAAGTATCAAAACCGGCAAATTTAGATCGAGTGGTACGTCACACTGTCGTTCTGACAGAGCAGAATCCTGCCAGCCTGTTAAAATGCCCGCCCTTTTGAACAACGACTCCCTGAATTCTGTATGTCCCGACTCAATCCCCGGCAGCAAGAAGCCGTGAACTACGTCGGCGGCCCTCTATTGGTGCTCGCCGGCGCAGGCTCCGGCAAGACCAGCGTGATCACCCGCAAGATCGCGCACCTGATCCAGCACTGCGGCATCCGCGCCCAGTACATCGTCGCCATGACTTTCACCAACAAGGCCGCGCGGGAAATGAAAGAGCGCGTCGGCACCCTGCTCAAGGGTGGCGAAGGCCGTGGCCTCACCGTGTGTACCTTCCACAACCTGGGCCTGAACATCATCCGCAAGGAGCATGCGCGGCTGGGCTACAAGCCGGGCTTCTCGATCTTCGACGAGACCGACGTGAAGTCGCTGATGACCGACATCATGCAAAAGGAATACGCAGGCGACGACGGCGTGGATGAGATCAAGAACATGATCGGCGCCTGGAAAAACGACCTGATCCTGCCGCCCCAGGCCCTGGAAAACGCACGCAACCCCAAGGAACAGACTGCCGCCATCGTCTACACCCACTACCAGCGCACGCTCAAGGCGTTCAACGCAGTGGACTTCGACGACCTGATCCTGCTGCCGGTAAAGCTGTTCGAGGAACACGCCGACATCCTCGAAAAATGGCAGAACAAGGTGCGCTACCTGCTGGTGGACGAATACCAGGACACCAACGCCAGCCAGTACCTGCTGGTAAAAATGCTGATCGGCAAGCGCAACCAGTTCACCGTGGTCGGTGACGATGACCAGTCGATCTACGCCTGGCGCGGCGCCCGCCCGGAAAACCTGATGCTGCTCAAGGACGACTACCCGTCCCTGAAAGTGGTGATGCTGGAGCAGAACTACCGCTCCACCAGCCGCATCCTGCGCTGCGCCAACGTGTTGATCTCGAACAACCCCCATGAGTTTGAAAAACAACTGTGGAGCGAGATGGGCCACGGCGACGAGATCCGCGTGATCCGCTGCCGCAACGAAGACGCCGAAGCCGAACGCGTGGCCGTCGAGATCCTCAGCCTGCACCTGCGCACCGACCGGCCCTACAGCGATTTCGCGATCCTCTATCGCGGCAACTACCAGGCCAAGCTGATCGAGCTGAAATTGCAGCACCACCAGGTGCCGTATCGCCTGTCGGGCGGCAACAGCTTTTTCGGACGCCAGGAAGTAAAAGATCTGATGGCCTACTTCCGCCTGATCGTGAACCCGGACGACGACAACGCCTTCCTGCGCGTGATCAACGTGCCGCGTCGCGAGATCGGCTCCACCACCCTGGAAAAGCTAGGCAACTACGCCACTGAGCGCAAGATCTCGATGTACGCCGCCACCGACGAAATCGGCCTGGGCGAACACCTGGACTCACGCTTCACCGATCGCTTGTCGCGCTTCAAGCGCTTCATGGACAAGGTGCGCGAGCAGTGCGCCGGCGAAGACCCGATCAGCGCGCTGCGCAGTATGGTCATGGACATCGACTACGAGAACTGGCTCCGCACCAACAGTTCCAGCGACAAGGCCGCTGATTACCGCATGAGCAACGTCTGGTTCCTGATCGAAGCGCTGAAGAACACCCTGGAAAAAGACGAAGACGGCGAGATGACCGTCGAAGACGCCATCGGCAAGCTGGTGCTGCGCGACATGCTCGAACGCCAGCAGGAAGAGGAAGACGGCGCCGAAGGTGTACAGATGATGACCTTGCATGCCTCCAAGGGCCTGGAATTCCCCTACGTGTTCATCATGGGCATGGAAGAGGAAATCCTCCCGCACCGTTCCAGCATCGAAGCCGACACCATCGAAGAGGAACGCCGCCTGGCCTACGTGGGTATTACCCGCGCGCGTCAGACCCTGGCCTTCACCTTCGCCGCCAAGCGCAAGCAGTACGGCGAAATCATCGATTGTGCCCCCAGCCGGTTCCTGGATGAACTGCCGCCGGACGACCTGGCCTGGGAAGGCAATGACGACACCCCGACCGAGGTGAAGGCCGTTCGCGGCAACACCGCCCTGGCGGACATACGCGCGATGTTAAAGCGCTAGAATCGACTACTTTTCAATCTACTTTCGGCGCACAACGCGCCATTAGAGGAAGCTTTCCGTGGAAGCACTGCACAAGAAAATTCGCGAAGAAGGCATCGTGCTTTCCGATCAGGTACTCAAGGTCGACGCCTTTCTGAACCACCAGATCGACCCGGCACTGATGAAGTTGATCGGCGACGAATTCGCCGCGCTGTTCAAGGACTCGGGCATCACCAAGATCGTCACCATCGAAGCGTCGGGCATAGCGCCAGCGATCATGACCGGCCTGAACCTGGGTGTACCGGTGATATTCGCGCGTAAGCAACAGTCCCTGACCCTGACCGAAAACCTGCTGTCGGCAACGGTGTATTCCTTCACCAAGAAAGTCGAAAGCACCGTGGCGATCTCGCCGCGCCACCTGACCAGCAGCGACCGCGTGCTGGTGATTGATGACTTCCTGGCCAACGGCAAGGCATCCCAGGCGCTGATCTCGATCATCAAGCAGGCCGGCGCGACCGTGGCAGGCTTGGGGATCGTGATCGAGAAGTCGTTCCAGGGCGGCCGTGCGGAATTGGATGCGCAGGGTTATCGGGTTGAATCGCTGGCGCGGGTCAAGTCGCTGGAAGGTGGCGTCGTCACCTTCATCGAATAACCCCTGCCTCAAAGTGGTGGTAAAAGTGGGAAGGGGCTTGCCCCCTCCCACATCGACCCTGTGTTGTCGGTTAGTGCGCGGTGGCCTGCAGGCCGGCGAGCAGGAGCCGCTGGTACAGATCCTCTTTCAAGCCTTCCGGCTTGGTCAACTGCATGCGTTCCAGATGCTTGGGAAACACCTGCGCCTGCGGCGCATCCAACGCCGCCTTGCCCAGCTCCAGAATCTCCGTCAGCTTGAATTTGCTCTTGAGCCAGTTCAGCGCCCGCAACAAATCCCGCTCTTCATCGGTGAAATCGCTTCCCAACGGATACTCCGGAAACAACCGACGATGGCGTGCCTGAATCCTCTGCAACCGCTCCGGCGTGTTCTCGGCAAAGCGCGGATCCAGCTGGAAATCCTTGGGCAACTTGCCAGCCTTTTGCGCCTGCTTGATCAAATCGTCCTGGAAGCGTGAGTCGGTGATATTGAGCAACGCCTCGATCACCTTGGCATCCGTCTGCCCGCGCAAGTCTGCAATGCCGTATTCCGTGATGACAATATCCCGCAGATGCCGGGGAATGGTGCAGTGGCCGTAGTCCCAGACGATATTGGAACTGACCTCCCCCGCCGACTCGCGCCAACTGCGCAGAATCAGGATCGACCGCGCACCTTCCAGCGCATGGCCCTGGGCCACAAAGTTGTACTGCCCGCCCACACCACTGAGCACACGACCGTCTTCCAACTGGTCGGCCACACCCGCGCCGAGCAGCGTCACCATGATCGCGCTGTTGATAAACCGCGCATCCAGGCGTTGCAGGCGCTTGAGTTCTTCCTGGCCGTACAGCTCGTTGATGTAGCTGATGCGCGTCATGTTGAATTCGAGGCGCTTGGCGTGGGTCATTTCCTGCAGGCGCTGGTAGAAACTGCGCGGGCCAAGAAAAAATCCGCCGTGGATCGAAATGCCGTCGGGCTGCGCCGCATCGTCGAGCGTGCCGGCGTTGGCCTGCTGTTGCGTCGCTACGTCCGGGTAGACCTTGCGACGGATAATCCCCGCGTCCGCCAACACCAGCAGGCCGTTGACGAACATTTCGCTGCACCCGTAAAGGCCCCGGGCGAAGGGATCGACACCGCCTTCACGGCTGATCAGCGGCGCCCATTGGTACACCTCCAGGTCCGTCAGCAGCGACCGATAGGACTCGTTGTCGGCCTGACGCGCCAGCAGCGCGGCAGTCAGCGCATCGCCCATGGAGCCGATGCCGATCTGCAAGGTGCCGCCGTCGCGCACCAGGGTGCTGGCATGCAGGCCGATGAAGTGGTCCTGGAAACCCACCGGCATGTTCGGCGTGGAGAACAGCGTGGTGCTGTCTTTTTCATCGATCAGGTAATCGAAGGTATCCATGCCCAGCTCAGCGTCGCCGGGCATGTAGGGCAAATCGGTGTGGACTTGCCCGACGATCAGCACGGTCTCGCCGGCGTCGCGGCGCTTGGCAATCATCGGCAGCAGGTCGAGGGTGATATCCGGGTTGCAGCTCAAGCTCAGGCGATCAGGGTGTTCGGCACTGCTGGCGACCAACTGCGCCACCAGGTTCAGGCCGGCGGCGTTTATGTCGCGAGCGGCGTGGCTGTAGTTGCTGCTGACGTAATCCTGCTGCGCCGACTCGCTGTGCAGCAGGCTGCCGGGCTGCATGAAAAACTGTTGGACGTGGATATTGTTCGGAAGGCTGTCGTTGTGCAGGTCGGCGAGGAAATCCAGTTCGGGGTAATCGCCGAACACCCGCTCGATAAAGGGTTCGAGAAAGCGTTTCTGCAAACCATCGCCCATCGTCGGGCGGCCCAGGCTTAACGCGGTATAGATCGTCAGCGCCCGCTCCGGCAACTTGGCGATGCGCCGGTACAAGGCATTGGCAAACCGGTTCGGCTTGCCCAGCCCGAGGGGCATGCCCATGTGGATATGCGCCGGCAACCGCGCCAGTACGTCGTCAACTGCTTGCTCGATTGAACACAACTGCACCATCCGACCCTCCTGAACATTCCATGATTAGGGGTTGGACCGAGCTTGCCGGGTCTTTGCTGCAATGAACAGCGCTGAAACACGAATCGCAGGCACAAAAAAGCCGCTCGTAAGCGGCATTTTTGACGAAGATCGGCGGATCAGAGGCCGGACATCTTCTTGATTGCACCCTTGAGGTCATCATCCGAGCAATCGGCGCAGGTGCCTTTTGGCGGCATGGCGTTGATACCGGTGATCGCCTTGGCCAGGATGCCATCGAGGCCGCCCTGGTGATCGGCGCGTTCTTTCCAGGCTGCGGTATCGCCGATTTTCGGCGCGCCCAGCAGGCCGGTGCCGTGGCAAGCATTACAGTGCTTGGCGATGATGTCATCCGGCGTCTTCGCAGCGCCACCGCCTGCGGCGACCGCCACTTCCATGCCCTTGCATTCCTGGCCCTGGACGCAGACCTGGCCAACAGGCTCCAGGCGCTTGGCAATATCATCATTGGTCGCAGCTTGAGCGCTGACAGCCCATAGGGCCAGTACGGTTGCTGGTGCAGCCAGCATTTTCATAATTAGGTTCACGCGTTCACCCTCAATGGTGGCTATTCACGCCTGCGGCCACGGTTTCGCAGGCGGCGAAAGTATAACGGTTAGCCCGCCTGGCCGAAACAACCCTATTAACTAAAGGGAGATTCGACCCCACGGAGTACAGCTCGGGTGCCTCTGCAACGCTGGCAGGACGCCTCTTTTCTTAAAAGTTCGCGGGCGTGGCTGCGCTGATTAGTCGCGCCGGCACGTCGAACGGATTGCGAAAACGATGGGGCTTGGTGCTTTCAAAGTAGTAGCTATCGCCAGCTTCGAGCACAAAAGTTTCAAGACCGACCACCAACTCCAGGCGACCCTCCACCAGAATCCCGGTTTCTTCACCTTCGTGGGTGAGCATTTCTTCGCCTGTGTCGGCGCCCGGCGGGTAGATCTCGTTGAGAAACGCGATGGCCCGGCTAGGGTGCGCCCGGCCTACCAGTTTCATGGTGACGGCGCCGTCGGAGATGTCGATCAGCTCATTGGCTTTATAGACGATCTGCGTCGGTATTTCCTGGAGGATCTCCTCGGAAAAGAACTCGACCATCGACATGGGGATGCCTCCCAGCACCTTGCGCAAGGAGCTGATCGAGGGGCTGACGCTGTTTTTTTCGATCATCGAAATGGTGCTGTTGGTGACACCCGCGCGCTTGGCGAGCTCGCGCTGGGACAGACCCTTCAGTTTACGGATGGATTGCAGTCGTTCGCCGACGTCCAATGCAGGAGCCTCCTAGGATTCAGGCTTTGTTGTAATTGAGCGTTATCATGGCGACAGCGTTCAGTATTTACAACACTTGGGCCTAAATCCCGGGCGGTTGCGTTCGTACCCGGCGGTCAAGCGCCGGAATAGAGCCTCGGCACGCGGCGCAGGTTGCAAAAGAGCTGATACGGAATGGTCTCGGCGGCGACTGCGACGTCACTGGCGAGGATATTTTTGCCCCATAGCTCCACGGTGGAACCGAGGCCAGCCTGAGGCACGTCCGTGAGGTCGATGCACAGCATGTCCATGGACACACGGCCCAGCAATTGGCTGCGCTGCCCGGCCACCAATACCGGCGTCCCCGTCGGCGCGTGACGCGGATAGCCATCGGCATAGCCCATGGCAACCACACCGATACGCATGGGTTTGGGCGTGATGAACTTGGCGCCGTAACCCACCGGCTCACCGGCCGGCAGTTCACGGACGCAGATCACCTTGGATTCCAGGGTCATCACCGGCTGCAAACGCGCGGCCACGGCCTGGTCCTCGGCAAACGGCGTCGCGCCGTAGAGCATGATGCCAGGGCGCACCCAATCGCTGGACACAGCCGGCCAGCCCATCACCGATGGCGAATTGCGCAGGCTTACCTCGGCCGACAAACCCTGGCGCGCCGCGTCAAACACAGCCACCTGTTCATCACTGCGCACACAGTCGAGCTCATCGGCGCGGGCGAAATGGCTCATCAACACGATCTTGGCCACCTTGCCGCTGGCCAGCAGGCGCTGGTAAGCCTCGTGATAATCCTTGGGGTGCAGGCCGACACGGTGCATGCCGGAATCGAGCTTGAGCCAGATGGTCAGCGGCTTGCTCAGTCTGGCCTGCTCGATGGCCTCCAATTGCCACAGCGAGTGCACCACGCACCAGAAATCATGTTCGATGATCAGCGGCAGCTCATCCGCCTCGAAGAAACCTTCCAGCAGCAGCACCGGCGCACGAATCCCGGCGGCGCGCAGCTCCAATGCTTCCTCGATGCAAGCCACGGCAAACCCGTCCGCCTCGGCTTCCAGCGCCTGGGCAACGCGTACGGCACCATGGCCGTAGGCATCGGCCTTGATCACGGCAAGGGCCTTGGCACCCGTGACTTCACGGGCCAATTGGTAGTTGTGGCGCAGGGCTTGGAGGTCGATCAGGGCACGGGCAGGACGCATGGCGGCAGGCTTCTAGGCGGCAAAGTGAAGAAAAACCGGCACCGACCAACGGCTTCGGCACCGGGAGAGGGATCGTTGTTTAAGGCAGCGCGGCCACGACGGACAGCTCCACCAGGATTTGCGGTTCGCACAGCTTGGCTTCAACCGTGGCACGGGCCGGGGCAACGCCTTTTGGCAGCCACTTGTCCCACACCGCATTCATGCCGGCGAAATCCGCGTCGATGTCCTTCAGGTAGATCGTCACCGACAGCAACCGGGTCTTGTCAGTACCGGCCAGGTCGAGCAAACGCTCGATATTGGCCAGGGTTTCACGGGTCTGCTGCTCAATCCCGGCGTTCATGTCGTCGCCGACTTGCCCGGCCAGATACACGGTACCGCTGTGGACAACGATCTGGCTCATGCGCTCATTGGTGAGCTGGCGCTGGATTGACATGTTTTGCAGACTCCTGGTGGTTGCCATAACGGGAAATATCGAGGCCTTCGGCACTGATCTGCGGCGTTTTCTTGGCCATCAGGTCGGCCAGCAAACGACCGGAGCCACAGGCCATGGTCCAACCGAGGGTGCCGTGGCCGGTATTCAGGAACAGGTTCTTGAACGGGGTAGCACCGACAATCGGCGTGCCGTCGGGGGTAGTCGGGCGCAGGCCGGTCCAGAAGGTAGCTTCGGTCAAATCGCCGCCCTGAGGATAAAGGTCGTTGACGATCATCTCCAGGGTTTCCCGCCGGCGCGGGTTCAGCGACAGGTCAAAACCGGCTATTTCAGCCATGCCACCGACGCGGATGCGGTTGTCGAAACGAGTGATCGCGACCTTGTAGGTCTCGTCGAGAATGGTCGAGGTCGGCGCCATCGCCGGGTTGGTGATCGGCACGGTCAGCGAGTAGCCCTTGAGCGGATACACCGGCGCCTTGATCCCCAACGGCTTGAGCAACTGCGGCGAGTAGCTGCCGAGGGCCAGCACGTAGCGGTCGGCGGTTTCCAGCTTGCCGTCGATCCACACGCCGTTGATGCGATCACCGGCGTAGTCGAGGCGCTGGATGTCCTGCTCAAAACGGAATTCCACACCCAACTGTTTGCACATCTCGGCCAGGCGGGTGGTGAACATCTGGCAGTCGCCGGTCTGGTCATTCGGCAGGCGCAGTGCGCCGGCGAGGATATCCGTGACGCTGGCCAGGGCCGGCTCGACCCGGGCGATACCGGCGCGGTCGAGCAGCTCGAACGGCACGCCGGACTCCTTCAACACGGCGATGTCCTTGGCCGCGCCATCGAGTTGTGCCTGGGTGCGGAACAGCTGGGTAGTACCAAGGCTTCGGCCTTCGTAGGCAATGCCGGTCTCGGCGCGCAGTTCGTCGAGGCAGTCGCGGCTGTACTCGGACAGGCGCACCATGCGCTCCTTGTTCACCGCATAACGGCTGGCGGTGCAGTTGCGCAGCATCTGCGCCATCCACAGGTATTGGTCGATGTCGGCGGTGGCCTTGATCGCCAGCGGCGCATGGCGTTGCAGCAACCATTTGATGGCCTTGAGCGGCACACCCGGTGCGGCCCATGGCGAGGCATAGCCTGGAGACACTTGCCCGGCGTTGGCGAAACTGGTTTCCATGGCAGCGGCAGGCTGACGGTCGACCACAACCACTTCAAAGCCGGCCCGCGCCAAATAGTAGGCACTGGTCACACCAATGACGCCGCTACCCAAGACCAGAACGCGCATTTTTATATCCTCATCGCGGGCATGGCCGCTGACGTGTGTTGTTCGAGCAATGATGAGCGCAGTGTAAAAAACAATGACCAGTGCATTTCACTATATAACTGCCTATATTTGGCGACAATTCTCGGCAAAAACCCTTTTCACAGAGGCGTATCCCCTATGCGTACCAACACCCAGACCAAGCGGGAGCTGGACAAGATCGACCGCAACATCCTGCGCATCCTGCAAACCGACGGGCGCATTTCGTTTACGGAGCTGGGGGAAAAGGTCGGGCTGTCGACCACGCCCTGTACCGAGCGTGTGCGGCGGCTGGAGCGTGAAGGGATCATCATGGGCTACAACGCGCGGCTCAACCCCCAGCATTTGAAGGGCAGTTTGCTGGTATTTGTCGAGATCAGCCTGGATTACAAGTCCGGCGACACCTTCGAGGAATTCCGCCGCGCGGTGCTGAAACTGCCCCATGTGCTGGAATGCCACTTGGTTTCTGGCGACTTCGACTACCTGGTGAAAGCGCGGATATCCGAGATGGCGTCGTACCGCAAATTGCTCGGCGACATCCTGCTCAAGCTGCCCCATGTGCGGGAGTCCAAGAGCTATATCGTGATGGAAGAGGTGAAAGAGAGCCTGAACCTGCCGATCCCGGACTAAACCAGCACCTGCCGTGTGCTCGCCATGTACTCGTGGATCTGCTTCTCCACCCGTGGATGAATCAGCTCCACCGGGCGCCGCCCATTCGGACACGGCAAGGTCTTGGTGGTGCCGAACAGCCGGCAGATCAACGGGCGCTCGTCGTACACCGTGCAGCCCTTCGGCCCCAGGTGCACGCAGTTCAGCTCCTCCATGGCCGCGTCCTGCTCGGCGGCGGTCTTGCGCGGCAGGCGCGACATTTCCTCGGGCGAGGTGGTCACCGGCCCACAGCAGTCATGGCAACCGGGGACGCACTCGAACGAAGGAATCTGCCGGCGCAGCGCACTGATTTTCTGACTGTTGCAACTCATCGACATACTTACCGAACGGCGAATAGGCGTGGATTCTGCCGCAAAACGCCCCGCGCAGACAGCTTCGTCCGACCGCTGTATCCTGCGTCAAATTTTCCAAACAGGGATGCTCCCCATGACTGCCAGCGCCCGGCATACCGCCTCCTACTACGCCGCCAGCAGCGTGCCGCAAACTGATTACCCGGTATTGACCGGCGAACTGACGGCGGATGTGTGCGTGGTCGGCGGCGGTTTTTCCGGGCTGAACACCGCGCTGGAGCTGGCCGAACGCGGTTTCAGCGTAGTGTTGCTGGAAGCGCGCAAGATCGCTTGGGGCGCCAGCGGGCGTAACGGCGGCCAACTGATTCGCGGTGTCGGCCATGGCCTGGACCAGTTCGCCAGCGTGATCGGCACTGAGGGCGTACGCCAGATGAAGTTGATGGGCCTGGAAGCGGTGGAGATTGTGCGTGAGCGCGTCGCGCGCTACCAAATACCCTGCGACCTGACCTGGGGCTACTGCGACCTCGCCAACAAACCCCGCGACCTCCACGGCCTGGCCGAAGATGCCGAAGAACTGCGCAGCCTCGGCTATCGTCACGACATACGCCTGCTGCAAGCCAACGAAATGGGCAGCGTCATCGGCTCCGAGCGCTACGTGGGCGGCATGATCGACATGGGCTCCGGCCACCTGCACCCGCTGAACCTGGCCCTCGGCGAAGCCGCCGCCGCGCAGCAATCGGGCGTGAAGCTGTTCGAGCAGTCCGAAGTGACGCGCATCGACTACGGCCCCGAAGTCAACGTACACACCGCCCAAGGCAACGTGCGCGCCAAGACCCTGGTGCTGGCCTGCAATGCCTACCTCAACGGCCTCAACCCGCACCTCAGCGGCAAAGTGTTGCCTGCCGGCAGCTACATCATCGCCACCGAACCGTTGAGCGAAGCCCAGGCCGCCAACCTGCTGCCGCAGAACATGGCGGTGTGCGACCAGCGTGTCACGGTGGACTACTTCCGGCTGTCCGCCGACCGCCGCCTGCTGTTCGGCGGTGCCTGTCATTATTCCGGCCGCGACCCCAAGGACATCGGCGCCTATATGCGCCCGAAGATGCTGCAGGTGTTCCCACAACTGGCCGATGTGAACATCGACTTCCAATGGGGCGGCATGATCGGCATCGGCGCCAACCGTCTGCCGCAGATTGGCCGCCTGGACGACCAGAACAACGTGTATTACGCCCAGGCCTACGCCGGCCATGGCCTCAACGCCACGCACCTGGCGGGCAAGTTGCTGGCCGAAGCCATCAGCGGCCAGCAACACGGGCGCTTCGACCTGTTTGCCCAGGTGCCGCACATCACCTTCCCCGGCGGCAGGCACCTGCGCTCGCCGCTGTTGGCGCTGGGGATGCTCTGGCACCGCCTCAAAGAGCTGGTCTGATCAATCGCGCCAGAACGGTTTCAGGCCTTCGTGGCGCGCCTGCTCGGCGGTCAGCCCGATATCGCGCAATTGCTCGCGGGTCAGGTGCAGCAGAGCTTTGCGCGTGTGGCGACGGTGCCAGAACAGACCCCAGCGACTGATATCGCGCCGCGCCGTCGCCCGCTCCTGCCCAGCCTCCAGTTCCTGACTGTGTAACGCCAGCCGCACATCGCTCATGCCGTTCATTTTGCTGCCCCTCAGTTGCTTGTTGCCTTGAGTGACCAGCATGAGCGCGCAGCCAAAACCATTACAGATTCAACCCACCTTTATTAAATCCATACAGATACTGCCTATATACCGCTGAATCCTGTATTTTCTGCCTATCTGTAATGGTCCCTCTGGAGCGACCGCCATGACCCTGTACATGAACCTCGCCGAATTGCTGGGCACCCGCATCGAACAAGGCTTCTATCGCCCCGGTGATCGACTGCCTTCCGTACGGGCCTTGAGCGTGGAACACGGGGTCAGTTTGAGCACCGTGCAGCAGGCCTATCGCTTGCTCGAAGACAACGGTCTGGCGATGCCCAGGCCGAAATCCGGCTACTTCGTGCCGGTCGGCCGCGAGTTGCCGGCCCTGCCCGAAGTCGGTCGTCCGGCTCAGCGCCCCGTAGAAATTTCCCAATGGGACCAGGTGCTGGAGTTGATACGCGCAACGCCGCGCAAGGATGTCATACAGATGGGCCGCGGCATGCCGGATGTATTGTCGCCCACCCTCAAGCCCCTGCTGCGCAGCCTGGCCCGCGTGAGTCGCCGCCAGGATCTGCCGGGGCTGTATTACGACAACATCCTGGGCTGTATGGAACTGCGCGAACAGATTGCGCGCCTGTCCCTGGATTCCGGCTGCCAGCTGACGGCCGAGGACATCGTGATCACCACCGGCTGCCATGAGGCGCTGTCCGCCAGCATCCATGCCATCTGTGAACCGGGCGATATCGTTGCGGTGGACTCACCGAGCTTTCACGGCGCCATGCAGACCCTCAAGGGCCTGGGCATGAAAGCCCTGGAAATCCCCACCGACCCGATCACCGGCATCAGCCTCGAAGCCCTGGAGCTGGCGCTGGAACAGTGGCCGATCAAAGTCATCCAACTGACCCCCAACTGCAACAACCCCCTGGGCTACATCATGCCGGAGGCGCGCAAGCGGGCATTGCTCACCTTGGCGCAGCGCTTTGACGTGGCGATCATTGAAGACGATGTGTACGGCGAACTGGCCTTCAGCTACCCGCGCCCGCGCACCATCAAGTCTTTCGACGAAGACGGACGCGTCCTGCTGTGCAGCTCGTTCTCGAAGACCCTGGCGCCCGGCCTGCGCATCGGCTGGGTAGCGCCCGGACGTTACCTGGAGCGAGTGCTGCATATGAAATACATCAGCACTGGCAGCACCGCCACGCAGCCGCAGATCGCGATTGCGGAATTCCTCAAAGGTGGCCACTTCGAACCGCATTTGCGGAGGATGCGTACCCAATACCAGCGCAATCGCGACTTGATGCTCGATTGGGTCAGCCGCTACTTCCCCACAGGCACTCGCGCCAGCCGCCCTCAAGGCAGCTTCATGCTGTGGATCGAACTGCCGGAAGGCTTTGATACGCTGAAGCTAAACCGTGTCCTGGTAGAACAAGGTGTACAGGTGGCCGTAGGCAGCATCTTCTCGGCGTCGGGCAAGTACAGGAACTGCCTGCGCATGAACTACGCTGCCAAGCCAACCGCGCAGATTGAAGAAGCCGTGCGCAAGGTCGGGGCTGCGGCGATCAAGATGCTGGCAGACACGGTCGACTGACCTTTCACGGGAAATTGCCGTCATATACCGACAACCGCCCTGATCTGGAAGCCGCTCCCTTGATGATTCAACGGCTATTACCGTTTTGCCTGCTGGTAGCCCTGACTCTGGGCGGCTGCGCCAGCGTGAGCACGCCACGCGTCCCCAGTGACGCCCTGCCCGCCGCACAGTCATCGTTCGGCCGCTCGATCCAGGCCCAGGCCGCGCCCTATCAAGGGCGCTCGGGCTTTCGCCTGCTGCCCAACAGCAGCGAGGCATTCATGGCCCGTGCCGAGCTGATCCGCAACGCCCAGACCAGCCTCGACCTGCAGTACTACATCGTGCACGACGGCATCAGCACCCGCATGCTCGTGGACGAACTGCTCAAGGCCGCCGACCGTGGCGTACGTGTGCGCATCTTGCTGGATGACACAACCAGCGACGGCCTGGACCAGATCATCGCCACCCTCGCCGCCCATCCCAAAATCGAGATCCGCCTGTTCAACCCGCTGCACCTTGGGCGCAGCACCGGCGTAACGCGGGCCATGGGCCGCTTGTTCAACCTGTCGCTGCAACATCGACGCATGCACAACAAGCTGTGGCTGGCGGACAATAGCGTGGCCATCGTTGGCGGGCGTAACCTGGGGGATGAGTATTTCGATGCCGAGCCCAACCTGAACTTCACCGATATCGACATGCTCAGCGTCGGCCCGGTGGCCGAGCAACTGGGCCACAGTTTCGACCAGTACTGGAACAGCGCGCTGAGCAAGCCCATCGATGATTTCGTCTCCAACGCACCGTCCAAGGGTGACCTGGCCGCCGCGCGCGTACGCCTGGAAGCGTCCCTGGCCGAGTCACGCCAGCAGAACCACGCACTGTACAACCGCCTGCGCACCTACCAGACCCAACCCCGCATGGACACCTGGCGCCGCGAGCTGATCTGGGCCTGGAACCAGGCGCTGTGGGATGCGCCGAGCAAGGTGCTGGCCAAGGACGACCCGGACCCCAGGTTGCTGCTCACCACGCAACTGGCGCCGGAACTGGAAGGGGTCAATCATGAACTGATGATGATTTCGGCGTACTTCGTGCCGGGACAGCCAGGCCTGGTGTACCTGACGGGGCGCGCCGATGCGGGCGTGTCAGTGAGCCTGCTGACCAATTCTCTGGAAGCCACCGACGTGCCCGCCGTGCACGGGGGTTATGCGCCGTACCGCAAGGCGCTGCTGGAGCATGGGGTCAAGCTCTATGAGTTGCGCCGCCAGCCCGGGGATGGCGGCGGCAGTGGCCCGCACCTGTTTCGCCGAGGCACCTTCCGGGGCTCGGATTCCAGCCTGCACAGCAAGGCGATGATCTTTGATCGGGAGAAATCCTTTATCGGCTCGTTCAACTTCGACCCACGCTCGGTACTGTGGAACACCGAAGTCGGTGTGCTGGTCGACAGCCCCGAGCTGGCGGAACACGTGCGCAACCTTGCACTGCAAGGCATGGCGCCAGCCCTGAGCTATGAAGCGAAATTGCAGGACGGCCAAGTGGTGTGGGTGACCGAAGATAACGGCCAGTTGCACACCCTGACCCGCGAGCCGGGGAGCTGGTGGCGACGGTTCAATGCGTGGTTTGCCACCAGCGTCGGCCTTGAGCGCATGCTCTAGGCCGGCTGCGCCGCGCCGAATGCACCCTGGCGCAGCAGCAACATCACCAGGCCCAGCGCACCGGCCGCCATCAGCAGCGGCAACGCATGCCCGCTGATCCACTGGCTACCCGCGCCCGCCACCAGCGGCCCGATCAGGCAGCCGATACCCCACAACTGCGCCACGTGGGCATTGGCGCGCACCAGCGCGTCGTCGCGGTAACGCTCGCCGATCAGGATCAACGACAGGGTGAACAAGCCCCCGGCACTCGCGCCGAACACGACCCAGATCGGCCAGATCATTGGCGTGTGCATCAATAGGGGAATCGCCAGGCTCGACACCAGCAACAGCAGCGCACACCCCAGGAACAACGTGCGCCGAGGCAAGTAGTCGGCCAGTGCACCGATGGGCAATTGCAGTAACGCGTCGCCAACCACCACCGTGCTGACCATGGCCAAGGCGATCTCGGCGGTGAACCCTTGTTGCAGGCAGTACACCGGCAACAATGTCAGGATCATCGCCTCGAACGCAGCAAACAGCGCCACCGCCCAGGCAATCGCCGGCAGGCTCCGGCAGAAGCGCCACAGTTGCGCGAAGGTCACGCTGAAGGACTCGGCGCTCGGTGCACCGGAGCGCCCCAGTAGCAACAGCGGCGCGACCATCAACAGGCCGACGCCCACCCAGAAACCGTAGTCATGCTCGGTGCCGATCAGGCCCAACAGCAGCGGCCCCGACAGCTGGCTCAAGGCATAGCTGCAGCCGTACAACGCCACCAGCCGACCACGCCACTGCTCCACCACCAACTGGTTGATCCAACTCTCGCCGAGGATAAACACAATGGTCAGGATCACCCCGATCATCAGGCGCAGCACCAGCCACACCGGGTAGCTGGGCAGGATCGCCAGCAGGCCGATGGACACCGCGCCCGCCCACAGGCACAGGCGCATGAGGTTGGCGGTGCCAAGCCATGAGGCCAGGCGACTGGAAAGCTTCGCCCCGAGCAACACGCCAAAGGCCGGCATTGCTGCCATCACGCCGATAGCGAAACTGCCGTAGCCCCAGCTTTCGAGGCGCAGGGATACCAGCGGCATGCTGACGCCCAGGGCCAGACCGACGCTGAGCACTGAGGCCAGGACGGCGAAATAAGTCGCCCAACGCATTTCCACGCTCCTGTGGATCAGTTTCAAGTTCACACAAACCAGTGTGGGAGGGGGCTTGCCCCGATTGCGGTGGATCAGTGAGCACCGCTGGCGCCTGACACACTGCTATCGGAGGCAAGCCCCCTCCCACATTTAGCCTGCGGTGTTGCTTAGAGCTTGATCCAGGTGGCCTTCAACTCGGTGTATTTGTCGAACGCATGCAGCGACTTGTCGCGACCGTTGCCCGACTGCTTGAAGCCACCAAACGGTGCAGTCATGTCGCCGCCATCGTACTGGTTGACCCACACGCTACCGGCACGCAGCGCCTTGGCAGTCAGGTGGGCCTTGGAGATGTCAGCCGTCCACACCGCTGCAGCCAGGCCGTATTGGGTGTCGTTGGCGATGGCAATTGCTTCCTCGGCGCTGTCGAAGGTGATCACCGACAAGACCGGGCCGAAGATTTCTTCCTGGGCGATCTTCATGGCATTGGTCACACCGTCGAAAATCGTCGGTTCAACATAGGTGCCACCGGTTTCTTCCAGGGTCCGCTTGCCGCCGGCGACCAACTTGGCGCCATCTGCGTGACCCGCTTCGATGTACGACAGCACAGTGTTCATCTGCTGGGTGTCCACCAGTGCGCCCACATTGGTTGCCGGGTCCAGCGGGTTGCCTGGCTTCCAGCCCTTGAGGGCATCGATCACCAGCGGCAGGAATTTGTCCTTGATGGAACGCTCCACCAGCAGGCGCGAACCGGCGGTGCAGACCTCCCCCTGATTGAAGGCGATGGCGCCGGCGGCGGATTCGGCAGCGGCTTGCAGGTCCGGGGCATCGGCGAACACGATGTTCGGGCTCTTGCCGCCGGCTTCCAGCCAGACGCGCTTCATGTTCGACTCGCCAGAGCGGATCAACAGCTGCTTGGCGATCTTGGTGGAACCGGTGAACACCAGGGTGTCGACATCCATGTGCAACGCCAGCGCATTACCCACGGTATGACCATAGCCCGGCAGTACGTTGAACACGCCTTTTGGAATACCGGCTTCCACGGCCAGGGCCGCGATGCGGATGGCGGTCAGCGGGGATTTTTCGGACGGCTTGAGGATCACCGAGTTGCCGGTGGACAGCGCAGGGCCCAGTTTCCAGCAGGCCATCATCAGCGGGAAGTTCCACGGCACGATAGCGCCAACCACGCCAACCGGCTCGCGCGTCACCAGACCCAATTGGTCGTGCGGGGTCGCGGCGACTTCGTCGTAGATTTTGTCGATCGCTTCGCCGCTCCAGCTCAGGGCATTCGCCGCGCCGGGTACATCGATGTTCAGGGAGTCGCTGATCGGCTTGCCCATGTCCAGGGTTTCGAGCAGCGCCAGCTCTTCGGCATTGGCCTTGAGCAACGCGGCGAAACGGATCATGGCGGATTTGCGCTTGGCCGGCGCCAGGCGTGACCACACGCCGGAGTTGAAGGTGGCGCGGGCGTTTTCGACGGCGCGCTGGGCGTCGGCGGCGTCACAGCTGGCAACGGTGGCCAGCAGGCGACCATCGACCGGGCTGATGCATTCGAAGGTGTCACCGGAAACAGCGGCGGTGTACTCGCCATTGATGTAGGCGCGGCCTTCGATCTTCAGATCCTTGGCACGTTGTTCCCAGTCGGCACGGGTCAGGGTGGTCATGCGAGTGTCCTCCTCTTATTGAATACAAGGGCCATGGGATATCCCACGGCAGCCTTAAAGAATTCTTGCCCGCCAGCCAATGGTTCGGCGCAAGGCAGCTGCCACCCTAAACCAGCGGCTGGGGGTGTTTCAATATATTTGACATAACGCCGGCAAACGCCCTTGCGATGTTCATTTTAATAAACATAGACTTTGGGCTCTCCAACCGCAGGCCAGACGGGACACGCACATGAGCATCCAGGACATCGTCGACTTCAGCCAAGCCAAGACCGCCGCCGAGCGTTACCGCCCTGCCGCCGAGAAAATCCTCAAGGGCGATCCCGAGCAAACGATCTACAACCACTACAACAGCCCCTGCGGCCAGATGAGCGCGGGCGTGTGGGAAGGTGAAGTCGGACAGTGGACGGTCAATTACACCGAACATGAGTACTGCGAGATTGTGCAGGGTGTATCCGTGCTGCGTGACGCCGACGGCAATGCCAAGACCTTGCGCGCTGGCGACCGATTCGTGATTCCCGCTGGCTTCAGCGGCACCTGGGAAGTGCTGGAGGCGTGCCGCAAGATCTACGTGGTGTTCGAACAGAAAGCCTGACCGGCCAAATCACAGGCAAAAAAAAGCCCGGATCGTGAGATACGGGCTTTTTTTCACAAGGAGGAAAATCAATTACTTGATTTTGCCTTCTTTGTAGATCACGTGCTTGCGAACGCGCGGGTCGAACATTTTCTTTTCGAGCTTGTCCGGGGTAGTACGCTTGTTCTTGTCGGTAGTGTAGAAGTGACCAGTACCGGCGCTAGAGATCATTCGAATCAATTCACGCATGATATAGCTCCTTAGATTGTGCCAGCGCGGCGCAATTCAGCCAGCACGACAGTGATGCCACGCTTGTCGATGATGCGCATGCCTTTGGCAGATACGCGCAGACGGACGAAACGTTTCTCTTCTTCAACCCAGAAGCGGTGATGCTGCAGGTTCGGCAGGAAACGACGACGGGTTTTGTTATTTGCGTGGGAAATGTTATTCCCAGTCACCGGACCCTTACCGGTAACTTGACAGACTCTCGACATGCCTCAGCCCTCTAAAACCACATGCCCAACCCGGCATGGGTTGGCCGCTTAATCTCTCAGTCATTTGGCGCCAGGCGCCGCGTTTCTTTAGGGTCTTACCGGCTACACCTACAAGCGAAGGAACCGGGCCCCTAGAAAAGAGCGCTGCTTTATACCAGAAAGACCCCAGTGCAACAACAGCCCGCGTGTTTTTACTGGCGTAAATCTTGGCGGTAGACGCCTGAACCGTTGCCAGGAGGGGCCGCTGTCACAGCCGACCGCTCGTCGCACAGAATGATTTACAGCGCGCGCGGGCACAGTGAAGTGCACGACGAAACGCGCCGAGACGCCATCAAAACAGCATTTGGCGCAAAAGCACAGGCAAAAATAGGCTAGTCATTTACCTATCAGACCACTACGGTAGGACTTTTCCAGACTGCACTCGCAGATGGGCCTTCGATCTGCAAAGGAAACCGAACATGCGCCTCGCTGCCCTACCGCTATTGCTAGCCCCTCTATTTATCGCCCCGCTGGCCTCGGCCGCCAGCAACTTGAGCGTCTGCACCGAGGCCAGCCCCGAAGGGTTCGATGTGGTGCAATACAACTCGCTGACCACCACCAACGCCTCGGCCGATGTGCTGATGAACCGCCTGGTGGACTATGACGCGACCAGCGGCCAACTGGTGCCCAGCCTGGCAGACAGCTGGGACGTCTCGCCGGATGGCCTGACCTATACCTTCAAGCTGCACCCGGATGTGAAGTTCCACCGCACCGAGTACTTCACCCCAAGCCGCACCCTGACCGCCGAAGACGTGCGCTTCAGCTTCGAGCGCATGCTCGACCCGGCCAACCCCTGGCACAAGATCGCCCAGAGCGGCTTCCCTCACGCTCAGTCGCTGCAACTGTCGACGCAGGTAAAAAAGATCGACGCTCTCGACCCACTGACCGTGCGCTTCACCCTGGATCACGCCGACTCCACCTTCCTCGCCGCGCTGAGCATGGGGTTCGCCTCGATCTACCCGGCGGAATATGCCGACAAACTGCTCAAGGCCGGCACGCCGGAGAAGCTCAACAGCCAGCCGATCGGCACTGGACCGTTTATCTTCAGCCGTTTCCAGAAAGATGCCGTGGTGCGCTACAAGGCCAACCCGGACTACTTCGCCGGCAAACCGGCTGTGGATAACTTGATCTTCGCCATCACTCCCGACGCCAACGTACGCCTGCAGAAGCTGCACCGCGATGAGTGCCAGATTGCGCTGTCACCCAAGCCGCTGGACGTAGGCGAGGCCGAAAAGGACCCGGCGCTCAAGGTGGAGAAGACCGCGGCCTTCATGACCGCCTTCGTGGCCATCAACAGCCAGCACCCGCCCCTGGACAAGCCCGAAGTCCGCCAGGCGATCAACCTGGCGTTCGACAAGGGCAGCTACCTCAAGGCCGTGTTTGAAGGCACCGCCGAGGCCGCCAACGGCCCTTATCCGCCGAACACCTGGAGCTACGCCAAGGACCTGCCGGGTTATCCACAGGATCTCGCCAAGGCCAAGGTGCTGCTCGACCGCGCCGGACTCAAGGACGGCTTCAAGACCACCCTCTGGACCCGCCCCACCGGCAGCCTGCTGAACCCCAACCCGAACCTTGGTGCACAACTGCTGCAAGCTGACCTGGCCAAGGTCGGCATCCAGGCCGAGATCCGCGTGATCGAATGGGGCGAGTTGATCCGCCGCGCCAAAGCCGGCGAACACGACCTGCTATTCATGGGCTGGGCCGGTGACAACGGCGACCCGGATAACTTCCTGACCCCGCAGTTTTCCTGCGCGGCGGTAAAGTCGGGTACCAACTTCGCCCGCTACTGCGACCCTGCGTTGGACAAGCTGATCAGCGCTGGCAAGACCACCAGCGAGCAAGGTGTGCGCAGCAAGCTGTACCAGCAGGCCCAGGCGCAGATCCAGCAGCAGGCCTTGTGGTTGCCGCTGGCGCACCCGACGGCGTTCGCCCTGGCCCGCAAGACTGTCGAGGGCTACCAGGTGAGCCCGTTCGGCAGGCAGGATTTCTCGAAAGTCAGCGTCAAGCCCTGAGCTGAAAGCTGCAAGCCCGCTTGAGGCTTGCAGCTGCTTCCCCCCCTACATCCACCCATACTCCGCCATCGACAACGGGTCTCCATCCCCCACAATGATGTGATCCAGTACCCGCACATCCACCACCTCCAAGGCCTTCTGCAGCAACTTGGTCAATTTTCGATCAGCAGCGCTCGGCTCCAGGCTCCCGGAAGGATGGTTGTGGCACAGGATCAACGCCGCCGCGTTGTAGGCCAATGCGCGTTTGACCACTTGCCGGGGATACACCATCGCCGCGTCGATGGTGCCTTGGGACAACGCCTCAAAACCCAGCACCCTGTGCCTTGAATCAAGGAACAGACAGCCGAATATCTCGTGGGGCTCATGGCGCAACATGGCCTTGAGGTAATCGCGCACCGCCACCGGGCTTTCCAGCACCGAGTCGTGTCGCAGGCGCTCGGCCATATGACGCTTGGCCATTTCCAACACCGCCTGCAACTGGGCAAACTTCGCCGGCCCCAGGCCCAATTGCTGGCTGAACAGCGTCTGGCTGGCCTCCAGCAACGGGCGCAAGCCGCCGAATTGCGCCAGCAGATGGCGCGCCAGGTCCACCGCGCTCCTGCCGGAAACCCCGGTACGCAGGAAGATCGCCAGCAACTCGGCATCCGACAGACTCTCCGCCCCCCACTCCAGAAGCTTCTCTCGCGGCCGCTCTGCCGCCGGCCAATCACGAATACTCATCTCTCCTCCCCTCCCTGTATGCCATGCGTGCCGCTGTTGCCTTGCGGACGCTGTGTTATCGTAGGCCCTCTTTTTTGCAGGCGATTTCCCCTGGGGAGGGGGCATCGCAGGCGTCATTGAACTGGCAACACTGAACTGGAAAGGCAAACCAATGCAGCGTCTGTATCGGAAACGCATCGTTCTCGGCGTTGGCGGCGGCATTGCCGCCTACAAGAGCGCAGAGCTGGTCCGCAGGCTCCTGGACCAGGGCGCCGAAGTGCGCGTGGTCATGACGCGCGGTGGTAGTGAGTTCATTACCCCGCTGACCATGCAGGCCTTGTCCGGGCACCCGGTTCACCTGGATCTCCTGGACCCTGCAGCCGAAGCCGCCATGGGGCACATCGAACTGGCCAAATGGGCCGACCTGGTGCTGATCGCTCCGGCCACCGCCGACCTGATCGCGCGCCTGGCCCAAGGCATCGCCGATGACCTGCTGACCACGCTGGTACTGGCCACGGACGCCACTGTCGCCATCGCCCCGGCCATGAACCAGGCCATGTGGCGCGACCCTGCGACCCAGGCCAACACCCAGCTTCTGCAAAGCCGAGGCCTCAAGGTGTTCGGCCCGGCATCCGGCAGCCAGGCCTGCGGCGACGTTGGCATGGGCCGCATGCTTGAAGCCACCGATCTGGCGCTGTGCGCCGCCGAGTGCTTTCAGCACCTGGCCCTCACTGGCAAGCACGTGTTGATCACTGCCGGCCCGACCCAGGAAAACATCGACCCGGTGCGCTACATCACCAACCATAGCTCAGGAAAAATGGGCTTTGCCCTGGCTGAAGCGGCGGTCGAGGCAGGCGCACGCGTCACCCTGATCACCGGTCCGGTGCATTTGCCGACCCCGGATCGGGTCACGCGAATCGACGTGGTCAGCGCCCGCGACATGCTGGCGGCCTGTGAGGCAGCCATTCCGTGCGACCTGTTCATCGCCTCGGCGGCGGTTGCGGACTACCGCCCGGAAGTCGTCGCCCCGCAAAAGCTCAAGAAAGACCCTACGAGCGGTGACGGCCTGCTCCTGCAAATGGTGCGCAACCCGGACATCCTGGCCACCATCGCCACGCGTCCGGACCGTCCGTTCAGTGTCGGCTTCGCCGCCGAGACCGAGCACTTGCTGGACTACGCCGCACGCAAATTGAAAGACAAAAACCTCGACCTGATCGTTGCCAATGATGTCGCCAACCCGAGCATCGGCTTCAACAGCGAGGAAAACGCCTGCAGCGTGATCGACCGCGACCTGCACGCCACCCTTTTCGCCCAGACCAGCAAGGGCAAGATTGCCCGTCAACTGATCTCTTTTATCGCCCAACGGCTGAACCAGGTTTAATTTCCATGCACGCTTTGCAAGCCAAGATCCTCGATTCACGCATCGGCAACGAATTCCCACTGCCGGCCTACGCCACCCCAGGCTCCGCAGGCCTCGACCTGCGCGCCATGCTCAAGCAAGACACCGTCCTTGAACCGGGCCAGACCATCCTGATCCCCACCGGCCTGTCGATCTACGTGGGCGACCCTGGCCTGGCGGCGCTGATCCTGCCGCGCTCGGGCCTGGGCCACAAACACGGCATCGTGCTGGGCAACCTGGTCGGCCTGATCGACTCGGACTACCAGGGCGAATTGATGGTGTCGTGCTGGAACCGTGGCCAGACCGCGTTCAACATCGCCGTCGGCGAGCGCATTGCGCAGTTGGTATTGGTGCCGGTGGTGCAGGCGCACTTCGAACTGGTCGAGGAATTCGATGAGACCCAACGCGGCGCAGGCGGTTTTGGGCATTCCGGCAGTCACTGACTAAGCTGAATCCTGCCGGGCGCCTTTGCCCGGCTCGATGCCACCGCAAGGCTTTTCAGGACGAAGAATGCGCGGACCCTATCAGCGAGATTTCCCTATTGAAATCAAAGCATTAAGCAGAAAGAAAGCAGCGCCAGCACGCCGATGGCACTTTTGCACCACGAACTCTCTGCCGAAAACACCGTCATACCCTTCAGTTTGAGCCTGCCGGTCAGCCACATTAAGGCCAGCCTTGCCCCCTTCAGATGGAGTTTCCCCCCGCGATGAGTACCGCAGCCCGAGTAGCCCCGACATTCCCCGACAGCATTTTCCGCGCCTATGACATCCGTGGCGTGGTACCAAAGACCCTGACTGCCGAAACCGCCTACTGGATTGGCCGCGCCATCGGCGCACAGAGCCTGGCCCAGGACGAGCCGAACGTGTCGGTTGGCCGTGACGGTCGCCTGTCCGGCCCGGAGCTGGTTGAGCAACTGATCCAGGGCCTGGCCGACAGCGGTTGCCATGTGAGTGACGTGGGCCTGGTGCCGACGCCGGCACTGTACTACGCGGCCAACGTACTGGCCGGCAAGTCCGGGGTGATGCTCACCGGCAGCCACAACCCGTCCGACTACAACGGTTTCAAGATCGTCATCGCCGGCGACACCCTGGCCAACGAACAGATCCAGGCCCTGCACGACCGTCTGAAAAACAACGACCTGACCAGCGGCAAGGGTACCGTCACCAAAGTCGACATCCTGCAGCGCTACTCTGACCAAATCACCGGCGACGTGAAACTCGCGCGCCGCCTGAAAGTGGTGGTGGACTGCGGCAACGGCGCAGCCGGCGTGATCGCCCCGCAGTTGCTCGAAGCCCTGAACTGCGAAGTGATCCCGCTGTTCTGCGAGGTCGACGGCAACTTTCCCAACCACCACCCAGACCCAGGCAAGCCGGAGAACCTGGTGGACCTGATCGCCAAGGTCAAAGAAACCGGGGCTGACGTGGGCCTGGCCTTCGACGGCGACGGCGACCGCGTGGGTGTGGTGACCAACACCGGCGAGAACGTATTCGCCGATCGCCTGCTGATGCTGTTCGCGCGCGACGTGGTGGCGCGCAATGCCAACGCCGAGATCATCTTCGACGTGAAGTGCACTCGTCGCCTCACGCCGCTGATCAAGGAATACGGCGGCCGCCCGCTAATGTGGAAGACCGGTCACTCGTTGATCAAAAAGAAAATGAAGGAAACCGGCGCCCTGTTGGCCGGCGAAATGAGCGGCCACGTGTTCTTCAAGGAACGCTGGTTCGGCTTTGACGACGGTATTTACAGCGCCGCTCGCCTACTGGAGATCCTCAGCAAGGAAAAATCCACGGCCCAGGAGCTGTTTCAGACCTTCCCGAACGATATTTCTACGCCAGAGATCAATATCCATGTGACCGAGGAGAGCAAATTCAGCATCATTGACGCACTGCACGATGCGCAATGGGGCGAAGGCGCCAACCTGACCACCATTGATGGTGTGCGAGTCGATTACGCCAAAGGCTGGGGCCTGGTCCGCGCGTCCAACACCACACCGGTGCTGGTCCTGCGTTTCGAGGCGGATACCGAGGCTGAGTTGCAGCGCATCAAGGACGTGTTCCACGCCCAGTTGAAACGTGTTGCCCCTGATCTCCAATTACCGTTCTGATTTTTTACCGGAGCCCTGAATGACCCTCGAACGCGAAGCCGCTGCCAACACTGCCAAGGTCCTGTCCGAAGCGTTGCCTTACATCCGACGCTACGTCGGCAAGACGCTGGTGATCAAGTACGGCGGCAATGCCATGGAAAGCGACGAGCTGAAAACCGGCTTTGCCCGCGACATCGTGTTGATGAAAGCCGTGGGGATCAACCCGGTGGTGGTGCACGGCGGCGGCCCGCAAATCGGCGACCTGCTCAAGCGCCTGTCGATCGAGAGTCACTTCATCGATGGCATGCGCGTCACTGACGCGCAGACCATGGACGTGGTGGAGATGGTCCTCGGCGGCCAGGTCAACAAGGACATCGTCAACCTGATCAACCGCCATGGCGGCAGCGCGATCGGCCTGACCGGCAAGGACGCAGAGCTGATCCGCGCGAAAAAGCTGACTGTGACCCGGCAGACACCGGAGATGACCCAGCCGGAAATCATCGACATCGGCCAGGTGGGCGAAGTGGTAGGCGTCAACACTGACCTGCTGAACCTGTTGGTCAAGGGCGACTTCATCCCGGTGATCGCGCCGATCGGCGTGGGCGCCAATGGCGAGTCCTACAACATCAACGCCGACCTGGTGGCCGGCAAGGTGGCCGAAGCGCTGAAGGCTGAAAAGCTGATGCTGCTGACCAACATCGCCGGCCTGATGGACAAGCAAGGCAAGGTGCTGACCGGCCTGACCACCCAACAGGTGGACGACCTGATCGCCGACGGCACCATCTACGGCGGCATGTTGCCGAAGATCCGCTGCGCGCTGGAAGCGGTGCAAGGCGGGGTGGGTAGCTCGTTGATCATCGATGGTCGAGTGCCGAATGCGGTACTGCTGGAGATCTTCACGGATACCGGCATGGGTACGCTGATCAGTAACCGCAAGCGTCCCTAAACACTGAAAACAAAAGGCCCCGCTCAATATGATTGAGCGGGGCCTTTTTTATGCACGCTGCTCCCCTGTGGGAGCGGGCTTGCCCGCGAAGGCGGTGGGTCAGACGCCAAACTGCTCGCGATATGCACGCACCGCCGGCAGGTGCTGCTTGAGCTGCGGATCATCTTCCAGGAACTGCAACACCTGGTTCAACGACACGATGCTCACGACTGGAATGCCGAAATCGCGCTCCACTTCCTGGATGGCCGACAACTCACCGTTGCCACGCTCCTGGCGGTTCAGCGCGATCAGCACGCCGGCGGCCTTGGCGCCGTCCTGAGAAGCGATGATCTGCATGACTTCGCGGATAGCGGTGCCGGCGGTGATCACGTCGTCGATGATCAGCACGTCGCCCTTGAGTGGAGCCCCGACCAGGCTGCCGCCTTCACCGTGGGCCTTGGCCTCTTTACGGTTAAAGCACCAAGGCAGGTCCTGCCCGTGATGCTCAGCCAGCGCCACGGCGGTCGCGGCCGCCAGGGGAATACCCTTGTAGGCCGGGCCAAACAGCACATCGAAGGAAATACCGCTTTCAACTATGGCAGCCGCATAGAAACGACCCAGCTGAGCCAGGGCCGAACCCGAGTTGAACAGGCCCGCATTGAAGAAGTACGGGCTGGTGCGCCCTGACTTGAGGGTGAACTCACCGAAGCGCAAAACCCCGCGATCGATGGCAAAACGAATGAAATCGCGTTGATACGCCTGCATGAAAAAAGCCTCAGATACCACGGATTTAGCTAATTAGGTAGACGGCGTGTATCATACACGCACGCGATTTTTGGGGCCATTTATGCGGATCATCAGTGTGAACGTTAATGGTATTCAGGCTGCAGTCGAGCGTGGTTTGCTCAGTTGGCTGCAAGCCCAGAATGCCGACGTCATCTGCCTGCAGGATACCCGCGCCTCCGCCTTTGAACTGGACGACCCAGCCTTCCAACTGGATGGCTACTTCCTTTATGCCTGCGATGCCGAAGTGCCCACCCAAGGTGGCGTGGCTTTGTATTCGCGGTTGCAACCCAAGGCGGTCATCAGCGGCCTCGGCTTCGAGACAGCCGACCGCTACGGGCGCTACCTGCAAGCCGATTTCGACAAGGTCAGCATCGCGACCTTGCTGCTTCCTTCGGGGCAGAACGGCGATGAAGACTTGAACCAGAAGTTCAAGCTAATGGACGATTTCGCCCGTTACCTGGATAAACAGCGACGCAAACGTCGCGAGTACATTTATTGTGGCTCGCTGTACGTGGCGCAACAGAAGCTGGATATCAAGAACTGGCGCGACAGCCAGCAATCCCCGGGTTTCCTGGCGCCGGAACGGGCCTGGATGGACGAGATTGTCGGCAACATGGGCTATGTGGATGCCCTGCGCGAAGTCAGCCGCGAAGGCGACCAGTACAGCTGGTGGCCGGATAACGAACAGGCTGAGATGCTCAACCTGGGCTGGCGCTTCGACTACCAACTGCTGACCCCGGGCCTGCGCCGGTTCGTTCGCAGCGCACGCCTGCCGCGCCAGCCGCGATTCTCGCAGCACGCGCCGCTGATCGTGGACTACGACTGGACATTGACCATCTGAGGTCTTTTCCCAGGCACAAAAAAACCGACATCGCTGTCGGTTTTTTTGTGCCTGTTCACTATTTGATCACTCGCCAGGTCAAGGGGTAGCGGTAAGCGATCCCCTTGTTGGCCTTGATGCTACCAATGATGGTCAGCACCACCGTGGCGATTGCCAGGGCAACCATCAGGAAAAAACCGATCACTGCGAAGGCCAGCACAATGCAAGCGATCCAGGCGATGGCGACGGTGATCTGGAAGTTCAGGGCTTCCTTGCCCTGATCATCAATGAACGGGTCCACTTCTTTCTTCATCTGCCACAGGATCAGTGGCCCCACGACGCTGCCGAAGGGGAACACGAAACCCAGAAACGCCGCGAGATGGCACAACATTGCGCCCTGGCGCACTTCGTAGGAAGGCGTCGGCACAGGCATTTGGCTGCTGTCATTCATGGCGCTTCTCCTTGAGGCGGGTTCAGTCAGCCAGGGCGGCGTTCTGCAGTTCGAAGATCTCGGTCATGCCTTTCTGGGCCAGGGCCAGCATCGCATTCAGTTCGGCCGGCTGGAATGGCGCGCCTTCGGCAGTGCCTTGCACTTCGATGAACCCACCGGTGCTGGTCATCACCACGTTCAGGTCGGTCTCGGCGGCCGAGTCTTCCAGATAGTCCAGGTCCAGCACTGGCTCGCCCTGGTACATGCCTACCGAAACAGCGGCGATCATTTGCTTGAGCGGGTCACCGCCCTTGAGGCCGCCACGCTTCTTGATCACTTTCAGCGCGTCAACCAGGGCCACCATGGCACCGGTGATGGACGCAGTGCGGGTACCGCCGTCAGCCTGGATAACGTCGCAGTCGACGTACAGGGTCACGTCGCCCAGCTTGGACATGTCCAGGGCGGCACGCAGTGAACGGCCGATCAGGCGCTGGATTTCCAGGGTGCGCCCGCCTTGCTTGCCACGGCTGGCTTCACGCTGGTTACGCTCGCCGGTGGCGCGCGGCAGCATGCCGTACTCGGCGGTCAGCCAGCCCTGGCCCTGGCCTTTAAGGAAGCGCGGCACGCCGTTTTCGACGCTGACGGTGCAGATCACCTTGGTATCGCCAAACTCGACCAGTACGGATCCCTCGGCGTGTTTGGTGTAGTTGCGGGTGATGCGGATCGAGCGGAGCTGATCGGCAGCGCGACCACTTGGACGTTTCATAGGGAACACCTGTACTGAGGACGAAAAACTGCCGAGCATTATAGAGCCGCGGGCCGATTCGGGGCACTGCTAAAAAATCCAGTTACGAATGCCTGGGTTTGGGCGCACTCGCCCCACTGCGCTACAATCCTGCGCCTTCCCAATCATCAGCCCGCATTTACGGGGCTGCAACGCGAGGTACCTCCATGGTGCACAGCATGACCGCCTTTGCCCGCGTCGAAAAAGCCGGCGTACAAGGCACCCTGAGCTGGGAACTGCGCTCGGTCAACAGCCGCTACCTGGAGCCGCATCTGCGTCTGCCGGAATCGTTCCGCGACCTCGAAGGCGCTGTGCGTGAAGCGCTGCGCCAGGGCATTTCCCGCGGCAAGCTGGAATGCACCCTGCGCTTTACCGAAGAAACCACCGGCAAGCCGCTGCAGGTTGACCGCGACCGCGCCGCGCAATTGGTCGCCGCCGCCGAAACCATCGCCGGTCTGATCAAGCAGCCGGCCGCGCTCAACCCCCTGGAAGTGCTGGCCTGGCCCGGCGTGCTGGTGGCCGACGCCACCGACCCGCAGGCGCTCAACGCCGAAGCCCTCGCCCTGTTCAATCAGGGTTTGAAGGAGCTCAAGGCCGGCCGCGAACGTGAAGGCGCCGAGTTGGCGCGCCTGATCAGCGAGCGCCTGACCTCGATCGAAGAAGACGTGGTCACCCTGCGCGAGCTGGTCCCGCAGATGCTTGCCACCCAGCGCCAGAAGGTCCTCGACCGCTTCACCGACATGAAGGCCGACCTCGACCCCGTGCGCCTGGAGCAGGAAATGGTGCTGCTGGCGCAGAAGAGCGATGTGGCCGAAGAACTGGACCGCCTGAGCACCCACATCCTCGAAGTACGCCGCGTGCTCAAGTCCGGCGGCGCCGCCGGTCGGCGCCTGGACTTCCTGATGCAGGAACTCAACCGCGAAGCCAATACACTGGGCTCCAAGGCTTTCGATCCGCGCAGCACCACGGCTGCGGTCAACCTCAAGGTGTTGATCGAGCAGATGCGCGAACAAGTACAGAATATTGAGTAAGGCAACCTCCATGACCCACAGCACCGGCACCCTTTACATCATTTCCGCGCCTTCTGGCGCAGGCAAGAGCAGCCTGGTCAAGGCCCTGACCGACGCTGACGAGCAGATCCGCATCTCGGTCTCCCACACCACCCGCGCCATGCGCCCGGGCGAGGTGAACGGCGTGCACTATCACTTCGTCGAGCGCACCGAGTTCGTCAAGATGATCGAACACGGCGACTTCCTGGAGCGCGCCGAAGTGTTCGGCAACCTCTATGGCACTTCGCAAAGCCACTTGCAGCAGACCCTGGACGAAGGCCACGACTTGATCCTGGAAATCGACTGGCAGGGCGCCGAACAAGTACGCCAGCTGATGCCCAAGGCGCGTTCGATCTTTATCCTGCCGCCGTCGCTTGAAGCGCTGCACCAGCGCCTGACCAACCGCGGCCAGGACAGCGACGAGATCATCGAAGGCCGCATGCGTGAAGCGGTCAGTGAAATGAGCCACTACGTCGACTACGACTACCTGATCATCAACGACGATTTTGCCCACGCGCTGGACGATTTGAAGGCGATTTTCCGCGCCAATCAGCTCCAGCAAAAGCGTCAGCAACAGCGTTTCGGCAAATTACTCGCCGAACTGCTCGGTTGATTGGCTCTTCCCAAAACCGCTGCAAGGGCTTTACATTGGCGCTTGTAGCGGTTTTGCGAGGGCCTGCGAAAAATCAGCGCTTCCCTAAACGCTGGTGATTTTTTAAACTGTTTAGTCCGCTCGCCCAACCGGGCAGCGCGCATCTTGCATTCGCTCCGAGGAATACCATGGCCCGCGTAACCGTTGAAGACTGCCTAGAACACGTGGATAACCGCTTTGAGCTGGTCATGCTCTCTACCAAGCGTGCCCGTCAACTGGCCACTGGCGGCAAAGAGCCCCTGGTCCAGTGGGAAAACGACAAGCCTACCGTTGTGGCCCTGCGTGAAATCGCCGAAGGCCTGATGAGCTACGAGTTCATCGCCAACGCTGAAATCGTTGAAGACGAACCGCTGTTTGCAGCGTTCGAGGACGAGTCCAACGAGGCCGTCTAAGCCTATGCCTGGTCGACGTAGCACGGCGCGGGGTCACAGCCAACGGCAGGAGTTCACACTTTGCCGAGCATAGACGCCCTCGCCGATCGCTTATCGGCCTACCTCGGCCCAGACCAGGTCAACCTGGTCCGCCGAGCGTATTTCTACGCCGAACAAGCCCACGACGGCCAACGCCGCCGTAGCGGCGAGGCGTATGTCACCCATCCCCTTGCGGTGGCAAACATTCTTGCCGACATGCACATGGACCATCAGAGCCTGATGGCCGCGATGCTGCATGACGTGATCGAAGACACCGGCATCGCCAAGGAAGCGCTCAGCGCGCAATTCGGCGAAACCGTGGCCGAACTGGTCGACGGGGTCAGCAAACTGACCCAGATGAACTTCGAGACCAAGGCCGAGGCCCAGGCGGAAAACTTCCAGAAGATGGCCATGGCCATGGCCCGCGATATTCGCGTGATCCTGGTCAAACTGGCCGACCGGCTGCACAACATGCGCACGCTGGAAGTGCTGTCCGGCGAAAAACGCCGGCGCATTGCCAAGGAAACCCTGGAAATCTACGCGCCCATCGCCAACCGGCTGGGCATGCACGCCATACGCATCGAGTTCGAAGACCTCGGTTTCAAGGCCATGCACCCGATGCGTTCGGCGCGCATCTACCAGGCAGTCAAGCGCGCCCGGGGCAACCGCAAGGAAATCGTCAACAAGATCGAAGAGTCGCTGAGCCATTGCCTGGCGATCGATGAGATCGAAGGCGAGGTCAGCGGCCGGCAAAAGCATATCTACGGTATCTACAAGAAGATGCGCGGCAAGCGCCGGGCCTTCAACGAAATCATGGACGTGTACGCGTTCCGGATCATCGTCGACAAGGTCGACACCTGCTACCGCGTGCTGGGCGCTGTACATAATTTGTACAAACCCCTGCCGGGCCGTTTCAAGGATTACATCGCGATTCCCAAGGCCAACGGCTATCAGTCGCTGCATACCACGCTGTTTGGCATGCACGGGGTGCCGATCGAGATCCAGATCCGCACACGCGAAATGGAAGAGATGGCCAACAACGGCATCGCCGCCCACTGGCTGTACAAGTCCAGCGGCGACGAGCAGCCCAAGGGCACTCACGCCCGCGCCCGCCAATGGGTCAAAGGCGTGCTGGAAATGCAGCAACGCGCCGGCAACTCCCTCGAATTTATCGAAAGCGTGAAGATCGACCTGTTCCCGGACGAGGTCTACGTATTCACGCCCAAAGGCCGGATCATGGAGCTGCCCAAGGGCTCCACGGCGGTCGACTTTGCCTATGCGGTGCACACCGATGTGGGCAACAGCTGCATCGCCTGCCGGATCAATCGTCGTCTCGCACCGCTGTCCGAACCGCTGCAAAGTGGCTCCACGGTCGAGATCGTCAGCGCCCCGGGCGCACGCCCGAACCCGGCGTGGCTCAACTTCGTGGTCACCGGCAAGGCGCGCACGCACATCCGTCACGCGCTGAAACTGCAGCGCCGCTCCGAGTCCATCAGCCTGGGCGAACGCCTGCTGAACAAGGTGCTCAACGGTTTCGACAGCGCTCTCGACAAGATCCCGCAGGAACGCGTGCAAGCGATGCTCCACGAGTACCGCCAGGAAACCATCGAAGACCTGCTGGAAGATATCGGCCTGGGCAACCGCATGGCCTATGTAGTCGCCCGCCGCCTGCTCGGCGAAGGCGAACAGTTGCCAAGCCCGGAAGGCCCGCTGGCGATTCGCGGCACCGAGGGCCTGGTGCTCAGCTACGCCAAGTGCTGCACGCCGATCCCGGGCGACCCGATTGTCGGCCACTTGTCCGCAGGCAAAGGCATGGTGGTGCACCTGGACAACTGCCGCAACATCACCGAAATCCGCCACAACCCGGAAAAATGCATCCAGCTCTCGTGGGCCAAGGATGTCACCGGCGAATTCAACGTCGAGTTGCGGGTGGAGCTGGAACACCAGCGCGGCCTGATCGCCCTGCTCGCCAGCAGCGTCAACGCAGCCGACGGCAATATCGAAAAAATCAGCATGGACGAGCGCGATGGCCGCATCAGCGTGGTCCAGTTGGTGGTCAGCGTACACGACCGCGTGCACCTGGCCCGCGTGATCAAGAAACTGCGTGCCTTGACCGGGGTGATCCGCATCACTCGCATGCGCGCCTAACCCACATTACAAGGAGTCATTCATGACCAAGACCGTTATCACCAGCGATAAAGCCCCTGCCGCCATCGGCACTTACTCCCAGGCGATCAAGGCGGGCAACACCGTCTACATGTCCGGCCAGATCCCGCTGGACCCGAAGACCATGGAACTGGTGGAAGGCTTCGAAGCACAGACCGTACAGGTCTTCGAAAACCTCAAGTCGGTGGCTGAAGCAGCCGGTGGTTCGTTCAAGGACATCGTCAAGCTGAACATCTTCCTCACCGACCTGAGCCACTTCGCCAAGGTCAACGAGATCATGGGCAAGTACTTCGAACAGCCGTACCCAGCCCGCGCCGCCATCGGCGTTGCCGCCCTGCCAAAGGGTGCACAGGTCGAGATGGACGCGATCCTGGTCATCGAGTAAAACACCCGGCGCAGCCCCCACAGGCTGCGCCGACTTCGTTTCAGAAGGATTTCATGATGCGCAAAGCGCTTGTAGCCTCATCAATGCTCGCCCTGTTGCTCGGCGGCTGTGCCAGTAACCCTGCCGACAGGGATGTGAGCGGCACCTGGATTAACCAGGTCGCCATCGATGCGGCAGCCAAGGGCGGCCCTTTGCGTGAAGCCCTGCAGAGCTTTGGCCCGAACCTCGAGTGGGAGGTCAATACCAAGGCTTCACAGGCCCGCTACTACAACGGTTTTGAAGTAGCGGAAGGCAAGTTGCTGGGTGAACAGTCCGGCGCTTGGAGCGTGGATTTTTACGGCAGCTCCGCCACCGAACTCAAGCGCAAAGGCAAGCAAATGCTGCAAGTGGCCAACGACAACGAGCCCGAACAGCTGTTTGCCCGCGCCAAAGACCCGGCCCCGGAGGGTGCACCTTTGGGTGCCAACTTCGAGCGAGCGCTGTACGCGGCCTACCTGGGCGGCGACTGGAAGATCAGCGACGGCTTCGGCAGCGGCGCCATCGTGCAGTTCCAGGCTGACGGCAAGGTCGCCGGCCTGCCCAATGTGGACCGGTATTCGCTGTGCCTGGCCGGTGATTGCGCCTCAATGAGCGGTGGCTACGACAGCATCTGGCTGCAGCTCAACGGCCAGGGCAACCCGTGGATCTTTACCCGCAAAGGCAAACAGCTGGAAATCTTCCAGGCGATCAACACCGCGCAGGCGGATGAAGTGCCCTCGTTCACACCAGGCCCACGCCAATGGCTGCTTGAAAAGCAATAAGCAACCAAACATAGATCCAAATGTGGGAGGGGGCTTGCCCCCTCCCACATTTTGAGTTTCAGCCTTTGAGAATTGCTGCGTAGCCTTCGCGGAAGGTCGGGTAAGTCGGCGCCCAACCCAGCGCCTTCACTCGGGCATTGCTGCACTGCTTGCTGCCCGCTCGCCGCACACTCGCATCCTCAGCCCACTCAGTCACACCCAGGTATTCGCGCAACCAGCCCACCACTTCGGCCAGTGGAGCAGGTGCATCGTCGACACCGATGTAGACCTTGTCCAGCGAGGCGCCCTCTTCCACATGGCGCAACAAAAAGGCGAGTAGCCCCGCCGCGTCGTCCGCATGAATGCGATTGCCATATAAAGGTGGATCGATTGCCACGCGATAGCCTTGGCGCACCTGGGTCAGCAGCCATTCGCGACCAGGGCCATAGATGCCGGTAAGCCGTACGACACTCGCCGGAATGCCGCTATTGAGCGCCACTTGCTCGGCTTCCAGCATCACCTGCCCGGAATACCCCTTCGCTTGAGTCTCCGACGTTTCGTCGACCCACTCGCCATTCTGCTGCCCGTAGACGCTGCTGCTGGATACGAACAGCAGATGCTTGGGTTCCTGGCCGTAGTCACTCAGCCACTCCAGCACATGTTTCAGCCCTTCTACATAAGCGGCGCGGTAGCCCGCCTCGTCGTGGTCCGTCGCAGCCGCGCAGTACACCAGGAAATCCACCCCGCCAATCGGCCAGGTGTCGGGGCAATCTTTTTTGAACAGGTCACCGGCAATGCCGATCACGCCGTCGGGAAGCCGCGAAATATCACGGCGCAGGCCATATACCTCCCATTCCGAGGCAAGCAATTGGCTGGCCAGCCGGCTCCCCACATCGCCACATCCGGCAATCACAACAGAAGGCGCTGACATCACAAAACTCCGCACAGAAAGGTCTAGGTTAGCCTTCGCAGATGACAGACGGCCAGAAAAAGCACAAATAAAGTTACTGTATTACTTCTGTTAACAAGAATTACTTGCAATAATAACCACCCATTTGTCCTCGACCCCTGGGTCTGGAAGGACGATCACTCATTTTTTTACTCAGGTCCGGCCAGCATGACACGTAATACAACCCCCGCTTCGCCAACCAAGCTTCACAGCCCATCCCGCGCCTGGCGCGCGATCGCTGCGCTGCTGTTCAGCGTACTGCTGGCACCGACCGCCGCCTTCGCTGATGCCACCGCGCCAGCCACCCCCGCGGCTGCCGAGCACACCACCGCGGCACCGGCAGCACCTGCCGCAGCACCCGCTGCCACCGACCCGGCCCAGGCGGCTGATCCTGCCGCCGCCGACGACACCGGCGTAGTGCTGGAAGAAGACAACACCCTGGGCATGGCCCACGACCTGTCGCCCTGGGGCATGTATCAGAACGCTGACGTGGTGGTAAAAGCCGTGATGATCGGCCTGGCCATCGCCTCAATCATCACCTGGACCATCTGGATCGCCAAAGGCTTCGAGCTGCTGGGCGCCAAACGCCGCCTGCGTGCCGAAATCGTCCACCTGAAAAAAGCCGCCACCCTCAAGGAAGCGAGCGAAAGCGCGACCAAGAAAGGCACCCTGGCCAACACTCTGGTGCACGACGCGCTGGAAGAAATGCGCCTGTCGGCCAACACCCGCGAAAAAGAAGGCATCAAGGAACGTGTGGCCTTCCGCCTGGAGCGCCTGGTGGCAGCCTGCGGTCGTAACATGAGCAGCGGCACCGGCGTGCTGGCGACCATCGGTTCTACCGCGCCCTTCGTCGGTCTGTTCGGTACCGTGTGGGGCATCATGAACAGCTTCATCGGCATCGCCAAAACCCAGACCACCAACCTCGCCGTCGTTGCCCCCGGCATCGCCGAAGCCCTGCTGGCCACCGCCCTGGGCCTGGTTGCCGCGATTCCTGCGGTGGTGATCTACAACGTCTTCGCCCGTTCGATTGCCGGCTACAAGGCCCAGGTATCGGACGCGTCGGCGGAAGTCCTGCTGCTGGTCAGCCGCGACCTCGATCACCTGCCTACCGAGCGCAGCTCGCAACCGCACATGGTGAAAGTGGGGTAATCGGCCATGGGCCTGCATTTGAATCAAGGCGACGACGAACTCGTCGAGAACCACGAAATCAACGTCACGCCGTTTATCGACGTGATGCTGGTGCTGCTGATCATCTTCATGGTGGCGGCACCGCTGGCCACCGTGGACATCAAGGTCGACCTGCCCGCGTCCAGCGCCAAGCCAGCACCACGGCCGGAGAAACCGATCTTCCTCAGCGTCAAGGCGGACCAACGCCTGTTCCTGGGTGAAGAAGAAGTCAAGGCTGAAACCCTGGGGCCGGTGCTCGACGCCAAGACCCAGGGCAAGAAGGACACGACGATCTTCTTCCAGGCTGACAAAGGCGTGGACTACGGCGACCTGATGAGCGTGATGGATGCCCTGCGGGCAGCCGGCTACCTCAAGGTAGGCCTGGTCGGACTCGAGACGGCAGCCAAGAAATGATCACGACGCGCCACAAACTGACGCGTTATGGCACCAGCCTCGCCGTCGTACTGGGCGTGCATGCCATCGCGATCGCTATCGCGCTTCACTGGTCGGCGCCGCGCACGGTGCAGTTGCCACCGGCTGCCATGGTCATCGACCTGGCACCGATGCCAGCCCCACCGCCGCCGGCACCGCCCAAGGTGGTCACGCCGCCGCAACCGCCTGCACCGGTGGAAGAGCTGCCCCTGCCGAAACTGGCCGAGGCACCCAAGCCGACGATCCAGGTGCCCAAGCCGGTCAAGCCCAAGCCCAAACCGCAGCCGCCCAAGCCGGTGGAGAAGAAAATCGAGCCGCCCAAGGAGAAACCTTCCGAGGATCCGCCGAGCGACGCTCCGCCGACCCAGGCACCGGCTGAAAAATCAGCCCAGCCCGTTCCTGGCCCATCGCCGCAACAGATCGCCGCCAAAGCGTCCTGGGAAGGCACCCTGCTGGCTCACCTGCAGAAGTACAAGAAGTACCCGCCAGGTGCCCAGGCACGTGGCAAGGAAGGCCTCAACCGCCTGAAGTTCGTGGTGGATGCCGAGGGTAACGTGCTGTCCTACGAGTTGGTGGGCCGCTCCGGCAACGCCGACCTGGACCGCGCCACGCTGGACATGATCCGGCGTGCCCAGCCGCTGCCCAAGCCGCCGGCAGACATGCTCAAGGGTGGCAGTATCGAGATCGTTGCACCGTTCGTGTACAACATCGAGAAACGTCGTCGCTGAGCCGCTCCCAATGGGCACCCTCGGGTGCCCATTGCATTTCCCCTCCCCCGTATTTCAAGCCTTGCAGACCCGCAAGCTGAACCGTGACTGAATGTGAAACCAATGTCATGGTTCTTCACTTGTAACACTTCAATACACCACCAATCATGCGCGAACAATTCTCATTTGAGAGGCCTTTCGCCATGTCCTGCCCTCCCCGCCTGACGCTTGCCCTGCTCGCAATCGCTGGCGCCCCCTGCGCAGCCCATGCGGATCAACTGGTCAGCCTGACCGTGCAGAACCACACCTTCACGCCGGCCAGCTTCACCGTGCCGGCCGGCGAGCGCTTTCGCATCCAGCTCACCAATAACGACGACACCGTCGACGAATTTGAAAGCTACGACATGAAGTTCGAAAAGATCGTCGTGCCCGGCAATACCATTACCGTCTTCGCCGGCCCGATGCATCCAGGCACCTACAGCTTTTTCGACGACTACCATCCCGACCAGGCCAAAGGCACCGTCACCGTCGTCGCGGCCAAGGAGTAAGTCATGCTGGCCTGTCTGCTGATCGTGTTTCGTGAGGTGCTGGAAGCCGGCATCGTCATCGGTATCGTCATGGCCGCCACCCAGGGGCTGGCGCGGCGCAGTACCTACATCATCGGCGGCATCGCTGCCGGTGTTGGCGGCGCGGCGATCCTCGCGCTGTTCACCGGCGCCATCACCCAGGCCCTGGACGGTTTCGGCCAGGAAATCTTCAACGCCGCCATCCTTATCGTCGCGGTGTGCATGCTCGGCTGGCACAACCTGTGGATGAGCAGCCATGGCCGCGAACTCGCCACTCAACTGCGCGAAAGCGGCGCCGCGGTGCAACGCGGCGAGAAGACCCTGTGGGCACTGGCCATCGTGATCACCGTTGCCGTGCTGCGCGAAGGCTCGGAAATCGTGCTGTTCCTATATGGCATCGCTGCATCCACCCACACCGAACCCCTGACGATGCTCATCGGCGGCGTGCTCGGGATTGCCGGCGGCGGCGTGCTGTCGTGGCTGCTGTATCGCGGGCTGGTGGTGATCAGCCTCAAGCGTCTGTTCTCGGTCACCACCTGGATGATCGCCGTACTCGCGGCGGGAATGGCCGGCCGCGCCGCCGCGATCCTGGCCGGTATCAACCTGATCCCGGCCTGGGGCTACGAGTTGTGGGACACCTCCTGGCTGGTGTCCGACGCAAGCCTCACCGGTCGGGCGCTGCAAGCGCTGACCGGCTACACCGACCGCCCCCTGGGCGTTCAACTGTTTGCCTGGGTGACCACCCTTACCCTGTTGGTACTGGGTAGCCGCCTTGTGCAGTCGCGCACCACTCAACTGTCGTCACCCACCCTGGAGCGTCACCCATGAAACACCTGCACAAACCTGTGGCCGCTGCATTGGTCCTGACCAGCACCCTGGCTTTTTCTGCCTTCAGCCAAGCCCGTGAATACCCCATCGGCGGCCCGGTCCAGACCCACGACATGGAAATCGCCTCCTCGTACCTCACCGGAATCGAGATGGCGCCAATGCCACCGGGCATGGTCATGGACAAGGACTCGGTGCACCTTGAAACCGATGTGCATGCCACCGCCGACAACAAGTACGGACTGTCCAACGGTGAGTGGGTGCCTTACCTGAGCATCTCCTATTCCCTGGTCAAGGAAGGCGCTCCGGACTACAAGCAAATCGGCACGCTCCTGCCGATGGTCGCCAAAGACGGCGCCCACTATGCGAACAACGTGAAGATGGACGGCCCTGGCACCTATACCGTGGTGCTGCGCTACGAGAGCCCGCAGATCAATGGCTTCTTCCACCACGTCGACAAAGAAACCGGCGTACCCGAATGGTGGGGCCCGTTCACCGAGACCTTCACCTTCAAATACCCGCAGAAATAACCGGCAAAACACCTGCGGCACCCGATTAGCCGGTGTCGCAAACCCCATCGTGTCTGATAACGTGCGTCTATCGATTGCAGCCGGTATGCTTGGCCCGCAACCTCATGGACGCCCGCTATGACTCTTACAGAATTGCGCTACATCGTTACCCTCGCCCAAGAGCAGCACTTCGGCCACGCGGCCGAGCGTTGCCATGTCAGCCAACCGACGCTGTCGGTGGGCGTGAAAAAGCTTGAAGACGAACTCGGTGTGCTGATTTTCGAGCGCAGCAAGAGCGCCGTGCGCCTCACGCCGGTGGGCGAAGGCATTGTGGCCCAGGCCCAGAAGGTACTGGAGCAGGCGCAGAGCATTCGCGAACTGGCCCAGGCCGGCAAGAACCAGCTGACCGCGCCGCTCAAGGTCGGCGCCATCTACACCGTCGGGCCTTACCTGTTCCCGCACCTGATCCCGCAACTGCACCGCGTCGCGCCGCAGATGCCGCTGTATATCGAAGAAAACTTCACCCACGTGCTGCGCGACAAACTGCGCAACGGCGAGCTGGACGCGATCATCATTGCCCTGCCGTTCAATGAAGCCGACGTGCTGACCCTGCCGCTCTACGACGAGCCGTTCTACGTGCTCATGCCGGCCTCGCACCCGTGGACACAGAAAGACACCATCGACGCCGGCCTGCTCAACGACAAGAGCCTGCTGCTGCTCGGCGAAGGCCACTGCTTCCGCGACCAGGTCCTGGAAGCCTGCCCGACCCTGACCAAGGGCAATGACGGTGCCAAGCACACCACCGTGGAATCCAGCTCCCTGGAAACCATCCGTCACATGGTCGCGTCCGGCCTGGGCATTTCGATCCTGCCGCTGTCGGCGGTGGACAGCCATCACTACGCCCCCGGCGTGATCGAAGTGCGCCCACTCACGCCGCCGGTGCCGTTCCGCACTGTGGCGATCGCCTGGCGCGCCAGCTTCCCACGGCCCAAAGCGATTGAGATCCTCGCCGACTCGATCCGCCTGTGTTCGGTCGCCAAGCCGACTGCCGCGAGCTAAGCCAGGGTATGACTGAGCTGTCGCAGGTGTCGGTGACGGCACTCAAGGGTGTCGGTGAAGCCATGGCCGAGAAGCTGGCCAAGGTGGGCCTGGAGAACCTCCAGGACGTGCTGTTCCACCTGCCCCTGCGCTATCAGGACCGCACCCGCGTAGTGCCCATCGGCCAGTTGCGCCCCGGGCAGGACGCAGTGGTCGAAGGCACCGTCAGCGGTGCCGATGTGGTGATGGGCAAGCGCCGCAGTCTGGTCGTACGCCTGCAGGATGGCACTGGCGGCCTGAGCCTGCGCTTCTACCATTTCAGCAACGCGCAGAAGGAAGGCCTCAAGCGCGGCACCCGCGTGCGCTGCTACGGCGAAGCGCGACCCGGCGCATCCGGCCTTGAGATCTATCACCCGGAATACCGCGCCATTACCGGTGACGAACCGCCGCCGGTCGACACCACGCTCACGCCGATCTACCCGCTCACCGAAGGCCTGACCCAGCAACGCCTGCGCCAACTGTGCATGCAGACACTGACCATGCTCGGCCCGAAAAGCCTGCCTGATTGGCTGCCCCAGGAACTGGCCCGCGACTATCAGCTGGCGCCGCTGGACGATGCGATCCGCTACCTGCATCACCCACCCGCCGACGCCGATGTCGACGAACTGGCGCTCGGTCATCACTGGGCCCAGCATCGCCTGGCCTTCGAAGAACTGCTGACCCATCAACTGTCCCAGCAACGCCTGCGCGAGAGCATGCGCTCCCTGCGTGCACCGGCAATGCCCAAGGCCACGCGCTTGCCTGCGCAGTACCTGGCCAACCTGGGTTTTGCGCCGACCGGTGCCCAGCAACGCGTCGGCAATGAAATCGCCTATGACCTGAGCCAGCAGGAGCCCATGCTGCGGCTGATCCAGGGCGATGTGGGCGCAGGCAAGACCGTGGTCGCCGCCCTCGCCGCCCTGCAAGCGCTGGAGGCCGGCTACCAGGTGGCGCTGATGGCGCCCACCGAGATCCTCGCCGAGCAGCATTTCATCACGTTCAAGCGCTGGCTCGAACCGCTGGGCCTGGAAGTCGCGTGGCTGGCCGGCAAGCTCAAGGGCAAGAACCGCGCGGCGGCACTGGAACAGATTGCCGGCGGCGCACCGATGGTGGTGGGCACCCACGCGCTGTTCCAGGACGAAGTGCAGTTCAAGAACCTGGCCCTGGTGATCATCGACGAGCAGCACCGCTTCGGCGTGCAACAGCGCCTGGCCCTGCGCCAGAAAGGCGTCGGCGGGCGGATGAACCCGCACCAGTTGATCATGACCGCCACACCGATCCCGCGCACCCTGGCCATGAGCGCCTACGCCGACCTCGACACCTCCATCCTCGACGAACTGCCGCCTGGCCGTACGCCGGTCAATACCGTGCTGGTCACCGACACCCGGCGTGTGGAAGTGATCGAACGCGTACGCGGCGCCTGTGCCGAAGGGCGCCAGGCGTACTGGGTGTGCACGCTGATCGAAGAGTCCGAAGAGCTGACCTGCCAGGCCGCCGAAACCACCTATGAAGACCTCACCAGCGCCTTGGGCGAACTCAAGGTCGGCCTGATCCACGGGCGCATGAAGCCGGCTGAAAAAGCCGCAGTCATGGCCGAATTCAAAGCTGGCAACCTGCAACTGTTGGTGGCCACTACCGTGATCGAAGTCGGCGTGGATGTGCCCAACGCCAGCCTGATGATCATCGAAAACCCCGAGCGCCTGGGCCTGGCGCAACTCCACCAGTTGCGTGGCCGGGTGGGCCGGGGCAGCGCCGCCAGCCATTGCGTGCTGCTCTACCACCCGCCGCTGTCACAGATCGGTCGCCAGCGTCTGGGCATCATGCGCGAAACCAACGACGGGTTTGTCATCGCCGAAAAGGACCTGGAACTGCGCGGTCCCGGCGAAATGCTCGGCACGCGCCAGACCGGCCTGCTGCAATTCAAGGTCGCCGACCTGATGCGCGACGCCGATCTGCTGCCTGCCGTGCGCGATGCCGCACAGGCACTGCTGGAGCGCTGGCCGGACCACGTCAGCCCGCTGCTCAATCGCTGGCTCAGGCACGGACAGCAATACGGCCAAGTGTGACGCCTGACGCACTTAAGCGACCAACAGTTGTATCAAGCTGGTTATACTTCGGTGACTGTAAGAAATTGGATCAGGCCATGTCAGAAGTTGCCCTCGCCACAGCCCCACTGACCGCCCCGCCGGTCATTCGGGCTCTGCTCGCAAAACTCGCCATCCCCTACACGGAAGTCGCCGACCTCCCGGGCCTGAATCCTGCGCAGAAGGTCCAGGCAGTGCTGCTGGAAGATGCGGTAGGCGCCCTGATGGTGCTGTTCCCGCAGAACCAGTTGCTCGACCTCAACCGCCTCGCCGAACTCACCGGCCGCCGCCTGACCGCTGTGTCGCCGGATCGCGTCAAGCGCATGCTCGACAAACATGACCTGAGCCTGCTGCCAGGTTTACCACCCCTTACCAGCTCGCCCTGCCTGTACGAAGGCAGCCTGCTCAACGAGCCGAGCCTGCTGGTGCATTCGGGTGAAGCAGGCCTGTTGCTGGAGATTCCCAGCGACGCCTTCAAGACGATGCTCACCAAGGCCAGCGCCGGACACTTCGGCGAGCCGTTGAGCAATATCCGCCCCAACCTCGACCGCCCCAACGATGACCGCGAGGAAATCACCCAGGCAATGCAGGCGTTCACCGCCCGCCGTATCCAGCAGCGCCTGGAAGCGACCATCGAGATTCCGCCCCTGGCCGACACCGCGCAGAAGATCATCAAGCTGCGCGTCGACCCAAACGCCACCATCGACGACATCACCGGCGTGGTCGAGACCGACCCGGCCCTGGCCGCCCAAGTGGTGAGCTGGGCCGCGTCGCCGTACTACGCCTCGCCGGGCAAGATTCGTTCAGTGGAAGACGCCATCGTGCGTGTGCTGGGCTTCGACCTGGTGATCAACCTGGCGCTGGGCCTGGCCCTGGGCAAGACCCTGAGCCTGCCCAAGGACCACCCGCACCAGTCGACGCCGTACTGGCACCAGTCGATCTACACCGCCGCCGTGATCGAAGGCCTGACCCGCGCCATGCCCCGCGCACAGCGCCCGGAAGCCGGCCTGACCTACCTCGCCGGCCTGCTGCACAACTTCGGTTATCTGCTGCTGGCCCACGTGTTCCCGCCGCACTTCTCGCTGATCTGCCGTCACCTGGAGGTCAACCCGCACCTGTGCCACAGCTATGTCGAGCAACACCTGCTGGGCATCAGCCGCGAGCAGATCGGTGCCTGGCTGATGCGCTACTGGGACATGCCGGACGAACTGTCCACCGCCCTGCGCTTCCAGCACGACCCGACCTACGACGGGCAATACGCCGAGTACCCGAACCTGGTGAGCCTGGCGGTGCGCCTGTTGCGAAGCCGAGGCATTGGCTCCGGGCCGGATGAAACGATTCCGGATGCGCTGCTGGAGCGCCTGGGCTTGAGCCGTGACAAGGCTGAAGAAGTGGTGGGTAAAGTGCTGGATGCTGAAGTGCTGTTGCGCGAACTGGCCTCGCAGTTCAGCCAGGGCTGAATCGGTCGCCTGTCAGACCGCTATCGGGGGCAAGCCCCCTCCCACACTCGAAATGCATGCCCATGTGGGAGGGGGCTTGCCCCCGATGAATCCACCACGCTCTATTTCTTTTTCTTCGGCTTCAAGTACTTGGTCAACCCCTGGAACCAGATCACCAGCGCCGGGTTGCCCTTGATCTGGATCGACTTGTCCTGAATCCCCGTCATGAACGCCAGTTGCTTGTTCTTCGCCTGCATCGTGGCGAAGCCATAGGCGGCGTCTTTGAACGCAATGGCAAACGCCGGCGCGGGGTGAACACCCGAGCGGCTGGTGATGCGCTGGTCTTTGACGATGAAGTGACGGGCAACCTTGCCGTCGAGGGTCTGCAACTGGAACGCCAGGTCTTTATCGCCCAACTGTTGCTGGAAGGCAGGATTGGTGCGGCTGGCTTTGCCCATCATCAGGCCCAGCACCCACAGGAGAAGACGGAACTTCATAACTACGCAGCCTCGTTGAATTAAACAGCTGGCGCAGTTTATCGATTCCTGCATAGAACACCAACGAAGTTTCGTAGCACGAAGAGATAGACATTCGCCGCGGGCCTAATGACCAAGCAGTCACATATCAACCGCCCGAGCGACATTCAAAGACATGATGATTTCATCTTGAATCTTGAACTAGCGCGCATTCCAAATCGTTCTAAACAACTGTCAAAATTGACAGTTACGTTGCAAACAAACACGCCATAGAGTTTACCAAGACGTCAATCAAACACCGGTGATTACGTAAAAACTTGAGGTATTTCTCATGAAAGCACTTGCCAACCGCCCAAAATTCATTCGTAACAGCCCTACAACGCCAAACAGCACAGGCTACATGAAAACGGATATTTCAATGTTGCCCCTTCCCCCTTTTAATACATTCACAGCCACCAAAGACTTGACCATGCGGTTTAATGGAGATCATCTCGAACTCATTGCAATCGTTGATAAGTATCCCCACTTGCGCTTCTACATTTATATACATAAAGAGGACTTACACGATAAAGGGAAGTTGCCGATAGATCCCTCTGGTCTCCCCGGCACAGCCTATGCAGGTTTTCTCGCCGATAAGCTATACGACGGAACCGAAGGGGAACTTTCGTTCTGCTACCACGGCCAAGAAGAACGACTCAACGCCACGCTGCACTTTGAGGCAGCCCCCTATGGGTTCAGCGATGGAGTCGTTGAGGTAACAGGTCTGGAACCTCCCGTTAAATAGAGTTCTCCGGCCTACGTAGAACGCCAGTCAGTCAAACCAGCTGACGTTCTACGGTTGACCACAGCGTCTTACTTAAACATTAGGGCAAGGAACCGGCGCCCAGTCGGCCAGGTTCGGATCGCGGCAGCTGCCTTCGAGCTGAGCCTTGCCGGCGCTGGCGACCTGCTTGCTTTCAGCTTGCTTGACCTGGGCAGTCTGGAAGGTCTTCTCGGTGCTCACCGCTTCTGTGGGTACGGTTGGCAGAACCGGCTTTTTCGGCGGTTTGGTGCCTGTGCCTTTCTTCTTGCCCGATGTCACAACAGGTGTTGTGTCGGCCTTGGCCACGGTGACCACGTCAGTACGCTGTACGCCAACCTGTTGCAGGTCTTTCTCGTAGGCCTGGGTGTAGTTGTTCAGGTCTTCGGCGGCTTTACCGTTGACCGCAACGATCAGGTCATTGGATTCCTTCAGGCCCGAGACGATTTCCGCCAGGCGCTTGCGGCCTTCGGTGTCGTTGACGGTCTTGGCTTTGCGATCAGCCACCAACTTGGTGAACGCGCTCTGGTAGCACTGCTGGGACGCCTTGGCGTACGCCGTGCTGCGGTCGATGTCGGAGACGCTTTTGTTCACATCAGCCGCATACGAGGCAATACGCTGGTTGTCATCGGCGATCTGCTTCTGACGCTCGGTGTAGTAACCCGCTGCACCGCCGGCCAGGGCGCCGCCCGCAGCACCGATGGCCGCATTACGGCCACGTTTTTCCTTGTCGCCGGTCAGGGCGCCGAGCAGGGCACCGCCGGCAGCGCCGATGGCCGCACCGGTCACGACCGACTTGGTCATGTTCGAGTCGGTGGCGCGCAAGTGCTGCACGGGCTCATAGCAGTTGGGGTAGTACTCGACCTTGGTGCTCGACGCGACCTTGGAGGCCGGCGATGTGGCGCAACCGGTCAGCACAGTGCTGAAGCCAGCCGCGATCAGCAGCAAGTGACGCTTGGAAACCGCCTTACGGGAAAAAAGCATAGGTGTGTTCTCTTTTAAGTTTGACTTGCCCAGCACGGCCCACCGCCGCCTGAGTCCCTTCCAAGCTCGCTATACAGCCAGCGCTCATCGCTGACCGCTCGCTGCGAGCAATTCCTTCAAGATCGTTGCCGGGTCGGCCCGCTGTTGCTTGCGGTAGTTGCCGACATGGCGAACGAACAGTGTTGCGCGCGTCACCAGGCTCTTGCCGAGCACCGGCTTGCGATCCAACTCTTCCTTGATCCGTTGAAACTGCGCCTGGATCACCGCATCGGTGTAGCGCGTGCCGGTGGCCAGGTTATCGATATAGATCGCCACTGCGCCGTCGAGGGCGCTGCGGCCATTGGTAATGGCCATCTCGAACAGTTGCGCGCTGGCCGCGTCCTTGTTGTCCAGGGCCTGCTGGCGACTCTTCTGCAGGTTGGCCAGGCGGATGTTGTAGTTGGCGATGGTCTCGGCCACCAACGCGGCCGACTGAATCAGGTTGCCCGCCGCTTCTTCGCGTTGCTGGGCGATCAGCGAGACGTTGCGCTTGAGCTCTTCGTTGACCAGCCCCAGCTCGGCTTGCAGTTTGGGATCGACGCTGGCGGCGATGATGCTGTCCAGGCGCTTGGTCGGGTCCTGGGCGTCGTCGATGGCGTCGGTCAGCGAGGCCAGGCGGCCCTCTTTCTGCCATTGGGCGAACAGCTCCTTGTAGCGCGAACGTGGCGCCGACAGCGCGCCGATCGCCACGCGGAAACCGGTGGTCTCGTTGCTCTGCTCGGTGCCATCGGCGGCAAACAGGGGGTATTCGCGGCGCATGCCGGTGAACAGCGTGCCCTCGCCTTCCAGGTAGTTGCCGCCCTTGACCACAAAGCCACCGTAGGTGCCCTGGCGGCGCCCGGCGTGGACCAGTTGGAACGATTCCTGCACCATTTCCGCGGCGTTGCCGATCACGTCGAACATACCAATCGGATTGGGCAATTTGGTACCGATGGGCATCAGGCGCGCAGCCTGGCCGGTACCACCGGCGACCTGGTTGAACACCGCGTAATCACTGAGCGGGCCGTCGCTGTCGCTGCCGTCGACACGGCGCGGGAACAGGCGCCCTTCCAGGTCCTGGCGGCTCACCGCATGACCGCCGCGCGCAGCGAACTCCCACTCCACTTCGGTGGGCAGGCGCACAAAACCCAATCCGCCGTCATCTGCCGAGGAACCACGGCCACTCACCGGCAGCAAGTCGCGGTGGTATTTCATCAGCCAGGCGCTGTACACCGCCGAGAAGCGCTCGGCTTCAAAGCGCGACAGTTTCACCTTGGGCAGGCGCCCGGCCATGCCGGTCGGCGCATCGCACGCCGGCGCCGGTTCGCCACTGGCCAGGGACTGCGCCTGGGACATCACCTGGGCGTACTGGCGTGCGGTCACTTCGTACTTGCCGATGAAGTACAGCATGGGCTTGAGCGGGGTCTTGGCGTCGGTCTTCGGCATCAACGGCGCGATGACTTTGTTCCAGTCCTTGGGCAGGTCCTTGAGGGTAAACTGGCCATTGATGAAGTCGCGACGGTAGCCGGAAATAAACGATTGCTGATAACCCGCCTCGCCTTCGGCAAAGGGGTAGCCGAGGCTGATCTCGCGGTCATCCAGGGTGCCCTGGGCCAACACGTAGGCGTAGCGGAACACCATGTTGCCTTCACAGGGCAACGGCAGGCTGACGTCGCCTTCCAACGGCTTGGGGTTGTCGAGCTTGTCACTCGCCTCATCGGCCCAGGCCATCGAGGCCAGGGTCAGCGCCACACAGGCGCCCAGCAACTTATACATCTCTGATTCCTTCAGAAGCCTGGATCCGCGCCACTCGCCAACCACCACACGCCGCCGCCACGGCGCTGACGCCGAGGACTGCAACCAGGGCCAGGCCGTAATGGCGCGCCAGCAGGTGGCTGGCGTGTTCGCCCGGCACCTGCACAAATAATTCATTCAAGCCCGACTCGGCCAGGCCATACAGCCCGGCACTGAGTACGGCGGCGAAACCCGCGCTGTACAGCGCCTGCACCACCACGAATAACAACAACCCACCGGTGGAAAACCCCAACAGGCGCAACACTGATAACTCCCGCCGCTTACGCGCGACGCAGGCCAGGGCGCCGGCAAAAATGGCCGCAAACGCCCCCGCCAACGCCAGCCCGCAGATCACCCAGAACACGATCGACAGGTTGCGGCTCAACGACTGCACCTGCGCGATGGTCTGCGCCTGGGTCGACACCAACAGGTTCTGCCCCGCGAAGTACACCCGCAGCGGCTCCACATCGGTAAGGTTGCGGGCATACAGGCGGAACGCCGGGTACACGCGCTGCTCACTGACGCCTACAGCCTCCCCGTCCCAACCCAGGGCTGGCACTGCGCGGCCATCGCGGTAATCTTCCGCCGCTTCCAGCAAACCCAGGTCGGCAAACAAACCGTCACGAGCAAAGGCTTCCAGCGGCAACACCGCCAGCACCTGCACGCGCGTGCGCTGGGCTTCGACGCGCCCGGCCACTTGTCGTGCAAAGCTGGTTTCCAGCCAATCGCCAGGCCGCGCCGCCAGCTTTTCGGCGGCGGTGTGGCTCAGCACAATCTGGTCCAGGCCCTTGGGCACCGGCAGGCCGGCCAGCAGTGGGTCACCGGACGCGGTCGGCAGCATCTCCAGGGCCAACGTGCCCACTTGCGCCGTCGCCGCAATCTGCCGCGTACGCGGTATGGCGAACGCCACCTCACTGCGCTCGCCCAGTTGCTCGATAAACGCACTGCTGAATCGACCACCGCCCAGCGGAATAATTTCACGGGTGGCGGGGTCGGTCTGCAAACGTTCGGTCAAACTGCTAACCAGTCCAAATTTCAGGCCGAATAACACCAGCAGCGGCGCGATCACCGCCACCAGCGCCAGCACCGAACAGGCCGACAGCCAGGCATCGTTGCGGTAATCCTGCCAGGCCAGCGAAGCCACCAGACCGATGCGCATCAGCACACCTCCCCGAGGGTGGCGGTGACGCCGCCATCGGTGTCGCGACGGCAACTGATGCGCCGCACCTGCAAGCCACTGGCGCGGGCCAGGGGCTCGTCGTGGGTGGCGATCACACAGGCCGAACGGTGTTCACGGGCCTGGGCCAGCAATGCGTGCATCACGCGCTCGGCATTCAGGGGGTCGAGGGACGCCGTCGGCTCGTCCGCCAGCACCAGTTGCGGCGCATGGGCCAGGGCGCGGGCACAGCTGACGCGCTGGCGCTGCCCCACCGACAGCGCCGCCGGTTTCTTGGCCAACTGGTCGCTGATCTCCAATTGCTCGGCCAGGCGCGCCACGCTGCCATCGTCCTTCAAGCCCAGCAGTTGCCGGGACAAGGCGATATTGCCGCGCACATCGAGAAAGCCCAGCAGGCCGCCGGTTTGCAGCACATAGCCCAAGTGCTGGCTGCGCAGCGCGGCCAATGCGGATTGCCGATCAGCGCGCCACAGCCCGGCAATGTCCTGCTGATAAAACTCGAACTGCCCGACCTGATCCGGCACCAAGACCAGCGCCAGCAGGTCGAGCAAGGTGCTTTTGCCGCAACCGCTGGGCCCGACAATCGCCACTTGCTCGCCCGCACGCAGCGCCAGCGCCGGGATCACCAGGCTATAGCGCTGGCTACCGACGCCCCGGCTCTTGTGCACCGCGTTCAGGGTGAGCATCACGGCAACGTCGACAACGGAACGCGGTACAACGCATCGCCCGGCTCGGCATCGCCGAAACGGACCCAGTTGGCCAGGTCATTGTGGAAGGTTTCGTAGAGGCGGATTTTCGAGTCCAGCTCGTCAATAAAGTCTTCCTGCTCGGCCACGCTCAACGACAACCACAGGTCCTGGGTCATGTTCAGCGATTTGCTGCGGTACGGCAGGCCTTCGAGGTATTCACCGAGAATGCCGCCGTCGGCCAGATTGCCGCCCTTGCGCAGGGCCTGCGGGTCCCGGCTCATGTAGGCCGAGGCACTGGCGATTTCCTGGAAGAAGTCCTTGGGCGAGGTCTGGGTCTTGCGCGCCGCGTCGACGATCAGCTTCAGTGACTGCTGCAGATCGTTGAGCTGCAACTTGGTCAGCATCACGCACACCTGGAACGCCGGCAGTGCCGGGTTGGTCAGGTCGCGGTCGGCGGTCCAGGCGCTGACCAGTTGCGGCGCCTGGCTCGCGGTTTTGCGGCCGAGGAAATCCATGTGCATGGCATAGCCGACCGCTGCGGACTTATCCGCCAGGCTCGGTGCGCTGCTCAGCAACGGGACCGGCTGCGGCGTGTTGCTGCGCACCTGATGCACAAGGTTGGCGAACACCGTGCCGATCTCATCCACCCGCTCGCCGAGCTTGCGCACATCGCCACCGGGCACCGCGGTGTACAGGTCGCCAATCTGCGGGTTGGCGTCGGCAGTGAGAATGCGGTACTGGCTCTCGGCACCGGCGTGGGTTTTCTTGCCGGCGTCGGTGCGCAGGTGCAAGGCGTAGATCTTGATCTGCTTGCCCAGCGCGGCCTGGCGCACTTCGGCTTCGTTCATCTGGGTGGCGGCGAACGGGTCATTCTTGCGCAGCGCACCGGCGTCGGTAACCAGCAGGATGATGCGCCCGCCATAACCGGACCAATCCATGCCGTCTACCGCCTGCATCACCCCGGCGAACGCATCTTCGTTGAAGGAGTGGCTGGACACGGTGGACGCCTTGACCTGGCGCGCCATGTCGAGGAAGCGTTGCGGATCGCGGCCCTGATCGAGGCTGATCAGAGTCTTGGCCACGTATTCCAGGCCCGGGGTTTTCTTGATGCTGCTGCGAAAACCGACCATGCCGAAGCTGACACTGTCCAACTCGCCGCGCTCGGCGATGCGGGTTTGCAACTCGTGCACCACATCGCGGATCTGGTCGATATAGGGCTGCATCGACACGGTGGTGTCCACCACCAGCACCACGGCCGTGCGGAAGGCATCGGCGTTGGCATTCATCACCGGCGTCGCGGGTTTGGCGGCCGCGCTGCTGCCGGGGTCGATGGAGGCGACATTGAGTAACTGCACCGGTTGGCCGTTTTCGTCGAAGCTCTCTTTGGAGTCGAAGATCGGCAACAGGTAGAACTGGTTCTGCGGGACGGCGCTGGCGGCAGGCTCCAACGCGAGGATCTGGCTGTTGTCTTCGCTGTTTTTCTGCGCCTTGGCCAGCACGCCTTTGGCGGCGGAAGGGTCAGCCAGCAGTTTTTCCACTTCGCCGGATTGGCGCAGGAACATCACCGGCGCCCGGCCCGAGCGCTCGGTGAATTTCAGCACCAGGCTCTGCTTCCAGTCGCTGACTTGAGACGCAGGCAACCAACCGTCGCTGCGCCCATCGGTGGCGGCGCCGACACGCACCCACGGGCTGCCGTCGACGTCCTTGCGCTGGTACACATAGAGCACGGAAAACGCCGGCAGGGCCTTGCCTGGCGCGCTGCCCGCATCGGTCGAAAGCTTTGCGCCCGGCTTGCTGAGCACGCGCTGGAACAGGGTCTTCTTGCCGGCCATGAGCAACGGGCGTTGGCCGCCATCCGCTTCGGCGACCGCTGGCGGCGGTGGCGTGACTTTCGGCACCTCGGCAGCGGGCGGTTTGACCACCGGCTCGTCGCTACCGCTCAACCACCAGTAGCTCGCACCGCCAATCGCCAGTGCAACCGCCACTGCAACCGCCGCCAGCGCCAACACCGGCCCACGGCGCTGCTCGCTGTGCTGGGTCGGCGGCACCACCGGTTGGCGCACCGGCTGGGGTTTATCACTGGGAATCTCGATGGACTCCGGGGTAATGCCCGCCAGGTCGAAACTCATCGGAATCGGCAACGGCCGCACCAGGGTGGCTTCCGGAGAGTCCGCCGGCAGGTTGTCCAAGGCGCGCAACAGCGCCGCCGCATCCGGGAAACGCTCAGCAGGGTCCTTGGCCAACAGCTTGCGCAGCACGTCCTGATAACGGCCGTGGTGCACCGGCAGTTCCGGCAGCGGTTCGGTCAGGTGCGCCAGCGCCGTGGAGAGTGCATCGGTGCCGGTGTAAGGCAGCTTGCCGACCAGAATCTCGTACAGCACCACGCCCAGCGCATACAGGTCGGCGCGGCCATCGATCTCCTGGCCCCGCGCCTGTTCCGGGCTCATGTAGCTGGGGGTGCCCACGGCAAACCCGGCCTGGGTGAATTGCGTGCGGTCATCCAGCGACTTGGCGATACCGAAGTCGGACAGCACCGCCGTGCCATCGGCGCGAAACAGGATGTTCGCCGGTTTCACATCGCGGTGCACCAGGCCCTGGGCGTGGGCATAGCCCAGCGCCGAGGCGATCTGGCGGATCAGCGTCACGCCCTGCTCCGGTGTCATGCCGGCGGCGATGCGCTCCTTGAGGGTGCCGTTGGGCAGGTATTCCATGGCCATGTAGTACAGCTCACCGACATTGCCGATGTCATGGATGGTCACCGTGTGCGGGTGCGACAAGCGCGCCAGGGTCTTGCCCTCGCGCAGGAAGCGCTCGCAGAAGGTTGGATCGGCCGCCAGCGCCGCCGCCATCACCTTCAACGCCACCTTGCGCTCCAGCGAGCGCTGCGTCGCCAGGTACACGCTGGCCATGGCGCCTTCGCCGATCTCGCCTTCGATGTCATAACCGGGGATGACGATGTTCATGGCGCTACCTTCACGACAAGGGCGGTGATGTTGTCCGGCGCGCCCCGGTTGAGCCCCAGGTGCACCAGGCTGCGCACGATTTCATCCGGCGCGTCGTGGCTGAGCACATCGCGGATTTCATGGTCTTCGACGGTCTTGTTCAGGCCGTCGCTGCACAGCAGGTAGCTGTCACCGGGGGCGATCAGCAGGTCGACCACCGCCAGGTCCAAGTGGGCTTCCACACCAATCGCACGGGTGACGATGTTGGCGCGCGGGTGCGTACGCGCGTCGGCTTCGCTGAGCAGGCCGCTGTCCTGCAGGTCCTGAACGTAGCTGTGGTCGCGGGAGATGCCTTCGAGCACGCCGTCGCGCAGGCGGTACAAGCGACTGTCGCCGGCCCACAGGCACACACCGCGCAGGCCACGGGCGGCCAGCACCACCACGGTGCTGCCCATCATGGTCACGCCACGGTTGGCGGTTTCTTCGCGCACGGCTGCGTTGATGCGCAGCAGGTCATTGCGCAGCGCTGCCGTGTATTCATCCAGGGAGCGCCCCACCGGCACGCTGCGCAGGCTGTCGACGATCAGGCTGCTGACATAGTCGCCCGCCGCATGCCCACCCATACCGTCGGCCACTACCCACAGGCGGTTTTCCGGCAGGTCCAGGCAGGCGTCTTCGTTGACCTGGCGGACCATGCCCACATGACTTTTGCTCGCGGATTTGTACGTCGACCCCATCTACACCACACCTTCTTGTCCGAGCAAAAACTGCGCAAAATCGCTGGCGGCAGGCAGGCCCTGACACCGCAGCAAACCAGGGGAAATACGTTGCGAACCACGCCCCCACCACAGGCTCGCGCCGTCGCAGGCCTGTTCGGCCAGGGCCGTCATGCGCTGGTGCGGCACGGTCGCGGCCACCCGTTGCAGGCCGGCGAAACGGCTGTCCACGGCACGCGGCTCACTCGCCGGCAAGCCCAGGCCATCGAGGCCTTCGTTGAAACCTTCAAAGGTCGCACCGGTATCCAGGGTGCTGAGCAACAGCGCCTCGGCCTGCTCGAACCAAGTGTCCGGCCCGCCCACCAGGGAGGCCGGATTGGTGTCGTGATCGAGCAACGCCACCACCGCCAGCGGGAAGTAGCGCCCCACCCGGTCAATGCTCGGCATCACCACGCCCGCCGCCGCATCCGGCCCGCACACGCCCGGCGCCAGCACAAAGCGCCACAGCGGGCTGACCAGGTAAGTATTGAGCCATTCACCGCCGAGGCTGTTCTGACTGGCCAGCAAACCCGCCGCCAGCCAGCTGTCCCACGGGCCGATAAAGCTCTGGGGCAAGGCGCGGCTGACAAAGTCGCCACGGCTGGCCAACTTGCCGTAGAAGCCCAGCGTCGTCATAGCCGCTCCGGCAGGCTGAAGCCACTGAGCACGCGGCTCTTGAACGGGTTGAAGGCGCTGTTGGCGCGCAACTCGTAGGCAATGCTCGCACCGTCGACGCGCAGGCGCAGGTTGAAGCGGTCCGGTGAGTTGCCGGCGGTAAGATCCGACTGCTCCAGCAAGCGGAACCACGCCCACGGCCCGTCCAGGGTCACGCCGGAACGGCCACTGGCCGAGGGCGGCATGATGGAAATCCGCACCACGCCAATGCTGCCGGGGTTCGGCCATTGCATCGCCACCGGGCGGCTGGGGCCGTGATCGTAGCTCAACTGCTGGCCGTCCAGGTCCAGCAGGAACTGGGTGATGGTCGGGTCCATCGACACCGGCTTGAGTTCAAACCGCACGATTGGCTGGGTGCCACCGGAGCGGAAGAACGCATCGCGGATCGTCGCGGCTCGCTGGAAGGTTTGCAGCACGCCCGGAGCAATGCCGAGCTTCTGTGCCGCGCCCGGCTGCCAGCGCCAGGTCTGCGCCGAGGTGTCCACGTAAGGCTGCAGGTATTTGCGGAAGTAGTTGTCCATCACTCCGCCCACGCCGAAGAACTGGCCGAAGTCATCCAGGGTGGCATCCCGTGCGCTGCCCGGCGACATCGGGTAACGCCCGGCCAGGGACTGGCGATACACGTTGACCACTTCGCTGACCCAGGCCGCGTTCAATTGGTTGCGCACGCCGCCCATCATGCTGTTGGTGGTGGAGTTGACCACCGACTTGACCATGCCTTGCACCAGCGGCGGCTGGCGCTCGGCATTCAGACTGACCCGAGTCGCCGCAGCCGCCGCCTGGTTCTTCGCCTCGCCGAGCAACGCATCGCCGCTGGCGCCAACCATGGCGCTGACCTGCACATACAGCGCGTTCATGTCGGTGAGCAGGCCGTCGATAGCCGCCGGTTCGCCTTCGTTCTTGCTGACGATGCTGTTGAGCTGGGCGAAGTGCGCGGTCACCGGATCCTCCGCCGCCGCAGGCGCATTGGCCGTCGGTTGCTCCTGGCCGAGCAGGCTGCCCAGGCGCTCCTTGAGCTTGTCGACGCCCCCTTCTACCGGCACGCCTTTGGCGGCCAGTTGTCGCTCTTCGGCTTGCAGGTCGGTTTCCTTGGCCACCGCCACCAGCAGTTTTTTCAGCGGCGAGGTCGGGCCGGAAATTACCCGCAGTACATCGGCCGCCTGGGCCACGCTGGTGATCGGCACAAAGTCGATGTCCGCCAGCAACGCATCCCACTGGCGCTGGTAATCCTGGAAATACAGGCGCCGCACATCGGCGGCCAGGCTCACGACGTTCTGCTGGTCAGCCTGTTCGTTGCCCAACACCCACTGTTCTTCAGCGAGGGTGCCGGTCTGGTTCAGGCTGCTCAGCAGGAACGCCTGGCGATAGCCCTTGGCGGTGAAGAAGCCACTCAACGGCTCGCCCAGCGGCTTGCCGCTCTTGCGGCTGAACACCAGCGCGGCGTCACGGCCGGCGGCTTCGTTGAGGCGAAAGTCCGGGATGCCCTCGGGCAGTTTCTGGCGCTTGACCCGGTCATATACGCGCTGGGCCACTGGCAGTTGTTGCAACTGGCGGCGCAGGTCGTCGATCAGCCGTTGATCCAGGCGTGCGTTCGGCGGGTGGCGTTCGAACAGCGACTGCAAGTGCCCGGCCAATGCCTGGCGCTGATCCGCCGGCAGGTCGCGGGGCAGGTTGCGGTCCCAGTCCAGGGCGATCCAGGCCTTGATGAAGTCCGGGTCGTAATGCTCGGCGTCAGCCAGCATCAGGTAAGCCTTGAGGCCTTCGTAGAGGAAGTCGGAATTGCCGCCGCCGTGCAGTTGTTCTTCGATGCGCGTCACCAGGCGTGGCGCGAACACCGCGATCAGCAGCTTGCGGTAGACGCTGGCGGACTCGGCTTCAAGCATATCGCCCTGATACAGCCCCAGGCCTTCGGACCAGCTCGGCGAATCGCCCGCCAGGTTTTTCACGGCGTTGAGCAACGGCAGCACGGCGAGCACTTCGCGCTGCGCCGGGCTCAGGTTCTGTACGGTCTGGCCCAGCGGCGCGACTTTCTGGTCGACTTGGGCGATGTAGGCCTGGTTGGCGCGGTAACTCACCCACCACAGGCCGCTGACCACCACGACCAATGCCACAGTGGCGGCCAGCACACCCCGCGCAATCCACTTGCGCCGCCGCTCGACCTTCGGGTTCACCCCCACCAGGCCACGCTCGGCAAACGCCACGGCGGTGAAGAGTTTTTCGATGAAGTAGCTGCGCCCGGTGCCACTCTGGCGCGCCAGGTGCTGGCGGTCCAGGTTCATGCTCTGGGCCATGGCGCCGATCAGGCGGTCAATCGGGCTGCCTTCCTGGGTGCCGCTGGTGAAGTACACGCCGCGCAGCAACACGCGCTCTTCAAAGGCATTGGGTTTGAACACGCCTTCGAGGAAGCTTTGCAAGCAATCCTTCAAGGCGCCGAACTGCTGCGGGAAGCCATAGATCAGGTCGCGCCGCGCCGGGTCGCGCTCCTGTTGCAGGCGTTCGACCAGGCGTTCGTTGAGGCGCTGTTCCAGCCCGGCGAACTCGCTTTGCAGGTGTGCCAATGGGCTGTCGCTGTTTTTGCCATCGTCCAGGGCAAAGGTCATGCCCCACACCTGGGCGCGTTCCTCCTTGCTCAGGTTGTCGAAGAACTCCATGAAGCCCGGCACCAGGTCGAGCTTGGTCAGCATCAGGTAGATCGGGAAGCGCACGCCCAGTTGGGTGTACAGCTCCTGGATACGCAGGCGGATGGCAGCGGCATGGGCGGCGCGCTCGGCGTCAGTGCCCAGCAGCAGGTCCGACAGGCTGATGGCGATAAACGCACCATCGATGGGGCGACGTGAGCGCTGTTTTTTCAGCAGGTCGAGGAAGCCCAGCCATGCGGCCTTATCCACCGTGGAGTTGCTGTCCTGGGTGGTGTAGCGGCCCGCAGTGTCGAGCAGCACGGCTTGATCGGTAAACCACCAGTCGCAGTTGCGCGTACCGCCGACGCCACGCACGGCGCCGGCGCCCAGTTGCGCGGCCAACGGGAAATGCAGGCCGGAATTGACCAGCGCGGTGGTCTTGCCCGAACCCGGCGGGCCGATGATCACGTACCACGGCAGCTCGTAGAGGTTGCGGCGCTCATCACCACCGAGCTTGGCCTTTTTCAGCAGGGCCAGGGCCTCGTCCATGCGCTGGCGCAGGGTGGTGAGTTCTTCGGCGGTGGCGACGCTGTTGGGGTCGGCCGGGGTTTCGGCGGCCAGGCTGCGCATCACTTCGGCGGCCTGACGGCGCGCCTGGATGATGCGGAACACGCGGTAGGCCAGCCACACCGCGAATACCAGGATGATCAGCGCCCAGCGCCGGCCTTCCGGTATCAGCACGTCGAGCAACGGCCCGACAAACCAGATGATCAGGCTCAGGGCAATCAAACCCAGCACGGGGATCACCCAGCGAATCATGAAACTGAAAAACGCCTTCACTCGACGCCCTCCGCCAATACGGTGATTTCAACCCGACGATTGCGGGCACGGCCTTCGGCAGTGGCGTTGGTCGCCACCGGCTCGGTGTCGCTGCGGCCCTCGGCACTGAAGCGCTCGGCCTGGCCGGTCTTGGCCGCCAGGATCTCCAGCACCGACTTGGCCCGCGCTTCGGACAGCGCCCAGTTGGACGGGAAGCGCAGCGTGGCAATCGGGCGGTTGTCACTGTGCCCGGTCACCCGCACCTGGCCCTTGACCTTGCGAATGGCGTCGGCGATACGCAGCATCAGCGGCTGGTAGTCGTCGACGATGCTGGAACTGGCGGAGGCGAACAGCTCATCGCCACGAATGGTCACCACGGAACGGTCGACCGCATCCTCCACCGCCACGCGGCCGGCCTTGATGTCTTCCACCAGGAAGCCCGCCAGGCGCGGGCGCTCGATGACTTTGGGCTGCGCCACCGGACGGTCGATGGCTTGCACCGGAATCTCGCCCAGGGCATGGATATTCTTGAACACCGGCTCGGCATCCGCCGCCAGCTTCAGGCGCAGGCCGAACAGCAACGCCAGCAGCAACGCGACACCGATGGCCACGGCGATCCAGGGTGGCATGAATTGCGCCAGGCGATCGCGCGCCACGGTCACGCCGCGCCAGTGCGGCGACAGCTCACGCTCATGCTCGCCACGCGCACTGCGAATGGCCGCGGCGGTGCGTTCGCGCAGGGTCTCCAGCTGGCTGCGACCGTCGTTCATTACGCGGTAGCGGCCTTCGAAACCCAGGCACATGCACAGGTACAACAGCTCCAACAGGTACAGGCGTTCCCGTGGGCTTTGCAGGCAGTGGTCCAACAGTTGGAAGACTTTTTCGCCGCCCCAGGCCTCGTTGTGCACGGTGATCAGCAGGCTCTGCTTGCCCCAGTCACTGGTGCTGCCCCAGGGCGTGCTCAACACCGCCTCATCCAGCGCAGTGCACAGCGCGTAACGCGCCAGCAGCACTTCGTTACGGGCGATGCCAGCGGCTTCGGCACGCTCTTCGAACTGGCGCAGGTAGGCCAGCAATTGTGCGCGCAAGCTGGCCGGCGCCGGGTGGGCGATGGTGTTGCGCAGGCGCGTCAGCAGCGCCAACAGCGGGCCGGCGGCACTTTCCAGCGGGTTGAGGCCGTGGCTCTTGCCGGTGAGCATCGGTGCGGCCGGCATGGCCAGGGGCGAAGCTTCGGCACGCACAGGCTCCGGCGCCCGGCCACCCGGACGCGGCATGAACTGGGTGCGGTCATCATCATTGGGATGCATCGCGGATTATCCTCGGATCGCCCAGAAGGCCAGGTTCAAGCCCGGGAACTGCCCGGCGATATGGAAGGCAAAACCGCCGGAATTGCCCAGTTGTTGCCAATGCTCGCTGCCGCGATCGAGCTCGTAATACGTCGAGCCTGCGTGGTACGGCAGTTGGCGTGGCGCCACCGGCAGAGGCAACAGGCCAATACCCGGCAGTTGCAGGTTAACCAGGTCGCGGATGTGCTCCACCGAGCCGACTTTGCTCTGCTGGCCGAAGCGTGCGCGCAGGGTTTCGCCGGGCACATCGGCGCGCACCACCAGGATGAAACTGGCGTTGTCGAGCAGAGTCTTGTCGGCCAGCATCGCCACGTGCACGCCATAGGCTTTCTCGACAATCGGGATCGGTGTGGCCTTGCTGTCGATCAGCATCGACAACGCTTCACGCAATGCCGCCATCACCGGCGCGAAGCTCAGGGCCAGGTCATCGTGCTGATACTGCGGGTATTCCTGGGGGCGACGACCGGAGGTGGAGAAGGTCGAGAACTCGCCGGCCAGGCTGACCAGCTCGCTGAAGAAGCGCTCTGGGTGCAACGGGCTCAACTGGCTCAAATGCTGGACCAGCGGTTGGGCGCGGTTGACCAGTTGCAGCAGCATGAAGTCGGCAATCTCCGACGCGCCACCGGCGCCCGATGCCACCACCCGCCCCGCCAGGGCTTCGCCGCGCTGGTGCAGCAGGCCGAGCAGTTCGCTGCGAAAGGCGGTGAGCGGTTTGCTCGCGGCCACATCCAATACTGGCGGGATGTAGGTGTCATCGAGCACCAATGCGCGGTCGGCCCGTTTTTCCTTGATGCGCACCAGGCCCACGGCGGCGTAATCGCTGATGCCATCCTGGGCGGTGAGCAGGCGCAGGGCGCGGGAACCCACGGCCACCGGGGCGCGGTTTTCGAAAGGTGAGTTGTCATCGCGTACTTCGCGCACCTGGCTCACATAACGCGCAGCCTCCAGGGCTTCGCCTTCATCCACGGTATCGCGGGCGCCGGCGCGCTTGAGCGGCAGGGCCAGGTACACCAGACCGTCGCGCAGGTTGTCATCGATATTCAGCGGGCTTGGCGCCAGGTCATCCTGGGGGATATTGAACGGCGTGCCGTCGGGCAGCAGGCCACGCGCCGACACGATCGCCAGCTTGCCCTGGGCCAGCAGGCCCTGGTCGATCAGCAGCTCGGAAAAACCCCAGGCGCCGGCGGACAACGGGCGACTGCGGGCATCGATCAGGTTTTCCAGGTAACGGTCATGCTGCTGGAAGTGCTGCGTTCCGATGAACATGCCTTCCGACCAGACCACGCGATTGTTCCAGGACATGGGGGCTCCGATTGCTTCTTATTGGGCAGGGCTGGATGGGGTGACCACGACGTCGGCGCGCACGGCACGCACATCGAGGCTGATCTGGTATTCGGTGTACTGGCGCGCAGGCACGTTGATCACCGTGCGCCATTGCGCGCGGTCCAACTCGCGATAGCCCACCAGCAAACCGATCTGGCGCGTGGACGGGTCGAGGTCACGCTGGATGCTCAGTTGCTCGCCGGGTTGCACCATCACTTCGTCCTGGTCCAGCAGGTCCAGGCCCAGTGTGGATTGCGCACGGTCCGCCAGGGCGAAGTAATCGGAGCGGGCGAAGGTGGCGGCGTTTTTCAGTTCGAAAATGCGCACCCGCACCGGGGCGGCCTGGCCGTTGGCGCCGGGGTTGAGCCCGCTGATCGCATGAAAGTGCAGCTCGACGGCGGCCGTATCCACTTCGGCCTCGGCGGCTGTTTCGGGTTTGGCGGCGTCTTTGGCACACGCCGTCAGCAAAAGCAGTGTGGCGACTGCGAGTAAAAACCTAGGAATCATCCTGCGTCCTCAATGACGTACTTAGCTATCCGTTAAATCCATGTGCTGCGGTTCAGCGTCGCTGTCGTGCGCTGTGTTCTTCGTAGGCCCGGCTGAATTCGCGGCCGAACAGGTCCTGGAAATCTTCCTGGGCCTCGCGGGAAATATTGCTGTAGAGCTCGGTGAACTGCTGCCAGTACTGGGCCTGGCGCGAACCGTTGAAAAGGCTCGACAGCCCGCCGGGCTTGCCCATGCGCTCTTCCAGTTGTGCCGGTTCAAAGCGGCTGAGCAGATGCTTGATCGCCGCTTCCACGCCGGCCATCACCGCCAACTGGTGGGCGCGCAGGTCGTTGAAACTGTCGCGTACGGCGAGGTCGGGTGCCATAAACGCCTGGTTGCCGTGGCGCAGGAGCAGCAGTAACGCTTCGTCGGCATTCGGGGCGAATTTCAACGGATTGTTTTCTGCCGGCTGGATCATGGTCTGCTGCATGCGGAACTCGCCCTTGAGGCTGGCGCGGGCCCGCAGCACGTCGATCAGGCCTTCGACCATCAGGCGGTAGCTGCGGCCGATGTTTTCCATCTGGGCCTCGGCCTGGGCTTTGTCCAGGCGCAGTTGGTCCAGGCCCGCACCACGCAGGAAGGCTTGCAGAAGGTCCGGTTGCTGGCTTTCCGCCACGGGCGGCGGGGGCTCGACCACCGGGGGCGGCTGGATGACCGGTGGCGGCGCAGGCGGCGGCGCAGCGCTGACGACGGGTGCTGGCGTGTCGCCAAACAGGTCCCAGTCTTCGGGAATCACCGCGCCCGACACCACCGGCGGGGCCGCTACCGGCACAGCCACCGGTGTCGGCGGGCGGAAGTCATGTTGCTCGGAAGGCACGTGGTCCGGCACGGTTGGCGGCGGTACGGCGGTAGGACTGAGGAAGTCGAACAGGTCCGGCAGCGTGTCCATCGATGAAGCGCCCTGGAATTGCGGCGCAATCACCGGAACAGGCGCGGGCTTATTCGACACGGCGCCCATCAGCGCTTCGAAACTGTTCGGCGACTCGCCGGCAAACGGCTGGCTGTCGACGGCCTGTACGTTGAAATCGATACGCGCCTGGATCTCGTAATCGCCGATGCGGATCAGCTCGCCATCTTGCAACAGCTCGCTGTTACCCCTACGCAAACGAATGCCGGCGTTAACCAACTCCACTCCGTTGGTACTGTTATCGGTTAAATAATAACGGCCATCTTTGTACTGAATAACGCAGTGCTGCGAGGAGACCAGACGCTCAGGATCAGGCAATACCCAGTCATTATCCGAGCTGCGGCCGATAGCCATCGAGCCCTGATTCATGGACTTTTCGGAGCACTGCCCAGGGGTAATTTTGTGATAACTAGTGATAGTCAAACACAGCGACATCTTGCCTCCTTGCTGATACTTCGCGCGCGGTCGATTCCCGGGACAGCGCTTCCCGGGATATCCCCATCAGGTCGAGCAATCGACCGTCCAAAACCTGCCAATACCAGCATGATCGCTGATCTTAACTGGGCTCTATGACAAAAATCCTGTCCCGGTACGTCGTTCGACCCACTAGTCGCGCAGGTTGTTAAGCACCGCACATCTGTCACAGAGGGCGAATAGCTTACCTTGACAAGGCATAAGTACTACACCAAAAATGCACAACTTCTTGAATACCAGTGATGGCACATTAGTGGCGTCTTGCTTATATGACCAAGAAAACATGCAAAGTTCCTTGCGCAACTAATGCATGAATTGCCCGCGATCTAACGGGCTGATAGGGAGATCAAATTCAGTGGATGTGCCGTTGCTGCTCACCGCCGTTTCCGCGACTTCGCCCTGTGGCGAAGATATGGAATATGACGCGCAATTTCTGCAATTGGAGCGTGATGCCAAGGGCCAACCCGAGCGCAGCATGGGCGACTCGATCCTGCCCGCTGAACCGCCGGAATGGCGCAGCATCCAGCAGCAAAGCCTCGACTTGCTCGCGCGCAGCAAAGACCTGCGCATCACCCATTTCCTGCTGCAAAGCACCCTTGCCCTCCAAGGCGTGGCCGGCCTGGCCGAAGCGCTGACGCTGATCGATGCGTTGCTGCGTGATTACTGGTCCGACCTGCACCCGCGCCTGGACGCCGACGACGATAACGACCCCACCGTACGCATCAACGCCCTCACCGGCCTGACCTGCGACACCAACATCCGTCTTCTGCGCGAAAGCATCCTCACGCGCTCGCGCACCTTCGGCCCCGTGAGCCTGCGCGCGGCGCTCAACGCCAGTGGCCTGTTGAGCTTCCCCGATGAACAACTCGGCGCGCAGCAGCTCAATGCCGCGTTCCTCGACAGCGACCCCGAGCAGCTACAGGCCACCCGCGACGCTCTGATTACGGCGCGTGCGGCGTGCGAAGCGATCGAACAACAGGTCAACGATCAGGTCGGTTCGGCCCAGGGCGTGGACCTCAGCGCCTTGAAGCAGCCGCTCAAGCAGGCGTTGCAGATACTCAATCAAGCAGTGCCCGGCGCCGCCGGCAGCAGCGAACCCGAGGCCGTCAGTGACGACAATGCCCCCTCGGCCGACTTCACCGCCGCCCCCGCAGCACCGCGTCCCGTTGGCGATATCGCCAGCCGCGACGATGTGTTGCGCAGCCTCGACAAGATCCTTGCGTACTACACCCGGCACGAGCCTTCGAGCCCGCTGCCGGTGCTGTTGAACCGGGCGAAGAATCTGGTGCACGCCGACTTTGCGGCCATCGTGCGCAATCTGATTCCCGACGGCATGTCCCAATTTGAAAACCTGCGCGGGCCGGACGGCGAGTAAGCCATCCGACTGTGCAGTAACAACACCGTCGCTCAAGCGACCAGGAGCAGCAACGTGGCGAAGCAAAGTTCTCAGAAATTCATCGCGCGCAACCGTGCGCCTCGAGTGCAGATCGAGTACGACGTCGAGCTCTACGGCGCCGAGAAAAAGGTCCAGCTGCCCTTCGTAATGGGCGTGATGGCCGACCTCGCCGGCAAGCCTGCCGAGCCGTTGGCGCCGGTGGCCGACCGCAAGTTCCTTGAAGTGGACGTCGACAACTTCGACTCGCGCCTCAAGGCCATGCAGCCGCGCGTGGCGTTTCACGTACCGAACGAACTGACCGGCGAAGGCAACCTGAGCCTGGACATCACCTTCGAAAGCATGGACGACTTCAGCCCGGCCGCCGTGGCACGCAAGGTCGACTCGCTGAATCAACTGCTCGAAGCCCGCACCCAGCTGGCCAACCTGCTGACCTACATGGACGGCAAGACCGGCGCTGAAGAAATCATCATGAAGGCGATCAAGGATCCGGCACTGCTGCAAGCACTTGCCAGCGCGCCTAAGCCTGCAGGGGACCAGTAATCATGACTGACAATACCGCCCGCGAAGGCTCCCAGATCCTGGGCACCCAGACCGAAGAAGCCAGCGAGTTCGCCAACCTGCTGCTGCAGGAATTCAAGCCCAAGACCGAGCGCGCCCGCGAAGCCGTGGAAACCGCCGTGCGCACCTTGGCCGAACAGGCCCTGGCGCAAACCGACCTGGTCTCCAATGACGCGATCAAGTCGATCGAATCGATCATCGCGGCCATCGACGCCAAGCTGACCGCCCAGGTCAACCAGATCATCCATCACCCGGACTTCCAACAGCTGGAAAGCGCCTGGCGTGGCCTGCACTACCTGGTCAACAACACCGAGAGCGATGAGCAGCTCAAGATCCGTGTGCTCAACATCTCCAAGCCGGACCTGCACAAGACCCTGAAGAAATTCAAGGGCACCGCGTGGGACCAGAGCCCGATCTTCAAGAAGATGTACGAAGAAGAATACGGCCAGTTCGGCGGTGAACCCTACGGCTGCCTGGTGGGCGACTACTACTTCGACCAGTCGCCACCCGACGTGGAACTGCTGGGCGAACTGTCGAAAGTCTGCGCCGCCATGCACTCCCCGTTCATCGCTGCCGCTTCGCCGACCGTGATGGGCATGGGCTCGTGGCAAGAGCTGTCGAACCCACGCGACCTGACCAAGATCTTCACCACCCCGGAATACGCCGGCTGGCGTTCGCTGCGTGAATCGGAAGACTCGCGCTACATCGGCCTGACCATGCCGCGCTTCCTGGCGCGCCTGCCGTACGGCGCCAAGACCGACCCGGTGGAAGCCTTCGCCTTCGAAGAAAACACCGACGGTGCCGACAGCTCCAAGTACACCTGGGCCAACGCCGCGTACGCGATGGCGGTGAACATCAACCGTTCGTTCAAGCACTACGGCTGGTGCTCGCGCATCCGTGGCATCGAGTCTGGCGGTGAAGTGGAAAACCTGCCGGCCCACACGTTCCCGACCGATGACGGTGGCGTGGACATGAAGTGCCCTACCGAAATCGCCATCAGCGACCGCCGTGAAGCGGAACTGGCGAAAAACGGTTTCATGCCGCTGCTGCACAAGAAAAACACCGACTTCGCCGCGTTCATTGGCGCGCAGTCGTTGCAGAAACCGGCCGAATACGATGACCCGGACGCCACCGCCAACGCCAACCTGGCGGCGCGCCTGCCGTACCTGTTCGCCACCTGCCGTTTCGCTCACTACTTGAAGTGCATCGTGCGCGACAAGATCGGTTCCTTCAAAGAGAAGGACGAGATGCAGCGCTGGTTGCAGGACTGGATCCTCAACTACGTGGACGGTGACCCGGCGCACTCCACCGAAACCACCAAGGCCCAGCACCCATTGGCTGCCGCCGAAGTGATCGTGGAAGAAGTCGAAGGCAACCCGGGGTACTACAACTCCAAGTTCTACCTGCGCCCGCACTACCAGCTCGAAGGGCTGACGGTGTCGCTGCGCCTGGTATCGAAGCTGCCTTCGGCGAAAAGCGCGTAAACCACCGATGAGCTAGCTCTTCTGTGGGAGGGGGCTTGCCCCCGATGGCATCACCGGGGTGTAACTGACACACCGAGGTGCCTGCATCGGGGGCAAGCCCCCTCCCACACAAAAGCACTGCCCATTTGGAGTTAATCAAATTCAGTGGCCCACGCCACACAGGGAGAAAACATGGCTGTTGATATTTTCATCAAGATCGGCGACATCAAGGGCGAGTCCATGGACAAGGCCCACAAGGACGAAATCGACGTGCTGAACTGGAGCTGGGGCATGGCCCAGTCCGGCAACATGCACGTGGGCGGCGGTGGCGGCGCGGGCAAGGTGAACATCCAGGACCTGTCGCTGACCAAGTACGTCGACAAGGCTTCGCCGAACCTGATGATGCACTGCGCCAGCGGCAAGCACATCGACAAGGTCAAGCTGACCGTGCGCAAGGCCGGTGGCGAAAGCCAGGTCGAGTACATGGTGATCAACCTGGAAGAAGTGCTGGTGACCTCGCTGAGCACCGGCGGTTCGGGCACCGATGACCGCCTGACCGAGAACGTCACCCTGAACTTCGCCCAAGTGATGGTCGACTACCAGCCGCAGAAAGCCGACGGCACCAAAGACGGCGGCGCGATCAAGTTTGGCTGGAACATCCGTTCCAACACCAAGCGCTGATAGCCCTGGTGGCCGTGGCGCCATGCCACGGCCCCTGGTTTTTTGTCCCTCTCGCAACCCGTCCGTGGAGCTGCTTTGGTGGTAACTGAAATCGCTTCCCGCGACCGTCTGCAACCGTCCCTGTTGGACCGGCTGACGGACGACGATCCAACCAATCCCAAGGAAAGCGCCGACAAACGCGTGCTGTCCCTGACCCAATTGAAAGCCTCGGTGCTGCGTGACCTGGCGTGGCTGCTCAACACCACGTCGTTGCTCGATGCCGATGCCACACTGCACACTCCAGCCGGCACCTCGGTGGTCAATTACGGCCTGCCGGCGCTGGCGGGCAACAGTGTTTCCAGCGTGGATATCAAGGCGCTGGAAGCCCTGATCTACCAGGCCATCGCCACCTTTGAGCCGCGCATCCTGCGCCACACCCTGCGTGTCAAAGCCCGTGTCGGCCATGGCGAAATGAACCACAACGCCCTGAGTTTCGAGATCGAAGGCGACCTGTGGGCCCAGCCGGTGCCGTTGCGCCTGTTGCTGCAAACCGACCTCGACCTGGAATCCGGCCACGTACGCGTGGTCAATGCCGACCAGCGGAGGCGCCCATGAACCCGCGCCTGCTGGAGCTATACAACCAGGAACTGCACCACGTGCGCGAAAGCGCCGCGGAGTTCGCCAAGGAATACCCGAAGATCGCCAGTCGGCTGACCCTGTCCGGTATGGACTGCGCCGACCCGTACGTCGAACGCTTGCTCGAAGGCTTTGCCTACCTCACGGCCCGCGTGCAGCTCAAGCTCGACGCCGAGTACCCGACCTTCACCCACAACCTGTTGGAAATCGCCTACCCGCACTACCTGGCACCGACACCGTCGATGACGGTGGTGCAGTTGCAGACCGATCCGGACGAAGGCTCGCTGGCCAGCGGTTTCCCGCTGCCCCGCGACACCGTCCTGCGCGCCGCCCTGGGCCGCGAAACCCAGACCTGCTGCGAGTACCGCACCGCTCACCCGGTGACGCTGTGGCCGCTGCAGGTGAGCAACGCCGAGTACTTCGGCAACCCTGCCGCCGTATTGGGACGCTTAGCCGCCAGTGAGCCGAAAGCCAAGGCCGGTCTGCGCCTGACCCTGCGCACCGGCGCCGAGCTGCCGTTCAACAGCCTCGACCTGGATAATCTGCCGCTGTACCTCAGTGGCGCCGACGAGCAACCGTTCCGCCTCTACGAGCAACTGCTGGGCAACGCCTGCGCGGTGTTTGCGCGCAAGCCGGGTGGCGATTGGGTCGAGCGCCTGCCGCAGGACGCGTTGCGCTCCCGTGGTTTCGATGACGCCGACGCCGCGATGCCGGTCGTCGCACGCGCCTTCCAGGGCTATCGCCTGCTGCAGGAATACTTCGCCCTGCCCCACCGCTTCCTGTTCGTCGAATTCGCCGAGCTGAGCCGTGCGGTCAAGCGTTGCGACGGCCAGGAGCTGGAACTGATCGTGCTGTTCGACCGCCACGAACCGAGCCTGGAAGGCAGCGTCGGCGCAGCGCAGTTCCTGCCGTTCTGCACCCCGGCGATCAACCTGTTCCCCAAGCGCGTGGACCGTATCCACTTGTCCGACCGGGTCAATGAACACCACGTGATCGCCGATCGCACACGGCCGATGGATTTCGAGATTCACTCCCTGAGCGGCATCACCGGCCACGGCACCGGGCCGGAGCAGCCGTTTTTGCCGTTCTACGCGGTGCGCGACCCGTCGCGCTATGGCCGCGACCAGGCGTACTACACCGTGCGTCGCGAGCCGCGCGTACTGTCCAGCGACCAGCGCCGCAACGGGCCGCGCTCCACCTATGTGGGCAGCGAAACCTTTGTCAGCCTGGTGGACAGCCGGCAGTCGCCGTACCGCCACGATCTGCGCCAGCTCGGCGTGACCGCGCTGTGCACCAACCGCGATCTGCCGTTGTTCATGAGCGTGGGCAACGGCAAGACCGACTTCACCCTGGCAGACAGCGCGCCGGTATTGTCGGTGCGCTGCGTGGCAGGCCCCAGCCGCCCGCGCCCCAGCCACGCCCATGACGCCAAGGCCTGGCGCCTGATCAGCCAGCTCTCGCTCAACTATTTGTCCCTGAGCGAACAGGGCCAGGGCGCCGGCGCCTTGCGCGAACTGCTGCGCCTGTACGGCGACAGCAACGACGCCGCGCTGCAATTGCAGATCGAAGGCCTGCGCGAGGTCAGCAGCAAAGCCGTGACCCGACGCCTGCCGATGCCCGGCCCGATCGTGTTTGGCCGGGGCCTGGAGATCACCCTGGAATTCGATGAAAACGCGTTTCGCGGTACCGGCGTGTTCCTGCTCGGTGCGGTATTGGAACGCTTCCTGGCACGCTACGTGTCGATCAACAGTTTTACCGAGACGGTGATCCGTACCACCGAACGCGGCGAGATCATGCGATGGAAAGCCAAGCCCGGACGTCGTCCGACCCTGTGAGTACCCTGGATGCGATGCACCAGGAGCCCTGGGAATACGATTTCTTCCAGGCGCTGCGCCGTATCGAGTGCGAATCGCCGGAGCTGCCGCGCCTGGGCCATTCCCTGCGCCTGGCGGATGACCCGCTGCGCCTGGGGCAACAGGCCGATTGCACCTTCGCCCCGGCCACGCTGGCCTCGGTCGACCCCGGCGGCGACGGCAAGCCGGCGCGCCTGGAGCAGTTCTTCTTCGGCCTTGGCGGCCCCAACGGCCCGCTGCCGCTGCACATTACCGAGTACGTGCGCGAGCGTCAGCGCAACAACGCCGACAGCACCAGCAAGCAGTTCCTGGATGTGTTCCACCATCGCCTGCTCAGCCTGTTTTACCGGGCCTGGGCCGAGGCGCGGCCGACCGTCAGCCACGACCGCCCGGACGATGACTACTGGTCGGCACGCCTCGCCGCGCTGAGCGGCCGGGGCATGCCGAGCCTGCTGAATCAGGGGCTGATCCCGGATGCCGCCAAGCTGCACTACAGCGGCCACCTGTCGGCGCAAACCCGCTACCCGGACGGCCTGAAAGCGATTCTCAGCGAGTATTTCGGCCTGCCGGTAGAGATCGAAGAGTACGTCGGCCAATGGCTGGAACTGCCCGAACGCAGCCGCGTGAGTGTGAGCGCCAACCGCCTGGGCGTGGACTTTTGCCTGGGCAGCTTCGTGTGGGACCGCCAGCACAAATTCCGTATCCGCCTGGGCCCGCTCACGCTGGATGACTACATGGGCATGCTGCCCGGCCACCAGCCATTCAACGAACTGGTGGCGTGGGTGGCCGAGTACCTGGGCCATGAACTGGACTGGGACCTGAACCTGGTTTTGCAACAACCCGAAGTCCCGGCGCTGCAACTCAACGGCCAGTTCCGCCTGGGCTTCAACACCTGGCTCGGTAAACCCGAGCATGACGCCAACGACCTAATCCTGGCCCGGCACTACGCCGACCACGCCACCACCTCAAGGAATCCAGAGCATGGGTGAAATCAGTCGCGCCGCACTGTTCGGCAAACTCAACAGCGTGGCCTACAAGGCCATCGAAGCCGCCACCGTGTTCTGCAAACTGCGGGGCAACCCGTATGTGGAACTGGCCCACTGGTTTCACCAGTTGCTGCAACTGCAGGACTCGGACCTGCACCGCATCATCCGCCAGTTCAACGTCGAGCCGGCACGCCTGGCCCGTGACCTTACCGAAGCGCTGGACCGCCTGCCGCGTGGCTCGACGTCGATCACCGACCTGTCGTCCCATGTGGAAGAAGCCGTCGAGCGCGGCTGGGTCTATGGCAGCCTGATGTTCGGCGAGAGCCAGGTGCGCACCGGTTACCTGGTGCTGGGCATCCTGAAAACGCCGAGTTTGCGTCACGCGCTGCTGGGTTTGTCTGCCGAATTCGACAAGATCAAGGCCGAGGCCCTGAGCGAACGCTTTGATGAATACGTGGGCGACTCGCCGGAAAACGCGCTCAGCGCCAGCGACGGTTTCAACGCCGGCGCCGTGCCGGGCGAAGCCAGCGGCGCGATGGCGCCGAGTGCGATGGGCAAGCAGGAAGCGCTCAAGCGCTTCACTGTCGACCTGACCGAACAGGCGCGCAGCGGCAAGCTCGATCCGATTGTTGGCCGCGATGAAGAGATCCGCCAACTGGTCGACATCCTTATGCGCCGCCGCCAGAACAACCCGATCCTCACCGGTGAAGCCGGGGTGGGCAAGACCGCCGTGGTCGAAGGCTTCGCCCTGCGCATCGTCGCCGGGGACGTACCGCCCGCGCTGAAAGACGTAGAGCTGCGCAGCCTCGATGTGGGCCTGCTGCAAGCCGGCGCCAGTATGAAAGGCGAGTTCGAACAGCGCCTGCGCCAGGTTATCGAAGACGTCCAGGCCTCGCCGAAACCGATCATCCTGTTTATCGACGAAGCGCACACGCTGGTGGGCGCCGGTGGCGCCGCCGGAACAGGTGATGCCGCCAACCTGCTCAAGCCGGCCCTGGCCCGTGGCACCTTGCGCACCGTCGCCGCCACCACCTGGGCCGAGTACAAGAAACACATCGAGAAAGACCCGGCCCTGACTCGCCGCTTCCAGGTCGTGCAAGTCGCCGAACCGTCGGAAGACAAAGCGCTGCTGATGATGCGCGGCGTGGCCTCGACCATGGAAAAACACCACCAGGTGCAGATCCTCGACGAAGCGCTGGAAGCTTCGGTGAAGCTGTCCCACCGCTACATCCCGGCGCGCCAGTTGCCGGACAAATCCGTGAGCCTGCTGGACACCGCCTGCGCCCGCGTCGCCATCAGCCTGCACGCGGTGCCGGCGGAAGTGGACGACAGCCGTCGTCGTATCGAGGCGCTGGAAACCGAGTTGCAGATCATCGCGCGCGAACATGCCATTGGCATTGCGATTGGCACGCGTCAAACCAGCACCGAGGCGCTGTTGAGCGCTGAGCGTGAGCGTCTGGCGACCTTGGAAAGCCGCTGGGCTGAAGAGAAAAACTTGGTGGACGAGTTGCTAGCCACCCGTGCAACGCTGCGTGAAAAGGCGGGCGTCGTGGACAGTGGCAACGATGAACTGCGCGCCCAACTGGTCGACCTGCAACAGCGCCTCACCGCCCTGCAAGGCGAAACCCCGCTGATCCTGCCCACCGTGGATTACCAGGCCGTGGCCTCGGTGGTCGCTGACTGGACCGGCATTCCGGTCGGCCGCATGGCGCGCAATGAGTTGGAGACGGTGCTCAACCTCGACCAGCACCTGAAAAAACGCATCATCGGCCAGGACCACGCCCTGCAGATGATCGCCAAGCGCATCCAGACCTCCCGCGCCGGCCTCGACAACCCGAGCAAGCCGATTGGCGTGTTCATGCTGGCGGGCACCTCGGGCGTGGGCAAGACCGAAACCGCCCTGGCCCTGGCCGAAGCCATGTACGGCGGCGAACAGAATGTCATCACCATCAACATGAGCGAATTCCAGGAAGCCCACACGGTGTCGACCCTCAAGGGTGCGCCTCCAGGCTATATCGGCTACGGCGAAGGCGGCGTGCTGACCGAAGCGGTGCGGCGCAAGCCCTACAGCGTGGTGCTGCTGGACGAGGTGGAAAAAGCCCACCCGGACGTGCATGAGATCTTCTTCCAGGTGTTCGACAAGGGCGTGATGGAGGACGGCGAAGGCCGGGTGATCGACTTCAAGAACACCCTGATCCTGCTGACCACCAACGCCGGCACCGAGCTGATTTCCCAGGTGTGCAAAGACCCGGCGAACATCCCGGAGCCGGAAGACATCGCCAAGGCCCTGCGCCAGCCGCTGCTGGAGATTTTCCCGCCGGCTCTGCTCGGCCGTCTGGTGACCATTCCGTACTACCCGCTCAGCGACGAGATGCTCAAGGCCATCACCCGCCTGCAACTGAACCGCATCAAGAAGCGCGTAGAGACCACCCACAAAGTGGCTTTCGATTACGACGACGCGGTGGTCGATTTGATCGTCTCGCGCTGCACCGAAACCGAAAGCGGCGGGCGCATGATCGACACCATCCTGACCAACAGCCTGCTGCCGGACATGAGCCGTGAATTCCTCACGCGCATGCTGGAGGGCAAGGCGTTGGCGGGTGTGCGCATCAGCAGCCGGGATAACGAGCTGCATTACGACTTCAGCGATTGACCTGTCGAAATGTGATTAAAATTGTGGGAGGGGGCTTGCCCCCGATGGCGTCGGGTCAGCCAGAAATTTCTAACCTGATACACCGCTATCGGGGGCAAGCCCCCTCCCACACTTGATTCGGTTTCTTCAGTTATCAAGTCATTTACGGGTTAACCGATGCTATTCAACCAAGCCTCACGCCTGGCCAAAATCACCAGCCCCCTCGGGCCGGATGTACTGCTGCTCAATGAAATGGGCGGCGGCGAAGAGCTGGGGCGGCTGTTCAACTACGAGCTGCAACTGACGTCCCTGGATGCCAACATCGACCTCAACCAATTGCTCGGCAAACCCATGAGCGTGGGCCTGCAGTTGGCGGACGGCGGTGAACGGCACTTCCACGGCATCGTCGCACGGTGCAGCCAGAACATCGACCAGGGCCAGTTCGCCAGTTACCAGGTGACGCTGCGCCCTTGGCTGTGGTTGCTCAGCCGCACCTCCGATTGCCGGATTTTCCAGAACCTGAGCATCCCGCAGATCATCAAGCAGGTGTTCCGCGACCTGGGTTTTTCCGATTTCGAAGACGCCCTGAGCCGGCCATACCGCGAGTGGGAATATTGCGTGCAGTACCGCGAGACCAGCTTCGATTTCGTCAGCCGCTTGATGGAACAGGAAGGCATCTATTACTTCTTCCGCCACGAACAGGACCGCCATGTGCTGGTGCTGGCCGACGCCTACGGCGCCCACACCACGGTGTCGGGCTACGCGTCGGTCCCGTATTACCCCAAGGACGAGCAGCAGCGCGAACGCGACCACATGCACAACTGGCACCTGGCTCAGGAGGTGCAGCCCGGTTCGCTGGAGCTCAACGACTACGACTTCCAGCGCCCCAGCGCCAGCATCGATGTGCGCTCGGCCATGCCACGCCCGCACACCGCAGGCGACTACCCGCTGTACGACTACCCCGGCACCTACGTGCAAAGCGAGGACGGCGAACACTACGCACGCACCCGTATCGAAGCCCTGCAGACCCTGCATGAGCAGATCGAATTCAGCGGCAATGCGCGGGGGTTGGGTTCGGGGCATTTGTTCAGCCTCACCGGCTTCAGCCGCCAGGACCAGAACCGCGAATACCTGATCATCGGCTGCCGCTACTACATCGTCCAGGAAAGCCTGGAAAGCGGCGGCGGTTCGGGCTCGGCACAGTTCGAAAGCAGCCTCACCTGCATTGACGCCCAACAGAGCTTCCGCCCGCTCGCCATCACCCACCGCCCTATCGTCAAAGGCCCGCAGACCGCGCTGGTGGTCGGCCCCAAGGGCGAGGAAATCTGGACCGACCAGTACGGCCGCGTCAAGGTGCACTTCTACTGGGACCGTCACGACCAATCCAACGAGAACAGCTCGTGTTGGATTCGCGTGTCGCAATCCTGGGCCGGCAAGAACTGGGGCTCGATGCAGATCCCACGGATCGGCCAGGAAGTGATTGTGAGCTTTCTGGAAGGTGATCCCGACCGACCGATCATCACCGGGCGGGTGTACAACGCCGAGCAGACCGTGCCTTACGACCTGCCGGAAAACGCCACCCAGAGCGGCATGAAAAGCCGTTCGAGCAAGGGCGGCACGCCGGCCAACTTCAATGAAATCCGCATGGAGGACAAGAAGGGGTTGGAGCAGCTGTATATCCATGCCGAGCGCAACCAGGACATCGTGGTCGAGGTGGATGAGAGCCATTCGGTGGGGCATGACCGCAACAAGAGCATCGGGCACAACGAGACGGTGACCATCGGCAACAACCGCCTGCGCATCGTCAAGCAGGAAGACATCCTCTCGGTGGGCCAGCGCAAGACCGACAGCATCAGCCAGAGCTACGTCATCGAAGTAGGCGAAAACCTGCGCCTGGTCTGCGGTGAAAGCATCCTGGAGTTGAACGCCAGCGGGCAGATCAACCTCACCGGCGTGCAGATCAGCTTCTATGCCAGCGGCGACGCCGAGTTCAACACCGGTGGCGTGCTGCACCTGAACAACGGTGGCGGCCCCGGCGCCACACCCGATGGCCAAGGCCAGAAAGCCGCCATCGACGCCAATATCAAAGCCGCGTTCCCCGCGCCTAAAAGCTCCTGACGAGACCTGTTCTCATGACGTATCGAATCAACGAATTCCAGTTTCAACTGCCCGCCAGCGAGTTGCAGGACGCGACCATCAATATCCTCAAGTTCCCTGAATTGGGCACCTCCCTGATCGTCAGCCGCAGCCTGCTCGCCGAGGGTGAAACCCTGCACAGCAACTTCAATGACCAGCTCCAGCGCCTGGAAAAACAGGTGCAGGATTTACGCTATCAACCCGGTGTCGACGTGCGTTTGGGCGCGGCCCAAGAGGTCGAAGGCATCGAGCTGCGCAGCCAGTTCAACAAGGGCAACGACAAGGTGTTCCAGTACCAGTTGGCGCTGGTGTTGCCGGGTACGCGCAAGATGCTCGCCTTGAGTTATGTGAAGGCGGACAAGCTCGGGGATGCCGAGGCGGCGCATTGGTCGACGATCAAGGGCTCGCTCGTGTTCGACGTCCCCCAGTGAAGCGGCCTTTGCATGTCTGACGCACTGCTCTGGGCTGCGCGCCTGGGCGATGGGCTGTCCCACACCTCTGTCATGGCCGACATCCTCGGCGGCGTGCTGGAAGTGGCGGCCAATGTGGCGATTACTGCATTGGCGACCGCCGCGGTGGTGGCGGCTACCGGCATTACCGTCGCGACCGGTGGACTGGGGGCCTGCGTGCTGGGCGCGGTCGTCGGCGTCATCGTCGGCATCGCCATGAGCAAGACCGGGGCCGACAAGGGGTTGAGCGCCATGTGCGAAGGAATCGGCAACGCGCTGTTCCCTCCCTCGGTCATGGCCACGATCCTCAGCGGGTCCACCGACACACTGATCAACGCCTTGCCCGCTGCGCGCGCGGCCGGCGTCGTGCCCTCCCACGTCGCACCTGCGGGCACCGAATCCGAGCCGCCGCCAGCACCGGAACACAGCGAAGAGCCCGGCTACCTGGACATGGCCAAAGGATTCTTTGCGCAAATGTGGCGCCCCACCGTCGCCACGCCAGCGCCAGGTGCAGTGCCTAAACCGCTGGACGTGGTGACCTGCACAAAGCACCCGCCGATGCCGCCGCAGTTTCTGGCCGAAGGCTCGGAAAAGGTCACGGTCAACGGCCAACCGGCGGTACGCAGCGGTGACCGCAGCACCTGCGATGCCACCGTGGTGTCGTCAGGGCTGATTTCGCCCAATGTGACTATCGGCGGCGGCTCAGTCGTGGTGCGCGAGATCCGTAGCGGCAAGACGCCGGGGGTTGGCCTGGCCGTCACTGCGCTGATGATGCTCAAGGGGGGTAAAGGCAAGTTCCTCAGCAACCTTCCCTGCATGCTGCTGGCAGGTGTCAATTCGTTTGTGGTCAGTCAGGCCATGGGCGCACTGGCCAACGCCGCCATGGGCTCTTCCAACCCGGTGCACGCGAGCACGGGGGCCAAGGTGCTGGGCGGCCCCGAGGAGCTGGATTTCGCCTTGCCCGGGATCATGCCCATCGACTGGCAGCGTTTCTACAACAGCCGAGATGAACGCCGCGATGGCTTGTTTGGTGCCGGCTGGAGTGTGCCCTATGAAGTCAGCGTGCAGCTGCTGCCTCACCTTGAAGGGGGCGACTACGCGCTGTACATCGACGAGCAGGGTCGACGTATCGACATGGGTTCGATCCCTTTGGGCGGTGCCGTGTTCAGCGCTGGCGAAGGCCTCAGCGTCAAGCGTCACTTGAACGGCCAGTGGCTGATCGAAAGCGCAGACGGCTTGTACCGGCTATTCGAGCCGGCGCCACAGGACGCATCTTTGCTACGCCTGAGCCAACTGGGAGATCGCAACGACAACCGAATCCACCTCGACTATGACGACGATGGTCGCCTGCTGGGCCTGCGTGACACCTTTGACCTGGTCAGGGTCGAGCTGACCTACGACAGCACTTGGCCCCAGCGCGTCAGCCGGATCGAACGGCTGTATCCCGACCACCACCGTGAAGTACTGATGCATTACGCCTACGACGTCCGTGGCGACCTGGCCGCTGTACGCCAATCCGACGGGCACGTGAAGCGCCGCTTTGCCTATGATGCCGGGCAGCGCATGGTCGAGCATCAATTGCCCAGCGGCCTGCGTTGCTTCTATCAGTGGGCCAGGGTTGATGACCGTGAATGGCGTGTTGTCCGGCATTGGACGGAGGCCGGGGACACCTACACATTCGACTATGCGCTGGACACCGGCATCACCCGTGTCACGGACGGGCTGGCGCGTGTCAGCATTCGACACTGGGATGAGCGACACCAGATCATCGCGTCCACCGATGCACTGGGGCGAACCTGGGCCTTCCGGTGGAATGATGAAAGCCAACTGCTGGGCGCAACCGACCCTCTCGGTGGGCATTATCAGTTCAGCTACGACGATGCCGGCAACCTGACTGAGACCCTCGACCCCCTGGGGCGCAGTGAATCGACCTTGTGGCTGGAGCACTGGGCGCTGCCACTGGCGGAGACCGATGCCGCTGGCAATACCTGGCAGTACCATTACGACTCGCGGGGCAACTGCATTCGCGAAACCGACCCGCTGGGCAACCGCACGGTCTATCACTATGACGGACACGGCCAAGTCAGGGAGATCATCGACGCCAGCGGCAAGCGCAAGACCTTGCGCTGGTCCCCACTGGGTCAATTGACCGAGCACACCGACTGTACGGGCCTGACCACCCGTTTGAGCTACTGCAAGCGAGGCTTGCTGCTGGCCAGTACCGACGCGCTCGGGGAACGCACCACCTTCAAGTATGACGACCAGGGCCGCCTGATCAGCAAGCAGTTGCCCGATGGGCGCAACGAGCATTATCAGCGTGACGCCAGCGGCCAGTTGATCGGCTACAGCGACCCTGCCGGCCACACCACGCGCTTTGAACATGCGTCGAACGGCCAGTTGCGCCAACGCATCGACGCCCATGGCCGCCGTGTGGAGTTGAGCCACGACGCCTATGGCCGCCTGCACAGCCTGACCAACGAAAATGGCGAGCGCTACCGATTCGACTGGGACGACGGTGATCGCCTGACCCTCGAACAGCGCCTGGACGGCTGCCGGAAACGGTACACGTACGACCCGCTGGACAATGTCACACAGGTAGAAACCCTCGCATCGTCCGACACCGAGCCCGCCATCATTCATGATCTGGAGCGGGACGCAGCTGGCCGGCTGATCGCCAAGCGCACCGTGGATGGCTGCACGACGTACCGCTACGATCAGCTCGACCAAGTCACAGCCATCACCTTTACAGGCCACGACGGCGAGCAGCAAACCCTGGGCTTCGGTTATGACGCCCTCGGCCAGCTGACCCTTGAACAAAGCGCCGCCGGTTGCCTGGAGCATCTCTACGACGAATTGGGCAACCTGGCCCAGACCCGACTTCCCGACGGCCGCTGGCTCAACCGCCTGCGCTACGGTAGCGGGCACTTGCATCAGGTCAACCTGGATGGGCAGGTCATCAGTGACTTCGAGCGCGACCGTCTGCATCGCGAAGTGCTGCGCACCCAGGGCCGCATCAGCACGCGTTGCGAATATGACCGCAGTGGACGTCTGCGCGCCCGCCAGCGCCGCCAACCGGACCATTCACTGTTACATCCACCGGCGCAGACACGCCTGGGCTATGACGACAGCGACCAACTGGTCGAACGCTACGACAGCCAGCCCGGCGCGGCACACCGCCAATTACTGCATTACGACGCCACCGGCCGCATTCTGGCTAGCCAGGACAACCTCCTGGGCCAGCGGGAAGCCTTCCGCTACGACCCGGCGGCCAACCTGCTGGATGGCTCAGGACAGGTCGCCCACAACCGATTGCTGACCTACCAGGACAAACATTACCGCTATGACGGTTTTGGCCGGATGGTTGAAAAGCGCAGCCTTCGGCGCGGCACCCAGCGCTTCAGCTACGACGCGGAGCAACGGCTGGCACAGGTGCATAACGATGACGGCTCCCGGGTCGTCATGACCTATGACCCGCTGGGCCGGCGCACCGCCAAGACCACCTACGACCGCAACGGTGTGCAGCGCAGCCAGACACGTTTCACTTGGGACGCGTTGCAACTCGTGCAGGAGCACTGCAATCAGCAGAGCAGTCTCTATATCTATGCCGACGAGGGCTACGAACCACTGGCCCGTGTCGATGGCACGGGTCACCTGCAAAAAATCCGCTACTACCACAACGACCTCAACGGATTGCCCGAACGCCTCACCGAGAGCGACGGCCATACGGTGTGGCAAGCGCGCTATGAAGTCTGGGGCAATACCGTCGAGGAAAACCGAGAACCCTACTTCATCGAAGAACAGAACCTGCGTTTCCAGGGCCAGTATCTGGACCGGGAAACGGGGCTGCACTACAACACTCTGCGCTTTTATGACCCGGATATCGGGCGCTTCACCACACCCGACCCCATCGGTCTGGCCGGCGGCCTGAATCTCTACCAATATGCGCCCAACCCGCTGAGCTGGATTGACCCGTTGGGCCTGATGAAATGCTCCAGCCCACCCAAGGGGCGCAAGGTCAGTCGCACCGTGTATCGGTTCGAGGAACCGGGGCGCATCGGGACCACTTGGCAGGCACACAAGTGGAATGTGGAGTCCACCCACCGCTACACCACCAAAGGCGTCGGCGGGGTGTATGGCGCGAACTCACGGAAAACCGCGCTGGGCGAGGTCACGCACTGGAAGGTCGACCTGTCCAAACGGGTGTTGGTCAGCAAGAAAGTGCAGCTCAATAATGTCCTGGATCTGACCCGCGCCGATGTGCGCAAACAGCTAGGGGTCAGCCTTAAAAGCATCACCGGCTCGAAGTACACCGAGACCCATCAGATCGGCAATTGGGCCAAGGCCAACGGCTATGATGGAATCCTGGCACCATCGGCACGCAACCCGACCGGCAGCAACTTGATCTCCTTTGCAGGTTTTTGAACATGGAACGACTGGAAAACGAATACCCGGGTGACGCGGACTGGCAGAGCACAGTGGCCTTGTATGAAGAAGACTACCTTGACGACGATGCGCGTGAAATGGCCAAGGCCTTGGGCGGCCATCTCGACCTGGCAGTGATACTGCGTGGAAAACGAGGCCTTGAAGAGGGGTTGTGGTGGATCGGGCAAAAGGTTCCGGCACTCGACAACCTCACCCCGCTGGAGTGCCTGGAAAGTCCCACGCTGATAAAACGCTTGAAGACAGCACTGATGCGCATGCCATAACACTCAAGGACACGGCGACTATGGACAGTTGTGCGTTCAATTCAATCAGACACAGGAGTGCAGTCCTTGTCTGATGCACTCTGGGCCGCCCGCATGGGCGATGCGCTCTCCCACACGTCGATGATGGCGGACATCCTTGGTGGGGTGCTGGAAGTGGCGGCCAATATCGCGATCACGGCGGTGGCGACGGCGGCTGTCGTCGCCGCCACCGGGATTACCGTCGCCACCGGTGGGCTTGGCTGTTTCCTGCTGGGAGCGGTGGTGGGCACGATTGTCGGCCTGGCCATGAGCAAGACCGGGGCCGACAAAGGCCTGACGAATTTATGCGATACGTTCGCCAACGCGCTGTTTCCACCCACGGTGCAGGCCAATATTCTTACCGGTTCCACCGATACCCTGACCAACAACATCCCCGCTGCACGCGCCGCAGGGGCGATCAGCTCCCATGTCGCACCGGCCGGTACCGAGCTGGAAGCGCCCGAGCCGGAGCCCGAAGCCAGCTACCTGGACATGGCCGAAAGTTTCTTCTCGCAGATGTGGCGCCCTACCGTCGCCACCCCCGCGCCTGGGGCCGAGCCCAAGCCGCTGGACCTGGTCACCTGCATGAAGCACCCGCCGATGCCGCCGCAGTTTCTGGCCGAGGGATCGGACAAAGTCACCATCAACGGCCAACCGGCGGTGCGCAGTGGTGATCGCAGTACCTGTGATGCGACAGTGGTGTCGTCGGGGTTGATTTCTTCCAACGTGACCATCGGCGGCGGCTCGGTAGTGGTGCGTGAGATCCGCAGCGGCAAGACCCCGGGCGTGGGGCTGGCGGTCACGGCGTTGTTGATGCTCAAGGGCGGCAAGGGCAAGTTCTTCAGCAAACTGCCGTGCATGTTGATCGGCGGCGCTACGTCGATGGCGGTCAGCAGCGCGATGGGGGCCGTGGCGAACGCAGCGATGGGCTCTTCGAATCCGGTGCATGCGGCCACCGGCGCGAAGGTGCTGGGCGGCGATGATGAGCTGGATTTCGTCCTGCCCGGCATCCTGCCGATTGATTGGCAACGCTTCTACAACAGCCGCGACGCACGCACGGGCAGTCTTTTCGGCGCAGGCTGGAGCGTGCCGTATGAAGTGTGCGTCGACATCCGGCCTCACCCCGATGGCGGCGAAACGCTGGTCTACACCGATGAACAAGGCCGCCCCATCGACATGGGCTCGATTCCCTTGGGCGGCGCCGTGTTCAGCGCGGGTGAAGGGCTGGCCGTGCGGCGACATCTCAATGGGCAGTTGCTGATCGAAAGCGATGACGGGTTGTATCGCTTGTTTGAACCCTCTGCCAACCCGTCGTTGCTGCGCCTTAGCCAGCTCGGCGACCGCAATGACAACCGCATCCATGTCGACTACGACGCCGCCGGGCAACTGGTGCGCCTGCGCGATACCTTCGATCTGGTGCAGGTTGAGTTGATCCGTGATCAGGGCCAGTTGGCGCGCATCGAACGCCTGTACCCCGATCAGCGCCGCGAAGTGCTCGTCAGCTATGGCTTCGATGCGCAGGGCAACCTGGCTGAAGTGCGCGATACCACTGGCCAGGTCCAGCGGCGTTTCGCCTACGACAGTGGCCAGCGGATGGTGGAGCATCAACTGCCAACCGGATTGCGCTGCTTCTATGAGTGGGCCTTGGTTGAAGACCTGGAATGGCGCGTGGTGCGGCACTGGACCGACGAAGGCGACGCCTACCAGTTCGACTATGACTTGCAGGCCGGTATCACGCGAATTACCGATGGCCTGCAACGCGTCAGTACCCGGCATTGGAACACTCAACACCAGATCATTCGATACAGCGACAATCTCGGCCACACCTGGCTGTTCGAATGGAACGACGAGCGCCAGTTGCTCAGTGCCACTGATCCGCTGGGCGGGCGCTTTGAATACAGCTACGACGAGGCCGGCAACCTGATCGGCGAAACCGACCCGCTAGGGCGCAGCGATTCGACCTTGTGGCTTGAGCACTGGGCCCTGCCACTGGTGGAGACCGACGCCGCCGACAATAGCTGGGCGTATCGCTACGATCGGCGCGGCAACTGCATCGCCGAAACCGATCCACTGGGCTACGTCACCCGCTACCGCTATGACGACCACGGTCAGGTCGTGGAAATCATCGATGCCACCGGCAAAAGCAAAAAGCTGCGCTGGAATCCGTTCGGGCAACTGGTCGAGCATATCGACTGCTCGGGTTACCCAACGCGTTTCAGCTATGACGAGCGCGGCTATCTGCAGGTCATCACCGATGCTCTCGGCGAACGCACTCAATTCAGCTATGACGCCCAGGGGCGCTTGCTCACCACCCAATTGCCAGACGGTCGTATCGAGCAGTACCAGCGCGATACGAGCGGGCAACTGGTGGGTTACACCGACCCGGCCGGACATACCACGTTGTACCAGCACAACCGTCGCGGGCAGGTACGCCAGCGCATCGATGCCCATGGCCGGCAAGTGCAGTTCGGCTATGACAGCTATGGGCGGTTGCAGGCACTGATCAATGAGAACGGCGAGCGATATCGTTTCGCGTGGGACGCTGGTGATCGGCTGGTTGAGCAGCAAGACCTCGATGGCAGCGCCAAGCGCTACGATTACGACGCGTTGGATAATGTCACGACGCTGACGGCCGTTCCCGCGCCTTACGGCAATGGGCTGGCGTTGGTGCCCGACATACCACCCGCGCCTATCGTGCATCGACTCGAACGTGATGCGGTCGGCCGGTTGGTGGCCAAAACCACGGACGATGGCCGCACCGAGTACCGCTACGACGAGCTCGACCAACTCACTGCCGTCACCTTCACCGACCTGCAAGGCAACGCCCAGACCCTGGGCTTCGCCTACGACGCCCTCGGCCAGTTGGTGACCGAACAAAGCTCGGCAGGCGGCCTGCACCACCACTACGACGAGCTCGGCAACCTGATCCAGACCCAACTGCCGGACGGCCGCTGGCTCAATCGCCTGTACTACGGCAGCGGCCACCTGCACCAGATCAACCTCGACGGCCAGGTCATCAGCGACTTCGAACGCGACCGCCTGCACCGCGAAGTGCTGCGCACCCAGGGCCAGCTCAGCACCCGCAGCGAATACGACCGCAGCGGCCGCCTGCGTTCGCGCCAACGCCGTCACGCCAGTCAGTCAACCTTGCTGCCCGCGGCTGCGCAAAAACAGTTCGAATACGACCCCGCCGACAACCTGATCGGCAAACTCGACCAGCAGCCCGCCACGCAACACCGCCAACTGCTGCACTACGACGCCACCGGCCGCATCATCGCCAGCCAGGACAGCCTGCACGGCCAGCGCGAAACCTTCGCCTACGACGCCGCCGCCAACCTGCTGGACGGCCCGCAGGCTGGCGCGGGGTGGGTGGTGCATAACAAGCTGCTGACCTATCAGGACAAGCGTTATCGCTATGACGCGTTTGGCCGCACGATTGAAAAACGCAGCGCCAAACGGGGCGTGCAGCGGTTTGCCTACGATGCTGAAAGCCGTTTGGTTGAAGTGCGTAACGATGACGGCAGCGTCGTGCGAATGACCTACGACCCGCTGGGCCGACGCGTCGAAAAAACCGAGCATGGCCGTGACGGGTATCCGCTGGGAGAAACGCAGTTTGTGTGGGATGGACTGCGGTTGTTGCAGGAGCATAAACACAGCCAGACCAGCCTTTATGTTTACGACGATGACG
>Ga0068851_10000010_pt1 | contig 202121 bp, 168 predicted proteins | sample KBSCornC12_FD_66588 | JGI IMG/M metagenome (GOLD analysis project Ga0068851, IMG submission 66588) | Corn rhizosphere microbial communities from Kellogg Biological Station, Michigan, USA - KBS Corn C1-2 | ecosystem: Host-associated > Plants > Roots > Rhizosphere > Soil ...
ATCCATGCTTCGACTACGCTCAGCAACCATCGAAATTATCCAAGGGTTAGTGGTGGGAATATTTCGGCTACGCTCAATATTCAGTACTATTCCAAAATCTAAAATCCATGCTTCGACTACCCTCAGCAACCGTCGAAATTATCCAAGGGTTAGTGGTGGGAATATTTCGGCTACGCTCAATATTCAGTACTATTACAAAATCTAAATTTAATAATCTGAAATCCCAAAATCTAAAATCTAAATTCCAAAATCCAAAATGAGAATCACCAATCTCCGCCCCATGCTCTGGACCAAAGATCTTCAAGGCTCCATTGATTTCTACACGCAGATCTTAGAGTTTACACTTGATGAAAGCAATGACGACTGGGGATGGGCTTCGCTTCATAAAGATGATGTCAATATTATGCTAGCCTTGCCCAACGAACATACTCCTTTTGATAAACCAACTTTCACCGGCACCATTTATTTGAACACCGATGATGTGGACTATTGGTGGGAAAAGTTAAAAGATAAAGTCAAGGTCTGTTACGATATCGAAGACTTCGAATACGACATGCGCGAGTTTGCTTTCTACGACAACAATGGATACTTGTTACAATATGGAACAGAAATAAAATAAGCATCCTCCTTTACTCCTTTACTCCTTTACTCCTTTACTCCATTGCTCCCTTACTCGCTTGCTCCCTTCATCCTCATATCTTACTTTAAGCAATTAGAATTTAAATGGAATCCAAAGCCACAACCCCTGAAGAATACATCGAAACCCTGCCCGATGAACGCAAAGACATCATAAGGAAAATTCGAAAAGTCATTCTCAAAAACCTGCCAAAAGGATTTAAGGAAGGAATGGGTTATGGCATGATCGGCTATGTCGTACCGCATTCACTTTATCCACCAGGATATCATGTAGACCCATCGAAGCCGCTCATGATGATGAGCCTGGCCTCCCAGAAAAATCATATCGCCTTATATCATATGGGACTGTATGGCGGCGCCCACCTGGACTGGTTTAAAAAGGAATGGCCCAAACATTCAACCAGGAAACTCGATATGGGCAAAGCCTGCATCCGTTTCAAAAAAACGGAAGATGTTCCCTTAGACCTCATCGGCGAACTCTGTACCCGCATGACTCCCCAGCAGTGGATCGATTGCTATGAATCCATGCTCAACAAAAGATAGCACCTCTTCTCTTCAATTTCTATTTGGCTGCTTACTGCCTACTGCGGACTGTTTACTGATTACTGCCAATTGGGAACAGAATTTGCTTTGCACTGATGCATGAACCTCGTTCACAAGCTATGCCTTTACGGAATAGCCCTCCTATGGATGGGGCAGACTACGCTAGTAGGTCAAATTGTGAATATCGAAAGTAAACGGATCTCTTCCGATTCATCCGGATGGTTCGGATCGGCAAGACTTAGTTTTGCGGGATCCAAAAACACTAAAGAAACCCTCGCATTTACTGCAGGCACATTGATCGAATACAAGTCGAAATCAACCAAGGACCTTTGGTTATTAATTTCTGATCTGAGTTTGATCACAGGTAACCAGGAAAAATTTTCCAATGCTGGTTTCGGACATTTACGATACAATAGAAAACTTGGAGAGACTGTTCGTTGGGAAGCCTTTACCCAAATCCAATACAATTCTTTGGTGAAAGTAGACCGGCGAATACTCTTTGGTACAGGACCAAGATTTAAACTTACACAACTGGACAATGCTAAATTTTACCTCGGTATAGCCTATATGTACGAACGTGAAGACCTTATCGAACCCATAGTGGTACAAAACAATAACCGGATGAGCAGCTACTTTACTTTTACACTTACACCGGATGATGAAGTCACCTTTACCAGTACGCTATATTTCCAACCTCTTCTGAAAGACGCCAAGGATTATCGCCTCAGCAACGAAACTACCCTCACCCTCGGCATCACTAAAAAACTCAACCTCCACGTATCCTTCCGATATGGATATGATTCGAGACCACCTGTAGACGTACCGAATAGTATTTATTCGTTTGCAAATTCCCTCGAAGTAGAATTCTAATCTATCATTTTGCCTCTAAATCCCTTAATGGCTCGATTCCGCCCTCCATTCGAGGGTACTTCCTTTCTGCCCTTCCGCCCTTCTGCCTTTTCCGCCCTTTTTTCGAGCTAATGTTAATTTTTTATTAAAATACGAACTCATTCGTACTAAATCCCACCAGAACCGTATTATTGTATACGAAACACTTCGTACATAAAGATGACCATAGAAATCCGACCGACCGAATCCGAACTGGAAATCCTTCAAATCCTCTGGAAAAAAGGACCCTCCACAGTTCGCGAGATTAACGATCTCCTCAGCAACGACCAGGACAAGAACATCGGGTACACCACGACCCTTAAACTCATGCAGATCATGTATGAAAAGGGCCTGGTGAAACGCGATGATTCTCAACGCACGCACATCTATACAGCAGCAGTGCGGGAAGGAAAAATCCAATCTGCCTTGCTGGACAGGTTCCTCAACGCAGCCTATAAAGGATCTGCCTCTAAGTTGGCCCTGCAACTTCTCGGCAATCACAAAACAACGCCCGATGAATTAGCCGCCATAAAAGCCCTTATCGATCAATTAGAAAAAGACAAAAAATAAACCATCATGAACCTGACTCAAACCTGGATTGAATCATCATGGATGAAAGCCCTCGGATGGACCTTCGTTCATTCCATCTGGCAAATCGCCTTCATCGGTCTCCTTCTTTTTATTGTACTCAAATGCATCCCCGGCAGAAGTGCACATACTCGTTACACGATCTCAACATTGGCTTTGTGGACCACCCTTGTCACAGCCTTGTGCACTTTTATCATTATGCTGCCAGATCAAAAAAATATCACTGAAGTTTCAGGCAATATAATTCTCGTAACAGCTACAAATTCGGTGAGTCTTGCCAATCAACTTTCCACATGGCTGGAAGCGCGGATGCCGATGATGCTATCCATTTGGTTGGGAGGAGTAGCCATATTAATGCTGCGCTTGATCTTTAGTCTGGGCTGGGTCAGTCATTTACGATATGATTCTTTTCCACAGGAACAATTGCAATCGACGTTGAATCATATTATCCGGAGATTGAAATTGAACGTCAAAGCCACTACAGCTGAATCTCATCATATACAATCACCCGTTACGATCGGCCATCTTAAACCACTGGTCTTATTTCCGATCGGCATCATCAATCAATTGACACCAAATGAAGTTGAAGCTATACTGACACACGAGCTTGCACATATTGTGCGACGCGATTACCTCGCCAACATCATGCAATCATTTATTGAAACACTGTTCTATTATCACCCTGTTACCTGGTGGATATCCAGGATGGTGAGATCGGAAAGAGAAAATCGCGCAGATGATCTTGCCGTGTCTTGGTGTGGGGATCACTTAGGTTATGCGAAAGCTTTATTCACCATCCAGGAAATGCAGGCTGAATCCATTCCCAATCTTGCAGTCGGATTTGCCTCCAGGAAAGGAGCCATGCTCGCCCGCATTCAACGTATCCTCAATGTTCCGTATAAGAATCACAATCAAATGGAAAAAACGGTTTTACTCAGCTTATGCTCGTTGTGTTTTCTGGCCTTCACATTGACAGGCCATGCACATGATAATCGTCAACAGGAAAAAACAAACTTTCCAATGACATTTACTGCACGCAATGAAAATGTGGTAGATTCAATTCCATCATCAGGCACCTATAAGATTCATAAGAAGACAGATGCACAGGACATCAGTGTTGAAGTAAAGGATGGTGATGTCAAAGAGCTCAAGATCGATGGTAAGGACATTGCACCTTCTGAATTTGATCAATACGATAAAGTGATCGATGAATTATTCGGAAGTATAGAAACACCTCCTACCATGGAAGGATTTCCTACACCCGAAGCACCAATGATGCCAGCTACGCCGATGATGCCTCCCGTGGAAGTCTATGCTTATGGTTTCCCAGCTATGCCGCCCATCCCACCTATGCCTAAAATGGAGTTGGAGAAATTAAAAGAACTCGATCAACTTAAATTTTATAACGGGTTTGATCATGACGGGGCGTTGATCATTAATGGAAAAGGAGATTTTGATTTTCGGATTATTACAGATTCTGTCATTAATGGACAAAAACAAATTGTGATCATTAGTGGAAAAGATTCAACGAAAGTTTGCACGCCAGGTTTTAGTTGGTCAGCAGAACCCGGTGCGATAGCCATCGATGGACAAATGATGAATGAAGAAGAAATGAAAAAGTGGGGAGAAGAAATGCAACGCAATGCGGAAGTATGGGGCAAAGAGTGGAAAGCACAAGCCGAACAATGGAAAGAACAATCCAAACAATACAAGGATCAATATAAAGACGAGTGGAAGAATGAACAAAATAAATGGCGGGCAGAACAAGACCACTATAGGGCAGAACAAGATCGCTATAAACAACAACAGGAACTATGGAACGAACAAGGGCAGAACTATAATTTCAACTACCAGGTAAATCCTGATGACATGGCCAGGGAAGAACTGGAAAGACAATTAGCCGATGAATACAGCAGTAACCAGGTTTATGTCATGCCCTCTCCCCGTTTATCGATCAGTGATGAAATGGTTCGGGATGGATTGATTCAGCCCGGCCAGGAAGTTCAGGTCCAATTGACCCCTGACAAATTGAAGATCAATGGCCATAAAGTCAGTGATGAAGTCCATGATAAATACTTGAGGATATATGAGCACCAGCAAGGCGTAGAACTATCTGGTAATTCGCGTGTTGAGTTCACCACGAAAAGCAAACAACATATGTAATTCGTCCCTTTTAACCATCTGTATATCGATTAAAAGACAATAACCTTGATTGATATTCATTTTACCAATACATTTCCTGTCAAATCCAAACCGTTTTAAACCTATAAATCCACATCATTATGAAACCTGTAAGTTTACTTATTGCCGTATTAGTCTTTTTGGGAGCCGCACTACAGGCTCAATCGACTACTACTGTGGAAAAAAATACAAAGCGAATTACCATCACCACCACTAAAACGGATGAAAATGGTAAACCCGTAACCGAAACCTGGATCGCAGAAGGTGAACAGCCTGAAACAATCCTAAATAATATGGCCGGCCATCCTGAAGTCATGCAGAAAGTAGAAGGAGAAAGTCTATCTCCTGCAGGTGATGGCGAGCAACTCTTCCTGATCCGAAACGCTGGTGACAAGACCGTCATCGAAGGCAAACTACAAGATGTCAATGTCAATCAGGCGCAAGGCCAAAATGGTCATACAGAAGTGATCGTTTGGTCAAAAGGAGATAACAATGGCGACCATGAATACAAAGTGGCTAAATGGTATGGCAAAGGTGGTGATGTATATGCCACCGGGTACGGTGATGAAAGAAAATCCAATTGTGCCGCGCTTGGAATCTACGTCAACACTACCGCAGACAAAACAGGTTGTTCTATAAATTCATTAATTGAGAAGGGTGGTGCGCTGGATGCAGGGCTTACACAAGGCGATGTGATCACCAAACTCGATGACTATGTCATTACCGATTTTCCATCACTGTATGATGCCCTGACACATTATCTGCCAGGAGATGATGCTATCGTGACCTACACCAGGGAAGGAAAGTCTGCTAAAGTCAATGTTCACCTGAGATCATGGTCCGATATGCCCGGACAAGAATGGCGCGCTCGCGGAGACTGTGGAAAGGTTGAAGAATTTAAGGATGCGAAAGTCGAGCCCAAAGTAGAGAATACAACAACAACGGGTCCTGTTAGTGTCGAACCATTGAATCTCGACAATGCAAGAATGTATCCTAATCCAACTCCAGGCGCTTTTTCGTTTTCCTTTACAACAACACCTGGCCCGGTCACTATATCTGTCGCTGATGCCAATGGTAAAGTAGTGTATTCAGAAAAAAATGATAACACGACCGGCTATTACAATCATGATATTGATTTAAAAAATGTACCTGCCGGAAACTACGTAGTGACAGTCAAACAAGGGGATAAAATCTTCACACAACAACTGTCCAAACAGTAAGCTTAACTTTCATACTCATATTTGATATCGCTCCGGTCGGTTTTCCCGACCGGAGTTTTTATTTTAACTATCTCCGCCAACCAGTAGGATTTTTTGATATTTACCAATTAAACAAATCCATTATGTCTCGCAGCCTAGCCACCATCGGTCTATTGATAGTGTCCAACATTTTCATGACCATCGCATGGTATGGTCACCTGAAATTTGGTGAAGCCAAAGGTGCACAGAAGATCAGCCTTGTGCTCATCATAGTAGTGAGTTGGGCAATTGCATTCTTTGAATATTGTGCACAGGTTCCAGCTAATAGGATAGGGTATCAAGGCGGAGGAGGTCCATTCAATCTCATGCAATTAAAAGTGCTCCAGGAAACCATCACCCTGATTGTCTTCACGATTTTTACCCTCCTGGTATTTAAAACTGAAACCTTCCGCCTCAATCATGTGATAGGCTCTGTCTTCCTGGTCCTCGCAGTCTATTTCTTTTTTAAAAAATAAATATTTCCTATCACTCCTAAATCCTCTGGAGGGAACTTCCTTTCTGCCCTTTCACCTTTTCTGCCTTTTCCGCCTTTTTTCTACACCGCCGGTTCCTGCTGACTCAAGCAATGAAAACTACCCAATCCCCAAATGATATCAGTCGAATCTATCCCTGCTACTTTTCTTTCCGGAAAACAATCCTGAATAATTGTCAAAGCTTCATCATCACGATTGCATTGAAAAGTAGGCACGATGATATGTTGATTGGAAATATAAAAATTGGCATAAGAAGCCGGAAGTCGCTGACCCTCGTAATGTAAAGCATCCGGCATGGGAATTTCAACAATATTGAGTTGACGACCATTGATCAATCGCATTTGACTCAATTGTTTCAGGTTGCGTTTTAGTAAAGCGAAATTTTCATCGTTTTTGTTTTCTTCAATGACGGTGATGACGGAATCCGAATTAAAAAATCGGACCGTGTCATCAATATGGCCATCAGTATCATCGCCAACAATACCTTCATCTACCCACAACACTTGCTCAACACCATAATAGCCGAAAAGGTAATCCTCTATTTGTTGTTGATTGAGATGAGGATTGCGATTGGGATTCAACAAACACGAAGTAGACGTGATCAATGTGCCATCACCATTAAAGTCCACACTGCCACCTTCCATGATGATGCCAGGATGAAATACAGGAATGTCATAATCTTTAGCAATCAAAGTGGGAATAACATCGTCAAGATCAAACGGCGGATATTTTCCTCCCCATGCATTGTGCCCCCAGTCAACTATGACTTTAGGTTGGCGGCTTTCCGGGTTGATTAAAAATGCAGGACCATGATCACGACACCAGGCATCATTAGTAGGGTGATGAAAAAATTTTACACGATCCAGGCTGACGTCTGCTTTCTCTAATATTGTTTTGGCAAAGAGTTCCATTTGTGCATCCTTTACATTGATATGCACAAATTCACCTTCTGCCAGTATGCGGATAAATTTTGCATAAGAGGGAAAAATGGTTTCAATTTTTCCGGGCCACGTATCGGGATTATGTGGCCAACTCAGCCAGGTAGCATGGTGTAAAGCAAATTCAGCGGGGAAATAATAACCCTGCGCTGCAGGGGTGTCATGATTCATCAATAAATCTTCTGGTGATAGGTTCATAGGAATCAATGCGCCGGTCGCGAAGGAATGGCCAATGCGTTCTATACTTATCGGTCAATGCCGTATCGACTTCAACAACAAAGGTTTCTTCTTTTTCATGGGATGCCTGGTATAAAAGAGTGCCGAATGGATTCGAAACAAAAGATCCTCCCCAGAACTTCATTTTACCGTCTTGCTCGAAACCAACTCGATTGACACCAACGACATGAACGCCATTGGCTACTGCATGACTTCGCTGAATAGTTTGCCACGCATTGAATTGTTCTGTATTCGTTGCTTCATCCTGGCTGGAAGCCCAACCAATAGCTGTCGGATAAAAAAGAATTTCAGCCCCCATAAGCGTTGTGATCCGTGCAGCTTCCGGATACCATTGGTCCCAGCAGATCAATACACCAATCGTCCCGAATTTTGTTTTGAATATTTTATAACCCAGGTCGCCGGGAGTGAAATAAAATTTTTCATAGTAAGCCGGATCATCAGGAATATGCATTTTGCGATACTTTCCAAGGTATTGCCCATCAGCATCGATGACGGCCACCGTGTTATGATACAAACCTTGTGTTCGTTTTTCAAACAACGAAGCAATGACCACAATACCCAATTCTTTTGCAACCGAAGAAAGAGATTCAGTTGAAGGCCCTGGTATTGATTCCGCCAGTAAGAAGTTATCATAATTCTCCTCATCACAAAAATAAAGTGAGGTAAAAAGCTCCTGCAGGCAGACGATCTGCGCTCCGGATGCTTTTGCCTTCCTGATTCCTTCGATTGCATGTTCCAGGTTGGCAGCTTTATCCGCCACACATCCCATCTGAACTATTCCAACTTTAACTATTGCCATTTGACTGCAAAATTAACTATTACTCTCTCTTTCCTTCCCGCAAACATTTCAAACTCATTTCTTGTTCCCCAGTTTCTAATTCCTACTACTCACTGCAACTTACTCAATACTCCTTTTTTCTTTCTTCATGTTCCTCACGCAAAGACGCAATTTATCTCACTCGGAGTCATAAACGGTTTTTCTTTTCTGCCTTTTCTACCTTTTCTGCCTTTTCCGCCTTTTCCGCCTTAGTTCTTTCTTCTAATTTTAGCCCTTCCAAAAATTCATCTATATGAAAATCATCACCTGGAATGTGAACGGTGTCCGCGCTGTAGCTAAAAAGGGATTTGTTAACCAGGTCAATGCCTGGAATGCTGATATTATTTGCCTCCAGGAAACAAAAGCACAAGATGATGAAGTTCATGGAGCACTGGCGGATATTAAAGACTATCACATCTACCCTCATAGTGCTGTCCGCAAAGGATATTCAGGCACTTGCATTATGACGAAAGAGAAACCAAAAAAAGTAACCTATGGAATTGGAATAGATGATCATGACCAGGAAGGCAGGACCATTACTTCTGAATTTGATGGGTTTTATCTCGTTACCTCCTACATTCCTAATTCAGGAAGTGACATGGGACGGTTGGATTATCGACAAGTGTGGGACAATGATTTCAGGACCTATCTTACCAAATTGCAAAAGAAAAAACCAGTCATCGCCTGTGGTGATTTTAATGTTGCCCATCAACCTATTGATTTGGCAAGACCGAAAGAGAATTACAACAAGACTTCCGGATACACGCAAAAGGAAATTGATGGCATGTCTGCTTTATTGAAAGCCGGTTTCACGGATATCTATCGTCACCTTCGTCCGACCGAGGTAGGATATAGTTGGTGGAGCGCTCGGTTCGGTGCCCGGGCAAAGAATATTGGCTGGAGAATTGATTACTTCATTGTGTCCAATTCTTTCATTCCATCTATCGTGGACACTTTTATTCTACCCGATGAAATGGGCAGCGATCATTGCCCTGTAGTATTAATTACAAAATAATCAGCGATCTAAAAATGAAAAAAGAATATAAACAGGATGATCTGGTAGTGGTTTGGCAACCCCATTTGTGCATTCATTCAGCAGTTTGTTTTCGAAGCCTGCCGGCAGTTTTTAAACCGCGGGATCGTCCGTGGATTCAATTAGCTAACGGCAATGTACAGGCTATCAAAGACACTGTCAATGCATGTCCTTCCGGAGCACTTTCACTTAAACACACTATAGTGGAAGAGATAAAAGCAGAAGAAGCTGTTACCTCCTGGCATAAAGTACATGTATTAAAAAATGGTCCTCTTCGAATAAAAGAAGCATGCCAGATTATACTTGCTGATGGAACCGTGGTGGAAAAACCATTTGGTGTTTCTCTATGCCGATGTGGAGCATCCGCTGACAAACCATTCTGCGATGGGACGCACAAGGTCAATGGATTCACCGGATAATTTTTCCTTTCCGCCTTTCCGCCCTTTTCCCAAAAATATTTACTTAAACACATTATAAATTTTCATAAAGTGTTATCTTAGTCCTGATCATACTTCCGGAGTCATGAATGCATTGGCTTTTTTTATGAACCTGTGTGCACGGATGGAACTTCATCACCCCCACATCCGTAAGTCTACTTTACTCTCCTCACCATCTATGGAATATAAAGGCAGGGCATTTGCCATGGTCTACGAAGACCGGATCGTGCTCAAACTCAATGGCCAGGAATTACCCGCTACTGCCTCATTGGGCTGGCAATATCACAGGCCCTATGGTCGTCCTGTCTATCTTCAAAACTGGGTCGAAGTCCCTTTTTATTTCCACCATGATTGGCCCGACCTCGCCGAACAAGCTCTCGATCACCTCAAAGACGTCCTAGGAGAGGAGTAAAAACGTCTGCAGTCCTCAGTAAGCAATAGGCAGCAATCTGCTCCTAAATCCCTAAAGGAGACTTCCTTTCCGCCCCTTCCGCCCCTTCCGCCTTTTCCGCCTTTCTTCCTTAATATTGCATCAAACGAAATCATGGTCAAAGGCAAACAAATTGGCCTTTTCTTCGGCTCCTTCAACCCGATCCATATCGGCCATTTAATTATTGCAGAATTCATGGCCACCCGGACCAGTCTTGACCAGGTTTGGTTTGTTGTATCTCCTCACAATCCATTGAAAAACCGTAACACCTTAGCAAAAGACCAGGCCCGTCTACAAATGGTCAGGCTGGCTATCGAGGATAACCCAAGACTTAAGGTCTCCAATATTGAGTTTTCACTTCCAAAGCCTTCCTATACAATTGATACCATGGTGTATCTCCATGAAAAATATCCGCAACACCAGTTTTCACTCATCATGGGTTCAGATAATTTTGCCAGTATAGATAAATGGAAAAACTATGAATTGCTGCTGCAGCGCTATCCTATTCATATCTATAATCGGAAAGAATGGCCTCTACAAAAGAACAACTACAAAAAAGCAGACATCAGGTCATATGATTTGCCATTGCTGGATATTTCCTCCACATTCATTCGCCAAAGCCTCCTGGAGGGCAAGTCGATTCGATATATGGTTCCTGACAATGTCTGGCAATACCTCGAAGGTTCTACCCTGTATAAGCAATAATTCCGGTCAAAATTTCATTTATACAGGTATTGTCTGACCAGCATTAACATTAGCCAAAGACCACTCACTGCCCTATATCTTAATCGCCGCATGGATTTCAGAATGACTCGACCTCTCTTTCTTACTTCGATATTCGTTATTCATTGTTCGATATTCCTTTACGGCCAGAGTGATCTTCGTCTTTACGATTGGGCCGATCATCTTCCTTATAATGGAGGGTCGACCGTTACGCAAAGCGATACCCGCGTCTATTATGGGACTGAATTTGCACTCATAGCCATTTCTAAAGCGGATACATCCAAGGTTACCTATTATTCAAAAGTGGATGGTCTCAGTGATGCAGTACCCAGCTGGATTAAATTTCATCACGCACTGAACACCCTCGTCATCGGGTATGCTAACGGAAATATTGACCTGCTCGATTCCAATGGAGTGACTAACATCAATGATATTGTCCGCAACATTACCATTCAGGGGGATAAGCATATCACTAATATTTACACAGATGATGGCCCGTCTGTATATATGTGCACTCCATTCGGTCTTGTTATTTTAGATATTACCACAGGGCATTTTAATTCCACCGTATTTACCACCAGTCCGGCTATTGGTTTTACTATTTTTCAAAACAAATATTATCTCGCCACCGGAAATGGTCTCTACGTTTATGATCCTTTAAATGGCGGTATCATTGAAAATTTTAATCAATGGCAAAAAGTAACCAACGGTTTACCACCCACCTATTCTTGCCAGGCCATCAACACCTATCAAGGCAAACTCTATGTTGGTATCGATGCAAATGACGGTAAGAAAGGTCTGTATCGTATGGAGAATGATTCGATGAAACTATGGTATCCCAAATCAGGGTATACCGTTCAATTCATTTCTAATGAAGGTCAAAATTTAATGGTGGGATTTTCCTGCGATAATGATTGTGGGGGAATAGTATCGTTTTTTACTGATTCAGGATTTTGGCACGACAACGGAATATATTGTGTGGGGCGAGCTTCCTACGCTATTGAAGATGAAAAAGGGCGAATTTGGTACGCCGATAAATACCCTCAGTTCGGACTGGCCCAGAATCATTTTGCACCCTGCGACCATCTTAAATATAATACTCCCTATTCAGCTAGCGTAAGTGATTTGGAAGTGAAAGATGGTGTCTTGTACGTAGCCACTGGTGGCATATCTGAAAGTTATAGTTATGCTTATAATCGGGATGGATTTTTTATTTATGATGGAGTCACCTGGCAAACCTTTAATGAATATACCACACCTGAAATTAAAGCCGATAGTCTTTTGAATTTTTTGCGCATCCTTCCGGATCCACACAGCGATAAAGTATATGTGGGTACTTATTGGGGAGGAATTTTAGAAAAAAATGGAACTTCCTATACCGTGTATGATACCGCTAACAGTTCACTTCAGGGAGCAGTAGGAGATAATTCCAGGGTGCGGATCACAGGACTTGCATTCGATGATGAAAATAATTTGTGGGTGACGAATTATCTCGCAGGTCAGCCACTAAGTGTTCGCAAAAAAGATGGTTCGTGGAAATCATTCAGCTTGCCTTGTACCAATATCACTGAAGTATCCAATCTGGCTATTGATCAACGCGGTTACATATGGATGACACTCTACAGTAAATCAGGTGGCGTTATTGTGTTTGATGATGGAGGCACGATTGATGATGAATCTGATGACCGATGCATTCTATTGGGAGCATCCAATACTGTTATTCCATCCAATAGTGTAAACTGTATTGCTGTTGACCTCGAAGGTGATATTTGGATAGGCACTGCAGAAGGACCAGTTGTTTTCGATGGAAGCGCAGACATCTTCAACGAGAATACCAATGAAGGCAGCAGGATTAAAGTAGAACAGGATAACGTATTGAATTATTTATTCGGTGAGGAAACTATTTATTCCATTGCTGTAGATGGAGCCAATCGTAAATGGTTTGGGACCGGCAGTGGAGTATTTGTTCAGTCACCTGCAGGAAATGAAGAAGTTGCCTCTTATAATATAGACAATAGCCCATTGCTTGATAATCGAATCATTGATATTGCCATCGATCAGGACAATGGAGTCGTATACATTGGCACTATTGCAGGGATCATGAGTGTCCGTACGGATGCTATCAAAGGAGGAGTGGTCCATGATGAAAATGCCTATGCTTTTCCGAATCCCGTCAGACCTGATTATGACGGGCCCATTGCGATAAGAGGTCTTGCAAGGGATGCTGTTGTGAAAATTACAGATATCAATGGTCAGATCATTTTTGAAACCCGTGCATTGGGTGGCCAGGCCATTTGGGATGGGCGGGATCTCTCTGGCCAAAAAGCATCTACTGGAGTTTACTTGGTTTTTTCGGTGGCCAATAGCGATGGCTTCACCAACCCGGATGCCCTTGTCACCAAGATCCTGGTAGTCAATTAAGGCTCTTTCTGCCCCTAAATCTGTTTGCCGTAGGTTGTACCTACGCTGTCAGGGGACTTTCTTTTGACCCTTTCTGCCTTTTCCGCCTTTTTCACCCCTTCAGCCTTTTCCACCTTTTTTACTTTCCATTTTTCACTTTTCTCTTATCTCTTTTCACTTATCTTTGGCCTCCTTATTGACCCATGGTGTAACGGTAGCACTCCAGATTTTGGTTCTGTCAGTCAAGGTTCGAATCCTTGTGGGTCAACTTAAATTAGCTTGAAAACGTTGGTATTTAGCCCCTAACAAATGTTGAAAAAAGCTAAGATTTCGCTTTCTTCTACAGGAGTGTATCAAATCAATTATTTACTTATCTTTCAGCTAGATAGCGCATACCTCCCCTGAGAAATAAGGCACTGTTTTTGCGGCACAAAGAGTTCAGTCTCCCACCTCTTTAGACGGTTTACTCAACCAAATACGCCATAAACTAAATAACAGGCACATTTCAGTAAAAAAATTACTGAATGATGGCAGGATGAGCTAATTTTGAAAGCACAATTCGAAAAACCCCGAATTCAGGATCTATTGACACTTTTTAAGTGGATGTTTATGAAAAGAATAATTACTTCGATGTTTTGCGCCTTACCACTCCTTGGTTTCGCACAAAATATTTTGCTCTACAATGATGGAGCCATGGTCAAAGTTCAGGCCGGCGCTGTTCTTTACGTTCAGGGTGGTATTCAAAATACCGCCACCGGTACCATTGACAATGATGGTATCATCGAGCTTGAAGGCAACTTTGTCAATGCCGGTACCTGGGAACCCAGCCAACCAAACACACTACGGTTTAGCGGCACAGGGAATTCCGATGTGACCTCCGGCTCTGCAGTTCTTCAGACGGTAGAAGACATAAAGTCTGGTGGCAATGTGAATTTATTGGACCCGATGACGATCAATACGGATCTTAATTTCAATTCTGCCGGTGCTACAAGAGTAGTCACTGGAAACTTTGATTTGAAATTGGGAAATACAGCTACAGTGACCGGTCCAGATGCTGATGAATATGTCGCTACTACCGGAACCGGTATGATGCAGAAAGGAGTTACAGCGAATAACACTTTCTTATTCCCAATTGGTGATATCACAAATTACAGCCCTTTGTCCTGCACATATACAGGCTCAGCTTATGCCGCTGCAAATCTTCGTGCAAAAGCAAATGATTTGACTCATCCAAGCAAACCAACAGATGCTTCTGACTTTATTTCAAGGTATTGGGATATTGATCAGACAGGAATTACAGGATATAGCAACACATTGACTGGTACCTATATTCCTGCAGATATTAATGGCAGTGGCGCTCTTGTTAAAGGTGCCGTTTATAGTCCATCAGAGTGGTTCTTTTTGGGATCTGCTGGTAATGGTTCAAGCACAGTCACAGGTCTGACCGACAAAACAACTGCTGATTTTACCGGAATAAACTTCATGGGTAAAGTTGACCTGAAAGTTTTCCTGGAAGGTGCATTTAACGGAACCAACGGTATGACCTCTACTTTTACTAACAATCCTACTATTGAAGCTCAAATGCTGACCAGTCCTTATTTGGATGCACCTGCAACTGTTGCAGATGTACCAACTGGAGTAACCGATTGGGTAAAATTGGAATTAAGAGACCCTGCTAATCCAACTACAGTACTTGGTAAAGCTTCTGCTTTTTTGAAGAACGATGGAACAATTGTGGGAACAGATGGTGTGTCTAAGCCTTTAATCAAAAATGGACTTCCTACCTCTATCGTCGGAATTGTTCATCGTACACATTTGTCAATCAGGACACCTAATGCAGGTATAGATGTGGTCAATCCAGTGCCTCAAGATTTTACCACAAATTTGAGCCTTGCCTATGATAATCCCGCCATCACTACTAATGATGCTATGTTTTTACACGTTGCATCCGGCAAATACCTGATGTATGGCGGTAATGGAAATTCAAATACCGTAGTTCGTTTTGCGGGTCCAGCCAATGACAGGGATTATCTGTTAAATACAATCCTGGGAGGAAATCCAGGGACGATATTAACTAATGCGTACAGTACAGGAGACTATAATATGAATGGCACTGTACGTTTTGCTGGTCCTGCTAATGATCGTGACTTCTTGTTGAATACTGTATTGTCAGGGGCACCCGGCACGATCCTAAACCAACACTTTTAATCAGATTTTAATAAGCCTATTATCATGAAAAAAATAATACTTGGTTGTCTTGGTCTGTTCATTTTATTTCTAAATGGACTTTATGCCCAGCCAAATCCCACACAAGGCACTATTAAGAAAACAGGGGGTTTTACTCTTACCGTTTATGCTAAACCACAAACGACAGTTGTAAGTGCCGCTGACTTAAATTTAGTGTTTGCGATTAGTATGCCTGGTGTGTCTGGACCAGGTCCAATTTTAGTCACACCAAAGCTTGGAGTCGGAGCCTCGGTAACCCCTCAGCCAGTAGAGATTAAGGGAACCAGGAGAGTTTATCCATACATTTACCAACTTACTTCTGTATTTGCCATGGTTGGTGGGCAAGATAATGCGATCGCAGATATAAAATTTCCCAATACAATAGGGGCTGATGTTGTAGCCCAATTAAATGACTACACTGGAACTGGTACAGATTGGGGTTATTGGTATATATCTCATTCAGGAGCCGATCAAACACCGTATGACAATATGTTCTATGGAACAAATGCGGTAAATGTAAATGGTGGTGATTCTAAGGTAGATATTAATAGTCCACTTCCTGTCAAACTGATTTCCTTCTCAGCTGAAAAAAGCGGAGATAAAAGTGCACAACTTACTTGGAGTACAGCTAGTGAAAGCAATAGCAGCTATTATAATGTAGAACGCTCTTATGATAAAATTACCTGGAAAACGGCCGGACAAGTTAAGGCTGGTGGAAATAGTCAGATTGTCTTAAACTTTAATTTCCTGGACAATGATGTTTATGATGGGAAATCATCCAGCCAGATAGCCTACTACCGTTTAAAAATGGTCGACCTGGATAATTCATTCGAATATTCTCCAATCGAATCAGTCAATTTTGGCAAGGCATCTGATGCTATAGTTACCAATCATGAATTCGTAGTCTATCCAAATCCAGCTTCAGAAGGCATCCATGTTCAATGGGATGCAGCACAACCGGATCAACCCACATCCCTGGAATTCTATGACGTTTCAGGCAAGTTAATCTATACAGAAAAAGTCGATGATCAAACCAACCAGCAGTATGTTGATTTCACCAAAACCAACATTCAAACCGGTCTGTGTCTGATGCGCGTGATGAGTGGCGACAAAGCGATTGAGTACAAACAAATCGTCGTCGGCCAGAACCACTAATTCATTCTCTTTTGCAATAAAAGCAACTTAAAAAGGAAGGAGTTCTTTTTTAAGCCAGGTAACGTATATCCCTACTTTAAAACCATAGCGACTCATTTAACCCTATACGTTATCAAAACAAAAGGGGCACATAACGTTGTGCTCCTTTTTTAATTCCCCTGCTTCCGGAAGCATCCTGCTCCCGGAGAATATTCTGAAAGACTAAGTCTTTCAAATACATCCGTTAAGGTGGAACCTTAACGGAGCATTATGGCTTCAGTGATTATTCTCTCCTGGTTCTCATCATGCAGTTTCTTATATCCCGTAGCCGGTGAAGCAGCAATTTTCCTGGATATCAACCTGAGATTTAACCCCGGAAGTAAGGACTGTATATATATCCAACTCCCCATATTCGCGGGCTCTTCCTGTAGCCAAACTTTCTCCACACCCGCATATGGCTTTAATATTTTATCCAATTCATTTTGATCAAGCGGATACAACTGCTCAATCCTGACGATCAGAATTCCTTCAACCACATTTTTCTCCATCGCCTCTTTGAGATCGTAATATACTTTTCCACTGCATAGCACAACTCGCTTAACTTTCTTCATAGCAGATGCAGAAAGATCATCGGTGATGATGGTCCTGAACTGTGTACCTGGTTTCAATTCTGAAACATCAGAAATACAGGCTGGAAGTCTCAATAATGATTTGGGTGACATCACTATTAATGGTTTCCTGAAATTCCAGGTCAATTGACGACGTAACAAATGGAAGAAATTTGCAGGTGTGCTGATATTGCAGACAATCATATTCCCATCACCACCTGCCTGGAGAAATCGTTCCAATCTTGCACTGGAATGCTCGGGTCCCTGTCCTTCATAGCCATGAGGCAATAACATCACAAGGCCACTCATTCTGTGCCACTTACTTTCTCCTGCGGTGATATACTGATCCACAATGGTCTGCGCACCATTGAAGAAATCACCAAATTGCGCTTCCCACAAAACAAGATGGCCAGGACTGGCTAACGAATACCCATACTCAAATCCTAACACGCCAAATTCAGAAAGCAGGGAATTGTAAATCATAAACTTCCCTTGCTTTTCAGCAAGGTGATCCAGCCGATTATACGATGCATAGTTCTCTGCATCATAAATTATGGCATGTCGATGTGAAAACGTTCCCCGCTGCACGTCCTGTCCACTCAGACGTACATTCTTACCTTCAATCAACAAACTTCCATACGCCAACAATTCACCAAGCGCCCAGTCGATTTTCCCTTCTTCAATTAATTTCTGCTTGCCTTTATAGATTCTTTCAATCTTACTGAGCGGATGAAATCCTTCGGGCAACTTGTGCAATTTCTCCAGCAAACTTTGGATCTGTTTGAGATCAACTCCTGTTTGAGGTACGACCAGCATATCCTCTATCGAAGCATGTTTCTTCAATTGCTTCCACGCTAATTCCGGTTCCTGGTATTCATAGCCAAGTTTATTTTCTTTGACCATATCGAGTCGCTGTTGCAGCATATCCCAATAGGATTTTTCCATCTCCTCGGATAATTTGGCTTCAACATCTCCGCGCCCAAGTAATTTCTTGGCATAAATTTCCCGCGGATTAGGATGTACACTGATTTTATCATACATCTCTGGTTGTGTGAATTGCGGATCATCTCCTTCGTTGTGTCCATGACGACGGTAACAAACCATATCAATAAACACATCACAGTTGAATTCTTGTCGGTATTCAGTGGCTAATCGTGTAGCGAAGATGACGGCTTCCGGATCATCACCATTGACATGAAAGACCGGAGCCTGGATCATATTGGCTGCAGCTGTGCAATACGTAGAGGTTCGGGCATCATCGAAATCAGTCGTAAACCCGATTTGATTATTGATGACAAAATGAAGTGTGCCGCCGGTATAATATCCTTCAAGTTGCGACATCTGCGCAGTTTCATATACTATTCCCTGCCCAACAACTGCTGCGTCACCATGAATCAGGACAGGCATGATCCTGTCATAATCAGATCCATATAACAAGTCTGATTTAGCGCGAGCGAATCCTTCTACCACCGGGTCCACTGATTCAAGGTGCGATGGATTCGGTGTCAGTTTTAAATGAAGAGTTTTTCCATTCGGTCCCGGTATTTGAGAAGAAAATCCAAGATGATATTTCACATCGCCATCACCAAAACTTTGCTCCGGATTCATGTTGCCTTCAAATTCATTGAAGATCTGCTCATATGTTTTCCCAAGAATATTCGCTAACACATTCAAACGACCACGATGAGCCATTCCAAAAATTAATTCTTCAACACCCATTGCCGCAGCGGTCTGGATAATTTCATCCAAAGCAGGAATAGTAGTTTCACCTCCTTCTAACGAAAAACGTTTTTGACCAACATACTTGGTATGCAAAAATCTTTCGAAGACTACAGCTCCGCTTAATTTTTCAAGAATACGTTTTTTGGTTTCAATACTTAATCCATAATCATCCCGCTGACCAATACCGGCTCTCTTCTCAATCTTGTTTTGTAACCACATTCTTTTTTCGCGGTTTTCGATGTGGGTATATTCAAAACCAATATCTCCGCAATAAATAATTTTTAATTGTTTGATGATTTCATCGAGCGTCGCATTCGGCATTCCTATTTCAACACCTGCACCGAAAGTACTTTTGAGATCCGTTTCGGATAAATTCACATCAGCCAGGTCAAGGTGAGGCATTCGATTTCGACGGGGACGAATAGGATTTGTAGTAGATAACAAATGCCCCCTGGTTCGAAAGCCCTGGATAATCGTCATGACGGACAATTCTTTCTGAACATTGGTCGCATCGACTATCGCAGGTACTATAACCTCTGACGCATGGCCATTTCCATTTTGTCCGAATTCAAATCCATCAAAAAAAACACGCCATCCCGGATCAACACTAGCCGGATCTTTTTGGTAGGCCTGGTATAAGCTTTCTATATATTGAGGATGGGCATTAAATACGTAACTAAAATCTTTCATCTGCACGGTGTTCAGGTTTCAGGCGCAAAAGTAGGGGGATAAAAATGAAAAAGGCTCCCGGGAGAGCCTTTTTCATTAGAGCTTTTGTTGCAGTTCAGTGATTTTTTTCTGCATGTCTTTCACCGATTCCTGCAGCCAATCCATTTGTTGCTGTTTGGCATCGGAAAAAACAATGTGGGCCTGGTACCGCCATATTTCCTGGATGCTGGAATAATCGATCGTATAGGGAGGATAATTTTCATTATCTGAAATAGCGGTCAGGCAATGTCGGTCCGCATGATTTTTAATTCGTTTGTAAACAATACCATCCTGGTGTGTAATAATAACATAGGTTTTATCATCCTTCACCTCTTTCATTGATTCTACATACTTCGATACGACCAATGATCCGGAAGGCATCGGCAACATCGAATCACCACGAATTTCAAAAGCACGATACGTTCCTGTAGGAAGATTAGGAAGGTACATTTTAGGAAGATCACGGACGTATTCGGGATCCTGGAAACTGTCGAGATACCCGGCTTCAGCTTTTGCTGAAACCAACTCGATATTCTGTCGCTGATCCTGGTCCATCGTGATGGCTAATACCCGAAGATTGCCGGATTTGGCGACCTCCAGATCATCAAAATCAATCCTTTGACTGAGAAGACGATCTACCGGCTGTTTAAAAAAAGCAGAGATTTTTTGAAGCATGGTGATATTAGGCTCAACCTTACCCAATTCATAACCACTCCAGGTGGTGCGGGGGATTTCCAGGAGATCCGCTAATTCCTGTTGACTATGATTGGTCTTCTTGCGGAGGTATTGCAGATTATTGGACAACATGGCAGAAAGGCTTTGGTTATTGCAAAGGTATAAAAAATAGTCATAAAATTGACGAAATATAAGACAATTTTATTATAGCATATTTTCTCCCGGGTGCCAGAAGAGCTTTTTAAACTCTACCACAGTGTCTTTTTTAACCTTCACGCCTTCCTTTTCCAGCGCTTTCTGCATGTATTTTGGATCAGGGAAATGCAACCTTCCACTTAAATATCCTTCACGATTTACAACCCTGTGAGCCGGAATAGGGCCATCCATAATACTGGATTGCCTCAATGCCCAACCCACCATTCGAGCAGATCCAAGGGAAAGAAAATCTGCAATGGCTCCATAAGTAGAAACTCGTCCTTTTGGTATGGAGCGTACCACATCGTACACGTCTTCGAAGTAATGATTTTTTGGAAGTTGCTTTGTCATGTGTGAGAGTGTGAGAACATGAGACGGTGAGCATATAAATATAGGCGATTGCTAAATTAGGCAAGGTGTGTACTTCCTTGAATCCCCTATCTTGTTAGCACATTTTCACAATATCTATCATGAAAGGTCCAGCCATTTTTTTAGCCCAATTTATTCGAAACGAACCTCCTTTCAATAGCCTTGAAGGTTTGTGCACCTGGGCCTCGGGACATGGATACGTCGGTATACAAATGCCTACGCTGGAAAATTGGCTGATCGATTTAAAACTGGCTGCAGAAAGCAAAACTTATTGTGACGAATTAAGAGGAAAAATAAATAAGTATGGTCTTGAAATCTCGGAACTGAGCACACATTTACAAGGGCAGTTGGTGGCAGTTCATCCAGCATATGATGTTCTCTTCGATTCTTTTGCACCAAAATCCGTACAGGGAAATCCAAAAGCCAGAACTGAATGGGCAATTGATCAGCTTAAATTGGCGGCAAAAGCAAGTGCCAACCTGGGGCTTGATGCACATGTTTCTTTTTCAGGTGCACTGGCATGGCCTTATGTTTATCCATGGCCACAACGACCCGCAGGTTTGATTGATGAAGCTTTCGAAGAATTAGCAGAACGATGGATGCCCATCTTAGATGAATTTGACAGGCAGGATATTGATTTGTGTTTTGAAATTCATCCCGGAGAAGATCTGCATGATGGTGCCAGCTTTGATCGTTTCCTGGAACAGTGTAATGAGCATCCAAGACTTTGTATCAATTACGATCCCAGCCATTTTGTTTTGCAACAAATGGATTACCTCCAGTTCATCGATCTGTATGAAGACCGTATCAGGGCATTTCATGTCAAAGATGCAGAGTTTAATCCCGATGGTACGGGCGGTGTTTATGGAGGTTACCAGGATTGGATTGATCGCCCCGGAAGATTCAGGAACCCTGGCGATGGCGAAATTGATTTTGGATCTATCTTCAGCAAACTGGCTCAATACGAATATGAAGGTTGGGCCGTACTCGAATGGGAATGTTGTATCAAAGACAGTGAACAAGGTGCAGCCGAAGGCGCTGATTTTATTCGCGATCATATGATCAACATGACACAGCGTTCATTTGATGATTTCGCAGAAGTAAAAAGTGATAAGAAAACGAATAGGAAGATTTTAGGATTAGAATAATTCAAATTTTTGAAAAGTAGGGGCTCAACATCTTGAACCCTTACTTTTCAAAAATTAACAGGGCACATTCAATGATCATGTTAAAAGGATTAAAATATTTACTATTAGCACTCTTCCTCTTTACCGGAAGCCATTACATCATTGGCCAGGATGTTGACTGGCGCAAAATGATTGAAGAATGGAGAACAGCTTATCATGTTCCCGGAATGTCAGTAGGTATTATTAAGAATGGTGAAGTGATTTTTTCTGATGGTTTTGGATCGCTAGAAGAAGGAAAAAACAAACAGCCGGATGGTCAAACACTTTATGCCATCGCCTCCAATACAAAAGCTTTCATCACCGCTTCATTTGCCACACTGGTCGATGAAGGGAAAGTGAGTTGGGATGATCCTGTCAGAATGTACCTTCCTTATTTTGAATTATATGATCCTTGTGTTTCAGAAATGGTCACTATACGTGATTTATTATGTCACCGAGTAGGACTTGGTACTTTCAGTGGCGATGCGATTTGGTATCGTAGCGCATATTCAGCAGAAGAAGTGGTCCAACGTGCAGCAGAAATTCCCCAAGCATTTCAATTTCGCAATGGATATGGATACAGTAACGTGATGTTTATTACGGCTGGAGAAGTACTCAGGAAAGTGAGTGGACTGAGTTGGGATCAATATGTAAAAGAAAAATTTATTACTCCTCTTCACATGGATCGGACGGTTACTTCCACTACTGTTCTTGATGGGATGAAAAATGTAGCAACACCTCATAATCCAAATGGAAGCAAGAATGATCCATTGCCCTGGGTGGAATGGAATTGTTCGGGTGCTGCCGGGGGAATTATTTCCTGTACCGATGACATGTTGAAGTGGATCGGCATGCAACTAAACCATGGTATAAACGGAACGGATACATTTTTTACCCGTGCTGACCAACAATTGATGTGGACACCACAAACCAGTTACCAGGTAAGTGATCGCGCAAGAGAATTGTATGGTGGTCGCAATTTTAATGGCTATGGTTTAGGGTGGGGTACAACTGAATATAATGGTCGACAATTGGTGTCTCATACAGGTGGCTACGATGGAATGTACAGCGCGGTGATGTTATTACCCACAGAAAAAATCGGTGTGGTGATATTGACCAATACACAGCGAAGTATTGGGGTCATGTTGGGATATGAAATCATGGATAAATTATTGGGACTCCCTCAAAAGGATTGGAAAGAAAGAGGAATCAAACAGGATAATGATCACTTCGCTGACCGGGCCAATCGCATCAAACAAAGAACGGATGCTCATATCTTGGGCACAACCCCTTCAATGTCATCAGATGTTATCCAGGGATTGTATCGTTGCCCGATGTATGGAGATATCAGCATAGAGAATGACAAAGGCCAATTGATGATCAATTTTGTTCACGCTGCAGGACTAAAAGCTAAACTCACTCATTGGCATAATGACACGTATCAATTGGAATGGCTGGAACCTCAATCCTGGTTTAGTTTTGGTACCGTGCAAATTTTAAAAGACAATAACAATCAACCTTCGGAGCTTCGCTTTGATGTACCTAACGACGACATCTTTTTTGAAGAAATACATGCAGTCCGTGTGAAATAATGGGGGAAATGACATCTGCGTTTATTGATGATTTAAAAAAAGAAATACAGGGTGATGTGTACGATGATCCTGTCGTACTCGGAATGTATAGCACAGATGCATCGGTCTACCAGATCTTGCCTATGGCAGTGGTTTGTCCACTGGATGAAAAGGATGTCATCAACACACTGAGCATTGCGCGGAATTATAAAGTGCCTATTCTTGCCAGGGGCGGCGGTACTAGTCTTGCAGGTCAAACCGTGGCCGAAGCCATTGTCCTCGATTTTTCAAAATACATGAACTCCATTTTATTGCTCGACAACAAAGAAGTGATCGTGCAACCCGGAGTCATTCGTCACCAGCTCAATCATTTTTTAAAACCAAAAGGACTTGAATTTGCTCCGGATCCCGCGACCAGCAGTAGGGCTACTATAGGAGGTATGATCGCTAACAATTCATCAGGTACGAAAAGTATCATTTATGGAAAAACAAGCGATCATGTTTTAGAATTAAAAGTATTGCTGGCTAATGGTGAAGTGATTCATACAAGGCCTCTTTCTGCAGAAGAATTGCAAAACAAACTACAGAGCCAGGATCCTGACAGGGAATATTACCGGCAGATGATGAACATTACACTTCCACTTGAAGAAATAGTCCGGGCGCGATATCCCAAAACTATGCGACGCGTAGGTGGATATGCGTTTGATGATTTTCTTACTGCTGGATGTGGAGACCTGAATCCAATCATTATCGGAAGCGAAGGCACTCTTGGAATTATCCTGGAAGCGAAATTGAAACTGGTTGATCTTCCCAAATTCAAAGGAGTAAGCGTGGTACAATTTGATAAAGCACAAGATGCCATCAAAGCCACCACAACTATGGTGCAATACAATCCTTCAGCAGTCGAAATATTAAGCAAATTATTATTAGGCTATAGCCGGAAGAATATTGAAACTGCACCCATGTGCGGATTTTTGAAAGGCGATCCGGAATCAATTCAAATAGTTGAATTCTACGGTGATGATCCTGATGAAATAAGAAACAGGGCGGAGCGAATGCATCTCGACCTTCAACAAAAGGGTTTTGGATATGCATTCGATTATTATCCCGAAGGGAAAATGTATCACGACATCTGGGGTATTCGCGAAAGAGGCCTGGGTCTTATGCTCGGTGAGCCAACTGACAAAAGAGGTGTCCCTATCATTGAAGATGCTGCAATACCGCTCGAACATCTGGATGCCTTCATTGCTGACGTCGTAGCAATTTGTGCTCGTCGGGGAATTGAAGTGGATTACTATGCTCATGCCAGTGTTGGTGTCATACATATCAAACCCATGTTCGATATGCGGGAGGCATTGGATATTGTGCAATTCAAAGAGCTCGGTTATGAAGTCTTCCATCGCGTCATGCACTATGGTGGTTCATGGAGCAGTGAACATGGAGACGGAATCGTGCGCAGTGGTTTTCTAAAAGAATTTTATGGCGATGAAATTTATGAGGGGTTTAGAAAAACAAAAGAACTTTTTGATCCTGATCACCTTTTAAATCCAGGCAAGATTATTGATCCGCCACCCATCGATAGTCATTTGCGATATGGTACAGCGTATCATGATTTACCATTTCCAGCGATTTATCATTATCGGGAACAACGTGATTTTTTTACTGCAATACATCAATGCTCAGGCCTGGGAGCTTGTCGCAAAGTTGCAGGGGGTACGATGTGTCCAAGTTTCATGGTCACTCGTGATGAGATCGATTCCACGCGAGGCAGAGCAAACGCTTTGCGCTTAGCTATGTCCGGGCAATTGGAAGATGGCCTGGCGAATAAAGAATTACCGCATGTGCTCGATTTATGCCTTTCCTGCAAAGCCTGTAAAGCAGAATGTCCAAGCAGTGTCGACATGGCCAGGCTGAAGGGAGAAGTGATGCAATATCAATATGATCATTATGGTGCATCCTTAAAAGATAAAATGGTTGGCCGTAGTGTTGAAATGGCAAGGATGTTTTCCGGAAGACAAGCCGGTGTGGTTAATCTTATTCAATCGCTACCGGTGGTGAAGCAATTGATGATGAAAATGATGGGCCTGGACATCCGGAGGAATCTTCCGAAATATAGTTTACGCAAATGGACAACGACCCTTAAGCGACTTACTCCAAAACCTAATCAGCAACTTCCTGATATTATTTTGTTGGTCGACACTTACACGCAATGTCATCATCCAGCATCCGGAGAAGCTGCTGTTAACTTACTTGAACACTTAGGAAAAAAAGTAATGTTGCTTGATGTTGGTTGCTGTCAACGGCCCAGGATATCGCACGGATTTTTAAAAGAGGCGGTGATCAAAATTCAACCGGGTATCAAAAAGCTCATTCCCTGGCTGGAGAAAAAGATTCCGATGGCTGTATTGGAACCTGGCTGTGCCTCCGCATGGACCGATGATATTCCTGACTTAATTGAGAATGATCAACATGCTGCTTTGCTCAAACAAATAAAGACTTTCGAGCAGGTGTTGGCAAATGTGTTGGAAGAAAAATCAGGAAACGCAAATAAACTTACACCAAAATCAAACCAGGTTAGGGTGCATGGACATTGTCATCAAAAATCCATTTTCGGTATGGAAGCCGTGAGGTCCGTTTTTGCTCATTGGCCACAAGTGGATTTTAAAGAAATAGATAGTGGTTGTTGTGGTATGGCAGGTTCATTTGGATATGAAGCCAAACATTATGAGATTTCAAAAAAAATGGCTGAGCGTGTTTTGATTCCTGCTATTGAAGATCATCCTGATGCTATGATTATTGCAAATGGATTTAGCTGCCGCCATCAGATCCAGGACTTTGCTGACAGGAAAGCTGTGCATATCGCAGAAGCATTTGAAATGTTGAAGGGTTGAAATGTTGAGATGTTGAAGAGTTGAAAATTGAAAGTTGAATTGTTGAAGGGTTGAAAATATGGGTATGAATTGCTTAAATTAGTGACATTGCTTCGCCTTTAAATTCAATCACCATGTTGAACTACAAAACCTATTCATTTGAAAAATTGGATGTTTGGCAGGACATTCGTGGATTTGTTAAGAAAATCTATAAGATTACAAGCTCATTTCCAAAAGAAGAACGTTTTGGAATGATAGCCCAAATGCGGGATGCGGTCATTTCTGTTTCAAACAACATTTCAGAGGGAACATCAAGGTTCACTATGAAAGAACAAGCCCGTTTCACTGAAATTTCCTATTCCAGTCTTATGGAAGTACTCAATGAACTGATCACAAGTTTCGATCTGGAGTTTATTCAAGAATCAACATTAAATGATTGCCGGAAGGATATTGATTGTATTTCAAATAAACTTGGACAATTGCATCATTCGCAAGTAAGGAGAATAGTAAAGAAATAGATGGGTTGAAATGTTGAATCGTTGAGTTGTTGAATAAGAATTGCTTAACTTAGGGACATTGCTATTCCTTAAAATTTAATCAACATTTTTCAATAATTAAACACTTCAATAATTAAACACCTAAACATTTCAACGCTTCAACATAACAAATATCCTCCTTTAGCTAGTTGGGTCAAGTACCTTATCCATGCCAAACAATTTATCCGGAACCCTTTTCCCGTTTTGGATGGAGCAATAAATCGATTAGGTTCTACCTATACTTTTTTCATGGGTGGAATTTCAAAAGCTGTTCTGACTATTGACCCAATCGCAGTCAAACATGTGTTGCAAAAAAATCATCGCGTTTATGAAAAGTCAGCGATCGTCACTGACTTGCTCGCAAAATATACCGGTCATGGTTTATTGACTTCAACCGGTGATATGTGGTTGCGACAACGACGATTAATTCAACCAGGCTTTCATCGAAAACGACTTGAGCCTTTGCAACAGCTGATGCAAACGGAAATCGATAGCTGTTTGGAGCGATGGAATGATATTGCTGAACGACATCAACAAATTGATGCGTATGCAGAAATGAATCACCTTACTTTTCGAATTATAGGCAGGGCGCTATTTAGTACTTCCCTGGAAGAACATGGATTGACTGCATTGAGCGAATTGATCAGCACCATCCAGGGGCACATCGTCAAAGAAGTCAGGCAGCCCTGGATAAGATGGTGGTATAAAATCAGCGGACGAATAGAGCGGCACATTCAATTGGCAGGAACGGCAAGAGATATCATTCGCAATGTCATTCAGGAACGAATGAAAATGAATAGCATGCCAGATGATTTGTTGACCATGTTGCTCGAAGCGAGATACGAGGATACAGGGCTAGCTATGGAGGAAGAGCAATTGATAGATGAATGTTTGATCCTCTTTGTGGCCGGTCATGAAACATCGGCTAATGCATTGTCATGGGCATTGTACTTGCTCGGAAGGAACACAGAATATTTGAAAAGAATACAACAGGCCAGTGAAGAACAGCAACCCATATTAATTCGCCAGGTGATTTTGGAGACGCTGCGTTTATATCCTCCGGCTTGGGTAGTGGATAGAATTTCATTACAGGAGGACCAGGTTTTGGAATACACGTTGCCGAAAGGAACAGTATGGATTATCTATATCCGCGGCATGCATCGGAATCCTGCGTATTGGCAAAGACCGGATGATTTTGACCCTGACCGATGGGAAGGTGAAGATTTGCATCGTGAAGGCTATATGCCTTTTGGCAATGGTCCCCGCTTATGTATTGGTGAACATTTTGCAATGATGGAAATGCAGTTGATCCTGACCTCGATCATTCAAAATTGGAATTTCAAATTAGAAGTAATGGAAGTTGCAGAGAAACCGCTGGTTACATTACGTCCTGCCTCCGAAGTATTGATTTCTATCCGTAAAAGAGAATATATCAATGAAGTCACATTATAAAATAGGGCTTTGTTGAAATAGATATTGCTTATAACTTATTACTCTATGCCAGTCATTCGAATGGATATAAGTTATTGTTTATAACTAAGAGTGCAATCCCAAATCAGCACTCTATTCCAAGGTTTCCAATTGGTTATAAGTTATTGTTTATAACTGAAGGCACACTGTCAAGCATTCGAAATAGATAAGTTATTGTTTATAACTATAGGTTGATGTTGACAACTAATCTCTCCTTTAGCCCCAGTCTTAATTTTCCTCAGCCTTTACCTTTATTTCCCCTTTCTTCGAATACCTCCCTTTTAATTTCCAGTTTATTCTATTTTTAACGATTCATGTTCTAAAAATCACCCATTTCTAATGAGCGAACCACACAAGCCCTATATCCCAGCTGAAACCATCCTTCCGGAAACCACCGTCAAGGCCTTTATCCTTGGAGCAATTTTATCTGTGATCCTGGCAGCAGCCAATGCCTATCTCGGCTTATTTGCAGGGATGACCGTTTCCGCATGCATTCCCGCAGCCGTGATCTCTATGGTGGTTCTCAAGCTTTTTAAGAACAACAACATCCTCGAAAATAACATCGTACAGACCGCAGCCTCAGCAGGTGAGGCTCTTGCAGCAGGGGCTATTTTTACTTTTCCCGCACTGATCATCATGGGGCATTGGCAGCAATTCAATTATCTCGAAATGATGCTCATTGCATTATGCGGAGGTATACTCGGTGTATTGTTTACCATTCCATTGCGGAATGCACTCATCGTTCAACAACAATTAAAATTTCCTGAAGGCATTGCAACAGCTGAAGTATTGAAGAGCGGTGAAGAAGCAGGCAAGTCAATTAAATATCTCATCACTGGTGCCGCATTGGGTGCCATTTTGAAATTTACAGAAGGTGGATTACAATTGTGGGGCGCCATCGCCGAGACAGCAGGAAAACTTGGTAATAAACTGTATGGATATGTAGGTGTCAATCTTTCACCAGCCTTGATGGGTGTAGGTTATATCGTTGGGCCCTGGATATCATTTCTTGTTTTCCTTGGAGGTATCATTAGCTGGTGGGTAGCTATTCCTCTTTATCTCGCTGTAAACGGTATTCCAACAGAAGGAAGTCTCGTGGAAGTAGGAGGTGCAGTGTGGGGTTCTCAAATCCGCTATCTGGGTGTTGGTGCAATGGTAGTCGGTGGACTATGGGCCCTGATCAGTTTAGCAAAGCCCATTACAACAGCCATAAAAAAAGGATTCGAAGCACTTCGCCATACAGGTGAGAATGTAAAACAAATCAGGACGGAAAGAGATATGCCGATGGGGCAAGTGATCATTGCGATCGGTGCCATGGTCGTTCCGATTTTTATTATTTATCTAAGAGAAATTCACAACGTACCGATTACCCTGTTCATGTCAGTCTTGATGATACTTGCAGGATTTCTTTTTTCTGCAGTGGCAGGATATATGGCAGGATTAGTAGGAAGTTCTAATAATCCTATTTCTGGTGTAACGATTGCCACCATTCTGACTTCTTCTTTGATCCTTTTAGCATTAATGGGTAAGAGTTCAACAAATGGTCCTGTTGCTGCTATTATGATTGGTGCTGTCGTTTGCTGCGCTGCTGCTATTGCTGGAGATAATCTTCAGGATTTGAAAACAGGATACATTGTTGGTGCAACTCCACGATCACAACAGATCATGCTCATGGTCGGTGTTATCGCTGCTGCTATAGCATTGCCAGCAATTCTAAATCTGTTGAACACTGCTTATGGTATTGGTCCGGAAAGTGGAAGAGAACATCCATTGCAGGCTCCGCAAGCAAACCTTATGGCCAGCGTAGCAAAAGGAGTTTTCCAGGGTGGTCTTCCATGGAAGATGGTCTATATCGGAATGGGCATAGGAACAGCAATCATTATCATGGATAAAATCCAGGAAGCTCGCAAGAGTGAATTTCGATTTCCTGTTTTAGCTGTTGCTGTCGGAATTTATTTGCCATTCGATCTCGATAGCGCAGTGATGGTAGGAGGCTTAGTGGCCTTATTTGCATCCTGGTATGTAAAACGTAACCAGGCAAAAGCAAAACCTGATCATGCAGCAGCATTAGGAAGAAGCGAGCGCGCAGGTTTACTCTTTGCATCAGGGTTAATTACAGGGGAAGCGTTAGTAGGTATTCTGCTGGCATTGCCGATTGTGATCTGGAACCGAAACGTATTTGATATTCATCATCAATTGCCCGCTATCATAGGCTTTGCTGCCTTGGTTGGTGTTTGTTATTGGCTATATCGTTCAACAGCGAAGAGTTACTCGGAATAGGGGATCAATTTTTTTGCCATGTTCACTTTTGCTACACCGGACTTGCAGTTCCTATTGTCGAGAGAGTGGATTGTGACCAATGGTATTGGAGGATATGCATCTTCTTCCATTAGCGGCGCTAATACAAGACGATATCATGGATTGCTGGTAGCTTCTTTTCATCCGCCTACCGACAGAAGAGTTTTGGTTTCTAAAGTTGAAGAGCAAATTGAAAGTGATGGACAAGTCTTTTCTTTAAGTTCAAATGTTTATCCTGGTGTCATTCATCCGCAGGGATATCAATGGCTCACTTCATTTGAACGCGATCCTTTTCCAAAAACTTATTTTCAAAAAGAAAATATCGGCATAGCGAAAACTGTATTCATGCGACATGGATCCAATACCACGGTCGTTGAATATGAAAATACGGGTCTACAAAAATTTCAGCTTCAGTTAAATCCATTATTGGTTCACCGGGATTATCATCATCTCTTCCATGAATCCCCGATATGGAAATTTTTAGCGACCGAACAAGGAAAAACTATTGAGGTTGTTGCACAGCATCATCTGCCATCATTGTGGATTCATTATTCCAAAGGAAAATTTCAGAGCCAACCAGATTGGTACAGAAATTTTCAATATGAACGGGAAAAAGAAAGAGGACTTGATTATGCGGAGGATGCTAAATCGATTGGTCTCCTTACATGCAATCTCCTGCCTGGTGATAAAATGTATTTGGTTTTGTCGACTGAACAAAACGACATGACCGGCAATCCTGCCACCTGGAAAAAACAAGAGGAAAAAAGAAAAGAGAACATATTGATCGACAGCACTAATTCATTTGTGCGTGATCTTTACAAAAGCGGAAATCAATTTTTGGTTCAGCGCCAATCTTCCGGTGGAAGCACCATTATAGCAGGTTACCATTGGTTCACCGACTGGGGCAGAGATACCATGATTGCCATGCGTGGACTGGTGATTGCCGGTGGAAGTAAGCGGATTTCAGAATCTATTTTTGAAACCTTCCTGTCTAATATTGATAATGGTATGATCCCTAATCGATTTCCTGATCAGGGCGAACAACCGGAATACAATACCATTGATGGAACACTTTGGCTCTTCGTTGCACTCTATGAATATTTTCAAAAATTTCAGGACCTCGGTTTTATCAAAAGGATATTTCCAAAACTGAGTGAAATCCTCACCTTTCATTTTGAGGGAACCCGTTTTAATATTCATGTCAATGATGATGATTTGTTGTACGGAGGAGAAGCCGGCACGCAACTCACCTGGATGGACGCAAAAGTAGATGGTCATGTAGTGACGCCGAGAATTGGTTGTCCAGTCGAAATCAATGCACTTTGGTACAATGCATTGGCCATCTATACTGAATTGGGAACATTGTTGGATCACGATGTTTCTGCGATCAATAAAAGGAAAAAGGAAACTGGAAAGGCGTTCAGAGAAAATTTCATTCACAAAAAAGGATATCTCTATGATGTCATCGATCCTGATGGTGAAAAAGATGATGCTATCCGGCCGAATCAGATTTATGCCATCAGTCTTCCTTTTTCTCCATTGACAAGGAAAGAATCAAAAAAAGTATTGGAAGTGGTGGAGAAACATTTATACACCCCATATGGACTTCGAAGTTTATCGCAAAAGGATCCGGATTTCAAAGCGATTTATTCAGGAGATCCGTGGACCCGGGATCACGCTTATCACCAGGGTACAGTCTGGAGCCACCTTTGGGGAGAGTATGCCATAGCCTATCTCCAGGTGCATCAGTATTCAGCTGCTGCTAAACATTTTATCCGGATTCAGTCCGGAACCCTGGAAGAGCATTTTTACCACCGGGATGGAATCAACTGCATTTCGGAGATTTTTGATGGCGGAAGACCCAATGAAGGCAAGGGTTGTATTCAACAAGCCTGGTCGGTCGGCATGACCCTCCTGGCCCTCCTAAAGGCTGAATAATAAATCATTACGGTTTATTTCGATATGTTTTTTTAACTTTATCGACAATTCCACGGCTCCCAAATTATGAACAATATGAAACCTGCTTTACGGGTTATCACCCTTCTATTGTTATGCCACGTCCTTCATGGCCAATCCGTCACGCCTGCCACTATCCCGTCACCCGTAATGGATCAGTTTACCCTCCTTTATCCGGATGCTGAAAACATCAAGTGGAAAACACAACAAAGCAGATACCTCGCGCAGTTCAAGAACAATAAAATGATCACAATGGCCCTGATCAGTGAAGATGGAAAGTTATTACAAACCGAAACTGAAATTAAAGTCATCGCTTTGCCTCCACAAGCAACAGAATACCTCGAGGATAATTCAGGTGTAAAAAAAATCGAATCCGCCAGCATACTGGAAAATGAAGATGGCGTGATCACATTTAAAGCAATAGCGGATAGGTCCGAATATTGGTTTGATGGTGACGGTCAATTATTCAATCCAGGAACCACGATGAACAATTCTGGGTCAAATTAAAGAGAGCCTGCTCATTTATGAGAGTGTTACTTCCTTTTTTTCTTGTTGGCTTGTGCATATTACAAAGCTGTTCCAAAGCCAACACATCTTCAACTACTGTAACCACCGAATCAACTAAATCTGCCGATACCACCCAGGTTCCCGGACCGGTTTTGAATAGATTCATTTTGCTATTCCCTACGGTCACCAAAGTGGAATGGGGCATGGAGGACAATGATTACGAAGCCACTTTTCATGAAGCCCAGGGTGAAAAATCAGTGCTCTTTACACCGGAAGGAGAGGTGATCTCTTCTGAAACAGAAGTCAATTCGAATTCACTTCCGGAAGCTATGACCGCCTATATAGCGGAACATTTGAAGGGTAAGAAAATTGAGAAGGCCGAAATGATCGTCACGGCTACCGGTAGTATCACGTATGAAATTGAGATTGGCGATCAGGATTATATCTTCGATGGTGCAGGAAAATTCTTAAAAATAGAAGAAGAAGAAGCCGACGAAAAGGACTAATTGAATCTTGTCTCCATTCTTTAAGAAGGCTTTCGCTAATTTGAATCCTCATTGAATACAATCCTGACCAGGCTTAACCTTCCATTTCGTTCACTGGGAACAATGCATTCATTGTATGCTAGCTGCATTCCGTCTTTGAATCGCAATTTTAATCGCTGGTAGTCCGTATTGAATACTGTCTTACGTTCTACATGCCCGGTCCCGGTAACTTCATAACCACCGACTGTGTTTTCCTGTTTGATTTCATCATTAAAAAGAAATCGAAGACGCGTGGGCGTTTTGAAAAGGAAGAAGGAAGAATAAATAGCATCATCATCTTGCGAATATTGTCGCTTGCGCAAAACATCTTTCCAATGTTCTGTTCCATCCGGATGAACAGCAAAAAGAATAAGGTCCTCATAGTAATAATCCACCCAGCCACCATGGCCATAAGCACTGGTATTGCCCTGCATTGGAAGGCTTGAACGACGGGAGAATTCCCTGTTCAATTCAGCAATGATAACAGCACCGCCATCCTGTTGCAATGCAACTTTCCTGACATTGAAATCGCTGAGACCTTTAGTGGTTGAAACTTCCTTTCCATTGACATCAGCCAGGAGTGATTCATCAAAGGGCAAAAGATTCATGGTAAAGTTATCCGGCTGATAGGTGATGAAATAAAATCCAAGTGCGCGTGATGTGTTGTGATCACTGTACAATCCAGTGATCACAAGATGATGATGGATATTGTCATACACCGGAAAATAATCATATACCTGGTTTTCTCCCAGTGACGCATCCTGGTGAATGACCTCTTCTGATCCCCTGGCTGAGCAAAAGATTTCGAGAGATTCTTTCTTTTGTGTAGACCTGTCAGTTTTCATGGTGAGATAAAAATCTCCATCATTGCTGACTATCATATTGGAATAGTCCCTCACCAGGTTGGTCCCGGACATTTTGATTCCCTGCGTCCTGGTCACGGCATGGTTGATCAGATCGTAACCGATGATTTGCAATGTACCGTCCTCTTCATAAGACAACACGATCTTGGTTTCATCCTCTGATTCCTTCATCTGAAACATCGGTGTCAGGTAGACACTTTCTAATTTTCCAATTTGCATCGTGTCCATGAGAGAGACATCATGTGCATACGACCGGTCATAGAGAAAGTAATCACCCTTAATATGAATTCCATAAATCAAATGAAAGCGATCTTTCTCGGCGACAATTCCGATAATATCGGATCGGTGATCGCCGAGGTCTAATTCCCGTTCCCATTTCACATGCAATTCTTCATCAAAAGCCTGGATGAAATATTCGTGTCCTTTGTCGCGAAACAACAACAGATCCCCATCCACCCAACCAATCAGGAAATAAGCGTATTCGCTTCGCATGGGAAGTTCCTCCGAAATAGTGATTTCCTGCCCATGCAAGCAAGTGCTCGCCAGGAGACCCAGGAAAAAAAATATACCGCCCGTCAATCGGGGAAAATATCGCATACCCCTTAAACGATTTTTATTATCAGGAAGATACTGGAAAGGAACGCAATTTTTGCTAAAATCAGCTGGTTTAGCCATTCGGGTTATTTTTACCCTTCATATCAAAACATAACCTATGAATACTCGCATCATCGAGTGTGTACCCAATTTCAGTGAGGGCCGACGTCCTGAAGTGATAGAGGCTATTGCCCAAAGCATCCGGCAGGTCGAAGGTGTCAAATTACTGGATGTTGATCCTGGTAAAGCGACTAACCGAACAGTAATGACCATGGCAGGATCTCCTGAAAAAGTGATCGAAGCTGCTTTCCAGGCTATTCGCACCGCAGCGTCATTGATTGATATGCGGCATCATCATGGTGAGCATCCTAGGATGGGGGCTACCGATGTATGCCCGCTGATCCCGATCCATGGCATTACCATGGAAGAGACAGCAGCATTTGCCCATCAACTGGGAAAGCGAGTTGGTAATGAATTACACATCCCGGTGTATATGTATGAAGCAGCAGCGACGCGCCCAGAAAGAAAAAATCTGGCTACCATTCGTGCCGGAGAATATGAAGGGTATAGCAAAAAAATAAAGGAAGCTGATTGGAAACCAGATTACGGGCCTGACGTCTTCAATGAAGGTGCCGGTGCTTCAGTAATCGGCGCGAGAGATTTTCTCGTGGCTTATAATGTTAATCTCAATACACGATCTGAACGGAAAGCCAACAGTGTTGCTTTTGATATTCGTGAAAAAGGTCGCGTAAAAAGAAAAGGAGATCCAATCAATGGTGAAATCATCCGGGATGAACAAGGCGAACCGGTGCGTGAAGAAGGAATGTGTAAAGGAGTTAAAGCCATAGGCTGGTATATCGAAGAATATCAAATGGCACAGGTATCCATGAATATCACGGATACAAAACTGACTGCGCTCCACACCGCTTTTGATGCGTGTGTTAAAAGTGCTGCAGCAAGAGGATTGCGTGTTACAGGTTCTGAATTAGTGGGTCTTGTTCCATTGAATGTCATGCTGGATGCAGGGCGGCACTATCTGAAAATGCAAGGTCTGTCGGAAGGAGCAAGTGAAGCGGAATTGATTCATACTGCGGTTAGAAGCATGGGCCTTGATGACATAGCACCATTCGATCCGAAGAAAAAGATTATTGAATATTTACTCGTAGATGATCAAATGAAAAAATTACAGGAACTGACCCTAATTGGTTTTTCGGAAATGCTGGCTTCGGATTCACCTGCACCGGGTGGAGGATCAGCAGCAGCGTATGTTGGTGCACTTGGAGCTTCTCTTGGCGCGATGGTTGGAAATCTTAGTGCAAACAAAAGAGGATGGGAAGATCAGCAGGTTTTCTTTTCGGATTGGGCCGTTAAAGGACAAGCAGGCAGACAAAAATTATTAGCGTTGGTCGATGAAGACACGAATGCTTTCAATTCCCTGATGACTGCATTTCGCATGCCAAAGGAAACAGATGAAGATAAAAAGGCAAGATCATCGGCCATTGAACAAGCAACCCTTCGTGCAATTGAATCACCCTTAAATACTGTTCGTACTGCGAATGATCTGTTTGCCATGCTTTATGAAATGGCTGATAAAGGCAATCCTAATTCTGTATCCGATGCAGGTGTTGGAGCGGTTTGTGCAATGGCTGCCGTTGAAGGGGGTTGGATGAATGTGATGATCAACCTAAGCGGACTTAAGGATAAAGCATTAGCGGAAAAAATCAAATCGGAAGCGAATAGCCTTTTGGAAAATGCAAGGATGCAAAAAGAAAAGATCGTTCAATTAGTCATCAACAAGATGTAAAAGGATGAAAGACTAAAGGCCAAGGACCATGGTCCAATATATCTTAAATCATAATTCTTAAATCTTCACTTTCCATTATGGCTGTCATCCGTCCTCTAAATAACATTTATCCTGCCTTCGGCCTCGACTGCTTCCTGGCTGACACGGCAGTCATTGTCGGTGATGTTGTGATGGGTGATCAATGTTCGGTCTGGTGGAATGCTGTAATCCGGGGCGATGTCAATGCGATCCGCATCGGCCATCGTGTCAATATACAAGATGGTGCTGTGTTACATTGCACTTTCGAAAAATCACAAACCATCATCGGCAATGACGTCTCTATTGGCCACAATGCAATTGTGCATGGATGTACTATTGAAGACGAAGTCCTCATCGGTATGGGTGCCATCATCATGGATCTTGCCATTGTTCAAAAACATGTCATCGTTGCTGCAGGAGCGGTGGTATTGGAAAATTCAATCCTCGAATCCGGATGGATCTATGCCGGCACACCAGCCAAAAAACTCAAAGAACTCGACGCAGAGAATCTCCAGTTTTTTATCACCCGCACAGCAGAGAATTATATCAAGTATTCGAATTGGTTTAAATGAGAGAAATGCTATCTTCTCATACTTCTCCATACCTCTCATTCTTCTCACCCTCTCACAAACGGGAATGTATAAACCACCGGGTCTACTTCTTCATGAATAACCGATGGATGGTTCAGTATAGATTCAACGCTCACTTCATCTATAACATCTTTTCCAAGATCATCCCGGAGGAAAATGAAATTAAACCCAAGATCATTGGATCCCACTAATCGATACCCTTTTTTCTTTCCAAGATTAACCATTGCTACAGGAGAGGCTCCATGATATTGCGGATGTTTACCGGGGAAACTATAGGCTGGATCATAAGGAACAACCAAATCCTGAAGTCCATAATTGATAAAGGTTTCAATGATCACCATCCGGGGACTGACAACAGTGATGGCATCCCAGATCCAGTAATCGTTGCCATCAATATCAAGCGACATGACATCCACTTCGCCTTTTATTCCACTGGCTGTGATCAATTCATTAATATTTTCCCGGGTGACTTTTGCGCAACGAAATATTGGTTTGTGACCAAAAGGAATTGGATATCGCTGATAGAAATATTTTCCTCTGTCTACACTTCTTGTATTCCCATCGATAAATAATCCATGGAATCCGAAATTCAAAGCCAGGTTAGCACAATTGCTGTTCAATCCATCATCCGAACCGATTTCAATAAAGGAGTACGATTTTATTCCAATACACGCCAGGATAAAGAGAATTTTACCATCCTCTTCAAATTGAGAAAAAACCCTGAATCCGGAATTGGCCAGATTGATTTTATCCTTTTCCGGAAAGTTCAAATGATAAAAATGGAATAGCTGTCGTAAGGCAATTTGTATTTCAGGTGAGTACTTATGCCTCATCCACAAGACCTGAAAATATTTTTTTATAATATGCTTTATGAAATTCATATTCTCTTACATGCTTACTCCCTTACTCCCTTACTCCCTTACTCCCTTACTCCCTTACGCTCTCACGCTCTCACACACTCACCTTCTCACGCTCTCACCTTCTCACCTTCTCACGCTCTCACCTTCTCACGCTCTCACGTTCTCACCCTCTCACGTTCTCACCCTCTCACTCTCTCACTCTCTCACAACTTTGGGTACCACTTTTTGTAATCTCGCTGTGCAGCCTCGATAACAGCATACGCATCTTCCCTTCCATAGATGTGTGGAATCTCAATAGGCTGAGCACCCTCCGGCGCTCTTTTGTAGGTTAAAAAATAATGTTTTAACCTCGTCACAATACCCTCGGGCAATTGATTCAAATCAGTATAGTGTGAATACAATGAATCCTGTTTCAACACTGCAATGATTTTATCATCAGCCTGGTTTTGATCGATCATCAACAAACCACCTATAGGTATCGCCTGCACCAGGATATCGCCATGTTCAATGCGATGTTCCGTTAAAACAAGAATATCTAGCGGATCACCATCGCCATCCATTACAGTACGTTTTGTTTTATACATACAAAGTGAAGCGATCTCTTCTTTGCAATACGTTTGCGGAATGAAACCATACAAGGCCGGGACTACATTCGAGTATAATTGCGGGCGATCCACTTTCAGAATACCACTGGGTTTATCGATTTCATATTTGACCGTATCGGATGGAGTGATTTCAATATAGGCTGTGACAATATCTGGTGCATGAGTACCGATTTCCACACCGTGCCATGGATGAAATCTATAGGGATTGGACATAATTAATTCTTGATAATAGTAAATGTAATAAACTTGTCCATGCCAGATTGATGCAGTTGTTCAGCGATCTTAAACAATATCTTATTCTGATCGTTTTAAAGAAATTAGACACCCGTTTTAAGTTGTTGTTTATTTTTTAAAAACCACACCATGATAAAACTAAAATCAATGGCCTTGCTGATCACTTGCTTATTGGCAGGTTATTTCGGCAAAGCACAAAGCCAGGTAGGCATCAGGGCAGGAATCCTGATCTCGAAGCAAGAATTTGATAATGGAAACCTCACCGAGGATGTGAAATCAAAATACGGTGCTGATGTGGCTTTAATTGCCGAATTCGCCATCGGTCCTGTATTTGCAATTTCGCCCGAGTTCCATTGGATGCAAAAGGGAGCTAAAATTGAAGATATCAACGGAGCTTTTCCGGAATCGACCAGGACGTTTGATTACTTCGAGCTTCCTATTTTAGCGAAATTTAAATTCGGAGAAGGCGCAGGATTTTTCCTTTTTGCTGGTCCAAGTATCGGATACTTATTCAATGCCACTGATAAAGATGGCGATGGCAATACGAATGACATCAACCTCGATGATTATAAACGGGCGGAATTAGGAGCCCATATTGGCGGTGGTATCAAATTGGGCCCGGTCAATGTGGACGTTCGCTACATTCTCGGTTTTTCCAACATCGCCGATTATCAAAGTGACCAGGACTTACAGATAAAAAACAAGGGTTATGGGGCAGGTGTGAGCATCATGTTCTAGCCCTTTTCACCTGTTTTAGATTCGAGTCTTATTCACACCCCCTCAAGGGCTAACCCATCGGTTTTCTATACCTTTGCCGAATTCATGGATTCAGCGAAGGAACGCATCGATTTCAACAAATTGCCACAGCACGTAGCGGTCATCATGGATGGCAATGGACGCTGGGCAAAAGAACATGGCAAACCTCGCATTTTCGGGCATCGGAACGGGGTCAGATCTGTTCGCGCAGTAAGTGAGGCTGCAGCAGAAATCGGCATCCCCTATTTGACTTTATATGCCTTTTCTACAGAAAACTGGAACCGTCCGCGTCCTGAAGTCAATGCCTTGATGGATATCCTGGTCATCACGATCCAGGAGGAGCTGGAAACCATGAATAAAAATAATATCCGCCTTGCCGCCATTGGGGATCTGGACCGGTTACCGGGAGCCACCAAAAAGGCATTGCTCCAGGGAATCGAAAACACAAAAAATAATACCCGGATGACCCTGACGCTTGCCCTCAATTACTCGTCTAGATGGGAGATCACTGAGGCTATGAAGAAAGTAGCCAACCTGGTCCTAAAAGGCCAGATTAAACCAGAAGATATCGATTATACAGTCGTGAGTTCATTGCTGGCTACACAGGGCGTACCAGATCCGGAGCTTCTGATCCGCACCAGTGGTGAACATCGTATCAGTAATTTTCTATTATGGCAAATCGCCTATACAGAATTGTATTTTTCAGATGTGTATTGGCCTGATTTTGATAAGGAAGAATTTTATACCGCCATCCTCTCCTACCAACAACGGGAGCGCCGGTTTGGCAAAATCAGTGAGCAACTCGCCAGCTAAACCCCGGCCAAACAACAGATCACCCGTGCAATACGTTTTTGTCGCAGCTAACCCGGCCACCCGAATGAATAAAATACTTCACCCTCTTTTATATACAGTCCTTTTATGTTGCCTCTTCGGGGGTCCGTTTGTCTCCAATGCCCAAACTACTGCATTGAAATATGAGAAAGTAGAAGAACTCGAAATCGGCGGAGTGGAGGTTACCGGGGTTTTCTTTAGCGATCCCAATGCAATCAAATCAGTATCCGGTCTGCAGGTAGGACAAAAAATAAAAGTCCCGGGGAATGCCATCACCAAAGCCATGCGCAATCTCTGGAAGCTTAAGCTTTTTGATAATGTGGTGATTACGGAAGACAAACGAGTAAGCGATATCATTTTCCTCTCCATACATCTCACAGAAAAATCACGCCTGGTAGGTTGGTCCTACAGAGGTGTACCGCAAAGCATACACGATGATCTCAATGATATCGTCGAACCTTTCCTCATCAAAGGTCAGGTGGCCAGCCAGGCCATGGAGACCAATGCCAGGAACGCTATTCAAAAATTCTATGTCAAGAGAGGGTATTACGATGCTGAAGTAAAAGTGACTGAAGAAGAAGCAGGAGAAAAAACAAATGCAGTCAACCTGATCTTTGATATTGATACCAAAGACAGAATCAAGATTGACAACATCTACTTCGTCGGCAATCATGAAGTCAATACGGACCGCCTGAAAAAAATGCTGAAGGACACCAAGATGAAATCCAGCTTGCTGAAGAAATCAAAATTGGTAGAGGGCGATTATGAAACCGGCAAACAGGCTGTGATTAAATTTTATCGCACGCTTGGATTCCGTGATGCCAGGATCACCGGTGATTCGATCTGGAGAAATGAAGAAGGATTGTTGGAATTGAAAGTATTCATTGATGAAGGAGACAAGTATTATTTCGGCATTATAAACTGGAAAGGAAATACACTGCACTCCAGTGATGAACTCAACAGGATCCTGGGCATTCGCAAAGGAGAAATCTATAACGAAGAGCTCCTGGATAAACGATTACGCTTCAGTCTCGATGGTCGTGATGTAAGTTCGATTTATATGGATGACGGGTATTTGTTTTTCAGTGTAGAACCTACCGAAATTGCTGTCCATAATGATACCATCGATCTCGAGATGCGAATGTTTGAAGGACCCCAGGCAACGATTGATGAAGTCGTTATTAAAGGAAATACCCGAACACATGAACATGTGATACGTCGCGAACTTCGCACACAACCCGGACAAAAATTCAGTCGCTCCGATATCATCCGTTCACAAAGACAAATCATTGCACTTGGCTATTTTAATCCTGAAAACCTGGGCATCGCTACACCAGTGGATCAGACGAATGGAACAGTGGATATTATTTACACGGTCGAAGAAAAACCATCGGATCAGTTGGAGTTGAGTGCAGGATGGGGTGGTACCGGAAAGAGCAAGATCATTGGGACACTTGGCGTGACCTTTAATAATTTTTCGCTTCGCAATATTTTTAACAGGGAATCCTGGAGTCCTTTACCGCAAGGTGATGGACAACGATTATCAGTCCGTGCTCAGACTAATGGTGATTATTATCAATCGTATAATTTTTCGTTTACGGAACCATGGCTCGGAGGCAAAAAACCAAATTCATTAACTGTCGGTGCTGTATTGACCAAGATCAACAACGATATCTATAACGCTGGCATTCCGAGCAGGTTGAAAATCGGAAGAATTTATACAGGCCTTGGATCACGACTTAAGTGGCCGGATGATAATTTCGTTTCTAACACAACGCTCACGCTCGAGAACCTCACCCTCGTCAATTATATTTCCGGTGATTTTTACGATCAGAATGGACAACAAATTACAAATGGTATATACCATAATTTTTCAATACAAGAAACTTTTGCGAGATCCACTATTAGCGAACCTAATTTTCCAAGATCCGGTTCTGAGTTCAGTTTAACGGTTCAGCTTACTCCTCCTTATACAGCCCTTGGCCGCAAATACAATATCGATGATCCACAATCAACTTACCAATATGTTGAATATCACAAGTGGAGATTTGATGCAACCTGGTATACACCTGTTTCAGGGAAGTTGGTTTTAAAAATAGGATCGAAAATGGGATTCCTAGGATATTATAATAAGAATATTGGTGCAGCACCATTCGAACGGTATGCAGTTGGTGGTGATGGATTGAGTAATCAACAATTTGGTCTCACCGGTAAGGATATCATCTCCATGCGCGGATATGAACCGGTTGATTTACCAGCCAATGCTTTAGGTGGAGCTACGATCTTTAATAAATTCACAGTTGAACTTCGTTATCCTTTATCCCTCAATCCAAGCTCAACTATTTTTGCTTTACTGTTTGCTGAAGGAGGCAATGCGTGGAAATCATTTGATAACTATAATCCATTTGATCTCAAGCGTAGTGCCGGAGTTGGAGTGCGCGCTTTCCTGCCGATGTTTGGTTTGCTGGGATTTGATTTTGGATACGGTTGGGACAATCAAACATTGCTCGATGCTCGGGCCAAGTGGGCTAAATTCGGCAATTTCAATATCGTCCTCGGCTTCGAACCCGATTGATCTTTTCACCTGTGTATAATTCTGCTCGTTTACTTTTTTTCTTGCTGGTGCTGTCGTCTTGTTCTGCAGTACCACGAGGACATTTTGTAACCACGCATACTTTAGATCCGGATTACAAACTGGCCGCTAATTGGGCCGCTCTCCCAACAACAAAAGATAGTGCTGATGCTGTACCGATGGCTACGTGGAAAGATCAACAAGCCACATCACCCGTCGATGTTTTTTTTGTACATCCTACAACGTATGTAGGCCATGCCGGTCAACATGATTGGAATGCACCACTGGATGATGAAAAATTAAACCTGCATACAGACGAAACCACAATCCGTTACCAGGCGAGTTTGTTCAATGGAGCAGGACGGATTTATGCACCCCGATACCGGCAAGCTCATCTTCATTGTTTTTATGAGCATAAAAAAAATAAGGATGCTGATGAAGCCCTGGACCTCGCTTACGAAGATGTGAAAAGTGCTTTCCATTATTATATGGAGCATTACAATCAAGGCCGGCCTTTCATTATTGCAGCGCATAGCCAAGGCACACTTCATGCAGCGCACCTGATCAAAGAGGAGATCGAAAATAAACCGGCGCAACAACAACTCATTGCTGCTTATCTGCCGGGAATGCCGGTAAGGGCCGATTATTTTAAATCTATACAACCTTGTCACACCCCTGATGAAACCGGTTGCTTTTGTACCTGGAGGACATTCAGAAAAGGCTATGTCCCTAAAAAATATCACCAGGAAGGACAGGATATTGTCGTGACCAACCCGGTGACCTGGAACGATTCAAAACCAGTTTCTGAAAAACAAGAGCAATTAGGTGGTGTATTGCGTGATTTTCATAAAGTGTGGCCGGGACTTGTGGAAACTCAAATTCATGATGATCTGTTATGGATCAACAAACCTAAGTTTCCAGGTAGCTTTTTCTTCATGACGAAAAATTACCATATTGCAGATTACAATTTCTTCTACGCTGATGTACGTCAGAATGCAGAGACGAGAGTGAATGCTTATTTAAAAAAGAATTGAGCATGATGGAGGTTCATCTTCCAAGATCAAAGTGGAAAATTTACCTCGCCCTGGCGGGGATAGTGATCCTTGTGATTTCATTAGTGTACACCGGGTATCTCGCGAAACGATTACGGGACGGAGAGCGCAATAAAGCCATCCTTCTTTTTAGTGCATTCAAAGCCATCCAGGATAGCGACCTGGAGGCAGATATTACTTTGCCCACGAATATCATTGTATCCAACAACGACATTCCGATCATGGTGGTGAGCGAATCAGGTGAAGTGCTTTACGGTAAGAATTTCAGTGATGAAGAGGATACTAACAAAGTTTTTTTAAAAGCCAAGTTGATCCAACTAAAAAAGAAAGGGCCCGAGCCAACTGTCATTAATGACAATTCTTCAAGGCAATACTTATACTACCAGAATTCAAAATTGCATGAACTACTGGCGTATTTTCCATACATACAGTTATTGTTACTCGGAGCATTTATCGCCATTGGCTATGTCAGTGTCAACAATGCAAGACGTGCTGAACAAAATCGTGTTTGGGTAGGAATGGCGAAAGAAACAGCTCATCAATTAGGTACGCCGATCAGCGCGATTATCGGATGGATCGAACATTTGCGGGATAATTATCCGGAAGGTTCGGAGGAAGTGGAAGCATTGCGAGTGACACAGATGGAGGTACTGCAGGAAATGCAGAATGACGTTGATCGGTTGGATCTCATTGCAGATCGATTTAGCAAGATTGGTTCCGCTCCTGCGTTGACGGATGTCAATGTGTATGAACAGATGAGGGAGATCACGACCTATATTCAGCGAAGGGCGCCGCGCAAAATTGTTTTTGACGAACCCGCGATCGATTCATCACCGATTCACATCGCGATCAATCCCCCGCTTTTTAATTGGGTGATTGAAAACATCATGCGCAATGCATTAGATGCAATCGAAGAAGGTGTTGGCACCATATCCTGGAAGATTTACGATGCAGAGCATTATGTGGAAATCGATATCTCCGACACGGGTAAAGGAATTCCTGCTTCTGATCTGAAAGCTGTCTTTGAGCCCGGCTTCACCACGAAAGCAAGAGGATGGGGACTTGGATTGAGTCTGGCTAAGCGGATCATTGAGAATTATCACAAAGGAAAAATATTTGTCAAGCATTCCAGGCTTGGAGAAGGCACTACTTTTTCAATACAGTTGCCAAAAGGGAAATCGTGATTTTTCTTTAACTTAATCTCTTCAAACACTTAAAACTCAACTACAATGGCTTTTTCTCAACTCACTTCGCTGACACAGGAACAATATTACGCACTCGCTGCAACTTTTAACAAGGTGCCAAGTGTTTCGCAAACGGGATCCCCCGATAACCGTGTTGCTGTTCAATTAAAAGGATGGGTTTCTGAAACCGTTATGGCTTTTCAGATTACCACCGCAACGGCTGCCACTAGTACACTTGCGATTGACCCCACCCTGGCCAATACGATGGATATTAACATCCTTGCCTCTGCCTCTTCTAGCCCTACGTTTACGTATTGGACAATGGATGTGGGAACAGATACCCGATCTTCGGACTGGTCAATCGACTTTTCAGTTGCAGCCAATAGTAGAGGAACAGGAACATGGAAATTTACAAAAGGGAAATCTGAGGATGATAAAAATTAATCGCTGGTTTTTTTTAGTAAAGATTTTAAAAGCGATGTCCATTGATATTTCATGGTTTCTTATTACCAATATTGATTAGAGCGACACTACTGAGGGTTTTCCTTTTTATGGTGTTAGTTTTCTTTTTGTTTTATAAGGTTGGAGCACAATCTGATGCCATCTATTCTAAGGCATGGATAGATAGTGTAATGAATGTTCTGGATACTGATCAGCATTTGGATGCGAAAACAAAATCCAACCTTGCTGATTCAGCATTTCGAGTATCTGTTAGAGAGAAGTCCATCTGTAATCAAATTGATTTTAGAATAAGACAAGCAACTTATCTGGACAACATGGGGCTTTCAGACTCCGCATTGGTCCAGCTTTATTGGGCTAATCGATTTTATGAAGGTAAATGCGACAGCTTAATTCTGTTGTCGCTTTTTCGAAATCTAACTAATGTATACATCTCCCTTGGTGAATTGGGAAGAGTAGATTCTGTCAGTACTATTGCTCTTAAACTTTGGAATCCTTCATGGAAACCAAAGGATAGTCGATTTGCCATTCTTAATAATCTTGGCATAGCCAGCGCCCAGGAAGGGGATTCAACAAAAGCAACGTTAACTCTGCACCAGGCTTATGATGAAGCAAAAAAGGATAAGAATCAAAAGTATATTCAAATAGGACTAAATAATCTGGGTACGCTTAAAGGTATATATGGAGATCTCGATAGTGCATATTATTTTTTGAATGAAGCGAAGATCCAGGCTAAAATATTTCAGGAGACGGATAACCTGATGTCTCTACTGATCAATCTTGCTAATTTGGAAAAGGAACGAGGAAGATTAAAATCAGCTTTCTCTTTGTTGGACTCGGCTTATGTACTTGCCGATACTTTAAATAGCCTTGAAAACATGGTCTTCATCCAACATGCGAGAGCTTCTATTTTTGCTGCATCTCATGATTTCAAAAATGCTTATGAGAGTTTGGTAACTTATGATTCTCTCCAGGGAAAATATCTAAATGAAGAACGCGTCAAAGCCGTCACCGAAATGATGGAAAAATATGAGTCAGAAAAAAAGGCCCGCCAGATTCAACAACTTAAAATAGAAAACCTCGATGCTGCACTCAAAAATGAACGCATCACCAAAACAAGAAATCACTTCATCTACATCGGTTCAGGAATCCTGCTCATCGCACTTGGACTTTGGTGGCGTTTAACATTTGTACATAAATCACGCGCTGCTATCAAAGCAGAAAAAGAAATTTCTGAAAGCCTGCTCTTAAATATCCTTCCCGCTTCAGTAGCAGAAGAATTGAAAATCAAAGGCAAAGCAGAAGCCAAACATTTTCCATTGGCCACCATCTTATTTTCCGACTTCAAAAGTTTTACCACCATATCGGAATCGCTGAGTGCAGAAGATCTCGTCAGCGAATTGAATGAGTGTTTTAAAGAATTTGATGACATCATGACCCGTCATGGTTTGGAAAAAATAAAAACCATCGGAGATGCCTACATGGCCGCCGCTGCTGTCCCCGCAACTAATGCCGCTACCGCACTCGAGGTAGTAATGGCCGGCATCGAAATGCAACATTTCATCCAGGCCAGGAAAGCAGAAAGAGACAAACTAAATCAGGTTGGATTTGAAATGCGGGTAGGTATACATTCAGGCCCGGTAGTGGCAGGTATCGTTGGCGTCAAGAAATTTCAATATGACGTCTGGGGTGACACGGTTAATATTGCCAACCGGATGGAGGCCAGCGCGGAAGTGGGACGTGTCAATATTTCAGAGGCCACTTATCAATTGATCAAAGATGATCCCCGCCTTAATTTTACCTCCAGGGGCCTGATCCAGGCCAAAGGAAAGGGCGAAATGGCCATGTATTTCGTTGATCTCGCTGCCTAAAAACGAGTGAAATAAATTTAGCCGGAAAGAATCCTTTGCGTCTTTACTTTGTTTAACTATGTAACTTCAAATCATCGGGCTCTCACCAGGCCGGATCCAAAAGGATATCATGAAAATCGCCATCGCCCAGTTGAATTTTCATATTGGAAATTTTGAGGGAAACCTCCAGAAAATGCTTAAAGCAACAGCTGAAGCCAAATCAAAATCGGCTGACCTCATTGTCTTTGGCGAACTTGCTACGTGTGGATATCCGCCTCGCGATTTCCTCGAATTCAAAGATTTCATTCGCCTTTCGGAAGAATCCGTTGATCAATTGAGAGAAGCCTCAGAAGGAATCGGCATTATCGTCGGTAGTCCCACCATCAATCCCGTTATCCCCGGAAAAGATTTGCACAACAGCGTATACTTCCTCTATAATGGAGAGACAATTCATCTGCAAAACAAAACACTACTACCAACCTACGATGTTTTCGATGAGTATCGATACTTCGAGCCGGCGACACAACATAAAACAGTGATGTTTAAAGGCAAGCGAATTGCCCTTACGATTTGTGAGGACCTGTGGAATCTTGGAAATGAGAATCCGCTTTATACAGTTGTCCCGATGGATATTATGATGAAGGATAAACCGGACCTGATGATCAATGTGTCGGCTTCACCATTTGATTATGATCACGCAGAGGAACGACTCGAAATATTACGTGCCAATGTGCAACAATACCAGATACCGCTATTTTATTCGAACATCTGCGGTGCGCAAACCGAGATCATTTTTGATGGTGGTAGCGTGGTATTTTCTCCCGATGGAAGTGTGTATGATGAAATGCCGTATTTCAAAGAAGAGATCCGCTATTATAAACTGGAAGATGTCGTCAAAGGCGGATATGAACGTGAACAGCCGAAAGATAAATTCACGCTCATCCATGATGCATTGATCTTAGGTCTTCAGGATTATTTTGGAAAGTTAGGTTTGAAGAAAGCAATACTCGGATTAAGTGGAGGAATAGATTCTGCCATTACAGCTGTCATGGCTACTCGCGCACTGGGAAAAGAAAATGTTCGTGCTGTGTTGATGCCGAGTGCTTATAGTTCGAAGCATAGTGTTGAAGATGCGAAAGTGCTTGCAGAAAATTTAGGCATACGATATGACATTATCCCGATTGCCAAACCCTATGATGCTTTTTTAGAAATACTGGGAGGCGTATTTGAAGGAAAGCCATTTGATGTTACCGAAGAAAACATCCAGGCCCGTTGCCGTGGTGTCATATTGATGGCAATTTCAAACAAACATGGCAACATCTTGCTCAACACTACTAACAAGAGTGAAATGGCCGTTGGTTATGGAACATTGTATGGTGATCTCGCCGGTGGACTTTCTGTGCTGGCCGATATTTATAAAACTGAAATTTACCAATTAGCGGAGTACATCAATAAAGATGGTGTCGTCATACCCGAAAGCACAATCAGCAAGCCACCTAGTGCAGAATTGCGACCGAACCAAAAAGACAGCGATAGTTTACCGGAATATTCAACACTGGATCCCATTCTCTACCTCTATATCGAAAAACGATTAGGACCTGATGAAATCATTAGCCTGGGTTTCGATGAAAAATTAGTGAGACGGATTTTGAAACTGGTCAATATCAGTGAATTCAAACGGCACCAAACAGCGCCGGTGTTACGCGTTTCACCAAAAGCATTTGGAGTGGGAAGGAGAGTGCCGATTGTAGCGAAGTATCTTAGTTAGAACTAAAAACTAAAAGTTAAAAACTAAAAGCCAATGTTTAAAAGCTACTAGTTGATAATTATTAACTTTTAGTTTTTACTTTTTAGCTTTTAACTTACTTCTTCAGCAAATCTCTGATCTGTATCAGTAACTCTTCCTGCGTAGGCCCTGCAGGCGCAGCAGCTGCCTCAGGTTTCTTCATTTTGTTGTAAGCTTTTACCACCAGGAAGAGAACAAAAGCGATGACGAGAAATTTGAGTACGGTGGAAATAAAATTTCCATACTTCACTCCATTCCAGGATAAGGCGGCGATGTCATCTACCCCTGCAGCTTTGAGAGCAGGAGATAATAATAAGGGAGTGATGATGTCTCCGACCAGGGAATTAATAATGGCTCCGAAAGCAGCTCCGAAAATAACAGCAATGGCGAAATCGATCACATTGCCCTTCATGATAAAGGCCTTGAATTCTTTAAACATGATTCGTATAGTTTAAGGATGAACGGATGAATGGATCAAGGGATGAACGGATAAAAGGACGAACGGTGTTTTACTATCAATAAAGATAAATCAAACCTATCACATCACGCATGCAATTCTTCCCGGATCTTATTCAATGCCGAACCCGATTTCAGCCATTCTACCTGTGCCTCATTATAGCCATGTAAAACATCAAAGATGTCTGAAGTACCGTCACTATGTCGTAGCCTGATCTTTAGATTGGAATCTGCATGGAAATTCTCAAATCCTAATACATCTACGTAATCATCCTGACGTACCAGGTCATAATCGGATGGATTAACAAAGGTCAGGCCCAGCAACCCTTGTTTCTTCAGGTTGGTCTGATGGATTCGTGCAAATGATTTTACGACAATCGCCTTTACTCCTAAAAACCTCGGTTCCATAGCAGCATGTTCGCGGGAAGATCCTTCGCCATAATTTTCTTCACCAAACACAACCGTAGAAATTCCTCTCTTTTGGTAAGCGCGGGCTGAATCAGGGACGTTCAAATAAATTTTTTCTTCGAGATTAAGCACTTTGTTAGCCTCACCATTAAAAGCATTGATGGCGCCGATGAAACAGTTGTTGGAAATATTGGCAAGATGCCCGCGATATTTCAACCATGGCCCTGCCATAGAGATGTGATCCGTTGTGCATTTGCCTTGTGCTTTCAATAGCACTCGCATGTTTTGCAACTGATCGTTGGTGATCACTTTAAATGGCTCGAGTAGCTGCAGGCGATCTGACGTCGGTGAAACAGCAATAGCCACTTTATTCGCTTCATTTGTTGGGGCCTGGAATCCTGCATCTTTCACATCAAATCCTTTTGGTGGAAGTTCTTCTCCCACCGGTGGATCAAAGCGAACAGCTACACCATCTTCATTGATCAAAGTATCGGTGAGTGGATTGAAAGTTAGATCACCCGCGAAGACAAGAGCGGTAACAATTTCAGGTGACGCAACAAATGCATGCGTGGATGCATTGCCATCATTCCGTTTTGCAAAATTCCGGTTGAAAGAAGTGATAATAGAATTGCGGCGCTTAGGATCATCAATATGACGTGCCCACTGTCCAATGCAAGGACCACATGCATTAGCGAGGACGAGGCCACCAACTTCTTCAAAGGCATTTAACAAACCATCCCGCTCAACGGTGTATCGTATTTGTTCAGAACCCGGTGTGACGGTGAATTCAGATTTGACTCTTAATTTTTTTGCTTTCGCTTGCACAGCAAGTGAAGCTGATCTTGAAAGATCTTCGTAAGATGAATTCGTGCAGGATCCAATTAATCCCACTTCCAATTTTGATGGATAATCATTTTTCTTCACCGCAGCAGCAAACTCACTGATCGGCCAGGCTAAGTCTGGTGTGTATGGACCATTGACATAAGGCTCGAGTGTATCTAAATCGATTTCAATCACCTGGTCAAAATATTTCTCCGGGTCTGCATAACATCCGGCATCGCCGGTTAGATCACCAGCAATTGAATCTGCGAGTTCAGCCAGATCTGCTCTGCCAGTGACTTTAAGAAAGCGAGACATTGATTCATCATATCCGAAAGTGGAAGTAGTCGCACCAATTTCTGCACCCATATTGCATATCGTTCCTTTTCCAGTGCAGGACAATGATCGGGCACCTTCACCAAAATATTCAATGATGGCACCTGTTCCTCCTTTGACGGTGAGGATTCCGGCGACTTTCAAAATCACATCCTTGGCTGAGGTCCAGCCACTTAATTTTCCTTTGAGGTGAATCCCGATGAGTTTCGGCATTTTCAGTTCCCAAGGCATGCCGACCATAACATCTACTGCATCTGCACCTCCTACGCCAATTGCCAACATGCCAAGACCACCTGCATTCGGAGTGTGGCTGTCGGTTCCAATCATCATGGCTCCGGGGAAAGCATAATTTTCTAAAACCGTCTGGTGAATGATACCCGCGCCCGGCTTCCAGAACCCGATTCCATATTTATTAGAGACTGAGGAAAGAAAGGAATAGACTTCAGAATTGATATCGAGGGCGGTTTTGAGGTCCGACGTGGCTCCGGTTTCAGCCTGGATCAAGTGATCGCAATGCACAGTGGTGGGAACGGCTGTTTTATCCATTCCGCAGGTCATGAATTGAAGCAAAGCCATTTGAGCCGTAGCATCCTGCATTGCAACCCGGTCAGGGGCAAAGAAGACATAGTCTTTACCGCGGGCATAGTCTTTCAGGGGAGATTCTTTATGAAGATGGCTGAAGAGTATTTTCTCGGAGAGGGTGAGGGGCCTGCCTAAGGTCTTTCTGGCCTGGGAAACTTTGCCCGGAAGAGCGGCATACACCGCTTTTATCATGTCAAAATCGAAAATCATAGTGAGGTTGCGTTTAGCTGCTTGTATAACCAGACGCCAAAAATAAGGTTCTTAAAAAGAACCACTATGATTTCAGCTCTCTAACCTTTCTATTAATCGACCGGAAATCCTCAAAAAGTCCATTTCTGTAATAATCCCGATCAATTCTCCATTTTGAAGAACCGGCAAACAACCAATCTTACATTTCCGCATGATGGACATCGCTTCGAGGATAGTGGTATTTGGCCCGACCGTCATAGGTTCGGTGATCATGATATCTTTCGCAGTGGCTTGCACCAGGTCTTCATTGTCAGGCTGATTTTTGAGTTTCAATAGATGTCGAAGGATGACCCTGAGTGTGACTAAGCCAACCAGTTTACCTTCTTTATCCTCTACAGGCGTATATCTGATTTTCCTCCAATCCATCATGTCCACGATGAGTTCAATGATGTCATCTTTCTGCACCGTAAACAAATCTGTACTCATAAACTCACTGACTTTCAAATGTGAAGGACGATATTCCTTGAGATCAGTGAGTTCTGGTATTTTCCACATGTGAACAGGCAGACCTTGTTTGGCATTGACTGACATAGCATTCGTTAACACTGTCAATGCTTCATCTTCAGTTGTTTCTTTTTTAAGTTTAGTGTAAGAGCGTAATGCCCATCTTGCACCATTCATATGTTCACGCGCACGAGCTTCAATGATGTCGAGGTATCGGCTGATGTCATCTGGATTTATCTTCCGCATGGCGAGTCCTGCCTTAGCGCGTGGTAGTAATTCTTCTAACACAAGTTCAACTGCTGGAATTTTCTGATCAAACATCCAGGTGAATTTCGAATCAATACCAAACTTGGCCGCCTTGCTGAAATTATCAGAGACATCTTCGAAACTCATTTTATTCCGGATATCACCGACATCCTCACTCATCTGAATCATACATCCAAGCCATAATGCTGCATTCGAGACTTCATCTAAGACAGTGGGACCTGAAGGCAACACCCTGTTTTCAATTCGCAAATGAGGTTTCCCGTTTTCACTGATACCATAACACGGACGATTCCAGCGATACACTGTGCTATTATGCACTTGCAATGAGCGAAGTTTAGGAACTCGCCCTTCTTTAATCACTTCCAATGCATCTTCCGTAACATCTCCACTTAATAACACTCTGAATCGCGCAATGTCTTCTCGATAAATATCAAGTATGGAATCATCACACCATGTTCTTCCGAAATTGACGCGTGGACTACGCTCACGCATGTGATCATGTGTTGTTCTTGTATCCAAGGCTTGCTGAAACATAGCGATGCGCGATTCATGCCAAAGTCTTCTTCCAAACACAATCGGAGAATTCGCAGCGAGAGCCATCACCGGTGCACTTAAAGCTTGCGCAAGATTGTACATCGGTGCAAACTGATCAGGGCTCACTTGAAGATGTACCTGGAAACTGGTATTGACAGCTTCTAATAAAGGTGAATCATGTTTGATCAACAATTCATCAATGCCGACCATGTTCAATTCATAGGTGCTGCCGACGAGTTGTTGATTGATCGCTTCCATCAAAGCAAAGTAGCGTTGCTTCGGTGTCAGGTTACTCATGTCGAGGTCATACTTGCGCAGGGTCGGAAGAATGCCGGTCAGTACAATAGTGGCTCCTAATTGATTGACAACGCCTTCGATTTTGGAGAGTTTGGAAGCCATTTCATCTTCCATATCCCGGAATGCAGATCCTGAAAATTCCCTGGGATCTAAGTTGATTTCCAGGTTAAACTTGGCAAGTTCAGTCTCTACCCATGGCCATTCGGTCATGTGCGTCAATGCCTCCATGTTGATACAAGCCGGTTTGAAAGTCTTTTGATCGACCAGCACCATTTCCTGTTCGGCTCCGATCCGGACCTTGTCGCATTCAAACCAATCATTGTTGATCATGTATTCCAATGCCTTGACATCGTCCAATAGGGACTTGACAAAGCTCTGCATCTGGTCTTGTGTCTTGACTATCGAAACCCGCTGTTCGCCCATGAGGACCTTGATTTTTAGAGTTGGAATGAAAGGAAGTGAAAAATAAGGGACATTTCGCCAGTTTCTTCAGTCCTCCTGTATTTATTGCAAAAAAAGACGCTACCCAAGGTAGAAGAGTAAAAGAGCAATATCCGTTCCATAATCTGGACGGGCATTCTTGCGTTACTTTGCGGTCCGATGCGAACTCGTTTCATCAATACCTTATCCTTGCTTGTGGTCTGTATGGCCCTGTTTTCCTGTAATAAGGATAACCGGCAAGAGCTTTTCGAGCTGAATCACCAGGTTGATTTTACCATACAGCCGGGACTCAATACCATTGATACTCATATTTATGATATTAGCCCATTGAAGAGCCTTCTCAATGATCACCTGGCAGCCACTGGAAGAACCATTGATGAAGTTGGTGATATTGAAGCAAAAAGTGCCATTCTCTCCAGTGTTTTTCAGGATGTCAATCTCGAATTTATTGACATGGTCTCCATCCTGATTTACGATCCCTACAATCCGACTGATAAAATTGAGTTTTTCTACCAGGATCAGATCCCCTATAAAAACAAAACCAGCATCGAATTATTTCCCGGCATAGCAGATGTCAGCGAATGGATGAAAAGGGATTATTTCGGCGTAGAAATAAGGCTCAATTACCGGCAGGTAACGCCAAGCTTAACGGAGATGCGATTGGAATTTAATTTGAGGGTGTATGCGAAATAGCCCCTTTGGTTTTTTGTTTCAGCAAAAAACCATTTCCCCTAAATGGGAAAGTTGAAATTTTACTTCTGACTTCGCTATCGAATGTTCCATATTCAATATTACTTCTGACTTCGATATTCGTTATTCATTATTCGTTATTCCTTCTTCTTTTTCTTCAGTCTTAGGCTCTTCTTCTTTTTCATTAATCTCATCCCACACATACGTCTTCAAGGCCGTATACCACTTGATCAGTTTACGGATGTCATTGATGTGTACTTTGTCTTCATCATGATCAGGAACGATCGACTTGAACCAGGCGCGAAGAACATCGGCTTTATCATTGACATCAGGAATGGGTGTGGTCGCTTCTGATGCATGAACTTTTTTGATCACCTCATCAAGACCTATAGTATCCATATAGGTATAAATGCCAACGGAGACCAATGGAGTGAATTGATGTTTGCGGGCAGAAACGAATTGCCGTTTCTTATTGTCCAGTCCTTCAATCAGGAGTCCATTTGGACGGCTGGCGATGAGTTTATGTAATCCAGGGAGACCGGTGACGGATATGATATTGTCGAGTTTCATTTAATAGGATAAAAGTTTGTACATCTGTTCATATAAACGATGTGTAGGTAAAAATTGCTTTTCCAAAACATCAGCAAAAGGAATCGGGGTATCGAGTGAAGCTACGCGCATAACCGGTGCATCGAGATATTCAAAGAGATGTTCTGCAATATAAGCTGCAATATCTCCACCGATTCCACCAGTCAATGAATCCTCATGCAAAACCAATACTCTTCCTGTTCGCTTTACACTTTCATTGATGGCATCCCAATCCAATGGTTGCAATGTGCGCAAATCTACAATATCAAGATCCCAGGATTGCTCTTCCGCCAATTTGGTCGCCCAATGTACACCCATTCCGTAAGTGATGATGCTAGCCTCACTTCCTGTGGTGACTTGCCTTGCTTTTCCAATCGGTGTTGTATAATATCCTGAAGGAACATTTCCCGCAGCTCCGCGATAAAGTGCTTTGTGTTCGAAATACATCACCGGATTAGGATCTTCGAAGGCTGCTAATAAAAGGCCTTTGGCATCTTCTGGCGTTGAAGGATATAGAACCTTCAATCCGGGTGTGTGATAAAACCAGGCCTCGTTACTTTGACTGTGAAATGGTCCGGCCCCGGTTCCTGCGCCACATGGCATTCGTACAACAACATCTGCATTTCCGCCCCAACGATAATTAAGTTTCGCGAGGTTATTAATGATTTGATTGAAACCGCAGGTGACGAAGTCGGCAAATTGCATTTCAACCATGCACTTGTAACCTTCAAGAGTGGCACCAAGTGCAGTGCCGATGATTCCGCTTTCACATAACGGCGTATTGCGCACCCGATCCTTTCCATATTTCGCAACGAAGCCATCTGTGATTTTGAAAACGCCACCATACTCTGCAATATCCTGACCCATGAGGATGAGTTTAGGATGTTTTTTCATTGCTTCATTCAGTCCGTCACTAATGGCATCAACCAATCGCATTTCTTTAGTTTCACCATTGGGAGCAATGACTTTTTGCTGAAAAGGTTTGTATACATCACCTAACTCGCGATCAAGAATCGCTTCAAGTTCCGGTTCTTCTGCAGTGATATCAAGATGGTCCTGGATGAGTTTTTCAATTTCTTTTTTCGATTGATTGACAAAGTCATCATTAATGACACCTTCTTCCAAAAGAAACTGCTCATAGTTTGTGACGGGATCTTTTCGTTGCCAGCCTTCAATCAATTCTGGTGGAACATATTTTACACCTGATGCTTCTTCATGACCACGCATTCTGAAAGTCATGCACTCGATCAGAACGGGAGCTGGCTTCTTCCGCATTTTACGTGCATACTTATCGATGGTGGTGTAAACTTCGATAACATTATTGCCATCGATCGTCACGCCTTCCATCCCGTATCCTTCTGCTTTATCCGAAAGATGTTTGATGGCAAATTGTTCGGAAGATGGAGTCGATAGGCCGTAGCCATTATTTTCAATTAAAAAGATGACGGGTAACGACCAAACGGCTGCAATATTTAATGCTTCATGAAAATCACCTTCGCTTGTTCCGCCTTCACCGCTAAATGCGAGAGAGACCATTGGGCGACCATCCAGTTTGTAAGCTAATGCTGCGCCACAAGCCAGGGCAAGTTGTGGTCCGAGATGAGAGATCATCCCAACGATACCATATTCCAGGGTGCCAAAGTGAAAAGAGCGGTCACGACCTTTAGTAAAGCCGTTCATTTTTCCCTGCCATTGTGAAAAAAGTCTGTGCAACGGTATGTCTCTATTCGTAAAGACACCAAGGTTTCTATGCAGTGGAAATATTAATTCTTTAGGCTGCAGAGCTAAAGTAGCACCGACAGCAATGGCTTCCTGTCCAATTCCTGAAAACCATTTGCTGACTTTGCCCTGGCGGAGAAGCTTGAGCATTTTGTCTTCGATCATCCGGGGAAGTAGGATGCCCCGATAGAGACGAATCAGATCTTCATTGGACAGCTTCTCCCTTTTGAAGCGGATAGGATGTTTGAGTTTAGTGGCTTTGGACATTGAGCCGTAAAGGTAAGATGCGGCCGCTTGTAAATTGTCATGGCCTATTTAATTGCATCCATAACCCAGCTTGGCTAACAATCGCAAAAAATCATAGGTGTTAACTGTGGTGTCGTCATTGAAATCAGGACGACATGCGTTACAGGTACTTCCAAATGAACCAAGGATGAGCAGGAAATCGGGAACATTGACCAAACCATCGTTATTGAGATCCTCCCTGATGCATTGAACGGTAAAATCCACAGGAGCAGAATAGGATATGGCCCCATATGGGTCTGTGGATTTAGCTCTGATCGTATAATTTCCCATTGGTTGGTTAAGTAAAGATCTATTCTCGTATGGCGCAGTATTGTCTTTTCCGATAAAATTTCCGTCCAGAAAAAATTCAACATTACTGGTAGTATCATTCGCATCTATGACCTGCGCAAGAAGGCGAATAGTGTCGGGATCATGATATACATAGCTTTGTACAGGATCAACAATCGATATGCTCGGTGGTGCATTCAACACAATATTTGCAGCATTGGACCAGGACATTGCAGAATGATTATCAATCGCTTTGGCCCGAATAGTTCGAATGCCTGGAGGACTATTATTCCATTCCATCATATATGGTGCTTCAAGGTCTTCACCGATTTTGTGATCTCCATCATAGAACTCCACCTTTATCACTCGCCCCGGAATATCGGTTGCATTGGCGGCGATATGAATTGTATTGCCAGGTCCATAGATGCTTCCATCATGAGGTTTTGTCAGTACACAGGTTGGTGCGAAATTGGATTCACCTAAACGAACCCAAATGCGAGGACGTTCTGGGGTAGCGCCACCTGAAAATGAAAAGGAACCTGTGATAACAACATCTTTAAACAGACCTGTTGAATCTTCATACAAAATGCTGAACGGAGTATTGGTCGAAGAAGAATAATTACCAAAATCCACTCCATTGATAGTGAAATGAATGACAGATGCAGTTTTTCCAAAATCATAACCTTGTCCGAGGATGCTGATGTATTGAAATCCTTTTCCAACTAAAGTAGGTGTATAATTAGTAACAGATTCTTTTGGGTCTGCATAATCACCATCCCGGTTGAAATCAATTTTCCAAACTGAAGTACCGGTCGCCGATGTCCATGTAAACAAAAAAGTATGAATATCCCCGTAATGATTGCCATTCGTATTCCATACCGGCATCCCTGCAGGATCCATTTGCCACTTGGTGTGTCCCGGCTGAATAGCTGGGGGAGTGCTGGGTGAAATTAGAGTGCCTTCATAGGCGGTCATGCCATTTCGAACGCGGGCTTCAATTTCGTAGCAAGTTGGAGGAGTATGGGTAGAAACATAAGGTTGTGCGCTAATCCTGAAGAATGGAAAAGTCATAAAGAACAACATGCCGAATGCGCAGAGGAAATTTCGCAAAGACCGGATGATTAGTCTTGCATAAAAATTTAGAAAAGCTATATAATTGTTTGGAGCACGTGTCAACATTGTGAAATTGATTAAGAGTAAAGGTAGAAGCATATATATACGTAACAGGAAGTAGCCCGTAATCTTTGTGTTAATAATAAATGTTGAAAATTAATGCCCGGTTAATGTCCAATAGTTTACATAGCGTGTAAACTTTAACTTACATATCTAATGTATAAGACATGCGAACAGAAAAAACATCAGTTGTTGATATCATTAAAGACATGGAGCCCTGGGTGGATGAGTTGATGCTTTTGCGGGAGCTTGCCTTATCGGTGGGGATGGAGGAAACTATCAACTGGGGAGGTCCGGTTTATACTGTCAATGGAAAAAATGTTGTGGGCATTGGTGGATTCAAAAACTATGTCTGCATTTGGTTTTTCCATGGATCCTCTCTAAGTGATCCCGATAAAGTATTGATCAATGCGAACAAAGGTCATACACGCGGTTTACGACAATGGCGATTTGCTTCCATGAAAGAAATAAAACCGGCCAAAGTGAAAATGTATTTGAAGGAGGCTGTGCAGAACATGAAAGAAGGAAATAAGATTGAGCCAATGAAAAAAGATCCGTTAGTGATTCCTGATTTGTATCAAAAAGCGTTTAGGAAAAACAAAACTTTGAAGGCTGCTTTTGAAAAATTTACACCGGGTCGACAAAGAGAATTTGTAGAATATATGATGGAACTGAAAACAGAAGAAACCAGGATCAAGCGGATGGAGAAAACGATACCGATGATTTTGGCGGGGATTGGGTTGAATGATAAGTATAGGTAGAGGCTGAGGGAATAAGGAAGTATGAATAACAAATAAGAAAGTCAGAAGTAGCCCAATCTTCGATTTAATCATTTAACCATCTAACCATGTCCCCATTAACCCATTGCTCCTTTCATCCATTGCTCCTTTCATCCATTGCTCCATTAACACACCTCCCCACTTGAACCTTTAACCTATTCAATTCGCTATTTATGTATACTTCTGCTCATTTTTAGCCTATTACACATTAAATATATTAATCTTGAACCAATTGACTGATCGCAGGTTATCTTGTCAATAGCCCTGAAAAAGCGTACTTTTGTGAGCAAATGAGGCAAACAATGAGTTATCATCAGCCCAAGACAGAAAATAGAGTTTTCAAGAACCCCATTCTTGAAAAACTGACGCACACCCATATCGCCTGGCCCTTGAGTATTTTTTATGGAACAGGCCTGGTGTTATTGACCTACACCTTATATGAAGGATTCATAGCGCCAGGAGCCAGCATTCTGTTATTCTTTGCAGGGTTACTGACATTTACTTTAGTTGAGTATCTCGTTCATCGCTATACTTTCCATATGGAGGCGACTTCTCCAAAGAAAGAAAGATTGCAGTATGTATTGCATGGTGCACATCATGATTTTCCAAAAGACAAGACGCGTCTTGCTATGCCGCCTTTGGTGAGTGTAGCGTTGGCTGCTGTGTTTTTTCTCTTATACCGATTGATCCTTGGGCAATATGGAATTCCTTTTACAGCTGGATTTGTAGCCGGATATGCCACCTATCTCTGTGTTCATTATTCTGTTCATGCCTTTCCACCGCCAAAGAATATTTTCAAATTCCTTTGGATCCATCACGCACTTCATCACTACCAGCAGCCCAATGCTGCCTATGGAGTATCCTCCCCATTCTGGGACTTCTTCTTTCGCACTATGCCTGAAAAAAGAGGTTTTAATGTGAAGACGAAGACGGGGTATATTGACGACAGAGCCCAATAACAGTGAAGGACTTCGCTGCGCTCCGCCTTCACTGTTAGAAAAGGACTTCGCTGCGCTCCGCCTTCACTGTTAGAAAAGGACTTCGCTGCGCTCCGCCTTCACTGTTAGAAAAGGACTTCGCTGCGATCCGCCTTCACTGTTAGAAAAGGACTTCGCTGCGCTCCGCCTTCACTGTTAGAAAAGGACTTCGCTGCGCTCCGCCTTCACTGTTAGAAAAGGACTTCGCTGCGCTCCGCCTTCACTGTTAGAAAAGGACTTCGCTGCACTCCGCCTTCACTGTTAGAAAAGGACTTCGCTGCGCATCTCATCTACATTTGAGATTAAAGTGCCTTACAAACAGAATCACAACTTTGAATAATTACTTCAGGTAACCAAGTTCCTGTAAAGAATTATTCAATACAATTTTAAGTGTTCTCTTCCCAGATGTGGATTTGAAATAGGACTCTCTTTTCAAAGCATCGTCCTGATGCAAATGAGCCTCAAAGTAAATTAATCGAAGTGGCCTCCTACAAGCAGTACTCGTGTTCAGTCCTGCATTATGTTGTTCTAATCTCCGATACACATCAGATGAGTATCCAATGTATAGTTTTTTGTCCCGCTCACTGAGCAGGACGTAGACATAATAAAACTTCATTTTTCAACTGGGTTATTGGCCTATCGAAGTTAGGGCGGTACCATGAAGGCGAAGCAAAAAAGATGGGATCGGTGGCATGAATATGGAGTGAAATCGACGGGGACGATGCCATGAAGGCAGAGTAAATAAATAGGGGCGGGCCATGAGGCGGAGTAAAATTTATTGGGGCTGTGCCATGAAGGCGGAGTAAAAAAAAAGGACCCCGTCCTTTTTTGAACGGAGTCCTTCATGGCGCCCCCTCAAGGACTTGAACCTTGGACCTACGGATTAACAGTCCGGCGCTCTAACCAACTGAGCTAAGGAGGCAAAATGGGTGGGCAAATATAGAAGATTCTTTTGGCCCGTAAAATTCTGGTTAAAACCACATAGATAACCTCCTCTGTGGCTATTGTTTACGGGGCAGATATCAGACACAGAAAAAGGGACCCAGATGGATCCCTTTTGTTTTATTCTGATCAAAATCTTCTAATTTCCACTAAGGGAAATAGTTGAAGTAAAAGCCAATGGATTTTATCCCGATTGCAAATGAAGTTCCTATTTCTTGTTGTCGACAAATAAATCATCAATGGCCTTGCCCAGTTCATCCATATCGTGATTGAATTCGCGTTTGAATTCCGCCCAGTTACTTTGACTCCTGTCATACATATCAATCTTATCTTTTAATTCCCTGTTTCTTTTTTCCAATGCAGTAATCCTGCTTTCATAATATTCATCCAGGGTCTTGCCGGGTTTGCTCTTTTTTACCCTTAATTCGGCAATTCGATCATTATTCTTATTGATCCTGATCTGGGCATCGGCTTTGAAAGCTTCATATTCTTCAGCCGTAGCTGCGCGATGAAGAGAATCAGCTACTTCGTTTTGCGCTTTCTGCAAATCTTCTTTTGCATTTTGAAGATCCTTTTCAGCAGCCTCCTTTTTTTCAGTTGGAGACTGGCACCCAATAAAAGAGCCGCTTACTATCAGCATGGCTATAGTAAGCATAAAGAGAATATTTTTCATAAGGATGTGGTTTTTATTATACATTATTAAAGTATTCAAACCGCATTTTGTTCAGAGATTTTGTATTTAATCCCGGTGGCGAGCCAACTTTTGGTAGTCGATGCGGAGATGATGCGGGTGATTTTACCGTGATGGTTTATTGCTATTCCCCTCATTATTTTAAATAGACACAAATCCAAATGCCCCTGTTTTTTGTTTATGTCAGACTAATCAGACATAAACATCAAAAACATGGATCCTTTTTCTTCCATCATCATCAAGGCGGTAGAGGTAGCCCGAACCTCGCTGGTGAAGATCGAGCCCCAAAAGAAAGTTCGCGACCGGTACACGACCAATGGAACTGGCTCAGGATTTTTCTTTTCCTCTGACGGATTTCTTTTTACTAATAGTCATGTCATTCATAATGCTGAAAAGATCAGGCTTACTTTATTCGATGGCACCCAGGCGGATGCGGAATTGATTGGGGAAGATGAAGACACTGACCTTGCCGTATTGAAATCCGGAGCTACCTCATTTACGCCTGCCAAACTTGGCGAAGCATCCAACCTGCTCATTGGTCAATTAGTGATTGCGTTAGGAAATCCGTATGGTTTTCAACACACCGTCACCCATGGAGTGATCAGCGCATTGCAACGAACGCTTAGAACAGAATCAGGTCGCCTGATTGATAATGTAATTCAAACTGATGCACCACTGAATCCTGGCAATAGCGGAGGTCCTCTCATCAATTCAGATGGTGAGGTCATTGGCGTGAATACAGCCATTATTCCGGGAGCGCAGGGACTTTGTTTTGCTATCAGCATTGACACGGCCAAGCATATTGCCAATCAATTGATTCGTTTTGGAAAAGTGAAACGGGCGTATCTCGGTATCAGTACACAGCAAGTTGATCTTGTTCCCAGGATGGCTTCCTTTCATAATATTAAAAACAGGAAAGCTTTATTCGTAGTCAAGGTTGAACCTGATTCTCCAGCGTCCAAGGCTGGTATCGTTGATGGTGATTTTGTAGTGGCTTTCAATGACGTTCCACTGGAAAATTCCGATGAATTATTCAGAATGCTGACGGAAGATAAGATTGGCATCTTTCAGCATCTTACTGTGGTGCGCAATTCAGAGAAGCTTGATTTAAGAGTGACTCCTGTGGAGGCAAAAAAGCGTGCCTAAATCAGAATTCACAGAATTTGAGAATTTTCAGAATCGGATCAGAATTTTCAGAATCGGAGAATTTTCAGAATCGGATATTTATTAAGTGAATTCTTAAATTCTGAAAATTCTGATTCAGACTATTTGTTCTGTGAATTCTGATGATTCTGATATTTTGGATTAAACAGGAGTTTGTATTGCAAACTGGTTCCTCCGAAATTAAAAAGCAGGCCAAGGGGAAAATCATAGGCTACAGTGTAATTTTTAGCCTGGGCCAGATTAGCATCCTCGAGATGAGTTTTTGCTTTGAGTTCGACACTGACTCTGTTTTCAACTACAAAATCTGCGCGGCGGGTTCCTATGTCAATATCTTCATAGTAAAAAGTGTGGTTTTGTTCTCTGACAAAGGATAAACCAGCTCGTCGAAGCTCGATAGCTAATGCTCGCTGATAAATGACTTCCTGAAATCCTGGTCCAAGGGTATTGTATACTTTCATGGCACAGCCAATGATAGCATAGGTAAGGGGATCCTTCTCCATGTTTTCAACTTTGTTTGGTGAGATATAAAAATAAGGGAAATTGTAAAATGTTAGAAGCAGAATTTTCAGAATTGAAGAATTTCCAGAATTAGGGCATTCATTTAGTGAATTCTGAAATTCTGTAAATTCTGATTCAGACTATTTGTTCTGTGAATTCTGAAATTCTGTAAATTCTGATTCAGACTATTTGTTCTGTAAATTCTGAAATTCTGTAAATTCTGATTCAGACAATTGAGTTATCTAGGTAATCAGGTTTCCTTGTTCATCCCACTTCGCCACAATCCCTCTCTTCTCCTGATCCACACACTTAGCCAGCCATTCTGGATCATAAGAGAGTCCATGCTTATTCAACACATCCTGCGGCACACCATCCCACACAGTTGGAACATTTCCCTTATAACCTAAATCATCCAAACCCATTTTGGTGGTATAATATCCAGTCATCACCAGGTTGCGCATCCGGTTGAAGAAATTAATTCCAGGCTCAAGCTCCGGGGTGGATTTATTTGGCCAGGCTATTTCATCCAGCAATTGTTTCTTCTGCTCCTCGCTGCAGGTAAGAAAAACTTCATTAAATAATTTACCGGAGCGGTGATCCAACCACATCATACCTCCCCGAAGTGGCAATTGATGTTGAGGAATATCCTTGACGATGAAAGCAATGAAAGCAGGAACTTCAGCGTCAGTTGCCGAACCCGCTGAAGTAGTTGCCGGAAGTATAAGATCACACAACACTGCCAGGGTAGCCATTTCATGCTCATTGAAAAAGGATTCTGCCATCACTTTGGCATCGTACGCTTTTTCTTTTTCCGTGCGTCCATATAGTCCTACAGGAGAGTCTTGATTTTTTTGCTTGTCTTTTGCTTCAGTATTACATGCCGAAAGCAAAAGTCCTCCCGAAAGACTTCCAATCAATACCGATTTTATTGTTTCTCTTCTGTCCATAACCTGGTAAACTTGATGAATTAAATATTTCTCTTCTTGAGCTGATCCACGATATAATCCGAGGTGCGCCAGGATAAAGCCAGGATCGTCCACGTTGGATTCTTATCGGCTTGCGAAACGAACGGCCCTCCATCTACAACAAATACATTCGATGCATCATGCAGTTGCTCAAATTTATTGGTCACTGACGTTGAAGGATTATCTCCCATTCGTGTTGTTCCTACTTCATGAATGATTCGACCTGGTGCCGCCAATCCATAATCATCTTTAGCACCCGGTTTTTCTCCCAGTACTTTCGCGCCCATGGCGCCGAAAATTTCTTCAAACGTATTGTGCATGTGTTTTGACTGCAATCTTTCATGATCCGTCCAGGTATAATTGAACCGAAGCACCGGAATTCCATATTCATCCACTACTTCAGGATCTAATTCACAATAGTTGTTTTCCCGTGCTATGCATTCTCCTCTTCCTGAAATACCAATGACCGAACCGTAGAATTTTTTCACATCTTTTCGTAGCTGGTCACCATATCCTCCGACTTTTTCACCGATGTATTGATTCAATTCGTTGACATCAAAACCGAATCCATACGATGGGATGTCCATTCCTCCCCACATTTCCATATGATATCCACGCGGAAAATCCAATTTTGAATTGTCCAACCACCATGGGGTATAAATATGCATGCCGCCGACACCGTCTTCATTATAGATGTCGCGATTCATCAATGCTGGCATAAAAGCTGCCCGGCTTGTTCCTGTGGAATCATGCAAATATTTTCCAACCACACCGCTTGAATTACCTAGCCCGGCGGGATGCTGAGTGCTTTTTGAATTTAAAAGTATTCGAGCAGAGCTACAGGCAGAAGCAGCAAGCACTACTATTTTCCCTTTAAGCTCATATTCCATTCGATCATCCTTGTTGATATAGGATACACCTGTTGCTTTGCCTTCTTTATCCGTCAATACTTCCCTGACCATTGAATTGACGAAGAGGTCAATCTTTCCACCTGATTTCTGTGCCGGAAATATCAAACATGTACCAGCGGAGAAATCAGCATGAACCGAACAGCCTCGATTGCATTGTCCGCAATAAAAACACACACCCCGTTCTTCATTGATCTTCTTAGTGACCATGGACAATCGTCCGGGGATCACAGGAACTCCAACTTTTTTTGAGCCATTAATAAAATAGAGTTCATGCAACCTCGGCTTAGGAGGAGGAAGAAAAAACCCATCAGGCTCGTTCGGGAGATTCTCTTTACTTCCAAATACGCCGATCAATTTATCCACCTTATCATAGTAAGGTTTGACATCATCATAACTGATCGGCCAGTCATCACCGAGTCCGTCCACACTCTTATGTTTAAAATCTTTTGGCCCGAAGCGAAGAGAAATTCTGCCCCAGTGATTTGTTCTTCCGCCAAGCATTTGTGCGCGCCACCAATCGAATTGAGTGCCCGGAGTGTGTGTGTAAGGTTCACCTTCGATTTCCCAACCACCATAACAACTGTCGAAATCACCAAAAGGCCTGGTGGTACCAGCTCCGCGTCGTGGAGATTCCCATGGCCATTTCAGTTGAGTCTTTTGAGCGGGATCACCCGGATCAAAATAAGGACCGGCTTCCACTACAGCAATTTGTAATCCGGCTTCACTAAGCACTTTTGTTGCCATGCCACCACCTGCACCGGAACCCACGATAATGACATCGTATACTTTGGACGATTTCTTGATTTGCATATTCCTGACGTATACATCTCAAGGTAAAAAGTAAAAGACAATATGATCAGGGTCATCTTCATTTATCTCCTCAAGGGATACTATTTTCGTACACGATAACCTCACTGTACTTTGAATGAACAAGAAAAACATTTTCAAAAAGAAAGACTTATGAAACCCATTGCCCGCATTTCCTTAACTATACTTCTCCTGTTCTGTGTTATAACTGTTGGGTTCACGAACGGAGACAAGCCAAAGCCCAAGGACCTGAAAAAGATAAATCACGTTATAGTCTTGTTCCTGGAGAATCACAGTTTCGACAATCTCTATGGACAGTTTCCTGGTGCTAATGGATTGTCGAATGCTAAAAATGTGACACAGGTGGACTCGGCAGGAGTCCCTTTTACTTTTCTTCCACCTGTTCCCGGTAGTACTGCATTTCCAACCAACCTACCCAACAACTATTTCAATATTGATCAGTTTGTACCGGCTGATATGAAGATTCCTGACTTGGTGCACCGCTATTACCAGGAACAGGCACAAATTGATGGAGGGAAGATGGATCGGTATGCGGACATCTGTGATTCCAAAGGATTGACGATGGGGTATTATAATACTGATCAACTCTTGCTTTCAGTAGAAGCTAAAAATTATGTGCTGTGTGATAATATGTTTCACAGTGTGTTTGGAGGTTCTTTTCTCAATCATTTCTGGCTGGTCGCGGCAGCTTGTCCTGTCTGGCACAATGCTCCTGAGGCTGATGTAGCTCAATTTGATGCAAGTGGTAAATTGACCCGAGATGGATATGTGACCCCGGATGGTTATGTTATGAACACTTGTTATACTGTCAATACACCTCATCCCGCTGAGAATGTACGCAGGCCTAAGGACCTCATCCCCAGTCAAACACTTCCTAACATCGGTGATCGAATGAGTGATAAGAAAATCAGCTGGGCCTGGTATTCGGGTGGATGGAACGATGCGATAGCTGGTCATGCGGATAAATCTTTCCAATATCATCATCAGCCATTTGCTTATTTCGCCAATTATGCAGAAAATACAAGAGGCAGAGCTGCACATCTCAAAGATGAAACGGATTTTATTGCTGCTGCGAAAGCGGGAACACTGCCGGCAGTTTCATTTGTAAAACCGATAGGCATCGAAAATGAACATCCCGGCTATGCTGATGTAGTGACAGGGGAAAAGCATGTAGAAAGCCTGATTGAAACCATTCGGAACGGACCCAACTGGAAAGATTGTGTCATCATTGTCACTTATGATGAAAATGGTGGCTTTTGGGATCATGTATCGCCTCCGGTGATTGATAAAAAATGGGGACCGGGAACCCGCATTCCGGGAATCATTATTTCTCCGTTTGCCAAAAAGGGGTTCATCGATCATACTCAATACGAAACGCTGAGCATCCTGTCCTTGATTGAGAAGCGCTGGAAAGTGAAATCACTCAACTTCAGAGATCACAAGGCCAATTACTTCCTCAACAGTCTTCAATTTTGATGTTGATCCTAAACTGATGCAATATTGCGGTTGCATTTTTGTCAATATCGGAAGAGTTGATCAAGTCAAACATCATCTGAAGTCGTTTTTCAATTCAAATCACATGATGAAACACATTTTTATTTTTTGAATTCATTACATTCGTGTAATTTTACCGCAGTAAAAACTTGTATGGCCTATAACGAACAACTTGCCGATCGAGTCAAAAGGTCTCTTGAACGACGGCGTGTTCGATTTGCAGAAAAGAAAATGTTCGGTGGGCTCTGTTTCCTGGTGGATGATAAAATGTTGCTGGGTGTGGAAAAGGATCGATTGATGGCAAGAATAGATCCGAGTGAGACCATACAAGTTTTATCCAAACCCGGCGTTAAACCAATGGATTTCACTGGACGGGTAATGAACGGATATGTGTTTGTAGATGAGCGAGCAGTCGATTTAGATAAAGATCTCGAATATTGGCTCGATATTACACTCCGATACAATCCAAAAGCAAAATCATCAAAAGCAAAATCAAATTCATTTAAAACTAAAATCAAAAACAAACTTCCTATGAATAGTAATCAAGTAGATCCTTCAGACCCAATGGCTCCGGCAATGCCTGAGCAACCCACTACCAGTGCACCAGCTGCACCAAAACCTGCACGTAAGAGAGCTGCCAAGAAGAAAGCTGCTGCTCCTACTCCTGTTGCAGCCGCACCTGCAATGCCAGCTCCTGCTGCTCCTAAAAAAGCTGCAAAGAAAGCCGCTAAAAAAGCTGCGAAGAAAGCTGCACCTAAGAAAGCTGCTAAGAAAGCAGTAAAGGCTGTTAAGAAAGCTGCGAAGAAAGCTGCACGTCCAGCCAAAAAGGCTGCGAAAAAAGCTGCTAAGAAAGCCGCTCGTAAAGGTGCCGTAAGAAAAGCTGTAAAAAAAGCAGCTAAGAAAAGGGCAGTTAAGAAAGCTGTACGCAAAGCCGCAAGACCTGCTAAGAGAGCAGTTCGTAAAGCCGCTCGTAAGGTGGGAAGAACAGCCAGGAGAACTGTTAGAAAAGCAGCTCGTACCGTAAGAAAGACAGCCAGAAAAGCTACCCGTAGGTAGATTAAGGCAAAGATTATTACAATTTGATAAGAGCTAATGCTTGTAATAAGCATTAGCTCTTTTATTTCATTCTAATCTACTTTCCTCCGCCTCAGCCTTCGCCTTAGCCTCCACCTTGCCTATCTTTGCCCCTCATTTTAGAATTCCAACATGTCCGCAGATCTCTTTAAAGACCTCGTTTCCCACAGTAAAGAATATGGTTTCATCTTTCCATCCAGTGAAATCTATGATGGATTAGGCGGTGTCTATGATTACGGACCCTATGGTGTTGAACTGAAAAATAACATCAAGAACTACTGGTGGAAGTCGATGGTACAGAACCATGAAAACATCGTGGGTCTTGATGCTGCTATCATGATGCACCCCAAAACCTGGAAAGCATCTGGTCACGTCGATGCTTTTAATGATCCCCTGGTGGATAGCAAAGCTTCTCAAAAACGGTATCGAGCAGATGTCCTGATCGAAGAAGCCTTAGAAAAGATTGAAGCCAAAGCAGAAAAGGAAATTGAAAAAGCGCGCAAACGTTTTGGTGACGCTTTTGATGAATACAAATACAAGACCGAGAATCCCCGCGTTGCCGAATACCTCGGCCAGGTAGATAAATTTCATGTTCGCTTTGTGGAAGCAATGGGCAAAGGAGATATGCCCGAACTCAAAGCGCTGATTGAAGAGCTTGAAATTGCAGATCCGGTGAGTGGAAGCAGGGAATGGACAGATGTAAGACAGTTCAACCTGATGTTTCATACTCAACTCGGTAATATAGCCGGAGAAGAAGGTAAACTCTTTCTGCGCCCTGAAACGGCCCAGGGTATCTTCGTCAATTTCCTCAATGTTCAAAAAACAACAAGACAAAAACTTCCTTTTGGTATTGCCCAAATCGGCAAAGCTTTTCGAAATGAAATCATTGCCCGCCAGTTTATCTTCCGGATGCGCGAGTTTGAGCAAATGGAAATGCAATATTTCGTGACACCGGGTTCAGAAATGGAATGGTACAACTACTGGAAAGAGGCCCGTATGAAATGGCACCTTGCCCTGGGCACCCATGCTGACAAATTGCGTTTCCATGATCATGACAATCTCGCTCATTATGCCAATGCTGCCGTAGACGTTCAGTTTGAATTTCCGTTTGGTTTTAAGGAACTTGAGGGCATTCATTCACGGACCAACTTTGACTTAAGCAGTCACCAGGAATTAAGTGGAAAGAAACTGCAGTATTTCGATCCGGAGACTAATGAGAGTTATGTGCCGTATGTGGTGGAGACGTCCATTGGACTCGATCGTATGTTCCTGGCCATGTTGAGCACTGCGTATACAGAAGAGACAGTTCCTGATGCAGATGGTAAAGACTCGACCAGGGTGGTGTTAAAATTTCATCCTGCATTAGCGCCGGTCAAATGTGCCATTCTGCCGTTGTTGAAAAACAATGACGATCTCACGGATATGGCCGGAAAGATTTTCAATGATCTTAAATTCAGTTTCCTCTGTCAATATGATGAGAAGGATGCCATTGGGCGTCGATATCGTCGACAGGATGCTATCGGTACTCCATATTGTGTGACGATTGATCATCAGAGCCTGGAAGATCAGACCGTGACGATAAGGGAAAGAGATACTTTAAAGCAGGACCGCATTCATATTTCCAGGATCCGCGAGATTGTGTCGGAAGGAATTGATTTGAGGAACCTATTTCAATAATCAATTGCTATTTGAATTAGTATTTCAGGATTTTTTCCAGGAATACCTGGCCAATCCCGGATAAGGTGTATTGAAATAAGTATAAACCCGACGGGAGGAATTTTAAATCTGCTGTGTATCCGGAAGATGTATTGGCATGCGTTGTAAAAACCGGCATGCCACTGTAAGAATAGATCGTCAGGTCAAATTCAATATTATCCGGGGCAACAAAACTGATTTCATCCTTGATCACGCTGGGGGTATGATGAATAGGGAAACCTGGATTCACCTTTAGGCTGGGAATAAGTTCGACCTTCTTACATAGCTCGTTATCGTCAAATTGATCATCAAAATGCTCATCAGGTCGTAGTGCATAGACACAGGTCTTTTCTGATGAGTTTACAGGATAGTCCTTGGTAATAAAAATATCATGGATATCATATGTTTTTGTTTCTCCGGGCTGAAGATTCATATCTAATAGTTTCCGGTCCCAATTGGTGTCTGAACAAAAGCCGGTTGTCCGACCATAATGGATGATTACATTTTCGACAGTATAATCACAATTGTTTTTTAAAGTCACAGTTGCATTTGGAATGTCATACACGTAATAATTACCGAGACCATATTCCCAGTGGACAGCGTCATATGGACCTACTTCAAAATCAGCTAATTCTACATCATAATACTTTGGACCTTCACCTGTGATCTGGTTCTCGCTCAAGAGTATTCCTTGATCATAATATGTATTTCCATATCCAACTTTATAGGTAATGCTTTTTTGAATCGCCATTGTATTGAATTGAGCGTTATCTATTGCTTCTTTGTGGATTAACTCAAGATGTGCATTCAAAAAAAATGTCGAATCAGGATAACTGAATCCAAACGACTGAATAGACAAAATTGAATTTCTCCAGGTTGTACGCCAGACCAATCGCTCTCCAAAATCAAATGAGGTTAAGGGAATGTGATTCCCCCATAATTGAAGGTAATGTTCGCTAACAGAAATAAAATATTGATCCTCCAGACAAAGCAATTCTTTGAAACCACCTCCGAAACTCTGATCTGTTACGACATAGCGGTTGTTTTCTAGCCTAAAATATAAAACGAATGCATTAGTTGTGCCAACCAAGATATCACCGCCCGGACACATCGTCACTGCCTTGGGTTTGCCAAGTATGTAAGAATTAGTGGTATCTCCGCTGGCCCAAGTCATATGCAAATGCATAGTATCTCCATTGGCCTGCATGACAATTATATTTTTATCAATAATGTAGGCAAGTCTTGGTCTGTTCTCTATTGCTGACAATAAAAAAATTTGCCCATCATCATTTCCAAAGGAAACCTTTTGTGAGTCAATAAGCTGTCCATCTAAGTTTATGGTAAAGGCTTTGAAAAAGCTACGGCTGTAAGAATCACAATACTTATCGACAGTAGCTATTTGGATAAGACTGTCGCTTGCACCGATATCATACCTATAATCAAAAAGATAATCCCTGGTTGAGCTAACTATTGGTGTGGACCAAATCACTCTAGCCTGATGATCTATTCTTTCCAATAGAATGTCCTTGCCGGAGCCTATTAGAATAAAGGTGCTATCCTCTAAAGGGTAAATTTCCTGTATTGTATTATACTCTTGAAGTAAGGTATCAAACGGTTGAGCCAGCATAGAAGTGGTTAAACCGACCCATGCGAACAGGAGTATCATCAAACCTCTCATCAGCTTTTTCATTGCTTCTCCAAATTACTCATAAAGCTTCCGTGAACTTCTCTTAATCCTTGAAAATGTTTTGGAAACGACAAATCCTTTTTGTTAATTTTAGGAGACATTCAACTTAAATCACATTTCTAAATCAAAACAAATGAATACCAAAATGATTATTGGCGGTGTCATCGGTGGCATCGTTTATTTCCTCTTAGGTTGGTTGGTCTATGGAATCCTATTAGCTGGCCAAATGGAAGGAGTTGGCTGCATGAGAGAGCATGATGCTATGTTGCTTTTATGGATTTTCATAGGCAATGTGTTTACCGGTTTAATGCTCTCCTATGTAATGTCAAAAATGGCAACTGTTAACTCATTGGGGAGCGGTGCTATGGTTGGTGGGATCATGGGATTACTCGGTGGAATTGGAATGGAAAGTCTGAATTATGGTACCACCACTATGATGCCAGGTCCTTCCGGTATTTTGATGAGCGCTGTTATCATGGCTGTGATGTGGGCTGTTGTTGGAGCCGCAATCGGATGGTGGTTAGGAAGAGGAGCAGGTAGTGCGAGAGGTGTTGCATCAGCATCGCAGTAAGCATTTTAAAGTCGGCAGTTACCAGTAGGCAGTCGACAGTCACATTAAAAAATTAGTAGGGACTCAAGATATTGAGCCCCTACTAATTTTTTAATGAAGAGTCGTTAAGCTGACTCAAAACGAACCTGATACAGACTGCTTACTGCCGACTACTTTACATCCACGGCTGATGATCCCGCTCAACACGAAATAAAATATAATCTCTCGCTTGCACGGCAATAGTATTTTGTAGATATGGAAAAGTAATCTCTCCTCCTGCCGTATAAATGTGCAAACTGGATAAGCCTCTCCATCGCTGCATCGGAGATGATGTGATATGCACCCGCTGCACTTTAAATATTTCAACAAGTTTATTGCTGTTCCCGAAAATCCCACCTTCCGAAAGAATATAGTCCGGATGAATTTTAAATCGTCTCTTCCGTTGATAGAGATAGCCCATCAGGACAGTCAGCGGAAAAACAAGCACCAGCAACCATTGCATCAACCCATGATTATACCAGGCCATCAATCCAAATAAAACAGCCGGTATAAATCCGAATAAAAAAACCATCACGATCACAATCCTGGGATGCATCCGGTGAACATCAAAAATCGCTCTCCTGAATCCCGGTACGACAACATCCAGGGTCTCATCTACCTGCTGCTGATAACATCCGGGTATAGCCAATGACTTGTCCAGGTGTTGTTCAAAATTGGCAGCCTGGTAAATGTTCAATTGATATATACCGAATATTCTTTTCAATGGAGAAGTGACCCAGCGAATCACCTGGATCTTAGATTTCTGAATGGTTTTCTCTTTTCGGGTCAATAGGCCACTAACGACTTTGAATCGCTGACCTTCCCGCCAAAATTTCAAACCATAATACCGGAGCACAGTCCTGATCATCGTAATGACAAAAGAGATGATAATAAACACCGGTATGGCAATGATGGTCGCTAATATGCCGACTAAAGACATCGCCGCGGTGGTATGTTCCAATTGGCCATAGACGTCCCAGCCCAATAATTGATCAATATCGTCTGCCAGACCAAGAAAGAAAGCGAAGATGATGCCGGCTGTGCGAAGATGATTTTCACTCATGCCTACTTTCATCAGATCTTTTGCTGATAGGGACAAAATCAATTCCGGTTTCTCTGCGATAAATGGAAGCGGGGGAGTCGATCCTGTATGCCTTTCAGCAGAAATAGTTTTCGCTCTTTTGTATGCCAAAACTATATCCCTTAATTCCCGGGCTTTCTCAAATTCGATAGCATCCAATTCCAATTCACTTCCTTTGGTACCGGCAGTATCGACCTGGACACTGACTACATTGAGCAATTGATGCGCAATGTTTCGCTTGAAATCCACCGACTGGATCCGGTCAAATGGAACATTGATCACCGTCTTTCTGAATACCCCCGATCGAACGCACAATTCATTTTGCTGAATGAAATAATAAAATCTTGAATAAGCAAAGAGGCTGTACAGGAGTGAAACAAGTACAATCACCAGGACAGCGACAGTAACATAAATTGCTTTTCCACTCGTCGGATTGATTAGCACGATCAACAGGATGGGCCATAACTGGCGAACGATAATGCGCAAATACTTATACAGGATGAGCAGGATGGCTTTCGGCGATTGTCGTTGCGGTGTGTTTAGAGAGAGGGTTTCCATCACATTACAATTCGTTTTCTATCGAATGTTCGGTTCCATGAAGAATGAAGGTCTTCAGTTTTTCAGCTGTATCAGGAGATAATCCCGGAATCAATACTTCTGTATGTTGTCCACCTGCCGTGTAGATAGTCAACCTGGCCAATCCAAATTGCCTGTCCAAAATCCCTTGTTTAATATCACAATGCTGTACCCGGTTGAAAGGAATGGTGGTCATGCTTTTCCAGAGCCAACCGGATTGATAGGTGATATCTTTTTCTCGGATCGCATAGCCCATGTAGGGAAAGGATATTCCATGATAAAAGATATTCCAAACCAGCAGGATGATGATGACAAGAAAAACCGGAAGAGTAACATTCCGAATTTGAGGTTCGAACATCACGAAGAGAAATGCGAAAAAGATGATCACTGTCCCTATCAATGTGGCATGGATATACCTGACCATTTTATAAGTAGGTTCCAATCCGATGATACCAAGCGTTTCTGCCCGGGGCAACCTCGACAGGTCTACTTGTGAATTAGTAAATAATTCTTTTGGCTGGTCTTCACTCATGACTTATCGGTTTCCGTCAAGGTTAAGAGTGAGGATAAAAATTCCCTGGCGTAGCGCATGGAACGAATTTTCTCTTTGATCAATAACAATCGGGTACTCGATTGTTTTAATTGAATGTCTAAAACACGTGCCTGCGAACCCAGTATTTTGATCAATTTTCCAAAGACCTGGCTTTCATAATAAGCGGACTGGGCATTTTTATGAAAATAACATCGAAGCACAAAGCCCCGAAGTGTAATCCTGTCAAACCCTAACGTTTTAGCCACCCATCGCAAACGAAGTCCTTCAAATAATTCTTCCACCTCCGACGGCACGGGTCCAAAACGGTCTGTCAAGCCAAGTGCAAATTTTTTGATGTCCTCTTCGGTCTCGATATGATCGAGTTCTGTGTATAAACGCAACCGCTCATCAATGTTGGAAACATATTCATCGGGGATCAGCATTTCCACATCACTATCGATCTGCACATCCTGGACATATTTGCGTTCGCGTTCCATTTGTTCCCTGAAGAGATCTTTGAAATCGCTTTCCTTCAATTCCTGTATCGCTTCCTCCAGGATCTTCTGGTAGGTTTCATAGCCGATATCTGAAATAAATCCGCTTTGTTCTCCTCCGAGTAAATTTCCAGCGCCTCGAATGTCCAGGTCACGCATCGCAATGTCAAATCCACTGCCGAGATCCGAATATTCCTCAATAGTCTGTAATCGCTTACGGGCTTCCTGCGTCAGTGCGCTCAATGGCGGAGCAAAGAGATAACAAAATGCTTTTTTATTGGATCGCCCAACCCGGCCGCGCAATTGATGAAGATCACTGAGGCCAAATTGATTCGCGTGATTGATGATGATCGTGTTGGCATTGGGGATGTCAAGGCCTGTTTCGATGATATTGGTGCAGACCAGCACATCATGTTTTTTGTGGATGAAATCCAACAACGTTTCTTCAAGCTGATCGGCTTCCATTTGCCCATGCGCCTGTGCAACATCAACATCAGGACAAATACGCCTGATCAACGCCGTCACTTCCGGAAGTGACTTGATCCGGTTGTGTACAAAAAATACCTGGCCGCCACGGTTCACTTCATAATAGATCGCATCCCGGACCAAATCCTCACTGAATACTCTTCGTTCAGTATGAATAGGTTGACGATTTGGTGGAGGCGTGCGGATAATGGAAAGATCACGCGCAGCCATCAACGAAAATTGCAACGTGCGTGGAATTGGTGTCGCAGTCAAGGTGAGTGTATCCACATTGACTTTCATCTTCCTCAGTTTTTCTTTCGAACTCACACCAAATTTTTGTTCTTCATCGACCACCAATAATCCAAGGTCCTTGAACTCCATGTCCTTGTTGAGAATAGCATGTGTGCCGATCACAACGTCCAACTTTCCCTCTTTCAACTTTTCCATGATCTCCTTCTTCTCTTTCGTCGATCGAAAACGATTGATATAATCCACACTGACACCCAACTGGCCAAGACGATCAGTAAAACTTTGCTGATGTTGCAATGCAAGGATAGTGGTGGGCACGAGAATAGCAACCTGCTTACCATTTTCAACAGCTTTGAAGGTAGCACGAATAGCCACTTCTGTTTTTCCAAAACCAACATCACCGCAGATCAACCGGTCCATAGGGTGAGGTTGCTGCATATCATCTTTTACATCCTGAGTTGCTTTAAACTGATCCGGTGTGTCTTCATAAATAAAAGAAGCTTCAAGTTCGGTTTGTAAATAGCCATCCGGTGCGAAGGCAAATCCGGGTGCACTTTTCCGCAAGGCATAAAGTTTGATCAATTCACGTGCAATGTCTTTGACTTTGGACTTGGTTTTTCGCTTGAGGTTTTCCCATGCATCTGATCCGAGTTTACTTAAGACAGGTTCTGTTCCATCTTTGCCAACAAATTTGGAGATCTTATGAAGGGAATGAATGCTCACATAGAGGATGTCATTGTTTTTATAAAACAACCGCACCGATTCCTGCACATGTCCGCCTATGGTGATTTTTTCAAGTCCCGAATATTTCCCGATACCATGATCAATATGGGTTACAAAATCGCCTGGCTGCAATTCACGAAGCAGTCGCACATTGAGTGCCTGGTCTTTTGTAAATCCTTTTCGAAGATGATAAGCATGAAATCGCTCGAAGATCTGATGATCAGTATAGCAAACCACTTTCGCTGATTCATCGATAAAACCTTCGTGAATGGATTTGGTAATTGGGATGAACTGAACCTGGGCGCCGAGGTCTTCAAATATTGAATAGAAGCGCTCTACTTGCCTGGCATTAGCAGTGAAGATGTAATTGGTTCTTCCAGCCTGAGTTTGTCTTTTTAAATCATCAATGAGCAATTTAAAATTCTTATTGAAGCTGGGCTGTGATTTCATTTTGAAATGCACATGCTGTGTAGACCGGAGCAAATCACTTTCATCGCCTTCGATGACCACCCGCATCGATTTCAATGCAGAGATTAATTTATGTGTTGGCGTAAATCTTTTTTCCTTGATAAAACGATGTACGGCCACCTGATCGGTAGTCAGATCGATGGTACTGATAGCAGATAGTTTTTCAAAAATATCCTGGTACCGGTCAATGATCAGTTGAGGTTCCTGGATCCAGATTTTCGTTTCAGCCGGTATGGCATCCATCACCGGGATAAATTCATGTGTATCAAAATGTGTTTGCACATTGGGTATGATGTGCACGACGGAAAGATTACGCTGGGATAATTGCGTTAGTGGATCAAAGAGTCGTATACTTTCCACTTCTTCATCAAACAATTCAATCCTGTAGGGCCATTCATTGCCAAATGAAAAAATATCGATGATGCCGCCGCGTATCGAAAACTGTCCCGGTTCATAAACAAAGTCAACACGCTCAAATCCGATATCAATCATCAACGACAGCATCCCATCCAGATCAAGAGTTTCTCCTTTCTTGATTTCGATTTGCTGTTTGGTCACTGATGAAGGTGAAATCACCGACTCCAGAATGGCTTCCGGGTAGGTGATAACAAACATGGAAGCTTTAATGTGACCGATGAGGCCATTTTGATGAAGCTTGTTAATCGCATCGGTGCGTTCCATCACCTGGCTGGAGACGATTTCTTCTACCAGGCCTGGTCTTTTGAAACTATCTGGAAGAAATAGTACATCTGCATCGGGCAGTAATGAGGAAAGCGTGTTGTGGAGGTAGGCTGCAGCTTCTTTATCCGGGGAGATGATAAACCAGGGTCCGCAGCCATTGATGGCCAGTCCGGAAAGGACAAAGGATTTCCCGCTGCCGACTAATCCGGATACCCCTATGGTAATTCCGTGATCTGTCTGCAGTGCCTGTTGAAGCAATCTTACCGTGGCATCCTGACCAAATTGATCAATCAGCCGCTCCAGGTCTGACATGGGAGGGCAAAGCTAAGTGAAATGAGAGGAATGAGAGGAATGAGAAGAAAATGAGAGGGATGAGAAGTGTGAAAGATGATGTAGAAAAATAATTCGTGTGAATTCGTGTAATTCGTGGCTGATCATGAGATATTTCGGAACCTAAAAATTGACCTACTGAAGCAGCCGTTTGGCGACTAAATTTTGGCTGGAAATCGGGTTTAAAAAACACCTTTCTTTTGCAAGTACATATTATTTGAAATTATTTTCATATAAAATTGATTTTCAGTGCGATAAACTCTAATTTGAATTAGGTTTTCCTGCAAAAAAGCCGTACTTTTGCAACTCAAATTTTTAGAGGAAATATGGCTAAAACACAGGGTAGTTATGGTGCCGAAAATATCCAGGCATTAGAGGGTCTTGAAGCGGTCCGGAGACGTCCGGGAATGTATATCGGAAGCACTGATTGGAAAGGTTTGCATCACCTCGTTTGGGAGGCAATTGATAACTCCATTGACGAACATTTGGCTGGGTATTGTACCCATATTGAAGTCAATGTAAACAAAGATGGTTCACTCACTGTCGTCGATAATGGTCGTGGAATCCCGGTTGGGATGCATGAAAAATTGCAAAAATCTGCACTGGAAGTGGTCATGACTATTCTCCATGCAGGAGGAAAATTTGATCACGATACCTATAAAGTTTCCGGAGGTCTTCACGGTGTGGGGATCAGTTGCGTGAATGCACTAAGTCAAAAATTAAGAGCAGAAGTACGACGCGAAGGACACGTATGGCGCCAGGAATATGAGCGCGGCAAACCTACTACGGCTGTAGATGCTATTGGTGTTTCGGATGAAACAGGAACGACTATTACATTTTGGCCGGATCCGGAAATATTCGAGACGCTCGATTTTAAGTATGATACACTCGCAAATAGAATGCGGGAATTATCCTTTCTGAACAGCGGACTTTATTTGAATCTCACGGACGAACGTGATCAGGATGAAAATGGACTGCCGCGCAAGGAAACTTTCTTTTCTGAAGGTGGCCTTCGTGAGTTTGTCAAATTTCTTGATGAAAGTCGTACACCCTTGATTGAAAAACCAATCTATGTAAAAGGCAAGGAGGACAATGTAGAAGTGGAAGTAGCCATGCAATACAATACGGGCTACCAGGAACATGTCTTTTCATTCGTCAATAATATCTCTACCCAGGATGGCGGTACGCACGAAGCGGGTTTTAAACGCGCTATCACTCGTGTGTTCAAAAAATATGGTGACGACAGCGGACTCTTTACGAAAGCAAAAGTCCAGTTGTCAGGAGAAGATTATCGTGAAGGTCTCACGGCAGTGATTTCAGTTAAAGTACCTGAACCGCAATTCAAAGGACAGACGAAGGGAGAATTGGGTAATTCAGAAGTAGTTGGTATTGTTTCACAATGTGTCGGAGAGGCATTAACTAATTACCTGGAAGAAAACCCCTCCGATGCAAGACGTATCACTGAAAAAGTAATTCTTGCCGCCCGCGCACGTGATGCCGCCCGTAAAGCGCGTGAATTGGTACAGCGTAAAAATATTTTAACAGGAGGCGGACTTCCTGGCAAATTATCGGACTGCTCATCACGTGATCCTAAAATCTGTGAGATCTATCTCGTCGAGGGCGATAGTGCCGGTGGTACTGCTAAACAAGGACGTGACCGGAATTTCCAGGCTATACTTCCTTTGCGCGGAAAAATTCTCAACGTAGAGAAAGCGATGGAGCACAAGATCTACGATAATGAGGAAATCAAAAATATGTTCACTGCACTCGGTGTGAGCATCGAAGAAAAAGATGGTGAACGCAAGTTGAACATTGATCGTCTTAGGTATCATAAGATCGTCATCATGTGCGATGCCGATGTCGACGGAAGTCACATCACTACCTTGATCCTGACTTTCTTTTTCAGGTATATGCGTCCCTTGATTGAAAACGGACACCTCTATATCGCAGCACCACCTCTATACCGTGTTTCCAAGAGCAGTCAATTTGTGTATTGCTGGAATGAAACTGATCGTCAACAAGCTGTGGATACCTATACTGCAGGGGATAAAGCAGCTACCAATGTCAAGGTCCAGCGCTACAAAGGTCTTGGTGAGATGAATGCAGAGCAACTTTGGGAAACCACTATGGATCCTGATAACCGCGTATTCCGCCAGGTCAGTATCGATGATGGTAAAGAAGCCGATCGTTTCTTCAGCATGCTGATGGGTGACGAAGTACCACCACGTCGTGCTTTCATCGAGGCGAATGCGAAATACGCACGCGTCGATATTTAAGATGATAACATAAAACATAAAATAAATAAGGGGGCTCAAGATGTTGAGCCCCCTTGCCCCTAAATCCCCTAAAGGGGACTTCCTTTCTGCCTCTTCTGCCTCTTCTGCCTCTTCTGCCTCTTCTGCCTCTTCTGCCTTTTGCCCCATTATGTGTATCTTTTCTGCCTTTATAACCTGAGATGAGGAAGGGATTACTCTTGATAAGGATTTGCACACTGCTTTTGTTATTCTCTGCAGCTGGTTTGAAAGGTCAAGCTTTCAATACCAATGGTAGCGCTATGTTTCTTGGGGGCAATTGCTATCAGCTGACGCCCAATAGTGGCGGGCAATCCGGCTCCATATTCTCCATGAGTTCCATTGATCTGACACAGCCATTTGCATTTGACGCTGTTTTTAATTTTGGAACCAAGGATGCTAACGGAGCAGACGGAATAGTCTTCATTCTTGCGACGTCTAATACCGCTCTTGGAACCGGTGGTGGAGGTTTGGGATATGACGGGATCACACCATCCTTCGCCATCGAGTATGATGATTATCAAAATTCCAATTTTGGAGATCCGGCTTCCGATCATATCGCGGTCATCTCTGCCGGGAGTGTTAATCATACACTTCCAAGCAATCTTGTGGGACCCATCAGCATAGCCAATATTGAGGATGGAGAAGATCATTGCTTTTCCATTATTTGGGATCCTGCAACCTTAACCATCACAGCTGCATTAAACAGTGATTTAATTTCCTACACAGGAGATATTGTTGCGAATTTTTTTAGTGGAAACCCGATTGTTTACTACGGATTTTCATCCGGAACAGGTTCATTATCTAATCTTCATACAGTTTGTTTTGGACCACCGGCCCTGGTGCCAATGCCTGATGTGACATTATGCGAGGGCGATGATGTGGTATTACAAGCAGATGATCACGGTATTGCATGGACGTGGGCACCTAGTCCTACATTATCACAACTCAATATCAGTGATCCAACTGCAGATCCAGTTGTTACTACTACCTATACCGTAGGTATCGATTACGCTTGCGGAGGATTTCTTCGCGATACAGTCGTAGTCACTGTCATCCCGAAACCCACTGCAGTAGCTGACAATGATGGGCCTGTTTGCCTGGGGGAAACAATCCACCTTACTGCAAGTGGTGGAACAACTTATCATTGGAACGGACCGGCAGGGTTTAATTCGAATATGCAGAATCCTGTGATCACCAATATGACGATTCCGAAAACAGGAACCTATACAGTCACGGTAACCAATGCATCCGGATGTTCAGACACTGCTGAAACAGAAGTTGAAATATTTCCTCCACCCTTTGTTGACATTGATCCTGTCATGGGACCTCTGTGTGAGGATGGAGATCCTGTCCAATTGGAAGGAACACCGTCAGGAGGCATGTGGTCTGGAGCAGTTGGAGCAGATGGAGTGTTTGATCCGGGGCAAGCTGGCGAAGGAAATCATGTCATCTCTTATACCGTCACGGATGGAAATGGATGCACAAATAAAGATCAAATCACTCTCAAAGTAGTACCGAATATTCCGGCTGAAATAATGCCATTGGGTCCTTTCTGCATTAGTGATCCGGTCGAAACTTTAACAGCCAATCCACCGGGTGGTACATGGGGTGGCATTGCTGATTCAGATGGACAAATCTATCCGAATAGTTTATTTCCCGGTACGTTCGAAGTGACTTATGAATTGACAGGACAGGATGAGTGTTATAATACTACTATTCAGGTAGATATTGTTAATTCAGAGACCGTCATATGTCCCAACTTTCCACCTGTTTGTTTTAATTCACCACCTGTACAATTGACAGCAATGCCGCCCGGAGGTACATGGAGTGGTGATGGTGTGACTTCATCTGGTTTAGCAGATCCTGCAATACTAGGTCCGGGCGATCACCAGGTTTTTTATTCTTATGCATCAGGTACATGTCCGCCAAATTCTTGTTGGAGTATTCTCACCGTGTATGATACTCCTGCAGCACAAAATGTGATATCCACTTGTGATGGAACAGGAATGTTTTATACGGTGTCTTTTGATATTACAGGTGGAAACTCTTCTACCTATTCGGTTAATGGTTCAGTGAGCGGAATGGTAACCCCTGGAAATCCATCCACTTTTATAAGTGTGCCTATTCCGAGTGGCACGGGATATTCCTTCCAGGTATTTGATGGCAATCATTGCGATACGATGGATGTTTCCGGAATTCATTCCTGCAATTGTCCGACACAAGCAGGAACCATGGATATGACTCCATTGTCAGTTTGCGAAGAGGATACTGTACATGTGATTCCACCAAGTGGAGTATTCCTTGATCCCAACGACACTTTAATCTATGTACTGCATACTGGTGATCCCAGGAATTTTTTATTGATGGGCATTGGCAATAAATTTTTCTTTCAGCCACCGCTACAATTCGGTGTTCCATATTTTATCTCCGTGCTGGTAGGCAATACGATTACAGGCGTTGGAGTTGATCTCATGGACCCATGCCTGGCGATAGCGAATGGCCCGACGGTTATTTGGAGTCCGGATCCTTCAGGATATCTCGTTGCTCCACCCATGGTTTGCACTGGAGATAGTGCAGCATTAAGTTTTTTGCTAACTGGTGGAGGACCATTTAATGTCACCTATTCAGACGGATCATCTTTCTATTCATTGGATAGCATTTTATCGGGACATACCATTATGGTACATCCTAATGGAAACACCACCTATTCCTTGTTGTCGGTTGCTGATCTTGCCCCACCAGGATGTTCATCCTTGCTGGATACCAGTCTCACTATAGTAGTCAGTGATGTCATTCATGCCATGCAGGTATTGATGATCTGTGATGGTGATAGTGTATTTCTTGCAGGTGCTTATCAATTTACCCAGGGTGTTTATTTTGATTCTATTCCGGGAACCGTAGGTTGTGATACCATACTGGAAAGTTACTTACTCATCAATAGCCTTGACACTACGTTTATCAGCACCACGACTTGTGATAATGCACAGGTCGGCATATTTGAAAATGTATTTTCCAACCAGGCGGGATGCGACAGTACAGTCATCACCACAGTAACTTTAATTGCAGCAGATACAACGCTGCTTAGTTCCACAACCTGCAATCCCCAGGCTGCAGGAACATTTACAAGTACCTTTCCTGCACAAAGTGGTTGTGATAGTGTTGTCATTGAAACTATTGTTTTACTGCCTTCGGATACGACTCATTTATCCAGTGGCAATTGTGATATTGCAGCTACGGGTGTCTTTACGCAAACACTTACTAATGCAGTGGGCTGTGATAGTGTGATTATCGAAACTGTTTTTCTTTTGCCATCCGATACCACTTTGCTGACGGCGTCATCCTGTCTTCCGGCAGATACTGGTACAGTAAGTACAGTGTTGCAAAATGTATTAGGATGTGACAGCCTGGTCATACAAACCACGCAGCTCATTTCATCGTGGCTGATCATGGATACCACAACGACCTGTGACCCGGCTTCCTCAGGCACCTTCACTTCTCATTTTGTTTCAACTCAAGGATGTGATAGTACCGTTGTGCAAGAGGTTATCTTGTTACCATCCGACTTGATCAATGTATTTGATCAAACTTGTGCAACATCAGACACCGGGACGGTCATTCAACATTTCACCAATCAATATGGATGTGATAGTACGGTCCAAATCATCACAACATTATTGCCGCCCGATTCCTGTATCGTCATCAGTCATGATGTGTTTATCCCAAATGTTTTCAGTCCGAATGAAGATGGCATCAATGATGTTTTTTTCATTTCCGCCGCTGTGAATTCTGTAGAAGCGATTCCCTACTTCCGGATCTTTGACCGCTGGGGAAGTATAGTATTTGATCATAAGGATTTATTGCCGAATGATCCTGCCCTTGGATGGGATGGAAAGTGGTTGGGTAAAAAAATGAACCCTGGAGTTTTTGTCTGGGTGGCTTCCGTTCGTTTCCTGGATGGAAGAGAAACGGTTCTCTGTGGAGACGTCACCCTGGTCCGGTAATTAAACTTTTTCTAAAACTACTGCATATCCCTGTCCTACACCGATGCACATTGTCGCCAATGCATAGCGTTTGTTGAGACGCTGAAGTGATTTTGCTGCTGTAAGAATAATCCTCGCGCCACTCATACCTAATGGATGTCCTAATGCAATAGCACCTCCATTAATATTGATCCGCGCATCATCATCAGTAAGCCCCAAATTTCTTGTACACGCCAATACTTGTGCTGCAAACGCTTCATTGATTTCAATGACATCCATATCATCGAGATCGAGTCCTGCTTTTTTTAGGGCTTTTAATGAAGCGCCTACCGGTCCGATGCCCATGATGCGAGGTTCTACACCGACAACAGCAGATGACAAAATGCGGGCGATGGGTTTTAAATTATTTTGTCGTACACCAAAGTCGGAAGCGAGAAGCAATGCAGCTGCACCATCATTGAGGCCGCTGCTATTACCCGCCGTGACAGATCCTCCTGTTTTAAAAGCAGGTTTCAAATCGCTGAGGACACCAATGGTAGTTTGCGGCTTTGCAAATTCATCGGTTTGAAAATTGATTGGTGCTAATTTTTTACGAGGTATACTGACCGGTATAATTTCTTCCGCTAAAAATGCAGCACCGGCAAAAGCTTTTTGTTGTGAACCAAAAGCAAATTTGTCCTGGTCTTCCCTGGAGATCTTATACTTCACGACCAGGTTCTCGGCAGTTTCACCCATCGCTTCTGTTCCATACAAAGTTTTCATCCGTGGATTGATAAATCTCCATCCAAAAGAGGAATCATACATTACAGGATCACTGCCAAACGGTTCGCTTGTTTTGGAAATCACCCAGGGACCGCGGGTCATATTTTCTACTCCACCGGCAATAAAAAGATCACCATCTGCTGATTGAATAGCCCGATGAGCGTGAATAACTGCACTCATACCGGAAGCACAAAGACGATTGACGGTTTCTCCGGGAACTGTATACGGCATACCAGCCAGGAGTAAAGCCATGCGAGCAACATTACGGTTATCTTCTCCAGCTTGGTTGGCACAGCCTAAAATAACATCATCGATCAGGGCTGGATCTAATTGCTCATGACGTTTCAACAAAGCGTGAATCACATGGGCAGCAAGATCATCGGTGCGCATAGTAGAGAGCGTTCCCCTGAATGATCCAATTGCGGTGCGTATGCCATCGATAATAAATGTATCCTGCATTTTTTTGTATTTCTTGGGCTTTATCAATTTACCAAATCAGGAAGACGCGATCTTTTCATCTTTAAATCTCAAGCCAAACCATAACATGACCACCACAGCTATTGTTGCAGGGACGATCCATATCATCTTCCAGTTATGTCCGCCACCTTCCACGGCATACATGTTGAATATTTTTCCGGATAACCAAAAACCAATCATCATGCCAAGACCGTAGGTAGCGAGTGTTATTAATCCCTGGGCAGCACTCTTATTTTTTGCACCAGCTTTGAAATCTGTATAAATCTGCCCGGAGACAATAAAGAAATCATAACAAACACCGTGCAATAGTAAGCCAAGAAACAACATCCAAACGCCCTGACCAGGATCACCAAAAGCAAAAAGTAAATACCTCACCGTCCATGCCAGCATACCCACCAGCAAAGTATATTTCAATCCAAACCGTTTAAAGAAGAGAGGCAACAAAAGCATAAAGAGCACTTCAGAGATTTGCCCGATAGTCATATTCCCTGCTGCATTTTTCATTCCGGTTTCATTCAAAAACAGGTTGGCATTCTGGTAATAAAAAGCAAGTGGGATGCTGATGAGAATGGAGGAAATAAAAAAATCCAGGAAGTTTCTCTCCTTCAATAAGCTTAATGCATCGAGACCAAGCATTTCGCGAATCGTTGGTTTAACAGATGATTTTCCAACAGGAGGTGTATCCGGCAAAAGAAAACTAAAGAGGCCCAGGAGAACAGAAACTCCAGCGGCCATATAAAAAGTATTCCTGAGTAGTCCATTTGATTCCCAATTCATCGCATAGCCGATGATGAGACCGGCAGCTATCCATCCAATGGTGCCCCATACCCGTATGCTGCTAAATTGTTTGGAAGGATCATTCATCTGTCGGAAAGAAACCGAATTCACCAACGCCAAGGTGGGCATGTAGATGATCATGTAGATGAGGATGAAAGGATAAAACCCTGCAAAACTTCCTGCTCTTGCGGCTAGAAACATGAGTATTGCTCCAAGTATATGGAGGATCCCCAAAATTTTTTGGGCCGCAAAATAGCGATCGGCAATAAGTCCAATGATGAACGGTGCTATAATCGCTCCGAGTGATTGCGTGGAATAAGCTGCTGCGATTTGAAAACCTTCAGACGATAATTCCTTTGACAGGTAAGTCCCCATCGTTACGAACCATGCTCCCCAGACAAAAAACTCGAGGAACATCATCAGGGAGAGCTTGACCCGGATCATTGAATTCATAGTTGGTTTGATTTTTATTTGAATACGAGAGGACTAATTTGGGAAAAAAGGATAAGAACGTGGATTAAATATCATGGAGGACCTAGCCTTGAAAATCGCAGATGTCGTTTTAGACGAAACTCAAAAGCACTAAGGTTTAGTTTTTGTCAACTCCCTCCGAATTTGCCTGATCTGGCGTTGATGGTGTCGAATGTGATCATTGATGAAGATCAGCATCTGGTACATGGTCATGCGGCCGGCGAAAGGGTGCCGGAACGCAAGATGATTTCCAAAAACGGCATGATTTTTCTCAATAAACGATATCAATTCCTCTCGAAGCATTTCCCATTTGATCTTTAGTTCTTCAAAAGGAAGGTTGCTTTCCACCTTTGAGGTGTCTATTGATTCAGGAGCTTTGATTTTGTAATGGGTGAAGAAAACCAGTTTGATCAGCAGTATGCCTCCCCATGATTTAGGATTATAGCGGGGTACTGTATCCGGATAGGATAATTTCTTTTTGAGGTAAGCCAGTGAATTGCGTTCACTGAGGTACAAATGATTGACGACCTGTTCAATACTCCAGCTTGCAGGAGCAGGTTGCTGAGCATATTCCGCTGGTGATAAGGTTTGCAACAAGAGCAGGATCTCCTGCTTTTTCAATTCCAGTTTTTTAAACTGATGATGGATGGTTTTTAACGGATCGTGCATAGAATGTCTAATTTAGTCATGTCTGGCACAATAGCCATGACTTTTGTCATCATGTCTCGCTACTCAAAAGAATCACTTTATGAACCTGACGATACCATTTTCAGGACTAAAGAATCGCACCCTTTAAGATTGCCTGAGGATAATTCGGCAGTATATGAGGAAGTACAACCCTTCAATCAGATTTGGCTTTGGGCCCTGATTGGTGGAGAACTCCTGCTTGTTTTGCTTCCATTGATCATCATGAAAATAGCATTTCCGATTGTGATCATGGTGATGTTAGCCATGCTGATTCCGATGATCATATTGGGCTCGCTGAAATTAAAAACCCGGATTGATCATGAAGGCGTTCACTTTCAAATGGTCCCCTTTCAGTGGAAGGAACGTACGATTCCATGGTCGGATGTTGACCAGGTCTATGTTCGGAAATATTCGCCTTTGAGAGAATATGGGGGTTGGGGAATCAGATTTGGACTGAATGGATGGGCCTACAATGTCCGGGGAAACTATGGGATACAAGTGGTGAAGAAGAATGGGAAAAAGATCTTGTTGGGGACGCAACAACCTGAAGAGGTGACGAATAATTTAAAAACACATCCGCTCCTGGTGTGATAAAATGAAAAGAGCGTTGAAGGGTATCAACGCTCTCAATTCTTCTCTTGATGTACGTTCGGGTGGAAAGAAAAAGATTCTTTCGTTGTTCCCGTTGCCGCGAACGGCAATAGTAGGGTGCTGCTTACTTCTTCTTAGCAGCTTTCTTAGCAGCCTTCTTAGGAGCAGCTTTCTTGGCAGCTTTCTTAGGAGCTTTCTTAGCAACTGCTTTCTTAGCTAAAGGCATAGCCTTAGCAACTGCTTTCTTAGCAACTGCTCTTCTTACTGCCTTACGAACAACTGCTTTCTTAACAGCTCTTTTAGCAACAGCTCTTTTAACTGCTTTCTTGGCAACTTTACGCCTTACAGCTTTTTTAACTGCTGCTTTGCGAACTGCTTTCTTAGCAACTGCTCTGCGCACTGCTTTCTTAGCACCTGCTCTCTTAACAGCTTTCTTAGCTGCTTTCTTTGCTGATTTAGCCATAATGATAATGAGATTTAGTTTACAAATAAATTATTGAGTCGCTACCTATAGGGGTTTCGAAAGGACACCTGGTACAGGCAGATTTTTATTCCACGAGAGATATTGATGAGATATATATGATAGAAGTATGGTCATATTCCAGGACAAAAATACACTTTAGATTAATTTTGTATATATTTTTTTTAAAATATTTGAAAAAAAGTTTTATCACGCGCGAGAGATATCCATGCTCATCGTCCATTAAAAGACACAAAAAGTGATCCAATCTGATCCGGAACATTTTTTTTCAGCTCTGCCATTCAGAAATAATGACCTCCGCTCATCTCATTTCATAAATCTGTATCATCTTCGTTGACATGCGATACGAACCCATATCTCCTTCTCTTTTCACATCGCGAAGAACATCATTCGCGAAATTGATGAAGAAAAATTCCATTGCCATTTTCTTCTCCAATGATGCCATGCCACGCAGTGGGGATCAAACATTTCCTTTCCGGCAGGATCCTGATCTGTTTGCATTGTCCGGATTAGATCAGCCAGGAAGTGCGCTGGTATTGAATCCTGGCGATCATGATCCAATGATGCGTGCAATCGCTTTCATTCTTTCACCGGATCCGCTTCACACGATCTGGAATGGAAAACGATATTCAAAAGCGGAAGCAAAAAAGGCATCAGGCATCAACATGATCTATACCAATGACCAATGGTCAAAGATCGCTACACCACTTTTTGAATCCGCCCAGGTCATCTATCTCAACGCTTCACTTCAGGAAAATCCAATGTTGAAGCCGGTGAATCAAAATGAAAGAAGAGCCTTCGAATTGCAAAAGGATTGGCCGAAAAAAAATTTTCTTAGCTCAAAACCACTCCTCCAAATACTGCTGATGACCAAGCATCCGATCGAAATCGAGTTGATGAAAAAGGCAATTGAGGTCACGGGAAAGGCTTTTGGACAGGTTTTGAAAGCGGTAAGGCCCGGTTTGAAGGAATATGAAGTAGAGGCTAAACTGACTCACGAGATCATCCGAGCAGGATGTCAGCATGCTTTTGAACCAATAGTGGCTTCCGGAAAATCAGCCTGCACTTTGCATTATGTGAGGAATGATGCCCGCTTGATAGCCGGATCACTAGTATTACTTGATTTCGGTGCTGAATATGCCGGCATGGCCTCTGATATGTCAAGAACTATTCCTGTATCCGGACGATTCAATAACCGACAAAAAGATATTTACATAGCCGTTTTGGATGTTCTTAGGGAGAGTACAGATCTGATGCGACCTGGAATAACATTGGCGCAATTAAACAAGGAGACAGGAAAGATGATCGATGCTGCACTGATTCGATTGAAATTAATTACGAAGCATGATCTTCGTCATCAGGACCCTTCTCATCCAATTCGAAAAAAATATTTCATGCACGGAGTCAGCCATCACTTGGGTTGGGATGTGCATGACAAACATGAACCAGGTGCGATGTTCAGTCCGGGAATGATATTGACTTGCGAACCTGGATTATATATCGCTGAAGAGAAAACAGGGATTCGACTGGAAAACGACATTTTAATTACACGAGGAAATCCAACCAACCTGATGAAGCATATTCCAATTGAACCTGATGAAATTGAAGACCTTATGAACAGGTAATTATTCAGGGGGACCAAAAGAATTTAATTTTTTAGGTCTTGATTCAACACTTTATTATCCCGGCTCAGTCGTAATACCGGGATCAACATTCATGAGGAAGGACTAATTTGTATCTTTAGAAAGATGCAGGTTTTCCCCTCTCATCCCTTGACCTGCATTTTCAACCATAATCAGTTAATCAAAAACACTAATCATGAACAAGTTTTTACAAACCCTATTCCTCCTTTTGGTATTTGGCGGTTCACCGTTGTGGGCCCACCATCTTTCTTCCAACCTGGTCTTCACTGCAAGGATGAGCGGTGATCAGGAAAATCCACAAGTCACTTCCGATGGACAAGGAGTGGCTGTAGTGTCACTCGATCAGACCCAATCGAACCTCTATGTCAATGTCAGTCTCAGCAGCCTGTCCGGTCCGATCACAGGTGCACACATCCATGATGGTGCATTTGGTGTAAATGGTCCAGTCATTTTTGATCTCACTCCATTTCTTAGTGGTAACAGGATCAAAGGGGTGATTCGCGGATTACCGAATACTGTACTCATCAAATTATTGAACGGTACTTACTACATCAATGTGCACACGCAGAATAATCCTGGAGGAGAAATTCGCGGACAACTTAGATTAGAAACGGATTACCGGTATACGGCCCTGATGAATGGTAATTCAGAAAACCCTGCCGTGGCGACTAATGGCACAGGCCTTGGTGTTTTTGAACTGACCCAGAATGAGGCCAGTGTTAATTTCAAAATCCTCTTTACGGGGTTGACGAGTGCGGTTACCGGTGCTCATATTCATAATGCACCTATTGGTAGTAATGGTGGTGTGATCTTTGATCTGCAACCTTTCATCAATGGAAACAAAATTGAAGGTGTGTGGCATCCGGATTCAACATTGTTGGCAGCATTAAAAGCCGGAGAATTATATGTCAATGTTCACACTACTGATAATCCCGGTGGTGAAATCAGGGGACAGATTATATTATTGCCCGGTATCACTTTTGATTTGTCCTTAACAGGCGCACAAGAAAATCCTCAAGTAGTCACTCCCGGAGAAGGATTGGGAATCGTCACCATCCAGCCAGATCTCGATAAACTGGAATATTACATTGTTTTCGACCAACTCAGTACGCCTGTCACTGCAGCACATTTTCACCAGGCTGAACCTGGTTTGAATGGCGATGTTGTGCTTAATCTTTCAGATAGTATCACCGAACATTCCGTGAAAGGGAGTTCGACTTTTTCTCTTTATGCCTTTAATACTTTGCTCAACGGGGGATACTATATCAACCTTCATACGCTGACTCATCCTGATGGTGAAGTTCGTGGACAGGTTCAAAAATTTGCGCGGGAAGCATACACCTTTGAGATGAATGGCGGACAAGAAGTTCCACCGGTGACCACACAAGCAACAGGTGCAGGCGTAGTCACGATCGACAGGGATAAGGTGAGTGCACATTATATGGTCGTGTATAGCGGACTGGAAGGAAATTTCACTGCATCTCATTTTCATCATGCAAAACCAGGTGTCAGTGGTGGTGTGATATACGCACTGACCAGTCAATACAATGCATTCGGTGGAGCATACGGTTACTGGGATGAGACGAGCACTCCTGTGTTTGATGCTGCGGCGTTATTCCAGAACAATGAAATCTACATCAATGTGCATTCCAGCACACATCCGGGAGGAGAAATTCGAGGAAATATTATTCGCTCCGGTGATCTCTTTACGGATCTTCCTTTTGATCCCGGCTTCGGCGATGATCTAATGTTGAGTGCAGTTTTGTCAGGTGATAATGAGGTGCCAGCTGTTACAACTAATGCAACTGCATTGGCCACCTTGTATTTTGATGGTGATCGCACGAAAGCTAAAATCAATATTACCGCGACAGGTTTATCCGGACCTATCACTGGTGTTCATATTCATGAAGGAGATGCGGGATCAAACGGCGGTGTATTATTTCCTTTAGTCAATGAAGGCAATAGGGTGCAAAGTGAAATCACTGATATTCCGGGATTGGATTTAGTTAGTGTTTTGAATGGCGCTACCTATGTTAATATTCACACTGCTGCACATCCTGATGGTGAGATAAGAGGACAGCTGAATATGGAACAGGATTACACCTTTTTAGCCACTATGGCCGGTGATCAGGAAATTCCAGCCGTAACAACAAATGCTCAGGGATTAGCGAGCCTTCATTATACTTTGGGCACACTCTCATTGGATATCAACGTTCAATTGACAGGTTTGAGCAGTGCCATTACAGGTGCTCATCTTCACACCGGAACTCCGGATGAAAATGGTCCTGTCTTCGCTGATCTATCAGGTCTCATCATTGGCAATACTATTCGGGGCACTGTTACAGTAACTATTCAGGACATCATCGATATCCTGTCAGGAAATGCCTACATCAATGTTCATACCGTCGATAATCCGGATGGAGAGATCAGAGGTCTTTTAAATTATGTACCCGGTATCACTTTTGATGGCTGGATGTCGCCGTTGCAGGAAAATCCATTTACGACCAGTGCGGCTTCGGGGCTTGCAGTCGCAACTGTATATCCAAGTATCAATGATATTGCTGTTTGGATGTTAACTGACAATACAACTGGTCCTATTGGTGCTGCTCATTTGCATAATGCCCCACTAACAGTGAATGGTGGTGTGATAGAAGATTTGTCTGCTGATATTGCTGGGAACGGACTCATTCATTTGGGAACAATTGATGATGCCACATTAGGTAATTTCCTGAAGGGAGCGATTTATATCAATGCGCATACCGCAGCTTTCCCGAATGGAGAATTGAGAGGACAACTCTTCCGTCTTTCACGCGATGGCTATGGATTTGATCTTTGCACCGGGCAGGAAACGGGAAATATAAATGTCCCTGGTGCACAAGGATCAGGATTGGTTTCCATTGATCGTCTACATTCCAATGTCAATATATCGGTTGTCGCTGATCAATTGAGCGGACCATTAACAGCATCCCATATACATCAGGGTGACATCGGAATGAACGGTGGAGTGATTGCTGACCTGACTGCGTTTTACCAGGGGACCAATCACTTTTTCCTCTATGGAGCCGGTACAGATACTTCTTTGATCAATGCGATTCGTGCAGGAAAGGATTATATTAATATACATACTGCTCTTAATCCTGGCGGTGAGATCCGTGGACAGATTGTCAAAGACAATCTTTGCACACTCGAAACCGGTATTGATCCCCTGGCTGATATTGTTGCCGACGTACAGTTGAGTCCGGTTCCTGTGGTCGATCAATTGCAAGTAGCTATCGATATGATTGAATCTTCAAGATTGCAGATGACCATCATTGATCTGACCGGAAGACAATTGTCTACTGAATATGTTGATGCTTATGCAGGACAAAATTCATTTTTCCTGCCAACAGAAAATTTATTACCAGGATTTTATTCCGTTGTTATTTCAAATGGAAAAATGGCAAAGGCATTTAAGTTCATAAAATAACTTTCAGAAAGATCCCTTTTCTGAATCGGATAAGTAGGGGGCTCCAGTTGTGGAGCCCCTACTTGTTTTATATCGGGACTTTCCAGTTTTAAGAATATATTAAACCTTATAAAACTCACCTTAACACCCCGGACGGAGTCTTATCATCAATAGATCAAAACTATTGAATCATGAAAGCACTCAACCAAAAACGCAACAAAAGCTTCCAGTGGAGCTTTGGCTTGCACCTCAGTATTTTATTACTCGGTTTCCTCCCTATTGCTCATCACATCATGCAGCAGCAGAAGACTGAATACCTCGTTGAACTAGGCTACCAGGATATTCCTGTAGTACAAAGTGCAGGCAGTGAAGGACTGCAAGCTCGCAGCCCAATCTACAATGAAGAACCACAACCTACGATGGATAAGCCTGATGAACAACCTATTCCAGTCGATGCTACTGAACCAGTAGACCAAACTACAGTGGCTGATAACAATACTGAAGTGGTCAGCGATGTGACAACAGAAACTGAAAGTGATGTCACTGCCAGTGAGACTACAGCAACCGGTTCGGATACTGAAACCAGTGCTAATGGTGGAGGTAACGGAAGCCCGATAGAGGGAAACCAGGATGGTGCCGCTACTGCCGGTGATGGTGGAGCAGGTGATGGACTTGAAGGTGATGGTATCATCACACGAAAGATCATCCACAGGGAAGATATCAAACAGATCGCCAAAGTTAATGGCAAAGTCGTTCTCAATATTTGTATCGATCGCGCAGGTAGAGTGATCTCCGTGGCTTACGATCCTGTAAAAACTACAATCACCGATAACGAAATAATCAAACGGGCATCTTATCTCGCTACCCAGTATCGATATGAAGCTAACTATGCTGCTGCTCCTCGCGAATGCGGACAACTCACTTTCATCTTCAGTATTGAAGAGAATGAGGACACTGAATAATACACATTGAGAATATCAAGTTGAAAACCGCCTCTGGAATCATTCCATGAGGCGGTTTTCTTTTATAAAATTTTATTTTCGGAGATATTCAATAATCCTATTATCGGACCAACGTCACATCACCATAAACAGTCTTCTTCTCACTTGAATTTATTTTTGAAAGAATCACCTGGTATACGTACACACCGGAAGGACAAGCTTTGCCTTTTGAATCGCCATCCCAGTTTATTTCATCGGTGGATTGATATAGCAAATTGCCCCACCGGTCATAGACGCGTACGATCTCTAACTGATATGGAGGATAGATATAAGTTTGCCACTTGCTATTTCCTGATAAACTTTCCGGATGAAAGACATTAGGGATATAGAAGCCCTTTGTTATTTCAACTTTCACATGGAGTATGTGAATTTCCGTGCAACCGTTTTCATCAATAAAACTGATTTCATAGAGTGCATCCTGATTCCCATAGACCTGCAGTTGAGAATCTTTCCAACGGATGTTGGCATCCGGACTGAAATGGAAATTCACAGGCCTGACCTCATTGAGGAACACAAAAGGCACATTAGTCCATGCCTTCTGGGGTATGATGAGGACAGTATCCATGGAAACCGAAATTGAAGGTGTTTCTGTTAAAGAGACCTGAAATTCGGTTACACAATCCTCGTCTGAAATCACATGGATGGAATATATGCCGGGTCCCAGATGTTGCCAATTTGGATCGTTGGTGGGATTACCATTAATTATAACCTGCGAAAACGCATAAAACGCTGAGGAGTCAATCAGGATGGATCCATTCTTTAATAGACAAGTTGGATCGATGACTGTGACATTCGCGGGCCAAGTGTATGCAGGAAGAATGATAATGCTGTCACTAAAATGACATCCACCTCCTGTAACTGTACTCAACCAATATTGACCTGGAGTATGGATCACCCGATCTGTCGAAGTAGAGCCATTATCCCAAATAATCGATATTCCTGTTACGGATAAAGTGATACTATCCCCATTGCATAATTTTTTGTCAGGCCCTAAAATATCCGGATGAGTTGAAGTATCACGAACGATGTTAACGAAAGCGGTATCTGTGCCGCAGACCGGATCTGAAACTATGTAAGCATATTGATTGAGAAGATCAATCGATGTATTGAGTTGATCTGCGCCTGAGGTGAGTGATGGCCACCAATATCCTCCCGGTTGCCCTTGTGTTAAGGCAGATAGAAAATTAATAATGGTATCTGAGCAAAGGAGAAGAGAAGCATCAGTACCTGCATATGGTAGTCCAGCTACCTGGATTGAGCAGATAGTCTTCTTTCCGGCTTTGATTGAATTGAATCCCTGGATGATGATATGACGAATACCTATCGTCCGCTGCTGCCCGTAATGCACATAACGGATGGTCAGCATAGCATTTCGATATTCTGAATCGGAGGCTCCGCTTTTGATTAATGTGTAAGTGCTGTCATTCCTCATGATTAAAATAAAACCTGTTGGTAATGAAATGGATGTCAGCAATTCTTCACCTGGATCTCTTATGGATGAGATCGTGAGTCTGATACTATCTAATGGTGAAGAAGTGTGGAGATAAATATCCTGGTCACAAACCGGAGTCTGAAAAACTGAACAATATTGAGTCGAATCATAATAATCATATGGATATACGCCTGTACTGTTATCCCTGTCCAGGTCAAGCAATAAATCACATTCTGGATCTGAGGAGAGAAATTCGAGAGGAGAGGTAAGCTGGGTATTAACTCCAACGCTTCCCATATTATAATTACAAATAGGGGTTAATGTATTTGTCTCTAGATTATACTCAGAAATATACATGATGGTATCAGGGTGTGAGTTAATATACTCCTGGGTTGAAATACTCATATGGGTTGCGTATGTTTTTGTGGAGTCACACCCGTAACTAAAACTTGTAAGTCCCCAAATGTGTTTTAATGTGATTATAGTATCGAGCAATATAAAATTAGTATCAAAAACGTATATATATGGCTTTTGCACTTCGGGAATATAAATTCGATTATTTTGAAAATGAACTTCAAAAATTTGTTGGTTTGGGAAATATTTGAAAACTCTTTCAATTACAGGATGAGTCGGGTCAGCAATCCGGGATAAAGTGTGAGTAAATTTATGTGTTACACTATCCCATTCATTCACATTTAAATATAATCTTCCGAGAAAATCAATATTGACTGCATTTGAACAAGACCAATCTTTAGGTAATAAAATTGAATGCAATAATGTGTACTGGCAATTTTTGATTTTTACATCAAAAATATTTACCCGCGCATAGTCTGGGCCAACCGGTTCATTTAACACTACCCATAAGCGGCCACTTGGATGGTATGCATATCCTAGAAGGAATCCTCGATTAGGTGTCCTCCAATCACATCCTGTAAGATTAATATCACATAAACTATCTGCATGCCAAAGTGATTGCTGGCCATAAACCGATATTTCTTGAGCCGTCGCAGGTTTGCAAAAAATAAAAATTGCTAACGCAATATTTAAACCAATTTGGCAACGAGTTCTCATCTTAGTTATCTATTTAAAAATTTGGAGATAGCTTAAGAAAGACACAACCAGCAATGAGCAAAAATGTGTTAGCAATATTGAAAATAAAGTGAAAAATCTGCTATTGAGTAAGATCAAAATTATTTGAAAATTTAAAATAAAAAAATGGTAGCACGTATCGAAAATATAGTGGATGCGCGGTATATCCCTTTAAACACGCACGTTAAATATAGGTATCATATCTGAGAAAAGCAAATTTTATGGGAATAAACGTTAGTGATCAAGGGATATTGAAAATAAGAACAACATGTTTCATTAAAATTTGAAATTATTTTCCTAAACTATAAATTAACCTAATAAAATTAAAATTTAATTCCCAGCGCCAGTGTCCATCCTCTCAATTTCGAATCATCCCTGATTTTGATGATCGGCTGGAGCGCATAATGATATTTTACTTCAGCCGTAACAACTGAAAAAATTTCAACTTGTAGTACGCCAGTCAATCCCGTCCAGACACCATAGAACATATCATCATCCAGTCCAACATCATTGCCATCGAGATTGTAGAAAAAAGTAATCTCTCCACCGCCCATCGCTGAGATATTCAAATTCGCAATATCCAGGAATTTGTATCCTCCCGTCATTGGGATAGTGAAGTAATGAACATGATGACTTTGGCTGAAATTGTATTCATAACGAAAATCTTCATTTTGTACAGATATCCGGTGATAGTGAAAGCCGGGCACAAATAACCAACGGTTTCTTTCTACATAGACATCAAAGCCGAAGAATTGCCCAGGGTGACTTGACATACCAGTGGTATTCAGTTCATCCTGCAGCATCCAGGTTTCAACTCCGGTCTTGACATTAACTATAGCCTGCGTGCTCCCTGTCGAAATAAAACAAAAGGCTATAATACAAGCGAGAAGGCTCTGCTTCATGAGAATACACATCATCAGTAAGAAATGGAAGCGGAGAGACGTTGTAAAGTTAGCTTATTTTCGCTTTCCTTTGGAGGACTGACATTCTGCTCTATGTATCCTGATCTTTCCTATTTCTTCCACGATCTCCTTGGCACTTCGCCGGACAACTGGCTGAGTGTCATCAAGACATTCGGGTTTTTCCTCATTCTGGCTTTCCTCGCCAGTGCATATGCGATGTACCTTGAACTCCGGCGCAAAGAAAAGGAGGGCTTGCTGCAGGGATCCAAAGAAAAAGAACAAATTGGTTTTCCCGCCACATGGCAGGAAATCGCACTGAATGCATTTTTCGGTTTTATACTGGGATTCAAAGTGCCTTTGATAGCGCAACATTTTGATGCCTTCAAACCAGATCCGGCCAAGATGATCTTTTCATCACAGGGAACACTATTGTGGGGTATTGTTGGTGCAGCGTTGTTTGGATTCTTAAAATATTGGGATAAGAAGAGACAACAACTTCCGAAACCAATCACCAGGGAAACCATTGTCATGCCCCATCAGCGCATTGGTGATATCACGATACTGGCAGCCATATCCGGATTGATTGGTGCACGCTTGTTTTCCATTATTGAAAGTGCTGACAATGTCAAAGCATTCATCAAAAATCCGTTGGATCAATTATTGAGCGGAAGTGGTTTGGCCATTTATGGTGGATTGATTGTGGCTTTTATCACCGTATATATTTATGTGAAGAAAAAGGGCATGAAACCGATCTATATGATGGATGCTGTTGCACCATCATTGATCTTAGGTTATGCAGTCGGAAGATTAGGATGTCAGTTTTCAGGCGATGGTGATTGGGGAATAGTCAATACCAATGCTCAACCAGGCTGGTGGTTTCTTCCGGATTGGGCATGGTCCTTTACCTATCCACACAATGTGCTCAATGATGGTGTAAAAATCGACGGATGTCTTTTTAATTATTGCCATCAATTGAGTGAAGGCGTGTACCCGACACCATTATATGAGTCCTTTTTCGGCATCATCATCTTCATCATCCTGTGGTCATTGCGCAAAAGGATAAAAATCCACGGTGTCTTGTTTTTCATTTATGTGTTCCTCAATGGCATCGAACGGTTTTTCATCGAAAAAATCAGAACCAACCCGGATATTGACATTCTGGGTATGAAAGCTACGCAGGCAGAGTATGTGGCTTCATTGTTGATCATTATAGGGTTGGTGGGTACGATTTACCTCTACATAAAAAGGCCGAGGCCGTAGAAATTTTTAAAGTCGGGTTCAAGATGTTGAACCCCTACTTTAAAAATTTCAAGAAAATTATCCATGTTGGGCTCAACATCTTGAGCCCAACATGGATAATTTTCAGACTTATTTTTCCCCTTGCTTCCCGGTCCCTGAGCGAAGTCGAAGGGTTTCCTTATTTTTGCACTACTGATGAATCAAATAGGACAACATATTATCATTACATAGACCACAAATTGTAATCTGAGCTTAAAAAAGCCCCGCCAGATTACCGACGGGGCTTTTTTAGTTATACCAATCAACAGGATATACATGAGTCTTTATCCCGAATATAAAAATCTGAACCTGCCGGCCATCGACAAGCAAATGTTGGCGTGGTGGGAAGAGCACGACATCTTTCAAAAGAGCATTGATCAGCGGCCGGAAGACAAACGATGGATTTTCTACGAGGGTCCACCAAGTGCTAATGGCATGCCAGGCATTCACCACGTTATGTCAAGATCGATCAAAGATCTTTTTTGCCGCTACCATACACTTAAAGGCTATCGCGTAGAACGAAAAGGCGGTTGGGATACCCACGGTTTGCCGATCGAGTTGAGTGTGGAAAAAGAATTAGGCATCACGAAAGAAGATATTGGAAAATCCATTTCGATCGAAGAGTATAATGCCAAATGCAAGGCGACCGTCATGCGATACAAAGCGGAGTGGGACGACATTACGCGCAAGATGGGCTATTGGGTGGATCTCGATCATCCGTATATCACGTACGAAAACGAATACATCGAATCTGTTTGGTGGTTGCTGAGACAACTTTATGACAAGAAACTTTTATACAAAGGATTTACGATTCAACCTTATTCACCTGCAGCAGGAACCGGATTGAGTTCGCACGAACTGAACATGCCCGGTGCTTACAAGGAAGTGAAAGACACTACCGTTGTTGCTTTATTTAAAGTGAAAAAAGATTCGAAGTCAACGTTCTTGTTTGATGATGCCAATGAAGATGTTCGTATTGCTGCGTGGACGACAACGCCATGGACGCTGCCATCGAATACAGCTTTGTCAGCAGGACCTGATATTGATTATATAAAAGTCAAAACCGTCAATCCATATACGTCTACTCCCGTGAGTGTAGTCATGGCCTCATCTTTGGTGGCCAATTGGTTTGGTGGAAAAAATCAACCTGTTGTTGAATCAAAATCAGAAGCCTTTAAAGGAAAGCAATTAGCAGGCATCCGGTATGAACCCCTTCTTGATTTTGGAAATCCTATCGAGCCTTTGCTGGACGGAACGGATGCTTATGTGGTTTTGACAGGAGATCATGTCACCACATCAGATGGTACGGGGATCGTGCACACTGCTCCGTCATTTGGTGCAGATGACCAGCGAGTAGCAAAAGCAAATGGAGTGGGTACATTGACGCTGGTAGAGATCACCGGAAAATTTAAAAGTACGGTTGGTCCGTTTTCCAATCGCTATATCAAGGATTACAAAGATGAACCCGGATATATTGCTCCGGACATCGATATCGCCATCATGCTCAAGACAGAAGGGAAGGCGCTGAATGTGCAAAAGTATGAACACAATTATCCGCATTGCTGGCGTACTGACAAGCCTGTGATGTATTATCCATTGGATAGTTGGTTTGTCAAAAGCACAGCGTATCGTGATCGCATGATCGAACTCAACAAGACCATCAATTGGAAACCGGCTCACACCGGTGAGAAACGTTTTGGAAATTGGCTGGAGAACCTACAAGACTGGAATCTTTCACGTTCCAGGTTTTGGGGTATCCCACTTCCGATTTGGAGAACGGATGATGGATTGCTTGAAAAATGCATTGGTTCGATTGGTGAATTAAAGCAGGAGATTGAAAAAGCAAATGAGGCTTTGAATCTTAAACAAACTGCTCCCGATGATATACATCGACCATTTATTGATGATGTTGTATTAGTGTCGGTGGATGGAAGGGCAATGCGGAGAGAGACTGATCTCATCGATGTGTGGTTTGATAGCGGATCGATGCCATATGCACAATGGCACTATCCGTTTGAAAATAAAGAGGTATTTGCGAAAAATTTTCCTGCAGATTTTATTGCAGAAGGTGTAGATCAAACACGAGGATGGTTTTTTACACTGCATGCCATCGCCGTGATGGTATTTGATTCAGTTGCTTTTAAAAATGTGGTTTCGAACGGACTGGTGTTAGATAAGAACGGACAGAAAATGTCTAAGCGTCTTGGCAATGCAGCCGATCCGTTTGCCACCATCAATCAATATGGTGCTGATGCCACCCGCTGGTATATGTTGTCCAATGCACAGCCCTGGGACAACCTGAAATTTGATGAAGAAGGAATAGTGGAGAGTACGCGAAAACTGTTCAGTACACTTTACAATACCTATTCCTTCTTTGCCCTATATGCAAATCTGGATAATTGGAAAGCAGATGACAAGGAAGTGATGCCTGTTGCTGATCGTCCTGAAATTGACCGATGGATCTTATCAAGGTTGCATGTGCTGATCGATGAGTTTCACCAGGACATGGATGATTACGATGTGACCTCTGCATGTCGCAAGATTGAAGTGTTTGTTTCGGATCACTTATCCAATTGGTATGTCCGGCTCAATCGCCGGCGTTTTTGGAAAGGTGAATTATCAGCGGATAAACGAGCGGCCTATGCTACACTGCATGAATGTTTATTGGTAGTAAGCCAGATGATTTCACCAGTGGCACCATTTTTTAGTGACTGGTTGTATCAAAACCTGACTTCATTTTCCAAATCCTATGCGGAAAGTGTCCATCTCTCGGATTTGCCAAAAGTCACGCACGAGTTATTGGATGAAGCCTTGATCAGGAGAATGGATTACGCGCAGCATATCAGTTCACTAATTCTGTCAATTCGTAAGAAAGAAAGACTCAGGGTGCGATTGCCACTGCGCAGAATTTTGTTACCTGTTTTGAATGACACTTTTAAGACCGATATCGAGCAAGTGAGAGATTTGATTTTGACAGAAGTGAATGTTAAAGAGATCGAATATATCACCGACACAGCAGGCATTGTCTCTAAAAAAGCAAAAGCTAATTTTAAAACCTTAGGCAAACGGCTCGGTAAGAATATGAAAGAGGCGGCTGATGTAATTCAGGCTTTGGATCAAAACAGTATTTTGAATTTTGAAAAAAACGGAACCCTGGATATTCTTGTTGGCGGTGAAAAAATAGAATTGAATGCTGAAGATCTTGAAATCATTTCCGAAGATATCCCGGGATGGCAGGTGGCTTCCGAAGATGGGGTGACAGTGGCGCTGGATATTTCTTTGGATGAAAATTTAATGGCGGAAGGAACAGCTCGTGAATTGGTCAACCGGATTCAGAATCTCAGGAAGAGCAATGGGTTTAATGTCACCGATCGTATTACCATAAAGCTAGAATCACTTGATGGTATCCAAGCAGCAGTGAATGCTTATGGAAGTTATATTCAAAATGAAACTTTAGCGAACGCTATTGTAGTTGAACCCATGGTGGATGGAACAGTAGTGGAATGGATGGATGGGGAAGAAATTACGATTGCTGTAGAAAAAGCCTAAGGCATTTACGGATTACGAATTACGATTTCAAATTCGAGCGTAGCCGAGGATTTTAGTAGGATTCATAGTAAAATGCCATTGGTCGTTGAGCGTAGTCGAAACGATCAATGAGGAGGCAAATAGTAGTACAAGTAAAAAAGAGATTTTTCCGTTATAGAAAAAGTGAAACGAAACACTCAATTTATTGCGAAGTATACCGGGTGCCTAAGTGTGGCTTTCTGTTTCATTTTGTATGGCCAACTTTATGCTTCAATAGCCAGGCCAATTCCTGATGGAATGATTTGCAATATCGCATTTCCTCAAGCCGCAGCTTCCGACATCAATACTGTTTACATTCCTTTCACCTTAGTCGGGCAGCTGATGATGGTGGAGGCAAGAGTGGATACGGTGAGTGGTTTTTTCATCGTGGATACCGGTTCGGAACGATTAGTGATCAACAATAAACATTATAAGCCGGGGCTGCAAAGTATTCCGGTTGTGTCAACAGGCAATACAGGTTTCGTTCAATCTGTAGTCGGAAAAAATATCGACAGCCTGAAGGTGCAACTCCTGGTGATGAAAAATCTTTACGCTCATTTCCTGGACCTTAGTCATATCGAGGCGAAAAAGAATACCCGTATTGTTGGCATTTTAGGATATGATGTGTTTAAAGATTTTGAAATCTTCATTGATTTTCCTGACCGGAGAATTGTACTGTATCGTCTCAACCAAAAGGGAAACCGAATCGATCTGCAAACGAAGTGGGAAGTTCCAGCTGACAGTTTGAATTTTATTTTAAAAAAACACCTTATCCAGGTGGTGGCTGAAATCAATCATGTCAAAGTCAAGATGATCCTGGATAGCGGGGCTGAACTCAACCTGATCGACCGTCATGTCAACAGAAAGGTTCTTGATAATTTCACTATTATTAAACGCGTAAACCTTGTGGGTGTAGGGCAAAAAGAAGTGGAAGTACTCGCCGGTGTTTTGAAAGAGGTGCATTGTGGCCAGCAATACCAGGAGAAAATGAATACATTGCTCACGAGTCTTGATGCGCTGAATGATGGATTTGGTGCGCAGGCCGATGGAGTATTGGGGTATGAATTTCTTAAATCCCGAAGAACCCTGATCAATTATACAACGCATAAAATTTATTTTTTCAATCCTGCGAGACCGTGATGCATGAATAAGTCGATACGGAAATATGTTTTGATGATACTTCTCTTTAGCGGAGCAGTTTTCTCTATTGTCGCGCAGAAACAAGACACCCTCAATGCTTATCATTTTGAAGGTGATGATGTGGTATTTGTTTTTGACATCCGTAATTATGCTAAAGAACTTTTAGGGAAAAATGCGTTGAAAGTGGATTTCGCTGATCTCGGTATATATGATGTAGCGGTGACAGGAAACTTTTCTGACTGGAGCAAGAAAGGGTGGCGCATGGAAAAGAAAGATGACGTCACTTTTATATTGCGAAAGCGGATTGCTGATTTCAACGATGCTTTTCCACTGGATTTTAAGTATATCGTCAATGGCCATTTTTTGGTGGATCCGGATGGCGACATCACCGACTCACGAAAGTTTAGCGATGACTTCCTGGAAGATATTTATAAAGTGGATTTATCGGTCATCAAAGTGAAACCAGATGGTGATGTGCTGTTTTCCCTGAAAGGATATACTAATCGTAAAGAAGTCATCCTCGCCGGCAGTTTCAATGGATGGAACGAACATGCGATCAAGATGAACAAAGTCGATGATGGTTGGGAACTTCACGCTGATCTTCCTGCAGGACGATATGAATATAAATTTATTGCCGATGGGGAGTGGTTACATGATCCTTATGCCAAAGAGAATGTGAGCAATGAGCATGGCACCTTAAATTCAGTTTTATACATCACAGTGCCTGTAACTTTTTCGCTTTCCGGATATAGCGATGCTAAAAAGGTCATCCTCGCAGGATCTTTCAACAATTGGAATGAACAAAAAGAGAAGATGATCCTGAAGAATGGAACATGGACTTCTACTTTAGATCTTCCCGGAGGAAAGCAGACGTATAAATTTATCGTCGATGGAAAATGGATCACTGATCCTAAAAATCCACTCAAAGAGGATGATGGAGATGGAAATATTAATTCGGTGATGTTTGTGCATTAGACGTCACCTCTGCCCCTAAATCCCCTGCCCCTAAATCCCCTAAAGGGGACTTCTTATTACAGATCGTTATTGATTTTTCATTTTCTACTTTCTTCTCACTACTCACTACTCACTCCAATTTCTCCTTTCATATATAAAACAGCTTGCCCACTAATCAGCACCCGATCATTTTTATTGACGCATTTTATATATCCGCCGCGTGGCGATAATTGTCTCGCGGTGAGTTCATTTTTTCCTAAACGATGGGCCCAATAGGGAGTGAGTGTTGTGTGTGCAGAACCTGTCACCGGATCTTCCGGAATACCAAAGGCTGGTGCAAAAAACCGGGAAACAAAATCAACACCTATACCTTCTGCTGTTACGATCACACCACGATGGCCGAGGGCATTGATGGCCAATTGATCAAAGTGTCCATCCTTCACTGCCCGTTGATCAGCCAGGACAAAGAGATAATCGGACCTGCCCATATACGCTTCCAAAATATTGGTGTCTGCACATTTCTGCATGGCGGGAGTGACATCCATCGGATTCAAATGGTCTGCTGGAAAATCAAGCGTGAACCAGGATCCGTTTTTTTGAACAGACAACCAACCGCTGCGGGATTGAAAACGAATGGTGTCTTTAGCATAACCCAATATATTGAACATCACATACGCTGAGGCGAGAGTGGCATGTCCACATAGATCGACCTCTACTGCCGGTGTAAACCAACGAATATGAAAATCATCGCCTTCCGGAATCACAAATGCAGTTTCAGCCAGGTTGTTTTCGTTGGCAATCGATTGCATCAGGTGATCTGATGGATAGGAATCGAGCACAATAACGGCGGCCGGGTTTCCGGCAAACAAAGTATCAGTAAAGGCATCGACCTGATAGAGTATCATGACAGGTAAACTTAATAAAAAAAGAAAGCATCCGGGAAGCGGATATGAAAAAGCTAAAAAAAGTTGCTATTGTCGGAAAAGGGTGTTTACTTTGTAATTCAAAGTACTTTGAATTATGAACCCAAATCCGTATTCAGACGATATAGCCCACATCCGCTCTATCATGGAAAAGTCCTCCCGGTTCCTTTCGCTGAGCGGCTGGGCAGGGATACTTCCCGGCATTTATGCTTTGATTGGATTGACACTGGGACTTTTCATGATGAGGGATGCCCGATCAAGTCCTGCGTTCAGCAGCGATTATTCATTGAGCAATCCACTTTTTGTTAAGATCATACTACTTGCATTGGCTGTACTCATCCTTTCTTTATTGACTTCCTGGATAGCTTGTATGCGGAAAGCGCGACAAAACCAACAATCCACCTGGACACCGGCAATACGAAATATGCTTTTTTATTTTTCAATACCGTTGGTGACCGGTGGTATAATACTGATCTGGGTGATGTCTCGAGAATATACTGGTCTTATAGCTCCTGTAATGTTGTCATTTTATGGACTGGCATTGATTCAGGCATCACACTTTACAATCAGGAGCATATTCTGGTTGGGTTTGATTGAAATTGCATTGGCTGTCCCTGCAGGAATTTCCGGATTTGGAATACCTGCACTTGCTCTTGGATTTGGAGTTGCGCATATAGTGTATGGTGCACTCCAACTCAAAAATGTGCCATCATGAAAGATTGGATTGAGGCGCTCGACAAAAATTTTGACAACCGGATCCGGCTGGGCATCATGGCGGCACTGGTGGTCAATGATGCTGTTGACTTCAATACATTCAAAGAATTGATGGATGTGACCGATGGAAACCTGGCGTCTCATCTCAAAGGACTCGAAGCGTCTTCATACATCACGGTTCAAAAAACATTTATTGGTCGCAAACCTCTCACCCGCTATAAAGTCACAAGACAGGGTCGCAAAGCTTTTGAAACACATCTTCAAGCATTAGAAAAACTCATTAAAAATCATGGCTGAATTGAATACCCCGGAGTCATCCACTCCCATTAAATCCTGGACAGACCACATCGTGGTCAAAGTCGCTATCATTGGTTTCATCATCCTGATCCTGATGATCCCGAGCTTAATGATCCTGAACCTGGTGAGCGAACGTGCGCAGCGCATGCGCGTAGTCATGAATGAAGTGAGCAGTAAATGGGGACAGGTACAAACCATAGCAGGGCCCTATATTTCTATTCCATATTATGAAGAAGTCAAAAAATCTGACAACGAGACCGAATGGGTGGAGAAAGAATTGCATTATTTTCCAAAGACGCTGAACGTAAATGGAACATTAGATCCAATCATTCGGAAGCGGAGCATTTTTAAAGTCATGCTCTATCAAAGTGATTTGAAACTCTCAGGTCATTTTGATTATCCAAATCTGACAGCACTTCAAATTTCACCAGAACATGTCAAGTGGGAAAAAGCAACTGTACATATTGGGATTTCGGATTTACTCGGAATCAGCAAGCAGGTTGAAATTAAAATCGGTGACACTCTTTTATCCATGACAGCTTCTACACCGGTTGCGATTCATTTTTCGAATGGTTTATTCTCCCGGTTACCGCAAACAAAATTAACAACAGCCGGATTTGAATTTGAAATAGCATTGGCGTTAAAAGGAAGTGCAGGATTATATATCACGCCAGTGGCTAATAAAACCAGTGTGGATTTAGTTTCCACCTGGCCATCACCAAAATTTGAAGGACAGTTTTTGCCGGATTCGTCTGCAATCAGTTCTAATGGTTTTAAAGCGCATTGGACCATCCTGGATATCAATCGCCAGATCACGCAGGAATGGACCGATGATCTCTCGCAAAATCTGTCAGGAAATTTTCCAACGGGCACTGAATATTACAATGGAGAAACATCGCCGAATGAAATCGTCTTAGGCGTCGAGCTCCTGCAAACGGTCGACCATTATGCAAAAAATGATCGAACGGTCAAATATGCCTTCTTGTTGATCTCGCTGACGTTTATCGTCTATTTCTTTTTTGAAGTATTAAAAAAACAAAAAGTTCATCCGCTTCAGTATGGTTTGGTGGGAGCCGCCATAGTCATCTTTTTTATTTTACTACTCTCTTTATCGGAACATTTAGGTTTCGATAATGCGTACATGATCTCCAGTATAGCTACGACATTATTGATCACTATGTACAGCCGGAGTATTTTCACACAAAAGAGATTTGCTTTTTTTGTCGGCGGGTTATTATTGCTGCAGTTTGGATTCATCTACACCATCCTGCAACTGGAAGATTTTGCATTGCTGGCAGGGAGTATAGCCTTGTTCTGCATTATTGCCCTGATCATGTATCTCACGAGGAAAGTAAAATGGGCTTAAAAAAATCAAGCAGACACTTTCTCAGGGAAGAAGTATCTGCTTGAAAATCCATTGGGGTTTTTGGTTTCCGCTTTCGCGAAAAGGGATTATACTATTTGTTGCCCCTCAACAACCTTCTCGGCAAGTATTTCTTTGATGACTGGTTACCTATTCGGAGACGCAACCGATCCAGAAATACTTACCGATCAGGCTAGCTTAATGGGGTGTTATGCCAAAATCAATAATACTCACTGCAGGTAGAAGCTTTTGAATTGAAATTGTTTTCCTAAGCGATGCTTCAAGTCCAACGGTAAGTGGCGATAAAACTAGGTGGGGTTTTGATAGAAAATCTCACCAGAAATGGTGAGAAATGCATTTTTTTTTAAAAAAAATCAGATGTGGCCTTTATGCTCCATCATCTTTTTAATCACGGTGGCCCTGGAGTGGACGCCGAGGGTAGCATAAATGGCCCGGATATGGGAATTCACAGTGTTTTCAGTGATGTCCAAATCGGTGCCGATTTCCGCTGATGTCTTCCCGTCAATGATTTTTTCCAAAACTGCGGTTTGTGAGCGAGTCAGTCCGGCGTCCCTGAATTTCTGTCGGTTAATATCTTTTTGAAAAATCAACTGAAACCGGTCAGTGACCCTTTTCATTCGTTCACCGATGGATTGATCCATGAATAATTTCATGATCTGCCTGGCTACCGAAGGCGTGAGGTAAGCTCCGCCGTCAAAGATGGTCGCCAGGGATTTCCGCATGGCCAAATGCGGCAACTGGTTGGAAGAAAAATCGGATTTCAACATATATCCATCCGCTCCAAGACAAATGGCATTAAATATTTTTTGATCCGCATCAAACATCGTCAGGACCAATACTTTGATATGAGGTGCTGTTTGTTTGATTTTATACAACGCGACCAGGCCATCATCTTCCTCCAGCATCTGGAGATCCATCAATACCACGTCGGGTTGATGTTCATTCAATTCTTCTATGACACCTATTGGATTTGGAAAAGTGGCAACGAGATGGTATTCTTTCCGGATAGAAAAGAACACACTTTCCAGTTGCTTCCGCAATGCCGGATCGTCCTCAAAGGCAATCACCTTTCTTAGCATAACACCCAATAGATCTAAAATCGACCGATAAGATAGCAGGTCAAATTGATACTTGCCGCTTTCGATACTGAGGTTAGTATGGAAAATCGGCTATAATCCTGGTCCCTTCACCGGGTTTGGAGAGGATATCCAGTTTGCCTTTGACGCGGGAGGCTCTGCGTTTCATATTATTTAGTCCATATCCGGAGCCCGACATATTATTTTTAGAAGTTGAAGAAGTATCGAAACCTATTCCATTGTCGGTTATCGTTAAGTGGAAGTTCCGATTTTCCTTTGACAGGGTGACGATTACAGAAGTAGCCTTGGCATATTTGATAACATTATTAAATGCTTCATTGCAGATGGAGATAATCTGGTATCGGATCTCTCCGGGAACGATTACATTTTTCAAATGATCATCCACCTGGATTGAAAAAGCAATAGTGTCATCAAGAATCAAAGATTTGTCGTGCGTGATTTTTTGAATGAGATTGCTCATTTTATCATTCTCCGGATCGATGGCCCAGACCAGTCGACGCATATTGCCCACAATGCTTTTCGCGATTTTCGATATGGATTCAATTTTAGGATTATGAATGTTTTGATTTCGCTCCAGGTCCTCCGCGGATAAAACAATGGCGGTTAATCTTGATCCGACATCATCATGAAGGTTTTCATATAATTTCAATCGGACACGTTGTAATTCCAGTGTTTTACTGAATCGTAAATAAACAATGTAAGCTAACAATGCACCTCCAAAAAGAATCATCAACAGCTTAAACCACCAGGTTTTATAATAAGGAGTTTTAATTTGGATGAGCAGTACGCGAGGCTTTTGATTGTAACCTCCATCCGAATTTGAAGCATATACCACAAATCGATAGGTTCCATACTGCATATTGGGATAGCGGACCAGGCTCCCGGTGGAGGCTTCTATGAATTCAGCATCCAATCCTACCATTTGATATTTGACTTTATTATGTAATGGAGAGCTGTATTCCAAAGCATTTACCCTAAAGGCTAACGTGTTGTCTTTGTAATCAAAAGTGAGTTTTTGAATTAAAGGAACATTAGTTGAGCCCGAGATATCACAAACTAATTTTTCGATAGGGGGATGGTCGTTCACCAAAATTTCTGTGATCTGGGGAATGGCATCGATGCGGATGTTCCGAATACTATCCGGATAAAATCGTGTTATGCCCTGCATGGAACCCAACCAGATTTCCCCATCATCGAATCGAAAGGCAGCTGCACTATATTGTAGGTGAGGGAGCCCGTCTTCCTGATTAAAAGCTTTTATACTGTCATTCTTCTGAGGATCTAACCTTAAAATTCCTTCAGCACTGGTCAGCCATAAACGATCTTCCAGGTCCATGATCATACTGTTACAACCACCGGTAGGTAATCCTGTTTTTTCATTATGAATTTCCCTGATGATGAGGGAATCGCTATCAATTTCATATAAGTTTTTCGACGTGTTAATCCAGATTGTACGTCCATCACTCGATTCAGCTTTGTGTGTGCTGTATCCGGAAAGTGATAAAGTATCTATAATATGAAAATCAGTAGAGTCCAGTATAAAGAATTTCCCATCGTATTCACTGACCCAAATTCTTCCTTTCCTGTCCAACCAAATTGGTAAATAATGTACACTATCAGGGACAACATGATTCCATGCCAGTTTAAATCCCCTTTCCATATTACCTTGTGCTTCAAAGAGACCTCTTCCGCAGAAAAGCATTTTATCGTTTGACAAGGATATGCCGGATACTGCAATTTGCGATTCCCTGCTCACCACCACTAGTTTTCCAGTCGTCGCATCAAATACAGAAAGCCCTGGAAAAGTCGCTAACCAATAACGGCCCTTACGATCTTTGAAAACATCATAGACTGCTCCCAATAGGGATTTTGGATCAAGATTTGGGATCCGCTTTATTTCCTGCCGGGTGGGATTTGTACGATGAATTAAAAAAAGCCCACTCGAACGAGTCGCACAACAAAGCTCATCCTGATTTTCCGGTAAAAAAGAAGTTGGAGAAAAATCCTTGATTTCCGGATGTTCCGCTTGCGGATAAAAAGTGTTGAATTTTTTCTTTTGTGGATTGGCGTAATTTAATCCAAACCCCCTGGATGCGATCCATACATCACCCGAACGGTCAAGTGATATATGGTCCACATTGTTACTCAAAAGACTCAAGCCATCTTCAGATGAATGCATGTAGTAATTCGTAAAAACCTCACTTGAGATATTGAATTCCCACATTCCGTTTTCCAAAAATCCAACTAAGAGGGTACTATCGTTCATGAGTTGCAGGCTTAATGCTTCGCCCAGGTCAATTGCAATAAAATGACCTTCTGCCCTCAGAAGATTGTATTTCAAAAGCGAGTTTTTGGATAGCACCCAAATCAGGCTGTCACCCTGAGCTATGATTTGTCTTATGTTCAAAGGATGTTGAGCGGTTGAATCCCATAAAAATTCTTTAAGCAGAATGTTTTGATGTTTATCCACCTCAATCTTTTCTACTCCAATTCCATCGATCCAGTAGGTCCAAATGCTCCTGACATTTCCTGATCCTTCCGGAACTGCAATCGTCCTCATCCCATCTTTTGTTAATTCAAATACCAGCTTGTAGCTGAAGGTATTGGTATTAAAAGTGAATATATAAGAGTGATTTAACCTTGAACCTAACACCCAAAGATTATGTGCTGTATCCAGGGCAAAGGCCTGATAGCCATCCAGGGAATCAGTACCATCATTGATGTAAAAGGATTTGAAACAATCTTGTTGCCAATCATACCGATTTATCGCTTCTGTGGTGGTAAACCATAATGTAGATGAATCTTCTTCGAAAAATGAACTTTGAATATTCTCTCCCACGACAGCACAGGAATCATTCGAATTCGGAAAATACCGGGTCACTGAAGTCCCGTCAAACCGGTTTAAACCATTGCCTGAACTAATCCAAATGAAACCCCTTGAGTCTTTAAAGACATTATAAAGATTGACGGCTTCCGAAAGCCCATCTTTAACCCCCAAATGGTTAAAAAGTAAACTTCCATTCTGTCCGAAGACTGGCAAAATCCATATCCAAATAAAGAATATCAGTTGACATTTCCGGATCATACTCTTCAGGCCTTATGATGACAACTGATTTTATTCAATTAACACCAACGTGGACATGGTAGGTAGCACAGATCTCCGGAACCCGTTTGTGCATGACCTCCGATAACCTCCGCTAATCCTGTTACTTGAAGATCCAGCCCCGATTCGTCATGATGAGCAATGACATCAATCCGTTGATATGTTTTGCTCAGATCCAGGCCCGGATAATTTTTATAATTCGACCAACTGTAATCAGGGGAATTGTCACTGTGATTTCCACCAATCGTCACTTCGCTAAATAATTTGGTAACAGCCATAAGTAAAAAAATTTAAGGATGAGAAAATATATCAATATTCTTCCAGGGGGTTCTGTAATCATGTGAAAAGTAAATATACACTTTTGAAACAGGCTATGCTCGTTCGTGGCACAATAAATCACGCCGGTCAAACCGATTACCTCACCATGAATCGCTGTTCCTCTATTTCTCCTGATTCAAAATAGAAAGCTGCAATGTAAACTCCTGACGGCAAATTGGGTAAGGAGAATATTTCAGGGTTTTCAGCATAGTGAATGTTCTTTATCTCACGACCTGTCATGTCCATTATTTTCAAATCAAATGTTTCAACGGATCTCGATAAAAAATGGAGTTCATCGCCTGAATAAGCCGGATTGGGAAAAACGATCACGGGTGCATCCTTGAGAAAGTATACCTTTTCCGTATCACTCTTGATCGTATATCCGCTGATAAATTCGAGTACGGCCCTGTAATAATTGACGCCCTGGAGAAGTGGATTTCCTTCCATCACATTCGACAATTGGGTCACCGGTGAGGTCACCGCCACATCGCTGAAGCCAAGTTTGGAATATTCCTGCAGGTGAATCGCCTTCACATTGATCAATAATCCGATGTCTACCTGGAAGAGGCCCTTGCCATCTTTTATTTCCTTGAGATAAAAATTGTTGAGATAACAGGATACGTCCAGGTTTTTATAATTGTACGTTGCGCTGGCCAATCCCCGGTGATGATCAAACAAAGGCACCACTGCAAACAAAGTAGGATGGCTGGTTATATTATGAAACACATATACGGTGTCCGTTGTCTCACCATCATGTTCAAGATGCCGTTCCCCCAATAAAAGAATTTCATACCCATCAGCACCAGGTATTGGATGCCAATAAATCAAAATGGAATCCGGACAAACTAAGCCAACCGTCGGCAGGAGTTGGGAAGAAACGACGAAGGTATCCGTGGTATAAATACTATCCTGGCTGGTCCACCGAAGTTGATACAATCCATTTTCCGAGGGTGTGGTCCATCGCCATTTTTCAGCAGGAGCTTCAATTCCATCAGCGATCATTTCCCATTCTGAACTTTTCGTGCTTTTATATTCCAGTTTCCCATTCAACGAAGCATTGGATTTCCATCGAAGCTGATAGGCAGTACTCCCTTTCAATACATCGGATGCAGTGGGAAAGGTCCAGGAAAATTGTTCGGAAGGTGTAATGCACCATGTCAATGAAAAATCCTGGTTCATCGTTTTCATTTTTTCTCCTGAAATACGAATAGTGTAATCACCTGCTGTTGGAGTGATCACGTCAATTCGTTCGACATTGTTCAGCGAATCGACTCCATGTTTAGCCGGCAAGGAAAGAGAATCAATATTTGGTTTACTGTTTAAGATCCATGGATAGAAAATATTTAGTGTTGAATTTTGAATAAGTTCCAGATCCAAATCATTGACCAATGCTTTCTTGGCATCCATTGCCGCAGCAGGATCATTCCAAACTATCGTTATACTCAGGTTTGAGGTGTTCGCAGGAAAAGGTAAAATAAAATCTTTGTGCCCGCCTTGTTGAATACTGTCTTCAAGAATTTGATTTTCTTCAATTGTTTTCAATGCCTGAAAAGCTCTTATCGATCCGAATCCTTTTCGAAAATCGGGGCCTGGTGTATCCAGATCTTTTGCGGTATTGATCAAAATAGCTTTCAATAATGATGAAGTTGGATACTCTCCGTTATGTAACTGCCGGTAGGCTTGTTGAAGGAGTATTGATGTGCCGGTGAGTAGTGATGTTGCATTGGAAGTTCCACCAGGTCCATACGCTACTACTTCAGGTTTGATACGACCATCATAGGCCGGGCCGCTGGAGCTAAAATGGACTCTTACATCCATAGAATCTACTGACCCAACTGACATAGTGTTTTTGGATTGTTTGTATTGCCCTGAAACATTGGCCCAGCCGTTTAGTAATTTATAGGTGCCTGTAGTAGATGAATTGTTTTCCTGATTGCCTGCAGCAAAAACATGCAGGATGTTTGGTAACCGGTTACAGAATTCATCATAAGCAACTGTTTCCATACCATAATAATTTTCAATGCCGGAGCCATAAGAATGATTTTGAACCGAAATGCCAAATGAAGTGAATATCGAATCCGGATCCGGTAAGAGCACACTAAAATCAGATGATGTCAACGAAACATCCGGGGCGACTCCCAAAGCAGAAGGATCAGAATTTCCACCACCGCCACTGATGCTAGCCATGGCTGTGGTATGGATATCAACATGATTTTGAACTATACTCTCCACATGTCGTCCTTTAAAATCAATGTCGGTGGAATCAAATGCATACTCTTTGATAGAGAGTAAAAGTCCGGTTCCCCTGAGTTCGGGTCGTCTCGCATGGAGTAAATTAATTTCATTGAGCGTGAGATCGAGTCCTTCTTGTTTCAATTCTGGTTGAGCGGATCGTTGTAATTCTATTGCGTGGACTTCTGAAAAAGTCGAGAGGAGTGTTATATCCTTTTTTGTCAGAGAACAAATCATAAAACCCGGACGAAGCAATCTGCTGTCAGTCGTGAGATCGATTCCATTGCGATAGGCTTTATCCATCAATCCTGTTTGATTTTTAAAGGATAAAATGACTTTTATTTTATCGCCATCGCGTTTAGTCAGTAGATAGTCATGAAGCAATGGAGAAATAAAACATTTGCCCGGGAGGGAGTCATGATTTGCAAATCCAGTGTCAGTGGTTTGTTGACCCGAAACGAATCCTAGTGTCATCCAACAAAGGACAATGAAAATGCAGAGGCGTATTGGGATGACTTTTAGGAAACTTGCATTCATAACTATGGTGCCCAATTTACTAAAGTGTCGCCGGAAGGTCCTTTTTTGAAATACCGTTAACACTATGGTGGTGACCGATGGTTAAAAAATCTCCTGCCACAGGAAGAATATGTTAAATTTGGGGACAAACTGAACCTAAAGACACCACTTGGTTCGTTGAAGGTCTGTTTACCGAAGTATATTTTTTCATCAAAATTCTATTTTATCTAGTATGAGACAAACACTACTGCTGTGGTTGGGGGTCATATTGATCACTACCATTTTCGTTGGCTGCCAGGATGACCAGGGCGCCACTGCTGATCGCCAAATTTCCAAGGCTGTTTTAGACCGGATTTGGGAAATGGGTTTCAGCAATGCTGATGTACAAAAAATTGATGAGGGTTATCTCGTGGAAGGTGACATCATACTGACAGATGAGGATCTTCAAATTTCTATTGATCCCATCACCCTTCGTATTGCCGAGACGGAGCAATATCGCACCAACAATCTGGTGACCGGTTTGCCCAGAACAATTACGGTTAGCATGGATTCCCAACTGAATGGTACAGCCGGATACAGTGCTGCGTTAGACGCTTGCATTGCCCGTTATAATGCACAGAACCTTCAGATCACCATGATTCGTTCAGGTACTTCCGGCGGAGATATTCATTTGAAAAAACAACCCGGTAATTACCTGGCCTCCTCTGGTTTTCCAACCAATTCAGGTAATCCCTACAGCCAGGTCAAGATGAATAGTAATGCGATCGGGAATGGCAATTCCTCTACGTTTATCAACTATTGTGCAACGATCATGGCGCATGAAATCGGCCATTGCATAGGATTCCGTCATACAGATTATATGAACAGGGCCTATAGTTGCGGTGGATCTCCCGTAAACGAAGGAGACGGTGGTGTTGGTGCAGTTTTGATACCTGGCACTCCATCAGGACCGGACGCTCAATCATGGATGCTAGCTTGCATCAGCAATCTGGAAAACCGTCCATTTAATAATAATGATAAAACAGCATTGGGGTATCTCTATTAGTCCAATCGTTATCAAATAAAAAAGCCCGGTCATGGAAATATCTGTGACCGGGTTTTTTATTTAAAAAAAACTGGCCAACAATTAAGCAGGCCAGTCTTTAGAATAACATTAATAAAAGTCGTAACAAAACTAAGCTTGTACCACTAATACTTAATACTTGTGTTATAGTGAGGAGTAAGATTCCGCTTTTGGAAAAGCAATCCGGAAAATTGAGGTCAAGGGTGAGGAGAACCTCGTTTAGCCGGTCTTTGCGGTGCTAAAGCTAGAGGCTCCGAAATGGAAAAATCTCACCAGAAATGGTGAGAAATGAAAATAATTTGAAAAAAATTTCCTGGTAAAGCAGGAATCCTGAAGTGTTTTGAAAAAGGAGGGGAACAAAACCATAAAGCTGGCAAGTATCCCCGTCCAAAGTCTTCATCTAATGGAAACTAAAGTTGCTTGACATCCATCCATTTTTTGTATAACTTTCAAACCTTCAATTTCATTTCACGTTTTCTTTTTCAAGTCTTTTATTCATTGACCAGCACTATCCCTATGAAAAAGTTTTACCTGCTTCCTGTTTTCATGCTCTTGGTTACATTATCTATCCTTCATGCCCAGGCCAATATCTACTCTCAATCGATCAACAAACCCGGAGTTAATCTTCGAGGCGGTCCAATCGTACTGGGTACAGTCAATGCTACGTTTCCGGCAGACGGTTACGTCGTCGTTCATTTCGATGGCGAATGCTATGCTGAAATCGGCGACCGGATCGTAGTAGCAGCCAGCAATAACGGGGATTGGGGTGCCAATGACGGGAATGTCTCGATCGAGAATTCAAAGGCCGGATTCGGAAGACCATTTTCTCATACCCGCGTATATGCTGTTACATCGGGCGCTCATACCTATTATGCAGTTGGTCAAAATGCTGTCGAGACAGATGGTTCCGGTGTCGCTACGATTTATGGATCGCTTACGGTAGAATATTTTCCTGATAACGGTGCATCCATCGTAAAATCCTCCGGTTTTACTTTCCAGGGTGACGTGACGAATACCACTGTAGTCAAAGACCAGGTTATTCATGTCAATGCCGCAGGCAAAATTGTAGTGAGATTCGATGGATATATTACCAGTAGTCCCGCTGATCGCATCGTTCTCGCTGCCAGCAATACAATGAACTGGTCATTTAATGATGGAAATGTGGCAGTAGAAGCTGTTAATGCCGGTGATGTGGATGAAAATTCATTTTCTCACACCAGGGTTTATAATGTCACGTCCGCCGGCGACTATACTTATAATGCTTTAGCTCAGGTTTATGGTAAGGCAGGTGGCAATCATATGATCTCGGTGTATGGCAACTTGCTCGTTGAGTATTTTCCGACTGAGGGTTCAGAGAAAATTTTATTTAGTGGTTTCACACTGCCGACCATTGATTTGAATGGCCAGGCCACTTCTGTAACGACGATCTCCCTGGATGCACCTTCAGCGGGAAAAGTCATGCTTGTGCTAGACGGTTATTTAACCGCAGATCCCGGATACGATATCGTTCTGGCGGCCAGTAATAATTTGGGATATACTGAAGATGATGGAAGTATAACGCTTCAGGCTTTGGATCTTGATCAAAACCGATATTCTTTTTCTCATACCCGTGTATACAACGTCAGCGCGGGCAATCAAACTTTTTATGCAGTGGGTGAAATATTTGGCGGCTCCGGTAGTAAGACAGCCGATCTCTTTGGCGAACTTACTCTTCGCTATATTCCTTCTGGTGCTTCTGCTGTTTCCGATATTGCTGCAGAAATAAATTCATTTGATCTTTATCCAAACCCTACCAGCGATCAGGTACATGTTACTTTTAAAAAACCTTTAGATCATAAAATGAAAATTGAGGTATTGGATGTAAAAGGGAGATCATTAGAGGAATATCCAGTTCATTCAGGTGAAGATATTCATCTTGATTTGTCAGTTTTTCCAGCAGGGTTATATTGGATAAAAGCTGGGAATGTTACGAAGCCTGTTATGAGAATGTAATACAGAATTCAATTGGGTATTCTGCTGACATTTCGCTCCGCTGGAGCTTGAATTTAATTTATTGTTTTTTGCTACAGACATGTCGGCCCTCCGGGCCTTTTGAATTAACGCTCTCACGCTCTCACGCTCTCACGCTCTCACTATCCGGGAATGTCCTCTCCCGCAGCTACCGTCAAATCAATCTCGCCGAATTTCTGCGGACCACCAGATAGAATTTCATCAGAAGCTTGTGCAGCATACTTTATAAAATTGCGATGGAAGGCCTGGGCTAATATTATAGCTTTCTCTTTGTAGTCATCGGTATTTTGCCAGGTCTGCATGGGATTGAGAATATTCTGATCAGAAATCCCGGGACATGACATTGGCATAGCGAGATTGAATACTTCATGTGTCTTGTACCGCACATGATTCAGGTTGCCTTCAAGAGCAGCAGTGATCATAGCTCTCGTATTACTCAATCTAATCCTGCTACCGATACCATAAGGTCCTGCTGACCAACCGGTATTGACCAACCAAACATTTACTTTGTGCTTGCGCATCATATCGCCCAACATAGAGGCGTATTGGGTCGGATGTAAAGGAAGAAATGGTGCGCCGAAGCATGCGGAAAATGTAGCCTGTGGTTCAGTAACGCCTGCTTCTGTTCCGGCCACTTTTGCAGTGTAACCGGAAATAAAATGATACATCGCCTGTGCCGGTGTTAACTTACTGATAGGAGGTAATACACCAAATGCATCTGCAGTCAAAAAGAAAATATTACGCGGATGACCAGCGACGGAACCCGGCATCATATTTTGAATATGATACAAGGGATATGAAACTCTTGTATTCTCGGTAACTGAGATATCTGAATAATTAACAGTTCGCGAGCCCGGATAAAAACGAATGTTTTCTAAAAGAGCACCGTGTTTGATTGCACGATAGATATCCGGTTCTTTTTCTTCCGTGAGGTCCACACATTTAGCATAACAGCCACCTTCAAAATTGAATACACCATCATCGGACCAGCCGTGTTCATCATCGCCGATCAGTGAACGATTGGGATCTGCACTCAACGTTGTTTTTCCTGTTCCGGATAAACCAAAGAATATGGCAGTGTCCCCTTGTTTTCCAACATTAGCAGAGCAATGCATGGAAAGGGTTTTCTCATCATGCGGGAGAATGTAATTGAGCACGCTGAAAATGCCCTTCTTGATTTCACCGGTATAGCCAGTACCGCCAATCAATATTGCCCGGTCCGTAAAATTGATAATGGCAAAATTCGCCTGGCGTGTCCCATGTTTAGCCGGATCTGCTTTAAAACCGGGAGCACAAACAACGGTCCACTCAGGAGCGAAGCCTTCAACCTCATCACCTTGCAAACGAAGGAACATATTATGTGCAAATAAAGCACTCCAGGGATACTCGGCCAGTACCCGGACATTTAATCTATAATTATCATCAGCGCAGACATAGCCGTCATGAATGTAGAGATCATATTGGCGGACATAATCCAGAATATCCTTTTTGATGACATCATATTGAGCGGTTTCATAGGGCTTGTTTACGAGCCCCCAATCCACTGAATCTTTGGTCATCTCATCGATTACTATAAAGCGGTCCTTAGGTGACCGGCCGGTAAATTTTCCGGTATCAATGCAAAGGGCCCCATTATCTGACAACATGCCCTGTCCTTTGAGGATGGTGGCCTCAATCAGTTCAGCAGGAGTAGTCATGTAATGAATCTTCTTCGGGTCCAACGAGAGGTGTTGGAGGAATATGGTAAGCTGGTTACTCATCCTTAATTTTTTATTGCCGGGGCAAAGGTAAGAAGCATAGGGCAGAGAGCAAAGGCTCTGCTCTCTGCCCTATGCTCCAAATCCTTACCTTTAGCGTCCCACTTTCAGCTATGGCTCAATTCATCGTTTCGGCACGCAAATACCGTCCCAATACTTTCAATAGTGTGGTCGGGCAGCGCCATGTGACCGATACACTGAGGCATTCCTTGTTGACCAGCCAGGTTGCTCATGCTTATCTCTTTTGTGGTCCACGGGGCGTTGGAAAAACTACGGTAGCCCGCATTTTGGCTAAAGCCATCAATTGTGAAAATCTCACTGCAGAAGGTGAAGCTTGCAATGTATGTCCCTCCTGCAAGAGCTTCGATATTAATAGCTCTTTCAATATTTTTGAATTAGACGGTGCGTCAAACAACTCGGTTGAAAATATCCGATCGCTTGTAGAACAAGTACGTATACCCCCTTCGCAGGGAAAATATAAAGTCTATATCATCGATGAGGTACACATGCTCAGTACTTCTGCTTTCAATGCGTTCCTGAAGACACTTGAAGAGCCACCATCGTATGTAAAGTTTATCCTGGCCACTACCGAAAAACATAAGATCCTTCCGACTATTCTATCACGGTGCCAGTCATTTGATTTTCGAAGAATTCCTGTCCCGGAAATTGCAGCGCACCTAAGGGAAATCTGCACATCAGAATCAATTTCAGCAGAAGATGAAGCGCTGATCATCATCAGTCAGAAAGGGGATGGCTCGTTGCGGGATTCACTTTCCATTTTTGATCGTATAGCCAGCCAGTCGAAAGGCAAAATCACTTACGCCGGCGTTCTCGATAATCTGCAATTGCTGGATTACGATTATTTCTTCACGCTGACCGATGCATTAGTCCGTGAGGATATGACTTCCATTTTTCTCACACTGGCCGATATTCAAAAAAGAGGTTTTGATGGAGAGGCACTGTTGTCAGGATTGTCTGAACATTTCAGGGACCTCCTATTATGTAAAGACACCGCTACTGCAGAATTGCTAACGCACGGCGATAAAATCAAAGTTCGTTATCTGAAGCAAGCCGATGTTCTGCCCAGGGCGGCATTGATCACTTATCTTGATCTCATCAATCAATGTGAAATTCATTACAATCGCGCGCTGAATAAATGGCTTCACATTGAGATGGCCATGGTGCGGATGTGTTATATGAACAGGCGATCAGCCATTACCATTTCCGAATCACCGGAAGTTCAAAAAAAAAAGTCTGAACCAACTTCAATAAAAGCTGAGGTGGTGACTAAAAATGGAAATGGTCACCATGAAGAATTCCAGGATATCAAAGAAAAAGTAAGTCCCATAGTAACTCCTGATGTCTTACTGCCTGAGCAAGAGTTGATTTCCAAAGCTCAACCCATTACTGAATCGATTGCTTCTCCACTTTCTTCCTCTGAACCAAATGATCTTGCCATTCCATCCTTAAAAGGATTGCAGAGCCTGAGAGAAAAAGCTTCATTGAAATATGAGGAGGAGAAGAAAAAAACACCTGCTCTCAGCCTGGCGGTTGTTCAGGAGTTCTGGAAAGGTTTTTCAGAAAATCATTCTTCACAATCACTTCGCCATACGCTGAATGAAGCCGTTGTGGAAGTGAAAGGAGACAAGATGATCATCATTCGCACCGGAAATCAAACTGGTAAAAACAGACTCACGGCTGAAGCTAATCTTCTCGATGGATTAAGAAGTCTCATTAGAATCCCTGACTTGCAAATCATGATTGAAATCGATCCGGATTTGGATAAAAGCAAGGAGCTGATCAAGCCGAAAAAATTACTGACCAGCCGGGAGAAATTTGAAATCCTGTCTGCAAAAAATCCGTTGATGCAGGAGCTAAGAGATAAACTGGATTTAATTCCTGACCAGGACGAGTAAATGTGGAACGCCTGAAGTTATTGAATGGCCCCGATCGTCAAATCAATTTTGATTTCATCGTATACAAAATCATCTTTCAGGTCGTCAAAGAATTTTTTTGATTTGAATTTAATACCCCATTCCGTGCGATCGATGGTAAATGGAACTGCGGTGATTTTTACTGCATTACCGGCGCCTATATCTAATTTAACCTTGAAGTTGACGGGCTTGGTGATGTCTCTCATGGTGAGTTCACCATGCACAATGTGATTGACATCTGCATCGCCGGTGATTGGTGTTGATCCAATGATAACAAAAGTGGCAGTAGGATATTTAGTGGTGTTAAAAAAGTCATCTTCTTTTCCCGGTTTGAATCCTTTGAGATAATCTTCCAGTGTTTGTTTATCATCACCTTCGAGGTCGGTGACCTGAAGATTTTTCATATCCAATATTACTTTTCCTCCCGTGATATTATTAGCATCAACAAATACATTTCCCTCAAGAATAGGGACTATGCCATGGTGCGAACCAACGGCTTTGAAGGCCTGCCATTTCAGTTCGCTATGGGCTACATCAATTTTAAATTCTTTACCGGTGCCGACTGATGAAAGTGATGGCGTAGTCGTTGTATCTGAAGTAGATGCAGGTTTGCAGGCGATGGCCATGACAAACAAAATGCAAATAAAGATTGGGAACTGTAATCGCATAAAGTATGGATGAGATAAAAATTAGGAAATCAGATTTTGTAAATTTTCTTTCAGCCTGGTTACGAAGCTTATGGTTTCTTCAAGGCCATCCAAAACAATCACCTGTCCTTCATATTGATTCCATTGATCATCGGCTGCCCTGCCGGAAACAATAATCGGTAATGATGTGCGATGAACAAGGTTTCGAATGAATGGGCCGAATTGCCAATGCACAGGATCAGCATTGACGATGAGTATGCATTCTGCTTCGCACTTACGCAATGCTGAACACGCACAATCCAGGTTGACTTCACATCCCATATCGGTGACGCACAATCCTTGCCGTCTTAAAAAATAATGCATGAAGAGGTGGCTGAGTTCCTCCTGGTTGCCTTGTGGTAAAAACATGATGACCCGTGGTCCCTTTCCATTATGTGGCATTTGGTCAATCTCCCTGATGGTTTTGCGTTTAACCAACTGGCGAAAACAAACTTCATGTGCTTCATCGATGGTACCCGCCAACCACATCACTTCCATTTTTTGCAACATTGGAAGGATCAGTGTCATCAAAGTGGATTCAAATCCATTTTTCCTGATCGAATCATCCAGTATAGCATCCATGAGTGGAACATTCATTTCAGTCATGCCCTGGTAGAGTCTGCCTTCATGATCTTCCTGGGATAAAGCGATCCGGTTGGATTCAGCTTCCATATCCTCAAGATTCATTTCAGCAATCCTTGAAATCTTAATACCATGTTGGTAAAGATTGACCACTTGTTGTAGTACCCTGAGATCCTGGTCCTGGTAAAACCGGATATTGGCATCGGTTCGCTGGGGCTTCAGAAAGCCATAGCGTTTTTCCCAAACCCTGAGGGTGTGGCACTTAACGCCAGTTATTTCGGCCAGATCACTTATGCTGTATATTCCCACGATTACCAATGATGGCGCTAGTATAAAGAGATATTTTTAATATCGCCAGATGCACAACAGTTACCGCCTGATTATTGTTTTGCCTATCGTAAATCCGGGGCGAGCCGGTATATTGGCTTAATTTTCAACTGACCTATGCGTATTGGAATCGTTTGTTATCCTACTTATGGAGGATCCGGCGTTGTTGCCACTGAACTTGGTCTGGCCTTAGCCACCAAAGGACATCAAATTCACTTCATTACGTATAAGCGGCCAGTCCGGTTAAATCATTTCCAGGAAAATATTTTTTTCCATGAAGTCAATACAGAAGAATATCCGCTCTTCGATTATGCGCCTTACGATACGACACTGACCAGCAAGCTGGTGGATGTCATCAAGTATGAAAAACTTGATTTATTGCATGTCCATTACGCCATTCCGCATGCTACGGTAGCTTACCTCGCGAAACAAATTCTGGCAGATGAAGGAATCTATATCCCGGTGGTCACTACTTTACATGGTACGGATATTACATTGATAGGAAGTGATCGTTCATTCGCACCGGTGGTGGCTTTCAGCATTAATCAAAGTGATGGTGTCACTGCAGTATCAAAGCAATTGCGTACCCAAACCTGCGAACAACTTCACATTACAAAAGAAATCGAAGTCATCTATAACTTCATCGATTTTACCAGATTCAGTCGTCTCAATAAAGAACATTTTCGAAAGGCTATTGCTCCTGAGGGGGAAAAGATATTGGTGCACACCAGTAATTTCAGGAAGGTCAAACGGATAGAAGATGTCATCCTGATTTTTGAAATTGTTCAACGAAAAATTCCATCCAAACTCTTACTGGTAGGGGACGGCCCTGAACGACCTAAATTGGAAAGGATGACGAGGGAAATGGGCTTGTTTGAACATGTACGTTTCTTAGGCAAACAGGATGCGATTGAAGAAATCCTGGCTGTTTCGGATCTCTTTTTAATTCCGTCTGCAAATGAAAGTTTCGGGCTTGCTGCCCTTGAAGCTATGGCTTGCCAGGTGCCTGTGATTTCTTCCAATGCCGGTGGTTTGCCTGAAGTCAATATTAATGGAGTCACTGGCTTTGTTGCTGAAATTGGTGATGTGGAAAGTATGGCCAATAGCGCCTTGATGCTTTTAGAAAATGAAGAGGTGCTGAATACATTCCGTAAGAACGCATTTGAACAAGCCAAGCGTTTTGATATCAGCGTTATCCTGCCGCAATATGAAGCATATTATGAGAAAATCGTTAATCGATTTAATGCCACTCCTCACCGGCAAAAAGAAATAGTAATTTCCTAAACCTGGTTACTAATTATTCGTCATAAGTAATTTCTACGATGCTGGTCGTCGGATGAGATTGACACGACAACACATATCCGCTGGCAATTTCCTGATCGTTGAGCGCGAAGCAGGCATCCATTTCAACTTTTCCTTGTAATACCTTGGCCATGCAAGTGGCACAGGCACCGCTATGACAGGAATAAGGAGCATCATATCCCTGGTCCAGCAAGGTATCCAATATGGTTTGATCAGCTACTTGTATGTTGATGGTTTCGCCACGCAAGTGAACAGTTACAGCAGATGTTTTCCCCGAATGTTTCAAGCTTTCTCCAATATGTGTGGTGGGGTGCTCAGTAGATGGAGGTGTAAAAAATTCTTTTTTAATCATCTCCTCTTTGATACTGGAAGACTGAAGCGTATGCTCTGCCATCTGAATAAAATCACCGGGGCCGCATAAATAAAATATAGACGGTTCCCTTGTTTGAGGATGCTTCGCTAATACATCCTGAATGTGTTTCGAGCTTATTCTTCCTTTCAGGCCCTGCCACTCACTTTTCTTTTTTCCAAAAATGGATTTCAATAAACCACCTTCATCAGGTTTGGATAAAGTATGATAGACGAACAGTTGCCCTTTATATTTTTCAGTCAATTGATCAAGATCCGATTTAAAAATAATCTGGGATTCATTCCGGCTGCCATAGAGTAAGACAACAATGCTTTTAGGTTCTGTTTCCAGGGCCGTGCGCAAAATTGACATCAAAGGTGTGATGCCACTTCCTGCTCCCATCAAAAAAATAATTCGTTTCTTATCCGGGTTGAAATCTGCGATAAACCTTCCCTCCGGTATCATGACATCCAGGGTATCACCGGGTTTGACATTTCGGGCTAAAATAGGGGAGATCTTGCCTTTAGAAACTTCTTTTACCGTGATGGCTATAAAAGGATCTTCCGGGACCGAACTGATCGAGTAAGATCTTCGATATTCCTGGCCCCCCGAATTCCATTTAATAGTTAGGTATTGGCCGGGTTTGAAAGAAAAAGCCTCTTTATTTCCGGGTGGATATTCAAACAGAATGCTTACTGCTTCCGGGGTTTCCTGTCTTATTTCCTTGATTGTCAATGGAATAAACTCACCTACCATGCTGTCCTTCGTATTGGTTACATTTGAAAGGGCAAAGATAGCAGCTTATGCATTTCAAGGACCTGAAGTACTTTCTTGGTTGCCTTCCTCCTGTAGTTTGTTGGCTTGGCTTATACCTGGGTGGCTGGTTCTCTCCCGGGCTACTTTACTTTGGTTTTATCATTGTCCCCATCATAGAATTGTTTGTTCCGGCATCCACTTTTACAGAAGATGAAACCGTGTTGGTGAAAAAATCAACGAAAGTCTTTTTCGATGTTTTGCTTTATGTTCAAGTGCCGTTGCTGTATAGCCTGATCATTTATTTTGTATGGCAATATGTGCATGTCGGATGGTCGATGGCAGAATTAATTTTTTCAGTATTGAATCTGGGTGTGTTAATTGGCGTGACGGGCATTAATGTGGCGCATGAGTTAGGTCATCGTCATCATTCTTTTGACCGATGGATGGCGAGAGTTTTATTGGTACCGGCCCTATATTCTCATTTTACATTAGAACATAATTATGGACATCATTTAAAAGTGGGTACGCCTGAAGATCCTGCTACCGCAAGGAAAAATGAACCTGTTTATACTTTTTATATACGGGCGATTGGCGAGGCTTATAGAAACGCCTGGAAGATTGAAAGAAGGATGCTTAATCAATCCGGGAAATCGAACTGGATGAATGAAATTATATGGTCACATGTCGCACAGTTAATCCTTCTGCTGACCATATTTTTTTATGGCGGGTTAGGATGTGTGATTGCCTTTATGATGGCTGCTCTTTGGGGAATACTTTTCCTGGAAACCGTTAATTATATCGAACATTATGGATTGGTGCGTAAGAAATTGCCATCCGGTCGATTCGAACCGATGAGTGAAATTCATTCCTGGAATTCGAATCATGAATTGGGGAGGGTGATATTATTTGAATTGGTCCGCCATGCTGATCACCATTACCAGACAACAAGAAAATATCAAACCCTGCGTCACCTTGAGAAAAGTCCTCAGCTTCCTTTTGGGTATCCCATGTCCATAGTGTTGGCCCTGGTACCGCCACTTTGGTTTTCCTTCATGAATCCGAGAGTGGAGGCTTTACAAGAGGGATGACAGAAAGTGTTATAAATTTGCCGCCTCTATAAAATCACTAACCATTGCCCACTTTATCTATAGTTATTCCTGCTTATAATGAGGAACGTACCATTCACCTGATCCTGGACAAGGTCAGTGAAGTGACCCTGCTTGCTGATTGGAAGAAAGAAGTCATCCTCGTCAATGATTGTTCAAAAGACAACACGGCAGGAGCCATCAAAAAATATCAAGCCGATCATCCTGCTTTCCCTATTCGATATATTGAACACGAAGTCAATAAAGGAAAAGGAGCAGCCTTGCATACCGGTATACAATTTGCCTCCGGAGAATATGTCATCATCCAGGATGCCGATCTTGAATATGATCCGGAAGAATACAACCAGTTGTTGATTCCCATCATAAAGGGATTTGCAGATGTGGTGTATGGAAGTCGATTCATGGGTGGCAATCCGCATCGCATTCTTTTCTTTTGGCACTCTATTGGAAATATGTTCCTGACCCGGTTCTCCAATATATTTACCAACCTCAATTTAACGGACATGGAAACGTGTTATAAACTTTTCCGTGCTGATATGATTAAGGGTCTTCCTTTGAAAGAAACACGATTCGGTTTTGAACCTGAGGTCACAGCAAAAATATCCAGGGTTAAAGGAGTGCGTATTTATGAAGTGGGTATTTCTTATTATGGTCGCACCTATGCTGAAGGAAAAAAAATCGGCTGGCGCGATGGTTTCCGGGCGATGTATTGCATTCTGAAATACAATATATGGGCTAAATAATTTTTCATGCCCGACTTACGAGAGTATAAGATTGAAGCTTGTGTGGTGACCTATGATCAGGCAATTGCGGCTTATGATCATGGAGCAGATCGGTTAGAGTTGTGTGCCCGGCTGGAGACAGAAGGCATGACTCCGGATATCGACCTTGCTGTGAAGATCATGGATAAAGTAAATATCCCTCTTCGGATCATGATTCGTGAAACGGAAACTGGTTTTGAAAGTGATGAACGCATCCTGGGAAAAATGAAATTGGCAATTGATCAATTTAAATCATTGGCCGTTGATGGATTTGTTATTGGACTTTTAAAAGATCATCGAATCGATTGCGATGCTATGGTGCAACTTATTGAAGTGTGTTCACCTTTTAAGATCACTATTCACAAAGCGATTGATCAATCTCAAGATGTGTATGATGATATTCTTTGGTTGAATCAGTATTCAGAAGTTGATGCTATACTGACTTCAGGTGGGAAAGCGACTGCGAAGGAAGGAATGGAGGAGATTTTGAAAATGAAAAATGTTTTTAAAGGAAATATTATGGCTGCCGGGAAAATTACGAATGATCAATTACCTTTTTTGCATAAACAAATGCAATTGAAGTGGTACCATGGCAGAAACATTTTACAGGCGTCAGGAGACGTAGCTAATATCAAGGTTAAGTCAGAGACTTAACCTAGCCGTGTGAGCGAAGCTCAAACGGCAAACAAAAGTTCGGTTAAGTCTCTGACTTAACCGGGATATGCTCCGCGTCTCCTGACGCGTTGAATAATTCCCTGTCAGACCCACCACGGCTCCATCAAGTCAATTTTCAAAAGACAGTCTTTATTATCTCTTACATAATTTCTTGCACTGCTATACACATACTCTTCCGGCAGATCCACGATACCAGCTTTTACAGGGTTATTATGAATGTAATTGATCTTTTGCCAGATCACATTCATAGAGTAAAGTTCAATTGGATGATTGTCTTGTTGCCAAAATTGGAAATCGCGATTATTGGAATTGTATTTAGCATAGTATTTAAACATGTGCATCAGCCAATCACGTCGGCTTTCTGGTTCTTTCCGAATCGTACCTAAAATAGTATTGGCTGTAAATTTTTTAAAGTCGCGCAAGATGTCTGATAGAGACCATTTTTCAGGTTCGCCGGCTTGCACCACAAGATGAATGTGATTACTCATAATGATATAAGCAAAGACATGAAGTGCCTTATTTTCGATACAATACTGAAGACTGTTCAAAATTATATCTCGATAATTTTTTCGGCTGAAAATATCGATCCAGCCTACTACAGTGGACGTAGTGAAATACAGACCGCCCTGGTCGTGTATCCGATAACTGGACATGGTGAAGTGTTTCACGAAATTTAAGGAAAAAATTTCGTGTGGAAATGGATTTTTCACGCGTCAGAGACGCGAAGAATATTCAGGTTAAGTCAGAGACTTAACCTAGCCTTATCTGTTTAACTAGCCTTATCTGTTTAACCTTATCTTTTAAACGGCGACGCTCAATCTCTTCTCTGCCATGGCAGGCACCATTTCCGGCAGGGCATCAAATGAATAACCGAGAGCGGAGAAATGCTCGAGGACTTTTGGCAAGGCATATTCAAGATTAGCCTTGGCTTTGAGGCTGTCGTGGAAAACGACAATGGATCCCGGGCCGGCGTGATTGATCACATTGGAAAGACATTGTTCCGGGTTAATGTTTTTGTCAAAGTCACCACTCAATACATCCCACATGATGATGCGGTAATGCCGTTGTAAAAATTGAGCCTGGCTGGGTTTTATTTTACCATACGGTGGCCGGAACAAACCACTGTGTACCATGCGTGCACAATGACGGATATTATTGAAATAGGAAATATTTTCTGTTGACCAGCCACTGACATGATTATGAGTGTGATTACCGACAGTGTGATTTCCATCGACCACCTGGTCAAAAATTTCAGGATACTTTCTGACATTATCGCCTACACAGAAAAAGGTGGCTTTGGCGTTATAGGCTTCCAGTGTTTGGAGGACCCAGGGTGTAACTTCAGGAATGGGCCCATCATCGAAGGTCAGGTAAATCGATTGCCGCTCACCGGCCATTTTCCAGACCAGGCCTGGAAAAAGAGCCTGAACATACTGAGGAGTGTGGACTAAGTACATGGGATTTGATCGTCAATAATAGGTTCTCGGTTTGGCTATCTTTGCCCGCAATTCGATCCTTATAAATTGAACATTAAACGTATGTTATCCTCCAATAGCTGCATTTATGTTGAAAATCAGGGCGTTTTTAACCAAAATACCAGCCATTTTCCCGCAGCGGCTGCAAAAGTAAGAACTAATTATGACTAGACTAAGGTTCGCCCCAAGTCCTACCGGAGCCCTGCATATCGGCGGAATCCGGACCGCCCTCTACAATTTCCTCCTGTCCAAAAAGTCCAAGGGAACCTTCATTCTCCGCATCGAGGACACCGACCAGGTACGCTTCATGGAAGGGGCAGAAGATTATATAATTCGCTCCCTAAATTGGCTTGGACTGACTCCGGATGAAGGTCCTGTACAAGGTGGCCCGTTTGCTTCTTACCGTCAATCTGATCGCACTGTACTCTACCAAAATCATGCCATGCAACTGGTGAAAGAGGGCAAAGCATATTTCGCTTTTGATACCCTTGAAGATTTGGAAGCCATGCGTCAGCGTATGACGGAAAAAGGAATTCCCACACCCAAATACGATGCATCGGTTCGTGGCGAAATGATCAACAGTCTTACACTTTCTCCTGAAGAAGTACAGAATAAGATCCATGCAAATATTCCCTATACAGTGAGGTTACATGTTGAACCCGGACAACAAATCGCCATCCAGGATAGGATACGTGGCGAAGTGATTTTTGACAGTACTGAATTAGATGATAAAGTTTTACTCAAAGCAGATGGATATCCTACGTATCACCTGGCTAATGTCGTCGATGATCATCTCATGCAAATCACAGATGTCATACGCGGTGAAGAATGGCTGCCCAGCACTGCCCATCATGTGTTGTTATATCGTGCTTTTGGATGGGAAAATACGATGCCTGCATTTGCCCACTTGCCTTTAATCCTGAAACCTAATGGCCATGGTAAATTGAGTAAACGGGACGGACAAAAATTTGGATTTCCTGTCTTCCCGATAGGATGGCCATCGGCGAATACAGAAGAATCGATTGATGGATTTGATACGTATGGATTCGAACCTGAAGCAGTCATTAATTTTTTGGCTATGCTCGGTTGGAACCCGGGAACTGAACAAGAAATATTTTCTATTGAAGAGCTTATCGACGCTTTTGATGTAGAGCGAATTCATAAATCAGGAGCGCGGTTTGATTATGATAAAGCGCTTTGGTTTAATCAGCAATATCTCCAGCGACTCAATTATGCTAATGCAAAATTTCGGCTTGAAGCAGAAGTTCAAAAATCAGGATATACACTTCATGGAATGGACTTGCAAGCGATATTCAATCTGCTGAAACCTCGCGTCCACCGTTTGAATGAAATAATATCGCAAGGGTATTATTTTTTTACCGATCATCTTCACTATGATACTGCGGAGGTCACAAAAAAATGGCTCCCTGAAGCAGGACCGGTTTTAGAAAAAATTGCAAGTGCATTTAGCGAAATGCTGTCCTTCAATGAGGTGGAATCCTCCAATACAGCAAAGGAGATCATCCAGTCCTTCGGAATCAAGATGGGAAATATCATGCCGGTTCTCCGCGCTTCATTGATTGGATCAACGCAAGGCCCTGATGTATTTGCAATAGCGGCTATCCTGGGCAAAGAAGAATCCGTTAAAAGAATTTCCGGTTTCAGGGAGAAACTAAATCTCCCATAAGGTGTTTTAAAATAAAAGAAGCAGAATTGATAATTAATGGATCGCTCTTCATGCTTCGGCTACGCTCAGCACATCGCTTTTCACTCTTCACTTTAAGTTAACCTGAAATGCCTCGAAAGAAAAAGAAACCCACGGAACCCAAGGCTGCGCGACCTTCTTTCCATGAACGATTGAATGGTTTCGATATTAAGATCAATCCCTTTGGGGAAATGGAATCTACTTTTGAAATTGATCAACTGAACAAATTCCTGAATGAACAGACCAAGGATAAAAAGATAGGAAAGAAGAAAACGGATGAAGAAGAATAAATAAAAAAGTCCCGATTTATACCGGGACTTTTTTATTTCATCGTGTCTTTTCTTAGAGACCTAGTTTAGCTCTGACCTGGGCTGTAAGATTGGTTGTCTCATCAGCATACAACAGCACACCGATGCCGGGACTGCCATCAAAAACATAAGTGTAACCATTGTCCTTAGCCACAGAAGTGATTGCATTTCGTACTTCTGCCAGGATGGGTGCTAATAAGGTGTCACGTTTTTGCTGCATTTGGTTTTGCATGTCCTGATCGAACTGGACAATTTTACCACGCTGTTCTTCCAAAGCTGCGGATTGTGCATCCTGATCCTTTGGTGTGATTTCACCAGCCTGAACTTTGCGTTGCAGCTCTTCGTATTTGGCCTGGAAATCTTCCATCATTTTCTGACCCTTGGCTTGCAGTTGTTTGTTCAGGGCATCGAGATTGGATTCAGCTTCTTTTACTTTAGGCATGCTTTCCAATATGGCATTGGAATCCACATAGCCAAACTTCTGAGCATTTATACTGCCGGCGCTGATCAAAAGGCAGACAACTAATCCGAGGATGTATTTCATTTTGAGATTCATGTAGCGTTTTACTATTTAGGTTGAAAAAGAGTGCAAAGTTAATCTATCGGCGATTATTTGGAAAGCGCGCGAATGATATCATCAGTTTTATCGTATTCTGAATTAGAGAAGATCAAACCGCTCGTTCCTCCTTTATCAAAGATAAAATCGAAGCCCCGGTCTTCTGCGTAGGTCTTGATAGCGGCATATACGCGTTCCTGGATAGGTTGTACCAGGTCTTGGCGTTTGCGAAAGAGGGCACCTTCAGGACCGAATTTTTCACGTTGCATATCGCGCGCTTGTTTTTCGCGTTCTGTGATCTCGTCTTCCTTTTGCTTTCGGGCATCTTCAGTCAGGAGGACCTGCTCAGCCTGGTACTTATTGTACATGGCTTTGATCTGATCATATTCAATGGAGATTTCCTGGCGCCACTGGGCAGCAATATCATCCAATTGCTTTTGTGCTTCTTTGTAATCGGGCAATTGCTCCAGCACCTTGGTGATGTCCACAATCGCGATCCGCTGGGCTTTTAGCGTGGACAGGGAAGCGAATGAAGTCAATGCTAAAAAAAGAAGAGTGATTTTTAATTTGCTCATAATCTTTGTTGAAAATGTTGAATTGTTCATCAGGTGTTGAAAAGAGACGCCAAAAATACTTCAATTATTGGCTCTGCTGTCGATAATAGACGAAGCATAGTCTTCAAAAGTTTCATTGTAGTCATCCCACATAAATCCACTTTTTGAAAGCAAGCAGTTCAATATTACGGCATAACGTATTTTACAATAAATAATGTATGCGTTTCTTTAACCATCATTTAACGCCGTCCTAATGGACATTAACACGAGGACGGTCCTATGATTAATTTTACGGACATGGATCTATTTACCTACGAAGGCCAGCAGCTTGCTGTAGACGACATCAGAAACTGGACAAAAGGTAAGGTGGAGATCGCTCCTTCAGCCTGGAATCGTATTGATGCTAACCGGAAAGCGCTTGAACTTCTCCTTTCCGATTCGGCAAACCGATATTACGGGATCAATACAGGCTTCGGGACACTGTATTCAGTCAGTATTTCAAAGGAAGATACCCGGCAACTTCAGACTAACCTTTTGCGATCGCATGCTTGCGGGGTCGGACCTTCCGTGCCACCATCCATAGTGAGACTCACCTTATTGCTCAAAATCATCAGCCTGGCCAAAGCGAGTTCAGGTGTCAGGAAAGAAGTCATTCAACTCTTATTGGATTTCTTTAATCATGGCATTACTCCTGTGGTACCATCAATGGGTTCGCTGGGAGCTTCCGGTGATTTGGCGCCATTGTCACATTTATGTCTTCCATTGATTGGTGAGGGAGAAGTGATCTATCATCGCGAGCAATTGCCGGCTGCAAAAGCACTGGCGATGGCGGGACTTGAACCTATTCAATTGGAAGCCAAAGAAGGTCTCGCATTGATCAACGGTACACAATATTCATTGGCGCTTCTCATCCATGCAGTAGAAAATGCAATGTCGATAGCAGAAGCTGCTGATATGTGTGCAGCTATGTCCATTGATGCTTTTGATGGAAATAGTTCTCCGCTCGATGCAGACATTCATTTATTGAGAAATCAAAACGGACAAATTCAATCTGCCACTACGATTCGAAAATGGTTGCAGTCGAGTGAAATTCACCAGGGACAAAAACAGCATCTCCAGGATCCGTATTCATTTCGTTGTGCTCCTCAGGTGCATGGTGCTTCTCGTGATGTGATTGAATATGCTTTGAAAATCGCTTCCAATGAAATCAATGCAGTGACGGACAATCCTTTGGTCATTGATGATAATGGATCTGTTAAAATTGTTTCTGGTGGAAATTTTCATGCGCAACCGTTAGCCCTGACCTCTGATTTTCTCGCGGTTGCTATTGCGGAGTACGGAAGCATTTCAGAACGTAGAGGCTATTTGCTTTTATCGGGACAACGAGGACTGCCACCAGCATTAGCTAATCAACCCGGTTTGGAATCCGGTATGATGATCTGTCAATACACGGCTGCTGCTTTAGTCAATCGTAACAAGATTTTATCTCATCCTGCTTCCACGGATTCAATAGTGACCAGTGCAGGCCAGGAAGATCATGTCAGCATGGCCGCCAATGCAGGTTTAAAATTGTTTGAAGTCGTCAATCATGTTTGGAAACTTCTGGCCATCGAATGGATGATGGCTTGCCAGGCCATGGAATATAGAAAGCCTCTTCATACTTCTCCGATACTTGAAGAAAAATTAAAATTATATCGTCAGCGTGTAGCTCCTCTTTCGGGTGACAGATCACATTCGAATGACATTGACATGACGGAGAATTTTTTGCGACAAATTTCTTTTTGAAAAAAACCGAAAAAATTGGCCACGAATTACACGAATTTGCACGAATTGAAATTTTAACAGCAAATCTAATTAGTGTTAATTCGTAAAATTAGTGGCAAAAAAATTGTTTTTCCTCAATGACTGATTTACATCAACAACTTCAGGACAGTATCCGCGAGTTGGAGCAAATCCGAAAGATTAAAGAACATACGGCGGAACTCAATACCCGGCTCGCTTCGGAACAAGCTGCTTTAAACGAAATGGAAAAAACGCTGGAAAAGGAACAGCGCGATGTGGAAGCACTGGAACGCGAAGGCCTCACTTCTATGTTCAGAAAATTTCTTGGTGATCGTGAAGAGAAATTAGAGAAGGAACGGGAAGAATATTTGAAGGCCTCTCTTCGCTACAATGAACTTTATAAATCGGTTGGCCTCATCCGGTATGAATTGGATTTATTGACGAAAAAGGAACAAAACGAAGAAATAGTTGCACGACGAGTCGATGAGCAAATGAAAATGAGGGAAGATGAAATCATACAACTTGATCCACAGACAGGAGCAGAGTTAAAGAGTATACATGAACAATCCGATCGTTTGCAAAAATATTCAGTCGAAGTGGATGAAGCTTTTTCTGCGGGCAGTGAGGCTTTGAATTTTGTAAGCCGTACTGAATATTTTCTTCGCGAAGCGCAGGGCTGGGGCCAGCGTGATATATGGACTCGTGGTAGCAGTGGCTATATGAAACATCAGGCTATTGACCAGGCGCGCAACATGGCGGCTGAATCCCGTCATGCTTTGATCCGGTTTACAAATGAATTGAAGGATGTATTTAAGGTTCTGCAATTCCAGGTGAATATGGATATTGAAGAGTTCAATAAATTTGGAGATATCTTCTTTGACAATATTATCTCGGATTATCTCGCTCAGCAAAAAATCAACAAAGCGTTAATGAATGTTTCTTCCACTCGTCAGCAGGTCGAGCAGATCCTGGGACAATTGGAACAAGAGAAAGGAAATGTCAATTCGAAATCGGAACAATTGGATAATCAGCGGAAGGATATTATTTTGAAGGCTGCTTCGTAATAGGAATTGAGCCACGTCAAGGATTAAAATAAATGAAGGTCGGGCTCAAGATGTTGAGCCCCTACTTTATTTATTTTAATCAGTTTCTTACACTCTCACAATAGTGCCCTGGGCTGGTATATCCGAATCGGTAAATCCATTTTGACCTAAATACGATTTCCAGGATTGTTGTGTGTCATATTCACCATGAACGAGGAATAATTTTTTGAGTTTCTTTTTTTGATTGGTGATGAACTGATACATCTCATCGCGATCACCATGGGCGGAGAATGAATCCATGATTTCCACATGTGCGCGGACTTGTTTGTATTCATTAAATATTTTCAAACCCGTTGCGCCCGCACGGAGTTTGCCACCGGGTGTATCGGGTGTACAATAGCCTACGATCAGGAATGTATTGCGTGGATCTTCAATATTATTAAACAAGTGATGTTTGACGCGACCTGCATTCATCATGCCGGAAGAGGAAATGATAATGCAGGGTTCGTGACTGGTGTTCAGCGCTTTTGATTGTTCGACATCACGGATGTACGTGAGCGAATTAAATCCAAAAGGATTTTGATCGATCAATAAATATTTGTTCAGTTCATTGTCAAAGCATTCCGGATGTGCGCCATAAACGGCGGTGGCATTGACGGCGAGTGGACTGTCAACATATACTTTGATAGGTGGAAGTTTATTCGCCGTGTTGGCCTGATCAAGCATATAGACAATCTCTTGTGTTCGTCCCACACTAAAAGCCGGGATGATGAGTTTCCCTTGTTTTTCAAGACAGGTTTTCCGAATGACCTGGAGAAAGCGATCCATTTCATTTGGTTGTGACTCATGAACTTTATCACCATAGGTGGATTCACAAATGAGATAATCACATTCAGGCATCGGTTGCGGATCACGAAGAATGGGCCTGTTGGGACGACCGATATCACCAGTAAAACCAAAAAGAGTGGTCTTTCCATTTTCTTTTATCTCCAGGGTGACGGCTGCGCTGCCGAGGATATGACCTGCATCGGTGTACATGACCCGCACATCGGGATGAATATTGTGCCACTGGTCATAGCCATAACCAATAAAGAGTTTCATCGCCGTATCCACATCCTTTGTGGTGTATAAAGCCTCCCTTAATTTGACGCCTTCGGGGCTAAGTTTTTCCTGATGTTTTTTATTGTAGAATTCTACATCTTTTTCCTGGATGAAGGCGGCATCCAGTAGCATGATAGCACAGAGACTTCGAGTGGCATGCGTAGCGTGGATAGGGCCTTTGAATCCATGTTTCACCAACATGGGTAATCGCCCGGAATGATCAATGTGGGCATGGGACAATACCACGCAATCGATTTCAGATGGATTGAACAGAAATTCGCCGTTGCTGATCAGGTCCTGTTCATAGCTTCCCTGGAAGAGACCACAATCCAGTAATATTTTGAACCCATTGTCCAGGGTTATAAAATGAGAACTCCCGGTAACCTGTCGTGCTGCGCCGCAGAATTTGATATTCATCTTCGTCGATTGAAATGTTTCGGGAAGATAGGGAGAAAGTAAAGGCTAAGGCGAAGGCTGAGGCGAAGGAGTAGAGGCAACGACTTGGTTCAGGCGGTTTTTTTATCCGTAACTTTTCCAATCAGCCAAATCAGGATACCGAGCAATGTGATGCCTCCGCGAATCATCCAGCCTGTCTGTGTGCCCCATTGATCGATCCACTGGAGGAACATAAAATTCATTTTCAAAAAATGTAAAACAATCGAGAGGAGGCCGATGATCATGATGTAGAAGCCGAGCATGCGCATGATAGTTGGTTTTTGAAAGTGTGGATTAAATAAGGGATAGATGCATTTACTGTGGCTATTGCATATCAGGAATCCATCCAATTTCGCAATTCTCAAGAGCTATCGTGCAACCTGGTGTTTTTTGAAAATGATATCGACGATATCCGTTTAACCAGTGTTGATGGGCATTCTGGCCGATTCGGGTAATTTTTATTCGGATGGAAAACACCCTTGAGGAAAGATTACCTCGAGGATATTCAGTTATCAACAAAAACTTGTATCTGATATCGACGATATCCGTTTAACCAATTAGGACGGGCATTCCAGGGAAAGGCTACAACAAATTACTATAGTAGATTAAACCTTACTGGACAACGAACTCTTCAGATACCACCTATTCATCCTGGCAATATTGGACACTGAAATTTCTTTCGGACATTCAGCTTCACACGCATAGGTATTTGAACATTTTCCAAAACCTTCTTTATCCATCTGCAGTACCATCGATTGTACTCGTCTTTCATTTTCAACTTCACCTTGCGGAAGAATGCCGAGATGAGAAACTTTCGCCGCAACAAATAACATTGCACTTCCATTCGGACATGCCGCCACACAAGCTCCACAACCAATACAAGCTGCAGCATCCATTGATTCTGCTGAACGGCCTTTTTCAATAGGAATTGTATTTCCATCTACGGCCTGACCGGTGTTGACAGAAATATAACCACCAGCCTGAATGATGCGATCAAATGCAGAACGATCCACTACCAGGTCACGGATCACCGGAAAGGATTGTGCGCGAAATGGTTCAACCCAGATGTGGTCCCCAATTTTAAAATGCCGCATGTGCAATTGACAGGTCGTAGTGCCTCCTAAAGGGCCATGTGGTTGTCCGTTGATGACCATGCTGCAGGCTCCGCAGATTCCTTCGCGGCAATCATGTTCAAAGGAAACAGGCTCCTGTTTCTTCTCGATCAACTGCTGATTGAGTACATCCAGCATTTCAAGAAAAGACATGTGTTCATTGGCCACAATAGGATAGGTGACAAATGACCCTTTATCTTTTTCAGATTGCTGGCGCCAGATATGGAGAGTTAAATTAAGATCGCTCATTCTTGCTTATTTATAACTACGAGTTTTAAGCTCTATGTTTTCAAATTTCAATTCTTCTTTATTCATGACAGGTTCGGAAGCGGTATCTCTCCATTCCCATGCAGCGACATAAGTGAATTCATTATCGTTGCGCATGGCTTCACCTTCCGGAGATTGATATTCTTCGCGGAAATGTCCACCGCAGGATTCATTGCGATTTAAAGCATCCCGGATCATCAATTCGCCGAGTTCCATGAAGTCAGCTACGCGATATGCTTTTTCCAATTCAGGATTGAAATCTTCGGCACGTCCGGGAATAAATACATCCTTGTAAAATTCCTCACGCAGATCGCTCACCATTTTCTGTGCTTTTTTCAGGCCTTCCGCATTTCGCGCCATGCCGCAATATTCCCACATGATCAGTCCAAGTTTGCGATGCAGACTTTCCACTGATTGATTTCCTTTAATCAACATCAGCGATCCAAGACGCTTTCTAACATCATTTGCAGCATCATTAAATGCTTCTCCGTTCGGATCAATTTTTCCGGTACGAATTTCATTTGCGAGGAAAGTACCGATGGTATAAGGAATTACAAAATAACCATCAGCGAGTCCCTGCATGAGTGCACTCGCTCCGAGACGATTGGCACCATGGTCAGAAAAATTACATTCTCCTAATGCAAACAATCCCGGGATATTCGTTTCGAGGTTGTAATCCACCCAAAGTCCACCCATGGTATAATGGATAGCGGGATAAATCATCATGGGTGTTTTATAAGGATTGTCGCCGGTGATTTTTTCATACATCTCAAAGAGATTGCCATACAACTCACCCACTTTAGCTTCTCCGAGTTTCCTGATCGTGGCATCATCAGCATTGTGATTGCCTTGTGTGTTGGCTTCTGATTTTCCATACCGCATGATGGCGCTTTCGAAATCAAGATAAACGGCAAGACCAGATGCATTCACACCAAAGCCTTCATCGCATGCAATTTTAGCAGCGCGAGATGCAACGTCACGGGGAACCAGGTTTCCGAACGCAGGATAACGACGCTCGAGATAGTAATCGCGGTCCTCTTCTTTGATTTGCGTTGCAGTAATTTTTCGTGAACGTAAAGCTTCTGCATCAGCTTTATTTTTTGGAACCCAAACACGTCCGTCATTCCTGAGGGATTCGGACATCAACGTCAACTTGCTCTGATAATCCCCGGATACGGGAATACATGTCGGGTGAATTTGTGTGAAACATGGATTGGCCATATAGGCACCACGTTTCACTGCACGCCAGAGAGCTGATGTGTTGCAACCCATGGCATTGGTGGAGAGATAATATACATTGCCATATCCGCCACTAGCTAACACCACACAATGTGCTGCATGTCGTTCCAATTCACCATTTAAAAGATTCCGGGTGATGATGCCTCTTGCTTTTCCATCAACGACGACGACATCCATCATTTCATGACGATTATACATGGTCACTGTGCCCAACGCTATTTGTCTTGACAAAGCCTGGTAAGCACCAAGTAACAATTGTTGTCCCGTTTGACCGCGTGCATAAAATGTTCTTGAAACTTGCACACCACCGAATGATCTGTTTTCCAAAAGACCTCCATATTCTCTTGCGAAAGGAACACCTTGTGCTACGCATTGATCAATGATATCGGTACTGACTTCAGCAAGCCGATATACATTGCCTTCGCGTGAACGATAGTCACCACCTTTGATCGTATCATAAAAGAGGCGAAACACACTATCGCCATCATTTTGATAATTCTTCGCTGCATTGATTCCGCCTTGCGCTGCAATGCTATGTGCCCTGCGTGGACTGTCATGAAAGGTGAAGCACTTGACATTGTATCCAAGTTCACCAAATGTCGCTGCAGCAGACGCTCCTGCCAAACCTGTCCCTACGACAATGACATCAAGACGTTGCTTGTTGTTTGGCGAGACAAGTGGAATAGTGGATTTATAGCGTTCCCATTTTTCATCGAGCTGACCCGCAGGAACTTTACCATCTAATATTTTCATGTTCGTATTATTCTTACTCTAATATGCGCATTGGGCTACACCCAATGCTAATTGATGTCGGCCTTTCAGGCCTTGCTTTCTTACGCTAGGGCATGAGGTAATGATACAACGGCATCACAATGAATCCCAATGAAATGACAATCGTATAAATCCATCCCACCGCTTTGATGAGCGGTGTATATTTTTTGTGATTGATGCCCAGGGTTTGAAATGCACTTTGAAAACCATGAGCCAGGTGAAAGGCCAAAGCAATCACGCCCACTTCATAAGCAATCACAATCCAAAGATTTTGGAATGCAATATGCACCCGGGTATAAATGTCTTCTACCGGTATTGGATGATCAGGATAGGACACCATGGCTAGTGAATCGGTGAATCGCATTTTTACCCAGAAGTCACCCATGTGAAGGAGCAGGAAGGCAAAGACCAGTGTGCCCAGTAGGGCCATGTTTTTGGAAGCCCAGGAGGCTCCGTTCGAGGAATTAGCTTTAAAAGTCTTTCCTTTTGATTTTCTGTTCGCTGCCCAAAGCACAATCCCCTGGATCGAATGGAGCAGGATAAAGGTGTATAACCCTATGGAAATGACCAGTATAAAGGGATTATGGGACATGAAGGCCGCATAGACATTAAAGGATTCACCACCGTCATGGGAGAGCAATTGAAGGTTGCCACTCATATGGACGATGAGGAAAAGGATAAGGAAGATGCCGGTCAGGCTCATAATCAGCTTTTGACCGAGGGAGGAGGTAAAAAATCGGGATAACCAGTTCATAATCAGTCAGAATGGAAAGAAACCTGGAACTTAAGGAAGGTTTCGATGCTGATAGCAAAACTACAATCGGAAGCGCATAAGCAAGGGATGACTTACATCATTTAGAGAATATCTAAAGTAATGAGTTAAAATCAGTGCTTTGCCCGCCTTCGATCAAGAATCAAGATTTCATTTTGATTAATTCCCGTTCCTCAATTTTTAAATACCGTTTAATAATTTTTAAAGTGGAAAATTTTCGTGCGTATTCACATTTGTTCTGCAAAAGGCAAAAAATGATGATGTTATGGAGTGATGCGGTAATGCGGTAATGCGGTAATGTGGTGATGTGATGATGTGGTAATGTGATGATGCGGTAATGCGGTAATGCGGTAATGTGGTGATGTGATGATGTGGTAATGTGATGATGTGGTAATGTGATGATGTGGTAATGTGGTAATGTGGTAATGTGATGATGTGGTAATGTGATGATGTGGTGATGTGGTAATGTGGTGATGTGGTAATGTGGTGATGTGGTAATGTGATGATGTGGTAATGTGATGATGTGGTAATGTGATGATGTGGAAATGTGGTGATTTAGTGATGGAGTGATTTAACAAATAAAAAAATAAAAAATGAAACAGAAACAATATTTGGTGGCTCTCCTGTATGTAGAGATATGTCTAATCTGCATTGGCTCATTATCGATCAATGCGCAGACTTTAGATCGATCCGTTGTGGCTGCTGCGGGTCAGACTTTATCGGGACCGTCCTATTCGTTACAATTTACGTTGGGTGAGCCGATGACCCAGACATTTGTGAATGGAGAGGAGCTCTCACAGGGTTTTCAGCAAGAATGGCTGGTCGTGACTGCAGTTGATGATCCCGAAGCAGAATCGCTGGAGGCGAGTGTTTATCCAAATCCAACTTTTGGATTATTCAACATTGAATGCGAAGATGCACTCCAGGTCAGCGTTTTTGATGCCATGGGCAAATCTATCCTTTCGAAAAACCTGGCATCAGGAAAAAACGAAATGGATATTGCTCAACTCGCAACCGGTTTCTATGTACTAGTATTACAAACTAAAGAAGGGAAAAAAGTAAAAACATTTAAGTTGCAGAAAGTAGAGTAGGATGAACTAAAAAAAGCAAAGAGGATTATTAACATAAAACCAACCAGCGCAATAGAAGTCTATTCAGGACATCCAGTATATTTACGCCATGCGTTTTCTACTGTTTATTTTTCTTCTATCTGCCGGCACACTTGAGGCCCAGATTCCGGTCGATACCCTGGCCAGCATGATCAAGGATGTCTATCGTAAAGTCTACACGGAAGAACTTTCCTATCAATGGCTGACGACACTTTGTAAAGATGTAGGTCACCGGTTGAGCGGATCACCCCAGGCAGAGAAAGCTGTGGAATGGGGCAAAAAGACAATGGATACTTTCGGACTTGATGCTGTATACCTTCAGCCCGTGATAGTGCCTCATTGGGTACGCGGTGATAAAGAAGAGGTCAGCATGAAAACCAAAGGAGCGGGAACTGTTCCATTGAAAGCTCTTGCTCTTGGAAATTCTGTTGGGACAGGAAAGAAAGGTGTACAAGCGGAAGTGATCGAAGTGCAATCGATCGATGAGTTGAAAGCGATGCCGGATGAAAAAGTAAAAGGCAAAATTGTTTTTTTCAATCGACCATTAGATAAAGGACTGACAAATACTTTCGCATCCTACGGAGGTGCAGCAGACCAACGTTACTCCGGCCCAAAAGCTGCAGGAGAAAAAGGAGCTATTGCTGCAGTAGTTAGATCATTGTCGACACGAAAGGATGATTATCCGCATACCGGTTCAACATTTTATTCGGACACCACCGTCAATATTCCTGCTGTCGCTGTCAGCACCAATGATGCCGATGTCCTGACTAAAGCAGTCAGAGCGGGAAAGACAGAAGTCTTTATTCGTACCTCTTGTGAAATGCTTCCTGATGTGCAATCCTATAATGTGATCGGGGAAATCAAAGGCACTGAATATCCGGATCAGTTTATTATTGTCGGTGGTCATCTCGATTCATGGGATGTAGGCGAAGGAGCCAATGATGATGGTGCCGGTGTGGTTCAGTCAATGGAGACCTTATATCGATTAAAAAAAATGGGATACCAACCTAAACATTCCATAAGATGCGTGCTATATATGAATGAAGAGAATGGTCTTAAAGGTGGAAAGGAATATGCAAGATTAGCCAAGGAGAAAAATGAATATCATTTAGCGGCTATTGAAACCGATGCAGGTGCGGGTGCTGCGCAATCATTTAGTTGTACAGCTGGAGAGGGTGTTGTTGTAGAAAAACATTTAGGTTATCTCAATCCATATGTGACCACCTTGTTGGGGCCTTATGATATTGAATTGCAAACAGGCGGTGGAGGTGCTGATATTGGGCCATTAAAACCCAGTGTAGGATTGCTTATTGGACTTCGACCAGAGAGTGCACGATACTTTGATTATCATCATTCGAATATTGATGTTTTAGAAAATGTGCATCCACGGGAATTAGCGTCAGGAACTGCGGCTATTGTTTCGATGATCCTCTTGCTCGATCAATATGGCATCGGGAATGAATGAAATCAAATTGCATGACCTTTCTTTTGAGCCCTTTATTTCTGCTGAAGAAATTAAGAAGACCGTTGAGTCATTAGCGGAAAGACTGGATCGTGATTATGCAGGCAAGAATCCGACCTTGCTCATTGTGCTGAACGGCGCATTTATTTTTGCAGCTGATCTCGTTCGAATTATTACCGTTCCGATCAGGCTTGATTTTATCAAAGTCAGTTCTTATCTCGGCACCGGTCCTTCCGGTAAAATTTATGAGCATTTTCTTTGGCAAACACCACTGAAGGATCAGCATGTGATCATTGTTGAAGATATTGTCGATACAGGGCACACACTATCCTATTTGAAAGATAAAATCCAGGCAGAACATCCGGCTTCACTCGAAGTAGTTTGTCTTTTATTCAAACCAGCTGCATATCAATACCAGGATGTCATTCAATACAAAGGACGTGCGATCACTAATGATTTTGTCGTCGGCTATGGACTGGATTATGATGGACTGGGAAGAGATATCGAAAGTATTTACAGGAAAAAAGACTGATGCACATTCTACTGGTCATCGCGGTTATTTATGTCAGCCTTTCCCTGTTATTTTATTTCCTTCAACATTTTTTCTTTTTCAGGCCCGAGATTTTACCTGAAGATTTTAAGTACCAGTATTCATTTCCTTTTGAAGAAAAAAAATTTGAATTACCAGATGGTGGCACTATCAATGCGATTTGGTTTAAAGTGCCGAATCGACTTGGGGTAGTTTATTTTTTAAAAGGAAATAGTCGCAGTATAAAAGGCTGGGGGAAATTTGCGAAAGATTATGTCGGCAAGGGATATGATTTCTTCATGATGGATTATCGCGGATTTGGAAAAAGTAAAGGTCACCGCTCAGAAGAAATAATTTACAGCGATACGGAATATGTTTACAACTGGCTCACTACGCAATATCAACAAAGTGAAATCGTGGTGCTGGGTCGTTCACTAGGTTGTGGTTTCGCGGCACGAGTCGCAGCCTGGAATAATCCTAAGATGTTGATTCTCGATTCACCTTATTATAGTTTTCAATACCAGATCCATCGTTTTGCGTGGTGGCTTCCTTTGCGTTGGATTCTCCGGTATAAAATCCCGACATGGCAATATTTGAAAAAAGTAAAATGTCCTGTGTACATCCTTCATGGTGACAAGGATTTTTTGATTTCGTATGAACAAGGTGTGCGTCTCCAAAAATTAATTCCAGATCAAGCTACACTCATCACGATCAAAGGTGGGCGACATAATAACCTGCCTTCGTTTGAGAGTTATCATAAGGCGCTGTATAAAATTTTGAATTCGTAATATTTTAGCCACTAATTACACGAATTCACACTAATTAAAATTGATTTTCAATTCGTGCTAATTAGTGTAATTCGTGGCCAATATTTTCTCAAATATTCTTATTTTAGTGATTATTCACCATTGAAAATCTTCACCAAATGGAACAATCACTTCTTTACAAAGAGGAGGCATTTTCTATTATAGGAAAGTGCATGGAAGTTCACAGAGTTCTCGGACATGGATTCCTGGAGATCGTTTACAAAGACGCATTAGAATACGAATTTAAATTGGCCCAAATTCCTTATGGCCGAGAAGTTCGATTTGATGTGCCTTACAAAACGGTCATACTTCCTCACAATTATTATTCAGATTTCACTGTCTATGAAAAAATCATTTTCGAGGTAAAGAGCATAGATGGTATTCATGATGATCACATGGCCAGAATGCTGAATTATTTGAAAACTAGCGGATATCGACTTGGCTTGCTTGTGAACTTTGGAAAGCGATCTTTGGAGTACAAGAGAGTTGTACTATGATCCAAAGAATTCGTGTGAATTCGTGTAATTAGTGGCAGATAGAAGTGGAATGCACTTTAAAAGCTAGCCACGAATTACACGAATATTCACGAATTAAAAGCAGCTTCCAGGTGTTTCATGCCAGCTAGAAATTAAGGCTACATTTGTAATTCGAAATGGAAGAGCAACCAAGAGAATCAGACCTTTCCAGCCGGAAACAGGACCACATCGACCTCGCCTTTAAAGCTGATATGGCCAACCAGGGCCCTGACAGCCGGTTTAATTACGAGCCCTTACTTTCCGGACATCCTAAAGATGTTCTTTCTCCAATTTCATTTCTCGGCAAAACATTGAAGGCTCCACTATGGGTCAGCAGCATGACAGGCGGAACGGAAAAGGCGCACATGATCAATACACGACTCGCTACTGCTTGTGCAAAATTTGGTCTCGGTATGGGCCTCGGTTCCTGTCGTCCATTGCTTACATCACATGACCGATTAAAAGATTTTGATATCCGCAATTTGCTCGGTCTCGATCTTCCATTCTATGCTAATCTCGGTATCGCACAAGTGGAAGAACTGATCAGCAATAAACAAACGGATCGTATAATTCAATTAGTGGAATTATTGAAGGCAGATGGCCTCATCATTCATGTGAATCCGATGCAGGAATGGTTACAACCCGAAGGTGATCGCATTCAACAACCACCGATTAACACTATCCAACAATTATTAACCCACGTTTCTTTCCCGGTCATCGTTAAAGAAGTAGGACAAGGCATGGGCCCCGAAAGTATCATGGCGGTTTTACAGTTACCAATTGCAGCATTTGAATTTGCTGCTCATGGCGGAACGAATTTTTCTAAACTTGAATTATTACGCTCAGATCCGAATGTAAGAGATACCTATGATGCTATTTCGAAAATTGGACATACCGCTAAAGAAATGGTAGATTGGATCAATATGTTATCAGCCGATAATGCAAGTATTCAGTGCAGGCAATTTATTATATCCGGTGGTATAAAAGATTTTCTCGACGGCTATTACCTCATGCAAAAACTAAAGTGGCCCTCTATTTATGGCATGGCGAGTCAGTTTCTCAAATATGCCACAGAGTCACAGGAAGCATTGGATGAATTTATCAAGAGACAAATCAGTGGCCTTCAACTGGCGCACGCCTATCTTCAGGTCAAATAAACAATGACAGAAAAAACAATATCGGGATTTTCGAAGTTGTCGAAGTTGGGCAAGATCAAATGGCTTGTTGAAAATTTTTTTAAAGACCCCGAAACAGTCAAGCGTGAACTTGCGAGTTATCTCTTGGCTAATGAGGAGCAACAAAAAATTCTTGACGGCTTCAGTGAAAACACCATCAGCAATTATCCATTGCCTTTTGGTGTAGCACCCAATTTTCTCATCAATGGTGTCACTTATGTAGTGCCTATGGTGACTGAAGAAAGTTCTGTTGTCGCAGCTGCAGCAAGTGGTGCAAAATTTTGGCTGGATAAAGGCGGAATCCATGCGAAAATTATTAGCGTAATTAAAACAGGGCAGATTCATTTCCTGTGGTATGGTGATGGTGATGTGCTTGCCACATTCAAAGATGAATTAGCAGCCTATCTCGTTGGCGTAAGCACGCACATCACGCGCAACATGGATGAGCGAGGTGGTGGCATCAAACAAATTTCATTGGTCAATATGACCAGCCAGGAACCTGGATATTATCAGCTTCATTTCGAAGTCGATACCAAGGATTCGATGGGTGCCAATTTTATCAATTCCGTTTTGGAAGAATGTGCGCAAGCGTTACCGATCTGGTTTGAAAAAAATATGGCCACCGATATTCCGGCACCGGAAGTCATCATGGCAATCTTATCGAATTATACTCCTGATTGTCGTGTGCTCGCCTGGGTTGAATGTCCTACAGCGGATCTTGGTGAGATGGAAGATGGATTGAGTGCAGAAGAGTTTGCACGGAGATTTTATACGGCTGTTCGCATTTCACATCTTGATCCCTATCGTGCTGCGACGCACAACAAAGGAATCTTCAATGGTATTGATGCAGTTGTTTTAGCAACGGCCAATGATTTCCGCGCAGTGGAAGCCTGTGGTCACACCTGGGCTGCCCGCAATGGAAAATATGAAGGCCTCAGTAATTGCTCGATGCACAAAGGCCAGTTTCGATTTGAATTAGAGATTCCAATTGCAGTCGGCACAGTTGGCGGATTGACTACGTTGCATCCTCTTGCAAAACGTTCATTAGAAATGTTAGGAAATCCTGATGCCCAGACGTTAATGCAAATCATTGCCGCTACAGGATTAATGCAAAATTTTTCAGCTATCCGTTCACTCGTCACCACTGGAATTCAGAAGGGTCACATGCGCATGCACTTGCACAACATGTTACTTCGCCTCGAAGCAACTGAAGAAGAATGTGCGAAGGCACTTGAGTATTTTGAAGACAAGACGGTTTCGTTCCAGGAATTGAGGAAGTATTTGGCAGAGATCAGGAAGTCGTCGGTGATGCCCCCAACCCCCTAGCCCCCTGAAGGGGGAAAAGTCCTTTCACTTTTAACTTTCTTATTTCCTATTCGTCCTTCCTTATTCCTAAGCCTCAGCCTTTTCCTTAGCCTTTACAGCTTATCTTTGCCCCCCAATGTTTCCAAATTACGACGTCATAGTAGTCGGTGCCGGCCACGCCGGATGTGAAGCCGCAGTTGCAGCCGCTAACATGGGCAGCCGTGTGCTATTGGCTACCATGAATATGCAGACCATCGCCCAGATGAGCTGTAACCCGGCCATAGGCGGTGTCGCTAAAGGACAGATCGTCAGGGAAATAGACGCTCTAGGAGGATATAGTGGTATCGTAACCGATCATACTATGATCCAATTCCGAATGCTCAATCGATCAAAAGGTCCTGCCATGTGGAGCCCTCGTGCACAAAGCGACAGACTACGATTTGCAGAGAAATGGAGACTCATGTTAGAGGCAAATCCACTGATTGATTTCTGGCAGGAGATGGTTACCGGATTAGTGATTAATGATAATAGGGTAGTCGGTGTACGAACAGGTCTTGGTCTTGATATTCCGGGAAAATCGGTTGTGCTGACGAATGGAACATTTCTCAACGGAGTGATTCATATCGGTGAAAAACATTTTGGTGGCGGACGTGCAGGAGAAAAAGCTGCGACAGGAATTACTGAACAACTTGTTCAACTTGGTTTCGAAGCAGGTAGAATGAAAACCGGAACACCACCGCGTGTGGATGGTCGTTCACTGGATTATGATCGCATGGAGTTGCAACCTGGTGATGAACCGGCAGGAAGATTTTCATACACTGAAACACCTCCTCTTTTAAAGCAACGTCCTTGTCACATTGCATACACTTCTCAGGAAGTGCATGATACTTTGCGCACTGGTTTTGATCGTTCGCCGATGTTCAATGGAAGGATTCGTGGAGTGGGGCCGAGATATTGTCCGTCGATAGAAGATAAGATAGATCGCTTTGCAGATAAAGAGCGTCATCAGTTGTTTGTCGAGCCAGAAGGTTGGGATACTGTAGAAGTGTATGTCAATGGATTTTCTTCCTCATTGCCGGAAGATGTGCAGTATAATGCATTGCGCAAAGTCGAAGGATTTGAAAATTGTAAAATGTTCCGTCCGGGATATGCAATTGAATATGATTATTTTCCACCGACACAACTTGGACCTTCGTTAGAAACCAGGCTCGTAAAGAATTTATTTTTCGCAGGCCAGATCAATGGCACAACAGGATATGAAGAAGCTGCTTCACAAGGCTTGATTGCCGGCATCAATGCACACCAGGCGATTAATGAAGAAGCGCCTTTTATTTTAAAAAGATCTGAAGCCTATATCGGTGTCTTAATTGATGATCTCATCAATAAGGGTACACTTGAACCTTATCGCATGTTCACTTCCCGTGCTGAACATAGAATTTTACTTCGCCAGGACAATGCAGATCTCCGTTTGACACCTCTTGCACAAACGATTGGGATGAAAAATCTCGATGAGCGTATGGCCCGTGTTGAAGCGAAGAATGATGGAATTAAAAAGATTGATGATTTATTATCTTCTGTTAATGCTGATCCTGAACAAATCAATCCATTCCTGGAATCGATAGGCAGCTCACCCATCACGCAGAAGACAAAAATCACCTTGATCCTCAGCCGTCCTCATGTCGGCCTTGAAAATATTCGACCATATCTTCCACAACTGGAAGAAACCCTTGCATCCTTTGATGAAGAGACCATCAGCCTCGCTGAAGTAGATGTCAAATACCGCGGCTACATCGAGCGGGAACAAGAGATGGTAGATAAGATGAATCGTCTTGAAGATTTGATTCTCCATGATTCTTTTGATTATTCAAAGATCAGTTCACTGAGTCATGAGTCAAGAGAGAAGCTTGCCCGTATGAGACCGCGTACACTTGGGCAGGCGAGTCGGATTAGTGGGGTGAGTCCTTCGGACATCAGTGTGCTGCTTGTTCACATGGGGCGCTAACCTTTTGCCGCTAAATCCCCTAAAGGGGACTTCCTTTTGATTTCACAAGAGAATTGTTGTTGTTGGAGTTCCGCCGTGATGAGCGTAGTCGAATCATCTCCAACGACCAACGAGATCCATGGTTGTGGCTAAAGCCGAGAATCTCCTCTGCATCAACCCCGGCCTGAAGGCCAGGGCAATTTAAAGCCCTTACTTACAATCCATCACATCATCACATTACCACATTATCGCTTTATCACATTATCACATCAACACATCATGCTTCGACCTGCTCTTCTCAACCTCGTGCTACAGCTCACCAACCGCAACTCACAACTCACTATTCATTATTCACTACTGCCTACATCCCACTGAATACTGAATACCGTCTAATCACTCTTCATACAATTCATCAATAACTTTCTGATACTTTCCCTCTATCTCCTTCCTCCTCGGTTTATACGTAGCCGTCAACAATCCATTTTCCGGAGACCAGTTGTCAGCAAGAAGAATAAATTTTTCAATACGCTCATGCACCTGCAGATCGAGATGATCGAGTAATGCTCTAAAAAGTTCGATGACCAAAGTATTGTGAACCATATATTCCGGTGCGGTCCAGTGAATTTCCTTTTCATCACACACTTTTTTCAGTGCATCAAAATCAGGAATGATCAGTGCAATCGTGAAAGGCCGATGATAACCGATGATCATGGCATATTGAATCAAAGCTTGTTGAGTCAGCGTAGATTCGATATGAGCAGGCGAAATAAATTTTCCGGAAGCATGTTTATAAATATTCGATTTGCGATCGGTGATCACGAGAAAATGATCTTCATCAAAATATCCGATGTCACCAGTATGTAGCCAGCCGTCAATGATCCTTTGCTTTGTAGCTCCTTCATCTTTGTAATAACCAACCATGACGTTCGCCCCTTTCACTAAAACTTCTCCATCTTCTTCAATTCGAACTTCAACTCCGGGAATTGGAAATCCAACGGTGCCACGCTTATGACCTCCGGGTTCAAATCGATTGAGCGCAACCACAGGTGAAGCTTCAGTCAATCCATAACCTTGCCGGATTTTTATTCCGCTACGCTCATACAATCTTTCCACTTTAGGATCGAGATAAGCTGCACCGGAAATTATTCCTTTCAATTTGCCACCCATCTTTCGTTTCCAACGCTTGATGATCCATTGATGAGCGATGATACTTCCGATTTGAGATAAGACGCCGCGATTGGTTTTCTCCCATGACTCATAGGCCCAACGTGTAAACCAACCCATTTCTTCAATACGATCTTCCAATGCTGCAGCGAATCTTTCCAGCACCAATGGTACGCTGGTGAAATAATCCGGACGGATATCTTTCAAAGCAAAAATGGCGTAGCGATAAGAATCCAGGAAATAGATACTAGCACCACTTGCCAGGTACACATAACAGACAATACGTTCAAAGATGTGACTCAATGGAAGAAAGCTCATCACTTTCGTGCCGGGAGTAAAGGGAACCAAAGTGAGTATAGACATCATATTCGCCATGATGTTGCCGTGTGAAAGACAAACAGCTTTGGGTTCGCCGGAAGATCCGGAAGTGTGCACAATCGTTGCGATATCCGAAAGCGTGATTGTCCTTCGGATAGTTTCTAATTGTTGTCGATCACTTTCTTCAATTTTCCTTTCTGTTTTAATCAGCGTTTCAAAAGTGACGGATCTATTATTTAATGTGAAGTTTTTTATGGAAATATTTTCCGAATAAATAACAAATGCAGGCTCCATTCGCTCGAAAATAAATTTTAAATCCGCTTCACGCTGAGGATAATGCAAGGGAACAGAAATTGCACCAACGGACATGATGGCCATATCAGTAGCCAGCCATTCTAAATTGAAATGATCGGTCAGTAAAATGATTCGTTCACTTTTCTTTATCCCGTTTTCCAATAACCAAAGAGCAATTGATTTTACCTGAACACTTAATTGCTCAATACTGCAAGTAGTAATCTTTCCCTGGTGCCAATGACCACCAGCGACCAGCTTTGGATATTTCTTAAACTGATAGTCGGGGAGGTCGAAGAGATATTGGAAGGAGCTCATTTATCAGTGAATGCTTGCAATCCATCTTTCAATTTAATGATCGTGGTATCCTTCAGGATGTATTCAGGCAAAAGATATTGCGGATTAAATTCAAAGGCGGCAAACTTATAACCTGCTGCCTGTAGCGAATCCAGTACATGCTCCTTGGGATAAGATATATAGGCATTGCCTCCGGCGTGGTACATCAATTCAAGCTGTTCGTGATTGGGGCAATTGATAATGATATAATTTTTGACGATGGCCGGATCGAGGTGTTTATAGATCAGGGTATTATTAATCTTACGATTCCGGTTAACATTATCCTCATCCCGAAGGCCCATAATCTTGAACGGACGAAGGCAAAAAAAGCCAAGAACAAGCAGCAGCGTTGGAACTACGGAAGTCCTTACTTTATTCCATGACTTGATCATCAAGGACGGACTTTGAAGGAAAAAATAAAAACCTGCCGCCATCAGAATGTACATTAATCCGGAAACCGGAAAAACAAATCCAGGCATTCGGGTCACCACAAAAGAAAAGAAAACATAGATCACGACGATCATAGAAATGTAAGCGATGCTTAATCTCCGGTTCATCTCTTTCGCCACCAGGACACTGATCAAACCAATGACCAGGCATCCTATTAAAATGGTGTGATAGAGAAAATACATGACCATGAAATGATAATACCAGGGTCCTTCATGTCCCAAATCCCTCCACAAGTGCATCTTGTTGTATTCATAGGACCATGCAGTTTCCAATGGAAACCTCTTCATAATATACAATTGCCACGGAAGGAAGACTACAATCGATATCAGAAAACTCAGACCGAGATGCAAATAACTTTTAAGAGCGGATCTTCTATCGGGTGAAAGAAGAATATATAAACCCCAGCCACCAAGAACAACATAAGCAGTAAGCCACTTCACTAATATGGCGCAACCCACAAATACACCAGTCAGGATGGACCATTTGATTGGTTTCCTGGATTCCGTGTATCTCGACCATGCCCAGGTGCCAGAAGTGATGTAGAAATAAAAAGTAAAATCATTGTGATCAAGGCTCATGTCACCGGCCACCATTTCCAATCCGTACCACGCGAACGTCACGAGAAAGGCGGTAATAAAAGCGATCTCATCATTTCGTGTCCATCGGTTTGCTATATCCCTGATCATCCAGATGGCAATCGTTCCCATAATGGCCATGGGTAAGCGCATGGCAACAGTATTGACACCAAATATTTTCATGGAGATCGCCATCTGCCACATAAACAGCGGTTGCTTATGCACCCAGATATGACTGTTCCACCAATCCTGGTAATTATAGGCCATGATAGGATTAACCACCATCATCGGTTTGAAAGGAAAGTCCATCATGTTCTTCGCTACGATAGCATGAAATCGTTCATCCCAGTCCTGGAGATAGGGATCAAGCGAAATCATGAGCAGGCGAATTAAAAATGCACTCAGGAGTAAAAGGCTAAAGGCTGTTTTCCGATAGGGCGTCCGGTAATACATGTACACACCGGCCACACCAGGGAGACTAGTCAGAACCAGGCCAACAGCAGTTGCATTTTGATAAAATATCATTTTCGAATGCGTATCGGTTTTCGCATGAAAGTAAGGATTACATCGCACTGAGATCCTTCTCCCCCCCTAGCCCCCTGAAGGGGGTAAATAGAATTGCGATAATCCTTTTACCCCCTTCAGGGGGCTAGGGAGTAAGGTTTAGCTTCCGCCTCCGCCTTAGCCTTCGCCTTTTTTTACCTTTACTGCAATGACCCTCCTCCGAAAACTCGCCGGTGAAACAGCCATCTATGGTACGAGCTACATCCTCAGCCGCGTATTGCATTACTTGCTGTTTACTTTTTACTTGACGCGGGTATTCCATGATGCGAAAGATCAATATGGCATTTACCGGGATTTGTATTTCTATGTCGCCATTGTACTGGTATTGCTCACCTTCAGGATGGAGACGACTTACTTTCGATATGCTAAGGAGGATAGGCCGGCCGTGACGATGATGTCGATTTCCTTTTTGTCAGTTGTGGGCGGAATGTTTTTAGTATTGCTATGGTTGTTTCGATCCGATGTGGCGTCATGGTTGAAGTATGATGGCATGACCACACACCTGATGATCCTTGGAGGAGTGTTGCTTATGGATACACTGTGCGCCGTTCCATTTGCAAGCTTGAGGCAGCAGAACAGGCCGTGGCGATTTTTAGCACTCAAGCTTGGCGCCATAGTGTTGAATGTTGTTTTTGTTCTTTTCTTTTTGGAAGCATTACCTGTGTTAGCGAAAAGCGGAGGAATATGGCAACGCATGTTGGAAGCTCATGACAAGCTGTTTTATATTTTCCTGGGCAATTTACTTGCGAGTGTGATTGTGTTTATTGCACTATTGCCATTGATGCGTGGTCAGTCGTGGCGGTGGGATTTTGGATTTCTAAAAAAGATGTTGGCTTATTCCTGGCCGTTGGTGATTGTGGCGATTGCAGGTGTCATCAATCAATCATCAGCCATTACGTTTCAAAAATTAATTCTCCCCAATGATCTGAAGGCCAATCTTGCCGAGGGAGGGGTTTATACTGCAGCAGCATCACTAGCTATATTGCTCAACCTATTCACGATCGCATTCAATTTTGCAGCGGAACCATTTTTCTTTGCTCACAAAGAGCGCGAAGATGCACGACAGATCTATGCAGATGTTGCTCTCGTCTTTACTATTGTTGGATCTGTGATGATGCTGATGATTTTAGCGTACATGGATTTGGTGCAATTATTATTAGGAAAAAATTTCAGGGCAGGATTGCAGGTAGTGCCGATTTTATTGTTGTCGTATTTGTTGCTTGGTGTGTATTATAATTTTTCTGCGTGGTACAAACTCGCGGATAAAACCATGTGGGGCGCGTGGATCGCTATCGGTGGTTCTGCGATTACCATTATTGGAAATATAATCCTCATTCCGAAGATGAGTGTGATGGGATCAGCGTGGGCCGCTTTGCTGTGTTACGTATTTATGTGTGTGTTGTCGTATTTGCAGGGGCAAAAACATTTTCCGATTCCCTATAAAATTTTGCCCATTATCGGCTGGATGGTAGGAGCGATGGTGTTTTATGCATTGATGGAATGGAGTCGCAGCCTTGTCGGTGAACACATCGTTATCAATTTAGCCATCAATACCGTTTTACTATTGATCTTTGGATTGCTGATATATCGCTTTGAAAAAACACTGATTGTCCAGTTGATCCATAAAAAATAAAATGTTTCCTTCGCAATCGTTTAGGCATGAAAATTATTTTATGCATAGTGTCACTCTTCATTCTACAAGCAGGATACTCCCAGCCTGACACGCTTTCACTTAAAAACCAGGTTGATAAAATATTTACCGAAAAGAATCATCAGGACTTTTGGGATTTCATTTATGACCGGGATCAAAATATGTTTACGAGTGACCGGATCGAAGAAATTAATATTGAAAACCTGATACTCGTCAGTTATTACTTCAATAAATTTGGCTACCCGGACTTTACAGTATTGGGTGACAAATCCAAGATAATCAACATGGTTTGGGTTCACAACAAGTATTATGAAATAAAAAAACTAACCTACCCGATCATCCTCCAGGGGTATTTGAAAAAGGCGATCACGGAATTTAATTTAAGGGAATATTATTTGCGCATCCTGTATAAAAGATATTATGATGATCACGGCAACATGACTAAGCCGCTGAGCCAACTCTATAAGGAGCTTGAACCGAATCTTTCTAATCAAATTGATATCCAAAAAATAATTGAATCCTATTCGAAGAATGAAAAATACTTTAACCAACGAAAGCAGTTGATAGGGACCTGGAAAAGTGAAGATTTGGTTTATAACGGGTCATTAAATGGAGATCCGTATTCCCATAACATTCCTGGTGGACGAGTCACTATATATGTGATGCCAGATGGAAAATATTTCTTTGAACCTATGCTCGATGGACAGTCGCATGATCCAATAGAATTGAAAGTCATTGACGAATCAAACATGACTTTTCAATTTTCGCAAATTCAATCGTCCAAAAGTTATCAAATCACAAAGGGTGGAGACTTGCAATATAAAGATGAAACTGGGTCAGTATTGAATAGTTATCACCCCGTTAAACAAAACTAATGGTTGGTTTTTCAACATTATTGACCTATATTACGTTAAATCCCGGCTATAAAGTTTCGCTGAATCCTTCCTTTCAGTATCCTTAAACTGGCATTACCTGGCTTTTTCCCAATTTTCCTCCTAGCCTGTCTACCATTGAGCCTTTACAATTTTTTAAAGAAAATTCTTGCTTCTTGAAGTTATTTGTCAAATACATGGTCTCCATTCGGTGCAAGATGATTGTCAAATCCGAATTGGAAAAGCTTGGATTGCACGCCACCACCGTGGAGCTGGGAGAGGCAAATGTATTGGAGGAGATAACCAATGATCAACATGATCTATTGAGGCTGGCCTTGCTAAAGGCTGGCCTTGAACTTATGGATGATAAAAAGGCGATCCTGATCGAACGGATCAAAAATGTGATCGTGGAAATGATCCATTATTCCGATGAACAACCCAAAATCAATTTTTCGGATTTCCTGGCTGAAAAACTGCAATATGATTATACCTACCTCGCCAATCTTTTTTCGGAAGTCACCGGTATCACAATTGAACATTTTATCATCGCCCATAAAATCGAACGCGTCAAGGAACTGCTGATCTATGACGAGCTCAACCTCACGCAAATTTCCTACCTGTTGAATTATAGCAGCGTCGCCCACCTCTCCAATCAATTCAAAAAAGTCACCGGCTTAACACCATCCTTCTTTAAAAAACTCAAACAGAAGAAACGCAGCACGCTGGAGAATGTGTGAATTATGTAAGTAAAGAATAAAGTTGTGTAACGGAAGGTGACTCCGTCAGCCTGATATTTACAGTATCGAAATCACAATTAAATTTCTGTTTGAAATGAAAAAATTAATCCTTAGCGTCTTCGCAGCTGCAATGCTGGTATCCCTGTTTCCGGTTCAGGCCAGGGCAGAAAACGCACCCATCCCGGTTACCACCACCACTACTACCCCAGCCAATGAAGAGGCTGAAGCACAAGCCATGTTAGCTCGTTTGAATGAAATTAAAGCAATGGACCTGAAAAGCCTAAGTACTGCACAGAAGAAGGAACTCCGCCACGAAGTCAAAGACATGAAAAGCCACATGAAACGTGATGGTGGTGTTTATCTTTCTGTTGGCGCTATTATCATCATCCTCCTGATATTGCTTCTTGTTCTTTAAACTGCTCCATCGAGTTTGAATGGAGAGATAACACTTAACCATCTAACCATTTAAACACTTATTCATAATCTGTTAACCAACTAAACATTTTTATTATGGGAAATCTCTTATATGTCATCGTCGTGATATTGATCGTGGCTTGGCTCATTGGTTTTCTGGGTTACCATGCAGGTGGTTTGATCCATCTTTTACTGGTCATTGCAATCATAGTTATACTCGTACGAGTAATACAGGGTAGGAACCCGGTCTGATGCCTCCCAAAGTTTCGTGCTTCTGGAGAAAGTCATTAATACCCTGATAACGCCATACCCGTTTCTAGCAGGACGGGTTTTTTTTTGAAGATCCTGACACATGTGAATGATGTAATGAATACGTGGAATTGTGTAAGGCTTCACCTTCTTGCTGCATTTACATTTGTCTCATTCTAAAATCTAACCTTATGTCTCTAATAACCTTGTTAATCGTATTGATCGTCGTCGGTGTAATCCTGTGGCTGATCAATACCTATATTCCAATGGACCGCAAAATCAAAAACATCCTCAATATCGTGGTGGTGATCGTCGTCGTCCTTTGGTTACTGAAAGCCTTTGGTGTGCTGGGATCCCTGGAGAACTTGCGCATCTGAGCATCATAGCTTTTAGTACGGAAAAAACCACTTGCCATTAATCATTTACTTACTAAATACACCTTATCATGAACACTGATAAAATTTTAATTGGAATCCTCGCCGGCTTTGCAGCTGGAGCACTTGTGGGCGTTTTATTTGCACCGGACAAAGGGAGCAACACCAGGAAAAAACTCACTGAAAAAGGCAATGCCATGGCCAGTGACCTGGAATCGAAATATAGCGACCTGAAATCCGAAGTATCAAAGACCATTGATCGCGTAAAAAATGAGTACTCTCAAGTTATGCAGGATGGTCAGGAACTTGCAGAAGACCTGGCACAAGTGAAAGCCAACCATGGAATGGATGGAATATCAAAATCCTATTCCGGGAAAACGAAGTAAATCTTTAAACCGGACGGTGGTCATTAAAATATTTCCTGCCAAGTAAATAGGAATGACCCGATACTGAGTTTCAAACAGAATAAAGTCCGATTTGAAAAGCCTGTTTCCTTCGGGAGACGGGCTTTTGTTTTTGTATCCGAATGTGGGAATGGTGTAACTCTTTATCAGAATTGTGTAATACAAGCCCCCGCTTAAAGTCTCAATTTTGTGAACGACCAGGGACCAAAAGGAAAAACCGACTCTATATTTTAATAAAAGTATTCCATGAAAAATTCAACTCCTTTCTTTCAATCGGCTCCTTTGCAGCTTCATGCTTCGCAATTGGCCCTATTGCCGAACTCCTTTGTTCGGAAAAATTGGAGGACAGGAATATTTATGGTTTTGACATTTGGCCTGATCATGATGCTGCTGAAAGGGTGGTGAACATGATTCCAGGCAAGTGGGAATTATGTAAATCTTTTATTCCAGGAAATGATGTTACTCTGCCTCGTATTTTCTATTTTGCGCACAGGGGGTTTTTCCCTGATCCAATTGCCTTATGATTACGAAAGAAGAAAAATTAGCCTGGGCTAAGAAGAAAAATAGTCTCAAACGCAAATACGTATTCCTCCAGGACAAGGACTTTAAATACGAAGAAGGAAAACAAGAGATAGTGCTGGCCAAAATTCAAAAACGGCTCGGTAAGACAAACGAACAATGGCAGGAAATTATAGCCTCGCTATAATCATCCGCCTTTAGTAAAGAGGCCGTCTATCGGTAAAGCGGATAAACGGTCCTTTTTTCATCAGGCAACATATTCCCTGGTTTTAGTTTTCAATTTCCCGGCCCACGATGGACCCTAAATCTATCTGTAACTATGAACGCCGCCGAATTTGAAAAATCAAAAGCATTTATTACCGTGGAAATAATCGAATACATCCGCCATTCCGTCGTGATCAAAACCATCCTGAAAAAGTCGACCGGCAATATCAGTGTCATGTCCTTTGATAGTGGAGAAGGTCTCACAGAGAAAACCTCTCCCTTCGACACCTTTGCGCAAATAATTGATGGCCAGGCCACCATTGTCATTGATGGCAAACCCAACCTGCTGCTCACCGGTGAGTCTATCGTCATTCCGGCGCATTCTCCAAATTTCGTGCAACCTAACGGACGATTTAAAATGATCCTCACGGTCATTAAAAGCGGGTATGATATATAATAAGGTAGCACACATCTTCATGTGTGAATGATGTAAAAAATACAAATAGTTGTGTAAGGCTTGAATGCTCGCAGGGTACCAACTTTGAGGTATCGAGATAATAGCAAATTAATTTCAAGCAGTAAAAATCATCAACTATGTCTACCGACAATTTCAACGAACAATTTAAAAGCCTACGCGCACCACTGCGCAGTTTTGCTTACAAGCTGACTCAAAACAACGAAGAAGCAAAGGACCTCTACCAGGAAACTGCTTATCGTGCTTTCAGCAATATCAACAAATTCATTCCGGGTACCAATCTCAAGGCTTGGTTGCTGACGATTATGAAGAACAGCTTCATCAATAATTACCGGAAGAATATTAAGACCCGCACCATTATTGATGCCACGGACACCATGTATTACATCAATAGCGGTACATCGGCTATCACCAATGATGCGGAGTCCAACATCATGATGGAAGAGCTCACAGCGATGCTGAAAGAGTTGGATGTATCTTTACGCGTGCCTTTTGAAATGTATTACGTCGGTCACAAATACCAGGAGATCGCCGATACACTCAAGCTCCCACTGGGTTCTGTGAAAAGCCACATCTTTTATGCCCGCAAAGAATTGAAAGCAAAAATTGAAAGCCGATATCAAAGTGCACGGGCTTAACCACGCGCTTATTTTATAGTGCTCGGTTTAACCGTGCACTTATATATAGTGCGCGGTTTAACCGTACAATTACTTTATAGTGCGCAGTGTTGACTGCGCACTTTTTTTATGCGTTCAAAGTTTTCTTTTGAACCATTTCGGTAAAGCTCTTTGCAGCATTCGTAAAGTCGGACGGCACCAGCACAATCGTTGTGGTATTATTGTCGATACCGATTTCAGAAAGCATCTGCATACGTCTTAATTCCAAAGCAATCGGACTGCCTTCCATCACAGTTGCACCTTGTGTCAATTTGATGGAAGCTTCCAGTTCAGCTTCAGCTTTCACGATCCGCGCTCTCTTTTCACGAATGGCTTCTGCTTCACGTGCCATCGCGCGTTGCATGCCTTCGGGAATTTCCACATCTTTCATTTCCACCATTTCAATTTTTATGCCCCAGGATTCAGTGGCTTCGTCCACCATTTTTTGAAGGGTACCATTGATCTGCTGTCTTTCGCGTAAAACTTCGTCGAGCGAATGCTGACCGATAATGTTTCGCAATGCAGTGACAGAAAACTGGTAAACAGCTTTATTATAATCAGCGACTTTGATGATAGCATCCTCGGGATTGGTGATCCGAAACCAGAGTACAGCATTCACTTTAATCGTAACGCTGTCTTTTGTAATCGTTTCCTGTTGTTCGAGTGTAACCGTGTTAGTCCGCATATCTACTTTTTGCTGACGTTCGATCAGCGGAATGAGATAATAGATACCAGGTCCACGCAATCCGTGAAATCGTCCAAGTCGGAACACAATGGATCGTTGATATTCCTGTGCAATCCGGATACCGGACAGCAGGATGAGGACTATAAAGCCAATGATGGGTAGAGTAATCATGATCGTAAGTTGAAAAAGGTGAAACAAATATTGCCGGAGCTTTCTGCTTTGAAAGTCGTAAAGTTGGATTAGGATTCAAAACTAATTCATTATAGCTGAGAATGAGAAACAGGATTCAATAGTTCAGATTCAGAAAGCAATGGTCAAAATTTTAGACGAATCACGATCAGGCGCGGGACGTAAGAGGTAAGGCATGAGATGATCATTTATTCATACCTTGTTAAAAATCAAAACAAAATGAATCAATCTAAATTTTTCTGGGCGCTCCTCGCCACCCTTCCTTTATTCTTTGCTTCCTGCGAATCCAAAGAAGCTGAAGAACATGAACATGCCATCAACCAGGATTCCGTCAAAGCTCAAATCGTAGCTATGGAAAGTGCATATGCCGTCGCCAGCAATGCAAAAAATGTAGATGGAGTCGCTGTCTACTATGCCAATGATGCTGAAAGCATGGCCGATGGCGAACCTACCCGCGTAGGCATGGATGCCATCAAAGCCGGAATCAAAAAAGACATGGCAAATGATACACTTGGTACTACGATCTCCTTCGTTACCACCGGCGTATGGGCTGCAGGAAATTATGCCACCGAAACCGGAAACTCTATCTCTAAAGACAAAGAAGGTAAAGTGGTTCACACCGGCAAATACATTACATTATTTGAATTACGCGAAGGAAAATATGTTGCCATCCGTGATATGTGGAACAGGGATGCTCCACCTGCTAAGTAAACTATTATCCAATAATAATTGATGAAGGGCGAGGCCGATGGTCTCGTCCTTTATTATGAATCCAGGTTAGTTAAGTTTTCAAAATTGACACATCCAAAACCGCCAGCCCTCCTGCATCAAAGTATTCTAATTTGATTTCATGTTGTCCCTTATTGAGTTTCAATTTCACTTCATCTATTGCCGGAGTATGAATGTCCCAATGATCCACGATCAACTGATTATCCATCCAAACCCGAATTCCATCATCTGATTCTGTCTGAATAATGTAATTGCCTTCCTGGGCGAAAAAAGAAGTGCGGGCTTTTACTGCAAATTGTTCAGCAGGTACCTCCGGATAAGGTTTGTCCCACCAGTGAAAAGTAAGATGGGACGACATCATCGCTTTCACAGGTGGCCCCTTCAACAGTTCACTAAATTTGGAAGGTTGAGTTATTGGATCTGAAAGCGAGTCAAACGAAAAGAAAGAAATATTCCAAATCGCCTGGGGATTAAATTCAGTATAATAAAAAGGATAGCGGGTATTGCCGGGTATAGAATCACCGAATTGTGTGATAAAGGAATCGCCGATAAAGGAGAGACCAATAAATCGATTTGGTTTATCATACGGACAGAAGAGTTTAAGGCTATCCGGAAAAGTCCCTGAGGTGGGTCCGGACAATGTGCATCCTTCAACAGAATCTACCCTCCATTTTCCTTTAGGTCCATAGACATCAAAGCTGTACCACAATTCTTCACCAACATCAAGTTTCTGACGAAGGGCAAGGGTTGGATATTGAAAATCATAAGGACCCCATTCATTGACAATAATATATTTTCTTCCTTGTAATTGATCAGCCGGAAGTTTTGTTTCCTGCCCAGCCATCATGGTTTTAGGAAGAGTCGTTTTGAGTGTTGACCAGGTAAAAACACCAGGTTGATGGATGATCGAAGTGGTATCCACAGTCTTTGAGTAAACCTGGGATACATTGACAAAAGTATTTTCTTCCAATTCCACGCTATCGGTACGCAGGAGATCCAAAGCGGTGCCGACATTTATAAAATGATTTTGATGAATACTATAGGCCCTGCCAGCCACATTATTAACTTTTACGTACGGCCAGTCTTCGGGTTGTTGCTGCCGTGACCATAGCTTAATTCCTGTTTTGTCATTCGCCATTTCATTGCCTGCCAGGCTGATATAACGTCCATGTTCGATAGCTATTCCCGTTTCACAATTTTTTATTTCATTTCCCTGGAGGAAAGAGTGGTGAGAGTACCCGGCCCAAACACCATAATGACAATCATTCAGGATATTGTTGGCCATGATATTCGAACTAAACGTTGCTTCAATTCCATTAGCAATGCTGTGCGAAAAATCATTTTGATATATGATGTTATCATCACATCCACCCAACCCGGTGTCCATGGTATGCTGACCCGCCCAAAGAAAAAATCCATCGCCGGAATGTGTTGCAGAATTGTAGGCAATAGTATTGCCGGAACTTTGTTCATATAAAAGCAAAGCAGCCGAATCCTGTCCGCGTGCATATTGACCATGGCTATACCCGCGAGCATTCCAATCCAGTTTGTTGTGCATGATCCGGTTAAAGCCTGACCGGTATAGCCCGATGCCCAGGCCCGAATTAAATTGAATGTCATTATTGTATATCAAACCATTATCGCATTGCACCATCAGCAATCCGTTCATTCCCTGGTGACAGGTTACTTCATGAATAATAGCCTTGGGACAATTTTTCAAATAGATGGCAGCACCATATCTTTTCCACTCATCATTTTCATTGTGATGAAAGTATAGCCAATCGGTAAGGGACTCACGATCCCAATGACTATAAAGTTTGGGTCGATAATTATAACTCAGGTCACAATTTTCAATCGTCAGGTTAGTCACCCTTTCGGCTAGAATGGCCATTTTAAAGCCATGAACATCCAGGTTCCGTATGATCACATTTTTACAATCGTGGATATAGAGGGCAATGCCTGAAAATGAATCGGGCAATTGACTCTTGTTTCTTGCGTCAAGGATGGACGAATTGAAATCAATCTCCAGGTTGTCCCGCTGAATGGACAGGTATGGAATAGTATCCGAAGCATCGGTATGGATTGGATAAACTCCTTTTATAAAAATTGTGGAATATAAAATTTCACCTCTCGAGATTTCCTGGCTAAAGAGTTGGGATGTACTCTTAAGAACGAATGCCAGCATAAGGAAGAGTGACTTACCCAATAGAGCATAAATCCTGTTTAGCATAAGATTGTGCATGACGAAAGATCGGGAAAAATCCCGGCGTTTCGACTTTGATTCGACTACGCTCACAACGAGCGCTCAACGACCGGGCAAACAATATTTATGAAAGTGTTTCGACTCCGCTCAACACAAAAAACTCCAGCAACAACAAGTAAAAAAAATTGCGTCTTTGCGTGAGGAAACAAATTGAATAACGAATAACGAAGTAAGAAGTGAATTTCCACTTACCACTCACCTAGGAAGTCCCCTTCAGGGGATTTAGGGGCAGAGCGCGAATTCTTATTCTTCTCTTATGTACGCTACGATTCTCGATGCCTTCCTCGCCGGCATCCATGATGCTAAGGATCCGATGATGAATACTGTAATGCCAACAATCAAAATATCAATCCACCGCAATTGTATCGGGTAAGAATCCACCACAAATCCCTCGGGAATAGGCACGATTCCAAATTGCTTTTGCAAAACATAAAAACCAAGGGCTAATAATATTCCGATTCCCAAACCGATCAAACAAATCATCCACCCCGATCGCATGAATATTTTATAAACATCAGTGGGGGATGAACCCATCGCCTGCAAAATGGAAATATCCTTTTTCTTGTCCAGTACAATCATCCACAATGCACTGATGAGATTGAAGGAAACAATAATCAGCGTCAGCGAAACCACCGCGTACGAGATCCATTTTTCAATATTCATCAATTTGAAAAAGGCGGCATTCTGTTCATCTTTATTTTTGACATTGACAGGAATGGAAAACAATGCTTTTATTTTCTCTTTCATGGCATTCCCATCCACACCGGGATTCAATTTGATTTCAATGCCGGAGATAGCTCCGGGTTCTTCCAATAACGTTTGAATAAAATTGAGCGACACAAAAACATATTGGTAATCATAATCCTGTTTAATCGAAAACCGACCAGTTGGGTAAGCGTACTGTACATTGAATGGTTTGTCCAACGGTCCCTTTTGATCACGGTTGGGCAGGTAAATAGAAAGTGATTCAAACGGATTCTGCGGATTGACATTCAATCGCTGCGCAATACCCGCCCCCATCACCGCTAAAGAAACATCCCCCTGCTGAAGTAAAAATTTTCCTTCCAGCATGACACTGTCGATATCGGTCACTTTATCAAATTGATCATCGACGCCTTTCAGCGTGCAGATATCCTGGCTGCCTGCATAATCCAGTAAGGCCGTTTCTTCCAGCGTCAGGCTCATTGCTTTGACTTCCGGCCATGCCTTGATGGTAGCGAGAGTTGCAGAATCAGGAGTAAAAACTTTTCCTTCAACAGGATATATTTTCAAATCGGTATAAATGGAATTATACAGACTCTTTAAAAGATCTTCAAAACCATTGAACACGGAAAGAATTAATAGCAATGCTCCTGCACCTATTGCAATACCAATTGTAGAAATCCCCGTGATGATGTTTATGGCCTGGAAACTTTTTTTGCCGAGCAGGTACCGGCGCGCGATCATCCACGTGTAGGAATATTTCATCCTTGCACGTTTTCAACCGTATAGCCATGGTATCCCTCGATGGCTTTATAAGCACGAGTGTGAATTTTCTCCCGGATATCCATCGTTTTTAACGCATCATTCCGCATGGTGGGATAAGTTCGATTGGAAAGGAAAACATAAACCAAATGAGTTACCGGATCATTCCAGACACAAGTGCCAGTGAAACCAGTGTGGCCATAAGTGGAATCGGAAGCTTCATGCGCCATGAGGACATGCTTCCCGGGTTCTAATTCTTTCATATCAAATCCCAATCCTCTCCGTGTTGAATTTTGATATCGTGTTGTAAATAATTTCAAAATATCCGGATCGATATAATCACGTCCGCCATATGTACCGCCATTCATATACATCTGAAACATCACAGCCAGATCTTCTGCATCTGTAAAAATGCCGGCATGTCCACTCACACCACCCATCATCGCACAACCCATGTCATGTACATAACCTCGCAATTCCTGGCAGCGGAAATAAGTATCAATCTCCGAAGGTACAATCTGATCAGCCGTAAATCTTTTCAGCGGCTTGTATCCAATGCGATGAAGCCCAAGCGGTTGATAAAACACACTATCGACATAATGATCAATGCTCACACCGGTTTCATTCTTTATGATTTCAGCCAGCATGATGAAACCGAGATCACTGTATACATAAGTTCCATCAGCATTCAATGGACTCATGTAGATCTCACGATGCATTTTATTGATGTAATCATTGTCCAGGAACATGTCCTGTGCCACTGGCACGCAATATTGAACGGAAGGCATATCGCAATAGATGTCTGGCTGCATTTCATAGCTTCCATCATCATACGCCCTGACTGTTTTTTCATAAAATGGGATCCACGACTGTAAGCCGGCATGATGTGCCATCACGCGCTCGATCACCATGTTTTCTTTGTTGCTTCCCTTTAACCAAGGCAGATAGTAGCCGAGTGTTTTATGAATATCGATTTTGCCTTCTTTATACAATCGCATTACTGTTGGTGTAGTAGCAGCGACCTTCGTGACAGAAGCAATATCGTACAGGTCATTCATGTAAACAGGGTCAGTCGGCTCATAAGTCTGATAGCCAAAAGATTTTTCATACACGATGCGGCCATCTTTCGCAATCAATACTTCGCAACCCGGTGCTGCATGTTCTTTGATCATACGCTCCACAATATGTTGTATCGCTTCGAGACTATCAGAAGACATGCCAACACGCTCCGGTACACTGTATCCTAAGCGCTGTAAAGATGGCGTGGTAAACCCCAGGTGAATTGGGAAAATATTACTGGCTGTCACGGGTAATTTTCCTGAAAAGCCGTACACGCCCATTAAGCCTTGCGCCGTGATATCCTCAATCACTGGCTGATCTTCATAAGCCATGATGAGGTGATCGATGTTTTCAAAATATTTCAGACTATATGGACTTCCAAAAACAACGAGGATGACATCTTTCATTCGATTGACATTTTGAATCAACGCCAATTCATCTTTAGTCAAACCAAAATTCCCGGCGGTTTTATTTGTCATGTTGTGAATAGAAATTATCACCCGGTCATATGGCTGTAATTCTTTTAAGAGAGAAGGAACATCCGTTTCTTTCAAACTATGCGATACATTATAATGATCAAGCTGCAGGTATGAATCTAAACGTTCCTGGAAACGTGTAGGCTCTGTGCTACCAATCGCTAACGTTGCAGTTTTGGGTTTCATCACATTGACGATCGGGATTAGCGCGCTTTTATTTTGCACAACAGTGATGGCCCCTTCGATGAGTTTGTATTTCACGCCAATGGCATTGGGATCAAAAGCCATCTTTTCAGCATATGCAGGATCAGGCAGGACCAGTTGATTTAAACCCAAATCATATTTGGTCGCCAATATTTTCCTGACACTTTTATTGAGTTCGTCGATGCTGAGTGTACCATCTTTATACGCTTTCTTCAAACCTTTAAAGGCTAAATCCATATCCTCCGGCAATAACAATAAATCGTTTCCTGCTCCGATAGCCATCACAGCCACTTCATCAGCAGAAAAATTCTTGGTCACGCCCTTCATTTCCAATCCATCCGTGATGACCAGACCGGTAAAACCCATTTCATTTTTCAATAGTTGCGTGACCGCCTTTTCACTCAGCGTCGTCGAAATATTTTTTGCAGAATCAATCGCCGGAACATGCAGATGTGCCACCATGATGCTCGGTAACCCTGCATCAATCATTTGCTGAAAAGGAAATAATTCTGTTTCCTTCAATCTTGTTTTATCAAAAGGTAATTCAGGTAAATCAAAATGCGAATCCATGTCCGTATCACCATGACCTGGAAAATGTTTGCCGCATGCTAAGACACCTGCTGCATGCAAACCTTTCATATACGCAATTGCTCTTTGTGAAACTTCATTGCGATCCTCACCAAAAGAACGATCACCAATCACCGGGTTATCCGGATTGATATTGATATCGGCAACGGGTGAATACGAAACATTGACTCCAATAGCTTTTAATTGTATGCCGATCGCATATCCCATGGCTTCAATCTGTCGATAGTCCTGTATCGCACCTAACATTAGTTGGCGCGGAAACGAAAGTCCCTTGTCTTTAAAGCGCATGCCGAGTCCCCATTCTGCATCCATACTCACCAACATCGGAATCTTGCTCAATTGTTGATATTGGATAGTCAGTTCTGCTTGTTTCCTCGGAGTGCCCTGGAAAAAACAAAGTCCGCCAACATGATATTTTTTGATTTGATCGAGAACTGATTGCACATGATCATCACCGAGATCGGAGTGGGCACGAATGATAAACAGTTGACCAATCTTGTCATCAAGCGACATGGTAGAGAAAATGGAATCCACCCAATGCGCAGACTCGGCACTTTGACCCATAGCCATGCGGCTCGACGTCATCACTGCAAGCATACATAAAAGGGTAATACCGAATCTCCTCATTTTCAAAAATTATTTCCCCTTCAATTGGGGTAAGTTGGGATCAATGGCTTTCGCCTGCTGAAAAGCTTTCTGCGCATTTACTTCATCGCCGGCATGCTGATACGCAATGCCGAGGTTGAAATAACCCGAAGCATTCTTCGGTGCGAGTTCAATTTCTTTTTTGAAGTAATCTATGGCCTCCTGGGTATCCCCTTTTTGACCATGTGCGACTCCCAGCAGATGATAGGTCTCAAAATCATTCGGCAGGTATTGTTTTGCCTCCTCTAATAACGTAATAGCGCCGGCCAGATTATTGGATTGTTCACCCTGGTACTTACCCCAATCCCGCAGTGCCACGCCAAGATTGCGTTTTCCTTCCTGGAAATCAGGGTCAAGCTTCAACACCTGCCTGAACATTGTCACCGCCTGCTCGTAATCTTTGAGATAAAATGCACTGTTCCCCAGCAGCAAATAACTCAATTTATAATTTGGATGAATCTCTAAAGCTTGCTTCAGATAGCCCTGGGCATCCAGCAGCATTTGCCTTTTCTTTACAGGGTCCTGCTCCTTTTCGGATTGCGTCACAAGATCTCCACCAGCTGCATTTAACAGCTTGGCGCTATGTTTTGAAGTATGAATATCCGTGGAGAAAAGGGTGTGATTGTCGATCCAAACACGGCTGCGAACGGCTGTGACTAAAGTGAGGATGACAAGAAGCCCGATCAATACAGGTTTAACATTCCGTTTGTATTCTCCATTCAATAGGTTGGAGATGCCGACACCTGCAATCAATGCAAAACCAACTGAAGGAAGAAATGCAAATCGCTCCGACATATTCGTGCCGATTGGAAAAACAATATTCGCCGTGATCGACATTGTACAACAATAAAAAATAATGCCATACGCCAGCCATGTCCGTGATTTCCATCCTTTGATGACGGCATACAAAAGTCCGAGCCACAACAAGAGTGATAACAACACAGTTGGCTTGCTCCAATCCATGATCTCAATATGCCGCGGATAATAATCATGGGTAAGTGGATAGGGGAACAAAAGCAATTGTACATATTTCCCCATCGTAAACATGATGGTCGCTGATTTTTCTGCTGCTGAAAATGGAACGTAATTGTTGTTCTCAATTTTGAGAAATGGATTGTTCATGAGTTCCATCGGTGGTTTGCCCGGAGAGATTCCAGTGATGGCACCACGGATGAGTAGGAAGATTACACAAGCAGTGATGATTGGCCACAGTATGCTCATCCATTTGACAGAAGGATTCTTCTTATACCACCACAGCGTGACAGGAGCCACTGCTAAAATGGTGATCACATTTTCTTTAGCTAACAGTCCTGCGAGAAATACTACAGCAGCACCAATTCGAAGTTGTGTCGCATTCTTTTCATCAACACTTCGGATCAATAACCATAAACCGAGTAATGCACCCATCGCGGCGACAATCTCATCGCGACCTTTAATGTTAGCTACGGCTTCGGTGTGAATAGGATGAATGGCAAAAATCAATGCAGTTAAGACAGCGGCCTGTGTGGCATTCGCTGCACTCATGCGTTGACTATATAATGCTCGTGCAAATCCAAACAAGATCCAGCACAGCAATCCATAGCAGATCGCATTAATGAGATGACTAAGCCATGGCTTCGCACCGACGATGGCATATTCAATAGCAAACATTGCAGGTGTCAATGGACGATATCGGCCACCAGCGACGAGGCGCAGCTTCGCTTCATCTTTGAAATAGCCGAAAAAAGTATCATGCCCGAAGATCCCCGGGATACCTTTGATGCCCTGAGTCGTGTACATGTTTTCATTGATCACGATGGCATCGTCCTGGGTATAGTCGAAAGTGATCGTCTGCAGGTAGAGCAGGGTGCCAAGGATGGCGAGATAAGGGCCGAGCCGGTGCAGGGGCAGACCGGCAAACAAGCCATCGGTAGTTTTCTTCTTTGTCTTGGTAGTTTCTTTAGCCACGAGCGATGGTTAAAGTTTCAAATGTCGGGAAAAAGGATGGCCTGCCCAAACAGGTTGAAAGCGGCATTCAATAAGAGTTGAGTATCTTTTGAGAATAATGAGGAGGACAATTTTAGCATTCTTCATATGGGGCGTCATCATGACTATGGTGAGCTGTGATGACAATACAAATAATCCAGTTCAACCTCACTATGCTGATTGTGGAGAAGCTTCCGATCATTGGAAGATAATTTCATCAGAAAATCCATCTGGTTTTTACCCGCGGGATATACTTTTCCCAAGTGCAGAAGTGGGTTATGTCGTTTCGAATGGTGGCACTATCATGAAGACAATGGATGCCGGAGCTACCTGGCAGATCCTGAATGATCTTGATTCACCAAATCCGGTGACCAAATCTGTATTAACCACCGTAAATTTTATTAATAATCAAATTGGATTTATAGGAAGCCGGGGTATTTATTTCGTTGAATTCAATGAACCAGGTTCTTTGTTTCTGAAGACCTCGGATGGAGGAATCACCTGGTCAAAAAATCGAATTGCCGATGTGGATGAATTCTATGATCTTCTTTTTTATAATCAGCAGGAAGGACTTGCGATAGCTCGCCTAATCTCGAATTCTAAATTAAGTTTAATACGAACGCAAGATGGTGGTGACACATGGAACGAAATTTCCATTTCTGGAAAACGAATTAAATCTTATGAATTCAATTCCTTTGGTTCTACCATATTTATGCTTGTTGAAGATGATCAATATGACTATCAGTTGGCAGTCTCCCATGATCTTGGGATCACTTGGGAATTAAAATCTTTACCTGTTGATCAGATTGGATACATCAGGTTTATTAATGAACAAATAGGGTTTGTGTCTTTTGGTAAAGTCTACAAAACGGAAGATGGAGGAAATACATGGACGTATATTTCATCTGGTCCGATGAGTAACCCGACATTAGTTCATTTTGCCACTGGAAAACAAGGGATAGTGATTAATGAGGAATATGAATATTATTCTGAGGGAGGAGAGTTAAATAGTTACCTGGTGGCATACAATATATCTGAAACTTCAGATGGTGGTTTGACCTGGTCATCCACTTTGGTGAATGCTGAATGCGATTTGAGGGGCGCTTATTTTTCTTACAGCCCTGAGATTTTTTATACTATGGAAGGCCAGTGCAATCGTTTTGAATTTAAATAATTCAAAATTACCCTTGAAAAATTTTCGGTTTAAGCCGGCGTAAACGGATCACCATCTTTATCACCAGCGGTATCCTTCAGGCTTTTAAGGGTCTCCTTTTTCACCATTTTTTCCACATTGTCCAGCAAACCTCGCGCCCGGGCTTGAACCTCTACCGCCTTCTTGGCATGAATGGCATGTTTCCCTTCCATATCTTCCAGGGCGTGGATGAACATCTTGTTCATATCCATTGCTTTCTTGCGGTTGATCCAAAACAGGAAGGCCATGACCAAACCCAGTAAGCCTATCCCCAGGATCAGGATATTGCGGATATCGGAGAAAACCCCCCTCGCATTTTTATCCTTTTGTATTTCTTCAAATATGGATCGCACGGCCATGCGCGAGATGGAATCCACTTGTGGTTTCACCTTGCCTTCCAGGAGCTCGGTGGCGAGGCGGTGCCCGATCTCTTCGAAATCGACATTCGCGATGGATCGGTTGATGAAGTGCGACATCGAATCGGAATTCGAATTGGTGAACATTGACAATAGTAATCCATTGAGTTTCGCTTTGCTTTGTGCGGATCCCAACTCATTCATCATGTTGCGCATGGCAGCGGTCAGATCTTCAGATGCTTTGAGACTGACGGAGTGGATCATTTCCTGGAGTCGTTGTTCAGTAGCGGGATCGAGTATTGGTTGCATGGCGCCTTGCGCCAGGTGTTGACCCATAGGACCGGGGTCAAGGTTCTTAAAAGAGTCATTGAGATACCGGACGAGTATGCGGTTGATGCGGGCCGCTATGCTGTCCATTTGATTTTCCGATATCGTATCCGACAGTTTGGTCAGTATGCCGGACATCCCCGCCATCATGGCAGAATCAACAGGCGTATACGACCTGCGGATAAACTTGATGTCTTTAGAAATCTGCGAGGCCTCCTTCTTGATATCCTTGAAGTCCTTGCTGACCTGGCCGATCTTGCAGGAGACGGTGAGTAATAGGATCATGGCGATCAGTGCGCCACTAATAAAACTGCCGGTGTTAGTTGGTCTGTTCAGAATGGATTGATTTGACAAGTCTAAGGTAAGACTAATGGAGAAAGGATGAAGAGTTCGTGATCCGGCATTTCGTTTCTGCCCTAAATCCCCTGATGGTTCGACCTGCTAAACTCATCCTCGTGCTACAGCTCACCAACCGAGGGGACTTCATATCACATAAATGTGATTATATTTTATTGCGATCTGCATTGAATAAAATAAATAATGATCGGCGTAGGCTATGCCGGGCCTGTACTGAGCGGAGCCGAAGTATCGGAGTGTCAGCAAATTTCCGATTTGCGTAAGGTGGCTTCATTGCACATCGCTACCATTGACAGCGCATTGAGATTTCCTAAATATTTTGGCACCTCCACCAAAATTTTGGCTTGGCCTCCAGGATGAATACGATCTTGAAGAGAAGGGGATCAATAAGAAAAGTGAGTTAGACGTAATTCTAAAGATCAAAATCATAGTAGAACAATGCCTAAACAAGGAAAGTGGAGTGTGGCCGCCCAAAGAAAATATTAACTTATTTGCTTTGCCTTAGCATTTTCAAAACTTGCTTCTTGTTCGTTTCAGGTTTGTCATCGTAAAAATCATCGATTAAGGCTTTGACTTCAGCAAATTTGTGGTGTTCCATTCTATAATCAGATTTATAAAAAGTTTTGAATGCATCTTTGAAATTTTTGTAATCACTATAAATACTCTTTTTATTACAAAGATCTTCGTTGTTTTTTCGGGCTATCTCCATGGCTTCACTCGGAGGGCCCAGTACGCTCCAGCGATAGCAGGTTATTGAATTATAGTCAAAGTTTAAATCAAGACCGTCTTCAGTTAATAGATGAGCATAATTGATGTACAATTTCGTAAACCGATACCTGCGTAAATTTTTATCTGCATTTTCATTTTCGATTAGCAATGGATCATATCGAAACCATCGCATTTGGGTGAGTAACCAGGATTTACTTTTTTTAAAGCGAATATTGAATTCTGATTCTAAACTATCTAATTTAGTTGCATTCGAATTGACTTGACATGTAGAATATGGTATCCAAAAAACGGATAGGACTACAATCAAAAATAAATTTTTACAACTACCCATAAAAGGCATTTTTCATCATTCTTTTTTATGGAAAAAACTCGGTATTGATATGCTTCCCCGCACTGTCCATATCCAATCCTTAACGACCAGGTTTTCAGCCTTCAAAACAGGCGGCAAACTTCTATTGAATCCAAATAGAAGTGTAATGGCTTGATCAATGGTGAGAGAGATAGAAGGTACCAAACTGATATTATGTTTTTCCCATTTATCCTGGTAAGCATTGACTGGATAAAAGTTATTTATTGGAAAAAAGTCGGATTCAATATCATAGTTTAACAAATAACTATACTCAACTGCCAAACCAATATAGGTTCCTATTGAAGGTGAATGAAATAAAAGATGTTTAATGGCTAAATCAGCACTCAAATAATTGAAAGTATTTCTCAAATTCATTTCACTAAAAGGTCCTCCTGGTATAAACCCGACCTGGGCAATTTCTTTATACCCCTTTTGTTGATAATTTATATCCAATTGAGCAGCCGTCCTTAATGAAATGGCTTTCGTAGCATACGCCCCGCCCCCAAAGGTGCCCAGATAATTCCATTGTGATGTACCATCTTCTGGAATTGTAGGGTCATTATATGTTTGGGTGGAGTTGTTCCATATAAAGACCAGGCCGTAATCCAACGTTTGAGAATGAGAGAAGGTGGAGAAAAATGTTAGAAAGAGGATAAACAATAATGGGTTTTGTGCGGATATCATACTGAATAGCTAATGATTACTCAGGGATAACGAAAAAGATGATTAAATATCGCTTAAACCGTTTGTCCTTTTATAAATAAAAACAAGTGGAATGAAAGTGATAATGAAACAAGCAGCAACTTCAGCCGAGACGACCCCTAGAGTAAGACCGACGGGTATTAAAAGTTCATAAAAGAAAAACGCGCAAAAAAATGTAAGAAAGAGAATGCCGACAAATCTCAAAACGTAAAACAATTTATTCTTCATAGCCCTAGGATTTATTAGTTGTTAAATATACTACTTCTACCTCTTCCTTCAACTTCCAACTTCAACTTCCAACTTCGATATTCGTTATTCGCTATTCCCTATTCATTTGAGTCCCATCTTTATTATAAAATCACTAATGAAAGTATTATTGGGATCCATTGCCCTCCTCACATCAATCCACTTCTGATACTTCGGCATCGCCATGTGAATCACATCATGTCGCTGATACAGGATCTTATTCATCTTACCCCAATGCGGAAATCCACCCAGCGGAATCAATTGCTCCTGGTAGGATTCTAACAAATCTTCAAAACCCAACACTCCATATAAAGTTGGCACATCGACATACATCGTTTCGCCTTTATTGGCGGTTGATAAATAAGCTTTCGATTGTTGCGTAAAGCGAAGCGGGATATACGATGGCTGATAAAGATTCGCGTAGGCGGCATAAAATTTAGTTTGAGCAAATATCTTTTCCAGCACATCAATTAATAATTGCGGATCAGCTTTGAAAGCAAATTCAGAACTCACACCATAGCGCAAAGCAGCAGCTCCTCCCTGGAACAAAACTCGGTAACTTTTATCCTTGTGCCGCTTGTATTTCATCAGGTTCATGGTAAACTGAATTTTCTTCGGCGTCAGGTTGGGTTTGAAATTGGCTACACGAATAGTGCCTTCCACAATAAACTCCAGGTCGCCGCCTACAGTGGCTATCAGGTTGCGCATCCCTCTCTTCCACTTCGGTGGCGGATCATATTCCCTGTTTTGCAAAATGATGGACACAAGATGATCGCCATCTATTTCATGCGGGTTGACACGAAACGATAGGAAATCATTTTGATAAACTTTATTAAAAAAGGTCCCATCCTGTATCTGCACTTTCACATTCGACCACTTGTCTAAATAGCGAGATTCGACCAACCAATACCTCGGCACCACTTCCAGCACAAGCTGGTACACAATCCCCATCGCACCAAAACTCAACACCGTGCTGTAAAAAATATCATCATCCTGGATCAGCCTGATATTCGAATGCAATTCATGTACAGCAGGATCAGTAATGCCATCCGTTGGTTCGATCTGAATCAGTTCCGCATTTTTACCAACGATACGAAGAGCCCTCACCATATCAGGAAATGCAGGCATTTTAATTCCACTTCCGTGTGTCCCTGTCATCAATGCACCCGAGACTGTTTGAAAATCGACAGCCCCCATGTTGATCAACGCCAGTCCGAGATCATCCAGTTTTCGGTTTGTGCGTTTGATGGTCGTACCGGCATCGACGAGCACATATTCTTTGCTGTTAAATTGCGGTTTAAGAAATGGCTCTTTATATCGCACGATGTTGCGAAATTTCTTCATGTCCATCATAAACTCATCGCCTTTCGCAGCTTCCGAAAAAGAATGACCTGAACCAACTGCCCGCACGCGATATCCTTTCAACTCTGCTTCTAATATAATTTCACGGATATCATCGACGTGCTCAGGATAGAAGTACAGCAGCGGATTACTTTTTACATTGCCCAGAATGTTGTTCCAGGTGTACCGTGTTTTGGAAATTTCTTTTAATCGGGGAATCATGATAAGTGGAGAGTGAAAAGTGAAGAGTGAAAAAGAAGTGTCTCGTTTCCCCCTATAGGGGGCTAGGGGGTGGGGCAGGGGCTAAGTTCGTTGAGCATGCATTTCACTGTGCTTCCTGATGGCCCACCATTCAAACGACAAGCTGAGCGAGAGATGAATGATAATCACCGGCCACATGCTATGGAGTCGATACACCATATAACAAGCGACCGTGCTCCATATAAAACTGAACGTAGTGATGCGATTTAATTTCCAATAATGCGTCAGGGCATACATCCCTGTTGTCCCGGCGATCGCAATAGCCACATTGTCTTTGAAAAAATAGAGGAAAGAGTGAAATAAAAACCCGCGGTAAAATAATTCGTAAGCGAAAATGTATCCCATCCAGGATATCGTGCTGATGAAGAAGATGTAGGGTGTCCAGAACCGAACGCGCATTTCAGGATAGGATTCCAGGCCCGCATCTTTTTTGGCATTGAGATAGCCTAAAATAAAAGCAACGAAAATGCCGATCAATGTGTAGAGCGTGATATCCTTGTTCCACGAAAAAATTATTCCCAATCCATCACAAACCTCCGCTAACGAATATCCGCACCACGAAAAAACAATCCACGGCACCACGAAGTATAATATAACTGCGAGTAAGCGACGTCGAAAGATGCGATGGACATAAGGCGGATTTGAATCATACATGATTTGGTACCGCACCGGTAATCGCAGCGAAGAGGAACGCGTGTACCAAATCACAAATCCCAGCGATCCGACAATCAGGCAGGTGAGAAAAACAATTTCTTGCATGGTGGAGAATTAAATAAAATTCAAAATAGCATTTCGGTTGGCAGCATACACATCCGTTGCATAATCTTTAATGGCATGTAATTGAGCTGAATCCGTGACGTCCAGCCTCAGTTTCTTGTTGCGAAGTATTGCGGGAGCGGCTTCATCTTTGTAATAGGCATTGATCCGCAGGTAATTTTCTTTTGGTAAAATTTCTTTCGTAAGGTATTGATTGGCGACCATATTGGTGTCAATAACAAGTTGTACTAAGTACCGCTGCCATTTTAGAAATCCCCAATCCGGATTTTTCAATTGTTCTTCCGGCACATAAGACTTTCCATCACTACCACAACCCAGCGATAATAATTTGATTTCCGTCGGTGCCTTGGCCAAACCCAGCTTATTATTTTGCAATCGCAATTGATGCGCCGTATCTGGTTCCTGTCCCATTGCAAAAGAAAGCCCGAACACACAAGGATCATTCGCATAATTTCCTCCCTCTGCAAATTTTTGATAAATCGGCAGATTGATGGCTGCTGCCGAAGTGCGCATGGCGATGTCAATCAACCTTAAGTCCTTGTCTGTTTCGCTGGTCGAATTATAAATGATCGGTTTGAACGCAGGAATTTCTGCAGCCTGCAAAAATGGATTGAGTTCCAATGTCGGCATGAGGAAAACCGGTTTTTCTCCATACTTCTGAAAAACATCATTCAGTGTTTTAGTTTCACCGATGTGATTAACAAGCGACGCATAAACACCTTTATTCGAATATTTCGCCCTGAACATCGAAATAGGATTCAGCAGAATAAATTGTCTCCAGAAATTTTTCGGTAGCAACGATCTCGCTTCATTGAGATAAATACCCTGGATCTGCTCAGCCGTCAAGCCTGCTGCGAGCGAACTTGCGATAATTCCTCCGGTGGCACTCCCGATGATGACATCGAAACATTCTGTCACTCGTTTGCCAAGATCACTTTCCAGTTGCGTTAACAATGTCGCAGGAAACAATCCGCGGGTGCCACCACCATCAATGGATAATATTTTTATCGTCATGGAAAAGTTGGTTCAAAGGGTAATCAAAAAATATTTCAATCGCTTCGTTTCAAAAATTCTTTTCCGGGAAATATGCGGAACCTAAGTTAAGAATAAATTCTTCATAAATTTCTGGTCGGGCTCAAGATGTTGAGCCCGACCAGAAATTTATGAAGGGTATCACCATGATTTCACAGAATTAATAGTTCAATTCGTTCAAATTTAAAATGGGTAGGGGCTCAATATCTTGAGCCCCTACCCATTTTAAATTTGAACCAGTGTATTATCATATAAAGTCCTGATCATTTCCCAAAACACCCCTTACCTTCGTCTCCCTGTGAGAGATTGGATCCAATCCAAAATCCTCAATCTGAAAATCGCACTCCAAAATCTAAAATCTTAAATCCAAAATTGTCATATGGCTCGTCCTAACCTATACCTCCTTGACGCTTACGCCCTGATCTTCAGAGCCTATTATGCCTTCCTGCGCAATCCGCGCATCAACAGTAAGGGCCTGAACACCAGCGCTATGTTTGGTTTCGTCAATGCACTGGAAGAGGTACTTCGCAATCGGAAACCAAGTCACATCGCCGTTTGCTTCGATCACAAATCTCCTAATGTGCGCGTACAGGAGTTTCCTTATTACAAAGCACATCGCCAGGAGACTCCTGAAGATATCCGCATCAGCGAACCATATATCCGCAAGATCATTGAAGCCTACAATATTCCGATCCTTGAAGCCCCAGGGTATGAAGCAGATGATGTCATCGGAACATTGGCAAAAGTTGCTGAAAAGAATGGCTACGATGTATTCATGGTCACGCCTGATAAAGATTTTGGTCAGTTAGTGTCGGAGCACATCTTCATGTATAAACCTGGTAAGCAAGGCGAAGGACCTGAAGTATGGGGACCAAAAGAGGTTTGCGAAAATTATGGCATCAAACGACCCGAACAAGTCATTGACATCCTCGCCATCATGGGTGATGCAGTGGATAATATTCCGGGTGTAAAAGGTATAGGCGAGAAAGGAGCTTCGAAACTCATCTTTGAATATGATTCGGTAGAGAATATTTATCAACACCTGGATGAATTCAAAGGCAGCCAAAAAGAAAAACTCGAAGCCAGTAAGCAAGCTGCATTCGATTCTAAGAAATTAGCCACTATTCTGCTCGATGCACCTGTTCCTTTTGACCCTGAAAAACTCATTCTCGAACCACCGCATGCTGAAAATTTGTCAGCCCTTTTCAGCGAACTCGAATTCCGCACACTCGGCAAACGAATCATCGGCGATTCGTTTGAAGTCAATGCACCTGCAGCAGCAAAGAAACCTGCCGCATCGGTGCAAAGCAATTTATTCGGCGACCAGGAAGATAGTGCAGGCGATGAACACATCATCACTGCAGGAAAAAATATTTCCAACACGCCGCACACCTATTATGCTGTCCAAACTCCAAAAGATCGCGAAGCATTAATCAAAAAACTTTTAGCAGCAAAAGAATTTGCTTTTGATACCGAAACTACGGGGCTTGAAGATGACATGGAAATTGTCGGCTTGTCATTTTCAGTTAAACCTGGCCAAGCGTATTATGTTCCCTGTCCATTAAATTTTGAAGAAGCAAAAAAAATAGTAAAAGAATTTGAACCCGCTCTTCAAAATCCGAAAGCGCTGAAGATCGGACACAATATCAAATTCGATATGCGACTACTGAAACAATATGATGTCGAAGTTGCAGATCCGATCTACGATACGATGGTGGCTCACTTTATCGCAGACACCCATATCCGGCATAAGATGGATGTCATGTCGGAAGCCTATTTAGGATATTCTCCAGTGTCAATTGAAGAGCTGATCGGGAAAAAAGGAAAGAACCAATTGTCCATGAAGGACATTGAATTGGAAAAAATAAAGGAATATGCGGCAGAGGATGCTGACATCACTTTGCAATTAAAAGGCGTCACTGAAAAATTGATAGCAGAGGTCAATGGCCAACCTCTGCTGCAAACGATGGAGTTTCCGCTCATTCATGCTCTGACTGCTATGGAATATGAAGGGATTGGACTGGATGTTCCTTTTTTAAATGAATATTCTGTTCTGCTGACAAAGGACCTCTATGAAATGCGGGATAAGATCTACAAGATTAGCGGCGTCGAATTTAATATTGATTCACCGAAACAAATGGGCGACATCCTGTTTGAACACTTAAAAATTCCATACGAAGGCACCAAAACAAAAACCGGTCAGTACGGAACGAGTGAAGATGTACTCAGTCCATTGAAAGAGAAATATGAGATCATCGATCACATCCTCAACTACCGTGAGCTGACGAAATTAAAATCGACCTATGTCGATGCATTGCCATTATTGATCAATCCGAAGGACGGAAGAGTGCATACTACTTTCGGCCAGACGATTGCCGCAACAGGACGTCTCGCTTCCAATAATCCAAACCTGCAGAATATTCCAATTCGCACTGATCGTGGAAAAGAAATTCGCAAAGCTTTTATTCCGCGCAATGATGACTACCTGATTCTTTCAGCTGACTATTCACAAATTGAATTGCGCATCATTGCCGACATTACTCAGGATGAAGGCATGCTCGACGCTTTCAAACGAGGAGAAGATATTCATGCTACAACAGCATCGAAAGTTTTCGGAGTGCCTTTAGCAGAGGTTTCGAAAGACATGCGTCGCAAAGCCAAGGCCGTCAACTTCGGTCTCGCGTATGGACAATCGGCATTTGGCCTTGCGCAAAATCTTGGCATCTCTCGCAGTGAATCGAAAGAGATCATTGATAATTACTTCTCTAAATTCCCTGGCATTAAAAAATACATGACCGACACTGTGGAGTTTGCCCGCAGTCACGGATACATCGAAACGATCATGAAGCGCCGCCGCTATCTCCGCGATATCAATTCCAAAAATCAAACCGTCCGCGCCCAAGCCGAACGTAATGCAATCAACAGTCCTATCCAGGGTTCCGCAGCCGATATGATCAAACTCGCCATGATTCACATTCATGACGAAATGCGTAAACGCAAAATGAAATCCAAGATGCTGCTTCAAGTCCATGACGAATTGGTATTTGACCTTCACAAAAAAGAAGAGAAAGAAGTCAAAGAATTGGTCGAAGACAAAATGAAAAATGCTATGCCCGCATTGACGGTTCCGATTGAAGTAGGCGTTGGTGTCGGTGTAAATTGGTTGGAAGCGCATTAATAAAAATGAGTTTATTGAGGTCTCCTGACCTCAATTTGAAAAAGCCAAAAAAATATATTCAGGCACAAAGCATTTATAGTCGTCTCTGACGACAAGTACACAACAATTGACCTTTGCTCCTGACACACATCATCCCTGTAGATGATTTTGCGCACGCCTATGCTTAATAAAAATTCGCACATTAACTCTGCCTTTTTCAAAACAGGTAAGTCAGGCAATGCGCATCTTACTCACCGGAGCAAATGGTTACATCGGCATGAGGTTATTGCCTGTGCTGGTCGAAGCCGGGCATGAAGTGACTTGTGTAGTAAGAAATCGCAATCGCTTTCAACCCGCGGAAGACTTGCTGGATAAAATTGAGATTATTGAATTTGATTTTCTCCAGCCGCAAAATGCGATTCAGCATTTCAACAAGAAACATTTTGATGCAGCCTATTACCTGATTCATTCCCTGGGGGATACCTACACGACGCTGCGGGAATATGAAATCAGGGCTTCTGGTTGCTTTATATTGGTTGCTTCTCTTTGCCAGGTTAAGCAAATTATTTACCTGGGCGGCATCAGCAATCAGAAACATCTTTCCAGCCATTTGCTCGCCAGGAAAGAAGTGAAAGATGTATTCATGCGGTCAGGTATTCCATATACCATTTTTGAAGCTGGCATCATTGTAGGCTCAGGTAGTATTTCATTTGAGATCATTCGTGATCTGACAGAAAAACTACCGGTTATGATTGTACCCCGCTGGCTGAATTCCAAATGTCAACCTATTGCCATTCGCAATGTGATTTATTATTTGCAACACTGCCTTCTCAACGAAAAAACATTTAACAGAACTTTTGAAATCGGGGGTCCCGATGTTCTTGCATATAAAGAGATGCTGGTTCAGTTTGCAGAGGTTCGCCATTACAAGCGATTCATTATTTCATTGCCGGTTATCTTCCCGGGTTTGTCGGTATACTGGTTGTACATGACTACTTCAGCCAATTTCACGATTGCCCGGCAATTGGTCAGAAGCATGAAAAATGATGTAATCTGCAAAGAGCATTCGATCCTCGAAATCATTCCACAGGTATTGATTCCCTATAAAGAGGCGATCGAAATGGCCTTCCTCAAGATCGAACAAAATATGGTGGTGTCCAGCTGGACCGATGCGGTTTCCAGTAGCCTTAGTCGTTTGGATCTCAATCAATATGTTGAAGTGCCGGTCAATGGTTGTTATGTCGATCGTCGCTGGATGGAAATTGATAATGATAAAGTTGAAGAAGTGGCTGATCGTTTCTTCGGTATCGGAGGAAATCAGGGATGGTATTATGCTGATCAATTGTGGCGTCTTCGCGGATTCATCGATAAATTATTTGGTGGTGTGGGCATGGAACGTGGACGTAGAAGTGATGTGGATATTCAATCCGGCGATGCATTGGATGTATGGCGAGTTCTCCTTGCCGATCGAAAAAATCATCGCTTGCTTTTATTTGCTGAAATGAAAATGCCGGGTGAAGCGTGGCTTGAATTCTCCATCGTGAAAAATAAAAACCGAAGCCTTTTAAAACAGATAGCCACTTTCCGTCCGAACGGAATTTTGGGCCGCAATTATTGGTACGCTATGCTGCCATTCCATTTCTTCATTTTCAGAAATATGCTCAAGCGCATCGCCGGTGTCGAGAAAGAAAAATAGTTTCCTATACTCACTACTCACTACTCACTATTTAATTTTACCTTGATCCCATTCAAAACATCTCGCTATGCCCTCCTCCATTCCTTCCGCCAATCCCATGCTCCTCACCGACGAGGAATTTGAAAAATACCGTTACCTGACTGATCAACCTGCCGACAACGCAGCATTCGCTATTCTCAATTTTGTTGATCATGGCCAGGTATACCGGATACTCGGAAGCTTGCAGAAAAACACAGACACCGTTTCATTCGATGACATTAAAAAGCTCTCGTATGAAGTGAAAGCTGATGCTGATCCCAAGCAAGTTGAGTTCCTTATCAATTACATGAAGAACCAGATTGATGGATACTTTAAGGATCGCACCCATTTTCAATTTACGCCTGAAGAAAAAGAATGCCTTCGCCAGGCTGCTATCTTTTTCAACTTACACATGACGGAATGTACATTGGCATTGGCTATGCGTTCCCTGTTGAAACAATATGCCGCATTCAAATCCACGAATGTGCTGACGTATACACAGCTCCTTCCGAAATATCCGTATCGTAGAATTATATCCACGATGCAATTTGTCATGGACGTAATGGATGTCAAAGCGTTCGACGATGATGGATATGGAATTGTGGCGATTCAAAAATTACGACTGGTCCATGCACTTATCCGCAACCGGATTGAGCGCAATTCGCTGGAGAAAAAAGAAGGCGCGGAGTGGAAACAAGAGTGGGGTACTCCTATCAACCAGCAGGACATGATTTTCGCTGTGCATACATTCAGTCTTGAAGTATTACATGGTTTGATTGCATCCGGAGAAAAAGTAAGTAAGGAAGAAATTCAGAATTATTATTACGCCTGGCATTTAATTGGAAAAGCATTGGGCGTTAGAGATGAACTCAATCCTTCCGATTATTACATCGGTTACCAGGTTCAAAACAGGATTTATAAAAAGGAATTTGTCAATCCCAATCCAAATGGGCCTGCATTAGCAGAGCCGTTAATCCAATTTTTGATTGAAGTCCTTCCAATGGCGAAAAGAAAAGGCGTATTGGGACTCGTCAAATTATTCAATGACAAAAAAGATTACGGCCCGGTATTCAAAGATATCCTTCACATTGACCTGGGCGAAGCCAGTTCATTTTATACTTCGATGTACAATGCCACCGATAATTTCAGGCATGCCCTCATCGAGATCAAATATTTCTTTTTGCCAAATGCAAAGCGATCCGATTATTTCAAGGACCTCGCCAAAAACGAGCATCGCTTTTTTAACAGCATGATTGGCGTCGCCAAAACCTGGAGTGACAGTCACTTCAGGATCGCCGATGCTTTTGGCGCACAAGCCGCAGAGGAAGCCGATAAGGAAGCTAAAAAAATGCCGATGTGGAAAAGAGCGATTAAATATTTCTTCCCGAAGGCAAAGGTTGAATAACCCCTTCTGCCCCTAAATCCCCTAAAGAGGACTTCCTTTCTGCCTTTCCGCCCTTCCGCCTTTTCCGCCTTTTCCGCCTTTTACGCCTTTTACGCTATTACATACTTTTTAGCAGCCTCAACAAACATCTGCATCTCCTCCGCTCTTCCTACACTGACCCTCGTCCATCCATCCACACCAGGATAGCGCCGAATTAAAATATTCTCCTGCTCCATTGCTTTCTGTGGATCCATCGAGAATTTTTCATTATTGAATAAAACGAAGTTGGTGGAGCTCGGTAAATACTTTACACCCCATTGATCGAATGCATCAAAAACCAATTGCCGGCCCTCAATAATTTTTGCGCGACTCATTGATTCAAAGTCATGATCCTGGAGTGCAGCGATTGCTGCCGATGCACCCGGAACAGACACTGTCATGGTTCGTCCGGTATGATAGTCCTCCAGCATATCGATTGTATCCGGATGGGCCAACGCATATCCAATCCGCATGCCGGCCAAGCCATGCACTTTTGAAAACGTGCGGCCTATGATGAGATTTGGATGTTGATCCACCAGGCTGGCCATGCTGCTCTTTCTTCCATTTGCACTCAATTCGATATACGCTTCATCAATGTAGATCGGGTAATTTTTGATTTGTACTTCGCAAAAAGATTTCAGTGTTTCATTTGGAATTTCAATTCCTGTTGGATTATTTGGATTGCAGATAAAAATCATTTTCGTGTTGTTGCCTGTCAGTTTGCTCAAAGCATTCAAATCGTATTGATAATTTTCATCCAGAGGAGTTCTTGCCCAGGTGCAACCTAATTTTTCTGCATACCATAAAAGAAAATCAAACGTAGGACTGCACGCCAATACTTCACCCTGATGTAATCCATACACCAATCCGGCAAGCCCCAACACTTCAGTTGAACCTGCCGTAATCAAAACATGTTTAGCCGTCAATCCTTCACGCAATGCAATCGCTTCCCGCAATTGATTGATCAGTGTCCACGGATATCGATTTGCTTCAATGAGACTGTCGATGATAGCTTGTTTCGCAAGATCGCCTGGACCATATGCATTCTCATTAGAATTGAGTCGAAGCGGTGCTGCTGTTCCGCTGGTTTCAAATTTAAACGAAGTTGCTTCTGGTCTATACCATCCGCTAACCGGTAAAATAGCCGCTGCCATTGCACTCCGTTGCAACCAAGCTCTTCTTGATAAAGATGTCGTCATGAAAAAAGGATTTAAATGAAAAATTTACTCTGCGTCTCTGCACATCGGTTAGTGAGCGAAGTCGAACTACTGCGTGAGATAACGATCCCGACTACATTCCCTAAATTTACCTCAAATTCCCAATGTTATGAATTTTGATAAACCCATCCCCGTCAGGGAAATCGCATCATGGATCAATGCCAGGCTCATCGGTAATGATCAGCTCGCTCTGACCGGCATTAATGAAATTCATAAACTCCGCGCCGGTGACATCACTTTCGTAGATCACCCGAAATATTATGAAGCCTCATTGAATTCTCCAGCCAGCGCAATCATTGTTCCGGCCGAAATGAAATATCCCGATGGAAAAGCACTGTTGATTGCGGAGAAACCATTCCTGGCTTATAAAACAATTGTCGAACACTTCAGAATAATTGAACCTCTGCGTACACTTGATCCAACACAAGAAATCGATCCTTCTGCTATCATCGAACCCGGTGCAATTATTGGTCAAAATGTTCGCATTGGTAAAGATTGTCACATTCAATCGGGCGTGGTCATTCGTCCTTATAGTTATATAGGCGATCGTGTTACGATTCAATCGGGTGCGATCATCGGTGCACAGGCTTTTTATTTCAAAAAATGGCCCGAGCAATACCAGGTGTGGCCGGGATGCGGACGAGTGATTATTGAAAATGATGTATCCATCGGAGCGGGTACTACCATCGCACAAGGTGTCAGTGGAGATACGATTATTGGTGAAGGAACGAAGATTGATTGCCAGGTGATGATTGGACATGGAGTCGTGATTGGTAAGCATTGCATTCTTGCAGCGCAGGTAGGTATAGCCGGAAAAACAATTGTAGGCGATTGGTGTACACTTTATGGACAAGTGGGCATTGCGCAAAATCATCACATTGGAGATCGGGTCACTGTGTATGCTCAAAGTGGTGTGATCAAAGACCTGGAAAGCGGTAAAACTTATTTCGGTTCACCGGCAGATGAAGCCCGTGATAAGTTTAAAGAAATGGCAGCACTAAAAGGAATGGCTGCTGATTATATTTCGAATCATGGAAAATAAAATGAAAGGAAAATATTTCATTTTTTTTCCACTTTTCTTTTTGCTCGGAATAGTTCCAGGATTCTCCCAACATGATAATCATGCTGCTACTTTCTTCGGCCATATTAAATTGAAGAAAATTCCAACTTCAGTTGGAATGCGCTTCATGGTCCAACAATTCTATACGATCAAGCAAGACAGCAACATTCATGCCGACCGTTATTTCTTTGAAAATGTTTCTATAGGGAAAATAAAATACTGCAAACTCGATTATGCAACACGGAATGACACCATTCAATCCGTAACCATTTATCTCACTGGTCAAAAAAATTACGAGAAAGCAATAAAGCAAGCCAAAAAAGATTTCGGTCCCGCCGTTGTAGTCATGGATTCAAATGAAGAGATGTTGACTTGGATGACAAAAAACACTGTAAAGGATGTTCAGATTACTTTACAACGGAAAAATCTGGAGTGGGGGTCGGAGATGATTATTTTGCCACTTCGCCCCTAAATCCCCTGAAGGGGACTTCCTTTCTGCCTTTCCTCCTTTTCTGCCTTTTCCTCCTTTTCCTCCTTTTCCTCCTTTTCTGCCTTTTACCCTTTCTTCCACTTGATATTACATCCCCCGCTCGGATACTGCTTGTCTTCAACAGCCTGACCAACCAGGACAGCGTCAAGCGCATCTCTCAAATCTTTTCCTGTCAGTGGCAATCCATTTTTAGGCCTTGAGTCATCCAATCGTCCTCTGTACACCAATTTTAAATTTCCATCAAAAACATAAAAGTCAGGCGTGCATGCAGCATCAAAAGCTCTTGCAACATTTTGACTTTCGTCGTACAAATAAGGGAATGGATATTTTAATTTTTCAGCCTGCACCTTCATCAATTCAGGACTGTCCTCCGGATAATTTTCCACATCATTGGCACTGATCGCGACAAACGAAATTCCTTTAGAAATATAATCATTTGCAACATGCACTATTTCCGGATTGACATGCACTACATGCGGACAGTGATTGCAGAGAAACATGATTACCGTTGCTTTGTCCGAAGCAATGTCTTGTAATCGGACCATTTTCCCTGACACCGTATCCGGCAGATAAAATGGTGGTGCCTCACTTCCGAGAGGCAACATGTTGGATTCTGTGTAAGACATGAGTGGATTTAAGATTTAAGATTTACGATTTTGAATTTACGCTGATTACCGATCCCTGATTAATGAATACAGAATACTGATTACTTAAGGCAATCCTCATTAATCCCCAGCACATATTTATTCACAATATCAATCTCCGGCGCTGTCTCACTTCCCAGGAAACCATCGATCATCTCATTCTTCATGCGCTCTTTCGCATATTCCGTCAGTTTCTCAGATACCGGCATATACGACCAATGCCAACGTTCTTCAAAATACCCATATGGTCTTCCTTCCGAGTACGGTTGACAAAAACCATAAAGAGAGGCATTATGTTGTAACCAGTGAAAAACATGCAGCCCTTCTCCTTCTGCCCACCAATGATTTTCGAGATTATCCAAATCTACATCGGTGCCCCAATGATGACGGCTTGATCCCGGCATCGAACTGTAACGCAATATTTTTATAGCTCTCTCTTTTGGATCGGGAGTGGTCTGTGATAAATTTTCACCACCCTCCAGCAATCGTGCACCAGTCCACTTGGCTTCCCAAATTGTTTTTTGTGCGTAGAAATTTCGAGTTGCTGAAGTGATCTGCAATTTGATTCCGTCGTTCAGTGCATGCCTGTACATCGCCAGAAAAGCCTGGTAAGCATCCTTTCGCATATACATGCCTGCTTTATCTGCGTACTGAGAATCAATCATGATAAAATCACTGCGTTTCGCAGGATCAAATCGTCCCATGACATAATCCAGGTTGAGAATATCATCCAATGTGTCTTTCACAGGCACAGTGTCCGCAACAACAGTATCTGCTATCAGTGGTGCAACAACAGGCGGAGTGGAATGCCCTTCCTGGCAGGCCAGCCAAACCAAAAAACTTAAACTCCCTAATGACAGGAGATGAAAAGTGATGTGCTTCATCAAAGTAGATTACAAATGTTTCACACCTTCCGGTACTTCATAGAAAGTAGGGTGGCGATAGATTTTATCTTCTGCGGGATCAAAGAGTTCTTCACTCTCCTGCGGATTCGAAGCGACAATATCGGATGACAACACTACCCAGATACTGGCTCCCTCATTGCGTCGACAATACACATCACGTGCATTCTCGATCGCCATCTGTGCATCCGCTGCATGCAAGCTTCCCGCATGCTTATGATGCAGTCCCGCCTTCGAGCGGATGAATACTTCATATAAGGGCCAATGTTTCATTCAATTTTGGATTTTGGAATTTATATTTTGGATTTATTTTTTTACTGATTACTGATTACTGATTACTGATTACTGACTACTTTACCTCGCACGGAGCCCACAGAGTACACGGAGAATTTTTCAATTCCTGCCAACTGCCAACTGCTGACTGCCTACTTCTTTCGAGACCTGCTTTTCAGCGTACGCCGTAGCAGCTTCCCTCACCCACGCCCCATCTTCCCACGCCTTCACTCTTGCCTCCAATCGTTCTTTATTGCAAGGTCCATGTCCTTTCACCACTTGCCAGAATTCATCCCAATTAATTTCGCCGAAATCATAATGCTGTCGCTCTTTATTCCATTTCAAATCAGGATCCGGAACAGTAATGCCGAGATGATCAGCTTGTGGTGCAATCATATCTACAAACTTTTGACGCAACTCATCATTCGTAAATCGCTTGATGCCCCATTTTTGAGATTGAGCGGTATGGGTGGATTCTTTATCATTCGGTCCAAACATCATCATGCTCGGCCAAAACCAACGATTCAATGCATCCTGCGCCATTGCTTTTTGAACCGGTGTTCCTTTGCACAACGTATCCATGATCTCAAATCCCTGGCGCTGATGAAAACTTTCTTCTTTGCAAATACGCACCATGGCTCTTCCATAAGGGCCGTACGAACACCTACACAATGGAATCTGATTTAATATCGCAGCGCCATCAACCAACCAACCTATTGCACCCATATCGGCCCATGTCAAAGTTGGATAATTGAAAATGCTACTGTACTTCGCTTTGCCGGAATGTAATTGTTCGACAAGATCATCGCGCTCTGCACCAAGTGTCTCACAGGCACTGTACAAATACAAACCATGTCCAGCTTCATCCTGCACTTTCGCTAGCAAGGCTACTTTCCTTCGCAGCGAAGGAGCACGTGTGATCCAATTGCCTTCTGGAAGCATGCCGACGATTTCTGAATGAGCATGCTGGCTCATCTGACGGAGCAATGTCTGGCGGTAATTATCTGGCATCCAGTCCCGCGGTTCAATGCGGATGTCCTTATCTATTTTTTCCTGGAATCCGGCTTCTATATCGATGACGTTCATAGGCTAATACCTTTAATCAAAAGAGAGATGATTTGTTCAGTGATTTCGGTTTCCGATCCTTTCAGTTTTTTAACTCTGGGTTGATGCAGCCAGCGCAACGAAGAGAGAATCAATTGATAGACTAACAAGGGATCCCTCTTTTCTAATAATTGCTGGTCCATCCCTTCCCGGATTATTCTAAGATAGGTGGATTCATACATTCGCCGCAATTGCAAAAATGAACTAATGAAAGGTTCCTGCAGATGCCTCCATTCATCATTAAAGACTGTGATCGAACTTTTATCATGCAAGGCGATCTGTATATGCAGGCGAATCAGGGCTTCTATTTTCTCCAATGGATTTTTCGCTGAAGAATCTATGGTTTCCATCCCCTCCGAAAATGATTCCGCACACCGAAAGCATATTGTCGTCAGCAAATCATCTTTTGAGTCCATATGATTATACAGGCTCGCAGCTCCCAGACCCACTGCATTCGCAATATCCCTCACCGATGATGCCGCAAATCCCTTCTCACCGAATAGTTTAGCTGCTGCGTTTCGTATTTCGTCTTTGCGTGATATGGTGTTTGACATTTTATTTACTTCGAAATTGGATATTGGTTATTGGCTATTGGGTATTTTTTACCTTCTTAATTGGTTATTGGTTATTGGTTATTGGTTATTTTTTACCTTCTTAATTGGTTATTGGCTATTGGTTAATTCACGATGCTCCTTCAATCGTTCGTTTCGACTTCGCTCAACGACCGGGCTTCAGAATTTTCATAATTAGCTTCGGCTACGCTCAGCAAATAGAATTTTCTCATTATTCAATTCACTACTCACTACTCACTACTCACTTGATTTCTTACTTTCTTACTCTCTTACCTTCTTACTTTCTTACTCTCTCAAAGAATATCATAGTCCAGAATTAATCGTTCCGTCCTCGGATGCGACTGACATGTCAGCACATATCCTGCATCAATTTCATCCGGCTCGAGCCCGTATTGAATATCCATGTGCACTTTTCCTTCCACCACTAATGCACGACAGGTGCTGCAGACGCCGCCTTTGCAGGAGTATGGAAGATCTAATCCTGCCTGCATCGCAACATCCAAAACAGCCTGGTCGCGATAACCAATTTGAAAATCTGTTTCATGTCCGTCAAAACGAATGGTCACTTTGGAAACTTTGTCTTCTCCGACAATCAGACGTTCATCTTCTTTTTCGATTCGCTTATATGGACCGGAACCGAATAATTCAAATTTGATTTGTTCAGGTTTCAATCCCATTTCGGCTAATCCGTCTCGTAGATCATGGATCATCAATTCAGGTCCGCAGATAAAACTGGCAGTTACTTCATTGATATCAAAGAAATGTTTTCCAAACTCTTTGACTTTCTCGCTATCAATCCGACCGGAAAGAATTTCGATAGCAGTGACTTCACGTGTCAGGATGTGAAAAACTGAAAACCTTGTCATGTATTGGTTTTTCAGTCCTTCCAGTTGTTCGCGAAAAATGATGGAATCGCTTGATTTATTGGTGTAGAAAAGAATGGCTTGTCCTTTCGGATAATGAGTAAGAAAATAACGCAATAATGACATCACCGGTGTGATCCCGCTACCAGCGGCGAAAAACAAAATCACTGCATCATCAGGGAACTTTTCCGGTAGCGTAAATTTTCCTTCCGGAGGCATGACTTCGAATACATGGCCCGGTTTGAGTTCTGTGTTGACGAAGGTGGAAAACTTGCCACTATAGACCAACTTGACGGCGATCACAAGGTGGTCTTCATCTGGAAGGGAGCAGATTGAATAGGACTTGCGGATCTCCTCGCCATCGAAGAACGCGCGGCAATTGAGATATTGCCCTGGCTTGAAAGTAAACTTGTCTTTGAGGTCAGCCGGCACTTCCAGCCACACGGAGACACACTCTGCTGTTTCTTGCTGGACCTTAGCGACTTTGAGAGGAAAATACCGGCTCATAAGCCGCGAAGATAAGGGATACGAACGATTGTTCGTATGGCATTTTGGATATCAAAACTCTTCCTGTAAAATCGTTTTCATTAAATTATCCAACTCGCCCAGGTCATGACAAGCATGATAGATGCGAATCATTTTGATGCCATGATATTCATGGATGATAAAATTTCGAAAAGATTTGGGGATATGCCATGGAAAATCATATTTGGATAAAATAGAATCATCAATGTGACGAATAGCTTCGCCAACAATTAAAAATTGAAACAACACTGCACTTTGCAATTTTAGGTCATTCTGGAGCACTTCAAGTGTGCTGCCATCAACAAAATCTCGAATTGAGCCAATTGCCAGCAATACATGTTCTACTCGTTCCCTGGGTGTAGGCTTATCCATAGATTTTGATAAAGTCTTTTTTAGCAGTTTCCATTGCGAAAGGGAGAAGGTTTCCTTCCTCCACTAAATCTATTTTTCTGTGTACTATTTTTTCCAATTCATGAACGATTTCAGCGATATCTATTAGACTAATATTCTTTTGTTCATCAAATCGAACCATCAGGTCAATATCACTTTTGGAATTCATATCACCTCTGGCAAAAGATCCATAAACCCATGCGGCAGTTACTCTCGTATTAGCTTTAAAAAATTTAGCTATTTTAGAAATGATGTTTTCTTTGTTTTCGGCTTTCTGAAGTCCATAAACTATACTATCATCAGCAGCCTGCAATGCTTGCCTGGCCAAATGCTCATCTCCAATCTCATACAACACCTTCTCACTCAAAAACTGAATCATCAAAGGCTCCAGTTCATGTTGATAATATTCAGCCATTTTTACCACCATTTCCTTGGTCAACTTCCGCTCTCCTCTTTCCATTTTACTCAATATCGCCACATCTATATCCAATGCAGCAGCCACCTTGCGTAATGGCAGCCCCTTCTCCTTCCGAAGATCCCGAAGCGTTTCTCCAAGCTTTTTTGTTGACATAATCGTTGTTGACAAATATTGTCAAATTTAAGGAATTTCAAGGAAGTTTTCACTAGAGGTAATCCAACTGGGCTCAAAATGTTGAGCCCTTACCTTATTCTTATTGTTATCCCCCAATTCCCTTACTCCCTTACTCCCTTACTCCCTTACTCCCTTACTCCCTTACTCCCTTATTCCCTTACTCCGTTGCTCCATTACTCCGTTTCGGCGAATCCTTTTTTAAGGCACGAATAACCCATACCTTTGTACCCTTTTTAAACCCTCCATGGCCCAGGCAAAGAAGAAACACACTGAACCAATAGTCGAAGATCAAGGCTGGATCGAAGTCATCGGGGCGAAAGAACACAACCTCAAAAACATCGACCTCCGCATCCCACGCGAAAAACTCGTCGTGATCACCGGCATTTCCGGTAGCGGAAAATCATCCCTTGCTTTCGACACTATCTACGCCGAAGGCCAACGTCGCTATCTCGAAACTTTCTCCGCTTACGCCCGCCAATTTCTTGGTGGTATTGAAAGGCCTGATGTAGAAAAAATCGACGGCCTTAGCCCCGTCATCAGCATCGAACAAAAAACCTCCGGATGGAATCCACGATCAACAGTAGGAACCATTACCGAGATTTACGATTTCCTTCGCCTCTTGTATGCACGCGCAGGTGAAGCATACTCGTACGTGACGGGAGAAAAAATGGTGCAGTACACCGAGGACCAGATTCATCAACACGTCCTTGAAGAATACGCTGACGAAAAAATATTAATTCTCGCACCAGTAGTTCGTGGAAGAAAAGGTCACTATCGCGAACTCTTTGATCAACTTCGTAAACAAGGCTACACTAAAGTTCGTGTCGATGGTGAAATCATCGATCTCGCCCCGAAGATGCAAGTCGATCGCTACAAAGTGCACGACATTGAACTTGTTGTTGATCGCCTGTCGGTGCAGACAGATAAAGCGCAGAGGGTGACCAGTAGTTTGTCAACTGCTTTACGACTTGGCGAAGGCATGTTGATGGTGATGAAGCAGGGTGAAAATGAAACGCGCATGTTTTCAAGACACCTCATGGATCCCGTCACAGGTGTATCGTATGAAGAGCCATCACCGAATTCCTTTTCGTTCAATTCGCCCTACGGAGCCTGTCCCACTTGCAACGGACTCGGAGAAGTGACAGCTGTTGACATGGACAAAGTCATTCCCGATCCCAACAAATCAATCAATGATCAGGGCATTGCACCCTTCGGTGAAGTGCGTGACAATCATACTTTCAAACAATTACGTCAACTCTCCAAGAAATACAAATTCACTTTCGCAACACCGATCAAAGACATACCGGATGCAGCGTTGAATATTATTCTTAATGGAGGTAGTCCTGGCACAACATCTGCACCTGATTGGCTGCCGCATGATCTCATTTTTGATCTCGGTGCAGAAGGAATCACCAACATGCTTAAGCGTTGGTACGATACCACGACGAGTGAAAAGATCCGTCAATGGGCTGAAGGATTTATGACAGTCGCTACTTGCCCGGATTGCGAAGGCTATCGCATTAAGAAGGAATCACGGTATTTCAAGATCGATGGTTTACACATCGGACAACTGTCCATGTTGGATTTCAAAGATCTGCTGGATTGGTTTGAAGATGTTGAGACACGTTTGAGCACGAAACAAAAAGCGATTTCAAAAGACGTCATCAAAGAGATCCGTGATCGTTTACGATTCCTGGTGAATGTCGGTTTGCATTATCTGCAGCTCAATCGACCATCGAGGACATTATCAGGAGGTGAAACGCAGCGCACAAGATTAGCTACGCAAATTGGATCGCAGCTTACCGGGATTACCTACATCCTGGATGAGCCTTCGATTGGTTTGCATCAAAGGGATAATCTCTTGTTGATTCAATCGCTGAGAGATTTAGTCAGCATTGGAAATTCAGTGTTGGTCGTGGAGCATGATAAAGACATCATGTTAGCTGCGGATTATCTCATTGACCTGGGCCCGGGAGCGGGAATCCATGGCGGCGAATTAGTAGCAGCAGGAACACCGGCTGAAATCATGGAATCAGGCAGTTTGACAGCTTCCTATTTGAATGGTGATCGATCAATTGAAGTACCGGCGACTAGACGTAAAGGAAATGGAAAGAAGATCGTGCTGACAGGGGCTACCGGCCATAATCTGAAAAACGTGACGCTCGAGATTCCGCTCGGGACCTTTATTTGTATCACCGGAGTCTCCGGCAGTGGTAAATCTTCGCTGGTAAACGAGACGCTGTACCCGATACTACGGAAGGAACTCTATAATAGTCTTGAGAGGCCGCTGCCTTATGATAAGATCACAGGCATAAACCTGGTGGATAAAGTCATTGAGGTGGATCAGTCCCCAATTGGACGAACACCGAGATCTAATCCGGCGACCTATACCGGTGTCTTCACTGATATCCGGAATCTCTTTGCCAATGTGCCGGAAGCCAAGATCAGGGGATATAAAGCCGGACGATTTTCTTTTAATGTCAAAGGGGGTCGATGTGAGACCTGCCAAGGATCTGGGATGCGGGTCATTGAGATGAATTTCCTTCCGGATGTGATGGTGGAGTGTGAGACCTGTATGGGTAAGCGGTACAACCGGGAGACGCTGGAGATCCATTACAAAACCAAGTCCATCAATGATGTGCTGGAGATGACGGTGGAGCAGGCTGTGCAGTTTTTCGAGCCGATTCCATCGATCTATAGGAAGCTGAAGACGCTCGAGGAAGTAGGGCTAGGTTATATCACGCTGGGACAACAGGCAACTACCTTATCCGGTGGTGAGGCACAGCGGGTGAAACTTTCGGAGGAGTTGTCTAAGCGAGATACTGGTCAGACCTTATATATCCTTGATGAACCGACGACAGGGCTGCATTTTGAGGATATCCGGTATTTGTTGCATGTGATTCAGAGCCTGGTGGACCGGGGGAATACGGCGATTGTGATCGAGCACCACATGGATGTGATCAAGGTGGCTGATCACATCATAGACGTAGGGTTAAATGGAGGAAAGGAGGGTGGTCGCATAGTGTGTTCGGGTTCTCCGGAGCAGGTCGCTTCTCACACGACCAGCTATACAGGGGCCTTTTTGCGGGCCGAGTTAAAGGTGTAGGGTCTCAACCTCTCAAAAAAAAAACCACCTACCGCTTAAGCAAGAAGGGATCTAATGCGTAAGAAGAAGCAGGTGGTCATTGCATAACACCCAAAAAAGAACTAATGATATCTTAAACCCATTCACTAAAGAATGGCTATTTTTTTGCCTAGTAACCTTCGTCATCGCAACCAATGATCCCCAGAGCTACCAGAATTTGTTGTAACAGATTTGCCATGTCGTTTTTATTTTTTCGTGGCATCAAAGTTACCCTATCAACAAAGCGGCTCCTGTAACAGAGTTTTGACTTTTTTACAAAGGATAAAAGGTAATTTTACCTACAATCTGATATATAAAACACATTAAATCAATGTTTTAACATCAAACATCTCGTAAAACTCACCAATTTCTTTGGCTATGTAAAGATTAGGGTAAAACTTCCCCATCCCAAATAAAAAATCCTCACTTTTTACAAGAAAAAATAATCACAATTCGAATTATTAAATATATAATAGCCTGTATTACTGATTACTATTTTCATAACACTTTAAAAAAATCTTGACTAAAATTTGATTGATCTTGCGTTTAACACTCGAAGACTTTCATTGGCAAGGCTTAAAAATAACATACAGTGAGCGTTTGCAAACTAATAATGGGAACTATTGGTATCAAAATTGCAGATTAGTTTTACAAGAAATCATTGTCATTTTTAAGAATAAAAATTATTTAAATATCTGATTATCAATTGTTTAAAACATTAAATTAAGATGAAAGATTTATATCAATTAGCCAAGCAGAACGAAAAACACAGATCGATTTTGGAAAATATGATTCCGGAATCTGAGTCAAGTCCTTTGAGAAAGTTAAATCAAATTGTTTTTTCATCCGGAAGATTAACCGAAGATGCTTGTATGCTTGAACTTTATGGAAAACGTAACCTAACTGCTTTTTCCAGGCTAAAGACAAGACTCAAAGATCTAATGTACTTGACATTGATCCTTCAGACCAATACAGCCAATGAAATGGATTTAGTCCAATCGCAGCCTCTCAATTATCTTTCCAATTCGCTTGTGGGAAAATTATTAATTGCGAAAAAATCTTTTGATCTGGGACTTGATTTGCTTGAAAAAACAATTGCTAAATCAATAAAATATAATTATACTGAAAACGTACTAATATCTTCCAGGATTTTGTTAAGTGCTTATGGTGGTATTAGATATAATAAATATAAATTCATAAAATATTCCCAAATTCAGGATAAATATTTGAATATCTATACATGGGAGTTGAAGGCAGAGAGTTATTTTTTTGATTTGCAGAAATATCAATTACAATCTTTAGCTAATCCAAACAATGAGTTGGTTTCGAAATCAAGATTGTACATTAAGGATATAGAAAAGGCTAAAAATGTAGAGACGCCAAATTTTTATTTTAATAAATTTAGAATACAAGGGATTTATTATGAATATAGTAAAGATTATGAAAGCTTACTTAAAATATCTAACCAGGCCATAAAAGAATTTACAAGTGTTTCTAATAAATCATCAATTGTTGTCCCTAACATTTACATCAGAAAAATTTGGGCTTTAATTCAATCAGGAAAATCTGATGAAGCAATTATTTTTGGAAAAAGCATTATGCCAAAAGTAATTAATGGTTCTCCAAGTTGGTTTAGATTAGGGTATTATACATTAAAAGCGTATTTATATACCCAGGAATTTAAAAAGGCAGTAGAAATATTTAATAGCATTTATAGGCATCAAAATTTCAAAAAACTTGAATTTTTTTATGTTGAACTTTTTAATACCACACTTGGTTATATGCACTTAATCACAAACTCAGGTATTATTGAAAATACAAAGGAAATCAAGAAGATCTTGCCTGATTTTAAGCTGGGAAAATTTCTTAATACTACACCTTTATATAGTAAAGACAAGAGAGGAATTAATGTTAGTATACTTTTAATGCATATTGCTTTTCTCTTACAAAGAAAAGACCTTAATGCTATCATTGATCGCACAGACTCTCTTAACCAATATGCGTACAGGTATCTCAGACGAGACGATTCTTTCAGAAGCAACTGTATGATCAAAATGGTTATCCAAATGACCAAGGCTGATTTTAATCCTGTCAGGACAGAGCGATACACAGCCGATCTCTTGAAGCAATTAAGTGTAGTCAACCTGGCAGGATCCGGTGAAAACATTGAGATTGAAATTATACCTTTTGAGGTACTGTGGGAAATTATGATTAAATCCCTTTGATAACAAAGGTGTTTTTACCCTCCATTGGTGTCTTAGGGACCATCCCTAATATTGGTAGGCTTCATAGGATTTATAAGATTCATTTTCATCATTTTCCTGGTTCTGGTGAAATTGGTGGAAACTTAATGTAATGATTTATGAAAAAAGGATTCTAATGTGGCTTCATCAAAGGACTTATTATGTACAGGAATTTTGGTAATTTTCTTTCGCTCTCTTATGATTGAAAGGGTTTTGGAGTCATTTTCCCTATTTATTGAAAAAAAGTAAGGCGGTCCACTTGAATAGCTAAATAATACAATATATGCCGCCAGTGAAGTAATTATGGGGAGCAAAATTGCAGTGGTGAGAGTTGTAGTTCGTTTCATAATTTGGCTGTTTAGATTAGGATTTTATTGTCTGTCGTTCTAATTATTATTAATCAGGAACGAAACAAAATTCGGCACTGGGTCCTCTGCCTCCAACTAAGAAAGCACTGGGATTCTATATGAAATATTAACTGTTATTGACTATATTTGGACATATACCATTGATTTACAATATATTATGTTATTTATATTATGGAAAATATTTATGAATTAGCTAACATTTTAAGAAAGTTTCAGGATACCCTTGCCACCTTAATACCAACAAAGGAATCAAGTCAACTTAAAAAATTGACTCAAATAGCTTTTTCAAAAGTTAAACTTACTGATGAGCAATGCATGATTAAGATTTATGGTGATAGAAATGTCAAAGCATTTTCGAACTTAAAAACTAGACTTTATGATAAATTGACTTCAGTTTTAATCCTCAAACAAGAAATATTAGAAAATAATGAAGAAGCAACAGCCCAACAAAATGAAAATATCAAGAAGATAGTAGGGAGTTTTATTTTAATTGCTCAAGGACATAAATTAATAGGACTTGAGATGCTTGAAAAGTCAATTGTTTTTGCAAGGAATAAAAATTTCACTGAAAATGTTTTAATATGTTCGAGAAAATTAATAAGTGGGTATGGATCTGACAGATATAATAAGTATAAATATAATAAATATTTGAATATACAAAATGATTATATTGAAATTTATAGATGGGAGCTTAAAGCCCAAAATTATTTTTTAGAATTACAAAACTATAAAATAAATTCAACAACAAATATAAGTTCAGA